>Ga0208628_1000005_pt1 | contig 449109 bp, 406 predicted proteins | sample LakWasMet16_LOW5_2_FD_183864 | JGI IMG/M metagenome (GOLD analysis project Ga0208628, IMG submission 183864) | Freshwater sediment methanotrophic microbial communities from Lake Washington under simulated oxygen tension - Sediment Metagenome... | ecosystem: Environmental > Aquatic > Freshwater... | reverse complement strand
CGCGGTCGATGGGGATGTCGATGGGAGATCCGCGGTCGATGGGGATGTCGATGGGAGATCCGCGATCGATGGGGATGTCGATGGGAGATCCGCGATCGATGGGGATGTCGATGGGAGATCCGCGATCGATGGGGATGTCGATGGGAGCGCCGCGGTCGATGGGGACGTCGATCGGGCTGCCGCGGTCGATGGGGATGTCGATGGGAGATCCGCGGTCGATGGGGATGTCGATGGGAGATCCGCGGTCGACGGGGACATCGATCGGGCCACCGCGGTCTACGGGGACGTCCACCGTGCGCGCCACATCGACGCCAGGAACGCCGACGTCGGCCGTCGTCACGTCGAAGTCGATGGTCGTCGCATCCGCGTCGGCGGCATCGCTCGCATCGGCGGCATCGCTCGCGTCGGCGGCATCGCTCGCGTCGGCGGCATCGCTCGCATCGGCGGCATCGCTCGCATCGGCGGCGTTGCCCACGTCGCTCACGATGATGCTGCTGCCGACCGCGTCGACGACCGACAGGTCCGTCGGCGTTGCGTCGATCGGGGCCCACTCGGTCCACGTGGTGTCGCCGCAGCCCGTGATGAGCAACGCGCCGACGAGCGACAAGCGAACACCCGATCTCCGAACAGACCCCATCGCCCTCAACTCCTCCCCACCTGGCGCGAGGCCGGACGGTGACGCCGCTCGCCTCGTGCTGTCAACGGAGGTGGGCCCCGACGCCGCGCTTCACCACCGAGTCCCGGGCCAGGGCCGGTTCGGTCTCCTGATGGTCGAGGGTGTAGTGCAGCCCGCGAGACTCCTTGCGGCAGAGGGCGCTCGCCACGATGAGCTCGGCCACCGTCGCGATGTTGCGCAGCTCGAGCATGTCGAGCGTCACCAGGTGGTTCCAGTAGTACTCGCGGATCTCCTCCTGGAGGAGCGCGATGCGCCGCGCCGCGCGCTGGAGGCGGCGGTTGGAGCGCACGATGCCGACGTAGTTCCACATCAGCCGGCGGAGCTCGTCCCAGTTCTGGGTGACCACCACGGCCTCGTCGCTCGGCGCCGCCTTCCCGATGTCCCAGTCCGGAACCTCCGGCCACGGCTCATGCCCGGCCTCGGCGTGCAGGTGCTCCGCCGCGCGGCGCCCGAACACCAGGCCCTCCAGCAGCGAGTTGCTCGCCAGCCGGTTGGCGCCGTGGAGCCCCGTGCAGGAGACCTCGCCGACGGCCCACAGCCCTGGAATGGACGTGCGCCCCCACGCGTCGGTGGTCACGCCCCCGCAGCAGAAGTGCGCCGCCGGCACCACCGGGATCGGCCGTTCGGTCATGTCGACGCCGTAGCGCAGGCACTCCGCGTGGATGTTCGGGAAGCGCTGCCGCAGGAAGTCCGCCGTGTGGTGGGTCATGTCGAGCCACACGCAGTCCTCGCCGGTGCGCTTCATCTCGTAGTCGATGGCCCTCGACACCACGTCCCGAGGGGCCAGGTCGGCCATCGGGTGGTGCTTCTTCATGAAGGCCGTGCCGTCCTCGAGGCGCAGCACGCCGCCCTCGCCGCGCAGGGCCTCGCTGATGAGGAAGCTCTTGGCCTGCGGGTGGTAGAGCACCGTCGGGTGGAATTGGTAGAACTCCATGTTCGCGATCTCGGCCCCCGCGCGGTAGGCCATCGCGATGCCGTCGCCGGTCGCGACGTCGGGGTTCGAGGTGTAGAGGTAGACCTTCCCCGCGCCGCCGGTGGCGAGCACCGTCTGGCGCGCGAGCATGGTGATCACCACCGCCCGCTGGGTGTCGAGCACGTAGGCGCCGACGCACACATCAGGCCCGCCGAACTTCGACAGGGTGATCAGGTCGACCGCCATGTGCTGCTCCAGGAAGCGGATGCGCGGGTGCGCCTCGGCGGCCTCGAGCAGGGCGCGCTCGACCTCGCGGCCGGTGATGTCCCCGGCGTGCACCACGCGGCGAGCGTTGTGGCCGCCCTCGCGCCCGAGCTCGAAATGGCTGTTTCCCTCGGCGTCGACCGCGCGGGTGAAGCGGGTGCCGAGCGCCACCAGGTCGGCGATGCGGTCGGGCCCCTCGCGCACGCAGAGCTCGACGATGTCGCGCTTGCAGAGCCCCGCGCCCGCCGTGAGGGTGTCGGCGGTGTGAGCCTCGAAGCTGTCCGTCGGGTCGAGCACCGCCGAGATGCCGCCCTGCGCCCAGGTGGTGTTGGCGTCGGCGCGGGCCCGCTTGGTGACGATCGTCACGTCGCCGTCTTCCGCCGCGCGCAGGGCCAGCGTAAGGCCCGCGATGCCGCTCCCGAGAACCAGGAAGTCCGTTGTCTCTCGCATCGATGATGTCCGGCGACCTTATCCCCCAACGTCGCCGCGCACCATCCGGTCCCGCGGGGCCCCCCTCAACCCTCCCGGGAACTGGCCGACCCGCCCCGTCGTTCGCTATCCTGCCATGACCTTGCGCCCGTCCGTCGTCACGTCCCTGCTCGCCGCGATGCTCGCCGCGGCGCCGTCCGCCCTCGCACAGATCTGGATGTCCCGCGGCGCCGACGGATCGCTGCACTTCACCAACGTCCCGGCCAACCGCCGCGCCAACGCGAGGGTGATCATCTCCACCCCCGACCACCGCCCGGCCCCGGACGCGCCGTCACAGATCATCACCGCGCCCAACCTCCCCACCGTCGGCCCGGAGGTGCGCGCCCAGTACGACGCCGCCCGCGGCGACGCCACCCGCTACAACCGCTACGACCCATACATCCGCGAGGCCGCGCAGCTCTACCAGATCCCCGAGGCCCTCATCCGCGCGGTGATCAAGCAGGAGAGCGACTTCAACGCCTGGAGCGTGTCGTCCTCGGGCGCCCTCGGCCTCATGCAGATGCTCCCGTCCACAGCGCAGAGCATGACCGTCACCGACCCCTTCGACCCGCGGCAGAACGTGCTCGGCGGGACGCGCTACCTCCGGGTGCTCGCCAACACCTTCAACGGCGACCTCGTGCTCACCCTCGCGGCCTACAACGCCGGCAGCGGCGCGGTCATCCGCTACGGCGCGGTGCCCCCCTACGAGGAGACCCAGCACTACGTCCGCCAGGTGCTCCGCTACTACTACGAGTATCGCGCGCGCTGACCCGGTGTATCCTCGCGCCGTGCTGCGACCCATCACCCTGATCCTCGGCCTCGCGTGGCTGTCGCCCGCGGCCGCCCTCGCTCAGAACGCTCCCGCTCCCGCGTCCGCGGCCGCCCCGACGCGAGGCCCCAGCCCCTTCGACCAGAGCCTGCACCGCGGCGCCGAGGCCTTCGCCCGCCGCGATTTCGACGCCGCCATGACGGCCTTCCGCGACGCCGTGCAGCGCGACCCACGCTCGCCCGTCCCGTGGCTCCGCATGGCCGCCGTGTCGCGCGCTCGCAACGACGCCGCGACCGCGATGGGCAACTACCGCGAGGCCCTGCGCCTGGCCATCGAGGCCAGCGCCGACGCCGACCGCGCCCGCGCCCTCATCGGCATCGCCGACACCGACGAGGCCCAGGGGCTCTGGCGCGAGGCCATCGGCGCCTGGGGAGCCGTCGCCGAGTTCGCCGACGCCCACGCCAGCGTGACCTCCGCCGCCCTGCCGCGCGCCCGCATCGAGGCCATCCGTCAGCGCGAGTCCCTCGACCGCGAGTACACGCCGGTGCGGGAGCGCATCGCCGAGCGACTGCGCGTCAACGCCGCGGGCGCCGCCAACGCCGCCGGGACGACGACGGCTCCAGCGCCCCGGTGACCCCCGCCCCGGTGCCTCCCCCGGCCGGGGCCCGCCGCTGGGCGCCGTGGATCCTCCTCGGGCTCCTGCTCGTCCTCCCCTACGCGCGGCTGCTCACCTTCCGCGTGGTCAACCTCGCCGACGACATCTTCGTCGCCGACCTCCTCGGCGGCGAGCTCCCCGCTCGCGCCGCGATGGGTCGCGCCCTGCGCTCGGGCCACCTTCCCCTCTGGGAGCCCGGCATCTACACGGGCTATCCCCTCTTCGCGAGCGGCGGCGCGCTCGACCCCATCAGCGACCTGCTCTTCGCGGCGCTCCCACCCCCGGCGGCCTACGACGCCTTCCTCCTGCTGATGCTCGCGGTCGCTGGCTTCGGCGCGGCGCGCCTCGCGAGGGTGCTCGGCGCCTCGGTGCCGGGCGCGATGCTCTCGGCGCTGGTCTGGGCGCACGGCGGGGTGCTCGTCTCGCAGTGGCGCCACCTCGGCGTGCTCGGCACCGTCGCGTGGTTTCCGCTGGGGCTCTCGCTGGTCGAGGAGGCGCTCGGCCCGCGCTCCGAGGGCCCTCGCCGAGACCGGGCGCTGGTGCTCTTCGCCGCCGTCGTCGGGCTGCAGGTGCTGGCCTCGTTTCCGCAGTCGCTCTACGCGTGCCTGCTGGCCTACGGGCTCTGGGCCGTGGTGCGAGCGCTCGACGCCTCCCGCGACGCCCGCGGCCGCCTCCTCTTGCTGGGGCGCTTTACCCTGGCCTGTATGATCGGCATCGCCCTGGGCGCGGTGCAGATCCTCCCGATGGCCGAGCTCGGCGGCCTCTCGTCGCGCCACGGCGGGCTCTCCTGGGAGTTCGCGACGCACTGGCGCTACTGGCCGCCCAACCTCCTCGCGCTGGCGGTCCCGTACCCATTCGGTGACGTGAGCGACGGCACCTACCGCGGCCGCGACATCTTCTGGGAGTCGCACGGCTACCTCGGGCTCTGCACGGTGCCCTTCGCGCTCGTCGCGCTCTGGTCCGACCGCCGCCGCGCGGTCTGGGTGCTCGGCGCGCTGGCGCTCCTCGGGCTGCTCTTCGCGCTCGGCCCCGCGACACCGGTGTACCGCGTCGCCTTCGCCCTGCTCCCCGGGATCAAGAGCTTCCGCATCCCGCAGCGCTTCCTCTTCGTCGCGTGCGGCGCGCTCGCGGCGCTCGCCGGCCTCGGCCTCACCCGCGCAGAGCGATGGTGGTCCGGCAGGACCTCCGCGGGCACCTCGCGCATCACCGCGCTGCACCTGGCCGCCGCCGCGGTGGCCATCACGGCGCTCGACCTCGGGCTGACCCAGCCCCGGCAGAACCCGCTCTCCGACGCGGGCGCCTGGCTCGCCCCGCCCGCGGCGCTGCGCTCGCTCGCCTCCGAGCCGGTCGGGCGCCTGTACTCGATGGAGTCCTCCGCGGTGCACCAGCGGGCCTTCGGGCTCGCGCACGGATGGAGCGACCTCGCGCCCTACCGCGTCGCTCGGGAGCTGATCCAGCCCAACGCCAACCTGTACTGGTCGCTGCCCTCGCCGGACGGGTACGCCGGGCTCATCACCCGCGAGATGGAGATCAGCTGGGGGGCGATGAGCCCGAGCCACGACGGCATCGCGCGCGGCAACTACCGCACGGAGCGGGACCAGCTCGTCCCCCAGGGGGGCTTCGTCCGCTTCCTCGCGATGAACCACGTGACCCACGTGCTCGCCCCGTCGCCGGTGCAGTCGCAGCGCCTCGAACCCATGCCGAGCGGATCGTGGGCGCGCCTCTACCGCGTGCGTGACCCGCTGCCGCTCGCGTATTTCGTGGGCCGCGCCGTGGCGGCTCCGACCGACCGCGCGGCGGCGGACTGGATCTTCTCCGAGGCCTTCTCGCCACGGCGCGAGGTGCTCCTCCACGCCGCTCCGAGCGCGTCGCTCCCGCCCGCGCCGGAGCCCGGGGCCCCCACGCTGGTCGAGGCCCGCGTCGCACGTCCGTCCAACGCCGAGCTCATCGCCACCGTCGACGCCCCGAGCGCGGGCTGGCTGGTGCTCGCCGAGAGCTGGTACCCCGGATGGACGGCGACCGTCGACGGCCGCGAGGCGCCCATCGTGCGCGCCAACATCAACCAGAGGGCCGTCGCGATCCCCGCAGGGACCCACCGGGTAGCCTTCGTGTTCCGGCCCCGCTCGCTGGCGCGTGGCGCCATGGTGAGCGGCCTCGCGCTGGCGTGCCTCGTCGCGAGCGCGGCGTTCGCGTGGCGCCGCCGCTCGCTCAGCGACCGAGCGTGATCGCTGCCCCCGGCTGATCGACCACCTCGCCGATCACCGCAGCCGGGGAGCCGGTCGCCCGCAGCGCCTCGACCAGCGCCGCGGCGTCGGCCGGGGGACAGGCCACCAGGAGACCGCCGGAGGTCTGGGCGTCGCAGGCGATCCACGCGAGCGCCTCGTCGACCCCTGCGTCCACGCGGAACCACTCTCCCGCGAAGCTGCGGTTGGCCTTGGTGCCGCCCGCGAGCACGCCGTCCGCCGCGAGCTCCAGCGCGCCCGAGAGCACCGGGAGCGCCGCCGCCGAGAGCCTCGCGGAGACCCCTTCGCTCGCTCGCATCATCTCGCCGAGGTGCCCGACGAGCCCGTAGCCCGTGACGTCCGTCGCGGCGTGAACCTCCACCCCGAGGTCGATGATCGTCTTCGCGGCTGCGGCGTTGAGGGTGACCATGGAGGCGATCGCCGCCTGCATGGCCATACCGTCCTCGGTAATCTTCCCCCGCTTGAGCGCCGTCGCGAGCACGCCTGTGCCGAGGGCCTTGGTGAGCACCAGCGCGTCCCCCGCCTTCGCCCCGCCCTTGCGCCACACGCGGTCGGGGTGGACCGTCCCGATCACCGCGAGACCGTACTTGGGCTCCTGGTCCTCGACCGAGTGTCCGCCCGCGATGGAGATGCCTGCCGCGCGAGCGATGTCGGCTCCGCCCGCGAGCACCTCCGCCATCACCTCAAGGCCGAGGAGCTTGGTGGGGAAGGCCATGATGTTGAGGGCGACCAGCGGCCGACCCCCCATCGCGTAGATGTCCGAGAGGGCGTTGGCCGCCGCGATGCGACCGAAGGTGCGCGGGTCGTCCACGAGCGGAGTGAAGAAGTCCGTGGTGAACACCAGCGCGAGCTCGGGAAGCAGGCGCACCACCGCAGCGTCATCGGCCGGGTTCAGGCCGATGAGGACGTTCGGGTCGACGGGGAGGGCGAGGCCGCGCAGCACGTGCGCGAGATCCGCAGCGCGGACCTTGCTCGCTCACCCCGCGCCGTGCGCCAGCTTCGTCAGCCGGACCTGCTCTTCGCCGCTCATCCCCTGCGGCGTAGCACCCGCCGCGCCGTGGACGCAACGCTCGCCCGCGCCATGCGCTACCATCGGTCGTCCATCGCGGACCGTGGAGGTTTCACACCTATGCCTATCCGCACCTCGATCGCGCTCGCCCTCGCGGCGGCGCTCTCCCTCGGCGCCTCTCCTTCCGCGTGGGCGCAGCGGCGCTCGCACCCGCCTCGACGCCCGGCTCCTGCCGCCGCGGCCGCGCGCCCCGGCAGCGTCGCCGTGGCCCCGCCCACGGTCGCGACCACCGAGGCCACGCCGCAGGCGCGACCCACCCTCGACCTCGGAGAGGTGATCCCCGTGCCGGTGTCCGCGGTCGACGGGATGCTCCGTCGGATGCGCGTGTACCTCGTCATCGCGCCCCCCGGGAGCACGGCCTTCGGCATCGGCGCGCTCGGCCAGGGCCGCCGCATCTGGGCGGTGCTCCCGAGCTGCCGCACCACCAACCCCGACGACGACCGCGAGCCGTGCCCCGTCGACCGCCTGACCCTTGAGGCCGTCATCCGAGGCAACGTCAACTCCGGTACACCCACCTTCCTGGGCGGCGTCGCCGACGCTCGGCGCGTGCAGTCCTTCGTCGTCGAGCAGAGCGCCCCCAGGGTGCGCCTGCGCGTCCTCGGCCCCGGCGACCGCGTCCGCTACGAGGCCGTCGTCGAGGCCGACCGGCTGGCCGACCTGCAGCCCCCGGAGGGCGCCTCCTCCGCCGACGGCTTCACCCTCGACCTCACCCGCTATCCCGCCCGCTAAGGCAGCCACGACCCTTGCGCCTCCCCGCGCTCACCCTCGCTGCGCTCCTCGCCGCCGTGAGCGCCTCGGCCGACCCCGTGGTCGTCCGTCACGAGCGGCCGCGCTTCACCTTCACCCTTCCTGACCGCTTCGAGCGCGTGGAGCCCGACGGCGTCCGCGGCGACCTGCTCGACGTCTTCCGCCGCGCGGGCGACCTGCCCGACGAGCCCCCGATGGTGCTCCAGGTGCTCCACCTCGACGCCGTCCTCCCGCAGCGATCGCTGCTGCCTGGAGAGCGCGCGGAGTTCCGTCGCGCGGACGCCTTCCGCTTCACCGACCACGTCGAGCACGACCGCGTGCTCGGCTTCCCCGTGGAGACCCTCGTCGGCGTCGCGACGCTTCCCGGCGGCGTGAACGTCACCCGCTTCGCCACCGCGATCCCCCTCGAAGACGACGCGGTCCTGCTGGTGCTCCTCGCTCCCGGGCACCGCGCGAGGGACGCCCGCGCCCTTCTCCGCGCCACGCTCGCCTCGACCAGCGCGCCCACCACCTGGGAGACCCCGGCTCGCCGCGCCTTCAACCAGGGCATGCGGGTCGCCCTGCTTCTGACGCTGCTGTCGTCGCTGGGCTACGGCCTCGCGGCGGCGATCCGCGCGCAACGCGCCCCGCTGCGACCTCGCACCCGGCTGCGGGCGGCGGCCCTGCTGGCGGCGCTCTGGTGGGCGGTGTCGCTGTGGCTCTGCGTCCCGTGGCGGGAGGAGGAGTGGCTCTTCGCGCTGCTGGCCGTCTCCCTCGCGGCGACCTTCAGCGCGGCGGCCGTGCGGGCCGTGGCGCTCACAGGCAGCTCGAGCGAACCTGGCCGAGGTCGGTGATGCCCTGGAGCGCCTTCTCGATACCGTCCTGTAGCACCGTGGTCATGCCCTCGCGGTCCGCCGCCGCGCGCAGCTCGACGATGGTCGCGCGCTGGCGGATCAGCCCCGCGATCGTGCCGCTCCCGGGCAGGATCTCGTGCAGCGCCACGCGCCCGCGGTAGCCCGTGCCGTTGCAGCGGGCGCACCCCACCGCGCGGTGGAGCATGAACTCCGTGGAGGTCCGCTCGGCCCTCACCGCGAAGGCGTCGTGGCCGTAGGCGCCGGAGAGCTGCTCCCACTCCGCGGGCGTCGGCGCGTAGGGCGCGCGGCAGTGGGTGCAGAGCCGCTTCACGAGGCGCTGCGCGAGCACGCCGCGCAGGGCGTCGGCGAAGGCGTAGGGGTCGATGTCCATCCCGAGCAGCCGCGGAACCGTCTCCGCCGCGCTGTTGGCCTGCAGCGTCGAGAGCACGAGGTGCCCGGTGAGGGAGGCCTCGACGGCCACGCTGGCCGTCACCCGGTCGCGCATCTCGCCCACCAGGATGACGTCCGGGTCCGAGCGCAGGAAGGCCCGCAGCACCTCCGGGAAGCCGAGCCCGATGCGGGCGTTGGCCTGCACCTGCCGCAGGCCCGGCTGGACGATCTCCACCGGATCCTCGACGGTGAGCACCTTACGGTCCGCGGTATTCAGGGCGCCCGCCGCGGCGTGCAGCGTCGTGGTCTTCCCCGACCCGGTCGGACCCACCACGAGCACGATGCCGTAGGGCGCCGCGATGATCGACTGGAAGCGCGCGAGGTTGACCTCCGAGAAGTCCATCCCGTCGAGCGGCCGCGGCCGCCACGCCGAGAGCAGCCGCAGCGTGACGTCCTCGTTGTCGCCCACCGTCGGCAGCGTGGCCATGCGGACGTCGACGGCGGAGTCCCCGGCCTGGATGCGGAAGCGCCCGTCCTGCGGCCGCCGGCGCTCGGCGAGGTCGAGGTCCGCGAGCACCTTCATGCGCTGCACCAGGCTCGACCGGAAGGTCGCAGGCACCGTCGCGTGGTCGATGCAGTCGCCGTCGACGCGGAGGCGCACCCGCAGCCCGCCACGGGTGCCGCCGGGCTCGAAGTGCACGTCCGAGGCGCCGCGCTGCTGGGCGTCCAGCACGATCCGTCGAACGAGCCTCGCCGCCAGGGAGTCCGAGTCCCGGTCGTCGGAGTCCCGCTGCTCGTCGTCGCGGTCGTTCTCTGGCGAGCGCGCGCTCGCGACCTCGGCCAGCAGGCGCTCCAGGGAGTCCTCCGCCGCCGCGGAGGAGCGGAGCGGAGGAAAGCGCGAGCCCGGCGCCCTCATTGACGGGGCCTCTGCGCAGAGCGCCTCCATGCGGGGAGCGAGCATCCGCGCGGTGGCCTCCGCGAGGCGCAGGTCGTCCGCACGAAACGCCTCCCCGTCGAGTGAGTTCACGAATTCCAGCAGGCCCACCGCGCGCCGGCTCCCGAGAATCGGCGTCGCCAGCACGCTGCGCACGCCCGGCTCCGGGGCGCGGTCGAGGTGCAGCAGCGGGTGCAGCGCGCGGAGCTGCTCGGCGTCCTGGGCGTCGCGGAGCATCACCGAGCGCTGCGTGGTCGCGACGAAGCCCGCGATGGTGCGCGCGTCGAACGCGACGCGCAGCGAGCGCGACTCTCCGCCGCTCCGGGCGATGGAGTAGAGCGACTCGCTGCGCTCGTCCGCCGCGAAGACCGTGATGTGCTCGGCATCGAGCAGCGCGTGGAGCAGGTCGCCCGAGTTGAGCAGCAGCGCGCGCAGCGTGGCCGCCTCCGCGATCACCTCGCGGAGCGCGAGGAGCAGCGCGCGGTAGCGAGGCCGAGGCTCCCAGGAGAAGTCGTCTACGGAAGAGGCTTGGAGGGGCTCGGAGGTCATGGTGTAAGGTCCGACGCTACACCGGAGAGGCCCGAGGGAGACGTGAGACACAGACGACGCGAGGGGGGGCGAACGGCGCTGGTGGCGGGCGTCGCGGTGACGCTCCTCGCGGGCGGCGCGGCGGCCCTCTTCGGCTGGCAGCGGCAGGTGTCGCGGCAGCAGGAGAGCCGGCGTCTGGCGCTGGCGTGGGTCGACCCGATGGCCCGCGTCGAGGGCTGCCTCTTCGGCACCGAGGCGCCCCCTTCGAGCGCGGCCGAGCTGCCCCGCCACCTGCGCCGCGTGGCGCTCGGCCCGGACGCCGCGCGCGCCTGGCCCTCGCGCTGCCTCGACCTGCTGGGCCCCGCCGGGAGAGGCGCCGAGGCAGCGGCCGTCGCTCGACTTCGGACGGCGCTCCGGGCCGACGACGCCGCGGTGGCCGCGCTGCGCCGCGACGGCACCTCCACCGATCTCGGCGCATGGAGGCCGCAGTGGCTCGCCCTGCGCTCCGACGTCGGCCGTCGCCTCTCCGCCGCGGGCGTCGCGCTCCGCTCGGCCTCGATGGCCGAGGCGCCCCGGCCGCGCTCGGTCGAGGCCGGCGACGAGCTCCCGGTGTCGCTCTCCGAGAACGCCACGCTGGCGGGCGAGAGCGCGGGCGACGGCGTGCTCTCGATGATGTGGGTCGACCACAGCCGCGAGCGCATCTTCTGCCGCAGCCGCGACGGGGGAGGCACCATCCGCTGCCGTCGCTCCGCCGCACCGGGGCCCTCCGGAGGCGTGCTGGCGCTGGTCCCGAGCGACCGCGCCGAGGCCCTGGTGCTGGTCGACCAGGGCGCCGGATCCTACGCCGTCGCCTCCGCCGACGACCCCTGGACGCCGCTCTTCGGGCTCCGCGGCGTGCCCCTCCAGAGCCTCCCCCTCCGGGCGCGCAACGACGTCGTCTATGCGATCACCACCCGCGGCGGCCGCGCCCAGTTCGAGCAGGTCGCTCGCGCCGCGCCCGGGGCGGTGGCGCCGCTCGGCCCCGAGGTCTCGCTGGAGCGCGAGTCCGCGCTGGCCGCCGCGGGCAGCCCCTCGCTCGTCTGGTGGATCACCAGCACCTCCACCGCGGGCGGGCTCGCCCTCGATTTCCGCGCGCTGGGCGTGCAGACCGCGTGGCGCGCTCCGACGCCGCTCCGCTCGGCCGCCGCGCTCCTCTCGACGTGCCACGCGGGTCCCATCGCCTACGTCGCGGTGTCCGACGCGGGGCCGACGCGCGTGCTCGCCGTCGACGCGCAGGGGCCGCGCGAGCTCGGCCTCACCGAGGCCTCCGGGCGAGCGCAGCGCCTCGCGTGCGACGGCGCCGGGGTGACCGTCGTGGGGGAGGGGGGCTTCCAGTCGTGCGGGCTCACGGGCGGCTGCGCTCCGCCGGTGCGGATGCCGGGGCTGCGCGCGCTGGCCCGCTCGGGCGACGCGCTGGTGATGGCGCTCGCGGTCGGCGACCACGAGGCCCCGCGGGTGCTGCGCCGCCCCCTCGCGTCGCAGGACTCGGCCGCGCGCGACGAGCTCGTGGTGCTCTCCGACGACGTACGCCACGGGGGCCTCGCGGCGCGCGCGGCGTGGATGTTCGCCCAGGGGCCGCGGCTGCTGCTGTTCATGTCCGGCGACGCCACGGTGGTGCGCTGGAGCGACGACCAGGGGCGTAGCTGGCACGCCACGCGCGAGGCCAACGAGGCCCCGGCGCGCCTCGAGTCTGCCGCCGACCTGCTCCATGACCTGCGACTACGGCCGCCGCCTTCGGCGCGCCCTTAGACGGACACCGAGGAGGAGACGATGAACGACCGGCCATTCCGGGTGCTTGGGGTGCAACAGATCGCCGTCGGCGGCGCGGACAAGGGGGCGCTGCGGGCGTTCTGGGTCGACCTGCTGGGCTTCACCGCGGAGGGCACCTACCGCAGCGAGCGGGAGAACGTGGACGAGGACATCACCAGCGTGGGCCGCGGCCTCGGCCGGGTGGAGGTCGACCTGATGCAGCCGATCGACCCGTCGCGCAGCCCGCGCGTCCACGACCCTGCGCTCAACCACGTCGGGCTCTGGATCGACGACCTGCCGGCGGCGGTCGCGTGGCTCACGGGGCAGGGGGTTCGCTTTACCCCGGGGGGTATTCGTCGCGGCGCCTCCGGCTTCGACGTGTGCTTCGTGCACCCGAAAGGAAACGCCGAGGCCCCGCGCGGCGCCGAAGGCGTGCTGGTCGAGCTGGTGCAGGCGCCGGCTGCGTTGATCGAGGCCTTCGACGCGCTCGCGTCGTCAGCGTGAGGCGAGCTCGGCGTCCATCACCGGGCCGTTGGGGCCGTAGGTGTGGGCGCCGGTGAGGACGCTCCCTCGCGCCGGGCGCAGCGCCGAGGCGGGGTAGCCGAGCTCGCCCCTGGCGCGGTCGAAGCGCCGCCCCGAGATGCGCACCGACTCCAGCGTCGAGCCGTCGGCGCGGAGAACCCGGATGCGCCCGGAGCCCAGGTTGAGGCCGCCCAGGTCTTCGCCCTCGACGCGCCGCGACTCGCTCGCCGGCACCACCGCGACCGGAACGCCGAGGTAGTTGCTCAGCTCCCAGGTCCCGTCGCGCCGCACTTCCACCGAAGCGAAGGCCGAGAGGTAGGGCCAGACCGCGAGCGAGAGCAGCGAAGAGAGCACGGCGCTCCAGCCGAGCACCGAGAAGCGGAGGCGCCTCTCGGCGAGGCCGAGCTCGTCACGCCAGAGCGAGCGGGCCATGACCATCGCCAGGACGCCCGTCGCCACGCAGAGCAGCGCGGTGGGCAGGTGCCAGGCGAAATAGGTCCACTGTCCCAGCGCGATCTCTCGCATGGGCGAACGCTACCTCCCGCCCGCGGGCGTCGCAAACGCGGCTCCGCGCTCGCGCAGCCCTCAGGCGTCGAGGATCTTCCCGGGGTTGAGGATCCCCTTCGGGTCGAAGGCCCGCTTGATGGCGCGGAGCAGGGCGAGCTCCTCGGGCGAGCGCGAGTACGCCAGGTAGGACTTCTTCAGCAGCCCGATGCCGTGCTCGGCGGAGATGCTCCCGCCGTGGGCGCGCACCAGCGTGAAGAGGGCGTGGTCGGCGTCGCCGGTGCGGGCGAAGAAGTCCGCGCGATCGAGGTCGTCGGGCTTCATCACGTTGATGTGAAGGTTGCCGTCGCCGATGTGACCGAAGAGCACCACCTCCCAGCCGGGGTAGCTCTCCGCGAAGAGCGCATCGAGCGCCGCGCAGAAGGGCGCGAGCTCCGCGATGGGCAGCGCCACGTCGTTCTTGTGGAGCACCCCAGTGGCGGAGAGGCTCTCGGAGATCGACTCCCGGAGCTGCCAGAGCAACGCCCCCTGCGCCCGGCTCTGCGCGAGCACGCCGTCGCTGACGAGCTGCTGCTCGAAGAGCGCCGCGGCCCACTGCTCCAGCGCCTCGCGGTCCGAGGCCTCGACCTCGATGAGGACATAGGAGCCGCCCCCGACCTCGAAGGGCGGCGTGAGCCCTCGGTGGCGGCGCACCCGAGCGGCCGCCCGATCGGTGAAGAACTCGAAGGCCGACAGCGTGAACGGCCCCTTCCGCGCGGCCTCGAAGAGCCGGAGCACCGCGGGCAGGTCGGGCACCGCGTAGAGCATCACGTCGAGCGGACCGGGCAGGCGAGAGAGCCGAAGCGTGGCCCCGGTGATGATCCCGAGCGTCCCTTCGCTGCCGATGAAGAGCTGCCGCAGGTCGACGCCGGTGTTGTTCTTCTCCAGCGCGCCGTTGAGCGAGAGCACATCGCCCTGTGCGGTCACCACCTCGAGCCCGAGCACCCAGTTTCGCGTGAGCCCGTAGCGGATCACCTTCACGCCGCCGGCGTTCGTCGCGATGTTTCCGCCCACGTGCGAGGAGCCCTTCGAGGCGAAGTCCACCGGCCAGGTGAGCCCGAACGGCGCGCAGTGCTCGTGCACCGCCTCGGTGACGGCCCCCGCCTGGACGCGCACGGTCTGGGCCACCACGTCCACCGGGTCGATACGCCGCATCCGCTCGAGCGACAGCACCAGCTCGCCCCTCGCGGCCACGGCCCCGCCCGCAAGACCCGTGCGCCCACCAGACGGAACCACCGCGATGTCGTTCGCCGCGCAGAAGCGCACGAGCGCCACGACCTCCTCGGTGCTCCGGGGCAGCGCCACGGCGCAGGGGGCGGGCTCGTACACCCGGGTCCAGTCGCGGCCATAGGTCCCGAGGAGCTCGCGGTCGAAGCTCACCAGGTCATCGGGAAACGCGGCTCTCAGGGCGCTCAGCGCAGCGTCGCTTGGAAGGGCAACCATACTTCGCCGCGGATACTTCTCCCCGAGAGGCCGCCCAGGCAAACCCCATCGGGCACCGCTAATCAATCTTGACTCTCGCTCTCATCAGGATAGCGTCCCCGTGCCGTGTGCAGATCCCTTCGTCTCCTCTGGATCGCCCTTCCGGTTCTGTTTCTTCTCGCCGGGTGCGGCGGAGACACGAGCCCTCGTTGTCTACCGGGCGACCAGACCCAGTGTCGCTGCGAGGGAGCCCCCGACGGCGGTGCGATGTTCGGCTACCGCACCTGCCGCGCGCTACCCGACGGCGGGGTCGACTACGGGACCTGTGACTGCGTGGTGGGCCTGCTGCCCAACCTGAGCTCACCCCTCTCGACGCCGTACATGAGCGGGTCTGGCAGTGGCAACGGCGCCGACGCCGGCTCCCACTGACCGGCTGAGCGCCCGCCTCGCGCCCCTCCTCCCCTGGGCGCTTGGCGCCCTCGTCTTCGCGTCGCGGCTGCCCTTCTGCGTCTCCGTCGCGCAGGACCCCGACGGCGCCCGCTTCGTCCGCGCGCTGCTCCGCTACGACCTCGCGCAGGGCCATCCCCACCCTCCCGGATATCCCCTCTTCATCGCCCTCGGCGCCGCGCTCCACCTCGTCGTCCCGTCGCCCGCCCTCAGCCTCTCGATCGTCTCGGCGCTCTCGCACTCCGCGCTCGCCGCGCTCTTTACCCGTTGGTGTATTCCTCGCTTCGGCCCCCTGGCCACCGCGCTCGGCGCGGCGCTGCTGGTCCTCTCGCCGCTCGCTTCGACGCTCTCCGCCCGCCCGCTGTCGGACATGCTCGGCGCCGCGCTCGCGTGGTGCGCGCTGCTCTCCGCGACCCGCAGCCCTGTCGACGCCCGCCGCACCGCCGCCCTCTCGGCGCTGGTGCTGCTCGTGCGCGCCTCGACCTTCGCCCTCTGCGCGCCCGCGCTCGCCGCGGCCCTCGCTCTCGATCGCCGCCACCGCGCCAGCGCGCTCGCATGGCTCGGGCTGATCACGGCCCTCGGCTACCTCCCGGTCGTCGCCGCGACGGGCCCGGCGCGCTTCGTCTCCCTCGTCTTTCACCACGGAACAGGGCACTTTCAGCGCTTCGGGGGCAGCGTGATCACGCACCCCGACCTCGGCGCCCGCGTCCGCGCCCTCCTCTGGACGCTCTGGACCCACGCTCTCGGCGGCCCCTGGAGCGATCGCCCCACCCACCTCGTCGTCGCTGGAGCGATCGTCTCCACGGCGTCGCTCCTCGGCGCCTGGCACCTGGTCCGCGCGCATGCCTCCTCCTCCTCGCGCCTCGTGGCCGCGGGGGTGACCATCTACGCGGCCTGGGTGTTCCTCGGGCAGAACATCCTCTGGTCGCCCCGGCACCTCCTCCCGATCGTCCCGGCGCTGGCTTGGTGCTTCACCTCGGGCGCCGCCGCGCTGCTACGCTGGCGGCCTCGCGCGACCCTCCCAGTCCTCCTCGTCGGCCTCGCGTCCCTCGCGCACGAGTCGCTGCGGCTCTCGACGATCCAGCGTGACGAGCCTCCGCCCACCGCGTCGATCGCCCGATGGATCTCGCTCCACACCCAGGCCTCGCACTCGGTCGTCGCGACGGCGCAGCTCGGCCCATGGCTCCGCGGCCTGACGCCCACCGCACGGGTCGTCGACATCGAGGACGCGCGCGACCTCTCGCGGCTGCGGCTCGCGCCCACGGATACGCTCTTCGTCACGAGCGAGGTCCACGGGGCGGGCACCCTCGGCGGACGCGTCCGCGCTCGCTTCGTCCGCGATCGCTACGTGAACCCCGCGCTCTACGACCTCGCGATCATCGAGCTGCGGCGCTGAGCGCTACGGGTGGAGGTGGCGCCGGAAGAAGCCCGCCATCCGACGGTAGAGAAGCGTAGCGACCGTCGGGTCCGCCACGCTGTGCGTCGATCCCGCCAGCGGCAGGAACTCGTGCGCGCGCCCCGCGCGGAAGAGCGCATCGGAGAGCCGCACCCCGTGGAGGAAGTACACGTTGTCGTCCGCGGTGCCATGCACCACGAGCAGCGGCCGGCGTAGCCCATCGGCCCAGGTGAGCAGCGAGCCCTGGCGATACGCCGGGTCATCGTCGCCGGTCGGAACGCCCATGTAGCGCTCGGTGTAGTGGGTGTCGTAGTCGCGCCAGTCGGCCACCGGCGCCCCGGCGATACCCGCGCGGAACACGTCCGACCGGCGCAGCATGGCGAGCGCCGAGAGGTATCCGCCGAACGACCAGCCGTAGATGCCGACGCGCTGGAGATCGAGCTCGGGGTAGCGCGCCCCGAGGCTCTGGAGCCCGCGCACCTGGTCATCGAGGGGCACGTCGCCGAAGGAGCGGTGGAGGGCCCGCTCCCACTCGCGCCCCCGGTTGGGGGTGCCGCGCCCGTCGATCGACACGACCACGAAGCCCTGCTCCGCGAAGAACTGCGACAGGTTGAAGCGCGCTCGCGCCTGCCCGACGGTCTGCGCGTGCGGCCCGCCGTACACCATCAGGATCACCGGGTAGCGCCGCCCCGGGTGATGGTTCGACGGCCGCACGATCGCCGCGCGGAGCTCATCAGCGCCGGCGCGCACGAGCTCGACCCGCGGGGCGAGGGCGGGCTCCTCGACCATGGAGGCGAGGTTGCCGGCCACCCGATCGCCGCGCACGACCTGCCAGGTCGACGGCTCCGTGAGGGCGCTGCGATGGATCACCCGCACGCCGTCCGCGCCGATCTCCGCGTCGTGTTCGCCAGGCTGCGGGGTCTCCCTCGCACGCGTCGCGGGCTCATCGAGCGAGCTGCGCCAGAGGTGCTGCTCGGTGGGCTCGTCGCTCGCGAGGTAGCGGATCGTACGCCCCGGCCCGTCGACGTGGAGCAGCCGCCGGTAGCCGACCTCCGGCGGCACCACCACGCGATCGAGCGTCCCGTCGGGCCTGCGCAGCTCGAGCTGCCATCTCCCGGCGCGCTCCGTCGACCAGAGAAACCCCGCACCGCCCGGCAGCCACCGTGGAACCGACGAGTCGATGTTCAACCACGCAGGGTCGGTCTCCGTGAGCAGCGTGCGGGTCGAGCCGTCAGTCGCGACCGCCAGCAACCGCTCCTCCGTCTGCGCCCGGTTCTGCACCAGGATCGTCAGCGGCGAAGCCTCGTTCCAGACTACCTTGGCGAGGTAGGGGAAGGCCTCGCGGTCCCACTGCACCCACGTCGTCGCGCCGCCCTGCACGGAGACCAGACCGAGCCTCACGAGCGCGTTCTGCCGCCCGGCGCGTGGATACGCGAACGCGTCCGGCGCGTGCTCGGGGTGCATCGGGTCGGCGATGTGGAAGCGCTCGACCTCGCGCTCGTCGGTCTCCTGGTAGGCGAGGGTGCGGGAGTCCGGGGACCACCAGTAGCCCTCCATGCGGTCCATCTCCTCCTGGGCGACGAACTCCGCGGTCGCGTGCGAGATGCCGCCGCCTGCCCCGCTGGTGACCCGCTGCTGCGCGCCGCTCGCGACCTCGATCACGTGCAGCTCGCCGCCGCGCACGCACGCGATCCGCGCTCCGTCGGGCGACCACCGCGGATCGATCGGCGCGCCGCCCTCCTCGGTCAGCGCCCGGGCCCGCTGCGCCGCCCGCTCGTACACGTACAGCCGGCCCGAGAGGGGGAACAGGATGCGCGCTCCGTCCGGGGAGAGCTGAAACGACGCGATGCCACGCGCGGCCATGCGCATGCGCTGCCGTCGCGCGCGCTCCTCCACGGTGAGCGACTCCTCCGCGCCGCCGAGGAGCTCGCCGGCGGTGAGAAGACGGCGCTCTACGCCCGTCGCGACGTCGAACGCGAAGAGGTCGCGCACGAAGTCCCGCGCCCCGGAGCGAAGAAACAGCACCTCCCGGCCGTCGGGCGCGACGCGCACCGACTCCGGGGCGCCGAGGCGAAAGCGCCAGGTCTGCGTGTACTGTTCGAGCAGCGCATCCGCGTGGGCGGTCGGCGGCGTGGTCGCTCGGGCGGCGTGTCGCATGGTGCTCCGTCGTGCAGGGGGGGTGGGGGCGGTCGCGTGCGCGCAGCCCATTGCTGCGAGCGCCACCGCGAGGAGCCATCGGGGAGGGGGCCTCATCACCCGGCGCATCCTAACGGAGCGGGGCGGGGGTGCCTGCGCTGGACCGGATCACCGCCGCTTGGTCGGGGAATCGTGCGGAAAGCGCTGCTGGTGCCGGGGACCGGGGTCGAACCGGTACGAGGGGTTACCTCGGCGGATTTTGAATCCGCTGCGTCTGCCAATTCCGCCACTCCGGCTGCTGGGCTGGGGAAGAGCCCGAAGATCTATCAGCGCCCGCGGAATCACTCAAGTACTGCGGTGATTCTAGGAGAGCTCCGAAATTACGTTGGAGCAGAATGCAAGAGGCTCTTGACGGACCTGGAAAACGGGTGGTACATGCCGCGCCCTCCCCGAAGGAACTCGGTTCCGGACGGGCGAAACCTTCTATGTCGGCGGCTGCACCCAATTCCCGGGTGGACGCGTCGATGGGAGCCCAGCAGGTCCGGCGAGAGCCACTGCGCTGGTGAAACGGAAGCAACGACGATGGAGAGCAAGGCGATTGCGCGGTTTGCGCGTGTCGCGCCCCGAAAGGCGCGGACGGTCGTGAACCTTGTCCGCGGCCAGAAGGTGGCCGAGGCGATCAACATGTTGCTGTACACCCGCAAGGCTGCGGCCCCGGTCGTCCGAAAGGTGATCGAGTCGGCTCTGGCCAATGCACGTGTGCTCAACCCCTCGGTGGACGTCGACGGGCTGTACGTGTCCATCGGGTCGGTCGACAAGGGCCCCAACTCGCACCTCCGCCGCTGGCGGCCTCGGGCGATGGGTCGCGCGACGCAGATCACGAAGGGCGTCAGCCACATCGCGATCACGCTGACCGATCGGCCGCCCCCGGCGCCGAAGAAGACCAAGAAGACCGCCGCCGGCGACGCCGCCGGGACGACCACCGCGACGCAGGAATAGGCGAGCAATGGGACAGAAGGTTCATCCGTACGGGTTCCGACTCGGGGTCATCAAGACCTGGAACTCCAAGTGGTTCGAGGAGCGCAACTACGCTGCCTGGCTCCACGAGGACATCACGCTCAAGCGCGTGGTGAAGGAGCAGCTCCAGAACGCCGGTATCTCGGCGGTCGAGATCGAGCGCGCCGCGGCCAAGGTGAAGGTCATCATCTACACCGCGCGTCCGGGCATCGTCATCGGCAAGGGCGGCAAAGGGGTCGAGGAGCTGAAGAAGGGCAAGCCGGCGGAGCGCAAGGGCGCGGCGCCGTTCCCGGGCCTGCTCCACTACACCAACGCCAGCGCGGATGACGTCGTCATCGACGTGCAGGAGATCCGCAAGGCGGACACCAACGCGCAGCTCGTCTCCGAGACGGTGGCGACGCAGCTCGAGCGCCGGGTGTCCTTCCGCCGCGCGATGAAGAAGGCCGTCGGCGCCGCCATGAAGCTGGGCGCCCGCGGGATCCGTATCCGCTGCGCGGGCCGCCTGGGCGGCTCGGAGATGGCGCGTGTGGAGAGCTACCGCGAGGGTCGCGTGCCGCTGCACACGCTCCGCGCGGACATCGAGTTCGGCACCGCGGAGGCGCACACCACGTACGGCTCCATCGGGGTCAAGGTCTGGTTGTTCAAGGGAGAGGTGCTTCCGCAGAAGAAGCGCCGCCCGGGAACCCGCTGAGCGATCGCCGGAGAAGAGAAGATGCTTTCCCCGAAGAAGGTCAAGTTCCGCAAGCAGATGAAGGGCAACCTGAAGGGCACCGCGCACAACGGGTGCGACGTGTCCTTCGGTGACTTCGGAATGCAGATCGTGGAGTCCGGTCGCATCACCGCGCGGCAGATCGAAGCCGCCCGTATGGCGATCACCCGCCACGTGAAGCGCGCTGGCAAGCTCTGGATCCGGGTGTTCCCGGACAAGCCTGTCACGAAGAAGCCCCTGGAGACCCGCATGGGTCACGGTAAGGGTGCTGTCGAGGAGTGGGTGGCGGTGGTGCAGCGCGGGCGCGTGGTCTACGAGCTCGGCGGCATTCCGGAGGACGTTGCTCGCGAGGCCTTCCGTCTCGCTGCGCACAAGCTGCCGCTCGAGGCGCGGGTGATCACCCGCGCGATTGGCTGAGGGAGACGATCGATGGCCAAGGGAACTACCGCGAAGGACCTGGTCGCGAAGTCGGATGTGGAGCTCAACTCCTACATCGACGAGACGACCAAGAACCTTCTGGATACGCGATTTCGCAACCACGCGAACCTGCTCGATGACACGAGCCGGATCGCCAAGCTCCGGCACGACCTCGCTCGCGCGCTGACCGTGCGCACCGGGCGCGCGAAGGCGAAGGGTTGATAAGATGACGACGGAAGCAACTGCCGCTGAGACGCTGGTCCACGGCCGCAAGCGCACGCTGATCGGCAAGGTCACGAGCGCGAAGATGCAGAAGACGGTGGTGGTCGAGGTGGTGCGCTCGGTGCGTCACTCGGTGTACGGGAAGTACGTCCGCCGGCGAAAGAAGTACAAGGCCCACGACGAGACCCAGCAGTTCAAGGCTGGCGACGTGGTGGAGATCCGGGAGCACCGGGCGATCTCTCGCGAGAAGCGCTGGACGGTGATCCGTCTGGTCACCCGGCCCGAAGAGACCTGAGCGTTCGGAAGAGGCGGTAGAGACCAATGATCCAGATGCGGACAATCCTGGACGTCGCGGACAACTCCGGTGCGCGTCGCGTCCAGTGTGTGAAGGTTCTCGGCGGGTCGCGGCGCAAGTACGCCGCGCTCGGCGACGTGATCGTGGTGAGCGTGAAGGAAGCGCTCCCGAACATGAAGGTGAAGAAGGGCCAGACCGCGCGAGCGGTGGTCGTTCGCACCGTCCGCGAGTACTCGCGGCCCGATGGCTCGTACGTGAAGTTCGATACGAACAGCGCCGTGCTCATCGACAAGGAGGGCGAGCCCGTCGGGACCCGCATCTTTGGTCCAGTGGCTCGCGAACTGCGCGCCAAGAAGTTCAGCAAGATCATCTCGCTGGCGCCGGAGGTCATCTGATATGAGCCTCGCGAGAATTCGCAAGGGAGACACCGTCGTCGTGATCTCCGGTGATGAGAAGGGCAGCACTGGCAAGGTGCTGACCGTGTACCCCGAGGCCCAGCGTGTGCTGGTCGAGGGTGTCAACAAGGTGAAGCGCCACACGCGCCCCACGCAGCGTAACCGCGAGGGTGGGATCATCGAGGCCGAGCGCCCGATGCACCTCTCGAAGGTGATGCCGATCGACCCGGAGACGGGCAAGGGGACGCGGGTCCGCACCAAGATCGCAGCGGACGGGTCGAAGACCCGGGTCGCCGTGAAGAGTGGCAAGGAAATCAAGGCCGAGACGGTCTGAGACCGTCTCTGGTTGACCGGGCGCGAGACCCGTTGACGAGCGCCACCGGGCGCTGACGGAAACGCGAAGCCGAAGAGGAATAGAGCGATGGCGGACGATAAGAAGAAGAAGGGCGCCGAGGCGCCGAAGGGCGGGGCCAAGCCGGTCTCGCCTGCGAAGGCGAAGGCCGGGACGCCGAAGAAGAAGCCGGCGGCTGCCCCTGCGGCGAGCGCCGAGCCCCGCGGGCCGGAGCAGAAGATCCCCCCGCGTCTCCGGGACAAGTACCGGGCCGAGGTGATCCCGACGCTGCTCAAGCAGTTCGGGTACTCCAACCCGATGCAGGTGCCGCGGCTGGTGAAGATCACGCTGAACATGGGCCTCGGTGAGGCCGTGGGCAACGCGAAGATCATCGACATGGGCGTCGAGCAGATCACCGCCATCACGGGCCAGAAGCCGGTGGTGACCCGCGCCCGGAAGAGCATCGCGACCTTCAAGCTCCGCACCGGTGTGCCCATCGGGACGATGGTCACGCTGCGCCGCGAGCGGATGTGGGAGTTCCTTGATCGCCTGGTCACCTTCGCGCTGCCGCGCGTCCGCGACTTCAAGGGCGTGAGCCCCAAGGCCTTCGACGGCAAGGGCAACTACACCCTCGGCGTGAAGGAGCAGATCATCTTCCCGGAGATCAACTACGACACGGTGGAGAAGGTGAAGGGACTCAACATCTGCATCACCACCACCGCGGTGAACGACGAAGAGGGCCGTGCGCTCCTTCAACACCTCGGGATGCCGTTTCGTCACTGAGTTTCACTGAAGGAAGACGGGAGATAAACCGTGGCACGTGCCTGTTCGTTTGCGAAACTGCAAGAAGCCCCGAAGTTCGCGGTACGCCACCGCAACCGGTGCAAGGTCTGTGGGCGTGCGCGAGCCTACTACCGGAAGTTCGAGCTCTGCCGCGTGTGCCTCCGCAACCTGGCACTCAAGGGCGAGCTGCCCGGCGTGACCAAGGCGAGCTGGTGAGAGGTCGACGATGTTGACGGATCCGATTTCAGACATGCTGACCCGCGTTCGTAACGCCGTCATGGCGCGACATGAACGTGTGGTGATGCCCGCTTCCAAGCTGAAGCGCGCGGTGGCCGAGATCCTGGTCTCCGAGGGGTACGTCTCCTCGGTGGGCGGTGATGTCGGCGAAGAGGGACGCGAGACCATCGTGATGGTGCTCAAGTATGGCCGCGATCGCCAGCCGGCGATCGAGGGCATCCGCCGCGTCTCTCGCCCCGGTCGCCGGGTGTACGTGGGGGTCGACAAGATCACCAAGGTGCGCAGCGGCCTCGGCATCTCGGTTCTCAGCACCTCTCGTGGGGTGCTGAGCGATCGCCAGGCGCGGAGCCTCGGCGTGGGTGGCGAACTCCTCTGCGAAGTGTGGTGAAGCCATGTCGAGGATTGGCAAGCGACCAGTAGCCCTCCCGCAGGGCGTGAGCGTGACGAGCGGCGCGGACTTCTTCGAGGTCAAGGGCCCGAAGGGTACCGTGCGCCGCGCGATGACCTCCGACGTCCAGATCGTGACGAAGGACGGCCAGGCGACCGTTGAGGCGAAGGCCGACGTGGCTCCCGAGGTTGGTTCGAGGATGAGCGGGACTTTCCGCTCGCACCTGAACAACGCGGTGACCGGCGTCTCGAAGGGGTACAAGAAGGGCATCCGCCTCGAGGGCACCGGCTACAAGGCCGAGCTCAAGGGCTCGACCCTCACCCTCTCCCTCGGTCTCTCCCACCCGGTTGTGTACGAGGTCCCGAAGGGGCTCTCGGTGCAGATCCCGGGTGACAGCAAGAACACGGTGCTCCTGCTCGAGACGGTCGATCGCGACCTGCTCGGCAAGGCAGTAGCGCAGTTGCAGTCGTTCCGTCCGCCGGAGCCCTACAAGGGCAAGGGCGTCCGGTTGATGGTTGACGGGTCGCCGACGGCGAGCCCGGTGCTGGTCAAGATCCGCCAGAAGGCGGGCAAGGCTGGCAAGGGCGGCAAGGGCGGCAAGTGACTTAAGCCGGCGTCGCCAGGGGCGGCGCCGTACAGGTCGAGGACACGATGAAGGCGAAGGACGAACAGAGGCTCCGGCGCAAGACGCGCATTCGAGGCAGGGTCACCGGCACGGCGGAACGTCCGCGGCTGACGGTGTTCCGGTCCTCGAAGAACATCTACGCCCAGGTGATCGACGATGTGCTCGGCACCACCCTCGTGGCCGTGGGGACGCTGTCCCCGACGGTGCGCGACACGGTGAAGGACGACCGGAAGCTCGACGCGGCCCGCAAGGTCGGCGAGGCCGTTGCCAAGCTGTGCCTGGAGAAGGGCATCGCCAAGGTGGTCTTCGACCGCAATGGCTACGTCTACCAGGACAACAACCGTGTCGGCGCGCTCGCCGACGGCGCCCGCAAGGCGGGCCTGAGCTTCTAAGGCTGAAGAGGGAGACGCATCGATGTCGATGTCAGATAACGACGAGGGCGCGGAGCTCAAGGAGCGGGTGGTCAACATCAACCGCGTCGCCAAGGTGGTGAAGGGCGGTCGTCGCTTCTCCTTCTCGGCGCTGATCGTGGTCGGTGACGGCAACGGTCGGGTGGGCGTCGGCCTGGGCAAGGCCAACGAGGTTCCCGAGGCGATTCGCAAGGGCAACGAGCAGGCGCGCAAGAACCTGTTCTCGGTACCGCGGGTCGGGGCGACGATCCCCCACGACGTCGTCGGTCACTTCGGCGCCGGCGAGGTGCTGCTCCGTCCCGCCTCGGCGGGTACGGGCGTCATCGCCGGCGGCGCGGTGCGCGCGGTGGTCGAGAGCGCGGGCATCCGCGACATCCTCTCGAAGAGCCTCGGCAGCCGCAACCCGCACAACGCGGTGAAGGCGACGATCGCGGCGCTCAAGCAGTTGCGCGACATCAGCGCGACCGCGGCGCGCCGCGGCAAGACCGTGGAAGATATCTCCGAGAAGACGGCGTAGGTGCGGCGATGGCTAAGGCGAAGCTGCGAGTGACGCAGACGAAGTCCACGATCGGCGAGCGTTACCAGTTCGAGCAGACCCTCAGCGGTCTCGGACTCCGCGGACCGAACACTGCGGTCGTGGTGGCAAACACCCCGGCCTTCCGCGGTGCGATCAAGAAGGTGATCCACCTTGTCACGGTGGAGGAGATCGATGGCTAACGTTTTGAGCAACCTGCACCCCCCGGCTGGGGCGGTGCGTAAGAGGACCCGTCGGGGTCGTGGTGTTGGTTCGGGGCTCGGGAAGACCGCTGGCAAGGGCCAGAAGGGTCAGAAGGCCCGGCACCCCGGCAACTTCAGCAAGATGGGCTTCCAGGGCGGTCAGACCCCGATGCAGCGGCGTTTGCCGAAGCGCGGGTTCCGTAACACCCTCTTCGCCACGGAGATCTCCGCGGTGAACGTGGGCGCTCTCGAGAAGGTGTTCGACGCGGGTTCGGTCGTCGACCTCGCGGCGCTCGCCACCGCCGGCCTGGTCGAGAAGCGCGCTGACCGGGTGAAGATCCTGGGCGACGGCGACCTGACCATCAAGCTCACGCTCAAGGTGCACGGCATCTCGGCGGGAGCTCGGGCCAAGATCGAGGCGGCGGGTGGCACCGTCGAGCTGCTTTCGACCACCGCTCCTCCTTCAGAGGGAAGCGCGAAGGGCTGATCTCGGGTTATAGACGCGCGCCGATCGTCGGCGTTGGGCGGTGAGGTCGTCAGCCTCTGGTGGGCTGATGCCTCGCCGCCGCGTCCCCGAAACCCTCGCAAGGATTATCCGAATGGCACTCGGCGCCCTCAGCAACATCGCGAAGATCCCGGAGCTTCGACGGCGGCTCCTGTTCAGCCTCGGCATGCTCGCGGTCTATCGCGTGGGCGTCTACGTGACGGTCCCTGGCGCCGATCGCCAGGCCATGCAGGAGTTCATGGGGCAGGACAACAGCGGCTCGCTGTTGGGGATGCTCAACCTCTTCTCGGGCGGCGCGCTCGAGCAGGTGAGCATCTTCGCGCTGGGCGTGGCCCCCTACGTTTCCGCCTCGATCATCTTCCAGTTGCTGAGCTCGATCTTCAAGCCGCTCGAGGAGCTGCGCAAGGAAGGCGAGATGGGGCAGCGCAAGATCAACCAGTACACCCGGTACGCGACCATCGTCCTCGCGATGGTGCAGGGCTTCAGCATCGCGCTGTACCTCGAGGGTCGGCAGACCGCCGATCTGGTCGACGTCGTCCGCAACAAGGGCTGGGACTTCCGCTTGATGACCATGCTCAGTCTCGCGACGGGCACGGCGTTCATCATGTGGCTGGGAGAGCAGATCACCGAGCGCGGCATCGGCAACGGCATCTCGCTGATCATCTTCGCTGGCATCGTCGCGGAGTTTCCGCAGGCCATCGCGCAGACCTGGCAGTTCACCAGTACCGGACAGATCACGCCGGTGTCACTCCTGCTCGCGGCCGTCCTGATCCTCGGGTCCGTGGCGACCATCGTGTTCTTCGAGCGCGGCCAGCGGCGCATCCCGATCGAGTACTCGCGGCGCATCATCGGCCGGAAGATGTACGGCGGTCAGCGGACGCACCTCCCGCTCCGGGTGAACTCCTCGGGTGTGATCCCGCCGATCTTCGCCTCCACGGTGCTGATGTTGCCCGCCACGCTCGCCAACCTCCGCATCCCTGGGATGGAGACGGCGCGCGACGCGATGGAGCGCGGGGACTGGGTCTACAACTCCCTGTTCATCGTCCTCACGGTCTTCTTCTGCTACTTCTACACGTCGGTCACGTTCCCTCCGGTGGACCTGGCGGACAACCTGAAGAAGCAGGGCGCGTTCATCCCGATGATCCGTCCGGGCAAGGACACCGCGGACTACATCGAGAAGGTGCTCATGCGCATCACCTTCGGCGGCGCGCTGTACGTGGCGATCATCTGCGTCCTGCCGGACTTCATGCGGCAGTACCTCCGGGTCCAGTTTCCCTTCGGCGGCACCTCGATCATGATCGTGGTCGGCGTAGCGCTGGACACGGTCAACCAGATCGAGTCGTACCTGATCTCGCGGCACCTCGAGGGCTTCGCTGGCCCCGGTGGCCCCCGCATCCAGGGTCGGAGGGCGGTCTAGGCCATGGACGTGATCTTCATCGGTCCCCCCGGCGCCGGCAAGGGCACCCAGGCGCAGCGCCTCTGCGCCAAGCTCGGCGTCCCGCAGATCGCCACGGGCGACATGCTCCGCGCCGCCCGCAAGGCCGGCACCGAGCTCGGTCGCAAGGCCGACGAATTCATGTCCGCTGGAGCTCTGGTCCCTGACGAGGTCGTGATCGGCCTGGTCGAGGAGCGGGTTCAGCAGCCCGATGCGCTCGGCGGATTCGTCCTCGATGGCTTCCCGCGCACGGTCCCGCAAGCGGAAAACCTCGACAAGATCCTCGGCCGGCTGGGGCGCTCGATCGCCCACGTGGTACTGCTCGAGGTACCCGACGCGTTGATCCTCGAGCGGATTACTGGACGGCGGGTGGGCGAAACCACTGGACGTATCTATCACCTCAAGTATGATCCGCCCCCCTCACCTGACCGGGGTGAGGGTGGCGAGCGGTTGCTCCTTCGCGACGATGATCGCGAGGATGTGGTCCGCCCGCGACTGGTGAATTATTCCGCGCTTACGGCGCCCCTGGTTGCCTGGTATGGCAACAAGGGGTTGCTCCGGCGCGTCGACGGCGTGGGTGCCGTAGATGACGTCACCCAGGCAATCTTCCGGGCGATCGGAGCGCGATAGAGCCGCATGGCACGTAAGAGGATGCATTCCACGGAGCCCCGCGAAGCCAAGGCGGACAAGCTCGAATTCGAGGGCGCCGTTCTTGAGGCGCTCCCCAACGCGATGTTTCGCGTGAAGTGTGACAATGGGCTGGACGTGCTCGCGACGATCTCCGGCCGGATGCGGCAGTTCTACATCCGCATCCTTCCGGGCGACCGAGTGAGCGTCGAAGTCAGCCCCTACGATCTTTCCAAAGGCCGTATCACGTACCGACACAAGTGAGATGGAGCGATGAAGGTCCGACCGTCCGTGAAGAAGATCTGTGACAAGTGCAAGGTGATCCGCCGCCGTGGGGTGGTGCGGATCATTTGTGAGAACCCCCGACACAAGCAGCGGCAGGGCTGAGACATGGCACGTATTGCAGGCGTCGACCTTCCGGGTCGCAAGCACATCTCGATCGCCCTCCGTTACCTCTACGGCATCGGGCCCGCCAAGGCCCTGGAGGTCTGCAAGAAGGCAGACGTGCCGACGGACAAGAAGACCCAGGACCTCACGGACACGGAACTCCGCCGCGTTCGCGAGGTCCTCGAGGGGGACTACAAGGTCGAGGGTGACCTCCGCCGCGAAGTCCAGATGAACATCAAGCGCCTGATGGACCTCGGTTGCTACCGCGGCCTCCGTCACCGCAAGAGCCTGCCGGTCAACGGCCAGCGTACGCACACCAACGCCCGCACCCGCAAGGGTCCGCGGAAGGGCCTCGCGGTCTCCCGCGCGGCGCCGGCGAAGAAGTAACGGTTTCGTAGGTCGACAGACAAGGCAAGAGGACTTCGATGGCGAAGGCGCAAGCGAGCGGAGCTGCCACCGGCAAGGCGGGGCTCAAGGGCAAGAAGAGGGTTCGGAAGAACGTGCCGAAGGGCGTCTGCCACATCCAGGCAACGTTCAACAACACGATCGTCACCATCGCGGACATCTACGGGAACACCGTAGCGTGGTCCTCCGCGGGTTCTCGTGGCTTCAAGGGTTCTCGCAAGAGCACCCCCTTCGCTGCGCAGGTCGCGGCGGAGGACGCCGTCCGCAAGGCGGCGGAGCACGGGATGCGCGAAGTCGCGGTGTTCATCAAGGGCCCGGGTGCGGGTCGCGAGAGCGCGCTGCGTGCGCTCTCCACGGCGGGCTTCCGCGTGACGCTCATCCGTGACGTCACCCCGATTCCGCACAACGGGTGCCGGCCGCCGAAGCGGCGCCGGGTCTGATTTCATCGGTTTTTTGAGGAAGAAGAGAGCGGTTAGTCGTCATGGCGCGTTACATCGGTCCGGTCTGCAAGCTCTGCCGCCGCGAGGGGATGGAGCTGTATCTCAAGGGTGATCGCTGCTACACCGAGAAGTGCTCGTTCAAGCGCCGCCCGCGGCCGCCGGGCCAGCACGGTGAGCAGCGCGTGAAGTTCAGCGAGTACGGCCTCCGGCTTCGCGAGAAGCAGAAGGTCCGCCGCATCTACGGGGTGCTGGAGCGTCAGTTCCGCAAGTACTTCGCGGAGGCTGATCGCACCAAGGGCGTCACCGGCGAGAACCTGCTCGCGCTCCTCGAGCGCCGGCTGGACAACGTCGTCTACCGCCTCGGCTTCGCGGCGACCCGCAACGAGGCTCGGCAGCTCGTGCTGCACTGCCACGTCACGGTGAACGGCAAGCGGGTGAACATCCCTAGCTTCCTCGTGAAGGCTGGCGACAAGATCTCCATCCGAGAGAAGTCGCGGGAGATCGCCCGAGTCAAGGAGTCCGTCACGGGCGCCGAGCGGCGCTCGCCGACGACCTGGCTCGAGCTGGAGAAGGAGTCGTTCACGGGCACCGTGAAGACGCTCCCGCTCCGCGAAGAGGTCGGGCTCGAGATCAAGGAACAGCTGATCGTCGAGTTCTACAGCCGCTGATTTGAAGAGTCCGCGCGAAAGGCTCCACCGACGATGTTCGGTGGGGCCTCGCGCTGTGTGGTGTACGAAGGGAAAGGGTTTCCATGACGCAGTCGTCCACGCAGGCCCGCAACTGGCGAGACCTCATCCGACCCAAGGCGCTCCTTGAGGAGGATCGGGAGAGCCACTCGGAGTCCTACGGCAAGTTCGTGTGCGAGCCGTTGGAGCGCGGCTTCGGCATCACCATCGGCAACTCGCTGCGGCGCGTGCTGTTGTCCTCGCTCCAGGGCGCCGCGATCACCGCGGTGCGCCTCGACGGCGCGCTCCATGAGTTCACGACCATCGACGACGTCAAGGAAGACGTCACCGACATCGTGCTCAACCTCAAGGAGGTGGTGTTCCACGCCGCTGAGGCCAAGCGCTACACCCTGAGCCTGGTGAAGGAAGGTCCTGGCGCGGTGCTCGCGGGGGACATCAAGACCGAGGCGATGGCGGGCATCAAGGTGCTCAACCCGAACCAGCACGTCGCGACGGTCTCCAAGGGCGGCAAGCTCTCGATGGAGATCATCGTCGGCATGGGCCGCGGGTACGTCCCGGCGGAGCGCAACAAGGACCCGAACCTGGCCATCGGCTGGGTGCCGATCGACTCGCTCTTCTCGCCGGTGCGCAAGGTGAACTACACGGTCACCAACGCGCGCGTCGGGCAGATGACCGACTACGACAAGCTCACCCTTGAGGTGTGGACCAACGGCGCGGTGCGCCCGCGGGACGCCGTCGCGTACGCGGCTAAGATCCTCAAGGAGCAGCTCCAGATCTTCATCAACTTCCAGGAGCAGGACGAGATCGTCTCGACTCCGTCGGCGATGCGCGAGGAGCCCATCAACGACGCGCTCTTCAAGTCGGTGGAGGAGTTCGAGCTCTCGGTGCGCAGCGCAAACTGCCTCCAGAACGCGAACATCTCGTACATCGGCGAGCTCGTGCAGAAGACCGAGGCGGACCTGCTCAAGACCAAGAACTTTGGTCGCAAGTCCCTCAAGGAAATCAAGGACAAGCTCAACGAGCTCAACCTCCAGTTGGGCACGCATATCGAAAACTGGCCGGGACTGCTCGAGCGCTGGAAGGCCGAGCACGGCTGAGATCACCTGTTAGAGATTGAACCCCAGGAACCACTGCCATGCGTCACCAGAATTCTGGTCGAAAGTTTGACCGCGACGGCTCGAGCCGCGATGCGATGTTCAGGAACCTCGCGGCCAACCTGTTCACCCACGAGCGGATCGAGACCACCGTCCCGAAGGCCAAGGAGCTGCGGCGCATTGCCGAGCGCCTGATCACCCGCGTCGCCCGCCTCGGTGCGGACGCCAATGCGGCGACCATCAGCGACCCCGCCGTCGCTGCGGCGCGGCTCGCGCTCAAGCGTTCGATCGGTTCGTACCTGCCGCACGCGCAGGTCCGCATCGTCGAGGGTCAGGCCGAGCGCATCGATGTCATCGAACACCTGTTCCGTGAGATCGCCCCGCGCTTCGTCGGTCGCAACGGTGGTTACACCCGCATCCTGAAGACGGGCTTCCGTCGCGGCGACAACGCCGAGATGTGCCTCATCGAGCTGGTCGTTCGCGACCCGCGCGTTGGCGCCAAGACCGCGGTCTCCGTGAGCCCGGTCACCGAGGCCGTTCGCGCCGAGGCCCCGAAGTCTCGCTCCGCCGAAGAGCCCCCCGCCGCGGTCTGATCGCTCCGTAGAACCTCCGCGTGTCCGCGGAGGTTTCCCCCTCATGTCTGAACCCATCCCCCTCCCTGGTGACCTCCCGCCGCTGGTCCGTGAGAACGGACCTGGCGGCGATGCCACGCGCGCCCTCGTCGACCTCCTCGCCTCCGCGGAGTGCCCCGGGCTCACCGCGCGGCGGCGCCGTCGCGAGGAGCTCACCGGCGCCTCTCACGACCCCATCGTCTGGGCGCAGGCCCGTGGCGCCAACGTCCTCGACGTCGATGGCAATCGCTACGTCGACCTCACCGGCGGCTTCGGCGTCGCGCTGCTCGGGCACGGTCACCCCGAAGTCGTCGCCGCGGTGCAGGCCCAGGCGGGCACGATGCTCCACGCCCTCGGGGACGTGTATCCGTCGGCGCAGAAGATCCTCCTCGAGTCTCGCCTCGCGGCGCTGGTCCCCTGGGCGGCCCGGGTGATCCTTGGGCTCTCGGGCGCCGACGCGATCGAGGCGGCGTTGAAGACCGCGATGCTCGCGACGGGGCGGCCCGGCGTGCTGGCCTTCGAGGGCAGCTACCACGGCCTCAGCTACGGGGCGCTCGCGGCCTGCGGTTACAAGCTGTCCTTTCGCGCGCCCTTCGCGGAGCAGCTCAACCCGGCCGTTCGCTTCGCGCCGTATCCGTCCGCCGAGGGAGTCGAGCGCTCTCTCGAGGCGGCGAGGGCGGTGCTCGCCGAGGGGCGCACCGGCGCGGTGCTCATCGAGCCGACGCTGGGGAGGGGAGGCGTCGAGCCTTCGGCGGAGGGCGCCCTCGCGGCGCTCGCGGCGCTGGCCAGGGAGCACGGCGCGCTGCTCATCGCGGACGAGATCTACACGGGGCTCGGCCGGACGGGGACGTGGTTCCAGTCCGAGGCGATGGGCTGCGAGCCCGACGTCGTGGTGATCGGCAAGGCGCTGGGTGGCGGGCTGCCGGTGAGCGCTGCGATCCTGCGCGAAGGCGTCGCGAGGCCGTGGGGGACCTCCGTCGGCGAGGCCATCCACACGTCGACCTTCCTCGGCAATCCTCTCGCCTGCGCGGCCGCGCTCGCCTCCCTGGAGGTGCTCCAGAGGCAGGAGACGGCTGCGATGATTCGTCGGTGCGCCACGTCGATCGAGCGGGCGCTGCGCGCGTCCCTTCAGGCGCCTGGCCTCGGCGTGCGCCGGTTGACCTTCGCGGGGATGCTCGTCGGAGTGACCATCGAGGGCGGGCTGCGGCGTGCGCTCGCCGTGTGCCGGCGGATGCTGGAGCGCGGATATGTGCTCCTGACCGGCGGGGTCGACGGTGATGTGCTGACGCTCACCCCGCCGTCCTGCATGACCGATGAGCAGATCGACGGCTTCGCGAAGACGCTGGCCGAGGTGCTGTCGGAGCACGCGGCGCCGTGAGCGACTGGCTCGACGAGGAGGGCCGCGCGCTCCGGTCGAGGCTGCTGGCGATGGCCGCGGCGCCGTTCGAGGCGATCGACCCGGACGAGGTCGATGTGCTCGGGTGCGCCGTCTTCGCGTGGCAGCGGGCGCGCTGCGCGGTGATCGACCGGGTCGCGGAGGGAGTGCTCGGAGGCGGCTCTCCGGCGAGCCTGTCGGAGATCCCGGCTTTACCGACCGATGTATTCAAGGCCGCCCGTGTGGCCTGCTTTCCGGAGAGCGCCACGGTGCGCGTCTTCGAGACGAGCGGGACCACCCAGGAGGTGCACGGGCGGCACGCGTTCGCGGACCTCTCGCTCTATGCGAGCGCTTCCTGCGCGACGGCGGCTCGCTGGCTGCTGCCGGAGACGGGCTATCGCTGCGTGTATCTCGCGGAGCCGGAGGAGCTGGCTCCCACATCGTCGCTCTCCTTCATGCTGGGGCGCTTCGCCGAGCGTTGGCATCGCGGTGCGGATGATCCCTGGATGGTTCGTGGCGCCGCGCTGGACGCTCGCAGGGTGGTCGCGGCGATCACCGAGGCCTGTCGGGAGGGCGTTCCGGTCGCGCTGCTGGGGACGAGCTTCGGCTTCGTGCACCTGCTCGACGCGATCGGCGAGTCCTCGTGGGCGCTGGCTGCGGGGAGCGTCGCGATGCCAACCGGGGGATTCAAGGGGAGGTCTCGCGAGATCGATCCGGCGGCGCTGAGGGGGATGATCCGGCGGGCGTTCGGCCTCGGCGAGGCGGACGTCGTGGGCGAGTACGGGATGACCGAGCTCAGCTCGCAGGGATACGAGGCGCGGCGCGAGGGGAGGGCGAGCTACCGGGTTCCGCCGTGGGTGCGGGTGTCGATGGTCGACGCCGTGACGCTGCGGGAGGTCCCTCGCGGCGAGGTGGGGCTGGTGCGGGTCGTCGACCTCATGAACCTCGGGAGCGCCGTAGCCATCCAGACGAGCGACCTGGGGCGCGTGGACCACGACGGCGGGGGCTTCGTGGTGCTGGGACGGGCGCCCGGGGCGGCGCCGCGGGGGTGCGCCCGGGCGATGGACGCCGCGCTCTCGCGAGGGTGATCCGCCTCAGCGGGTGCCCTGGTGCTGGTCGTCCTCGTGCTGGTGCGTGTGCTCGGGGAGCGCCGTCGCCACGAGGCGGCCGTGCTCGACGCCCTTGGTCGCAAGCAGGCGGTCGGCGGCCGACTGGATGAGCCCCGATGGGCCACGCAGCACGATCACCTCCAGGCAGTGGTCGTGGTCGAGGTGCACGTGGAGGGTGGAGACGACGTGCTCGCCCAGGTCGTGCTGCATGTCGGTGAGCTTCTCGGACAGCTCGCGGACGTGGTGGTCGTAGACGATCGTCAGGGTTCCGACGGCGAGGCCGTCACGCTTCAGGTGCGCGTTGACGAGGTCGGCGCGGATCAGGTCGCGCAGCGCCTCGGAGCGGTTGCCGTAGCCCTTCTCCCCGATGTGGTCGTCGAAGCGCTGCAGCAGGTCGGCGTCCATCGCGACGCCGAATCGAACGAGGTCACCAGCCATGGGCGCACCATACCGCCGCCCGGGCGGCAGGGTCGAGGTGCGCGCTGGAGCCGCGGGCGCGCTCCCCCGGCGGGGCGGTATGCTCCCGCGGTGACCATCAGCGTGTTCGATCTGTTCAGCATCGGCATCGGGCCGTCGAGCTCCCACACGGTCGGGCCCATGCGCGCGGCGCTGCGCTTCGTCGAAGGCCTCGTCGCCACGGAGGTCGTCGGGTCGGTCGCAGGCGTGAAGGTCGAGCTCTTCGGCTCGCTCGGTCACACGGGGAAGGGCCACGGCAGCGACGCGGCGGTGATCCTCGGGCTGATGGGAGCGAGGCCCGAGTCGGTCGATCCGGACGACGTCCCGAAGCAGGTCGAGGCCGTGCGCGCGGCGGGAAAGATTACCCTGGCCGGTAAGCACGACGTGACGTTTCGCTTCGATCGTGACCTGGTGTTCCACCGGCGCGAGACGTTGCCGCTGCACTCCAACGGCATGCGCTTCACCGCGCTCGGCGCCGACGGCGCGGCCGTCGCGTCGCGGGTGTTCTACTCGGTGGGCGGGGGCTTCGTGGTCAACCACGAGGGCATCGCGGAGGGCCTCGGCCTCGAGCGCGCGCCGATGCCCCACCCCTTCTCGACGGGCCAGGAGCTGCTCGAGGTCTGCCGCGCGAGCGGGCTCTCCATCAGCACGGTGATGCTCCAGAACGAGTGCGCCTGGAGGTCTGCCCAGGAGGTGCGCCGCGGGCTGCTGGAGATCTGGGCGGTGATGGTGGGCTGCGTGCAGCGCGGGTGCGAGCGCGAGGGCATCCTCCCGGGGGGATTGAAGGTGCGACGGCGCGCGGCGACCTTCTATCGCAAGCTGCGGTGCGAGACCGGCAGCGCCGATCCGCTGGTGGCCATGGACTGGGTCAACCTCTTCGCCCTCGCGGTCAACGAGGAGAACGCGGCCGGGGGGAGGGTGGTCACGGCGCCCACCAACGGCGCGGCGGGGATCATCCCGGCGGTGCTGCATTACTACCGCCGCTTCATCCCCAACGCGGACGACGACGGGGTGGTGAGGTTCCTGCTGACGGCGGGGGCGATCGGGATTCTGTACAAGCGAAACGCGTCGATCTCCGGTGCCGAGGTGGGCTGCCAGGGGGAGGTCGGGGTCGCCTGCTCGATGGCCGCCGGCGCCCTCGCCGAGGTGATGGGCGGCACGCCGGAGCAGGTCGAGAACGCCGCGGAGATCGGGATGGAGCACAACCTCGGGCTCACCTGCGACCCCATCGGCGGCCTCGTGCAGGTGCCGTGCATCGAGCGCAACGCGATGGGGAGCGTGAAGGCCATCAACGCCGCGCGCATCGCGATGGCGGGCGACGGCAAGCACAAGGTGTCGCTCGACAAGGTCATCGCGACGATGCGCCAGACCGGCGCGGACATGAGCACCAAGTACAAGGAGACCGCCCGTGGCGGCCTCGCGGTGAACATCATCGAGTGCTGAACGGGCCGTCGATGGACGTAGAGCGGACCAGCCTGCGGGAGATCGCGCTGCTCTTCCTTCGGCTCGGCGCGACGGCCTTCGGTGGCCCCGCGGCCCACGTCGCGATGATGCAGGACGAGGTCGTGCGGCGCCGGGGGTGGCTCACCGAGGAGCGCTTCCTCGACCTGCTCGGCGCGACCAACCTCATCCCCGGACCGAACTCCACCGAGATGGCCATCCACATCGGGTGGGACCGCCGCCGCTGGGCGGGGCTCGTCGTGGCGGGCGTGGCCTTCATCGTCCCGGCGATGCTCATCACCGCGGCGCTGGGCTGGGCCTACGCGCGCTACGGCACGGTGCCCTCCGCGCGGTGGCTGCTCTATGGGGTCAAGCCGGTGATCCTGGCGGTCGTCGCGCAGGCGCTCTGGGGGCTCGCGCCCAGGGCGGCGCGCACCCCAAGGCTGAGAGCGCTGGGGGCCGCCGCCGTCGTCCTCTCCGCGATCGGGGGGCACGAGCTCGCGATCCTCTTCGGCGCGGGTGGAGTGAGCCTTCTCACCGCGCGGGGGCGCCCCGCGGGGGAGCCGCCGGGACGGGGGTTTCATCCGCTGGTGCCGCTCGCGCCGCTCGTGGCGGGCGGCGTGGCGAGCGGCGTGACCCTCCCGTCGCTCTTCTGGGTCTTCCTCAAGACCGGCTCGGTGCTCTTCGGCAGCGGCTACGTGCTGCTGGCCTTCCTGCGCGCCGACCTCGTGCAGCGCCTCGGGTGGCTGACCGAGGCGCAGCTCCTCGACGCGATCGCGGTCGGGCAGGTCACGCCGGGGCCGGTGTTCACCAGCGCGACCTTCATCGGCTACGTCCTCGCGGGGCCGAGCGGCGCGCTCGTCGCCACGGCGGGCATCTTCCTGCCCGCGTTCGTCTTCGTGGCGCTGAGCGGTCCGCTCGTACCGCGGCTGCGGGCCTCGGCGCGCTCGGCGGCCTTCCTCGATGGCGTCAACGTCGCCTCGCTCGCGCTCATGGCCGTCGTGACGGCGCAGCTCGGGCGCGCCGCGCTCGTCGACCTCCCGACCGTCGCGCTCGCCATCGTGAGCGCCGTGCTGCTCCTGCGCTGGAAGCTGAACTCGACGTGGCTCGTTCTCGGCGGCGCGGCGGCTGGCCTGGTGCTCCACGGCGCGGGGCTCCGCTGACCGCTGCCCGCGGCGGGTTCGGCGGCGGTTGTGTTCGCCGTCGGGGGTGATCTAGTGTGCGCGCGATTTCGACCCTTCGAGGACTCATGAAGAACACCGCCAGCGACCGCTGGGTCGCCTACCTCGTGTCGATCACCGCAGCGGTGCTCGTCCTGCTTTTCGGCCTGCAGCGCTTCGGCATCTGGCAACCGGCGGAGATCCACGTCGCGGACCTCGCGCGTGAGCTCATGGCCGGTCGGCCCGTCGCCTTCGATCGCCCGCCGGGCCAGGTCGGGGCGGTGGCGCTGGGCTTCCGCCTCGGCGGCGTGTCCGAGCTCTGGGGGCGCCTCCCCACCGCGCTGCTCGCGTTCGCCTCGGCGTGCGCGCTGATGGCCGCGGCGCGCGGCGCGGGCGACCGCCGCCTCGCGGCCTACGTCGGGATCACCTACGCCACCATCCCGCTGGTGTTCATGAACGCCCGGCAGATGTTCGGCGGCGGCGTGGCGCAGAGCGCGTCGACCCTGGCCCTGGCGGGCTTCGTGCTCCTGCTCTGGGGGCGCACGCAGCGCTGGCAGCTCGGCGGCGCGGCGCTCGCGGCGCTGGGCCTGCTCCTCGGCGTTCGCGCGGCGGGGGTGATGCTCGGGGTGGTGCCGATCCTCGGCGCAGTGGGGCTCGCGGGGCTCCTGCGCTTCGGGGCGGAGTCCCGGCTCACGCGCCTCACCAGCACGGTGTCCTTCGCCGTGGCCGCCGCGCTCGCCATCGTGTGCGTGCGCGTCGCGTCGCGCGAGCTCAGCGGCTACTCGACCTGGGTCGGGGCCTCGCCGCAGTCGTCGATCCCGACGCAGTGGCAGACCTTCGAGGTCTTCTTCGAGCAGATCGCCCACGGCACCTTCCCCTGGACCGGCCTGGTCCCCTTCGGATTACTCCGGCTGGTAAGCCCGCCCTCGCAGGTTCCGGCGGGGGAGAGCGACCCGACGCTCCCCGAGGACGAGGCGAGGGAGTCCGACGCGTGGCGCGAGGCGGGGATGCGGCTGACGGCCTTCCTGGCCATCGCCCTCGGCTTCGCGCTGCAGACCTTCCACATGCAGCTCTTCGGGATCAGCGCTTTCGTGCAGGTGGCGCCCATCGCCCTCGGGCTCGCGGTGCTGCTCCGCGACGCCGAGCGCGAGCGCGCGCCGTGGCGCACCGTGGCCGTGGCGGCCTCGCTGCTGACCGTGCTGATGCTGCGGGACTTCCTGCAGTTTCCGAAGGCCGCCTACGCGGCGCTCGGGCTGCCCGACGGGGGCCCCGCCTTCCCGACGGGCTTCGCGATGAAGTTCAGCGAGTGGACCGCCAACGTGCGGGCCGCGCGCGCCGCGCACGGCGAGATGCCGCCGCTGCCGGCCGAGGGCTTCCACATCATCGAGACCGGGATCTTCCTCGCGCTCTCGGCGCTGGTGCTCTTCCAGGGCACCGGCCGGGTCGAGCCCTTCGCGTGGGGTCGGCCGTACGCGTGGATGCTCGACGTCGAGCGGGAGTCCCGCGAGGCTATGGCGTCCGAGACCGCCGAGCGGGGCCGCCCCGCGGTGGGGACCTTCCTGCTCGCCAACCTGCGCGCGCTCTTCGCCGTGCTGGCGCTGGTCTGCGTGATCGTCGGCTTGAGCGTCCGCTCGGTGCCGACGCTCACCACGCCGGGCCGCGAGGCCATGACGGCGGTGGCCGCGGCCCCGATCGGCGTCGTCGCAGGCGTCTTCGCCTTCATCGCCGTCTGGAACCTCTTCGCCTGGCTCGGACGCGTGGAGAACCCGATCAACCGCGTGCTCGGGTCGCGGGTCACGTGGGTGCCCGTCGCGGCGCTCGTGGTCTCGCTCATCTACACCCAGGGCTTCATGGTCTCGCTCTCCGAGCACATGTCTCCGCGCGGCGTGTGGGCGGTGATCCGCGCGCTGCGCCACGGCGACGAGCCCATCGCCCGCTTCGGTGGCCCCAGTGACGATCCGGCGACCCGGTACTACACGCAGGTCGTGCCCGAGACGCTCCGCAGTGAAGACGAGGCGGTGCGCTGGCTCACGGGCTCGCGCCGCAGCTTCCTCGTGCTGGGCAACGACGTCTTCCCGGCGCTCAACCGCGCGTACCGCCGCGAGCGGCACCTGAACATCCCAATCGCCGATGCGAGCAACAGCAACCTCTTCGTCGCGGTGAGCGACCTCGAGGGGCGGCCCAACCGCAACCCGCTGGAGCCGTGGGTCCAGTCGGTGCGCCCGCGCATGCGCCACCCGGCGCGCGAGCCGTCGGTGTTCGAGAACACCTACGAGTACATCGGCTATGACCTCGACTCCAACGGCCTGAGCTATGTGCCGCTCGGCGGGTCGTTCAAGGTCACCTTCCACTTCCACGTGATCGCCGACGCGACGCGCAACTGGCAGCTCTTCGTGCACACCGACGGGCAGGGGCCGCGCATCAACGGCGACCACGAGGGCGTCGGCGGCCGGTACCCCACGCGCCACTGGCAGACCGGCGACTACATCAACGACCAGATCACGGTGAACGTCCCGCTGACGTATCGCCCCGGGGTGTACACGGTCTTCCTGGGCTTCTTCGACGGCGGCGATCGCATGCGGTTGGAGGGCGGCGACCACGACCGCGACAACCGCGTCGTCGTCGCCCGGGTGAACGTACGGTGAGGCGAGCATGAGCGGCGACAAGAAGGACGGGGACGGCGGACTTCCAGGCGAGCGACCGTCGCGCATGTCGATCCCCCCGGACGGCATGGAGCGGCGCTCGTTCGTGCGCGTCGACGTGGCCAACTGGGAGGTCGACTGCAACGACGGCGACAACTTCCTCTACTCGTACATCACCAACATCTCCGAGATGGGGATCTTCATCCACAGCCAGGCGCCGCCGGACCTCGACCGCCCGGTGCGGCTGCGGTTCATGGCGCCCGGCGAGGACGCGATGGACATCGAAGGCGTCGTCGCCTGGATCAACCCCTACCGACCCCACGGGGAGAACCTCAACCCCGGCTTCGGCGTGCGCTTCACCAACCTCGCGCCCGAGCAGCGCGAGCGCCTGGTGGCCCTCGTGCACGCGATCGCCTACCTGCCCGACGACGCCTGAGCTCGACGAGCGCGCGACGGCCGTCCACCGCCTGCGACCCCCTAAGAGGCCGCAGGCGCGGTGGCGCGTCGCGCGATGGCTGATGGATCAGGCGGGGGCGCGGGAGGGGGCGACGGACTCGGCGCGGAGCTTCGCGATGAGGTCGGCGGCGGGCATGAAGCCGAGGTCGGTGCGGCCCTTGCGGAGCGTCGCTCCGTCGGACTCGACCTCCTTGTCGCCGATGACCCCGATGTACGGCGGGCGCAGCAGCGAGGCGTTGCGGATCTTCGCGGTGAGCTTCTCGTTGCTCGGGTCGACCTCGACGCGCAGGCCCGCGAGGCGCATGCGGGCGGCGAGCGACTCGGCGAACTCCAGGTGCTTGTCGGAGACGGTGACCAGCACGATCTGCTCGGGCGAGAGCCACGCGGGGAACCAGCCCGCCGTGTGCTCGATGTAGAGAGAGAGGAAGCGCTCGAGCGAGCCGAGCACCGCGCGGTGGAGCATCACCGGGCGGTGGGCCGTGTTGTCGGCGCCGATGTACGAGAGGTCGAAGCGCTCCGGGAGGTTGGGGTCGACCTGGAGCGTGCCGAGCTGCCACGAGCGGCCGATGGCGTCGGTGATGTGGAACTCCAGCTTCGGCCCGTAGAACGCGCCTTCGCCCCTGGCGATCTCGAAGGTGCGGCCCTTGGCGATCACCGCGTCGCCGAGGATCTTCTCCGCGCGCTCCCAGGACTCGATGGTGCCGAGGTAGCCGCTGTCGGGGCGGGTCGCGAGCATGATCTTCACGTCGGTCATGCCGAGGTCGCGGTAGACCTCGTCGAGCAGGTCGAAGAACGCGCCGATCTCCGCGGGCATCTGCTCTTCGGTGCAGAAGATGTGGGCGTCGTCCTGGGAGAAGGTGCGGACGCGCGAGAGGCCGTGCGTGACCCCGGAGCGCTCGTAGCGGTGCAGCCGGCCGAAGTCCGCCATGCGCAGCGGCAGGTCGCGGTACGACTTGCGATCGGCCGCGAACATCAGGCAGTGCGACGGGCAGTTCATCGCCTTGCAGCCGCAGATGTAGCCGGAGCTCACCGAGGCGAGCGCGGCGGTGACCTTCTCGTCGAGGGTGAACACCTGGCTCATGGGGACGCCGTGGCCCTCGCGGGTGGGCTCGAGCGCGTCGGTGCCCAGCGCCAGGAACATGTTGTCCCGGTAGTTCTCCCAGTGCCCGGAGGTCTCCCAGAGGGCCTTGTCGAAGATCTGCGGGGTGATCACCTCGGAGTAGCCGCGGCGCGCGTACTGGTCGCGCATGTACGCGATGAGCGCGTTGTAGAGGTGCGCCCCGCGCGGCAGGAAGAAGGGCGAGGCCGGCGCCCACTCATGGAACATGAACAGCTTGAGGTCTTTGCCCAGCTTGCGGTGGTCGCGGGCCTTGGCCTCCTCGAGCTGGCGCATGTGCGCGTCGAGGGCCTTCTGCGTCGGGAAGGCGGTGCCGTAGATGCGCTGGAGCATCGGCCGCCGCTCGTCGCCGCGCCAGTACGCGCCCGCCACGGAGGTGAGCTTCACGGCCTGCAGGAAGCGCGTGCTCGGTACGTGCGGACCCTCGCAGAGGTCGATCCAGCTGCCGTGCTGATAGAACGAGATGTCCTCGCCCGCGGGGATGCCGTCGAGGATCTCGACCTTGTAGGTCTCGCCCATCTTCGTGAGCTTCTCGCGCGCCTCCTCGCGGGTCATCACGCCGCGCACGAAGGGCGTGTCGCCGACGGCGATCTCCTTCATGGTGGCCTCGATGCGGCCGAGGTCGTCTTCGGTGAAGCGGCCGTCGGGGCGGTCGAAGTCGTAATAGAAGCCGCTGTCGATGCTCGGGCCGATGGTGACCTTCGTGCCCGGGAAGAGCCGCTGCACCGCGTCGGCCATCACGTGCGCCGTCGAGTGCCGGATGATCGGCAGGGCGCGCGGGTCGTCCGCGAGGATGGGCTTCACCTCGGTGGTCTCGGTCGCCTCCACGGGCGTGTGCAGGTCGACGGTGCGCCCATCGACCAGCGCGGCGACCGCGTTCGGGGGGAGGCGGTTGCGATCCTTGAGGAGCTGTCCTGCGGTGACCTTCATGACCTGTCGTTCGGGCGCCAGCGCGGGGCCGATTCCTCGCGGCGGGCGACGCACGGTGTACGCACCCGCCATCCGGCGCGTCAAGCCAGCGCGCCGCCGCCGCGGGAAAGGGGTACGATGACCGGGTCGTATGCCATCCACGCTCTTCGAGTCGCTGCCCGATGCCGTGTCCGTCTACGAGGTGTCGCCGCGCGACGGGCTTCAGAACGAGGCCGTCACGGTGCCGACGCCCGCGAAGGTGCGGCTCATCGAGGCGCTCGTCGCCGCGGGGCTGAAGCGCCTGGAGGTGACCAGCTTCGTGTCGCCGAAGTGGGTGCCGCAGCTCGCCGACGCGGTGGAGCTGTGCCGCCTGCTCGGGCACCCCGCGGGCGTGAGCTTCTCGGCGCTCTGCCCCAACCAGCAGGGCCTCGACCGAGCGCTCGCGACGGAGCTCGGCGAGGTGGCGGTCTTCCTCTCGGTGAGCGAGACCCACAACCGCAAGAACGTGAACAAGACCGTCGCTCAGACGCTGGCGGTGTTTCGCGAGATGGTCCCCTCGGCGCTCGCCGCGGGGCGCCGGGTGCGAGGCTACCTGTCGACGCTCTGGGGCTGCCCCTACGAGGGCGCGGTCGACCCGGAGCGGGGCGTCGAGATCGCCCGCGCGCTGCTCGACATGGGCTGCTACGAGGTCTCCCTCGGCGACACCATCGGCATCGGGACGCCGCTGCAGACCAAGCGCATCGTGGAGATGTTCCTGAGGGAGTTTCCGGCGCAGCGGCTGGCGCTGCACTTCCACGACACGCGGGGCACCGCGCTCGCCAACGTGATGGTCGGCCTCGAGCTCGGCGTGCGCACCTTCGACGCCTCCGTGGGCGGGCTCGGCGGCTGCCCCTACGCGCCCGGCGCCGCGGGCAACCTCGCCACCGAAGACCTCGTCTTCACGCTCCACGGCATGGGCATCAAGACCGGCATCGACCTGGACAAGCTCGTCGAGGCAGGGAGGGTCGCCTCCGCCGTCGTGGGCCGCGAGCTCCCGGGCAAGGTCCACAAGGCCGGAGTGCGCGCGCTCCGTCGCTGATCGCCCGGCAATTCCCTTGAGCGGCACCCTCCGGGTGTGGCCTCCTCCCGCAGCACGAAGGAGCGAGGACATTCCCCATGATCGGTTCAGCCGCGTTGTTCCTGGTCGCGATGTCGGGTGCGGGGCAGCTCCGCACCGTGCAGCCTCTCCCCGCCACGCTCACCCTCCAGGGTGAAGCCGCGGCGCCCTCCGCGTGGTCGTTGGACGTGAGCCTCCGCGTCACCCGCTACGGACTCGACGGAGGCATGCTGCGCCGCAACCGCTGGCTCGCGCAATCGGCGACCCGCGCCACCGACGCGACCCCCGCGACGCCCGCCGCCGCGGCGACCGCCGCGTCCACCGAGGCGCCCGCGGCCTCCACCTGCGAGACCTGCGACATCGACTGCGAGACCTGCCGCGAGTCCGACAGGCAGGCCCGCTACGTGATGCGTCGGCGCTCCTCGCTGCTGCGGACGCACCGCGCCTTCGGCATCGCGGCGTGGAGCTCGCTGCTGGTCACCGAGGCGCTCGGGACCATCCTCGCGATCAACCGCCCCACCTGGTTCGGCGACGGCGCCTGCGCCTCCGACCCGAGCGCCTTCGGCTGCGGGTCGGGCACGATGGGCGCGCTCCACCTGGCCTCGTCGTTCCTGTCGACGGGGCTCTACGCGACGGCGGGCATCCTCGCGATCGCGGCGCCCGACCCGGACGACGCCTCCGTGGGCGACGATCGCGCGTCGAGCACCCTCCGGCTTCACAAGACCCTGGCCTGGGTCCACGGCGCCGGGATGATCCTCATGCCGATCCTCGGCATCATCGGCTCCCGGGTGAGCGACCCCGACGTCGGCCGGGCGTTTCGCACGGTCCACACCGGCGTCGGCTACGCCACCTTCGCGGCCCTCTCCTGGGCGATGTACCTCGAACTCTTCTGATCGCCCTTCACGGCGGGTCGTGGTCGAGGACCTGTAGCGTCCCCGCCGCGGTGTCTCGCACGCGGAAGTACCCGTCCACATCGGGTGAGATCCACACCGTGGCGCCGTCTCCGAGCTGGAGCAGCACCGGGCCGGAGATCGGCGCGCGCTCAGGGTCGAGCACCCGGAGGTCGCTCGTCGCGGCGTCGCCGTAGGCGGCGGGTTCGCGCCCGGCGCATGGCGCACCGAGGCGTGCGAGCAGCGCGCACGCGTTGACGTGGGTGGGCTCCGACGGCCGGGCCTCGATGAGCCGCAGGGCGCCCGCGCGGAGGGCGTCGCGCGCTGCGGGGTCGAGCGCCGTCGGGTCGACGCGGCTGAGGGCCGCGAGCGCGTTGTGCGCCGCGGGGGACGGAGGGCCGTCGAGCAGGGCCCGCAGTGCGTCCACGGAAGCAGGGGCCGCCGAGCGGAGGGCCCACGCGGCGGCGGCCCTGGAGGCGGGATCGCGCGAGGGATCGAGCTGCGCTTCGAGCGCGCTTCTCAGCGCCGGGACAGGAGCGCTGGGGAGGTTGCCGAGGGCCTCGATGGCCACGAGCGCGACGCGGCGATCGGCCGCGACGGCGGCGTAGGAGGCGAGCGCCTGTAGCGCCGCGGGCACGCCGGACGACGCGACGGAACCGAGGGCGCGCACCGCGGCGGCGCGGGTGCGCCAGGGGCCGCGAGAGGCCGCGTCGAGCAGCATCGGGAGGTGCGTCGCGCGCGCGGCGGGCGTGACCGCGTCGGCCGCCAGGGCATGACCGAGAACCAGGAGCAGCGCGCCGCGATCGACCGGAGCGGGGTCGCGCCAGCGGGCGATCAGCGCCGGGAGGAGCGCGTCGGCGGGCATCGCGCGAAGGGAGGTCGCGGCCGCGGCGCGTACGCTCGCGTCGCTGTCGGACATCGCTCCGAGGAGCGGAGCGAGACCCGGCGGGGCGACGGCCCGACCGAGGCCCCGGGCGGCCGCCACGCGGATCGTCGCGTCGGGGTGCCGGAGCGCAGCGATCAGCGTCGGCGCCGCGCGGTCATTGCCCGTCAGGCCGAGCAGCCGGAGCATCGTCGCGAGCTGCGGGTGGCAGGACAGCTCCAGGCCCCCGAGCGCCTCGGCGAGGGGGTCGATCGCCAGCGGGTCGAGGCCGTGGCGGGCGTCGGCCCAGAGCGAGATGGCATCGAGGAGCGACGGGTCGACCGCGCCCCGGGAGCACCCGGCCGCGCGGAGCGGCCAGGACGCCCGAGAGGCGGTGAGCCGCTCCAGCAGCGCCCGAAGTGCCCGGTCGGACCCGGAGCGGCCGAGGGCGCGGTGCATCGCCGCCGTCGCGCCGGGCACGGGGCCGGGTGAGGACGATGGGGGCTCGCGGCTCAGTAGATCGAGGAGCGCGTCGGCCACCTCGTCGCCGCCGATGCGGCCGAGCAGCTCGGAGAGGGCCTCGACGTTGTCGCGGGTCACCCTCGGGAGGATCGCCCCGACGTCGAGGCGCAGCCGCTCGGCGCGCGGGAGGAGCGCGTGGATCGCGTCGAGGGAGCGCGTCGCCCGCGGGTCGAGGGCCAGGTCGAGGAGGGCGCGGCGGGCCTCCGGGGAGTCGATGCCCCCGAGGGCGGAGATGGCGGCGCGAGCGACCTCGTCGCGGCCCGCGAGGGAGGTCGCGAGGGAGGGGCGAGCCAGGGTGGCGAGGGTGGGGACCGTCGCCGGGTCGGGGTGCTCCTGAAGGCCGCGGAGCGCCGCGAGGCGGACCTCGGGCATCGCGTCGTGCACCAGGCCGACGAGGGCTCGCGCGGCGACCTCTCCAGCGAGCGATCCGAGGGCTCTCGTGGCGGCGAGTCGCACCTCGGGGATGGGATCTTGAGAGATGCCCACCAGCGCGAGCGCGGCGCGCGCGTCGCCGATGCGCCCGAGGGCGTCGGCCGCCGCGGCCCGCACGTCCCCCTCCGGGTCGTGCACCCGATCGAGGAGGGGCACCACCGCGTCGGCGCCTGCGCCGGAGAGCGCCTGCACCGCGTGGGTGCGGACGGCGGTGTTGCGGTCGGAGAGCGCGCGCTCGATCGCGCGGCGCGAGTCGGGGGTGCGGGTGCCCGCGAGCGCGTCGAGGGCGTCGGAGCGGGCTGCGACGCTGGGGTCTTCGAGCACCCGGAGCAGCGCCGGGACCAGGTCGTCGGAGGGGTAGCGCGCCGCCAGCCTGCGGGCGCTCTCTCGCACGTCCGGGTCGGGGTCCGAGAGCCCCGCCGCCAGCGCCGCCCTCGCTTCGGGTTCGTGCGAGGGTGCGAGCAGGTGGAGCAGCTCGACGCGTCGCGGCGCGTTGGCGTGGGCGTACTCCGCGGCGCGCGCCGCCCCCTGGCCCGGCCAGTCGAGCCCCAGCAGCGCGACCGACGCCAGCACGAGGATCCCGCTTCGTCGACGGCGCCGCATGACCGGGCGAGCATACCGCGCTCGCGCTTGACGGCCCCGGTGCGAACGCCGCACGGTGGCCGGGATGTTGCGATCCAGGCAGGTGTGGTTGGCGGCGTGGTGCGGGCTCCTGCTGGCGACGGGCCCGGCGCCGGCGACCGCCGATCCGAGGCCTGGCACCGCGAGGCCTGGCTTCCTGGGTGCGGGCCTCCGGGCGCTGCCGGGGGCGGGCGGACTGCGCGTCGAGCGGGTCGTCCCCGGGAGCCCGGCCGAGCGCGCGGGCCTCGTCGCGGGCGACGTGATCGTGCTCTCCCAGGGCGTCGCTCCGGGGTCGGTCGAGGGCTTCACGACCTCGGTGAGGGCTGCGGGGGCGGGCTCGGACTACGCCCTCGTCCTGCGTCGCGGTGCTCGCCGGGTGCCGGTGCGCGCTCGGCTCGAGGCCCCTCCGGAGGACGCGGCGCCGGGGTCGCTGCGGGTAGGGCAGGCGCCCCCCGGCCTCGGTCGTAGCGCGGTGGCCATGGGCGCCGACCCGGTGGACCTCTCGCAGCTCCGTGGTCGCGTGGTGATCCTGGACTTCTGGGCGAGCTGGTGCGGCCCGTGTCAGCAGATGATGCCGGTGCTCAACCGCATGGCCGACCGCTACCGCGCGCAGGGCCTCACGGTGCTGGGGCTCACCGACGAGTCCGTCGACGTCGCTCGCACCGTCGGGATGCGCCTGAACATCCGGTACACGCTGGCCTCCAACGCCACGGCGATGCGCAGCTACGCCGTGCAGAGCCTGCCGACGATGGTGGTGCTCGACCGCGGCGGCAACGTCCGCGAGGTGACCGTGGGCACCGAGGCGCCCGGGGCGCTCTCGCAGACCATCGAGCGCCTCCTCGCCGAGCCCTCGCCCTGACGCGCTACCGCTGGGGCAGGGCCGCCTGACGGTAGCCCGTGCGGTGCGCGACCAGCAGCGGAATGCCGGCGCCCATGATCAGCGCGCCGAGCAGCGAGAGGCCGATGGCCGCGGTCGGGCGCAGCTGATCCTCCGCGGCGACGCCGTTGATCTGCTGGGCGAGGGCCACCGAGGCGGTCGCGATCATGACGGTGGCGCCGAGCGCGGTGAGCCCGGTGCCGACGTTGAAGAGCGCGCTCGACGGGGCGCGCACCTCGATGGAGGTCGCGGCGTCGACGTCGATGTCGAGGTCGGTCGAGCGCAGCCCCGGCGCGGTGCTCCGGAGCCGCAGCGTGCCCCGCGGGACCCAGAGCAGGCAGGGCGTGTTGCATGCCCCCGCCGCGCGGAGGACGGGCCCAGGCTGCTCCGCGGAGACGACCGCCGAGCGGGCCTCGATGACCACGTGCTGCGGCCGGGAAGGAGAGCGCAGCCGGAGCGGCACCCGACCCGGCGCGGGCTGCTCGTCGAGCAGCAGCGGACCGTTGCCCAGCCTCGCGGCGGGCCTCGGCGGAGCAAGCCAGGGCTGCGCCTGCGCGGGGAGGGGCGCCGCGAGCATCAGCGCGAACGCGGCGTAGCAGGAGGGAAGCGGATCCATCGTCGCGGGCAGCATGGTAGGGGGCCAACGCTCGGCGCAAGGGCCCAACGGCCGCCCTTGACCCTATGCACCCGGCAGAACAACCTCCCGCCCTTCACCCGTTTTTGTCCTCCACGCCGGAACCCATCGACCCATGACCAAGCGCCTCGCCCTGGTGACCTTCGGCTGCCAGATGAACGTCCACGACTCCCAGCGTATCGAGGAGCTGATGCTCGCCGCGGGCTACGAGATCGTCCCCGAGGTGGAGGGGGCGGACGTGGTGATCCTCAACACCTGCTCGGTGCGAGAGAAGGCCGAGCAGAAGCTCCGCAGCGAGGCGGGCCGGCTGAAGAAGTCCGACGTGGTGCTGGTGGTGGCCGGGTGCGTCGCGCAGCAGGAGGGCGAGCGCCTCGTGAAGGACATGCCCTTCATCGACGTGGTGATCGGCCCGGACAACCTGGCCGAGCTGCCCGCGCTCATCCGAGACACCGAGATGGGCGCGACCCCGTCGGTGCGCACGGTCTTCGACGTGGACGACCCGCGCTTCCTCACCAACCAGGTGCGCGAGGGGGGAGTCGGCGCGAGCGCGTACGTGACGGTGATGAAGGGCTGCGACGAGCGATGCTCGTTCTGCATCGTGCCGTACACCCGCGGTCCGGAGCGCTACCGCTCGGCGGACGACGTGGTGCGCGAGGTGCGGGCGCTCGTCGACGGCGGCGCCCGCGAGGTGGTGCTCCTCGGCCAGACGGTCAACAGCTTCATGGACCCGTCGACCCCCGTGGAGCCCGACCGCGACCCCGACGAGTCGCAGTTTCCTGCGCTGCTGCGCCGCATCGCCGAGGAGGCCCCCGGGCTCGACCGGCTCCGCTACACCTCGCCGCACCCGCGTCACCTCACGGCCTCGCTGGTGCGCGTCCACGCCGAGCTCCCGGTGCTCGCCGACCACGTCCACATGCCTGTGCAGTCCGGCTCCGACCGCATGCTGAAGCGCATGATCCGCCGGTACACCCGCGCGGAGTACGTCTCCCGGGTCGACGCGCTGCGCGCGGCGAGGCCCTCGCTCACGATGTCCACGGACATCATCGTCGGCTTCCCTGGAGAGACCGCCGCGGACTTCGAGCTCACGCTCTCGCTGGTGCGCGAGGTGGGCTTCTCCGCGCTTTACGGGTTCAAGTATTCGCCCCGGCCGCACACCCCCGCGCTGCGCCTCGAGGACGACGTCAGCGACGAGGAGAAGCAGACCCGGCTTCTCGCGCTCTTCGAGGTGTCCGAGGCGCTCACCCGCGCCAACCTCGCGTCCATGGTGGGATCGCGCGTCGAGGTGCTCATCGAGGGGCCGAGCCGCCCGGGGGCGAGCACCCGCGTCGGTCGCACCCGGCGCAACGAGATCGTCCACCTGCCGGGCGGGCTGGGCCTCGACGCCGGCGCGGTGGTGGTCGCGGAGATCGCCCGCGCCAACAAGCACTCCCTGGAGGGGAGGTTGGAGTCGGTGAAGCGCCCGGCGCCGCCGAGGGTGGTGCAGACGCACCGTCGCATCGCGCTGCCGGTGGTGCAGGCGTGAGCGCCATCATCCGCGCCTTCGAGGGCGTCACGCCCTCCCTCGGCGAGGGGGCCTTCGTGGCCGCCAACGCGGCGGTCATCGGTGATGTGGTCGTCGGGCCGGGGAGCTCGATCTGGTACGGCGCGGTGCTGCGCGGCGACGTCGCGCCCATCCGCATCGGGGCGCGCAGCAACGTGCAGGACCTCTCGATGGTGCATGGCACCACCGGGCTCTCGTCGACCACCCTGGGCGACGAGGTCACCGTCGGTCACCGGGTGATCCTTCACGGCTGCACCATCGGCGACCAGGTGCTGGTGGGCATGGGATCGATCGTGCTCGACCTGGCGGTGATCGAGACCGACGTGGTGCTCGGGGCGGGCTCGCTGGTGACGCCGCGCTCGCGGCTGGAGTCGGGGTGGCTCTACCTGGGGAGCCCTGCGAAGAAGGTCCGCCGGCTCAACGACGGCGACCGGGCGATGATCCACGAGGGCTGGATGGCCTACGTCGACCTGTCCGCACGCCACCGCTGACCGGCGCTCCGAGGCGCCCGGTCGCGGGACGGGGGGTGATGGGGTTGGTGACGGAAGGGGAGGGGAGCGATCAGGGGCAGGAGCCGAAGCCCTGAGCGAGCGCGCCGATGCAGCCGATGTAGCCCTGGAGGCAGGCGCCCATCCCGGCCATCGCCTCGGTCTGCAGGCGGTTCATCTGGCAGGTCTGCATCGCGGTGACCTGGCTCATGCAGGTGCGCTGGAGGCACGCCTGATCGGAGCAGGTCATCTGAGCGCCCTGGATGCAGGTCTGCAGCGCCATCGCCTCGGTCGGGCAGCAGGCGGCCTGGTTCTGCACGAGGCACTGGGCGCAGTTCATGTCGGAGGAGAGGGCCTGGCTCTGACAGACGTTGTCCATCTGTCCGCACATGCAGACCTGGCGCGCCACGGTCTCGCCGCAGGTGCCGAAGTTCGAGGTCGGGGCCCCGCGGTCGGTGGTCGCGCTCCCGCGGTCGGTGGTCGCCCCGCGGTCGGTGGTCGCGCTCCCGCGATCGGTCGAAGCGCCCGTGTCGACCGGCGAGCCGGTGTCGGCGCCGCCGGCCGTGCCGCTGTCGGCCGCCACGATCGGCGTGTCATTCGAGGCGCCACAGCCGACCACCAACGAGCTGCACAGCGCAGCCACGATCCATCGGTTCATCAAACGTTCTCCATTGGGTGAAAGGGAAACCATCGTCGCTACGTGCGATCGCTCACTGCTGTCCGCGCGGGTGCGGGTTGGTGCCGGCCCCGGCCGGTCGACCCGCAGCGGGCCGCGCCGGGCGGGAGCCTGCGTCACTGGCAGCCGGGGCGGCTTCGCTCGTCGGCGGGTGCGCGCGGTTGAACTCCGCGATCACCCGGTCGGTGAGGTCGATGTGCGTGGGCGCCCAGACGATGCCGCTCTGGTCGAAGATCGCGGTGTATCCCTCGGCGGTGCCGATCTGCCGCACGACCCCTTGGAGGTTCACCAGGATCTGCTTGGTGAGCTCGGCCTCACGCTGGGCCAGCTCCTGCTGGTACTCCATGTAGTTCTTCTGCAGGCTGACCAGCTGCTCCTGGTACTCGCTCATGCGCTTCTGCAGCGCGTCGCGAGAGAGCACCCGCTCCTGCTTCTCGAGGTCGGCCTTGAGCCGCTTGAGCTGCTCCTGGCGGCCGTTGAGCTGCTCCTGGCGAGACTCGAAGAGCTTCTTCAGCTGGTTCTTGGCGCGGCGGCCCTCCTCGGTCTCGAGGATGGCGCGCTGCATGTCGACCACCGCGAGGCGCACCTGCGCGTAGAGCTTCGGGGCCGCGACCGCGAGCATGAGCGCGACCAGCACCGCCATCCAGCGGCCGCGGGAACGTTCTTTCGCAAGGGACAAACCGGAGCCGGATCGCGCGGGGGCACTCATAGGGCGCGCGACGGTTACACGCACGCTTCGCGAGGGTCAAGGCGACTCTGGCGCCCCGCGCAGGTGCTCGAGGATGGGGTCAGAAGCGGATGGAGTTGTCGATGCGGTACTTCACCCAGCGATAGCCGAGCACTGCGCTGACGCCGAGGCCGACGGCGCCGGCCACCGGCGCGCCCGCGACGATGACCGCCACGGAGCCCGCCGCGGTCGCAGCGGCGACGATGCCCTTCTTCACGGCTTCCTTGTTCTTCTCTTCGCGCGCAGTCGCCATGGCCCTGTACCTCCTTCAGCCGATCGAACGTCGGGGAACCTACCACACGGCCCGGGCTAGCGCCGTCCCAGGCCAATACCCTCGTAGGTAAAGCCGAGGGACTCGGGCTCGAGCGCCGACCACACGTTTCTGCCGTCGATGAGGAGCTTGCGGCGCATCTGCGCGGAGAGGCGCTGGAAGTCCGGCGAGCGGTACTCCTGCCACTCGGTGACCAGCACCAGCGCGTCGGCGCCGACGGTGGCGTCGTAGGGGTGCTCGACGAAGATCACGCGGTGCGCGAGCTCGCCGAGGGCGGCCCGGGCGGTGGCGCGCGCGGCCGGGTCGTGCACGCGCACCTCGGCGCCGGCCTCGACGAGCTGCTCGATGAGCTGCAGCGCGGGCGCCTCGCGGACGTCGTCGGTGCGGGGCTTGAACGCGAGGCCCCAGACGGCGATGCGGAGGTCCTTGAGGGGGCCGACCTGGCGGGAGAGCTTCTCGAAGAGGAGGGCCTTCTGGCGGGCGTTGATGGCCTCGGTCGCGCGCACTACGGAGAGGTCGATGTCGTGTCGCTCGGCGAGGTGGAGGAGCGCCGAGACGTCCTTGGGGAAGCAGCTCCCGCCGTAGCCCGCGCCCGGGAAGAGGAACTTCGACCCGATGCGCTGGTCGCTGCCGACGCCCTTGCGCACGGCGCCCACGTCGGCGCCGACGGCCTCGCAGAGCCTGGCGATGTCGTTCATGAACGAGATGCGCGTGGCGAGCATCGCGTTGGCGACGTACTTGGCCATCTCCGCGGAGCGAGGGTCGACGAAGAGCAGCCGGTCGTGGTTGAGCTGCAGCGGGGCGTAGAGCCGACGCATGGCCGCGCGGCCTGGCTCGTCGCGCACCCCGAGGAGCACCCGGTCGGGCTTCAGGAAGTCGTTGATCGCGTCGCCCTCCTTCAGGAACTCCGGGTTCGACACGACCGAGACCTTCACCTTCGCGCGCTCGAGGAAGAGCGCGTGCACCTGGTCGTTGGTGCCCACCGGGACGGTGCTCTTCAGCACCACCACGGTGTCTCGGCGGAGCGCGTCCGCCAGAGACTCGGCGACCGCCAGGACGTGCTTCAGGTCGGCGCTGCCGTCCTCCTTCGGGGGCGTGCCCACCGCGATGAAGACCATCTCCGCGTCCTCGATGGCGGCGGCGAGGTCGGTGCCGAAGGAGAGCCGCTCCTCGGCGACGTTGCGGCGGACCAGCTCCTCGAGGCCCGGCTCGTAGATCGGGATGCGCCCCTCGAGGAGCGCGTCGATCTTCCCGCGATCGCTGTCGATGCACGCGACGGTGTTGCCAAACTCCGCGAAGCCCGTCCCGGCGACCAGGCCCACGTAACCCGAACCTACGACCACGATGCGCATGAGCGCGCCGGTATCATCGCGTTCGGGCGACCGCAAGCGCGAGGGCGATCACCGCCAGGGCGAGGAGCGCCACCAGCAGCCCATATCGCCTGCGCTCCGGCCGCGCCGCGTCGGCCAGCGACTGGGAGAGGGCGGTCGCGCTCGGGAAGCGATCTTCTCGCGCGCGGGCGAGGGCGCGGGCCGCCCAGGCGTCGAGGCGCCGCGGCAGCGACGGGTCGATGGACGTGGGCGGGGGAATCGGGCTCGCGAGGATCTCGACGAACAGGTCGGCCATGTTGGTGGAGGGGAAGGGCGCCCTGCCGACCACGAGCTCGTAGGCGATGACCGCGAGGGACCAGAGGTCGGCCCGGGCGTCGACCTCGCGCGAGGCCTGCACCTGCTCCGGGGCCATGTAGAGGGGCGTCCCCAGCAGGGCGTTGGCGGCGGTGAGGCTCCCGTCGCCGACGAGGTGATCGGCGAGCTTGGCGTAGCCGAAGTCGAGCACCCGCACGTCGACCGCGTCGCCCTCCAGCAGGAAGACGTTGTCGGGCTTGAGGTCCCGGTGGATCACCCCGGCGGCGTGCGCGGCGTCGAGCGCGGCGGCGATCTGGGCGATGACGGCGAGGGAGCGCTCCCGACCGAGGGGACCGCGCCCGAGGCGGGCCTCGAGGGTCTCGCCGTGGAGGAGTTCCATGGCGAGGTAGGGGCGGCCCCGGTGGTGCCCGTGGCCGATGACCCGCACCACCTTGGGGTGCTGGATGGTGCCCGTGGCCTGCGCCTCGCGCTCGAAGCGCTTCACGGCAACCGGGTCGCCCATGAGGTCGGAGCGCATCACCTTGATGGCCACCTCGCGGCCGGTCGGGCGCTCCCTCGACGCGAACACCTCCCCGCTCGACCCGGTCGCGAGGGGAGAGAGGAGCTCCCAGCGATCGTCGATCACGAGGCCCGGAGAGAGGTCGGAGCTGCCCACTGCCCGCGGTACATAGTGGCCGACCCGTCGCGCGCGCAACCACTGCCGGTCGCAGGAATGTCGCCGCCTCCCCTCGGGGTCGGGTAAAGCCCACTGCCAGAACATGGACGCGCTGCTGCTCTGCGCCGGCCTCGGCACCCGCCTGCGACCCCTCACCGACGAGCGCCCGAAGCCCCTGGTGCCCGTGCTCGACCACCCCCTCGCGGCCTTCGCGGTCGACCACCTCGCCGCGGCCGGGGTGCGGCGCGTCGTGGCCAACGCCCATCACCTCGCCGAGCAGATCGAGCCCGCGCTCTCGCCGCTCTGCGCGGCCCGCGGCGCGTCGCTCACCGTGCTTCGTGAGCCGACGCTCCTCGGCACCGGCGGCGCCATCCGCAACGCGCTCGCGCACCTGGGCGAGGAGTTCGTGGTGTTCAACGGCGACGTGCTCGCGCGCCCCGACCTCGCGCAGGCGATGGCGGTGCACCGCGCGCTGGGGGCGCGGGTGACCATGGTGCTGCGCGATGATCCGCGCGCGAGCGCCCTCGGCGCCATCGAGCTCGACGCCGGGGGGAGGGTGCGTCGCATCCTCGACGAGGGCCCGCCGTCGGCGGTGCCCACCCGGCGCTGCGTGTTCACCGGGGTCTACGTGGTGTCGAGCTCCGTCGCCGACGACCTGCCCGCCGAGGGCTGCGTGGTGCGGCACACGCTGCGGCGCCTGCTCGCGCGCGGCGAGGTCGTCGCCGGGGTGCTCGATGACGGGCCGTGGTTCGATCTGGGCACCCTCGAGAGCTACGCGGCGGTGAACTTCGCGCTGGCCACCGGCGCGCTGCGATGGGCCGGGGTCACGCCTTCCCCCGATGGGATCTTCGCGCCGTCAGGGGTCGAACGATCTGGGCTCTCGTCGCCGGTGGTGATCGGCTCGGGCGCCCTGATCGCCCCTTCCGCGACGGTGTCGCGGGCGATCGTGTGGGACGGCGCGACGGTGACCGGGAGCGTGCACGACGCGGTGGTCACTCGCCGCGCCGTGGTGCCGCTGCCTGCGGTCGCGGGAGCGTCTTGACGGCAAGATCGATCTCCGTATAGTCCGCGCCCTCCGAAGGTTAACAGGGTAACTCATGAACACTCTTCCTGGTTTGATTGGTAAGAAGCTCGGGTTTACGCAGGTCTTCGATGCGAGCGGCAACGTCGCCCGCGTGACCGTCGTCGAGGCTGGTCCGTGCGTGGTCGTGCGCAAGCGCACCGAGGAGAAGGACGGCTACACCGCGCTTCAGCTCTCCTTCGGGGAGCGCCGCGCCAAGCTGACCTCGAAGCCCCTCCAGGGCTACTTTGACAAGAGCAAGGCGCCCGCCCGCACCATCAAGAACAAGCAGGGCCACGACATCCAGGTCTATCCCCGCACGCTCAAGGAGATCCGCCTGAGCGCCGAAGAGGCCGCCAAGTACAACGAGGGCGACGTCCTCACGGCGTCCGACATCTTCAAGGAGGGTCAGTTCGTCGACGTCTCCGGCACCACCATCGGCCGCGGCTTCTCGGGCGTGATCCGTCGCCACCACTTCGCGGGCTTCGTCTCCTCGCACGGCACCCACGAGTACTTCCGCCACGGCGGCTCGATCGGCACCAACATGACCCCGGGTCGCACCCTCCCGGGCAAGAAGATGCCCGGTCAGCACGGCAACACCCGCTCGACCATGCAGAACCTCAAGGTCGTCCGCGTCATCGCCGACCAGAACCTCGTGCTCATCGAGGGCGCGGTTCCGGGCGCTGCCGAGGGCATCGTCACGGTGCGCGGCGCGATCAAGAACGGCCGCCACGCCTGATCCGTCCGTCCCATGAAGCCTGGCGGTAAACCAGATCCGTACACCGCCAGGGCCCACAAAGAGGGCTTCGCCGCCCGCTCCGTCTACAAGCTCGAAGAGATCGACCGCCGCTGCAAGCTGCTGCGACCGGGCCTCCACGTCCTCGACCTGGGCGCCGCGCCCGGGAGCTGGACCCAGTGGATGTGCTCGCGCGTCGGCCCCAAGGGCCGCATCGTCGCGGTCGACCTCACCCCGCTGGGGGTCACGGTCCCTGCCTTCGTGCAGGCGGTCGAACTCGACGTGCTGCAGGCGCCGCTGGAGTCCTTCGGCGCGCTCGGCCCCTTCGACCTCTTGGTGTCGGACATGGCGCCGCACACCACCGGCGTGCGTGACGCGGACGCCGCGCTCTCCGCCGAGCTCGTCGACCGGGCCATGGCCATCGCCGCGCACGCCCTCAAGCCCGGAGGAAACTTCGTCGCGAAGATCTTCCAGGGGAGCGATTTCGAGGACGTGCGCAAGCGACTCCGGGAGCGCTTCGAGTCCGTGAAGGTGATGAAGCCCGAGGCCTCCCGGAAGGAGAGCGTCGAGATCTTCCTCGTGGGCCTCGGCCACCGCGCGCCGGTTTTACCAGCCCCGTAAGCCTACCCTTGCGGTCGCGCCGCGCGGGGGCTATCAGCCCTCTCCGCCATGACCACCGCAGACCCGAAGACCACGACCCCGACGATGGTGCGCGCCCCCCGAGGCGCCACGGTGCTGGAGATCGACTGGGCCGACGGGCACACCAGCGTGCTCCCCAACGACTTCGTACGCGGGTACTGCCCCTGCGCGGGCTGCCAGGGCCACACCGGCGAGATCAATTTCATCCCCGGGCAGAACTCCGAGATCAACGGGATCGAGGAGGTGGGCTCGTACGCCCTGCAGTTCACCTGGGGCGACGGGCACGGCTCGGGGCTCTACACCTTCCGCTACCTGCGCCGGCTCGGAGAGCTGTCCGCGGCGGAGGGCGGCGCGGTCGGTCCGCGGCCTGCGATCCCTCGCTCCACCACCTGAGCGCGCTCCGCGGATGGATGAGGCCTCTCCGTTCGGAGCGAGCGCTCGGCACCAACTCCTCGCCGAGGCGCAGGACCTCCTCGACGCGGCCGAGCGTCACGGGGCGGCCCTCGTGGGGGCGGACCTGCGGCGCCCCGCGGACGTCGAGCACCTGAGCGAGCTCTTCCGCGCGGTGCACACCCTCAAGGGCCTCGCCGGGTTCTGCGCCCTCGACGCCGTGGCGGGCCTCGCGCACGCGATCGAAGACCTCCTCGACGCGCTGCGCGCAGGTCGGGTGGACCTCGATGCTGGTACGCACGCCCTCCTGCTCGACTCGACCGCAACACTCAGGCGACACCTCCTGGCGGCCGGAGAGCGGGTCGAGCCGCGCGCGAGGGAGACCGGGCGGATGCTGGCCTTCGAGCGCATGGGCCAGGAGGTGCGAGTGCTCTCGCGGGCGCTGTCGAAGGACGTGCGGCTGGTGGTGACCGGGGAGGCGAGCTCGCTCGATCGGCTGCCGATGGACGCGCTCGGCGGGCCGCTGGCGCACGTGCTGCGCAACGCCGTCGATCACGGCATCGAGCTCCCGGACGAGCGGGTCGCCCGGGGAAAGAACCGCCGGGGGACCATCACCGTCCGCGCGTGGCAGTCGGGCAGCCTCGTGGTGCTGGAGGTCGGGGACGACGGCGCCGGGATCGACGTGATGGCGGTGAGGAGCGCGTCGGTCGCTCGGGGCCTGGTCGGCCGGGCGGCCGCCGAGGCGATGGGCGAGCGAGAGCTCCTGGAGATGCTGTTTCGGCCGGGGTTCTCGACGAGGGCGGAGGCGACCGCGACCTCCGGGCGGGGCGTGGGCCTCGACGTGGTGCGCTCGGCCATCGCTCGCCTCGGAGGCAACGTCGGCCTGCGGACCAGGCGCGGCGTCTACACCCGGGTGATCGTCACGCTCCCGGTGACCCTCTCGGCGGTCTGATGTCTTGTGGAGTCTGGCGGGGGGGGGTAGAGGCGGTGGGGTCAGCGAGCGGTGCGGACGCGCTCCATCCAGGCGGCGTCGGAGACGGTGCCCACGAGGCGGGCGCGGGTGCGCGAGAAGAGCGTCGTCCACTGCGCGCGCTCGGCCGCGGTGTAGCTCACCTGCTGGATGCCGCGGGAGGTCATCGCGCGCAGCGCGCTCTCGTCGTCGCGGTTGACGTTGCGGCCGATGAGCGTGTTGAACTGCTGGATCACCTCGCGGGTGGTGGTCTGCAACTCAGGGGTGAGGGAGTCCCAGGCGCGGCGCGACAGGACGATGCCGCCGACGCCGAAGCTGTTGGCCCCTTCGGAGACGAAGGACGCTCGGGTCGACCACTGCAGCGCGAGCGCCGCGAGGGGCGGTGCGATGAAGGTGTCGATGCGGTTGGTCTGCAGCGCCGAGAGCACCTCCGGGAGAGAGAGAGGAACGCCCTGCGCGCCGGCCTCGCCGTAGAGCTCGGGGAGGATGACGTCGTCGCGCCAGATCCACGGGTGGACCTGCCGGAGGTCGGAGGGAGTGCGGATGGCGCGCTGCGAAAAGAGGCGCGGGCTGCCGCCCTCTCCCCAGGCCGCGATCACGAAGCCGTTGGTGTTGAACTGGCGCTCGATCTCGGGGCTGAGCGCTACGCGCGATCGCTCCATCGTGGCGCGGTCGGGGAACACTCCCGGGAGCATGAAGGCAAGCACCGGCCGGTGGATCTGCCCGAGGCCGGTGCCGGTGAGCACCGCCCCGTCGAGCCTTCCCTGCCGCATCTTGCGCACCACCTCGGACTCATCACCCTGCACGCCGCCCGGGTAGAACCGCAGCGCGAGCGCGCCGTTGGTGCGGCGGCGCAGCTCGCGGTTGGCCGCGTCGAGCCCGCGCATCCACGTCGAGCCGCTCGGCGCGAGGGTGGCGACGGAGATCAGCCTCTGGGCCTCGGCAGCGCTGCCGATGGAGAGGGCGGTGAGCAGGGCGATGGACCAGCGGGAGATGGGTTTGGACATGGCGGGCGTATCCTTCGCCGAAGGCCTGATCTTCCGCAATAGCCTCCATGACAGAGCCCAAGGCCGGGCGCGGGGCGGTTGAATAGACCCGGAGCCCCCCCTTCGGGCGGCGGTAGCCGCGGGCGCTGGCTGTCTCGCGGGGCCGTCGTACGATCCACGTCCAACACCCCCCATGCCGACCGACCAGAGCCCTCCCCCCGACACCCGCGATGCGGCCCAGACCCTCGACGACCTCGAAGAGCTTCTGAAGCGCATCCCCGGCGCCCAGAAGGTGATCAACGAGCTGCGCGACCTGCGGGCCCTGCTCGTGGGCCGCCGCGCCCCGAGGGTGGCGGTGCTGGGACGGCGGGGAAGCGGCAAGTCGTCGCTCGCCAACGCCCTCCTCGGACGCGAGCTGCTGGCCGTGGGCGCGGTCGAGGACACCACCGCCGCCCCGGCCTGGATCGACCTCGCGGTGCAGGGCCGTCAGGTGCGCTGGCTCGACACCCCGGGCCTTCGGGCGGGCGCGCGGCCCGAGCGGCGTGAGGCGGTCGCGAAGGCGCTTCGTTCGGAGCGCCCGGACGTCCTGCTCTGGCTCTTCAAGGCGAGTCAGGTGGACGCGGGCGTCGACGAGGACCTCGCCGAGCTGGTGGCGCTGCGCGCGTCGATCAGCGGCCCCGACCGGCCGGTGCCGGTGGTGGTGGTGATGACCAAGGTCGACGAGCTGCCGCCCACGGAGCGTCGCGCGCCGCCCTACGAGGGCGACGCGGAGAAGCGCGCGTCCATCGAGCAGGCGAAGGAGGTGCTGCGCGGCCACGTGCAGCGGGTGACCGGGGCGGAGCTGCCGGTCGTGCCGGTGTGCACCTGGCAGCGCTTCGCGGAGGGGGCCGTCGCCACCGACTGGCGGTGGAACCTCGACGCCCTGGCGATGGAGATCCACAAGGGCCTCCCCGTGTCTGCGCAGATCGAGGCCGCGCGGGCCTTCGAGCGGGCGCGCTCGGTGCGCCGCAAGGTCGCGATGCGCCTCGTGGGCACGGCGACGAGCGTGTCCTTCGTGGTGGGCGCGACCCCGCTGCCCATCGCCGACCTCGCGGTGTTGATCCCGCTGCAGTCGTCGATGCTCACGGGCATCGTCTACGCGTCGGGTCGCTCGCTCGGACCGCGCGCGGTCAGCGAGTGGCTCGCGGTGCTGGGCGCGTCGGTGGGCGCGGGCGTCGGGCTGCGCGAGGCGGTGCGCGCCGCGCTCAAGCTGGTTCCTGGCGTGGGCGCGACCATCTCCGGCGCCGTGGCGGCGACCGGGACCTGGGCGCTGGGCGTCGCCGCGGTGCGCTACTTCATCGACGGCGTGAGCGTCCAGGAGGCGCGGGCGGCGTTCTCGCAGGCGGCGGAGGAGGGGCCGCCCTCCGACATCACCAGGCCCGATGAGGAGTGACGGCGCGCGCGATCCCTTCGCCGCGGCGCGGGAGATGGCCGTCTCGCTGGGAGCCTTCGCGCCTCCGGTGCCGACCATCGAGCTGTCGATCGAGCGCTCGCCCTCGACCGCGCTCGCGCGCTTCCGGCTGGGGCAGGTGCCCACCCAGGGGTGGGTCCCGTCGATGGCCTTCGTCGGGCGCCGCGCGGTGGGCAAGTCCACGCTGGCGCTCGCGCTGGCGGACTTCGCCTCGACGGGCGATGACCTCGCCGTCTCGTGCGCGCAGGTCTCCTGGGGCGGATCGCTCATCGCCTTCGACACCCCTGGGCTCCGCGCCGCGGGCCGCCCCGAGCTGCGCGCCCAGCTCCGTGACGCGCTCTCGCCCGACCCCCCCGACCTGATGATCGCGGTGTTCTCCGTGACCGAGGTCGACGCCGGCATCGACGACGACGTCGACGACCTCCTCGCGCTCTCCCGGGGATGGACCCTCCGACGCCGCAGCGCCCCTGCGCTCCTGGCCGTGCTTCATCGCATCGACGAGCTCCCTCCCTTCGACCGCGACTCCGCCGCGGACGACCCCGACCGGGCGCTGGCCATCGAGACCGCGACCCGCGTGCTGCGCGCCCGGTTGAGCCCCCTCGATGGCCGCTGCCCCATCGTCGCGACCTCGGCGGTCGGTGGCGCCCTCGACCCGGCCGGCGCCTCGGCGCTCAAAGAGCACGCCCGCGCCCTGCTCTCGCAGCGCCTCGGTTCGCCCGCCGATCGCGTCGGCGCCTTCGAGCGCTGCCTCGGCTCGCTCCGACCGGGGGATGATCCCGCGCCGCTCTCGCAGCTCCGCCGCCTGTGGGACGCGCTCGACGAGGAGGCCCGAGGGATCCTCCTGCATCCTCGCGGGTGGGCCTCGGCGAGCGGGGGGCGCTCGGAGCGAGGCTGACGCTCGACCTGATCCCGCGCGAGGGAGGCGCTTGCGGCCGACGGCATCGGGAACCACGACTGCCTTGAGACGAACTGGGGACCATGAAACAGTCCCGCGGAGTCCGATGGGCCCCTCACGGGCAGTGCGTGCCCGGAGGGCGTGGGAGCAGAGCGAATGCGGTTCCGAGCGAGTTTCTTCGTGGCGCTGTTCGGGGTGTTCGCACTCTGTTCCTCGCCCGCGCTGGCGATCATCAATCAGGTCGACGGGGTGATCGTTCCGCAGTCCGACGCGCTGCAGGCCTGCCTCGACAAGCGGGCCGACCTGGTGCCCACGGCCGGCAACCCCGCGCCGGGCGAGGGCCCCGGGGTGCTCAACGCCGTCGCCAACGCCGCGGTCACCCCGCAGACCTTCGTCCCCTCGGTGCGCGCCGACGGCCGTCGCATCGCGCAGTTCACGATGGTCGGGGAGGGCGCCGGCTACCAGAACCGCTTCGGCTGGTACAACGTCGGTGACAGCCCCTTCGTGGCCGCCTCGCGGCAACAGATCTTCTCCTGCCGCGACCTCGTGGCCCCCTGTGACTGTCCGTGCCCCGCGGGGCCGCGCAGGATCATCCCGACGGACACCGCCTGCACCCACTGGGTGAACCCGAACATCGTCGAGATCGACTTCGACTGCCAGCGCACCCGCGGCGCGTGGCGCGGCGGCCCGATCGCCTTCTACATCATGACCCCGGAGGCCCTCAGCGACGCCGGGGACACCAACTGCCCCGCGGAGTCCGCCACCGACCGCCGGGTGTACTCGACGGACAACAGCATCAACGACGACGGCGACTACGTGCACTTCCTCATCTACTCGTCGCGCACCTTCCGCGACGGGTACTACTTCGGCTGGGAAGACCTGTTTCGCGGGGGCGACAACGACTTCGAAGACGCGCTGGTGCGCACCATCGGGATGGTGCCCGCGTGCAACCCGGTGCCCGAGACCTGCGACGGCCGGGACAACAACTGCAACGGCATGATCGACGACGGCCTCGGCACCTCGACCTGCGGTCTGGGCGCCTGCCAGCGCACGGTGAACAACTGCGTCAACGGCATGCGCGCGACCTGCACCCCGGGCCCGGCGACCGCCGAGGTCTGCGACAACGTCGACAACAACTGCAACGGCACCGTCGACGAGGGCGTGTCCCGCGCGTGCAACGGCGAGTGCGGCCCGGGCACCCAGTACTGCAGCGCGGGCGCGTGGGGCGACTGCGTGAGCACCGCGCCGCTCCCGGAGGTCTGCGACAACCGCGACAACGACTGCAACGGCCGCATCGACGACGGCCTCTCGCGCCCGTGCAGCACGCTCTGCGGATCGGGCCGCGAGGTGTGCGCCGCGGGCATGTGGGGGAGCTGCTCGGCGCCCGCGCCCGCGGTGGAGATCTGCGACGGCGTGGACAACGACTGCGACGGCATGGTGGACGAAGGGGTCCCGGCGAGGCCCTGCGCCGCGAGCGAGCTGCGCTGCGGGCCCGGCATGGCCGTGTGCGTGGGCGGGCGCTTCGTCTGCACCGCGCCGCAGCCGAGGCCCGAGGTGTGCGACGGCCGGGACAACGACTGCGACGGAACCGTGGACAACGGCATCCCCTCGGCGGGGACGTGCGGCCTGGCACAGGGCGTCTGCCGGGCGGGCACCTTCGAGTGCCGCGGCGGGCGCTTCGTCTGCACCGCCGACGAGACCATGCGCCGCGACGAGACCTGCGACGGCCTCGACAACAACTGCAACGGCCTGGTCGACGAGGGCAACCCGGGCGGCGGGGCGAGCTGCATGACCGGCTCGGATGGGGCGCCGCTCTGCCGGGCCGGGACGCTGCGGTGCCGCGCGGGGCGGCTCGCCTGCGAGGGCGGTGTGCAAGGCACGCCGGAGCGCTGCAACTGCATGGACGACGACTGCGACGGGATGATCGACGAGGACGCGCCGGGCGCCGGGGGACTGTGCCCGGGCGGCGGGCGCTGCGTCGCGTGCCAGTGCCGTACGCCGTGCCTGCCCGGGGAGTTCCCGTGCTCGGTCGGCCTGGCTTGCAACAGCGAGAACTTCTGCGTGCCGCCGCTGTGCGGGACGGAGATCTGCTCGCCCACGCAGATCTGCCAGGCCAACCGCTGCGTCGACCAGTGCGCCGCCCTCACGTGCCCGTCGGGCCAGGTGTGCAACGTCCGCGACGGCCGCGCCCGCTGCGTGGAGAACAACTGCTACGGCCTGGGCTGCACCGGCACCCAGCTCTGCCGCGCGGGCGTCTGCGTCAACAACGGCTGCGCCGCCCAGACGTGCCCTGCGGGTCAGTTCTGCCGCCCCGGCGCGACCGGCGCGGCGCAGTGCGTCCGTAGCTGCGCGACCACGCAGTGCCCGCCCACGCAGTCGTGCCTCGACGGAGCCTGCGTCGCAGACCCCTGCCAGGGCGTCCGCTGCGACGTCGGAACCCTCTGCGCCGTCGTCGGGGGGAGGGGCGTCTGCCAGCCCGATCCCTGCCGGAACATCGGCGCGCAGCCGGGCCGCGTCTGCCGCAACGGCGTGCTGGTCGACGACCCGTGCGCGGGCGTCGTCTGCGGCGGCGGCTCCAACGTCGTGTGCCGCAACGGCCAGTGCCTCGACCCCACGCTCACGCCCCTGATCCGCGACCGCGTGGTGGGCTCCGGGGGAGGCTGCTCTGTCTCGCCGCCGGGGCAGCGCTCGCTCCGCGGGGGATGGCTCCTCGCGGCGACGGTGGCGTTGGGTGCGCTCGGCCGACGGAGGCGACGTCGCTCCGCCGACGTGGGAGGTGCGCGATGAAGCGCCCGCTGCTGGCCTCGCTCGCGCTGCTGCTCCCGGTGCTCGGCTGCGAGCCGGAGCCCTACTGCCTCAACTGCTCCACCGGCGACGGCGGCCTGGTCAACGTGCGGGACGTCGCGCCGATTCGCGACAACGGCATCGTGCCGGTGGACACGGGCGTGTGCCTCCCCTCGGGGATGGAGGTCTGCGACCGTCGTGACAACGACTGCGACGGCATGACCGACGAGGGCTTCGACCTCACCGCCGATCCGCGCAACTGCGGCGCCTGCGGCAACGCGTGCGCTCCCGCCCACGCAATTCCGGCGTGCGCGATGAGCGTGTGCGGATACCGCCAGTGCGACGTGGGCTTCGTCGACCTCGACCGGATGCCCGGCAACGGGTGCGAGTACGAGTGCTCGACCACCGGCGCGGAGGTCTGCGACGGCATCGACAACGACTGCGACGGCATGACCGACGAGGGCTTCGACCTCACCAACAGCGCCATCAACTGCGGCCGCTGCGGCAACGCGTGCGTCTTCGACCGCGCCGAGGCGGCCTGCGTCGCCAGCGTGTGTCGCATGGGCGCCTGTCGCCCAGGGGCCGTCGACCGCGACCGCAACCCCGCGAACGGCTGCGAGTACGAGTGCACCGCGTCGGGTCCGGAGGTCTGCGACGGCCGCGACAACGACTGCGACGGCACCACGGACAACGGGTTCAGCCTGATGACCGACGTGGCCAACTGCGGCGCGTGCGGTCGCGTGTGCCCGGCGGTCAACGCCACGGCGTCGTGCGTCGCGGGCAACTGCGGGGTGGCGAGCTGCGCCCGGGGCTTCGTCGACCGCAACGGCGACCCGACGGACGGCTGCGAGCTCTCCTGCGGCGACGCCACCGGGACGCGCGGCCCGGAGGTCTGCGACGGGCGCGACAACGACTGCAACGGCCTCACCGACGACATGCCCGCGATGGTGGGCACGGCCTGCGGCCCGAGCATGGGCGTGTGCCGGCCGGGCACCTACGTCTGCGAGCGCGGGGCGCTCCGCTGCGTCGGCGGATCGGCGCCGGGCTCGGAGATCTGCAACAACCTCGACGACGACTGCAACGGGGTCGTGGACGACGCGCCCGCCGGGGGCGTGATCCCTGGCACCGGCCCCCTCGCGGTGTGCGGCAACAACGTGGGGGCATGCACCTTCGGGCGCTTCGCCTGCGTGCGCGGCGCCATCGTCTGCAGCGGCGGGACGGGCGCGGCGACGGAGGTCTGCGACGGCCAGGACAACGACTGCGACGGGCTCATCGACGAGGGGCTCTCGGCGCCGTCGACGCTGCGCTGCAACCGTCGCGGGGCCGAAGGGGTCGGGGTCTGCTCGGCCGCGCGCCCGGTGTGCAACGGCACGGCGGGCTGGGGCTGCACCTACCCGACGAGCTACCGCGACCTCGACAGCGAGGCCTACTGCGACGGCCTCGACAACAACTGCAACGCCCGGGTGGACGAGGGCTGCCAGGGCCTCGCGCCGCCCACGGACGTGCGCCTCGACTCGAGCGCGCTGAACTCCATCCAGCCCTTCCTCGCGGGCGCCGGCAACAACATCGGCGTGGTGTTCATCGACCGGCGCAGCGGCGAGAGCGACGTGTACTTCGCGCGCTCCACCGACGGCGGCGGATCGTGGCTGCGCGACGTGCGCCTCGACACCAACGTCGCGGGCTCCTTCGCCAGCGTACAGCCCCGCCTCGCGTGGCCCAACGGCGGCGCCGGGCTCGTCTCCCTCTGGGGCGACTTCCGTCCTGTCTCCGGGAGCAGCCCCACGGGCTACCGCCAGCTCTTCGGCAACGTGTCGAGCTCCTCCGGCGGCATCTGGGGCGGTGCGGACTTCCGCATCAACCCAGGGCAGAACAACGACTCCTTCAACATCGAGCTGGTTCCCACCACCCGCGGCTACCTCGCGGCGTGGGAGGTGCTCTTCTCCAACCGCGGCCGGCACATCTTCGCCTCGACCTCGACCAGCGGCACCACCTGGTCGACGCCGCTTCAGATCGACACCGGCGGCGCCTTCACCAGCGTCGCCTCGACGCCCGACCTCGTCGCGGTGGGCAACCGCGCGTACCTGGTCTGGCGCGACAACCGCTCGGGCGAGGGGACGGACATCTACTTCCGCGCGAGCGCCGACGGCGGCCAGACCTGGCCCGGTCCGGAGGTTCGGCTCGACACCGACGCCGCCGGGACGCACGCCAGCGAGGAGCCGTCGATCGCCGCCGACGCCGCGGGCAACGTGCTCGTCGCCTGGCAGGACGTGCGCGCCAACGACGCCTACGACATCTACACCAACCGCTCGACGGACTTCGGGGCGAGCTGGCGCACCAGCGACGCGCGCGTCGACGCCGATCCGTACCCGCACGACTCCATTCGCCCCACCGCGATGTCGCTCCCGGGCGGGGAGTTCTCGGTGGTCTGGCAGGAGTTCCGCTGGGGCCTCCCCAACGTGTACGCGTCGCGCACCACCGGCGGCGCCTTCCCCGCGCGCGATGTGCAGGTGATGGCAGGCCTCCCGGGCCAGTCGCGCGCCTTCAACGTCGTGGCCGCCAACGCGGGCCTGGCCGTGTACGCGGTGTGGGCCGACGACCGCAACGGGTCGCTCGACATCTACGCCAACTACTCCCTCGACGGCGGCGGCCTCTTCCAGCCGACGGACGTCCGCCTCGACACCGCGCAGCCCGGCGTCGACAGCGCCACGCCCTCGGTGCTCGCCACCACCAACGGGGGCAACCCCGTCGCGCACGTCGTGTGGGTCGACCGCCGCGCCGGCGTCAACGGCGACATCTACTACCGCTCCATCCGCTGAGCGCGGGCTCAGTCCACGTCGAAGCCCCACGTCGCGAAGACGTCGGGGCCGGCGAAGCGGTCGAAGCGCGCGGACGCCACCACGCGGCGGACGCACATCACGAACTCCGCGGTGCCGCCCCCGCCGCTCACGCGCGCCGCGACGGGCCGACCGTCGCCGTGCACCCGCAGCCGCACGCCCACCCGGCCGCGAGGACCGCGACCGGACTCGTCCGTCGTGGCCTCGGCGCAGGCCGACATCCGAGGCAGCAGCGGGTCCATCGCCCGGCGGATCTGCGAGGGCTCGAGGCCCATCGGACCGCCCGCTCCGCCTTGGGTCATGTCGAGCTCCTGCGAGGGCGGCGGCCCGAGGTCTTCGGGCAGCACCGGGCCGGTCTCGGTCACGCGCGGTCTCGGCGGTGCCGGACCCTCGTCCTCCATCGACTCCGCCGGATCGTTCTGCGCGACGTGGGCGCCCGGCGCCTGTGCGGCGGCGGGGCGTCGTCGACGCCTGCGACGCGAGCGCGCGCGAGCGCCGGCATCAGGTGTCGCGGGCCGGACGACCGCCGCGGCGTCGACGGCCGCGGGGGGCGAGGACGGGCATCCCGACGTGGCAGCGCACGCGAGCAGGAGGAGGCCGAAGGACCACTGGGTGGGAGACTTGCTCGCGGGCACTCACTGCTCCGTTGACGATGGGCGCGGGGCCGTGTCTACCATGCGCGCACGGTGAAAACGCGCGCTTTCCTCTTCACGGCCGGGCTCGTCCTGGCTGCTGTTCCCGCCGCTGCGCAAGAGCTCGGCGATCCCCCGGCGCCGTCCAGCGGATGGACGGTGCAGCCCAACGAACGCCACATCCTGCTTCGTGCGGAGTTCGGCATCGGAGCGCGGCTGCGCGACCCGTTCTCCTACGGCGTGCTGTCTCCGCCGTCGGTGCTCGTCCAGGGGACCTACGCGTTCCTGCACGTGGGGAAGTTCCTGCTTGGCCCGTCGCTCGGCCTTCAGGGGGGGATGGACGGTAACGGCCTGCAGTTCGCCGTGCAGCCCGGCGTGCAGATCTACCGCCGCTTCACCAGCGCCGTGGCCGCGCACGCTCGCATCGACGTTCCGCTGCTGATCACCCGCGGCGCCTGTCAGCGCTCCGCCGGACTGATGATCCCGCCGGGGAGCCCGCAGTGGGTGGGCGGCGGCATCGCCCCCAACCGCAGCGTGGTGTACCCGCCGGGCTGGGGGTACTGCCCCGAGCTCTCGGTGGGCTTCGAGGCCGCGGTGGGCGGCGCGTTCTACATCCGCTCGGGCCTCGCGATCACCGCCGAGGCCGTCTTCGACCTGTACCTGGGCAACGGCGGCTCGGTCTATCCGATCATCGGCGGCGGCCTCGGCATCCTGGTGGACTACGAGGTGCTTCCGTGACGGCCCAGCTCAACTCCTCCCCGGCGCCGCGGCGCCCCCGCTGGACGGCGCTGGCCGTGCTCGCGATGTCGACGGCGTTCATCGCCGCGCCGACCCCCGGCGACATCGGCGGCTGCGGCAGCGAGAACGCCAACGTCGACATCCCCGGCACGCAGTCCGAGGCGGAGTACGACTACTTCGACCAGGGGATGTGCTCGCACCTCTGCTTCCGGCTCCGCGAGTGCGGCGTGCTCTGCCGCTCGATCTCCGGCGCGGGGCCCGACTGCACCAACGACTCCGAGGCCGCGTTCATCCAGTGCGTCCGCGGCAACATCCGGCAGGACCTCTTCGGCACCAACGCCTGCCCCCACTCGTGCTCCCAGTACCGGGGAGAGTTCTGCGGAGCGTTCCAGGGCGACATCACGGCCTGCGGTCACGCCATCGAGGAGACCTCCTGCAACAGCCTGCCGGACGTCATCCGCAACGCCCCCAACTCGTGCACCGCCCTCTGCCGCGATGTCGGCACGTGCACCGGCGCGCCCTGAAATCGTCGTAGCAACAGAAGGTTCAGACATGCGTTCCAGAGACACGTTGAGGGCGGTGGCGATCGCGGCGATCACCGTCGCTGGCTGCCGCGTGGTGGCGTCCCGCGCGGATTACACCGCCTACCGGAATTTCCGCTACGCCGCCGAAGGGTCAGACCGCCTCGCGGCCGCGAGCGAGTACCTCCAGGCGCAACCCCAGGGGCGCTTCCGCCCCGAGGTGCAGGCCGTCATCAACGCCACCGAGGAGGACTACTGGGCCGACCACCGCGCCTCCCTCGACGGGCTCAACGAGTACCTCCGCGCCTTCCCCGCAGGGACGCACGTCGACGAGGCCCGGCAGCGCCTCGCGGTCTATGAGCGCACCCGCCAGGAGGGCGAGGCCGCCCGCCGCGCCGCCGAGCAGGCCGACCGGGAGCGCCGCGAGGCCGAGCTGCAGGCCTCCGCCGCCCGCACCCGCCTGTGGGGTCGCGCCTCGTTCAACCGGTGGATCCGCCTCTTCGGCGGCCTCAACGGATGGGGCCGCGGCGTCGGCGAGATCGTCCAGGGCAACCCCGAGTTCAGCGCGGCCTTCGAGAACGCCCCGCCGCAGTGCCGCGCGTCCCACTGCCGCAAGGACTACGTCCAGGACTTCTTCATCCCGGTGCCCGGCCGCAGCGCCCTCCCTCGGCGCGCGACGCTGAACCTCGACATGGTGCGCGTCGGTACCGAGCGCAACGTCAACCAGGTCTTCACCGTGATGCGCAATCGCGGCCTGACCCAGTGGTGGGAGCTCGAGAACCAGGCCGCTGCCGACCCGGCCGATCCGCAGGCGAGGGAGACCGCCGTGCGCTGGACCATGGATCAGCTGCGCGCCATCGTGGCCGTCGCCTTCCCCGGGGCGAAGGAGACGCCCGCCGAGCTGTACGGCCCGCCCCCGGAGGCCATGGTGATGGGCGCCGAAGAGGACGAGAACGCCGCGCCCGAGGCGGTCGACCCCAACGCCTGCGTCATCCCCTCGCAGCCCCTCGGCACCCGCTGGAGCGCCATCATCGGCTGCGCCAGCGTGACCACCGCCCGGCCCTTCACGGCCTCCGCCGAGGCGACCCAGGCCCACACCCAGGCGATGGCCACCGACGAGCCGGCGGTGACGCCCCGCTCCTGCCTCCGCATCGACGCCTACGCCGCGCTCGACGGGGAGGGCATGTCCACCGACGAGGGGATCGCGCTCTCGCTCATCCCCGCGTGCGCGACCACCACCGCGGCGCCCGCCCGCCCCGGTGTCCGCCCCCGCCCCGCGGCCCCCGCCCGCCCTGCGGCCCCCGCCCGTCCTGCGGCCCCCGCCCGTCCCGCGGCGCCCGCTCCCTGAGCCCCTGGTCTCCCGTCACTCCTCGCCGCTCTCGCGCAGCAGTTGAAGCTCCTGGCGATAGTTCGCCCGGATGCGCTCCTCCTCGGTCTGCGAGAAGACCGTGATCACGTTGGCTGCGACGCCCACCAGCGACAGCCCGATGATCAGGTAGTTGAACTCCGTGGGCTCGGGCATCGCGGCGTTGTCGAAGATCTGGTCGCGGTAGAGGATCGTGAGGGTGCCGAGGCCCAGCACAGCGCTCCCGACGCCGGTGAGGGTGCGGCGTAGGCGGCTGTCCCGGGCCATCTCGTCGAGCGCCTCCTCGCCGTACTGGAGCCTCGCGCGGCGCTGTGGCCCGGTGCGCATCGGCATCGCGCCATAGATCGGCGGCAGGCGCTCCCGGGCGGGGGTCCACGCCAGCCCCACGGCGCCGTTGAGAGCGCTGTAGCCGCCCTGGAACCACAGCAGCGTCCTGAGCGGCGAGGCGCCGTCGGTGTCGGAGGAGAACAGGAACCCGAGCGCGAACAACCCCCCGCCGAGGGCCAGGTTGATCACCCCTTCGGTGATGCGACCCGAGCGGCTGCGCTCGGGTAGCGCGAGGAGCGAGTGGTTGAGCAGACGAAGGCGCTCGCGGGTGAGCGCCCTCCGGGGCGCGGGTGACGTGAGGTTCCAGCCGGCGGCCGGGGCGAGTACGGAGGCCGCGGTGACCGGTGGCGGCGTCGTCGCGGGAGGAGGCGTCGTCGCGGGTGGGGTCGCCGCCGCGAGAGGGGGCGCCGGCGGAAGCGCTTCGGGGGGTGGAAGCTGCGCGAACGCGAAGGAGGTCGAAAGCAGCGAAACCGCGACGACCGAGGCGAAGGCAGGCGCGCGACTCATGGCAGGCCACGCTAGCACGCGGCCTCCCGGGCGCTCAGTGCGTGGGGGGGCAGACCGGGCACGAGCCGTCGCGCTGCCGACCGGCATCTGCGCAGGCGCCGCGGGCTCGCGCGCAGCGGGCGTCGGAGTCTCCGGTGAGGCGGCAGACCTCTTGCGCGGCGAGGCAGATCGAGCCCGCCGCGAAGCACACGTCGTGGCAGATGCCAGGGTTGGAGGCGAGGCGGATCTGCTCCTCCCGGATGCGCTGCACCTGCGCCCCGATGCGCGCCTCGCGCACGGTGCGCTCTCCGTCCTCGACGGCGGCTCCTCCCAGGACGGAGGAGGTGGGCGACTCGCTGAGGCTCTGTACGGTCACGCTCCCTGGCTGCGCGGCCGGAGGGGCGGGCTGCACGGGCTCGCGGTCGAGGTCGACGCCAGTCGCGGGGCGATGGACCGGCGCCGTGCGAGGTGCCATCGAGGGGGGCTGCGCGAAGCCTGCGGAGGACTCCGGGGTCGAGGGCTCGGAGGGCGTCGACGCGACGGTCGCCGACCGGCCGGGCGGCCCCGCGCGGTACGCCGGGGAGGCCGCGCAGCCGAGACCCAGGACACCCGCGGCGACGACCGCGCCTGCCGCGCGCCTCAAGGTGCTCCCCCGTCTGCGAGCCGCTGGAGCAGCCGCTGGTTGAGGGCGATGGAGGCCTCGAGCGCCTCCACGGCCTGCTCGCGAAGTCGGCGGGCGCCGAGCTCGTCCGCGGCGGCGTGGGCCCGGTCGGCGAGCGCCCCGAGGCTCTGCCCCCGGACCATCATCAGCCGCGCCCGGAGCACGCTCTCTCGATGGGTGTCGCGCAGCCCGGTGTCGGCCAGGGAGAGCGCCTCGTCGGGAGCGGCGCGGCGGAGGGCGAGCTCCGCGAGGCGTCCGTAGGCGTCGGCGCGGAGGTCTTCCGCCTCGGCCATGTTGCGTGGGTACTGCAGCGCGAGGATGCGTCGAACGGCGTCCGAGGCGCGCTCGAAGTCCCCGGCGCTCTCGAACACGTCGGCCTCGTGGTGGAGCGCTCGCACGGTGCCGAGCACGGCCATCACCGCCTCGTTGGAGGGAGCCTCTCCCGGGCCCGACGACTGGCTGGCGCAGCCCGAGAGCAGCGCCACCCCGAGGGCGACCGCCTGGAGGAAGCGCAGGCTCATCGCGAACCCCGGCTCAGGTAGATCTCTCGCCACGCGCTGAGCCGCGCGTCGTAGACCTGCGTCGCTGGCGCCGAGGCAGAGCCCGGGCGCACCGGGGCGCGGAGCACGTCGTCGACATCGCGGGATATGCTGGGCGAGGGGTGCGACGCGTCGGGCTTCGCGCGCCCCACGGAGACGCCCACCACCAGCACGGCCGCCGCGGCGACCGCGAAGGGCCAGAGGCGCCGCACGAGGCCTCGCGCCGGGGAGCTCAGCGAGCGCGAGGGGGCGAGCACCTGGCGGGTGACGCGATCGACGACCGCTTGATGCTCGTCGCGGGCGGGGTGGGCCGTGGCGTGTACCCGCCTCGCGACGGCGACCAGCTCGCGGAGCGCGGGGTCTTCAGGGGCGACGGGGCGGGCGAGGGCGTCGGACAGCCGGGCCGCCTCGGCGCGCTCTTCGTCCGTGGGGGCGGGGCCGTCGTCAGGGTTCCAGCGTTCGTCGGGAGCGCTCATCGCACACCATAGGCCTTTCTTAGCGCAGCCAACGCGCGGTGCAGGATCACGTCGAAGTTTCCGAGCGTCACGCCGAGCGCCTCGGCGCACTCCTCTCGGCTCCTCTCCTCCAGCAGCCGCAGGGTGATCGCCGTGCGGTACCGGTCATTGAGGGCGTCCATCGCGACGCTCATGGTCTTGAGCGAGAGGGCCCGCTCCTGCTGGTCGATGAGCGCCTCCTCGGCCCCGGCGTGGTGCAGGGGCATCACGTCCGCGGCCTGCCGCTCGAAGCGCTCCTCGAGCCGGGTGCGGCGCTGCACCCGGCGCACGTGGTCGATCACCTGGTGGATGGCGATCTGCCGCAGCCAGGGGAAGAAGCCCGCGCCGGTCCAGTGGAAGGTGTGGAGCCGGTCGATGGCGCGCAGCAGCGTCTCGCGCAGGATGTCCTCCGCGTCGGCGGCGATGCCGATGCGCGGCAGGATCACCGCCGCGTAGAGCGGCCGGGACACCCGGTCGAGGAGCATGCGGATCGCTTCGACGTCGCCGGCCTGGGCGGCCTCGACGAGGGCCTTCTCCTCGGCGGCGGGCGCGGTCAGGACCATAGGGCAACAGCTCGCGGCGAACATAGGCGCAATCCCGGCGCGACGGAAGCGCGGAGCTGCGGTGGGCGTCGGGTGGTCGTGTCGTCATCGAAGGAGAGAACGTGCGCTGCCGCCGAGGGCTTACAGGGCCGTCGAGCGGAGGGGTGAGGGCGTTCGCCCATCGGGTTCTTTACAAGCGCGACGGGGTGGCAGAATCCTCCGCGCCATGGCCGACGCCTACATCGACTACGACGAGACCCGGATCTACGGCGAGTACGCGATCGAGCAGGTGGCGCACCACCTCGCCGGGCGGCTGCGCGAGTTCGACCCCGCGCTGCACCTCGCCGTCGGGGCGCTCCGTGCGGCGACGGACGGCGTCGCCCAGCAGCTCCACCAGGCGCGCTCGGGCGACCCGGAGCTCCACGAGGCGACGACGGCTCGCGAGGCGCCGCTGGCGGAGGCCCGGGAGGTCATCGTGCGCTTCGCGCGGCACCTGGAGTCGCACCGCCCGGGGAGCGTGCCGTACGGGGCGTTCTTCGTGGAGCCCGCGTCGACGCTCTCGCAGCGCGGCCCGCAGCGGCTGCTCGCGGCGCTCGACCACGTGCTCGGATCGCTGGACGAGCTCGGCGCATCGGTGCGCGAGCAGGGGCACTGGCGCGACGAGATCGCCCGGGCGCGGCACGGCCTCGACACGGTGCTGGCCGCCGACCAGCGCGTCCGGCTGCGGCAGGTGCGCAGCGCCGGACTCGAGGCGGCGAGGCAGCACTGGCTGCGCGTGTACGAGGCGACCAAGCACCTGGTCGCGGCGGCGCTGGCGCTGAGCGGGTCGACCGTTCCGATGGACGAGATCTTTGACGACCTGGCGGACGTGCACCACGCCGAGGGGGCTCGCGACGACGAGCCTGCCGCGGACGTCGGCTGAACGGTGGAGGCGATGCGATGAGGTTCGGAGCGCGCGTGAGCGCCGTGGGTGTGTTGCTGGCCTGCGGGCAGGCGGCGGTGGCGTTCGCGCAGACGCGGCCGATGATCGAGCGCATCGTGCCGACCGCGGGGCCGCCGGGGACGCGGGTGCGCATCGAGGGCAGGGGCTTCTCCCGGGCGGTGCGGGTGCTCTTCAACGAGCGGCCGCTGACGCCTTCGGAGGTGCTGCCCGAGCGCATCACGGTGACGGTGCCCGACGACGCGCGCAGCGGGCGCTTCGTGCTCGCGACCGGCACCGACGAGACCGAGTCGCCGGAGACCTTCCGGGTCACCGAGCGGCTGCCTGCGCCGGTGGTGCGCAGCGTCGACCCGGCGTCCGCCGCGCCGGGGATGGAGATCACCATCCGGGGAGAGAATTTCGCCGCGCGCCCTTCGGACAACAGCGTGCGCGTAGGCAACGTGCCGATGGTCGTGCGCGCGGGCGACTCCGGGGCGCTGCGGGTGATCATCCCTGACGGCGCCGCCAGCGGTCCGGTCTTCGTGCGCACCGCGGGGGGCGAGGCCCGGAGCGCGGGCGACCTCACGCTGAGCGCGCGGCTCGCGGTGCGGGAGATGGTCCCCGCGGCGATCGCGCCGGGAGGGCACGTGCTGCTGCGCGGGGCGGGCTTCTCACCCACCCCGGCGCTCGACCGGGTCACCCTCGGGGGGCGGCCGGTGCGGGTGGTGCGCGCGACGCCCACCGAGCTCGAGCTGGAGATCCCCGTCGACGCGACGACCGGTACCATCGCCGTCGAGGTGCCCAACACGGGGCGCTACGAGATGGCCCAGCGGCTCTTCGTGGGCCCCGCGCCGGTGGTGCGGGTGATGGAGCCCACCTCGGGTGCTCCCGGCGCCCGGGTGACGCTGCGGGGCGCGCACTTCGGGTCCGAGGCGTCGCGGGTGACCGTGACCTTCGGGGCGGCCGACGCGACGGTGGTGAGCGCGGCGCCTGCCGCGGTGGTGGTGACGGTGCCCGAGGGGGCCGCGAGCGGGCGCGTCGCGGTGACCGCGGGCGGGGTCGGGCCTGTGCTGTCGCCCACGGAGTTCCGGGTGATGGCGCCGGTGACGGTGGCGCGCGTCGACCCCCGCGCAGGAGACATCGGCGAGCGCGTGACCCTGACGGGCACCGGCTTCTCGACGGTGCTCACGGAGAACACGGTGCAGCTCGGCGCCCTCGCGGCGCGCGTGCTGTCCGCGACGCCGACCGAGCTCGCGGTGGAGGTCCCCGCGGGCGCCCGCTCGGGCCAGTGGACCGTCGCCGTAGCCGGCAGCGGCAGCGCCCACACGCGCGAGCCCTTCATGGTCACCCTGCGCCCGCGCATCACGGCCCTCGAGCCCGAGCGCGGCATCCCCGGCACCCGCGTCACCCTGCGCGGCACCAACTTCCCCGCCGACCGCTCGCTGGCCTCGGTGCGCCTCAACGGCGCCGAGATTCCCATCGAGTCGTACTCCCGCGACGCCATCGCGCTGACCATCCCCCGCGACGCCCAGACCGGGCGCTTCCAGGTGATCGGCAGGCTCCAGGGCACCGGCACGGCCCCCATGGAGTTCTTCGTCCTTCAGCCGGTGCTGCTGCAGTCCGTCGACCCGCCGGCCGGCCTCATCGGGTCCACGGTGACGCTCCGGGGCACCGGCTTCGAGCCCGACCCGGCGCGGCTCTCCGTGCGCCTCGGCACGCAGGTCGTCCGCCCCACGCGCAACTCCACCACCGAGATCGTCTTCACGGTGCCGCGTGGCGCTCGCGGCGGAACCATCACCGTCGAGGCCGACGGCCGCCAGCCCGTGAGCTCGACGCAGCCCTTCGTGATCACCGTCGCCCCGGTGGTGACCTCGGTCGTCCCCCCGGCGGCGGCGCCCGGCGCCCGCATCACCATCCGCGGCCGCAACTTCGGCAGCGACATCGCGACGGTCGGGGTGACCATCGGAGCGCTCACCTGCCCGGCCTCCGCGGTGACCCCGACGACGGTCGAGTGTCAGGTTCCCGACGGGGCCCAGACCGGCCCGCTGACCGTCCGCGTCGCCAACGCAGGCGAGGCCCGCGCCCGCGCGCCATTCCGGGTTCTCCCGGCGCCAGCCCCGCGCGCACCCGCCCCCTGAGCAGGAGCATCCACCAGTCATGTCCCTCCGATCATCCCTGAAGCTTCTCGGCGCCCTGGGCGCCGTCACCCTCGGCGCGGCTTCCCTGGAGGCCTGTCACAACCCCCGCGAGCGGCCCCCCGCCCGCGAGTACACCGAGCCCTCGACGCACCCCGCGACCCCGCCGGAGCTCCGGCGGCTGCGGGCCTCGCTCCAGGCGCTCCCCGACTCGGTCGAGTTCGACCAGCGCAAGATGGTGCTCGGTCGTCGGCTGTTCCACGACACGGCGCTGTCCGTCGACAACACGCTCTCCTGCGCGAGCTGCCACGCCATCAACCAGGGCGGCACCGACCGGCGGCGCACCTCGCTCGGCGTGCGCGGTCAGGTCGGCGGCATCAACTCGCCGACGGTGTTCAACTCCCGCTACCACTTCGTGCAGTTCTGGGACGGGCGCGCGGCCGACCTCCGGGCGCAGGCCGCCGGGCCCGTGGCCAACCCCGTGGAGATGGGCAACACGTGGCCCAACGTGGTGGCCACCCTCAGCCGCTCGCCCGACTATGTGGCCGCCTTCCGGGAGAGCTACCCCAGCGACGGCCTCACCGAGGCCAACGTCCGCGACGCCATCGCCGTGTACGAGGAGGCGCTCGCCACCCCGGCGCCCCTCGATCGCTTCCTGCGAGGCGACGACCGCGCGCTCAACGACGAGCAGCGCGAGGGCGCCGTGCTCTTCGAGAGCGTGGGCTGCACGACCTGCCACAACGGCATCGCCGTGGGCGGAACCTCCTTCCAGCGAATGGGCGCGGTGCGCGACTACTTCGCCCTGCGCGGGACGCCGCTCACCCCCGAGGACGCGGGGCGCTTCAACGTCACCCACCGCGAGGCCGACCGGCATTTCTTCAAGGTCCCGACGCTGCGAAACGTCGCCGAGACCGGGCCGTGGTTCCACGACGGGCACGCCACCACGCTGGAGGACGCCGTGCGCACCATGGCCGCGGTGCAGCTCGGCCGCGACCTCGACGCCGCTCAGGTGCAGCGCATCGTGGCCTTCCTGCGCTCCATGACCGGGACCATCCCGGCCTACGCCGCCCTCCCGACCTCGACCTGATCGCCTACCGCGGCTGACGCAGGCGCTGGATGCGCTGCTCGATCTCCGCCCGGTCGGGCGAGTCGGGTCGCGCGCTCAGGTACGAGCGAAACGCCGCCTCGGCCTCGCCCCGGTGCCCCATGTGCTCGTGCGTCACGCCGAGGTTGAACATCAGCTCGGCCACGTTGCCGCCCGCGTTCTGCACGAACTGGTTGGCGGTCTCGAAGGCCTGCAGCGCCTCGCGCCACCGCCGCCTCCGGAAGAACTGAAGCCCCCGGTTGAACCACACCGCCGCCTCCGCCGAGAGCGCGTCGTCGTCCGGCGCGGCCTGCGCGATGCCGTCGCGCCGTCGCTGGGCGTCGCGCTGCACGTTGGCCAGCCGCGCGGTCACCTGCGCGCGCACCGCCGGGGTGGGGTTGCTCGCGAGCACCCGCTGGTACCACTGCGTCGCCCGATCGAAGTCCGCGAGGTGCTCGAACATCCGGGCCGTGTTGAACGCGAGCTCGGTCGAGGGCTCGAGGTCGTACGCGTCGCTGAAGGCCGCCGCAGCCCCGGTCCAGTCGTGGCGGCCCGCGGCGGCGAGGCCCTCCTCGTAGCGTCGCTGCGCCGCGCTCGGCGAGGGCGGGGCGCTGCTCCGCGACGTCGAGCCCTCGCGCGTCGAGCCCTCGCGCCCCTCCGATCGCGACCTTCCTCCCGAGGACCGCGACCGTCCGGAGCCCGCCTGCGCCGTGGCGTCTACCGTCGTCGTGGCTCGGGCGTGGCAGCCCGCGACCACCAACAGCAGCCCCACCGCGGCGCGGGCCCTCACGGCTTCTCGCCCGCCTCCGCGCGGCTCGCCGCGAGCTGGTCTTCGAGCTTCCGGATGGTGCGACGGAGTTCTTTCACCTCGTCGCGCGTCGCGAGGTTGAGCCCGCGCGCCACGGAGTTCGTCGCGCCGTGCACCGCGGTGGTGACCTCGGCCTTCGCGGCCATCGCCTTCATGGCGACCTCCATCACCTTGGGGTTCATGGCGATCTCCATCACCTTCGGGTTCTGAGCGAGCTTCATGGCCTGCGTGAGCAGGGTCTTCTTGATGTCCATCGTGGGAGCCAACTTAGGGAGGGCGGGAGGTCGGAGTCAACGCGAGGCGAAGCGATCGGTCGCGGCGAGCAGCGCGCGGGTGATCCCGGGCTCGATCACCGCGTGGCCGGCGTCGGGGACCACCACGAGCTCGGCCTCGGGCCACGCGCGGTGCAGCGCCCACGCGGAGTCCATCGGACAGACCACGTCGTAGCGGCCCTGCACGATCACCCCGGGGATGTTGCGGATGCGCGGCACGTCCTCGAGGAGCTGCGCGTCCGAGCGGAGGAAGCCGCGGTTGACGAAGTAGTGGCACTCGATGCGCGCGAAGGCCTCGGCGAAGTGCGCGTCGCCGGTGCGGCGGATCATGTCCGGGTCCGGGACGAGGCGGCTGGTGCTGCCCTCCCACACGCTCCAGGCGACCGCGCAGCGCGAGCGCTCCGCCGGGTCATCGCCGGTGAGGCGCTTGTGGTACGCGCTCACGAGGTCGTGGCGCTCGGCCTCGGGGATGGGCTCGAGGAAGCGCTCCCAGGCGTCGGGGAAGATCTCGCTCGCACCCTGCTGGTAGAACCACTGGATCTCCTTGCGGCGCAGCAGGAAGATGCCCCGGAGGATGAGCTCGGTGACGCGCTCGGGGTGGGTCTCGGCGTAGGCGAGGGCGAGGGTCGAGCCCCAGGAGCCGCCGAAGACCTGCCAGCGCGCGATGCCCAGGTGAGCGCGGAGGGTCTCGATGTCCTGCACCAGGTGCCAGGTGGTGTTGTCCTCGAGCGACGCGTAGGGCGTGCTGCGGCCGCTGCCGCGCTGGTCGAAGAGCACGATGCGGTAGCGGGTGGGGTCGAAGAAGCGACGGTAGCGCGGGTCGCTCCCCCCGCCGGGCCCGCCGTGCAGGAACACCACCGGCTTTCCCTCCGGGTTTCCCGACACCTCGTAGTAGATCTCGTGCACCGGCGACACCCGCAGGGTGCCGACGTGGTGGGCCTCGATGTCGGGATAGAGGGCGCGCGACTCGTTTCGCATGGTGGGGAGGGAATGGCACGTCGCCGGGCGGAGGGTCAACGCGCGCTGCGATGGAGCGCCGGCCGCGCATCGGGTAGCCTCCGGCCGACCTGAGCCCGTATGAACCCCGAGAAGCTGATCCTGCTGGTGGAGGACGAGCCCGCCATGGCCCTGGGCATCACCGACGCGCTGGCCTTCGAGGGCTACCGGGTGGTGCACGCCCCCACCGGGCGCCAGGGGGTCGAGCTGGCGCGCTCCGCCGGCCCCGACCTCATCCTCCTCGACCTGATGCTCCCCGACACCAACGGCTACGAGGTGTGCGTCCAGCTCCGTAAGTGGTCGCGCACGGTGCCCATCCTGATCCTCTCGGCGCGAAGCCAGGACAGCGACAAGATCCGCGGGCTCGACGCCGGCGCCGACGACTACGTGACCAAGCCCTTCTCCCTGGGCGAGCTCGCGGCCCGGGTGCGCGCCGCGCTTCGCCGGGTCGAGCGCGAGACGAGCGCGCCGACGTCGGTGCGCATCGGCCGCGCGGAGGTGAACCTCGCGGGCCACGTCGTGGTGCTCGACGGCAAGGAGGAGGCGCTCACCTCCTACGAGGTCGAGCTGCTGCGGCTGATGCTCGAGCGCGCGGGTGAGGCCATCGGGCGCGACGACATCCTCGACCGGGTGTGGGGCGTCCAGGCGATCAACAGCCGGGCGGTCGACAACTTCATCGTGAAGCTGCGCAAGAAGATCGAGCCCACGCCCGACCGGCCGCAGCACATCCTCACGGTCTACGGCCGGGGCTACAAGCTCGTCCTGTAGAGCCTCCCGGTGCGGTAGTCTCGGCGCCGACGATGGATAAGCGAGCGAGCCGATGGTCCCTGGCGGTGATGGCCGTGCTGTCTGCGTGCGGGGCCGAGCCCGATCAGGCGCCGCCGCTGCAGGTCTCGCTCGACCGGCTCATGCTCGCCGACCTCGTCGGGGCTTTACACCTCCGGGTATTCCCCAGGGGCGCGCTGCGCTGCGACGCGGCCTCCGGGCAGGTGCGTGACGCCGCCGGGGCGCGCGTGCTCGCGGGTCTCCCGGGGCGCGACGTGACCCCGGCGGTGCGCTGCGGCGTGGGCTGGGCGACGCAGTCCGGGCGCTACGGGACGGCATCGCCGGTGGACACCTGCTTCACCGCGTCGCAGCCCACGACGGTCTCCATCAACGACCCCGGCGCGTACATCGTCCTGGTGCACGGCCAGGGGGACCTGCGGCTGCCGGACGGGACCACCCGCAGCGAGATCCTCGGGTCGGGCTGCGCGGAGGTGACCATCGCGGCGGGCCAGCAGCAGAGCGCGACGGTGGTGGTGAGGGAGCAGCGCCCGGTGGGTCGATGCGGCGACGAGGTGCTCGACTTCGACGAGTCCTGCGACCTCGGCGCGGCGAACATGGACGGCGGCGCCTGCTCGTCGAGCTGCCAGACGCCGGTGCTGCGCGCCAACACCGACTCGACCGGGCTACAGCGCCGCCCCGCGGTGGTCTGGCCCACGGGCCGCCGACTGGTGGTCGCATGGCAGGTCGAGAACGTCCCCGCGGAGGACGTGAAGGCCCGCTACTTCGCCCCCGACGGGACCCCGGAGATGATCTTCGGTGCGCTGCGCAACGAGGTGGTCCTGGGAGGCGGGGCCAGTACGCAGTCCGCGCCGGTGCTGACCTCCGTGACCGCGGGCTCGCTGCGTGGCTTCGCAGGGGCGTGGGAGACCCTCCAGGTGACACCGGGCAGCGTCGCCGCGCAGGTGTTCAACGACGACCCGCCGCCGGGGTCCGGGACGGTGCTGACGCCGGGAGCGCGGCGCGCCTCGCCCACCGTCGCGGCGAGCGCCGAGCGGCTGCTGCTGGCCTGGCGCGAGCCCGGGATGGGCCTGCGCGCCTCGACCTTCTCGCCCCTCGCGCGACCGCTCGGCAACGCCGGGACCCCGGTCTCCATCGCCGACGGGGAGCTGAGCGACCCGCGCGCGGTGGCGCTGAGCGACGGCACCTTCGCGCTCGTCTGGTCGGCCAGCGGGGACATCTTCGCGCGCCGCCTCAACGCGATGGGGATGCCCATGGCCGCCGCGGTGCGGGTCAACCCCAGCCCCGCCGACGCGCAGGACCAGCCCACCGCCGCCGCGCTCCCCGAGGGGGGCCTCGTGGTGGCGTGGCGCGACGCGGCGCGCGACGCGGCGGACATGGAGGGCACCTCCGTCCGGTGGGTGAGCCTCGACGCGTCGCTCACCGCGATGGGCGCCGCGTCGGTGGCCAACACCACCACCGCGGGCAACCAGGCCCGGCCCGCGGTGACGATCGCCCCGGGCGCGCCCTCGACGGTGCTCTTCGCGTGGGAGGACGAGGCCACCGGCGCCATCCGCGGCCGCCTCCGCCGCGCCGATGACCGCGACGCCTTCGCCCGCCTCGGCGGCACCACCGCGGACTTCGCCGTGAGCGATGCGACGCCCTCCCAGCACGCGCCCTCGGCGGCCTTCGGCGGCCCGATGGGCGACCGCTTCGTCGTGGCCTGGGAGGCGGGCGACGGGGCCGGCGCGGGCATCGCCCTGCGGCAGTTTCCTCGCTAGGGCCCTCGCCCTCAGGGCACGCAGCGCCCGACGGAGCAGCGCCCGGTGCAGCAGTCGCCGTCCTGGTTGCACCCGGTGCCGGGCTCGCGGCAGGCGCAGCGCCCCGCGACGCAGAGCATCTGGCCGCAGCACTCCGCGCTGGTTCGGCAGCCGCCGCGGGCGCCGGTGCAGCACCGCATCGTGTTGCGGAGAAACGCGCACACCAGCGAGCCGCAGCACTGCGCCTCGGAGGCGCACACGGCGGTGTTGCCCGGCCCGAAGCAGGTGGTGCTCGGGAGCCGACAGCGGTTACCCGAGCAGGTAAAGCCCGGGCAGCAGTCGGTGCTCGACGCGCAGCTCTCCTCGAGCACCCGGCAGGCGCAGTAGCCCGCCGCGCCGCTGCGGGTGCAGGTCATCGAGCCGCAGCAGCCGGTGCCCGCGCCGCCGTCCGTCGGCGTGCAGGTCGCGGCCGCCCCGCCGCAGCAGGCGCGGCCCGCGGAGCCCTGCGCGCACAGCAGCCCCTCGCAGCACTCCGCCGAGGTGGTGCATCCGGTCGCGCCCGCGGGTCGGCAGGTCGCCGTCGTGCGACACACGCCGCCGGTGCAGCGCGAGCCGGAGCAGCAGTCGTTGTCGTCCACGCACGCGAGCCCGAGCGCCTGGCAGGCGCAGCGGCCCGAGTCGTCGCAGAGCATCTGGCCGCAGCACTCCAGCGAGCTGGCGCAGCTCGCGCCCTGGCGGTGGCAGCAGCGGCTGGCCACCGGCGTCGGGCGGCAGTCGAAGCCCCCGCAGCACTGCGACGCGACGGTGCAGGCGGTGCCGGGCGCGTTGCAGGCGGCGCATGTGCCGCCGCTGCAGTTGAGCGGAGCGCTGCACGACTGCCCCGCGCAGCAGGCGCGGCCGAGGGAGCCGCAGGTGGGCGCCGGCATCGCGCAGGTGCCCGCGCTGCACACGAGCGGGCTCGCGCACGCGCTGCCCGGGCAGCAGACCTCGCCCGCCGCGCCGCAGCGGGCGGGCCGCCGACAGACGCCCGCGGTGCACTCGGCGCCGCGCTCGCAGGCGAGCCCGTTGCAGCAAGGCTGGTCGACGGCGCCGCAGGCCACAGGCACCCGGCAGGTCCCGCTGCTGCACTGGAGCCCGGCCCCGCAGCGGCCGTCGCAGCACGGCCCGTCGGCCTGGCCGCACGCGACGCACATCCCGCTGGAGCACGCGCCGCCGCTCGCGCAGAGGTCGCCCACGCAGCAGCGCTGGCCGATGGCGCCGCACTCGTTGCCGCGCTCGCAGAGGCCGTCGCGGCAGAGGCCGCCCGCGCAGCAGTCCGCGGAGGTCTCGCAGAGGCCGCCCACGTCGACGCAGCACCGCCCGTCGTTGCAGCCGTAGAGGCCGCAGCAGTCGAGCTGGCTGCTGCAGCTGGCGCCCGCGAGGCCGCAGCAGAGGCCCTCCTCGCAGGCGAGCGTGCGGTTGCACGCGCGGCCGCCGCAGCACGGAGCGCGGGATGATCCGCAGCGCGGGTCGAGGCCCAGGTCGAGGCCCTCGAGGACGTCGTCCACCTCGCCCGCGTCGGGGATCGACGGGATCTCGCCGCGCGAGCACCCCAGCGCGCCGAGGAGCCCCAGCAGGATTACGGCGCGGGTAAAGATCCGAAGCATCGGCGCAGGATGCCAGAGGCCCGCTCCGGTGGCGATCATCGCGCGCTGGCCGTCAGCAGCCACGGCGTCGGCCCGAGCGGCTCGTGGCCGGCAGAGCCCGCGAGGCGGAAGCCGGTCGAGGGGCCGCCGTCGAGGTTGAGGGCGCGCTCGCACCCGGTGGGGTCGCCGGTCGGGGACGGTCCCGCGAGGCGGCGGGCCAGCCACTGGAGCCCGGGGCCGCGGAGGGGCGCGTCGAGGTTCCAGGTGAGCACGAGGTCGAGGGTTCGCCCGCGGTCACGGACGCAGGCCGCGGTGCGCGCGAAGCGTCGGCCGTCGTCGCGGTGGACTCCGACGATCCCGCCCTCCTCGACGAGCCTCGGGCCGCACTGCACCGCGAGCTCGCCCGCGAAGTCCTCGGGGAACCCATCGGAGGCCTCGACGCTCGCGAGCCCTCGACGGAGCGTGAGCACCCCCGACCCGCCGCGCGGGGCGAGGCGGCCGAGGCTGACCCCCTCGGAGAGCAGCAGTCCGCTCGGGGCGAAGTCGGGCTCGAAGTAGGCCCCGTTGATCGCGGCCAGCACCGGTCGGCCGGGCGCGAGGCCCGTCATGCGGTCGTCGGGCGAGCGCCAGGCGCGAAGGGTCCAGCGCGAGAGGTCGAGGCGCAGAACGGTCCAGACCAGGCGCGCGGGGGCCTCGTCGAACTGCGGGTCGACCTGCGTCCAGGTGAAGCCGGGCGCCACGGTGGACCACACCACCGCGGCAGGCGCCGGGGAGACGGCCTCGACAACCCGCGTCGCCGGGCGCACCCGACGGGGCGGCGCGCGGCGCGTACAGCCGGCGAGGGCGAGGGCGACGAGGAGAAGCCTCGCGGTCACTGCGGGAGCGATCGCAGCCGATCGAACATGAGAAGCGCCGTGATGTTGCGCAGGTTGTAGCCGTACTGGAGCGCGACGTCGCGGAAGTCCGTCGCCTGGGGGTCGCCGCCGTTGCGCCAGATGGAGGGGTGGATGCCGTCGTCGCTGATGCCGTGCGCGGGCAGGTCGTGCATCGGCACCCAGTAGTCGATGATCGGGAGGTTGCGCGAGCGGGCGAGCGTGCGGATGGCCTCGTTGAAGGAGGGCACGCGCGCGGCGGGCGCCGCCTGGTCGTTGCGGTCGGGGATCGTCGACACGATGGGGACGGTGCCGAACTCCTCCATGATCGTGAGGATGCGGGTGAGGTTGGCGGTGTACGTCTCGAGGGTGGTGCGATCGAGGTCGTTGGTGCCGATCATCACGATCCCGTAGAGGGGCCGGGTGGCGTTGAGCTCGTTGCGCAGCGGGCTGTTGGGGTCGCCGTCGAGCGGCTGGCTCGAGATCCACCCCCCCATGGCGCTCGCGCTATAGCGGCTGAAGCTGTTGCGGTTGTCGGCGAAGCGCACGCTGTTGAAGTACCCGATGGTGGGCTGCAGCCAGGTGAAGCGCGCGAGGTTGAAGTAGCCGTCGCCGATGTCCTGGAGGAAGCCGCCGGCCTCGGTGATGGAGTCGCCGATCTTGGCGAAGACGTTGGCGCGGTTGCCCCGGCGGAGTCCGTCGGCGCGGATGGCCCTCACCCTGGCGACGGTGGCGGCGTCGAAGTCGGGAAGGGCGCGCGCGATGAAGGCCGGGACGGTGCCTGGGACGGGGGGCCCGAGGTCCACGGGCGGCCCGGCGTCGGTGAGCACCACCGGGACGTCGTCGCCGGGGGTCACCGGGGTGTCGTCGTCGGGGAGCGCGGGCGCGTCCTCGCCGGGAAGGAGGGTCCCGGCGTCGGCTTCGCCTGCGTCCCCGGGGCGGAGGGGGAAGACCGGCGCGGAGCAGGCGGCTAGGGCGAGGCTGCCCGCGAGGCCGACCGACAGCATGAGCAGTGGGCGCGTGGACATGATGATTCCAAGGCTACCACTCGGAAGGCGCTACGACCCGGGCTTGAAGAGCACCGTCTGGACCGTCTTGAGCAGGGTCACCGCGAAGAGGGAGAGCGAGCGACCCTGGATGTAGAACAGGTCGTAGGAGAGCTTCACCCGGGTGTCGTCGACCGAGGCGCCGTAGCGGTAGTTGACCTGCGCCCACCCGGTGAGCCCCGGGCGGATCTGGAAGCGCAGGGCGTAGTAGGGCACCTCGCGGGTGAGCTGCGAGACGAAGACCGCGCGCTCGGGGCGGGGGCCGACGAGGGACATGTCGCCGCGCAGGACGTTCCAGAGCTGCGGGAGCTCGTCGATGCGGGTGCGGCGCAGGAAGCGCCCGAAGGGGGTGACGCGGTCGTCGTTCTGCGTGGCCCACTGCGGTCCGTTCTTCTCGGCGTCGAGGCGCATCGAGCGGAACTTGTAGATCGTGTAGGGCACCTCGTCCTTGCCGACGCGCTCCTGGGAGAAGAGCGCGGGGCCGGGCATCGTCAGCTTGATGCCCAGGTACGCCAGCGCCCAGAGCGGCCAGGAGAGCGCGAGGAGCACGATCGCCACGATCACGTCGAAGACCCGCAGCAGGTTGCTCAGCACCGGGTTGACGTCCCGGGTGAAGGCCGCGACGCGCAGGAAATAGAGGTCGTCGACGAGGTGCAGCGGCACGCGCCCGGAGAGGCCCTGGTAGATCGACGCGAGCTCGTGCACCTGGATGCCTTCGCCCTTCAGGCGAAGCAGCTCCTGCGCGGCCTGCGCGGGGAGGTGATCGACGCTGGCCACGAGCAGGTGCCGGGCGCCCGCGCGCTGTAGCGCCATCGCGCACTCGGCCATCGGCGAGACCGGCGGAGGAACGGACCCCGGCCTCGACTCGAAGATCGTCGACGGGCGGCCGACGGAGATGATCCCCACGACGGCGAAGGGGCTCTCGGGGTTGCGCGCGAGCTCCTCCAGCACGTCTTCGGGCACCGGCGCGCCGGCCACCACCATGGCGCGCTCGGGCGGCTCGCGCAGCTCGATCACCCGGGAGAGCGCCACGCGGGAGAGGCAGGTGCCGATGGTGAGCAGCACCGCGTGGAGGCCGAAGAGCATCCGCCCGAAACCCCAGCGGGGGACCACGAAGCTGGAGACCGCCAGGACGATGGCGGCGGTGGCCACCGCGCCCACGCAGCGCAGCAGGTTGGTCAGCCGTCGGAAGTCGAGCCGGAGGTTGTAGAGCTCGAACACATAGAACGCGAGCAGGTGCACCGAGAGGGCGATGAGCGTCGCGCCCTTCCACTCCCGCACCAGGATCGTGATCAGCGAGAAGCCCGAGCCGATGCGGGTCAGCGCCGCGGAGGCGCCGAGGACGCCAAGCACCATGAGGCCGTCGAGGACGGCGAGGCTGAAGGTCTTCGGGGAGACGAGCACGCTGGACAAGGCGACCATCGATCGTAAGCGCGGTGGCGCCCGAGGCGCGACCCGCCGGTGACGATCATCCGCGCCGACGCAGCACCACGGTGGCGTCGAGCTCGTCGCCCCCGGTGACCTCGGCGAGGTCGAAGCCGCGCTTCTTCGCCGCGGCGGTCAGCTCCGACAGCGAGCGCACCGCCCAGGAGGGATCGGCCTCCCGCAGCGCCGCGTCCAGGGCGTCGAGCCTGGGCGCCGGAGCGCCGTCCACCCGCAGCGGGCCGTGGATGATCAGCGGCCCGCCGCCGGGGAGCAGCACCCGAGCGCCCGAGAGGAGCCCCACGGTGGCGTCCCAGTGGGCCGCGTGGATCAGGTCGATGGCGAGCACCGCGTCGGCCTCGCAGAGCGGCCACGGCGCCTCGGCCACGTCCAGCTCCAGCGGCATGTGGACGTTGCGCAGCCCGCTGGAGAACACCCACGCCGCGATGCTCGCCCGGGCCCCGGCGTCGACCTCCGAGGGCTGCCAGTCCAGCTTCGGGAAGGCCGCGCCGAAGTACACCGCGTGCTGGCCCGTGCCGCTCGCGACCTCCAGCACGAGGCCGCGCGGGGGCAGGACGCGACGCAGCGCCGCGAGCACCGCCTCGCGGTTTCGTTCGACCGACGGGGCCGAGCGTCGCGCGTCGCCCATTGAGCTCCCGCGACGATACGCCTCAGTCGGCGATGGTCAGGTCGCCAAATCGATGCTGGAGCACCGCGAGGCCCGCGATGGAGGCCGTCTCCGCGCGCATGACCCTTCCCCCCAGCCGCCACATCGCGGCGCCCGCGGCCCGGAGCATCTCCCGCTCCTGGGCGTTGAACCCGCCCTCCGGGCCCACCACCAGGGCGATGGACCTCGGCGCCCCGGTCGACCCGGTGGCGGCGGGCTCGGCGCGGTCGTCGATGACCACCCGGAGCGAGGCCCCGGTCCACGCCGGCGTGGTGAGCGCCTCGGCCAGGGAGAGCGGGCGCATCACCTCCGGGACGATCGAGCGCCGGCACTGCCGCGCGCCCTTGATGGCCTGGCCCGGCCAGGCGTGGGCCTTCTCGTGCGCGAGCCCGTCGGCCTGCACCGAGCGCACCGTGAACACCGGCTGTATCGCGTACACCCCGAGCTCGGCGGCCTTCTGCGTGACCCACAGCATCCGCTGCCGCTGCGGAATGGCGTTGAAGAGCGTGATCGCCACCGGCGACTCGGGGTCGGCCTCCATGGCCTCGTAGGCGAGCGCCGTCGCGACGTCTCCCTCGCAGAAGCGCAGCGAGGCGCGATAGAAGCGCCCGACCGCGTCGCGCACGGTGAAGGCCTCCTTCACGTTGATGCCGCGGTAGCGGATGCGGGCGACGTTGCGGGCGTCGAAGGTCACCTCGTCGTCGAGGCGCACGACCACGTCGACGGTGATCGCGTCGCGCAGCCACGGGGCGGTCCGGTCGTCCTTGGGGTTCATCGCGGTGGGGGAGGGCAGTACCCGCGCGCGGGGCTCCGCGTCAACGCGGCGCGGTGATGCGACCGGCGCCCCGGTGGTGTAGACCGCCCAGCATCATGAGCGAACCTCGTGCCTCGTTGATGACCGCGGAGCCCGTCGAGCGGGCGCAGCGGGTGCTGGTGGTGGGCTGCGGCGGCATCGGCGGCATCACCGCCGCGTGCCTCACCGAGACCTGGTCGGCGCTCGGCGTCGAGGTGGTCGGCTACTCGACCAACACGGAGATCGCCGAGGCCATCCGGCGCCACGGGTATCGCCTGACGGGCACCGAGGGGACGCGCTCGGTGTCCGGCCAGTGCCTCACCGAGCTCACCCCCGACGTCGCCCCCTTCGACTTCATCGTGCTGGCCGTGCAGCCCCCGCAGGTCGAGAGGGCCGCGCGCGAGGCGCTCGCGTGGCTCAAGCCCGACGGGGCGATGGTGTGCCTCCAGAACGGCCTCTGCGAAGACCGCGTCGCGAAGATCGCGGGCACCGACCGGGTGCTCGGCGCCGTGGTCGCGTGGGGCGCCTCGATGCCCGAGCCCGGGCTCTTCGAGCGCACCGCCGCAGGGGGCTTCGCCATCGGCCGCATGGACGGCGCGCCCGACCCGAGGCTCGAGCGCCTCGCCGTGCTGCTGGAGTGCGTCGGCCCGGTGACCCTCAGCGACAACTTCGCCGGCGCCCGCTGGAGCAAGCTCGCCATCAACGCCGCCATCTCCACGCTCGGCACCATCGGCGGCGACCGGCTCGGGGCGCTGATGGTCTCGCTCACGGTGCGCCGTCTGGTGCTGGCCATCATGACCGAGACGGTGCGGGTCGCCCACGCCGCGGGCATCCGCCTGGAGAAGGTCAGCGGCACCCTCGACCTCGACTGGATCGCCCTCACCGACGAGGAGATGCGCGTCGTCGGCTCACCGAGCCTGGTGGCCAAGCACACGCTGCTGCTGGCCGTGGGCGCCCGCTACCGCCGCATGCGCTCGTCGATGCTCTCGGCCATCGAGCGGGGCCGTCCCCCCGCGGTGGACTTCCTCAACGGCGAGGTGGTCGAGCGGGGCCGCGCGCTGGGCGTCCCGACGCCGGTCAACGAGGCCGCGCAGGCGATGGTGCACACCATCGCGCGGAGGGAGCGCGCCTCGGGGATGTCGTCGGTCTACACGCTGGCCGAGTCGCTCGGCCTGCGCTGAGAGGGCTTACGGCTCGTAGGTCGCGACGCTGGTCTCGGTCTCCCAGAAGCGCACGGCCTTGAGGGGGATCGCCCTCGCGGTGAGCGCCTCGAAGATGAACCGCGCGAGAAACTCCGCCGTGGGGTTCTCGTCGAGCACCACGAAGACCTCTCCCGCCGCGGTGAGCGAGGGGATCACCGGGTCGTCGCGGCGCAGCAGCAGCCGGTGGTCGAGGGTGTCGTCGATGAAGCGCTTCGCGACCTCCTCGAGGTCGCCGAAGTCCATGACGAAGCCGCGGTGATCGAGCTTCTCGGCGCCGAGCACCAGCTCGACCCGGGCGTTGTGGCCGTGGATGCGCGCGCAGCGCCCCACGTAGTCCATCAGCCTGTGGCCGTAGCAGAACCTTACTTCTTCGCTGACCGTGAACACGGCCCGCGCCATATCACAGATCAGAGCGAGACCATCCCCCGCCTCGCCGCCCGGATGACCGCGTCGGTCCGGCTCTGCGCCCCGAGCTTCCCCATCACCGCCGTTACATGGAACTTCGCCGTGTGCTCGCTGATCCCCAGGTGGTGGGCGATGAGCTTGTTGGGCATCCCCGTGGCCAGCAGCGCGAGCACCTCGACCTCCCTCGGGGTGAGCGAGTCCATCGGCTCCGCCGCGCGACGCTCGCCGGGCTGCGGAGAGCGCCCGCGGTGGAAGCCAGGGTCCATCACCACGAGCCCCTGCGCCGCGGCCGTGAGCGCCGCCCGCACCGCCGCGGGCGGAGCGTCGCGGGCGAGGGCGCCGACGATCCCCGCGGCGAAGACGTCCTCGAGCCGGGTGCCGTCGACGAGCAGCGCCACCGACGGAGCGGTCGTCGCGCGGAGGGTGTCGAGCCAGGCCGAGGCCCGCGACGGGTCGGCCCCGGCGTCGAGCAGCAGCACGTCGGCGCCGTGATCCGCGAGGGCTCCGTCGAGGTCGGTGGTGAGCCTCGCGCTCTCGACCAGGAGCCCGGACTCCGCGAGGAGCCCGGTGAGCCCCGCGCGGGCGATGGCGTCGTCCGAGAGCACGCACACCCGCAGCGGAGCGTCGGGGTCGAGGGCTTCGGGCTGGGTGCGCATCGGGTGCCCGAAGCAGTGGCCACGCCCGCCGCGTCGTCAAGACGACCTCCCCCAAGGGGCAGCGTGCGACCTGCCCATTGGTCGAGGGCGCACGCTCGACCATCGGGCGATGGTAGGCGCGCCGAGCGGTCGCCACGCTTCATCCCGTGACCGGCGGCGCAGGCGCTGCGGTTCGCAGAAGGAAGCGATCACGACGATGAGTGTTCTCGAACAGGTCTCCGAGTCGATGGCCGAGGCGGTGGCGCGGGGCGGCGGCGGGGTGGCGCGCGTCGAGGGGCACTGCTCCCGGTCGAGCGCGGTGGTCTTCGGCAGCGACGGTCTGCTGGTCACCGCGGCGCACGCGCTGGAGGGAAGGGAGGCCGTGGACGTCGCGCTCGGCGACGGCCGCACCCTGGCGGCGAGGGTGCTCGGCCTCGACCGCGGCACCGACCTCGCGGTGCTCAGGGTCGACGCGACCGGCCTCGCGGCGCCCGAGTGGAGCGACACGGCCTCCGTGAAGGTCGGCCACCTGGTGCTCACCCTGGGGCGCCCCGGGCGCGGCACCCGGGCGACGCTGGGGATGGTCTCCGCCGTGGGCGAGGGCTACCGCACCATGGCCGGAGGGACCATCGACCGGTACATCGAGGTCGACGGCTCGCTGCCCCGAGGCTTCTCCGGCGGGGCGCTCGCCGACGCCAGCGGCAAGCTCCTCGGGATGAACACCGCGGGCCTCGGTCGCGGCGGCGGGACCATCCCCACCGAGACGCTGCGACGCATGGTCCCGGAGCTCGCGGCCAACGGGAAGGTCGACCGCGGCTACCTGGGCGTGGAGGTCGTCCCGGGCAGGCTCCCGGAGGGCCTCGTGGAGGCGGCCGGACAGCGGCGAGGGCTGCTGGTGGCGGCGCTGGAGCCGGGCGGTCCTGCGGAGCTCGGTGGACTGCTCCAGGGCGACCTGCTGCTCGCGGTCGACGGCCAGCGCATTGAGCGCCCCGGCGACCTCGTGGCCGTGCTCGGCGGTCGGGTGAGGGCCTCGGTCACCCTTCGGATCATCCGCGCTGGAGAGCCGAAGGAGGTCGTCCTCACCACCGGCGCTCGCTGATCGACCGACTATCGCTGCGCCGGGGCGCCGTCGAGGCGCTCGATGTGCAGCTTCTTCATCCTGCTCTGGAGGGTCGACGGCTTCAGCCCAAGGATCGCCGCCGCCCCATCCTTCCCGTAGAGCCGCCCTCGCGTCTGGGTCAGAACCTCGCGAATATGCGAGCGTTCTACCTCCTGTAGCGACCGCGTCACCGGCGGCACCGGGGAGGGGGCGGGGGAGGTGACGGGGAGCGAGGGGCGAGGCGTCGGCAGGTCGATGGTGTCCGCGTCGAGCACGGCGCCGTCGCCGAGGATGGTCGCGCGCTCGAGCACGTTCGCCAGCTCGCGGATGTTGCCGGGCCAGTGGTAGCCGCGCAGCTTTGTGAGCGCCGCCTCGGTCAGCGCCCGCCCCCGGTAGCCGGTGCGCGTCGACTGCTCCGCCAGCAGGGCCTCGCTCAGCGGGCCGAGGTCCTCCACGCGCTCTCGAAGCGACGGTAGGCGCAGCGGGAAGACGTTGAGTCGGTAGTAGAGGTCCGCCCGGAAGCGCCCAGCGGCGACGGCCTTCTCCAGGTCGACGTGGGTGGCGGCGATGATCCTCACGTCGACCCTCACGGTGCGGTCGCTGCCCACGGGCTCGAAGGCGCCCTCCTGCAGCACCCGCAGCAGCTTGGCCTGCAGGTCGAGCGACAGCTCACCGATCTCGTCGAGCAGCAGCGTCCCCCCGTTGGCCGTCTGGAACCTCCCCGAGCGGTCGCGCGTCGCCCCCGTGAAGCCGCCCTTCACGTGCCCGAAGAGCTCGCTCTCCATCAGCCCCGCGGGGATCGCCGCGCAGTTCATCTTCACGAAGGGCCGCCGAGCGCGCCCGCTCCAGGCGTGGATCGCCCTCGCCAGCCGCTCCTTCCCGGTGCCCGTCTCCCCGAGCACCAGCACCGGCGTGTCGGTGCGCGCCACCTGCCGCGCGCGCTGCGCGATCGCCGCCACCAGCGGGGAGCGCGACGACTCCAGCACGCCCTCCTCCTCGCCGTTGAGCTCCACCTCCAGGATGCGAACGCGGTCGGCCTCCTGGTGGTGCAGCCTCGCGATGAGCGCCCGCTGCTCGGCGTTGACCAGCGCCAGCGCCAGCATCTGCGCGTAGACCTCGACGAGGTCGACCACCTGCGCGGGAAACACCTCGCAGCGCTCCCGGTCGAGCGTCAGCACCCCGAAGCACCGGTCGGCCGCGCACAGCGGCACCACCATGCACGCGTGCCCCGGCGGCAGGTCGAGCACCCCGTCGAAGGGATCTCCGTCACCGTTGGCGTGATCGTCCTCCGTGTAGGCCCTCGCCCTCCGGGTCTCGAGCGCCTCTCGGATGGTCGGAAACGCGTCGAGCGACACCTCGTGCCCCCGCACCCGATGATCGGCCAGCCGACCGCGGGCGGCCCTCACCACAAGCCGCGCCCCGTCGAGCGAGAACACCGTCGCCAGGTCGTAGGGCGCCAGCCGGGCGAGCCAGTCGAGGCCCCGGCGCACCAGGTCGTCGAAGCCGTCATCGTCGATCGCAAGCGTCACCAGCGCCCGCAGGTCGTGGGTCAGGTCGAGGTCCGGGAGCCGTCGTTCCATGGTCCGACCGTGGCCCCCGGGCCACCGACATGCCAGTGAAAAGTCACCGATATTTCGGTGTCACCGGGATGTCGGTGGGCGGTCGAGCTCACCGAAAGCTGAATTCACTGCAATTCAAGGCATTGCGACCGCTGGCCCGAATCTCGATATGGGGACCTTCCATCGGACCCGGTGCTGGGCACCGGAGGTCCATCCCTACGATCCCGACAGAGGAGTTTCACGACATGCTGACCATTGGCGACCACGTTCCTTCGTTCAACCTCAAGTCCGTCATCTCGCTCGAGAAGGGCAAGGAGTTCGCGGACGTCACCGACCGCAGCTATCCCGGCAAGTGGCTGGTGCTCTTCGCCTGGCCGATGGACTTCACGTTCATCTGCCCGACGGAGATCGCGGAGTTCGGCAAGCGCGAGCGCGACTTCAGCGACCGCGACGCGCAGGTGCTCGGGATGAGCACCGACTCGCACTACGTCCACCACGCGTGGCGCACCCACCACGACGACCTGCGCAACCTGCCCTTCCCGATGATGGCCGACACCCGCCAGGAGCTCTCCAAGGCGCTCGGCATCCTCCACAAGACCGAAGGGGTCTGCCTCCGCGCGACCTTCATCGTCGACCCGGAGGGGATCATCCGCTGGGTGGAGGTCAACGACCTCGACGTGGGCCGCAGCGTCCCGGAGGTGCTGCGCGTGCTCGACGGGCTGCAGACCGGCGAGCTCTGCCCGTGCAACTGGCAGAAGGGCGACAAGACCCTGTGAGCGAGGCACCCACCCTCGAGGCGCTGGGCAACCGGCTGCCTGACTCGGCGCGCGACCTCCGGCTCAACCTCGGCGCCGTCCTCGGCGACGGCACGCTCTCGCTGGCTCAGCGCTGGGGCTCGGCCATCACCGCGGCCATCACCGCCCGCAACCCCGAGCTGCGCGACGCCGTGCTTCAGGGCGCCCGCGCCGCGGGGGTGGACGAGGCCGTCATCGACGACGCCCGCGCGGCCGCGGCGATCATGGGGATGAACAACATCTTCTACCGAGGTCGCCACCTCATCGGGAAGGAGAGCTACCAGAAGAAGCCCGCGCGGCTGCGCATGAACCGCATCGCGAAGCCGGCCACCACGCGGCTCGACTTCGAGCTCTTCTGCATCGTGGCGAGCGCCATCACCGGCTGCGGCGACTGCCTCAAGTCGCACGAGCACACGGTCATCGAGGGCGGGCTCACGGAGGACCACGTCCACGATGCGCTCCGCATCGCGTCGGTGGTCAACGGCTTCGCGATCTCGCTCAGCCTCGGCGCCTGATCGGGCGCCCGCCTCTCTTTACAGGTACAGGTAACGTTCCGTCGGCGCTCCTCGCGTTCCCTCTCCCGAAGCATCGGGAGAGGGGACGTGGGGCGTAGGCCGAGGACCCGTCAGCGCGGGCAGTTGTAGGTGACGACGGCGCCGACGACGGTGCCGGTGCGGAGCGTGGCGCAGGAGCTGCCGTTGAAGCGCAGCCGGCTGCGGGAGCCGTCGGTGAAGCTCCAGCCGTTGGTGCCGTCGGACGGGATCTCCGTGCCGCCCAGCAGCACGCGGAACTGCGCCGGGTCGCTGATCGTCGGGAAGCCCGCCGGCACCGGGTACTCGCAGGTGTTGGTGGCGCCGGTGATGGCGTTCATGGCGTCCATGAGCTGGCGCGTGGAGGAGGCGTCATAGAAGGCCGTCTCCCCGGAGCGGGCTCGGCCGCCGGCGCGGGCCATCTCGTTGAGCGCACCGCGCGGGCCCGGCACGCCCAGCACGAAGGTGTCGACGCCGGTGGCGCGGAGGGCGGTGAGCGAGTTGACGACCTCGTTGACGGGCGAGCCGCAGTTGGGGGCGCCGTCGGTCGCGAGCAGCACGAAGCGGCGGCGCGTGGTCGGGTTCGAACGGAAGTACGAGGCCACGCCGTCGATGGCGGCCCGGGTGGGCGTGTTTCCATCGGGGCCGATGCGGTGCATCAGGTCGGTGATGAGCCGCGCGGTGCCGCGGGACGGGGGGAAGGTGATGCCCGACGGGGGCACGCTGCACCAGCCGCCGATGGGGAAGAGCTCGAGCCCGATGTCGAAGGCGTCCTCGACGCGCGGGAGCACCACGTTGACCGCGGTGCGAAGGGCGCCCCAGCGGGTGGCGCCGTCGCTGAAGCGAGCCTCCATGCTCCCCGAGCGGTCGGCGATGAGGACGATCTCCGCGATGTCGGGAAGGAGGTTCTCGATGGTGCCGCGGGTGCAGCGGGGCAGGCACTCGGCGGTGTGGCGGCAGGCCTGGTCGAGGCAGTCGGCGAGTCCGTTGCAGTCGTCGTCGATCGCGTTGTCGCAGCGCTCCGCCGCCGGGAACACCTCGCCCGTGCAGGCGCCCCAGTCGGTGCCGCCGCTCGCCACCGTCGCGCAGACCTGCATGCCCGCGCGGCAGATGCCCAGCCCGATCGAGGCGGTCGCGCCGATGTTGCACGCGCGCGTCGCGCCGACCGCGCAGCCGCAGCCCTCGGTGGTGCTGCCGTCGCAGTTGCGGTCCATCCCGTCGCAGGTCTCCGCCCCCGGGGTGACCTCACCCGCGCAGGAGCCCCAGCGCCCGGCGTCCGAGCACACCTGGTTGCCGCCGCGGCAGATGCCTCGCCCGGAGGTCATCGCTGGGCCCGAGTAGCAGCTCCGCGACGCGCCCGGGGTGCAGGGGCAGGTCTCGTCGATGTTGCCGTCGCAGGTGTTGTCCACGCCGTCGCAGGCCTCCGTCGTCGCGGCCGACCCGGAGCCCGTGCAGGCGCCCCAGCTGCCGTCGGTCTGCACGCCCTCGCAGGTCTGCGTCCCCCAGAGGCAGATGCCGCGGCCGGCGCGCGCAGGGTCGCCGACGAAGCAGCGCTGCGTGCGGCCGGCGACGCAGGAGCAGTTGTCGTCGACGAGGCCGTTGCGGTCGTCGTCGAGGCCGTTGTTGCAGATGTCCGGGTGCTCGGGCGTCGGGCCGCCGTCGCCGACCGATCCATCGAAGTCGAAGCCGTCGAGGTCGAGGCCGTCGAAGTCGAAGCCGTCGAAGGCAGGGATCGACCCGGCGTCGAAGTCAGGCGCCTTGCCGGCGTCGAAGTCGCCCCAGCCGTCCTCGTCGTTGGGGTCGACGTCGCCGCGCTGCGAGGCGTCGCCGCGGCCGTTGTTTCCACCCGGGCCGGTGTCCCCGAAGTTGTTGGGGTCCGTGCGGATGACGTTGGAGTCGCCGCTCGAACAACCCACCACCGGGAGCAACAGCCCCAACGAGAAGCCTAGGACTCTTGAACGCATGATGGACCTCCAGCCGCGTGGTCCCTTCAAGAGGACCGGACCCCGGCGCGAGTCGACTCTACACCGCCACACGAGCCCTACGGCAACGGGCTCTGGATGAGATTCCACGCTCGGCGCAGTGGGGCTTTTGTGACCAGTTGCGCGAGGGTCGCGCCCCTCCTTTGCTGGTGTAGTCTGCCGCCAAGAGGAGATCACCCCCTACGCCATGGCAGACACCGTGTTCAGCAAGATCCTTCGGGGAGAGATCCCCTGCCACAAGGTCTATGAAGACAGCCTGGTCCTGGCCTTCCTGGACGTCGGGCCGCTGAGCCGGGGGCACACCCTGGTGATTCCGAAGGAGCCCGCGGAGACCCTCGACGCGTTGTCCGATGAGTCCTCGGCGGCCATCGGCCGGGTGCTCCCGCGGCTCTGCCGCGCGGTGAAGAAGGTCACCGGCTGCGAAGACTTCAACGTGCTCCAGAACAACGGCTCGCCGGCGCACCAGGCCGTCTTCCACGTGCACTTCCACATCATCCCGAAGCCCTCGCCCGAGCAGGGCCTGGAGATGAGCTGGCAGCCGCTGGGCCGCTTCGACCACGCCGACGGTGCCGCGCTCGCGAAGGCCATCGCCGCCGCGCTCTGACGGGTCACCGCAGATCCCGATCGCCGTTCGATCGACACACCCCTTCAGCCACCCATGAGAACCAACCGATGAGTGATCGCCCCGACCTCCCTCCCGACTGGCAGCTCGCGCTCAACGCAGAGTTCGAGAAGGACTATTTCAAGAACCTCATGGACTTCGTCGCGAAGGAGCGAGCGGCGGGCGAGGTCTATCCCCCGGAGGGGGAGGTCTTCTCGGCGTTCAAGCACTCGCCCTTCGACGACACCAAGGTCGTGCTGATCGGGCAGGACCCCTATCACGACGTCGGCCAGGCCCACGGGCTTTGCTTCTCGGTAAAGCCCGGGGTCTCGACCCCGCCGTCGCTGGTCAACATGTACAAGGAGCTCAAGTCCGACCTCGGGTGCACCATCCCGAACAACGGATATCTGGTCCCCTGGGCGAAGCAGGGGATGCTGATGCTCAACGCCGTGATGACCGTGCGCGCCCACACCCCCAACTCCCACAAGGACCACGGCTGGGAGCAGTTCACCGACGCCGCGATCAAGGCGGTCTCGGCGAGGGAGAAGCCCGCGGTGTTCCTGCTCTGGGGCAACTACGCCAAGAAGAAGGCGAAGCTCGTCGACACGAAGCGCCACATCGTCATCGAGGGCGCTCACCCGTCGCCGCTCTCGGTGAAGCTCTTCATGGGCTCCAAGCCCTTCTCCAAGGTCAACGACGCGCTCAAGCAGCTCGGCCACACCCCCATCGACTGGCAGATCCCCAACATCTGAGCCCGCTGCTCCCGCTTGCCCGAAGGTGCGCTCGGCATGAACAATCCGCCGCGTGCACCCCTCAGGGCCGGTCCGCTCGTTCGTCCGCTCCCTCCCATGGCTCGCCTTCGCCCTCGTCGGATGTGACGACGCGACGGTCCCCACCGACGCCAGCGTCCCGACCACGGACGCGCCCTCCGTCGATGCACCCTCCGTCGATGGGCCCTCCGTCGACGCACCCGCCGTCGACCTCCCTGGCCTCGATGTCCCCTCTGCCGACGTTCCGGGCTCCGCTTGCGAGGGCGCCGTCGTGAGCCGCCCGGGCAGCACCAGCGAGCTGGTCGACGGCGCCGACCGCGCCACCGTCACCATGGACGACCCCGCGGCCTGCGTGCGCACCTACCAGCTCCGCACCACGGCGGCCCTGCGCGACAAACAGCCGGCCAACCCCCGCACGGTGAGGGAGCGCGACGGCTGGCCCACGCTCCGCAGCGGCCACGACCTCTTCGACTCGCTCTACGCGCTGGCCATCGAGGAGATGCGCGAGAACTCCGTCGCCGCCATCCAGGACGGGTCCTTCAACAGCGGCAACCCCATCGACTGCCCGGTCGGCGGCTGCTTCGAGACGGGCCGTCTCTGGAACTACGTCTGGACCCGCGACACCGCCTACGCCGCCCACCTCTCCCTGGCCTCGATGGACCCGCTGCGCACGCGCAACTCCCTGGCCTTCAAGCTCTCCGCTCGCCGCGGCGGCTCCAACCCCCAGATCGTCCAGGATACTGGAACCGGCGGCAGCTACCCCGTCTCCAGCGACCGCGTGGTGTGGTCCCTCGGCGCCTCCGAGCTGCTCAAGCACCTCACCGGCGCCGACCGCGCGAGCTTCCTCGAGCTCGCGTACCCCGCCATGGTCAACACCGCCGAGCACGACCGCCGCGTGGTCTTCGACGCCCGCGACGGCCTCTACCGCGGCGAGCAGTCCTTCCTCGACTGGCGCGAGCAGACCTATCCCGCCTGGACCGCCGCGGACCCGGCGCACATCGCCATGTCGCGCTCGCTCAGCACCAACGTGCTGCACTTCGCGCTCCTCGACACCCTCGCCACGCTCTCTGCCGAGCGGGGCGACGCCGCCGCCGGGGCGCGCTACCGCTCCTGGGCCGACGCGCTGAAGCAGTCCATCCAGCGCCGCTTCTGGCTCAGCGCCGACGGGCAGTTCAGCGCGTACACCACCACCGAGCTCGACCCGTCCCCCGTGCGCCGCTGGGACGCGCTCGGCTCGGCCCTCGCGGTGCTCACCGGCGTCGCCACCGACGCGCAGGCCCGCGAGCTCGTCGCGCGCTACCCCCACGCGGGCCGCGGCCTGCCCGTGATCTGGCCGCAGCAGCAGTTCACGGCGATCTATCACAACCGGGCCTCGTGGCCCTTCGTGACGGCCTACTGGCTCCGCGCCGCGCGCCAGGTGCGCAACGACGCCAGCGTCGACTGGAACGTCGACGCCATCGTGCGAGGCGCCGCGCTCAACCTGTCCAACATGGAGAACCTCGAGTTCGCCAGCGGCCGGGCGCGGGTGGAGGACGGGATGTACAGCGGCCCGGTGGTCAACTCCCAGCGCCAGCTCTGGAGCGTCGCGGGCTACCTCTCGATGGTCCACGACGTGGTCTTCGGGCTGGAGACCTCCGCGCAGGGCTTCCGCCTCCGGCCGTACATCACCCGCGCGATGCGCCACGCGTGGTTCGGTCGCGCCGACCGCATCGTGCTGCGGGGCTTCCTCTTCCGCGGCCGTCGCCTCGACCTGCGCGTCTCTCTGCCCCCTCCCGGGGCCGACCGCGCCGGGGCCTACGCCGTGGCCTCGGTGCGGGTGAACGGCCGCGACGTGGGCGACGCCTTCGTCGACCCGTCGACCCTGCCCGAGCGCTCCACCGTGGACGTCGAGCTACGCGACGCCCCGGAGGCCCGCGCGACCCTGCACACGGTCTCCGACCTCAGCGACTGGCGCCAGGTCTTCGGCCCGCGCACGCCCTCCATCGCCTCGCTGGGCGCGGCGCCCGGGAGCGGACGGGTGCAGCTCCGCGTCGACGTCTCCGGCGAGGAGCGAGGCGCCCTCGACGTGGTGATCCTCCGCGACGGCGAGCGCGTCGCCACGCTCGGCCCCACCGACGGCGAGCTCTGGACCGAGACGCTCACGGACGAGCAGACGGTCTCCCACTGCTACTCCGTGGAGACGGTGTTCCGCGCCTCGGGCAACGCCTCGCAGCACGGCGCGCCGCAGTGCTGGTGGGGCGTCGGCTCCGCGCGGGTGCAGCAGTTCGATGCCTCGCGCTTCGTCGCGACCGGCGGCCGCCTCGCCACCGACCACGGCCGCGCGCACTACGAGAACTGGGGCGACCCCGGGCACCGGCTGGAGGTCCCGTCGCTTCGGGTCGCGCAGTCGGGCGCGTACCTGCTGCAGGTGACCGCGGCCAACGGCTCTGGTGGCACCACCACGGGCATCACCTGCGCCGTGAAGCGCGTGCAGGTGATCGAGGTCACCGGCGGGCGCACCGTGGCCGACGGCTACGTGGTCATGCCGCAGCTCGGCTCGTGGGACGAGTGGCGCGACTCGACCTTCGTCCGGGCTTCACTCGAGGCGGGGCGGGACTACCGCGTGGTCATCGGCGACGACGACGCCGCCGTGAACATGTCCGCCTTCGAACACTTCACCCGCTACACCGGGGGCATGGGGGGCGCTGGCGGTGCCTTCTTCCGCGTGAACATCGCGGCGTTGAAGGTGCTCCACCTCGGGCCTGCGACCCCTTGAGCGAGGCTTACCTCAGGCCGCCTTCGCCTCGGTCGCGCGCGCGGTGAGCAGCTCGCGGAAGCGCGTGGGGTTGCACGAGCGCATCATCACCAGCTCGCGGCCCATGCGCTTGGAGGCGTTGCGCGCCACCATCACCGCCGTGTGGCTGTTGACGTCCGTCGTGACCAGCACCAGGTCGGAGCGCTCGATCTGGCGCTCCATCACCTCGACGCCGCGCCCGTTCATGTGTCCGCCGTGGAAGTCGAGCTCGTGACCGAGGGACTGCGCGATCTTCGAGAGCGCGCGCTCGTTGCGTTCAACCCCGCCGATGAGTGTGATGCGCATTGGGGACTCCGTTGTTTGTTCAGCCGGGTTGTCCGGCCCTTCATCTCCACGAACGCACGACCTGGGGAACGCTATTCCAACCGATGTGCTTCGAGGTCGATGCCGGTGTGTTCGATTTGATAGATGAACTTCTAGTATCGTGAAAGGGTCCGGGCAAGGGCCCGGGGCCGGGATTCGTCCATTGGGGGGGTAAGGCGAGGGGAGCACCGATGGAGACGACGACCTGGATGCGATGGACGGCGTGGGGCCTCGGCGCAGCGCTCGTGACGCAGGTGGGATGCGCTGCGCGGGAAATGGGTTCGGCCGACGCGGGTGACGCCACGGATGTGCGCGATGCGAGCGACGTGACAGACGTCACGGATGCGCGCGATGTGATCGACGCGAGCGATGCGCGCGATGTGATCGACGCGAGCGATGCGCGCGATGCGACGGACGTCACGGATGCGCGCGATGTGACGGACGTCACGGACGCACCCCCCGTGGCGGACGTCCCCTGGGGCCTCGATCGTCGCCCGGTGAACCGGACCTGCGTCGCCTTCCCCGCGCCGGAGGCGGGCGCCGTGAGGGCGGTGATGGCCTTCCCCGGCGTGGGCGTTCCCCTGGCGACCACCATGCTCCAGCGCCCCGGGGACAACGGGCGCTGGTACCTGACGCAGTCGACCGGGATCGTCTTCCGCATCCAGACCGCGCCGGCCCTCGGCCCGCTCGTGACGGTGGCCGACCTGCGCGACCGGATCACCTCCGGCGGCGAGTCGGGGCTGCTCGGGATGGCCTTCCACCCGCGCTTCGCCACCAACGGGATGGTCTACCTCTCGTACACGAGGCCCTTGCGCGCAGGCGAGACGGGCGCCTTCGTGTCGCGCATCACCCGCATGCGCTCCCGCGACGGCGGCGACACGCTCGACCGGGCGACCGAGGAGGTGCTGCTGGAGATCCCGCAGCCCTTCAACAACCACAACGGGGGCAACATCGTCTTCGGCCCCGACGGCTACCTCTACGCGGGCTTCGGCGACGGAGGGTCCGGCGGCGACCCGTACCGCTACGGGCAGAACACCAATACCCTCCTGGGTAAGTTCATCCGCATCGACGTCGACCGCGCGGACGGGGCGCGGCCCTACTCCATCCCCGCGGACAACCCCTACGCGCTCGGCGGCGGCCGCCCGGAGATCTACGCCATCGGGCTGCGCAACCCGTGGCGCTGGAGCTTCGACCGCGCCACCGGCGAGCTCTGGGCCGGCGACGTGGGGCAGGCCACCCTGGAGGAGGTCGACGTGATCCACCGGGGGGGCGACTACGGCTGGAGCACCCTGGAGGGCACGCGGTGCTTCCGCGAGGCGACCTGCTCGAGCGCGGGCACGGTGCTCCCGGTGCTGGAGTATCCGCGCACCGACGGCATCTCGATCATCGGCGGCTTCGTCTACCGCGGCCGGGCGATGCCCTGGCTCACCGGACGCTTCGTCTTCGGAGACTACGGTTCCGGGCGCGTCTGGGCGGTCGCCTACGACAGCGCCGGTCGGGCCACCAAGGAGACCCTCGTCGAGACCGGCCAGAACCTCTACACCTTCGGCCAGGACCAGGACGGCGAGCTCTACGTGGTGCCCACCGGAGGCGCGATCCTTCGGCTCGTCCCTGGCGCCACCGCGCCGGTCGACCCCGTGCCTCGCACCCTCCGCGCCACCGGCTGCGTCGACCCGGCCAACGTCCTGCTCCCGGCCGAGGGGCTCATCCCCTACGCGCCGAGCGCTCCCTTCTGGAGCGACGGCGCCGACAAGGAGCGCTTCATGGCGCTGCCCGAGGGAGGGCGCATCACCATCGGCGCGGACGGCGACTGGCAGCTCCCGAGCGGCACGGTGCTGGTGAAGCACTTCGCCGTCGCCGGCCGGCGTATCGAGACCCGGCTCTTCGTCCGCCACCTCGACGGCGCGTGGCGCGGCTACACCTACCGGTGGAACGACGCGCAGACCGACGCCACCCTCCTCGACGGCAGCGAGGCGCGCGACCTCCCCGGCGGTCTGCGCTGGTACTACCCCTCACGCTCGCAGTGCATGCAGTGCCACTCCGAGGCCGCCGGCCGCTCGCTCGGCCTGGAGACCGCTCAGCTCGACACGCCGCTCCGCTACGCCGCCACCGGGCGCGTGGCCAACCAGCTCGTCACCCTCGATCACCTCGGTCTCTTCGACGGCCCGCTGGCCGCGATGCGTCCACCGGCCTATCCCGACCCCTACGCTCCGGGGCCCGACGAGGGGCGCGCCCGGTCCTGGCTGCACACCAACTGCTCGCAGTGCCACCGCCCCGGAGGCATCGGCCGAGGCTCGATCGACCTGCGCTTCTCGACCCCGCTGGCGATGACCGGCACCTGCAACGTCGCGCCCTCGGTGGGTGACCTGGGCATCCGCGACGCGCGGATCATCGCCCCCGGCGACCCCGCCCGCTCGGTCCTCCGCGCGCGCATCGCCGCGACCGACCTCCACCGGATGCCCCCCATCTCAAGCGGCGTGGTGGACACCGCCGGGGTGGCGCTGATCGATCGGTGGGTGCGCTCGCTCACGCGCTGCCCCTGAGCGGGTCAGTGCGCGGCGGGCGTCTCGAGCTCGCCGGGGTGCCGTCCCCCGGTGACCTTGAGGCCGTAGATGAAGCCCCCGATGGTGTAGAGGCCGGAGGCCGCGATGAGGTAGGTCGGCGCGAGGTGCAGCGGGATGAGCACGTAGACGCTCAGCACCACGAGCAGCTGCAGCACCTTGAGGACGGGCTGCGAGGAGATGTGGAGCTTCGGCTGCGGGAGGTTGCTCACCATCAGCGCGGCGAAGAGGGCCATGACGCCGACGAAGGCCGCCAGCGTCGAGGCGCCGAGGGCGTTGGCGCGGTGGGCGAGGAAGGCCGACGCGAGCATGCCGCCGCTGCTGGTGGAGGGGAGCCCGAGGAAGAAGCGCGAGCCGACCACGTCGGTGGTGACGTTGAACTTCGCGAGACGGATGGCCGCGCAGAGCACGTACGCCGCGCCGAGTCCGAGCAGCGCCATGTGGGCCGCGCCCTGGGACCACGGCTCCGGGGCGCCGAGGGTGACCGCCTGGGTGATGAGCGCCGCGGGGCAGATGCCGAAGGTGACGAAGTCGGAGAAGGAGTCGAGCTGCACCCCGAACTCGCTGCTGGCGTTGAGCCTCCTGGCGATGGCGCCGTCGGCCTTGTCGAGCAGCACCGCGTAGAGGATCAGCCAGGCGGCCTCCTCGAGCTGCGGGAGCGAGGTCGCGCCGAGGGAGGTGCGAATCGAGAGCAGCCCGAGGACGAGGCCGATGCAGGTGACGCCGTTGGGGGCGAGGTAGCGCGCGGGAAAGCGGTCGAAGAGGCGCATTTCACCGGGAACACAGCGCGGACGACGCGCCGCTGTCAAGCCTGCGAGCGCGGGGGTTCAGTCCTCGTCGGGGAGGTCGACGACCTCGACGCGGTCGTCGCTCGGCCGGAAGCACCACACGCCTCGGTCGTCGGCCGGGGGCTGAGGTCGCACCGGGGGGCGGGCGAAGTCGGGGCGCGGCGCGGCGGCGGCCATCCGAGGGCGGTCTTCGGGCTCGATCGCGACCCGGCGCCGAACGAGGGCGATGCGCGCGAGGCAGGCCATCTGCGTGTCGCGGGCGGAAGGCGCGTCGGGCTCGACGCGGGGGTCAGTGCGCAGGGGGCGCGGGGCGATTGGCGGACGCAGGACGTCCCGGTGGCGGTCGGACATGGCACGTCTCTCCTCTGTGCCCACCGTAGGGTGGGCCCACGGCGCGCGAGGAGTTACGGGCAGGCCCGCGCCGGGCGAGCGGTCAGGACGTCGGAGAGCTCTGGGCTCCGACGAAGTCGGAGACGTGCGCGGCGGCGTCGAGGTCACGGCGGGTGACGCCCCCGGCGTCGTGCGTCGACCAGGTCACGGTGACCTTCTGCCAGGTGATGAGCAGGTCGGGGTGGTGGTCGATGCGCTGCGCGTAGAGGGCCACCTGCACCGCGAAGGCGACGCCGGCTTCATAGCTAGGGAAGGTGAACTCCCGCACGATCGTCCCGTCCTCGCGCCGCCACCCTTCGAGGGTCTGGAGGGCGGCATCGATCTCGTCGTGGCTCAGTCGGGTGCGACTCATGGTGGCGCGCAGCGTAACGAATCCATCCGAGGAAGTCGGCGCGGAGGTGGCATCCTTGGAGGGAGATGAGAGGCAAGGTCCTGGTCGAGGCGTTGGTGTCGCTGGCGCAGTCGCGGGGAATGACCGTGCGCAAGGAGGCGATGAGCCGAGGCACCTCCGCGGGGGGCTTCTGCGTGGTGAAGGGCGTCCCGACGGTGCTGGTCGACGAGCGGGGCTCCGTCGACGCCCAGATCGAGGTGCTCGCCGGGGTGCTGCGACGGATGACCTGGGAGCTGGAGGGCCTCGACCCGAGCGTGCGCGCAGTGCTGGAGCGGCCCGCCGGGGAGAAGCGCGCGAAGGCTACCAGCGCTCCACCGGCCAACCCCGTCGCCACGCGGTCCATCGGAGGCGGGGGTCGGGGTTGACCACCACGGGCTCGCCCACGGCGTCGAGCATGGGCAGGTCGGTGATCGAGTCGGTGTAGAAGGCGCTGACGCTCAGGTCGACGTCGTGCTCGCGGGCCCAGCGCTCGGCCACCGTGACCTTGGCTCCGCCGAAGCAGAAGGGCTCCTCGATCGACCCGGTGAGCCGCCCGTCCTCGGCCACGAGGCGCGACGCGAGGACGTGCTCGATGCCAAGGAAGTCGGCCACCGGCTTCGCGGCGTAGGCGGTCGAGCTGGTGAGCACCGCGCACAGGTCGCCCCGGGCCTGGCGCTGCGCGACCACCGACCTCGCTCGCGCCGAGATGAAGGGCACCACCTCCGCGGCGGACCACTCCTCGACCTCGCGGATGAAGCGCTCCGCGTCCCGTCCGGCGAGGGGGCGGGCGACGACCCGCGCGATGCCGCTCGCGTCGACCGCGCCGGCCATGTAGCGCATGAACCACCACCCGAAGCGCGCCGCGTCCCTCCGTCGGGCCTCGCCCCGCCCGCGGAGCCACTTCACGTAGAGCAGCGCGCTGTTGGCGGCGACCAGCGTGTGGTCCATGTCGAAGAGGGCGGCGGACCTCACCGGCCCTCGAGGTAGCGCTCGAAGACGTTGAAGATCGCGTGCAGGGCCACCGCGGCGCCGATGCCCCCGCGCCAGATGCGCACCGCGCCGAAGAGGAGGCTCGGGAAGAAGACCGCGGCGCGGCCGATGCCGGGCTCGGCGATGACGTGCGTGAGGGCGAAGAGGGCGGAGGTGATCACCAGGACGCGGGCGGCGTCGGCGAAGGGAGGCTTACGGGTGCGGGTAAAGTCCGCGAGCCCGAGGGCGTCGGCGAGGCGGGTCTGGACGTAGCCGCGGAAGAAGAGTTCCTCGGTGAGGGCGACGGCGACGACCTCGCCGAGGAGGGTGGCGACCGGGTCGTGGGCGAAGGGGAGGTGGCGCGGCCCGATGGGCTGGTTGATGAGGGGCCAGGCGAGCGAGTAGACCGGGAGCACGACGGCGGCGACGAGGGCCGCGACGCCCAGCTCGCGGACGGCCGAGGGGATGGCCTCGATGAGGGCCCGGGGCAGCGAGCGCGGGTCGCCCTGGTGGCCCGGGATCAGGCCCTCCAGCCGGATGCCGTAGCGCTCGGTGTCGTCGTCGTCCCTGCTCACCCCGCGCAGCGCCGCCACCAGGAACACCACCCCGATGAGCCCGTGCAGATCGCGCCGCACGGCCGCCGGCCGCGAGAGCGCGAACACCAGCACGTTCACGAGCCCGTAGGCGACGAGGAGGTGGCGGCGGGCTCGCTGGATGGTGTCCGGGGTCGACACGGGGCGGGCGACGCTCAGTGGAGCACGCCGTCGCCGGAGACCGGAACGGGCTGCGCGGCGCTCACCGGGACGGCCTGCGCGGTGACGCGCTCGACCTCGGCGTCCATGGTGCCGCGGAGCATCTTGGAGATCATCACCCAGTCGCCGGCGAGGGAGTACAGCGGGTGCCCGAAGGTGGCCGGCTTGTTCCCCTCGATGAAGAAGTGCGAGTACCAGGCGCAGCCATATCCGATGGCCGCGCCGACCGGGACCAGGGACTTCTTCCCCAGCAGCAGCCCGGTGATGGCGACCGCGGCGCCGACGCTCGTCCCGATGGCATGCACGGTGCGGGTCACCGGGTTCTTGTGCGCCCGCACGTAGTACGGCCAGAAATCCTCGAACGACTTGATGTCTGGAGTGCTCATGCGGAGGTCGTAGCGCCTCCCGGGCGGGGCTGTCGAGCCTGCGCGGGACGTTGCCGCGGCGATCAGCGCCGCGCGGGCACCGCCCCGAGGTGCGTCGCGTACCAGCGATCGCCCCAGTGGATCATCACGCGCACCTCGACCCGCTCGGTGCGCCCCCCGACGGCGACCCGCAGCGTCGAGCGGTAGCAGCTCCAGTACGGCAGCCGGTTGGCCTCGCGCCCGATGGTCATCCAGGTGCAGGCCCTGGAGAGGTCGAAGCCCTCGAAGCGGGCGCCCGACCAGTCGCGGCGGCGGGCGCGCTCGGCCTGGATGTCCCGGCGATACCAGCGCAGAAGGGTCGCGAAGTAACCCGACGCGCCGGACATGTCCTTGATGGCGAGGAACGGCTCGCGAGGGAGGAAGAACCCCTCGGCGCGCTGAAGGTCCGCCGCCTCGCCGGAGCGGAGGGCGTCGACCAGCAGCCGTGCGCGGGCGTCGACGTCACCCGGCGGGGGACGCCGCGGGGGAGCGCGCAGCGAGCGCGCGTTCTCGGGCGGAATCGCGAGGGCGGGCCACGGGTCGGCAGCGACGACGAGGGGCAGCGCCGCGGCCGCGAGGCCGAGGGCGACGAGGAGCATGGGGCGGGGATGCGTTGCCATGGGGGTGCAATCGGGGGGCCTATCACGACACCCCATGGCCTTTCTCTTGCAGAACGCAACCCGGCGCAGATGCCCGGGATCTCCCGAGAATTCTCGGGTGATGATTCTCATGGCGAGCTTCTTGACCCTCGTGGGGGGTCGAGCTACGCAACGTCCGCTCACCGGGCAGGGTATTCCTGAGTCCGAGCGATTTTCCCCCTTCAGCACGAGGCGGCAGCGGAGTGATCGATCGCAGCGTCGTCGACCAGGTCCGCCAACGGACCGACCTGGTAGAGCTCGTCGGCCAGTACATGCCCCTGCGCCGCGCGGGCATGAACTGGATCGCGCGCTGCCCCTTCCACGAGGAGCGCACGCCGAGCTTCAACGTCAACGCCGAGCGGGGCTTCTACTTCTGCTTCGGCTGCAAGGCCTCCGGCGACGCGCTCAAGTTCTACGAGCAGATCGAGGGGGTGAACTTCGTCGAGGCGCTGCGCGCCCTCGCGGAGAAGGCGGGCGTCGAGCTCCCGGAGACCCGCGACCCGGAGCGCATCGCGGAGGACCGGCGGCAGCGCGACCTGGGCGAGCGCCTCGCGGCGGCCTGTGAGCTCGCCGCGGCGTACTACGAGCGCTGCCTCGTCGACGCGCCGTACAGCGAGCTCGCCCGCGACGTGCTCTCCGAGCGCGGCATCGCCGAGGAGGTCACCGCGCGCTTCCGCCTCGGCTACGCGCCCGCCCGCTGGGACGGCCTCGCCGAGCACCTGAAGGCGCAGAAGGTGTCGCCCGCCGACGCCGAGCTCGCGGGCCTGCTCATGCCGGGTCGCAACGGCGGCTGGTATGACCGCTTCCGGCACCGGCTGATGTTCCCGGTGGTCGACCGCGCCGGTCGCGTGGTGGCCTTCTCGGGCCGGGTGCTCCCGGTGACCGAGGACATGCCCGAGGGCCTCGTCCCTGAGGACGCGGGCAAGTACATCAACAGCCCGGAGACGCCGCTCTACAAGAAGTCCGAGCTGCTCTACGGCCTCGGGAGCGCTCGCACGACGATGCGCCAGAAGGCCGAGGCGATCCTGGTCGAAGGCAACTTCGACGTGGTGCAGATGCACCAGCACGGGTTCACCGAGACGGTGGCGCCGCTGGGCACGAGCTTCACCGAGGCGCAGGCCAGGCTGCTCCGGCGCTTCGCGGAGAACGTCGTGCTGCTCTTCGACGGCGACGAGGCGGGGCGCAAGGCGACCGCCGCGGCCTACTCGGTCTGCGCCGAGGTGGGCCTCGCCGCGCGGGTGGGCGTGCTTCCGGCGAAGATGGACCCGGACAGCTACCTCCGCAGCGCGGACCCGGAGTTCGGCCTGGAGGGGATGACGCAGATCCTCCACGGCGCGCCGAGCCTGGTCGAGTGGCTCATCAGCACGTCGCGCACCCGGCTGCGGGACGCTGTGCCGCAGCGCATCGCCGCCCTGCGCATCATCGCCCCCGCCATCGCCGCGGTGCGGGACATCGGCGAGCGCCGCGCCTACATCAGCCAGGCCGTCCACACGCTGCACCTCGACGAGTCGGTGGTGGAGGGCATCGTGCGGGAGAACCTCCGTCAGATCGGGCGGCCGATGGAGTTCACCGAGCAGAAGTCCACGCTCCCGAAGGCCCGGGCGGGCCTCGGCGAGCTCTTCCCCTCCGCCGGCGAAGCCCGGGTGATGGACCGCAAGGCCCAGGCCGCCATCGTCGCCTCGGTGCTCTGGTGCCCGCAGCTCCTCGAGGTGCCCGAGCTCGCCGAGCTGAATACCCTCGTCGATAAGATCACCTGGTCGCTGGTGGCCGAGGCGCAGCGGGAGTGGGCGGAGGGGCAGCGGCTCGACGCGCCGACGCTGCTCGACCTCGCGCCGAACCCGGCCGACCGGCAGTGGCTGGCGGAGCAGCTCAGCCCGACCGAGGCGGAGACCCCGGAGCTGCTGGCGAGGGCGAGGGCGATGTTGATGGGCGCGCTCACCACGCTGCGGCGCCTGCACATCGGGCGGGTGACCGCGGAGCTGAAGGACCGGAGCTTCGCCGCGGGCGTGGACGGCGACCACAAGAGCGAGGCGCAGGTACTGAACGAGGAGCTGAACATGAAGCGCGAGCTCGCGCTGAAGCGGCGGGTCGGCGGTTGAGGCAGGGTGAGGGTTGATGATGGTTGATTTGACGGGGCGGGACAGATCGTACAGACAGCGCGGCCGGTTACTGCGGCGCGGAGGAGCCGTTCGATGAAGGAAGAGACCACTCGCAAGGCGACATCTGGGAAGAACTCTGGCGGCGCGGCGAAGGCCGCGGAGGCGACGGCGCCTGGCAAGGGCCGCGACCGCAAGGAGGTCCAGCAGCTGATCGAGCTCGGCAAGTCCAAGGGGAGCATCACCCTCGACGAGATCAATGAGGCTTTCACGACGGACGCCATCTCCGCAGACCAGTTCGACGAGCTGATCGGCATCCTCGGCGACGAGGAGATCGAGGTCGTCGAGGCGAGCAACCAGGTGAAGGTCCCGGCCAAGCGCGCCGCGGAGGAAGACCAGGAGAAGCGCGTCGTCCCGATTCCGGACGAGGAGGAGGCCGTCGCCGAGGACGCCTACGCGGCCAAGAGCAACGACCCGGTGCGGATGTACCTCCGCAAGATGGGCTCGGTCTCGCTGCTCACCCGCGAGGGCGAGGTCGAGATCGCCAAGCGCATCGAAGACGGCGAGAACAAGGTCCTCAACACCATCCTCCGGTCGCCCATCGCGGTGCAGGAGATCATCAAGCTCGGCCAGAAGGTGAAGGACAACAAGGTCCGCCTGAAGGACGTCGTGCGCGATGCCGACGACGAGGAGGGCTACAACGAGGACGACGTCCGCAAGCGCGTCGACCGGCTGACCGAGAAGGTCAAGCGGCTGCAGCTCCACATCGAGTCCCTCGAGGAGTCGCTCGACCCGGCGAAGAAGCTCTCGGACACCAAGCGCCGCTCGGTGGTCGACGAGATCGAGAAGACCCGCGCGGAGATGTGCCTCTCGCTCATCGACCTGCGGCTCAACAAGAAGCAGATCGAGAACATCGTCTCGCAGCTGAAGAAGCTGATCGATCAGCTCGAGCGCGCGGAGTCACCCGTCACCGACGCGGCCCGCCGCTTCGGCGTCGAGCCCCGCGAGCTCAAGCGCCGGCTGCGCGAGTTCGAGGCCGCGGACAACCGCCGCCGCGGCGTGCTGGCGCGGCAGCTCAAGACCGTGGCGACGGAGCTCGAGTCCCTGCTCGACGCGCTGAAGTCGAGCACCACCAAGGTCCGCACCGTCGAGGAGAAGGCCAAGGAGCAGGGCGTCACGCTCGAGGAGCTGCGCCGCACCTTCCGCGAGATCCGCGAGGGTGAGCGCACCGCCGAGCGCGCGAAGGCCGAACTCGTCGAGGCCAACCTCCGCCTCGTGGTGTCGATCGCGAAGAAGTACACCAACCGCGGGCTGCAGTTCCTGGACCTCATCCAGGAGGGCAACATCGGGTTGATGAAGGCGGTGGACAAGTTCGAGTACCGCCGCGGGTACAAGTTCAGCACCTACGCGACGTGGTGGATCCGTCAGGCCATCACCCGCGCGATCGCCGATCAGGCGCGCACCATCCGCATCCCGGTGCACATGATCGAGACGATCAACAAGCTCATCCGCACCTCGCGGTACCTCGTGCAGGAGTTCGGTCGCGAGCCCACGCCCGAGGAGATCGCCGAGAAGATGGAACTCCCGCTCGACAAGGTGCGGAAGGTCCTGAAGATCGCGAAGGAGCCCATCTCGCTGGAGACCCCGATCGGCGAGGAGGAGGACTCCCACCTCGGCGACTTCATCGAGGACAAGAGCGTGATCTCGCCCTCCGAGGCGGTCATCTCCAACAACCTCGCCGAGCAGATGCGCAAGGTGCTGAAGACCCTGACGTGGCGCGAGGAGAAGGTCCTCCGCATGCGCTTCGGCATCGGGGAGAAGTCCGACCACACCCTCGAAGAGGTGGGTCAGGGCTTCGAGGTCACCCGCGAGCGCATCCGCCAGATCGAGGCGAAGGCGCTGCGCAAGCTCCGCCACCCCTCCCGCTCCAAGCAGCTCAAGTCCTTCATCGAAGGGTAGAGAGCCTCTTCGGCTCCCCGAGACGCCCCTTGCGCTGGCCCGAGACGGGTCAGCGCAGGGGATGATCCTGGTTCTGCACCAGCGCCTCTTCCACCGAACAAGCGCAACGCTCGGCAGGGCCGTCGCCCGGCGATTCGAGCAGCGCCAGCAGCTTCGGCAGGTCGAGGGGCTTGTCCATGAAGTGAAGCGTCGCGATGCGCATCCGGTCGACCTGGCGCGGCGCGAGGTGAAACGCGCTCACCAGGATGATGGGCGTCCCCGGGGCCCGCTCGGCGATGTCGCGAGCGAGCGAGACCCCGTCGGTCTCGGGCATCATCACGTCGCTGACCACCGCGTGAAACTGCGTCCCCGGGAGCGCCGCGAGCGCCTCCTCTGCGGTTGAAACGGCGGTCACCGCGTAGCCGACGCGCTCCAGCACTCGCATGAGAGTGAAGCGCTCATTGGCATCGTCTTCTACGACCAGCACCCTCTTCATTGGGGAGCCTCCGGCGACAGTTGTTGGGCAATCACCAATCGATTGCAGCCGACGCACGATTACCGCGGGATGTTCACCGCTCGCAAGGTGGTCGATGATGTCGGCCACGGGGAGTTCTACCGCGAACAGCGCACCTCGGCGACCCGGACGCCGTGGGGCGTCGGAATCGCGACCGCGAAGCCGTCGGGCCCGGCGGTCGTCGCAGCCAGGGCGGCGCTCAGGGCCTGCTCGTCCAGTCGGAGGAACTCTCCAAGCCGGTCAGGGGCGCCGAGAGCCTGCCCCCGCGCGTCGAAGAGGCGGTCGTGGAGCGTCGGGGCGGCGTGGGTGACGTCGAGCCAGAAGGCGATCCAGCCGACGCGCGTGGGGAGCACCGTCGCGCCGCGCACCATCGTCGGGGCGGTCTCGGTGAGTTCCGCGCTTCGCAGCTCCTCCGTGAAGGGGTCGCCCGTGACGAGGCGCACGCCCGCGCGGGGTCCGGTGACGATCGCAGCGAGGACGGGGCCTCTCCAGGCGATGGCCGCGACGCGGTCGCGCGAGGAGCGTAGGCCCGCAGGCAGCAGCGGCGCCGCGTTGGGCCACGGGGCGCCCCCGGTGACGCGGCGTGCGAGCGGCCGGTCGGAGGCGTCGAAGAGGAAGGCCCAGGCGCCCTCCAGGGGCGGGGTCGCCGACGGGGCGGGCGAGGCGACGAGCGCCCACGCGGGCCGATCGCCCTCCGCGGCCTCGAAGCGGTGCAGCGCGACGGAGGAGAAGGCCGCCTCCGGGGCGGTCGAGGTCGCCACCTCGGTGCGGGGGCCGTCCTCCAGGGTGTCGATGACCGAGTGGAGCACCAGCGAGTGCGGCGGATGGAAGGCGTTGGAGCGCTCGTCGCTGCGGTCGGCGAACCAGATGCGGTGCCGCGCGGCGCTCGCGACCATGGCGAGGCGCTCGCCCCGGGCGAGCCGCAGGAGGATGTCCTCGCCGGGCTCGTCGTCGTCGCCCGCGTCCCCGAGGCGCTGCGCCCGGACGGTCCCTCGGAAGGGACCGGCCACCAGGGCGATGCGGGCGTCCTGCCGGGCGCCTGCGATCACGGGTTGCTCGACGCGCTCGGAGACCGCGGGGCCCACCACGAAGGTCGGGTCGATCTCGACGCGGGTCACCAGCGTGCTCGGCGCGTCGACCGCGTCGCGGGTGCTCAACACCGTGGCGCCGGTGGCGTCGCCCGAGACGGCGATCAGCCGGAGGCCCGGCTGAGGGGCGCGAGGCAGCGCCAGCGGAGCGAGGGAGGGCGCGCAGCTCGGGTCTACCGAGACGCGCCAGGCCCGAAGCGAGGACCCCGAGAGCGCCACGACGACGAAGCCGTCGCCCGCCCTCGCGATGCGCAGGTCGGCCATGGGGCCCGCCACGGGGGTCACCGACTCCGGAGCGGCGACCAGCGCGGGGCCTCGGGCGTCGAGGCCTCGCGCGACGATCGATCCGTCGCGGTCCCAGATCGCGACTGCGCAGGTGGCTGCGGCGGCGAGGTCGTGGTGGGCGCCAGCGCGGGGGCTCAGCTCCAGAGGGGATGCGCCCGGGGAGAGCTGCGTGGGCGTCAGGTCGAGGCGCGTCGCGACGAGGCGGTCGCCCTCGCGCCAGAGAGCCACGGCGGAGGCGTCGGTGGCCGCGATGCAGGGGGCGCTGGCCGCGGGCGAGGTGGAGAGCACCACCTCCCGGGGGGCGCCAGGGTCGAAGGGCGCCGCGGGGAAGGCCACCGCCTCGATGCGGCGGCCGGAGGACGAGTCATCGAGCCAGGCGCCCACGCGGCGCTCCTGCACCAGCACCACGGCGTCGCCCAGCACCGCGAGCGCGGGGGCGTCGTAGCGGTCGCGTCGCAGCGGTCCGAGCCCGGGGCTCTCGCGGGTGTCGCGCTGGTGGATCCGGCGGGTCCCGAAGGCTCCGCCCCAGTGCGCGGCGACGGAGAGCGATCCGTCGGCCTCGGTGTCGAGCGCGAGGCGAGGGGTGAGCTCGGCGCGACCAGGGGGCAGCTCGCCCCGCGGCAGCTCGGTGGTGCGGGCCTCGCGGCCGTCGAATACGGTGGCTCGTATGGCAGGGCCTGCGGCGCTCACGAAGGCCACGCGCTGACCGGAGACCACCGGGCCCGCGACGGCGGCAGGGTCGGGGAGAGGGGCGCTGGCGACGGTGACCGGCGCCGAGCGACCGGAGGCCGAGCGCACGAGGTGGCCGACCGCGCCCGTGGCGCTGCGGCGGATCGAGAGCGCCCAGAGGTCGCCCTGGTGGGAGGTGAGGCCGACGACCCGGTCACCGGCCTCGTTGGTCAGCGCGCGGGTGGACGACACCTCGCAGCGGCCCGGCGGAGGCACGTGGCCCCCGCCCCCGCGGCGGACGACCACGACCGCGAAGGCGCACACGGCGGCGAGTACGAAGGCGGCGACGACGGCCGCGGTGCGGGGGGCGGGGGAGCTCATGGTGTGGGGGGTGCGCGACGGGTGGAGGCGCGGCGCGTCCTCGGGTTATGCTGCCCGCGACCCGGGCGCAAGCACACGCGGCGGGATCCAAAGACCAAAGGCACGTGGTGATGGAGTCCCCGCTTCTGTTCGGGCGGTATCAGTTACTGGAACGCATCGCTCGTGGGGGGATGGCGGAGGTCTTCAAGGCCAAGAGCTATGGCGTGGAGGGCTTCGAGAAGGTCGTCGTCCTCAAGCGCATCCTCCCCGAGCTCGCGCAGAACCAGTCCTTCGTCGACATGTTCCTGCACGAGGCGCGGCTCTCGGTGGCGCTCTCGCACGCCAACATCGTGCAGGTGTTCGACCTCGGCCGTGAGGAGGACACGTACTTCATCGCGATGGAGTACGTGCTGGGCGCCGACCTCGCGCAGTCGCTGAGGCGCTGCCGCAGGGACGGGCGCGCGGTGCCCGTGGAGGTCGCGGTGCTCATCGCCTGCGAGGTCGCGCGCGCGCTCGACTACGCGCACCGCCGCAAGGACGCCCGCGGCCGCAACCTCGGCATCGTGCACCGGGACATCTCGCCGCAGAACATCCTGCTGTCGCGCGAGGGCGAGGTGAAGGTCACGGACTTCGGCATCGCCAAGGCCGCCTCCACCGTCGAGGCGGGCGGCACCGTGCGGGGCAAGTACGCGTACATGCCGCCGGAGCAGGCGCGCGGCGAGGAGGTCGACGCCCGGGCGGACATCTACTCGCTCGGGGTCACGCTCTTCGAGATGCTGGCGGGGGAGAACCCCTTCGCCCCGTCGTCCGCGTTCGCGCCCGATCCGAAGCTGGTGCTCGAGCGCGTCATCGAGGGGCGCGCGACGCCGCTCCGCTCGGTGAGACCCGAGGTGCCCGACGAGCTGCTCCGCGTGGTGGAGACCTCGATGGCCCCGGACCCCGCGGACCGCTACGCCAACGCCGCGAAGGTCTACGAAGAGCTGACGGCCTTCCTGTACACGCTGGGCCGGCGCGTGGGCGCCAACGACCTCGCGGACTGGCTGCGCTCCACGCAGGACGAGCCGGCCGCGGCGGTGGATTTCAAGAAGATCCGCGACGCCTTCGTCGACCCCGACGAGGACGTCGAGCTGCTGGAGGTCGAGGACGCCGAGCCGGAAGAGCCCGCGCCGAGGGCGCCGATGCGGTCGCACGCCGAGCGACGGGACGTGACGGTGCTCTCGCTGCACGCGACGCGCTCCCGCGGCGGCGCGGTGCCCGAGCGGGTGCTCGACGGCGCGGCCACGCTCGCGACCCGACGCGGGGGCAGGGAACTCTCCCGCGCCCCGGGGCGGGTGCGCTTCCTCTTCGGGGTGGATGCGCCGGACGGGCGCGACACCGAGACGGCGGCCGCGGTGTCGCTGCGCATCATCGCCGAGGCGCCCGAGGGGATGGTCTTCGGCGCGGGGTTCACCAGCGCGCGCATCGAAGTGGACGGCGACGGGCGGCCGGTGAGCGACGACCGGCTGGAGGAGAGCATCGCGACGGCGGACCAGCTCTCGGAGGCGGTGCCGGGCGCGGCGATCGGCGACTCGTCGACCGAGGGGGTGCTGGGAGAGCGCTTCGAGATCGTCTCGCTCGGGCACCTCGACGCGCTCCAGCTGGTGGGCCGGAAGGACCCCGGGCGGCAGCGCGTGGTGGGGCGCCGGGTGGAGTTCAAGCGCTTCGGCGAGCTGCTCGCGACGGCGGCCAACCAGGGCCTGCTGACGGTGACCGTGGTCGGCGAGGCGGGCATCGGGAAGACCCGCTACCTGGAGGAGGTGCAGTACCGGCTCCGGCGGATGAACCACCCGGTGACCTGGTACGGAGCGACGTGCCTCTCGTACGGACGGGAGGTCCCGCTGCAGGGGCTCCAGGGGATGCTCCGCGCGCTGCTCGGCATCGAGGACGGCGACGGCGAGGCGCTCATGCGCGAGAAGGCGCGGCGCGTGCGCGAGCTGGGGCTGACCCCCGAGGAGATGCTCGCCGTGGGCGTGGTGCTGGGCATCGTGAGCGCCACGATGGAGTCGCTGGAGTCCGCGTCGCGCCCGCTGCGCACCGCCCTCCAGAAGATCGTCACGCGCCTCTCGGAGGACCGCATCACGGTGTTCTGCTGGGACGGCGCGGAGCACCTCGATGACCTGTCCGCGACGCTCCTCGCGGACGTGATCGAAGGGGCGAGCAGGGCGCACGCGCTCGTGGTGACGGCGCGGCGACCGGGGCGCGCGTTTCCGTGGGAGTCCGCGCCCAACGCCCAGCACGTGCTGCTCGAGCCCATGAGCGAGGACGAGCTGCGGCAGCTCCTCGGGCTCACGCTCAACTCCGACCTGCCCGTCCCGGTAGACCTGGTCGACGACCTCGCCGCGCGCTCCGGGGCCAACCCCTTCGCGTTCGTCGAGCTGGTGAAGGCGCTGCGCGAGGCAGGGGCGCTCAGCGTCACCGCCGAGGGCGTGGTGTACCGCCACGACCGGGTTCCTGCGGAGCTCCCGCGTACCCTGCGAGGCCTCACCGCGAGCCGCGTCGCGCGGCTGCCGCCCGCCGAGCGGCGCGTCCTGCAGGTGGCGTCGGTGATCGGGCCCCGCCTGGCGACCGAGCAGCTCCTGGGCGCCGCGGAGATGCCCGAGGCCCTGGTCGAGGAGGTGCTCTCGTCGCTCGTCTCGCAGGACCTCCTCGAGCGCACCGGGCAGCGGGAGTACCGCTTCCGCAGCGAGCTGCTCTGCGAGGTGCTCTACGACGGTCTCCCAGAGGAGGTTCGCCGGCGGCTGCACGCGACCGTGGCCGCGGTGACGGAGCAGTTTCTGCCCGACCGCGTAGACGAGTTCGCCGAGCGGCTGGCCAGCCACTACGACATCGCGGGAGATCGGGCGAAGGCGGTCGACTGCTGGATGCGCGCCGCGCGACGCCAGCTCCGCGAGCACGCCCCGGACGCCTCGGTGCAGAGCTTCGCGCGCGCCATCGACCTCGCCCTCGCGGGGAGCGAACCCGACCCCAAGCTGGTGCTCTCGCTCTACATCGCCCTCGGCGACGCCTCCCTCGCGGCCCGCTCGACGGACCTCGCCTTCGAGCGCCTCAAGCTGGGCATCGCCTTCGCCGAGGAGCGCAACGAGCGCACCGCCGTCGCGAGGCTCGTGCTCGTGCAGGGGAGGCTCTTCGCGCGGCGACAGCAGGTGGTCGAGGCGATCCGCCACCTCGAGCGCGCGCTCGCCCTCGCGGAGCTCTCAGGCGACAAGGCCATCCGCGCGATGGTGGTCTCGGCGCTGGGCTCGATGCACGCCGACCGCGGGGAATTCGGGCGGGCGCAGCGCTACCTCCAGGACGCCGCGCGCATGGCGTCGGAGCTGGGCCTCGCCACCGAGCAGTTGCGAGCGCTCGCCTCGTCGGCTCGCTGCCAGGCGGCCAGCGGTGACTCCGCCGCCGCGCGGGCCTCGCTCACGGAGATCGACGCGCTCTGCGAGCAGGACTCCGTCGACCGCAGGCTGCTCGTGGAGGTCGCCCGCACGCGCGCCGAGGTGCTGCTGCGGCTGCGCGACCTGGGGCCGGCGGTGGTGGCGGCGCAGGCGGCGGTCGACCTGGCGAGGGAGGTCGACCGGGCGCTCGGACTGTGCGCGGCGTCGATGGTCCTGGGCGAGGCCGAGTGGCGCAACGGCGACGCGCCTCGCGGGTACGCAGCGTTCACCGAGGCGCGCGGCATCGCGGTGGCGCGTGGCTACGTGCGGCTCGCGGCGAGGGCAGACGGGTACCTGGCGTTCCTCGAGGCGTCCCGCGAGGGCGCTGACCGCGACGCGCCGCGTACCCGGCTGGAGCAGGCCCTGCTGACGCTGGACGCCCAGGGATTTCCTGCGGATGGCATCGAGGCGCGCTGGCTGCTGGGGCACCTCGCGCTCACCGAGGGGCAGCCCGACAAGGCGCGGCGCTACCTGCGCGAGGCGCTGACCAAGGCAGGCACCACCGACAACCGCGTGCTGCTGGAGGAGTGCGAAGCGGCCTTGCGCGAGGTGCGCTCTTCGTCCATACGGCCAGCTTGATACAGCGCACGCGCGGCTTGACAACAAGCGCTCGCGATGATTCCTTGCGCTCCCCCTAAGAGCCTCCGCTCTTCAACCCGAGAGACGCCATGGGCAGCCAGAACCCGAAGATTGAAGCGCTCCACACGCAGCGCATCGCCGACAACAAGCTCACTCCCTTCCGCGTCGGTGACACGGTCAACGTGCACTACAAGGTCGCCGAAGGAGAGAAGGAGCGCATCCAGGTCTTCAAGGGCCAGGTCATCCGTATCCGCAACGGCGGCATCGGCGCGATGTTCACCGTCCGCAAGATCTCCTACAACGTCGGCGTCGAGCGCATCTTCCCGGTGCACAGCCCGCGCATCGACAAGATCGAAGTCATCGCCCACGGCGTGACCCGCCGCGCGCGCCTGTACTTCCTCCGCGACCTCCAGGGCAAGGCCGCCCGCCTGAAGGACGCCCGCGACAAGGGCCCCTCCGCCTCCTGATCGCGCGTGATGGGCGGGCGCTCCGGTCTCCGTGCGCTCGCCATCGTGCTCCTCTCCATCCTCTCCCACTGCTCCGACGACCGGGTTCCCCTCGGCGCTCGCTGCTCCTCGGGAACCCAATGCCAGACCGGCCTCTGCCTCGAGCGTGACACCGGCGTGGCCGTGTGCGTGGCGCGCTGCGCGACGGACACTGACTGCCCCGCCACGGAGGTCTGCGGCCGCTTCGACTTCCGCGGCCGCGACGACGCCGGCCTCCCCGCGGGCATGGAGTCCGACGTGGTGCGCGTGTGCCGTGCCCCGTTGCAGGTCCGCTGCGACGGCGCCTGCCCCCCCGGAGACCGCTGCGTGGGCGAGGCCGATCGGGTCTGCGCGCCGTCGTGCCGCGACCGCATCGACTGCGCCGGCAGGGACTGCGTGAGCGACGGATGCGGCCCCGGCCACTGCGCGCCCGCGTGTGACAGCCTCCGCGACTGTCCCCGGTTCTACGTGTGCGACACGGCGTTTCTCGGCGCCGACGGACACGGTCGCTGCCTCCCGGTGGCCACCGATGCCACCGACGCGGGCGCCCCCGACGCGGCCTGCGCCGACGCACCCTGAACGCCCCTCCCGATGGGGCACCGAAGAGACCTCCCGCCATCATGAGCGCCGCTCCCACCGCTCCCGCCTCGCGACCTCCGAGCCGCGCGTGGTCCCTGCTGCGTGAGCTCCTCGTCGCCCAGCGCCGGGAGGTGATCGTCGGCGTGGTCTTCCTCGCGCTGAGCTCCGTCACCGCCGGGGCGATCCCCCAGTGCATCCGCTTCGCCTCCGACGCGCTGATGGCCTCCAGGGCCCCGCGCGCGATGGCCTTCGCGCTCGCCATCGCAGCCTTCGCCGGGCTGGGCGCGTGGTTCCGCGTGGCCTCGCGCCTGCGCGTCTTCAACGCCGGGCGCGAGGTCGAGTTCGTGCTCCGCGAGCGGCTCCTCGCACACCTCCATCGCCTGGGCCCCTCGTTCTTCCAGCGCATGGGCCCCGGCGAGGTGATGTCCCGCGCCACCAACGACCTCGCGCAGGTGCGCCTCCTCGTCGGCTTCGGCGGGCTCAACCTCGTCAACGCGGTCTTCGCCTACCTCGTCAACATCCCGCTCCTCTTCATGCGCAACCCGCGGCTCGCCACGCTCGCGCTGCTGCCCTTTCCGGTGTTCGTGTTCCTCACCCAGGGCTTCGGCCGCGCGATGTTCGCCCGCAGCCGCGCCGCCCAGGACGCCCTCGGGGTGATGTCCGAGCGCGTCCAGCGGGTGCTCTCGGGGATGCGCGTGGTGCGCGCCTACGGCCTCGAGGCCTCGCAGCGCGCCGGCTTCGACCAGGACATCGACCGCTCGCTCGAGGCCAACCTCTCGCTCGCCCGGCTGCGCGGCGTGATGTTCCCGGTGCTCGGCCTCGGCGCCGCGACCGCGTCCTTCATCGTCGTGTGGGTCGGCAGCGCGCAGATCATCACCGACCCGGCGACCTTCACCGTGGGCGACATCCTCGCGTTCCAGTCGCACCTCGCGCTCATCGCGTGGCCCACCATCGCGCTCGGCTACCTGCTCTCGATCCTCCAGCGGGGCCGCGCCTCCGTCGACCGCCTGCTCGACGTCCTCGAGGCGTCGCCCGACGTCGACGACGCCGACGCCGCGCCCGTCGAGCCCGAGTCCATCCTCGGCGCCCTCTCCGTGCGCGACCTGCGCTACGCCATCGAGGGCCGCGAGGTGCTCGCCGGGGTCAGCCTGGAGGTTCCCGCGGGCCGACGCGTCGCCATCGTCGGTCGCACCGGCGCCGGCAAGAGCGTGCTGGCCAGGCTCCTCGCGCGGATGCTCCCGACGCCCGCGGGGGCGGTCTTCCTCGACGGCCACGACATCACCCGCATCCCGCTGGCGACGCTGCGCGCAGTAGTGGGTCTCGCCCAGCAGGAGCCCTTCCTCTTCTCGACCACCATCGCCCGCAACGTCGCCTTCGCCGAGCTCGACCCCGACGCCCCGGAGACGCGCGACAAGGTGCGCGCGGCGCTCGGCTCGGCGCAGCTCCTGGCCGAGGTCGACGCGATGCCCGAGGGGGCGTTCACCATCGTGGGCGAGCGGGGCGTGCAGCTCTCCGGCGGCCAGAAGCAGCGGGTGGCCCTCGGCCGGGCGCTGCTCGCTCAGCCGAAGGTGCTGGTGCTCGACGACCCGCTCTCGGCGGTCGACACGCGCACCGAGGCCGCCATCCTCGACGCCATCGACGAGGCCTCGCGCGGTCGCACGCTGGTTCTTGTCACCCACCGCGTCGCGGCGGCGGCGCGCTGCGACCTCGTGGTGGTGCTCGACGCCGGCCGCGTGATCGAGGCCGGCACCCACGACGAGCTCATCGCCCGCGACGGGCTCTACGCGAGGCTCGCCGAGCGGCAGGCGCTCGAGGCCGAGCTGGAGGCGATGTGAGCGACCCGAAGCCGAGACCGAAGCAGTCCGCCGCGGAGGCCGAGCGCGTCTTCCACGAGGAGGACGCCCTCGGGAAGACCTACGACGCCCGCCTGCTCAAGCGGCTCTGGCCCTTCGTGCGCACCTACCGCTGGCCCCTGCTGATCGCGATGGCGCTGCTGCCCGTCGGCTCGGAGCTCCTGGTCGCCCAGCCGCGCACGATGCGCGCGATCATCGACGACGGCGTCGGCCGCGGGGACGTCGGCGCGGTGCACCGGGGCTCGGTCGTGCTCGCGCTGCTCATCGTGGCGGAGTTCGCCGTGCGCTTCGTCTCCGGCTACCTGCTGCAGGTCGTCGGGCAGCGCAGCATGGCGGACGTGCGGCGCGAGGTGTTCCGCTTCCTCCAGGGGCAGCGCATCGCCTTCTTCGACCGGCAGCCCATCGGCCGCCTCACCACGCGCGTGACCAACGACGTCGACGCGGTGGGCGAGCTCTTCGCGTCCGGCGCGGTCACCGCCGTCGGCGACGTCATCACCCTCGCGCGCATCGTCGTCGCGATGGTGGTGCTCTCGCCGCAGCTCTCGGTGCTCACCTTCCTCGCGGTGCCGCCGCTCGCGTGGCTCGTCGACCGCTTCCGCCGCCGCGCGCGCGACGCGTTCCGCGCCATCCGCACCAAGACCGCGCGGATGAACGCCTACCTCAACGAGCAGGTCACCGGCGTCGCGGTGGTGCAGGCCTTCGCGCAGGAGCAGCGCTGCCAGGACGAGTTCCGCGAGATCAACGCCGCGTACCGCGAGGCCAACCAGCTCGCCATCCGCTACGACGCGCTGCTCTACGCCGCCGTCGACGCGTTCTCGTCGGTGTGCATCGCCTCGCTGCTCTTCGCCGGCGCGTACGCCCTCCACCGCGACCAGCCCGCGGCCTCGCTCGGCGTGCTCGTCGCGTTCGTGCAGTACGTGCAGCGCTTCTTCGAGCCGCTGCGAGAGATCTCCTCGAAGTTCACCATCCTGCAGAACGCCATGTCCGGCGCCGAGCGGGTCTTCGGCCTGCTCGACAAGCCCGAGCCCGACGCGCCCGCGGTGGAGATCCCTTCGCGCGGCGACGACCGTCCTCCGCCCGCCGGAGCCGTGGTCTTCGAGGGCGTGCGCTTCGGCTACAAGCCCGACCGCCCCACGCTGCGTGGCGTGAGCTTCGAGGTTCCGAGGGGCCACACGCTCGCCATCGTCGGCCCCACCGGCGCGGGCAAGACCTCCATCATCTCGCTGCTCCAGCGACTCTACGAGGTCGACGACGGCGCCGTGTTCCTCGACGGGACCGACATCCGCGCGCTGCCCCGCGAGACGCTACGCCGCCGCGTGGTGGTCGTCCCGCAGGACGTGGTGCTCTTCCCCGGCGACGTGCTCTCCAACATGGCCCCCGGCGAGGATCGCCCCGACGAGGCCCGCGCCGAGGACATCGCCCGCCGACTCGGTCTGCTCGACCTGCTCACCCGCCGCGGCCTCGGGCTGAGCTCCTCCGTCGGCGAGCGCGGGGGCAACTTCAGCAGCGGCGAGCGCCAGCTCATCGCCCTCGCGCGCGCCCTCTACCGCGACCCCGAGGTGCTCGTCCTCGACGAGGCCACCGCGAGCCTCGACTCGGAGACCGAGGCGACGGTGCAGCGCGCGGTCGCCGAGACCCTCCGCGGCCGCACGGCCATCGTGATCGCCCACCGGCTGAGCACCATCCGCCACGCCGACGAGATCCTGGTGATGCACCACGGCGAGGTCGTCGAGCGGGGAAACCACGCCGCGCTGATGGCGCTCGGCGGCGTGTACGCGCGCCTCCACCGGCTGCAGTTCGTGACCGAGCCCGCGGCGGTTGAGCCGCAGCCCGCCGAGGCGCCCGCGCCCCCGTAGTCAGTCCTGGTGGACGACGGTCTCGCGCGGGGCGTTGGGGTCGCTGGCGCCGGCGACCTCACGCACCCGCCGGGTGAGCACCTCGGTCTCGGGCGACAGGTGCCAGTGCGCGCGGGGCGTGCCGTCGTCGTCGTACCAGCGCGCGAAGAGCAGGTACGACCGCATCTGCAGCCGCTGCTCGTTCTGGTGGATCGCGTTGAAACCGACCTCCCCTTCGGTCACGCGCAGGTCGATGCGTCGATCTCCCGGCAGCGTCCCCAGGATGGGCTCTCGGGTCGCCGCGGCGGTGAGCCGGTAGGCGCGGGTGGTGCTGCTGTCGCCGCCCAGGGTGACGGTCTCGATGCGCACGGCGACGATCAGGTCGCTCTCCGTCGTGAGCCCGCGCACCTGGCGACGCCAGTCCGAGGCGACGCGGCCGCCGAGGGCGTCGACGTCCTCGATGAAGTCCGCGGCGTCGTCGAAGTACCGCGCGAGCTCTGGGGTGAAGGGTCGGGTCGTCACGCTGGCACCGCGGGAGCCGGTGCTGGCGCATCCCCCGCTGAGTGCCGCGAGGAGAACGAAGGCCGAGAGTCGGTTCACCGCGTTGGGGTATCACCGTTGCGAGGGACGGTCGAGGCTGTCGCGCTGCGCTCTTCGCAGAACGCTCGCATGTCCGCGGGCAGCGGCGCCGAGATCGTGAGCGGGGTCTTCTCGATCGGGTGCGTGAGCGTCACCTCGGCGGCGTGCAGGGCCTGCCGGTCGAGCAGCAGCTTCCGCATCCGCGCCTCGTCCGGCGGGCCCTCCAGGCAGGCCAGGAACATCTCGTCTCCGTGCGCATAGAGCTTGTCCCCGACGAGGGGATGGCCGACGTGAGCGAGGTGCACCCTGATCTGGTGCTGGCGCCCGGTCTCCGGGTGCGCGGCGACGAGGGTGAACCCGTCGAGGCGCGCGATCACGTCGACCCGCGTCACCGAGGGCATTCCCCCGCGGGTCACCGGTCGGACCACCATCTTCACGCCGACGTCGCCGCCGTGCAGGCACATCGGCGCGTCGATCACCTGATGGTCCTGCTCGACCACGCCGTGCACGAGCGCGTGGTAGGTCTTCTCGATCCTGCGCTCCGCGAAATCCTGCTTCAGCCGCCGCTCGGCCTCGCGCGACCGCGCCAGCAGGATCACCCCCGAGGTCTCCCGGTCGATGCGGTGCGCGAGCACCACGCGCTCCTCGGGGAAGCGCTCGGCGAGCACGCTGGTGAGCGTGTTGTGGTGATACTTCGCCGTCGGGTGCACCGGCAGCCCCGCGGGCTTGTCGACGGCGATCACGTGGTCGTCGACGTAGAGCAGCCCGACCTCGCGCGGGGCCGGCGGCTCCTCCCAGCGCGGGCGGTAGAGTGCGATCACCTCGCCGGCGCGCACCCGATGCGACGGGCCGAGGGCGACGCCCTGCGCGGTGAACGCGAAGTGCGACACGATCTCCTGGGCGCGGCTGCGGGTGAGGCGGGTGAGCTCGAGCGAGAGCCAGCGGTCGAGGCGCATCCCGGCGCGGTCCGAGCGCACCTCGAAGACCGAGCAGAGCGCGTCTTCGGGAACCGACGGGGGGCGCACGACCGGGGGCGTCGGGCGCTCGCGGGGCTCGTCGTGGGAGCGGGGCTCTGTTCGTCTTCGCTGCATTCGTGTGTTGCCCGCTGGCGCGCCGGGGTCCGTCGGGAATAGCACGGAGCCCCGTGTCGCTGCTCCCCAAGACGATGCGCCTGACGCCCGCCGCCCTGGGGCTGTTGCTCTGCGCGCTGACGGCGCGCGACCGCCCCGGAGAACTCCTCCGCCCGGGCGTCGTGTCCGCGCGTCGGGTGATGGCGTCCTCTCCCGCGGCGCGCGCTCGGGAGCCGGGCGGCGCCGTGCGGGGTCGCGTGACCGACGAGTCCGGCCATCCCGTGCGAGGCGCCACGCTCCGCTGGATCGCTGTTCGCGAGGGCCTCGCGCTCCCGGTGGTCTCGGTGCAGACCGACGAGTCGGGCCGCTTCGAGGTGCAGGACCTCCCGCTCGGATCATGGTGGGTCCAGGCCTCTGCGCCCGGGCGGGCGAGGGTGGTGCGGCCGCTGCGGGTGCGCGGGCCGACGCAGTCCATGCCCCTCACGCTCGGGCCCGCGGCGTCGATCGTGGGCACGACCTCCGCTCTGCGCGGCACGACCCGCAGCGCCCTCGGCTCGGTGCTCCTCCGTGCCACCCGCGAAGGGACGACCGCCGCAGAGGACCCCGGCGTGGCCACCCGCAGCGACGCGCAGGGCCGCTTCCGCCTCGACGGCCTCTCCCCCGGGACGTGGCGCATCGAGCTCGCCGCCGACGGCTTCGAGGCCCTCCAGCGCATCGGCGTCGCGGCCCCCACGATCGACCTCCCGCTGACGCTGCGCGCCCTCGCGACCCTCTCGCTCACGGTGCTCGACGGCGCGGGCAACCCTGCCGCGGGTGCGTCCGTGGTGGTCTCCGGCTCGGGCATCTGGCCCCCCCGCTCGCTGAGCACCAACGACCTCGGAGCCGTCGCGCTGCCCTCGTTGCCCGGCGGCGTCTACGAGGTGCGCGCGACCCGCGGCACCTCCGTCGCCGAGCCCGTGGCCCCGCTCTGGATCGAGCCCGGCGAGACGCGCGCGGTCACCGCGGTGCTGGGCGAGGGGAGGAGGCTCGCGGGCGTGGTGACCGACGCGGCGAGCGGTCGCCCTCTCGTGGGCGCCCGGGTCGCGCTGACCGAGGACGGCATCTCCACCGCCCCGAGAGCGACCGCCACGGCGGAGGATGGGCGCTTCGGCTTCGAGGGCCTGCTGGCTCGAACGCACACGCTCTGGGTGCGGCTCCCCGGGTACGCGCCCATCGAGTCGCTGCCCGTGGTCCCTGGCGGCGAGGCGCTCACCGTGCGCCTCGACCCGGCGGCCTCCATCGATGGGACCGTGATCGACGCGCGCGGCCGTGCGGTCGCCAACGCGCAGGTCGAGGTCGTCGTGCGGGACCTAGACAACCGCCCCCGATGGGTGAGCGCCGCGTCGACGGGCTTCCAGGACGCGCTCTTCAACGCGCAGTCCGGCCGCGGCGCGGCGCTCCTCCCTCGCGGTGACCTCGGGGTCCTCGCGGGGCGCGTGCCGATCGTCCCGGTGATCCCCGGGAGCGTCGCCGCCGCGGTCGAGACGGCCGGGTTTCGCACCGACGCCGCGGGTCACTTCCGCGTCACCGATCTTCCGCCCGGGAGCGCCGTCGTGAGCGTCTCGCACCCCGGCTACGCCCGCGCCGTGACCGACCCGCTGGTCCTCGTCGCGTCGCGCGCGACGGCCCACGAGGTCGTGCTGCACCCGGGCGGAGCGATCCATGGTCGCGCGGTGAACGACCGTCGCCTCCCGATCTCGGGCGTCGAGATCGAGCTCCGCACCCCCACCGACCCGATGCCCCAGCGAGCCCTCACCACCCTCGACGGAACCTTCCACTTCATCGGCATCTACGGCCCCGCCTCGCTCACGGCCTGGAGCGGGGGGAGGGTGGTCGCGCGCGCCGAGGCTCGCGTCGACGATGGCGCGGTCGTACCGATGGAGCTCGTCCTCGCCGGATCGCTCCGCCGGGTCGAGGGCCGCGTGGTCGACGAGCGCGGCTTCCCCGTCGGCGGCGCGATGGTCACCGTCGCCTCCCTCGACCCCGGCTCGGCGGGCGCGGGCACCGGCAGCGCCGCCCCGGACGGCACCTTCGCGGTCTCCGTCGGCGGCCGGGGTGGTGTCTCCGTCGCAGCGCGCCACCCCGACTTCGCCCCGCGGGAGATCCGCCTCGCCCAGGTGTCGCAGCCGCTGCGCATCGAGCTCACGCGGGGCACCTCCTTGCGCGCCACGGTGCGCGACGACGGGTGCGCGACCGAGGCGCCCCGCGGCGGCGTGGAGAGCGCCTGCGGTCCCGTGACCTTCGCGCTGCGGGACTCTCGCGACCTCGCGATCGACCACCTCTGCGATGGCCGCGCGACGCTACGGCTCTCGGCGCCCGGCTGCGTCCCGGTGGAGCGGGAGCTGCGCGTCGCGGGCACCTCCATCGACCTCGGCTCCATCGAGCTGCGCGCGGGCGGATCGGTGAGCGGCGAGGTGCTCGACGAGCGCGGCGACCCCGTCGCGGGCGCCTCGGTGCGGGTGTCTCCTTCGTCGCCCGGGGACGAGCTGTCCCCGTCGATCACCGATCGCAGCGGGCGCTTCGTGCTGCCGACGGTCCCGGAGGGGACGCGCACCCTCGTCGCCGAGCACCGCGGCCGGCTGCGCTCCGAGCCCCAGGACGTCCGGGTGCTTCGGGGCACCGAGGTCCGCGGGGTACGCCTGCGCCTCTCGCTGCAGGCCGCCTCGTCGTCGACGCCCTCGGCGACGATCGAGCTCGCTCGGGTGCCGGGTGGCTTCGTGGTCGGTCGGGTGTCCGCAGACTCGGCGGAGGCTCGCGCGGGCATCCAGACCGGCGACGTGATCGCGTCGGTCGACGGACGCGAGCCCCGCGACGCGGCGGACGCCGTGGCGCGACTGCAGGGCGTGAGCGGCTCGGTGGTGATCGTGGATGTGGAGCGGGACGGACAGCGACGCGTGGTGCGGCTGTCAGCGATCGAGCGACGGTAGGGCGGCGGGGTCTTCGACCTCGGTGATCTCCGGCCCGTCGTCCCAGGGCATCACCTCGGCCATCGCGGGCGGGCGGAGACAATACCTGGGCTGGTATTCGTCGAGTCGGATCACGCGCTGCCGCACGCGCCGAACGCCCCCCGTGGTGTCCAGCCGCAGCCGTCGGATCGTGTTGGAACGGAACGCGCCATCCAGCATATGAACCCTCCTTGCGGGGGGTCTTCGCGGCGGGTGCGCCCGGTGTTTCCGGGGCCTCGAAGATTCCTGTCGGGGTGAACGGAGGGGCGCTACCGCGAGGCGGCGAGCGAGCGCTGGCGGGTGACTTCGTAGAGCGTGATGGCCGCCGCGACGGAGGCGTTGAGCGACGCGATGGGCCCCGACATGGGGATCTTCGCGAGCACGTCGCAGCGCTCGCGAACGAGGCGCCGAAGTCCGCGACCCTCGCTCCCGACCACCAGCACGCAGGGCACCGTGAGGTCCGTGGCAGCGAGCGTGGCGGACCCTTCGGCGTCGAGCCCGACGGTCCAGAGGCCGCGCTCCCGGGCCGCGTCGAGGGCGCGCGAGAGGTTGGTCACCCGCGCGATGGTGGCGTGCTCGGTGGCGCCCGCGCTGGCGCGCACCACCGTCGGGGTCACCGGCGACGCGCGATCCTTCATGGTGACGATGCCGGTCGCCCCGAAGGCCACGGCCGATCGCACGATCGCGCCGAAGTTGTGAGGGTCGGTGACCTCGTCGAGCGCCACGATGAGCCCCGCCGGGCCGAGCGCCACGGTGCGGTCGAGCAGCTCGTCGAAGCTCGCGTACGCGAAGTCCTCGCCCGAGAGCCCGATGACGCCCTGGTGGCGATCGCCCTCGGCGAGGGCGTTGAGCTCGTCCATCGGCTTGAGCTCGATCGCGACGCCGCGGTTCTTGGCGTCGTTCACGATGTCGCGCAGGGCCCCTCGGGCGCCCTCTTCGTGCACGTAGATGACGGCGATGGACTGGGCGTGGGCGGCGAGGGCCTCCTTCACGGCCCTCACCCCGAGCAGGACCCTTCGCATCAGAGGCCGAGATCGCCCAGATCAGGCTCGCTCGAACCGCTGCTCCCGCCGCCGCCGGGCCGCGCCGGACGCCGCGCGCCGCCGCCTGAGGAGTGGGGCCGCGAGGCCGTCGTGGGCCGCGCCCCGCCGGAAGGCGCCGCCGCCACGGCCGCCGCCGCGTTCTGCTGCGCGAGCAGCGCCGCCGCCGCCTGCCGCTGCCGATCGGCGTCCGCCTCGGCCACGCGCCGACGCGCGTCCTCCGCCGCCCGCTCAGCGACCATCCGGCGCTCCTCGGAGTCACGCCGCGCGATCTCCGCGCGCCGGGTCTCCTCCGCCCGCGCCTCCTGCTGCGGCTTGATGACGCCGAAGAACACCCCGGCGCCCACCACGGCCAGCAGCACGAACACGCCGCCCGCGACCGCGCCAGGGTTCACGCCCTTCTTCTTCTGCGACTCGATGACCGCGAGCTTCTGCTCCTGCTCCATGCGCAGCTGCATCTCGCGCTCGCGCTGCTTCGACTCCGCCTCCAGGCGGATGCGCAGCTCGCTCTCCTCGCGCTCGCGCCGGGTGCGCTCCTCGGTCTCGCGGCGCTGCCGCTCGTCCGCCGCGCGGGCCTCCTCCGCCGCGCGAACCTTCGCCTGGCGCTCGTCCTCCTCGCGACGACGGGCGTCCTCGAGTCGCATCCGCTCGCCCTCTTCGGCGCGGCGCTTCTCGTCTTCCTCCTGCTTGATGCGATCCTCCTCGATCTCCATCAGGCTGCGGAGCGAGAACATCACCGAGTCTTCCTTCTGCTGCTGGCTCATCGCTCGATCTCCTCAGCGCCCTCGCGCATCAGTGGCCATCTTCGTCGCGTCCCCGGCCTTATGGCACTGGAGGAATATTCTGGCAAGGCAGGAATCGTCCGACGCCCTGTGTCACTCCCGCCAGAAGAACTTCCAGGGGTTGTGCTTGAGGTCGCGGATCATCTCCTGGAGGTCGTCGTAGATCTCCTCGTCCATGAGCAGGGCCCCGACGGTCCCCTGTCCGGCGCGCACCCGGGTGCTCACCGCCTGCACGTCGGTCATCACGGTGTTCGCCCGCTCGGTGAGCGTCCGCACCTCCCGAAGCGTGCGCTGCAGGTCCTGGATCTGCGGGTCGCCGACCCCCTGGGCGATGTGGTCGAGCCGCGCCATCAGGGCCCTCGCCTCGCGGGACAGCGGCGGCGCCTCGCGGTCGATGGTGGTGAGGATCGACTCCGCGCGCTGGATGATCCGCCGCGCCTGAACGCCGTCGACGTAGCGGTCGCGGGCGGCGTTTACGAGCCCGTCGGCGTCGCGGATGGCGCGGTCGGTGTTCTCGAGGATGCTGTCGATGCGGCCCGTGTTGCGATGGAGCACGTCGCGCGAGTCGTGGAGGATGCCCGAGAGGTCGTCGACCATGGTCCCGATCTGTCGGCGGTTGGTCCGCAGCGCGGTGACCGTGTCGTCGAGGAGCGAGTACGCGCGGGCCAGGAAGAGGTCGATGCGCGGCGGGTCGATGCCCTCCACCGGGCGCGAGAGGTCGAGCGGGGGCTGCGTCGCGCTGCCCGGGTCGATGGCGAGAAACTGCTCTCCCAGCACGCCCTGGGTGGTCACGTAGAAGGCCGCGTCGGAGTGCAGCTCCCGGCGGTACCGCTCGTCGACCTCGATGTGCACCCTCACGAGCGCGCTGCGGCCGGTGCGCGGGTCGACCTGTGGCCCGCGGAACTCCAGCCGGTCGACCTGGCCCACCTTCACGCCGGCGATCTTCACCGGAGCCCCGCCCTGCAGGCCCCCGGGGTTGTTGAAGTCCACGGCGACGGGGAAGCGCTTGCCGAGGTGCACGCCCCCCATCACGAGCACCAGCGCCACGAGGAGGCCTCCGGCGACGAGCACCAGCAGCCCAACCTTCACTTCGATCGATCGCGCGGCGGCCATCAGCGTTGGGCCCGGAGACTATCGTTGATTCGCACCGCCCTACACCTCCATCGGACCTTCCGCGATGCCGCGGGTGAACTGCTGCACGATCGCGTCGTCGCTGGCGCGAAACTCCGCTGGAGTCCCGACCTTCCGCAGCTTTCCCTTGTAGAGGAACGCGATGCGGTCGGCGATGCTGAAGATCGACGCCAGGTCGTGCGACACCACCACGCTGGTGACCCCGAGCTTGTCGGACAGCTCGCGGATGAGCCGGTCGACCCGCCGCGCGCTCACCGGGTCGAGCGAGGTGGTGGGCTCGTCGAAGAGCACGTACCGCGGGTCGACGGTGAGGGCCCGCGCGATGGCCACGCGCTTGCGCATCCCGTCGCCGAGCTCCGCGGGGTAGCGGTCGCCGTAGGCCTGCATGTGCACGACCTCCAGCCGCCGCCGGGCCTCCGCGAGCGCCTCCTTCATCGAGAGCCCGCGGTGCTTGCGCAGCGGCAGCGCGACGTTCTCCGCGCAGGTCATCGAGTCGAAGAGCGTCGAGTGCTGGAACACCATCGCGCAGACCCGGCGCACCTCGTAGAGCGCCGCGGTGTCGAGCCGGGAGACGTCCCGGCCGTCGAGGAAGATCTCCCCCGAGTCGGGCTTGAGCAGCCCGATGAGGTGCTTGATGAGCACGCTCTTGCCCGCCCCCGAGGCGCCGATGAGGAAGAACACCTCGCCCTTGGGGATCACCAGGTCGACCCCGTCGAGCACCACCTTCGGGCCGAAGCTCTTCCGGATGCCGCGGAACTCGATCACACGAACACCACGAAGCCCACGCCGGAGATCACCAGGTCGAGCATGATGACCGCCAGCGAGCTGTTGACCACGGCGCTGGTGGTGGCCGAGCCGACGCCCTCGCTGCCGCCCCGCGTGGTGAGCCCGCACCACCCCGACACGATCGGGATGGCCGCGCCGTAGGCGACGCACTTGGCCAGCCCCGTGATGAGGTCGCCGCGGTCGAGCAGGGAGAAGTTCGCGTAGGTGAGCGGCTGCACGTCGAAGACGAACCACGCCGTCGCCCCGCCGGCCGCGAAGCTCACCAGCCCCGAGAACATCACCAGCACCACGGTCATGATCATCGACGCGATGAAGCGCGGCACCACCAGGTGGTCCACCGGGTCGACGCCGCACATGCGCAGCGCGTCCACCTGCTCGGTCACCACCATGCTGCCGATCTCCGCGGCGATGCCCGCGCCGACGCGCGTCGCCAGCATCATGGCCGAGATGGTGGGCCCCAGGTCGCGCACCAGCAGCTCGAGGAAGGTCGCGCCGAGCTGCGAGAGGTCGGGCACCACCCGCAGGAGCTGCAGCCCGCTCTGAAACACCAGGATCATCCCGATGAAGCCCATCGTCACCGACAGGAAGAAGGCCGAGCGGTAGCCCACCTCGTAGCACTGGCGAGCCACCTCGCCGGGCTCGCGCCTGCCCCTCGCGGTCCAGTAGAGCGTGCGCAGGAAGACCCCCTGGAGCTCGCGCGCGTCCGACAGCACCGCCCGCGCGACGGCCTCCAAGGGCCCCTCGATACGCTCCATCGACCCGGGATCAGCGCTCATTGCAGGATGTACGTGGCGAGGTAATCACACACGAAGATCCCGGTCGCGCTCGCCACGACCGAGGCGTTGACCGCGCGGCCCACGCCGGGAGCGCCGCCGCTCACGGAGAGGCCGTAGTGGCTGCTGGAGAGCGCGATCACCCCGCCGAAGAGGGCGCTCTTGATCAGCCCCGTCGCCAGGTCCCAGACGCGGATCGCGTCGAGCAGGCCGTTCCAGAAGGTGGCAGTGCTCACGCCGAGGAGGGCGTCTCCCATGAAGGCCGCGCCCAGGAGCGCGAGCACGTCGCCGTAGACCGTGAGCACGAAGAGCATCACGACCATCGACAACACCCGCGGGAGGATCAGGTACGAGAGCGGGTCGATCGCCAGCGTCTCCAGGGCGTCGATCTGCTCGGTCACCGTCATGGTCGCGAGCTCGGCGGTGTTGTTCGCCCCGACCCGCCCCGAGAACATCAGCGCGATCAGGATCGGCCCCACCTCCCTCAGCGTCGTGAAGCCGGCGCCCCACCCGAGCAGCCCCTCGGCGCCGAAGCGGCGGATGAGCACCCCCGCCTGGATCACCATGATCCCGCCGGTGAAGAGCGCCGTGACGCCGACGATGGGGAGCGACCGCACGCCCATCCGGTACAGGTTGCGCCAGAGCTCTGGACCATCCAGCCGCGGCGGCACCATCCGGCGAGCGAGCCTCGCGGCGAGCACCGCCGCCCCGCCGACGTCCGTCGCCAGGGAGAGCACCGCGCGCCCGGTCTGCGCGGCTGGGCCTTCTTCCTCGGTCGCCATCTCAGCCGTTCCTGGGGCGCGAGCCTACAACGGCCCGTCGACCTCGCCGTGCACGAACTGCTTTACCACTGGATGTAAAGACCCCTGGGCCTCCGCGGTGGTCCCGTCGAAGATCAGCGCCCCGTCGAGCATCATCCCCACCCGGTCGGTCACCGTGAGCAGCCGGTCGATGTCGCTCGACACCATGACGACCGTCGCCCCGGCCTCCTGCTGCTCCCGGCGCAGCAGGTCGAAGATCTTCTGCGACGTCACCGGGTCGAGGCCCGCCGCGGGCTCGTCGTAGAGCACCACGTCCGCGCGCGTCACCGTCGCCCGAGCCACCCCGACGCGCTTCTTCTGCCCCCCCGACAGCCCCCCCGGGAGCCGCTGCTCGAAGCCCGGCAGGGAGACCGCGCGCAGCCGGTCGGCCACCCGCTCGGCGATCTCGGCCTCGTCGGTGACCCCGCGGCGCCGCAGCGGAAACGCGATGTTCTCGGCCACCGTCAGGTGGTCGAAGAGGGCGTTGTTCTGGAAGAGCATCCCGACCCGGTTTCGCACCGCCTGGAGCGAGACCTCGTCGAGCGACTCGATGGCCTCACCGAAGATCCGCACCGAGCCCCGCTCCGGGCGCAGCAGCCCCGCGAGGCACTTGAGCAGCACGCTCTTGCCCGCCGCCCCGGGGCCGATCAGGCCGTAGAGGCAGCCCTGCGGCACCCGGAGGGTGACGTCCCGCAGCACCGGCGCCGCGAAGCGCTTCCACACATTCGTCACCTCGATCATCGAGCGAACGATCCCATGCCGGGGCGCATCGGTGTACCTTCCCCATCGGTCCTCCCCATGTCTCTCCGGTGGCTTCTCGTATTGGTTCCCCTGGCCGCGTGCAGCGCACGCAACGAGACCGCGTACGGCTCCTGCCAGGCGTCGTCGGCCTGCGCCGAGGTCACCCCCCGCTGCGTCCTCTTCAACAACCGGCTCACCGGGCGGCAGATCGGGCTCTGCACCGTCGCATGCACCACGAGCGCCGATTGCCCCGACCACGGCGTGTGCATCAACACCGAGACCGCCGCGCTCGGAACGGTCTGCGTCCAGCGCTGCTCTGACGCCACCGAGTGCCGCTTCGCGGGCTCCATCTGCCCCAACGTCCGCCCGGCCGGGCAGCCGAGCGAGAGCGGCTGCGTCCCGTAGCGAACTACCGCCACCCCCGCGGGTGGTTGTATGCCCTCCGGGCCATGAGCACCCAGGACACCGTCGCCCCCCGGCTACAACCCATCATCGAACGCACCTTCGCCGACCGCAGCATCCTGCGCTCCGCCGAGAGCACCGCGGCCGTCGAGGAGACCCTCGACCTGCTCGACCGCGGCGCGATCCGCGTGGCCACCCGCGACGCCGCCGGCTGGACCGTCCACCCCTGGATCAAGCAGGCCATCCTGCTCTATTTCGCGCTCCGCCCGATGGAGCGCACCAGCGCCGGTCCGCTCTCCTTCCAGGACAAGATCCCGATCAAGACGCCCCCCGACGGCGTGCGCATCGTGCCTCCCGGCACCGTCCGCTACGGCGCCTACGTTGCCCCCGGCGCGATCGTGATGCCCGGCTACGTCAACATCGGCGCCTACGTCGACACGGGCTCGATGGTCGACACCTGGGCCACCGTGGGCTCGTGCGCCCAGATCGGCCGCGACGTGCACCTCGCCGGTGGCGTCGGCATCGGCGGCGTGCTCGAGCCCCCAGGGGCGCGTCCCGTCATCATCGAGGACGGCGCCTTCGTCGGATCGCGGGTCATCGTGGTGGAGGGCGTCCACGTCGAGCAGGAGGCCGTGCTCGGCGCGGGCGTCGTGCTCACCTCCAGCACCGCCATCGTCGACGTGACGGGCGAGTCGCCGGTCGAGTGGAAGGGCCGCATCCCGGCGCGCAGCGTGGTGATCCCGGGCATGCGCCCGAAGCGCTTCCCGGCCGGGGAGTACAACGTCCCCTGCGCGCTGATCATCGGCCGCCGCTCGGAGAGCACCGACCGCAAGACCTCGCTCGAGCGCGCGCTCCGCGACCACGAGGTCTCCGTATGAACCTCTCCCCGGTCGAGCAGCACCTCCTCGACCTGTGCGCGGTCCCGTCGCTCACCGGGGAGGAAGGTCCCCTCTGCGACCGGGTCGAGGCACAGCTAAGGGCGCTGCTGGGGGAGGGGGCGGTCGCCCGAGACGGCCACAGCCTCGTGGTGACCCCGAAGGTCTCCGCGAGCGGCCCCCGGGTGGTGCTCGCGGGCCATTTCGATGTGGTGAAGACCCAGCACGACGGACCAACCCGGGTCGAGGGCGACCGCATCTACGGCCCTGGCGCTGCCGATATGAAGTCGGGCCTGGCGGTGATGCTCTGTCTCTTGGAAGACATCGCACGCGGCGCCACCCCGAAGCTCCAACCGACCTTCGTGTTCTATGAGCGCGAGGAGGGGCCCTTCCTCGAAAATCGCCTCGGAGACATCCTGGAGCACTTCCCTTCATTGCAGACCGCCGACCTGGCGGTGTGCCTCGAGCCGAGCTCCAATGGACTCCAACTCGGGTGCATGGGCAGCCTTCATGCGCGCGTCCATTTCCACGGTCGCACCTCCCACAGCGCGCGCCCATGGCAGGGCGAGAACGCCATCCACAAGTCCGGGGCCTTCCTCTCCCGGCTCGCGGCGCTGGCTCCTCGGGACGTGACCATCGAGGGGATGCTCTACCGCGAGGTCATCTCGGCGACGCTCGCCGAGGGCGGCCGCGGGCGCAACATCGTGCCCGACCGCTTTACCCTCAACGTAAACCACCGCTTCGCCCCGGGGCGCACGGCCGACGACGCCGTCGCCGACCTCCAGGCGCTGGTGCAGGGCGACGCCGAGATCGAGGTGTTCGACCGCTCTCCCTCGGCGCCGCCGTATCGCGAGCACCCGCTGGTGCAGGCGCTCATCGCGGAGGGGGTCGAAGGCGTCGAGCCCAAGCAGGCGTGGACCGACGTCGCCCGCTTTGCCAGCGTCGGCGTCGCCGCGGTCAACCTCGGCCCGGGTACCCAGTCGCAGGCCCACCAGCGCAACGAGTGGACAGACCGCGGCGCCCTCGAGCGCGGCATGATCCTCTTCCGCCGCTGGCTACTGGGCCCTGCGTGAGCGCCGCCCGGTGATGGCGACCTCCTCGTCGCGCGCCGCGCTGCTGCTCGCGCTCCTCGTCGCTCCTGCTGCTGCGTGGGCGCAGCCTGCCGCGTCGCCCCCGACGGCGGCTGGCAACACCGGGCTCTCGGTGCGCCCGGGCGTCGAGGTGTTCGCGCAGTACGCGGTGCGCTCTTCCCGCATGACCGACGGCTCATCGGAGTGGTCTCACGTCTTCGATGTGCCGAGAGCGCACGCGGCGCTGACGGGTGAGTACGGCGACGCGAGGGCGAGGGTGCTGCTCGAGGCCGTGAGCCCCGCCCTGGGAGGAACCCTCGGCGCGCTCTCCTCGGGCGTCTTCGTGTTCCGGCTGCGTGAGGCCTTCGCGGGCTGGGCCCCGGGGCGCGTGCTGCGAGTCCAGGCGGGCGTGGTCCCGACGCTCACCATCCCGGAGATCGAAGGCACCTGGCGCCTACGCGCGGTCGCGCCGACGGCCCTGGAGCAGACCGGACTCGGCGCCCCGGCCGACCTCGGAGCGACCGTGCGCGCGACCCTGCCGGGAACCTTCGGCTGGGTCGGCGTGGGCGCCTACAACGGTGAGGGCTACAACGGCCGCGAACTCAACCGGGCGAAGAGCGTCGAGCTCGCCGCCTCGGTGCATCCCATCCCCGGCCGGGCCTTCGCTCCCCTCGCGGTCTTCGCTTCGTACATCGTCGGGACGTCGGGGGTCGCCTCGACCCGCGCCGATCGGCTCACCGCGGGGCTCCTCTGGCAGGCGACCGAGCTCCGCGCCGGCGCAGTCGCGACCATCGCCTGGGGCGTCGGAAGCGACGGCGATCGCGTGTCCTACCTCCTCGAGGGCTTCGTGCGGGTCGAACCCGTGGAGCGCCTCCTCCTCGGGCTGCGGTACTCCTTCCTGCAACGCGACGATCGCCTCGCCTCCAACCAGGTTCACTCCGTGCTCGGGACCGTGGGGTACCGCGTCATCGAGCCGCTGGAGGTCTTCGCCTCGGCGGGCCGCGTGGTCCCGGGCGACGGCGCGGCTGCGGCGCTGCCTGGGAGCGACCAGTGGGAGTTCCGGCTCGTGACCCGCGGCGTCTATTGATTGAAAGAGGAACCCATGAAGCTTCAATGGTCAGCGCTCGCGCTCATCGCCATCACGGGATGCAGCGAGTCCCCCGCTCCGGCTCCGACCGACGTCCCCGTCGTCGATGCCGATATCGCTACGGTGTCCGATGGGGGAAGCACCGTGGATGCTGGCAATCCCTCGGACGTCCCCCCGGCGGTCGATGTGCCGACGGGCGCGTCCGTGGTGATCAATGAGGTCCGCGCCGTCGGTGACGACTGGATCGAGCTCAAGAACGTCGGCACCGCCCCGGTCGACCTCGGCGGTCTCGTCCTTGCGGACACCGACACCAGCGTCGACGGCGGCGCGCCTCGCCCGTCGGACGGGGTGCGCTTCCCGGCGGGCACCTCGCTCGCGCCGGGGCAGCACCTCCTCGTGGTCGCCGACCTCGCCGACGCCGGAGCCGGGCCCCAGATGACCTGCCTCGGCGCAAGCGGGCCGATGACCTGCTTCCACGCGGGCTTCGGCATCAGCGCGTCGAGGGGAGAGCGCCTGTACCTGCTTGAATCCGGCGGCGCCGTGGTGGCCACGGCGGACTACCCCGCCAACGCGGTCGTCGATGGTCGCACCTGGGGCAGGCTGCCCGACGGCACTGGCCCCTTTGCGGCCTGCGCGCCAACGCCGGGGTCGGCCAACACTGCGCCCTGATTGCCCGCCCTGCTCCGCGCTGTTACAGGGAGCGCGTGCCACCCGCAACCCACGACATCCTTCGCGACCCGGTCGGCTCCTACCTCGAGGAGTGGGAGGCGCTGCTCGCCTCCTGGGGTGAACGCCCCTTCCGCGCGAAGCAGGTCTTCCGCTGGATCCACACGCGCTCGGTCGCCGACCCGGCGGGCATGACGGATATCGCGAAGACCCTACGGGAGAAGCTCTCCGGCGCGTCGATGCATATGCCGGCGGTCATCGAGCGGGCGCACCGCGCCGCCGACGACACCCGCAAGGTCCTGGTGGGCTTCCCCGACGCCGCGGGCAGCGGAACCGTCGAGACGGTGCTCATCCCCCCGATGCCCGATGACGACGCGGACGACGAGCTCGACGACGAGCCTTCGCCCACCACCCCCCGCATCGCCGCTCGACGCGTGACCCAGTGCATCTCCTCGCAGGTCGGCTGCGCCATGGGCTGCGTCTTCTGCGCGTCGGGCGTCGCGGGCCTCAAGCGACACCTGACCGCAGGCGAGATCGTCGCGCAGGTGCTCCTCGGGCGCACGCTGCTCGACGACGGCGAGGCCATCCGCAACGTCGTGCTGATGGGCATGGGCGAGCCGCTGCACAACTACGACGCGGTGGCTCGCGCGCTGCGGCTCCTCACGCACCGCGACGGCCTCGACCTCTCGTCCCGCCGGGTGACCGTCAGCACCTCCGGGCTCGTCCCGGAGATCGAGCGCCTCGGCCAGGACTTCCGCGGCGAGGTGGCGCTCGCGATCTCCCTGCACGCGCCGACCGACGACATCCGCTCGCAGCTCATGCCGATCAACCGCCGTTACCCGCTGGCCGAGCTCATGCCCGCGCTGCGCCGATATCCCCTCGCGCGCCGTCGACGCATCACCGTGGAGTACACGCTCATCCGCGGGGTCAACGACCAGGCGGCGCACGCCCGCGCGCTCTCGAAGCTGCTCCGGGGCCTCGCGGTGAAGGTGAACCTGATCCCGCTCAACCCCGTGGAGGGCGTCCCCTACGCGGCGCCGGCGCGCGACGACGTGCTGACCTTTCAGTCCCAGCTTCGGGCCGACGGGTACAGCGTGTTCATCCGCAAGACCCGCGGCGACGAGATCGACGCGGCCTGCGGTCAGCTGGCGCTCCAGGGCGCGAAGCCCGTGAAGCGAACGCTCCCGGTCTTCGGGGGAGCCAGCGAGGCGTGAGCGAGCGCGAACCACGCCCGGATGACCGCCGTGACCGACGCGCGCGCGCCTGGCTGGCCGCGCTGACGGTGCTGCTCGGGGCGGTGGCGCTGCTCGCGGAGTTCGCCCCGGGGGCCACGGCGGTGCTGCCGTACTCGGAGTTCCGCACGAGGGTGCAGTCCGGCCGGGTGGCCTCGGTGCTCATCAGCGAGCGGATGATTCGAGGCCGCTATCGGCGGGCCAGCACGGCGGCCGCGCCGAGGCCGCGCGCTCCAATGGACTTCGAGGTGGTGCGCGTCACCGACCCGCAGCTCATTCCCTTGTTGACAGAGAAGGGCGTCACCTTCGAGGGCACTCCCGATTCACGATGGATGTCGTGGCTGTTGACCACTGGCTTGATGCTCATTGGGGTGCTGCTCCTCGGTCGATGGATCGCGCAGCGCGTCCAGGGGCCGAGCGGCGGTGTGCTGGCCTTCGGCAAGAGCCGGGGCAAGGTCGCTGGCGAGAAGGACGTCAAGGTTCGCTTCGAGGATGTCGCGGGCGTCGACGAGGCGAAGCGGGAGCTCATGGAGGTCGTGGAGTTCCTCCGCGACGCGGAGCGCTTCAAGCGGGTGGGCGCGCGCATCCCCCGCGGGGTCCTGCTGGTGGGCCCTCCCGGCACCGGCAAGACGCTGCTGGCGAAGGCTGTTGCGGGCGAGGCGGGGGTGCCGTTCATCTCCCTGAGCGGCAGCGAGTTCGTCGAGATGTTCGTGGGGGTCGGCGCCGCCCGGGTGCGCGACCTCTTCGAGGGCGCCCAGGCTCAGGCGCCGTGCATCGTGTTCATCGATGAGCTCGACGCGCTCGGCCGCACCCGCGGCGGCAACCCGATGGGATCCAACGAGGAGCGCGAGCAGACGCTCAACCAGCTCCTGGTCGAGATGGACGGCTTCGAGACCAACAACGGAGTGATCGTCCTGGCGGCGACCAACCGGCCGGAGATCCTCGACGTGGCGCTGCTACGACCGGGGCGCTTCGACCGTCAGGTCCTGGTCGACCGGCCCGACCGTGGGGGGCGGCTGGCGATTCTCAAGGTGCACGCTCGCACGGTGTCGCTCGGCCCGGACGTCGACCTGGAGACCATCGCGGCGGAGACCACAGGATACGCCGGGGCGGACCTCGCCAATCTCATCAATGAGGCGGCGCTCCTTGCTGCCCGTCGCGGAGCGTCGGCGGCGGGCTCGGCAGATCTCCAGGAGGCGATGGAGCGGGTGGCTGCGGGCCTGGAGCGTCGCTCTCGGGTGTTGTCCCCGGATGAGCGCCGTCGGGTGGCGTATCACGAGCTCGGTCACGCGCTGGTGGGCGAGGTGCTGGGCGGGGCCTCTCGGGTGACGAAGGTGTCCATCGTTCCGCGAGGCCACGGGGCGCTCGGATATACGCTGAAGCGCCCGACCGAGGATCGCTACATGATGACGGAGAGCGAGCTCCGCGCGCAGCTCGCGACGTTGCTGGGAGGCCGGGTGGCGGAGGTGCTTTTCCTTGGTGAGGTATCCACCGGAGCGGCGAGCGACCTGTCTCAGGCGACGGAGATGGCGCGGGCGATGGTGGTTGAGTTCGGGATGTCCGATAAGCTCGGAGCGCTGTCGCTCGGGCGGGGTCGGCAGGTCGGGGACTGGGGACTGATGACCGAGCACGGCGGCGGCTCCGAGCACGGCGGCGAGCTGGCGGACCTGGTCGACGCGGAGATCCGGCAGACGGTGGCGGCGGCCGAGGGCGTCGCGCGCAAGGTGCTGGAGGATCGCGGAGCGGCGGTGCACGCGATCGCGGCGACGCTGTTGGAGCGTGAGCACCTGGACGGCGCCGAGCTGCGAACGTTGTTGGAAGATGCGATGCGAGGAGACGCGGATCGATGATGACGCACGAGGGTCGGCGCAGGGACGTCGGTCTGTTGGTCCTGGCGATGCTGGTCGGATGCAGCCGAACCGAGCTTGATGGCGAGTCGCCCTTCGAGGGCGACGGTTCCACGGAGGACCGTCCGGTGCTCGACGGGGCGACGACCGACCGCCCCGACGCTGGCGGGGTAGATGTGCCGATCGACCTGCCGGACGTGGAAGACGTGCGTGACGTCCCTGACGTGGGCGACATCACCGACCTTGGTGATGCGGAAGACGTCGAGGACGTGCAGGACGTCGAGGACGTCGAGGACGCCCCGGATGTGCCCGACGCGACCGACGGCGGCTGCGGCATCGCCTGCGGAGTCGGGAGCGTCTGCTGCGGCGAGGTGTGTCGCGCCGTGCAGAGCGACCCCCTGAACTGCGGCGGCTGCGGCATCGCCTGCGGGTTCGGCGCGCGATGTGTCGTCGGCAGCTGCGTGACGACGATGGCGTGCAACGGCGGCCCGGTGTGCGGCGCCGGGCAGGTCTGTTGCCTGGACGGGTGCCAGGATCTCCGGAGCGACCCGCGCAACTGCGGCGGCTGCGGTCGGGCCTGCGCCGCAGGCGACGTCTGCGTGGACGGCGCGTGCCGTCGCACGGACGCGTGCGGCCCTGGAGGGCTCTGCGTGCGCGGCCAGCTCTGCTGCGACGATCGCTGCATCGATGTGCTGAATGATCGGGCGAACTGCGGCGCCTGTGGCCTCACTTGCCGCGCCGGACAGGAGTGCACGTCCGGGCGCTGCGTGACCTCGATGACGGGCTGCGGCGGCGGACCGGCGTGCGACCCGGGGCGCCAGTGCTGCGGGGTGTTCTGCGTGGACGTGAGCGGCGATCCGGCCAACTGCGGCGCCTGCGGTCGTGCGTGCGCCGCGCCTCCCGGGACGTCCGTGGCGTGTCGCGCGGGCTCCTGCGTGGTCGGGTCCTGCCTGCCTGGCTTCGCGGACTGCAACGGACAGGCGGCCGACGGCTGTGAGGTCAACACGGGCTCGGACGCGCTCAATTGCGGTCGATGCGGCGCGGCCTGCGCGGCCGGTGCGACGTGCACCGACGGCGTGTGCGGTCGGCCGAGCACCGGCTCCGAGGGGGCGTTCAACCCGACCGTCAATCCCACCTATCTTCGTCCTGGGGTGCACAACTTCACGACGATCAACGTCCCAGCGGGCGTGGTCGTGTTCGTCGCGGGCGGCGGCGCAGACAACGGCACGCTCGATCTGCGCGCGACCAGCGATGTCGTGATCGACGGCACCATCGACGTGTCGGGCGGCCCCGGGAGCCAGTCGACGATTGCCTCGCGCAGCACCCGACAGGGGCGCGCTGGCGCAGGAGGCTTCACTGGTGATCCTCGCACCGCGACCCCAGGGCCTGCGTGCGAGTGGGTGGCAGGAGTGTCCGGGGGCAACGGTCGCGGCACCGCGGGGACGACCGGCACCTGTGCGGTCGGGAGCAACCTCGCCTGCATTACCGACACTCGGACGCAGCTGATCTTTGCATCGCCGCCGGCCCAGTTCGGCGGCGGCGGCGGGGTCTTCACCGGCTACCGCGCGTACGGCGCCGGCGGCGGCGGGTTTGCGGGCGGTGGTGCGGGCGCCCTCGGCGCGCTGTTTCCCGGTCAGGGCGATTGCACCGGGGTGACCGCGGGTGGCGGAGCGGCGACCGGACGCGGCGGCAGCGCCGGCACGATCGCGACCTATCACGGGCTCGATGGGGTGTTGGGTCAGACGCAATGCCCTGGATCGCGCCCCGACATCTCCGCCGCTTGGGTCGGTGGCGGCGGCGGCGGCAGCATCGGGATGGCTGCTGCGAGCGACCTTGCGATCGACCGCACGTTCTATCCGGGGTCAGGAGGTGGCGGCGGGAGCGGTGACTATTTGAATCGCCCTGCCTTCGGTGGAACCTCGGGTGGTGGTGGCGGCGGCGGTGCGCTGCGAGTCTGGTCGGACACGCGCATCACCGTCAACGGACGCCTCCTCGCCAACGGGGGAGAGGGCGGCGACGCCTATATCGGTACGAACCGAGCTGCGGGATGTGATCCCCAGCCCGGGGCAGCGGGCGGCGGCGGTTCGGGCGGCGTGGTGTTCTTGCGAGCGCCCACCCTGACGGTGACAGCGCGCGCTCAGGTCTCTGCTGCCGGTGGCGCCGGCGGCGCAGGGAGCCTCTACGCGACTGGCGGCGCTGGCGGCACTGGTGGTCCTGGGCGTATTCGTCTGAGCGTCGATCCCGCGCGCTGTCGGCTGGACGGCCGCTTCGCTCCGGCGCTGACCTCAGGATGCACGCCGAGCGTTGGCAACGGCGTAGCCGGCCGGGCCTTCGTCGCTGCCTATCCTCGCTGATCTCAGAACCTCACCCTCCAGAACACCAGCCCGCGCGCTGCGGGCGTGCCTTCCACCAGCGGAGCGTCGCTCCGCACCTGTGGGGGACGACGCTCCACTCTCGGGGCTCGTGTCGGCCACTGGGCTCGCGCACCCGGCCCGTTCTCGGGGGCTGAGAACCGAGGTTCAAGGGACAAGAGCGCCGACCGAGCGCCGCGAGACGGCGATCGATTGGCGATCAGGATGAACCAAGATAGTCGTGGGGATATCGAGGCCCGGTCTGAACGACTGTCCGAAGAGGAGCCGCTCTGGCCGGACAGATGACCTGAATGGCGTCTTCCGTTGAGGAATGGCGCCGTTCAGGTCAACCAGTGATTGGAGGAAGATGGAGCGGAGAGTGGAGGCGCTCACCGTCAGGTGAGCGACCGACTACTCGAGCTCGTTGGTGATGACGATCTGGGCGCCCTGGATCTCGCCAGCGTTGAGCGAAGCGGCGCGGCTGAAGGTCGAGTTGGTGCCGTCGCCGTCGATGTTGCCGGTCGCGATCGCGTTGAAGCTGCTCGCGCTCGCAGTGGCGGAGTAGGCGTAGTAGAGGGGCGAGTCGACCGAGAAGCCGATCGCGCTCCAGCCGGAGTCGCCGGTGAAGGCGGTCGGCTGCGCCGGGAACTTCGAGGCGGACGGGGTGGAGGAGGGGGTCGCGGCGGCCGAGGCGAAGCTGGCGACGCTCTGCTCGGACGACTGGTTGAAGTAGCTGACCTCGCCTTGGTAGATCTTCGAGATGTTGCCAGTGGCCTCGCTGGTCTTCGAGCGCTTCACGTAGCGGGTGAAGGCGGGGATCGCGACCGCCGCGAGGATGCCGAGGATCACGACGACGATCATCAGCTCGACCAGGGTGAAGCCAGCGAGAACCTTCTTCATGGAACGCTTCATTGAAGTACCCTCCGTCCGTTGATTGATCAGGCGACTCGAACCGCTCGAAGTGCCAGACCCTCGGATTGGACGAAACGGATCATTGCAGTCGTCGTGCCATTGCCGAAAGCCGACGCCGCCTCGCCAGGCAATTGTCGGCTGTTCTGCGGAGCTCCTGACTTGTTCCGCACGCATTGTCCCCGGCGGGCTGAAGCACGACCCCTGCTCTACCCCTTTCGGGTGACGCGATTCGTCAGTCCGGCTTGACGGGATCGGGCATCCCACATTCCCCGCTTTGAGGGTGCATGGGTGTCCGGCGCTGGAGCCGGGAGCCGCGACCTCGTCGCTGACGTGCAGACGTCCGGACCAGTGTCCCAGCGGACGAGGTCTCGCTGCTCTCCTGGCAATCCTTCCGCCCCCTCAGGGGAAGGACTCGAGGCAGGCCGAGCACGATCTTGAGCCGATGCGTCGAAGCTGGACGCGATCTTCGACTCCTTGGCAGCGCAGGGGCTGCGGGAGGTTCGACCAATCGTCGACTTTGAGCCACCCAAGGGATTTGAACCCTCGACCTACGGTTTACGAATCCGACATGGACCGCTCGTTTTGTAGCGGTTCGCGGAGGTGGGTACACGGCTGGGTACACGCGCTCGAAGCACTGAACATCGGTGCGGGTGCTCGGCTGATCCCCTCGGCGAGGGATAGAGGGGGAGGGGGAGGGCGGTCGCCGCCGCCCTCGGGCGCTGGCCGGTCGTCGGGTCGGCTCTCCTCTCGACCTCGGTCGAGGCGCCCGTGCCCGCCCCGAGCGGCGTCAGTGGATGGTGAGCACCGGCACCGACGCATGGCGCACGACGCGCTCGGCCACGCTGCCGAGGAGCGCCCGACGGAGGCCAGAGCGGCCGTGGGTGCCGACCACCACGAGGTCGGCGCCGAGGACCGGGATGGACGCGACGAGCTGCTCCCACGCCACGCCGCCCAGCAGCGACGAGGAGGCCTCCACGCGGTTCGCGCGAAGCTGCTCCATCAGCGCATCGAGCTGCGCCCGTGCGGCCTGCTCGACGGGCGTGTGCCACTCGAAGCCAGGGTCGATCACCAGGCTGGTCGCGACGTGGGGGAGCGCCCAGACGTGCACCACGTGGAGCTGCGCCCCGTACCGCTGCGCGACGTCGACCGCGCGCTCCACGGCGCGGCTCGCCCATTCGCTGAAGTCCGTGCCCACCAACACCTTCGTGAACGGATTGACCATGGCCCACGCTCCTTCCGGGTCGGAGGTCCACCGCCTCCGACGAGGAGCTTTGCACGGGTCACGGGCGTGGTCTGTAGCGTGGCGCGCAAGTCTCCGCGCTGTCACATCCGCGCCGCGCGCCGGGGCCGGCGCGCGTCGAGGCGGGTCTCCGCATCAGGGACGGCGCGCCGTCGAACGGCGCGAGGACTGAGAGAGGGGCACGAGCGCGAACGGGCACGAACCCGGCGGACGCTCGGGCTGACCGGGCGACGGTGACGCAACCTCGTCCGTAGACGCATCGACATGCGGGCATGATCACCGTGCACGTTCCCCATCCGACCATTTCCCGACTCGTCCTCGTCCTCATCGTCTCGCCAGCGGGCTCGCGCGTCGTGTGGTGGTGGGGGCAGCGGATGGTCTGGATCGGGTTGCCCTGCGAGGCGTAGATCGTGACCCCGCGATAGCCCGACCGCGCGGCGCGAGCACGCCCGTCGGCTGGCCCGCGTCGACCCCGCGACGAGTCGGGCTCGCGACCTGGCATCGATTGAACCTGGCGCCAGCGCCGCAGGACCACCAGAGCCTGACGCTGGTCGCGATGATCCCCGCTTCGTGCCCGGGTCGCAACGCGTGGAGCGCGGCGCCCCATTCTTCTCGTCCCGTCGTGCCCCAGAAACGCCCTCCGCCCTCGATGTCACCTCCCGAGGGTGAATCCTCTCCTGGGCTACAGACGGGGATCTGGAGCCCACACAGGGATGTTTCGTGGCGGGCATTGACACTCCGAAGTTCCCCTTGCTAGCGTTCAAGCGCTCGCACATGGGGGCGGACGACATCGGTGGTCGGCGGACACGAGGTGCAGACCGCAGGCGAGCGGTTGGGAGGTGATCGGGTACTCACGTCCTGACGTGACTCAGAGCGTCGGGAGGCGTGCCTGGAATCGATGTTCAATTCGCATCAGGGCAAGGTCTCGGACAACTGCGGGCCATTGGAGTGGCTCAACTCAGGAGGAAGACAAGATGAAGAACTACGGTGTACTCAAAGGACTGGCGAAGGACTTCAAGCGCGACGATGACAACGATCCGCATTCGGAGTTGTTGATGCACGCGAATGACGTTCCCCACCGTATCGCAATCAACGTCCGATCGAGCCGGGGTCCGGCCAGCCAGCGCCTTGTCGAGTACCTGATCCTCGAAGACGTTCGCCACCCATTGCTCGATCACGCCCGCACGCTGCCGCCTGGCTGGACGGACCTTCGGGGCCAGGGCCAGATCACCCGCGGTGTCGATTTCATTCGCAGCAACCTCTTCCGCGCCGAGGACATGACGCCGATCGTCCACACGGCTCCGGGGCCCGGCAACGACCTCTTCGAGAAGGTCGAAGACCTCTTCGAGCGCGCCATCAGTGCGAACGCGACGGTCTACTCGTACGGTGAGAAGTGGGGTCCGGAGGCCACCAAGGCGGACCAGTACTTCAACTTCATCCCGGGCAACGGGGTGCACCTCATCCACATGAACCAGGGCGACCGGGACAATCCCAACGCGAAGTACCAGGACGGAGCCATCTTCGTGGAGTTCCCGTCGGGCGTGACAAGCGGCCTGTTCATCAAGTTCCAGAACCAAGCGTGGCACACGAACGAGGTCGACGGCGACCCGATCCTCGACGCTCCGATCGCCGACGTGATCGTCCCCCCGGCCGACGGACCGATCAAGCCGTGGGATGTGGTCCCCTCGGATTCCCCGTACCATCTCGCCCGCATCGTCGGGGCGCTCGTCAACCCGAAGGGGACCGAGGCTGGCAAGGAGACCGTCACGATCTTCAACACCTCGGAGGTGACTCTCGACCTCGACGGATGGAAGATCCTCGACACGCACGACCGCGAGGACGTGCTCACCGGGACTGTCCACTCCGGGCACGCGTTTACGATCCGCCTTTCGGGCCACGGCGCGCAGCTGAGCAACACCGGCGGCACGATCACGCTGCTCAATCGCAGCGGTCTCAAGGTCGACGGCGTTTCCTACTCCAAGAAGGACGCACGCGCCGAGGGCCGCCCGATCACCTTCTGATCCCCCTCCAGCATTGGGGGCGCTCGTCCGGTGCCCCCCGCTCCCCCTCGTGACCCCGGGTTTCTCTGCTCGACACCGCCCCGGGTATCGACCGTCCGCGCCCATCTCGCGGGGAGCGGCCACCGCCGAACGTCCGGCGAGCAGCCAACGTACGCGGTCCCGTTCGCGCTGGTCGGCTTGAACTCGTAGGACAACGACAGGGTCGGCTCCACTGAGACGCTGTCCGAGATCCGGACACTCCACTTCGTGATGCTCGCTGACGATTCGCAGGACGAAATCGGAAGACGCTCGTGATAGGTTCCCACGCTGGGAGGTCTCCACATGAAGCTCGCTTCGTACAACGTCGAGAATCTATTCCTTCGCGCTCGTGTCATGAACCAGGACTCGTGGGACGACGGGAGAGCCGTCCTCAAGCTCCACGCCGAGCTGAACGCGCTCCTCGGGGAGGAGACGTACACGCCAGCGATGAAGAAGCGCATCGTCGAGCTCCTGGTCGAGCTCGACCTCGAGAAGAGGGACGAGGGGCCCTTCGTGCTTCTGCGCCAGAACCATGCCCATCTCGTGAAGCGGCCGAAGGGAGGTGGGCTTGAGGTCGTCGCGGACGGTCGTGGCGACTGGATCGGCTGGCTCGAGCTGAAGGTCGAGGCAGTCAACGAGGTGGCCACGCGCATGACGGCGAAGGTCATCGAGGACGTCGGAGCGGACGTGCTGGGCATCGTGGAAGCGGAGAGCCGACCGGCGCTCGTGAGGTTCTCGGAGAGCCTGCTGCCGCTCGTCGCCGGCACGTCCTACGACCACGTGATGCTGATCGACGGCAACGACGAGCGCGGCATCGACGTCGGGATCATGACGCGGCAGGGCTACGAGATCCGCTCGATGCGAAGCCACGTCGACGACGCCGACGCCACCGTGCGGATCTTCAGCCGTGACTGCGCCGAGTACGAGCTCGTGACGCCGAAGGGCAACCTCGTCACGGTCCTCGTGAACCACTTCAAGAGCAAGGGGTACGGGAGCCAGGCCAGCTCGAACAAGAAGCGCCTGCGTCAAGCAGAACGCGTGAAGGAGATCTACGACGGGCTCGTCGCCGCCAAGAAGAAGCACATCGCCGTCATCGGCGACTTCAACGACACGCCGGACAGTGCTCCGCTCGCTCCGCTTCTCGCGAATACCGACCTCCAGGACGTGAGTGCCCACGGGAACTTCGACGACGGTGGACGACCAGGGACATACGGTTCCTGCAGCCCGTCGAGCAAGATCGACTTCATCCTGCTGTCGCCGTCGATGTTCGCGGCCACGAAAGCGGGCGGCATCTTTCGCGAGGGCGTGTGGGGCGGGAAGAACGGGACGATCTTCCCGCACTACCCCGAGATCACGAAGGCGAGCGAGGCCGCATCCGACCACGCCGCGATCTGGGCCGAAATCGATCTATAGTCCCGCCATAGGTGGGCGCCGCTCGCCGCGTTGCGCCTCGCCCGAATCGCCGCGCCTTCAGCGCGCAGCCGCCCGTGCCCAGCCTTCGACAACCCCGCATGGACCGCCCCGAGCCTCTCCACGGCGGCGCCACCCGGTGGCAGCTCCGCGGCCCCGACGGTGTCCCCCGCTACGTCCTCGAACTCCGCCCGCCACGCACCTCGCGCCTCCCGCGGGTCGGCCTGCACGAACCCTTCGCCGCGGTCGCGGGCGTTGAGGATGGGCGTCCCGACGGGCAGGTAGAGCGCCGTGGCGATGCCCCGACAGGTGCGCCGCCGCCTGGCCGCACGTGCTCGACGGCGCGCCGCTCGCAGGTTGCACTCGACGCCCTCCGGTCGCAGCGGCTCGACCTCGGAGCGAGCGGGCGCGCCGCGTGGCCCGACGATGTCGAGGGGCACGTGCGAGCGCTCGGCGCGCTGGCGCAGGCGCCCCCGCAGCGGACGACGCCGGGGCCGTCGCGCTGGGCGATCCGCGCCACCGCTCGCCGTGGCTCAGAAACGGGCCCGAACTGCACGAGAAGCGCGGGCGCCTTGGGCGAACGCGGCGGCACGATCCCGCTAGAGCTCTGAGTGCTCGAAGGCGTACTGCCAACCCCGCGAAGGCCATAAGATTCATCATGCGCTCGAGATGTTTGCAAACCGCGTCCTGACTGAGGTAAACGGGTAGGCAAGGTGGGCCTGCATACGCAGATGCGGCCCGAGAGCAGCGTTGGGGGCGAGGGCGACGGGGGAAGCTGCGTCCCGCGCAGAACTTGCCAATCGGGGAAGGGTAGGCACAGCAATGGACAAAGTGAAGATGATCTTCACATGGCGGCAACCGCAAACCGCCAGTCTGGACTTTATTCTCGACAACCAGCATCAGCCGAAGTCGTTGCGGATTGATGACAAAACGCCGGGCCGTCTGGTCGCCGACTACGAGACCGGCACCGCCGGCGCTCACACCATCACCTGGACCTTGGGGTTCCCAGACAAGACCTTCACCGAACTGTCGGCGAGCGTCTCGATCAACGGTGGCGAGGCGCAGGCCTTCCCTTCCAAGAACAAGAAGGAGGACAGCCTGTGGAACAGCGTTCAAACCGTGCTCGTCTGAAGGGCGGGCTCTCGGCGCTGGTCGTGTCGCTGCTGGCCTCGTCCTCCGCGATGGCCGACCCCGTCGGGGTGGACTGCAACCGGCTGGAGGGGCTACCTCTCGCTGACGCGCAGCACTGCAGCGCGGAATTCTTCCGCGGCCTCATCGACCCGCAAGTCAACCAGGTCGCGGAGCTCAACGCCGTGCAGAGTGTCCGGCGCAGTAGTGCACTGCGACTTGAGGACGTGCGCGACGTCGGCATCCTCCGCACCGCAGGCGTCTCGTTGGGCTCTCGCGTGGCGGCGGCCATCGACACCAGCGTCGCGGGCGTCACGACCGGCGTCCGACTGTCTCCGGCTGCGTTCTCGACCAGTGTAAGTCCGTGGTTGAGCGGCCTGGGGCTGACCTTGGCGTCCGTTGAGACCAGCCGCCTCCGGGTCGGCGTGGGGTGGTCCTTCGCGGTCGGGCCGGGAGCCGCCACGTCGCTCCGTGAACTGCCTGGGCTGACTCAGGCCTTCACACCAGCACAGCGGCAAGAGTTGAGGAACCATCTTGGGTCCCTCGTGGCCGACGTCAGTGCGGTCTGCGCGACGCTCGTCTACGGTGTTCGAGAGAACGAGGTCATTGGTGAGGGTCCGGTCAAACGCCTGCACGATGCGCGTCGTGCGTGCGGTTACGAGCAAGCCAAAGGCGATGAAGCCGTGGTCGACGTCGCCCAGGCCGCCCTGAATTTCCTGGCCGCGTGGGTCACCACCGTCGATGCGCCGACGCAACTGAGGTCCGGATCGCTCCTGCCAGACCGGGTCGCGGCTGTGCGAGGTAACATTGACGCGATCACCAGGTTCAGAGGGTCGACGCCCTACAGCTCGGTCACGTCGGCTGACGTTGAGGACGCCGCCTGGCACTACCGCAATTCGCGCCCGCGGTACCGTGTCGGCTTGTTGGGAGACATCGACTTCCTGCCAACCGTCGCCGGCTTTGTCCCGGCGACCGAGCCCGCGTGTACTGAGAACGCTCCCTACGACTCTTCAAGCCTCCCCGCGGTCCTCCCGACCCAGTGGCGGATCCGACTGGAGGGGTCGTACGCGCTCGGGCGTGCTTTCGTCAGCACCACCCTGGGGTTCACCTCCACCCGCCGCGCCAGCTGCGAGAAGCCGACGGACCGAGAGCTTCGGCGCGCCCCCTTCCGTGCCGTCGGGGACGTCACCGTCGCGGCGACCTACACCCTCTTGACGCCCCAGCAATTCGGCGCGAACAACCGCCCTTCGGACGTCGGCCCACGGCTTGACCTCGGGGTGGAGATCAACGTGGGAGTGGGCCAGCCCGACAGCCAGGTCGACGGGGACGGAGCGGTGTTGCGGCGCGTGTCCGTCACGCCCTACCTGGGCGTGCGGGTGAGTTCGACGGTCGGCTTCCGACTGGGCGTCCCCGTCCTCATCGAGCGGGCGTATCAACACGCCGACGCGATGGCGATGCTGCCGGCCACGGACGGCTACCGGGTCACCTTCCCCGTCTTTGGAACCACGATCCTCACGCTGCCATAAGCGCTCATCCCGTCGCCGAGGCCCCGCGACGTCGACGGCCGCATCGACGTCACCTCGGAACTCGTACCGGCAGGGGCCGACGCGCTCCTCGTAGCGGGCATTATCTCCCGCGACGGTCGCGCGGTACTCACCGATCGTTCAATAGACAGCACGCCAGTGACGTCGGCGCTGCGACACTCCGTCCGTACGGTGGAGTCGTCGGACACACCACGAACCTCCCGGCATGGGCACGTTGCCGACCCGCGTCGATCGAGGCAGAGTTGCCGCCGCCACGGCGCGGGCTGAGTTCGCGGACCTGACGTGCCGTCCCTCATGGCAGCACCATCCCGAAGCCCTGACGACCTGGAGGGGCCCGAAGTCAGCGCTGACGACCTCGTGGTCACCTGCGATGCGCCCTCACGGGCCCGCGACCCGGAGCCGGATCTGGACAAGGTGAGGGCGCAGGTCGCGGCGGTGGTCGCCGGGATGATCGTACTGATGGGCCTGGCCCTCGGCATGATGCTGAGCGCTCGCTGGCGCCACGCCGCCGCGCAACCCGGCGCCCCGACGTGCCGATACCCCTCGCATGAACCCTCCCGAAGACCTTCCCGGCGGCGCCACATGGTGGCAGCTCCACGGCCTCGACGGCCTCACCCGATACGTCCTCGAGCTGCCGCCGCACGGTCCCGGCGGCGCCGCCCTGGAGCTGCATCTCACCGGCCTCGGGGCGCGCTCCTGGTGGGCCTGGCTCACGGCGGAGGGCGTGGTGCTCAGGACGGTCGCCGCCGCGAGCGCGTAGGGGCGGCACCGGGTTGGACCGGGACCGACCGGCAGACCACCCCGCCGACCGCACCCCGTCCCGGCGCCGCGGGGTGACCGATAGCACGGGGCGGGGTCTCAGGGTCGGCGCGCGGGCCTACGCGGCCCCTTCGGCCCGCTCGCGCTCCCTCAGCCCCAGGGGCCGCCCGCCGCGACGATCGCCCGCGCGAGCGGCACCCACGCATCGTCCCAGCTCTCGCCGGGGGGATTGCCCCGCCGGAGGATGTCGTCGCGGCGCTCTCGGTAGATCACCGCCAGCCGCCGCACCTCGGCGCGCGCCGCGCTCTCCTGCGGCACGGCCCGCTCGGTGTGGCAGAGCGGGCAACGCAGCCGCCCGCAGGAGCAGCCGAGGGCGCTCACGCGACCTCCCGACCACGGATCGTGCGCGAGAGCGCCGTCGCCGCCTCGCGCGCCTCCCAGAGCCGCTCGGCGCGGTGGCCGTGGTGGAGGCGCGCGTCGTCGTTGCCCGCATCGTGCGCCGCCCAGGTGGCTACCTCGGCGGCCACGGCGCGCACCCGGAGTGCGGTGGCGTGCGCGTCGACCTCCGCGGCCTGGAGGGTGTTCGCCGCGTCGCGGCGGTCGGCGAGCCAGGCGGTGAAGTCCTCGTCGGCGGCGAGCTCCGCCTCGCGCGCAGCTGTCTCGCGGCGGGCGAAGGAGAGGCGACCGATCAAGAGGGCGTCGGCGAGGTCGGGCGTCGACACCTCGTCGAGGAGCGCGAGAAGTCGGTCGGAGCCGCAGTCGTCGCAGCGTCCGCGGCCGTCGACGCCGTCCACCGCCTCGCCGCAGTGGGCGCAGGCGACAAGGCGGGGCTCGACGGGGAGGCGGGCTTCGAAGCTGCGGAAGGCGCGGGCGTAGGTGGTCATGAGGAGCGTCGCTTTCTGCCGTGGCGGGTCCAGCGCCGCCGACGGATACAGGTTTACCATTGTAAACCGAACGCGCAAGGGGGCGCGTCACTTGGTTTACGATTGTTGACCTCGGGTCGATTCGTGGGCACCGTGCGGGGTATGGCCACCCGCAAGCCCGCTGCCCCACCTGCCGATCCGCCGCCCTCGAGCGCCGAGCGCGGCCCGCCTGACCTCACCACCATCGGAGGGCGCCTCCGGTTCGTGCGGGAGCTGCGCGGCATGAAGCACAAGCCGCTGTCCCTCGCCGCAGGCCTGTCGACTGCGGCGGGATTCCAGATCGAGGACCACCCCACCCGCGACGTGCGCGTGGGCACCCTCGTCGCGCTCTGCGAGCAGCTCGACGCGCACCCGGCCTGGCTCGCGTTTGGCCTCGGGCCGATGGAGCCGTTCCCGGACGAATTGCGCCCGAAGAAGCCGCCACGCGCGCGCTGATTTCCTCTCCGATATCGGTTTACAGTAGTTGACTCGTTATGTTCGCGCCTTAGGTTTGAGGCATGAACAACGACGTCGACGCGCTGCTCTTCACCTGCCCCGAGTGCGATGGCTTCGGCGAGGTCCGCAACTGGAACCTCTCCCCGGAGAGCGACTGCGACCTGCGCACCTGCCCCACCTGCCACGGCGAGGGGACCGTCGACCACGACCCCGAGGAGGAGTCCGGCGACGAGGAGCCCGCGGACATCGACTCCGACGAGTGTTTCAACCCGTACACGGGCGGCTACGACGACGATTGCTGAGCGAGAGGAGCATCACCATGAAGACCACCAAGACCGCCAACGACAACTCCGCCACGCCCCGCCTCGATGTGGTGTTCACTGCCTTCCTCACGGTGCTCACGGGCCCGGCCCGCTGGGCGATCGAGGGCTGGGCCTCGCACCTCGCGGCGACCACGCACCCCCTCCACGCCGCGAACTCCTGGGCGAAGCACGCGGGTGAGTTCGGCTCTGCGCACACGACGGGCGTCGCACGCGCGCTGGTCGACGCGCGACTGGTCGACTTCGGCCTGACCATCGAAGCCGCGTGCGAACTCGTTGACGCCCGCGTCGCGGCTCGCGCGCGGAAGGCCGCGTGATGGACCCGTGGGCCGTGCTGCGGCGCCTGCGGGCGCTGCCGCGGGTCGACGCCACGACCCGCGACGAGGACATCAACGGCGGGGACGCGGTCGAGGCGCTCTGTGATCTGCGGGCGCAGCTCGACGAGGCGTTGCGCCACGCGCCGCGCGACGAGGAGGACGACCATGGGTGAGGGGATCTGGGAGGGCGTGGAGGTGATCGTCGGCTACAGCCGCGCCGAGGCGATCGCCGACGGCGTGCTGGTCGACGTGACGGCCGCAGCGCGCGCGGTGGGGCTCACGCTGCCCGTGGCGCTCACGGCGGAGGCGCACCACCAGCTCGGCGCGGGCGAGGGCGCCGAGCTCGCGCGGGTGATGGCGGCGCTGCGTGTGTCGGCCGGGCTGGCGGGGGACACCGACACCGTGCACCTCGCGCTGCGCGGCCGCGGCGGGCGCTGGGTCGACGCCTGGGCGACGGTGGGACCGGGCGACGATCCGCGGCCGGTGCTCACGGTGATGCTGGAGGGCGAGGACTGAGGCAGGTAACAGTTCAGACCCCCTGCGCAGGAATGGGCGCGCGCGTCGGTTCTCCACGATTTTCGCTCCGTTCTTTCGGAGACATCGGCGCTGTGCTCCGAGGATCGAAAGAGTGTGTGTTATCGGCACAACACCGATAAGGGGGTCTGAACTGTTACTGAGGCAGTCGCCGGCCGCCAAGGGTCAATGGGCACTGTGACCGCCGACGCCCCATCGAGGGGGGCCTGCGTGCCCAGGAGCCCTGGGAGGACGAGTTCATTCTCGGCGGCGCCCGCCCTGCACACGATTGATAGTCCCACGTCGATCTAGTATCGATAGCCGGTTGGACCGGATGTCATTTCCGGTCCTGCGGAAAGGTCCGGGGGTCATGAGACGTGGCGACAGGGTCGGCGAGGGCAGAGTCCCGTTGAGCGGTTGGTGGCGGTTGCGGCTCGCGGCGGTAGGCTTGGCGCTCCTAACTGCCTGCCAGAGCGATGAGATGGGCGGGTCCGGGGCGGCGTGCTTCCCCAATGCCACGTGCCTCGCCGGGCTGACGTGCCTCTCGAACCGCTGCGTGGAGCTGCCCGACGGAGGGGCCGCCACGCCGGACGTCGGCCCCGCCAGCGACCTCGGGGAGACCCGCTACCAGATGGCAGCCGTCTACTTCGCCGGGGCCCGACAGGTGACGGGCGGCGGCGCCCTTCCTTGCGCGTGGATCAACGAGCACAACCAGGGCGATGGCGATCTCCTGGTCGGCGTCGACGCGTCGGAGCGCATCGTCGGAGCATCGATCGTCCGGCGCGACGACCGCTGCGAACTCTCGCCTGAGACCACGGCCCGCGTGCTGGTCACCACGGCGCTCGGCGGGCTGCTCTCGACCCCCGCGGAGCGGACCGCCCTCTGGGGCAGCACGGCAGAACTCGACGTGCGCGACATCACGGAGGTCATCCGCGCCGCTGGGTCGCTGGAGACGGCGCTGACGGATAGCGCCCGCGCGGCGTCGATCAACGCCTCCTTGGGGCGCATCGACCGGGAGCTGGCCGCGGCCGCGGCCGCGCGGAGATTCGGCGTCGCTCCCGACCCCCTCGGCTTCGACGAGCTCACCTTCGGCACGCCGACACTTGCGTCTGGGAACCGCTCCGTAGAAGTCGCGGTGACGGCAGGCGATCAGGCGAACGAGGTGAAGGCCCTAGTCGTCGGCGACACCGTCCGCTACATCAAGGGCGACAACGTCATCGACCTCTACGGGTTCATCTACCCCGATGAGGCGGCGCGGGCGACTGCCACGCTCCAGTTCCCAGTCGGCACCTCCTCTCGGGGGGTCACGAGGGTCCTCGCGTCGTCGGCAATCACGGGACCGTTTCAGAACCCGTCGACCACGATTCGCGAAGAGCTGATCTACAACAACGTCCTGGGTCGGACCCTCACCGCGCACATGCTCCACGCGCTGACGGCGTTCATCCCCGACGTCGCGGACCTGTTGCGCCGAAACGTGGGCTGCGCGCGCGAGCTGTTCAACATCGCGCAGCCCCTCGTGCAGAGCGCCGTCCAGAGCGTCCTCCAGCGCCGCTCATTCTCGAGCGCCGCCCAGGACCTCGTGGTGGAGGTGCTCCAGGCGATCACGGAAGAGTCCCTGCGCTTCACCGCTGCCTGCCACACCGACGCCGACACCCAGCGGGTGATCGGGCGTTTCGTGGTGATCGCGCGCGCCGTGGGCTACCTCGGCCAGGGGATCCACAATGTCTGGGACGCCTCCACGGGGCCGTACCTCGCGCAGCACACGGTCGACTTTTGCGCGGCGTGCCCCGGGGCCCGCGAGGGGATGATCCCCGCCTGCCTTCCGCGCGACGGCGCGTTGGTCTGCCAGTCCGGCAGTTGCGACATCGCGCAGGTCGGCACGCAGTGCGAGGCGGGGCGAGGCGAGTGCCGCCGGACCGGGACCCGTGATTGCGTCGGCGGAGCCCTGGCCTGCAGTGCTCGCGCGGCCGCCCCGCAGACCGAGGTGTGCGGGAACGGGCGCGACGAGGACTGCGACGGCTCCGACCTGATGTGCCCTCGCCCCTGCGCCGGCGACACGTCCCTTGGGTCCGCGTGTTCGGCGGGCGATGGCGCCTGCCGACGCGCGGGCACGTTCGCGTGCGACTCGCGGACGAACATGGTGGCGTGCAGCGCAACGGCGGGGATGCCCGGCGAGGAGGTCTGCAACGGGATCGACGACAACTGCAACCGCTCGGTCGACGAGTCGCTCACCCAGGGCTGCTACACCGGCCCAGCGGGCACCCGTGGGGTCGGCGCCTGCAGGAGCGGCACGCAGTCGTGTGCGGCGGGCGCCTGGGGGGTCTGCGCGGGGCAGGTCACGCCGCGCGCGGAAGTCTGTGGTAACGGGGCGGACGACGACTGCGACGGCAGCGTTGACGACGGGTGCGTCAGTTGCGCCGACGACTTCTGCTACCGCGGCGCCCACACGAGCGGCGCTTACTGCGATGGAGGTCAGGCCGTCACCTGCAGCGTCGGCGCGGGAGGGTGCGCCGTGGAGGCCACCCGCACGACCTGCCCAGACGGCTGCCAGGGCGGCGCGTGCCGGAGCTGCGCGAGCAACTTCTGCCGACAGAACGGCTACACGTCCGGCCCGCACTGCAACGGCACGGCCCTTGTGCAGTGCGGAACGAACGCCAGCGGCTGCGCCGAGGTCGTCTCCCAGATGAGCTGCCCGGCCGGGTGCGCAAGCGATCGGTGCGTGAACTGCGCCTCGAACGCCTGCCAATCCCTGGCGCGGACGAGCGGCAGCTTCTGCTCGGGCTCCGAGCAGGTCGACTGCGGCGCTGTGGGCGCCTGCGCCACAGTCTTGAACCGGGCGATCTGCTCGAACGGCTGCGATGCGGCGACTGGGCGCTGCATCGAATGCACGTCGAACTACTGCCAGAACATGGGCCTCCGATCGGGCACGTACTGCGACGGCAACAACGAGATCACGTGCGGCGTCTACGGCGGATGTGGCGCCGTGTCGTTCCAGCGGAGCTGCGGTTCGCAGGGCTGCAGTTCGGGTCGGTGCAATGCGTGCGCCTCGAACTGGTGCCAGACGAATGGCCAGTCGAGCGGTGCGTGGTGCGACGGAAGCAGCGTTGTGCGGTGCGCTACTGACGGCCCGTGCCGCGTTGAGGCGTCGCGAAGCTACTGCCCGGGCGGTTGCACGGGCGGCATGTGCGGGATGACCACCACTCGGGTCTTCCAACAGAGCTACGACAGCAGTTCGCTGTTTAACGACCTGATTGATGGCCCGCAGCGATTCACGGATGGGGAGCAGTTCGTGGATGCGTGCGGTACGAGTTCGGTCCGGTTCGGGTCCTCGTACCAGGGCGCAAGCGCGTTGAACTTCTACTGCCGCTGCGGGGGCTCCGCTTCCAACACTACCCAAACCTTCCCGGCGCCCGCGCGCGCTGATGAGACGCTGCGCGTACGCTTCTGGGCCTACAACCCGCTCGTCAGCACCGTCCAGATTGGGCTGCAGCGGGCCGGCGGCGTCCGCTCGACGCTAGCGGTCGCTTCCCAGGAATGGACGCAGTTGAGCGTCGACCTCCGATCCTCGCTCTCGACGAGCGACGTGATCCTCTTCCTCGGTGATCTGCCCGCCTCAGGCGGCGGCTTCACCTTCCGGATCGACGAGGTCACGATCGATCGCTTCTGATTGCACGCGCCGCATCCTCGGCGACACCCTTCGCTCGATCGGACCCCTGCACGCGCCTTCGTCAGGTCCGCACCGACCCGCCCCTATCTGCTCGATCCCCAAGGCTGATGCGCGCCACCTCATGCGGCCTGGCGCGCTGGCCTACGCCCGCGACTGCCGAGGCGGGCGCGCTCCGATGGGCGTGGGACGAGGTGCCGTGCTCGCGGTCTGCGAGAGAAGAATGCCGTGGCGATCTGGTGCGCGCCCCGTTAGGGGGGAGGACGGGCCACGTGGAGCCGCCACGGCGAGGTGGTGGGTATCACGGGGAGGGGGTGCCGCCGACGGAATCGGCAGCACAGGCAGCGGAGGGGCCCGCGAGGAGGCGGGCCGTGGAAAACCATCGCCATCCGCCGACGCGATACGCTCGCGCGATGCGCCCGACGCTCGTCCTCGTTCTCGCCGCCACGCTCGCGCGCGGCGTTGACGTCGATGAATTGCCCATGCTCCCCTCGCGACGATCAACATGCGATTCCATCTGTGGGGAGTGGTCGCGGCGCTGCTTTTGGGCGCATGCGGAGAATCCGATCAACCAATGGGACCGTTCGACGACGCGGGCGCTGCGGTCACCTGCGTCGACTGTCTCCTTGCGTCCAGCGTCGCGGCGGGTGGCGAGAGCACATGCGCGATCGGGACCGACGGGCGAGCGTGGTGCTGGGGCTACGGCGAACAGGGGGTACTCGGTTCGCCACCGCCCACCATGTGCCGAGACGGCAGAAACACCTGGGGCTGCGCGCTCAGGCCACAGCTTGTCCCGGGTCTCGGGCGGGTCGCGGCGTTCTCCCTCGGCGGAGCGCATTCGTGTGCGCTGCTCGAGGACGCGACGATTCGATGCTGGGGGTTCAATCCCTATGGCGGGCTCGGCGACGGGACGAACGTGACCCGGCTCGATCCGACGCCGGTCCGAGGGGTCGACAGCGCGATCGCCGTCTCGGCAGGCGTCGCACACACCTGCGCGCTCCTGCGCGACGGCACCGCTCGGTGCTGGGGCGTCAATAGCTTCGGCCAGGTCGGGGACGGCACGACCGCGAACCGGAACATCCCTGGCCGGGTCGGCGGCATCGCGGACGCAAGGGAGATCGCGACGGGCGCGGGGTCGACGTGCGCGCGTCTCGGGTCGGGCGCGGTGTCGTGCTGGGGCTGGAACCAGGACGGGCAGCTCGGCGACGGGACGAACACGAATCGACCGACGCCGGTCGCGGTCTCTGCCATCAACGGCGCGACAGGAGTCTCGGTGGGTTCTCGACACGCGTGCGCGTTGCTCGGTGACGGTTCGGTGTCGTGCTGGGGCTTCAACATCTACGGGCAGCTCGGCGACGGCACGACGGTGACGCGCAACGCGCCGGTTCGGGTCGTGGGGCTGACGGGCGTCGTGGAGGTCGCGGCGGGAGCCTTCTACACCTGCGCGCGGGTCGCGGGAGGGCGCGTCTACTGTTGGGGCGCCCACGACCTCGAGCAGCTGGGCGCGACCCCCGCGACGAGGTGCTCCTTCGGGGGAATCGAGCGCCCGTGCTCACTCGTTCCAGTTCTCGTGGAAGGGGTTACGTCGGCGAGCCAGCTGGTCGCCGGAAGCGCGCACGCCTGCGCGCGGGGCGGGGACGGCTCGGTGCGCTGTTGGGGTTGGAACCGTAATGGCCAGTTGGGCGACGGCACCACCACCGGCCGTGTCGCCCCGCGGATCGTTCGCCCGTGACGGGCACAGGGAAAGTGGCAACACGTTGCCGAGGGCGCGGTCGACCCCAGCGCCCCGCCCTACACCCACCCGGTGACGCTCGACACCACCCGCTCCCGCCAGCTCTCACCCGACGCGACGGCCCGGCTGGTCGCGCTCCCCGACTCGTTGCGCGCCTGGGCTCGCGCGGACCCGCTGGTGCGGCTGCACCTCGGCGCGCACGTGACCGCCGGCGTCCCGCTCGGCCACGTCCTCGCGCGCCTCGGGCAGGCGCTCGGCGAGGAGGGCGACTGGGAGGTGAGGAAGCGCCTTGAGGAGGGCGTCGGGCGGGAGAAGCACCAGCCCTGGTGCTCGCGGCTGCTGCCTGACGGGCTGCGCTGCCGCGCGCTGACGACGGTGCTCGTGCGGCTGCCCGAGGGCGGCGCCGTCGAGCGCTGCGCGGACTGCGCGCGGTGGCACCAGCGGGAGGGGACGGGGCGGGCGCTGCGGGCGCTGGCGGCGCGCTGACGCAACCGCCCGCCCCGGCGCGACGACACCCGGGCGTGCACACCCTCGAGCTCCCGCACCCGACGATCCCCGGCCTCGTGCTCGTCCTGCTCGTGCACCCCCAGCGGGCGCGCGTCGCGTGGCGGTGGCGAGGGCGCGTCTGGTGGGTGGGGCTGCCATGCGAGGCGTAGCGCACCCCGGCAACCAGTTGCTGCTCGTTGACCGACTCCCCTCGCGTCGAAGTACGGTCGCGCGATGGCGGACTCCCCTGACCCGTTCTCCAGGCTCGCCCCGACTCCAACCAACCTCGCCGAGACCTCAGCGCTGAGTGGCGCGACGCCAGCTCCTGCCGGACCTCGCGCGCGACCCGCGCTCTGGTTCGTCCTCGGAATCGGAGCCACGCTCGCGGCCGGCGGCGCGTACCTGCTCCTACGTGACCACGACAGGGGGCCGCGGGAGATGGCGGTGATCACGCAGATGGCCGCCGCCACGGCGCGCGACGTCGACCTGCTCCGCCCGCTCTCTGCGCCGGGCCCGGTGCCGCCCGACCTGAGGCGGCTGGCGTCGCTCATCGTGTACGACCGCGCGGCCGCCCACCTCCTCGACACGGGCGACCGTCCCGAGGGCAGACGGACCACGTTCCTTGGGGAGCTGCTGCCCGCCTACTGCGGTGTGGTCGCGGCGCACGAGGGCTTTGGTCAGCCGCACCTGCGGTCGCTGCGGTGCGACGCGCTCCCGTCGGGCGAGGGCTGGTGGAGGGCGTTTGAGGGAGAGCGCTCCACGCCCAATCCCGGCGAGGCGACGCCCATGCCGTCGCTCAACCCGAGTCTGGCCGCGGCGGATCCCGCCTCGGGTGAGTCGGCAGTGGTCGACCACATCGCAGCCGCGCTGGTCGACGCCAACGAGGAGATCTATCGGTTCGGGCACGACGCAGAGCACCCGGGGCTGCGCGACGCCCGTGAGCGGTTCAACGAGGCCCGGGCGCGCCGGGGGCTGCTCGCGCAGTCGTCCGACCCGATCAATCAGGCCGCGCAGCGTCGCGTCGTGATGACGGAGATGTACCCGGCGATCTGCGCCGAGCTCGCCGCGTGGCCCGGGTTCGTTCTGCCTGACCCGCCGCCCCTGCGCTGCGACGAGCTCCCGGTAAGCGGGGACTGGTGGCGCCGCTTCGTGCACCACTGGGACCACCCACACCCGCGTGTCGCGACGGTCGCGCCGATGGGGACGATTGCCCGGCCGCCCATCGTCGACTGGCCCGACGCCGCTGCCCCCAGCGAAGCTCGTCCAGGATTCCAATGGTGCCGTGACGGCCGCCACTACGTCGAGGCGCCCGCGCGAGGCACGTGCCGGCAGGCAGGGTTCTCGAGCGTGAAGTGAGCGACGCGTGGAGGGGGCGCGGAGGTACCCTCGCCCCATGCGCCCCGCCCTCCTCCTCGCGCTCCTCGCTGCGACGCGCCTGACCCCCGCACAGGTCTGCGCGCCGACGACGCTGCTGGAGCGCCAGTTCCGTAGCGCGATGAAGCACCGCGCGCCCGGCCCGCGGACGGGTCGCAGCGTCGCCCTCGGCGAGCTCGCCGCGTGGCCGCCACCCGCAGGCATCGCAAGGTTCGAGGTGCGCCGAAGAGACGCCGCCATCGACCCGCGCGAGGAGCAGGCCGTCGTGCTCACGGGCGACCTCTGGCGCGTGGTCGTGGAGGACAACGACTGCGACCTGCACCTCGAGGTGTCAGTGCCGGGCGGCACCGCCGACTCGCCGCGCGTGATCGCCGAGGTCCCCGCGGGCCCGGGCTACGAGCTGGCGCGCGCGGCCGTGCTCGAAGCGATCCACCTGCGATCGGCACGCGCTCGCGACCGGGTCGACCTGGCGACGCCCGTTCGGGTGCGGCTTACCGGGTACGGGTTCTGGGACGGGGCGCACTGGTGCCGGCGCGACGGCGTCCGCGGCTGCGGGCACGGCACGCCGCAGGTCGCGACGCTCTGGGAACTGCACCCGGTGTGGCGCGTCGAGGTCAGGCCCCGCGTGCGCAGGCAGCCTGGTCCACCACACCTGATCGAACATGATCCGTGAGCGCCGTGACGACATGGCCCCGAGCCGCGCGGGTCACCTGCGCGAACACCTGCTCCGAGCACGCGATCGCTCCGCTTGCCAGCTCGATTCGCTTGGCCTCCTGCCGCAGCCACGCCTCGCTGTACGGGCGCGATCGCCCCGTGAACAAGGTCTCCCCGCCCGCATCCCGCGACGCGGCGGCGAGCCCTCCTCGCGTCAACAGCCGACCCGTCAGCGCGCTGAGGATCGTCGTCGTCCGTGCGACCTCGCGCGGCGACGACGCGACCTGCGCCGCGATCGCCTGCAACGGCGCGGCGATCAGCGTCGGGAGGAGGAGCGTCCCGATCGACTGCTCGATGCGGGGCTCGTCGGCGCCCCGCTCGCCGACGCGTCCGCCGACGTCGCTTGGGAGCGCCTGCCACCGCGCGAAAAGGAGACACGGCGCATGCCTCCGATCAACGGGCGCAGCTGCAGCCGAAGTCCGCCACCTCCGCCGCGCTGCATACCGGTGATCGCGCGCAGGCCGCGGGGCAGCTCGCGCCGCCGATGCCAGTCATCACCCCCTGGTAGCACCGCTTCCGCACGATGCCAGCATCACCGCAATCAACCCACTCTATCCATGCGGCTTCACACGTACAAAAGGACGACGTCACGCTCGTCGCCGCGCGAGTGAACGTATTCAGGGACCGTCGGCACGCTCGGGGCGGGACGTCGACAGCCACCGGGACGTCGACAGCCACCGGGACGTCGACAGCCACCGGGACGTCGACAGCCACCGGGACGTCGACAGCCACCGGGACGTCGACATGAGAGATGAATGGTTGCAGCCGCTGTGTGAATGGGTTGGACAAGACCAATACCCACACGACCAACACGGCAGCGCCTCCGAGGATAGCCCACCACTTACGCAATCCTCTCACCCTCCTGGTGCGTTCCGGTACGTCCAGTGTACTCGGGCTTGGGTCGCGGAACGATGTGGAGCATATGGAATTCGATCCGCCCCGCGAGGGCGGCACTCCCGTGCGCCGCGTCGACCGTCCTCGCGCGCCCCATCGGGCCCTGGCCATCCCCGGCCGTCCGCGAGGCGCCGACCGCACGCAAACTGCCCAGCAGCCGCGAGGTCTAGCTCACCCTCATGCGGCGCAGCCCGCGTGAGGGTGCTGTTGAGGGTGGCCGCAGGCCTCGGTGGCGACTTGATGCTCCATTCGCTCCCCGGACGGGGTACGCGCTCGGTTGTGTGAGTTTGCATCGGCCCGGGCGATGACCCGCGGCCGGTGCTCACGATGATGCTGTAGGGGGACGAATGAGGTGGACCAAGGGCGCGCCCGCAATCACTCCGCGAACGGTTGCCGCGGGCACTCCACCGGCGGGCCTTCGCGGTAGTGGGCGAGCGGGTCGACGGGGGGCGGGGGGAGTGGCGCCGAGGCACAGCGATCCGCAAGCCACACGACCACCTGCAGAACGAACACAACGAGGCCGATCGCGACCGCGAGCGGGCTCAACCACAGGGAAGCCTCCGCGTCGCGGATGAGCCACACCGAGGTGTTCGAATCGCGGCCTTCGACGTGCCGGAGCAGCAGGCACGACAGGCAGCAGGGAACCATGGCCAACAGGATGGCCGTCGTGGCCCAGGCGCTCATCGCCGCCCGCATTCGCCGGGCGCGCCGCTCAGCCACGCATCGAGGGCAGCCCGTCGGGTTCACCGGCGCGAGCGTACGCCGGACCCCGCGATGAACAACGCCTTGGGCCTGTGAGGGTCGAGGGCGAAGGGGGATGGGGCCGGAGCGGTCCACTGCACGACCTCCGGGGGAGGACAGGCCGTGCGGGTCCGCCCCGGCGCGAGCGGGGATATCACGGGGACGAGCGCCGCCGAAGGAATCGGCGGCGCACCGTCGGCTTCAGTCGCCGGTGGCGGCGTCCGCGGACGCGTCGGCGCCGCCGGTGGCGGCGTCCGCGGACGCGTCGGCGCCGCCGGTGGCGGCGTCCGCGGACGCGTCGGCGCCGCCGCCGCCGCCGCCGTCGGTCGCAACGCAAACGGCGAAGCACACCGCGTGCTGGGCGACGCACATCGCGTTGCTGGTCTCCCGACTCTCGGCGGTCTCGTGGCACTCGTGGATCGGGCCCGAGCCCGGGTCGAGCGGATGGCAGCGCTCGACGATCGCATCGCAGTCCGGCTTCGCGGAGGTTGGGACCGCGTCGTCCTTGCACGCGCCGAGAGTGAAGGTGACGCCGAGGGTCGCGAGCAGGTAAGGAATGCGCATGACCCACCGGCTACCACGAGGGGCCGACCGCGGGCGCCGCGAGGGGGCCGCTGCGACGATGTGACGCGGAAGGGCGCGGCGGCTGGATGGTCACCCTCACCGGGCGGCGAGGGATGCGAAGAACCTGGGTGATCCGCATCCAGGTGGGCTCTTCGCGATACGATCGCGCGATGCGCCGGACCCTCGCCTTCACCCTCGCCGCCACGCTCGCCGCCTGCGCCGCTCAGGCCCCGCGCCCGGTCACGACTCCGCCTGCGCCGGTTCACGTGGTCGGCACGCACCCGCTTGATCTCGATGCGGCGGTCGTGGCGGTCGACGCCGCTGTCCTCACGGAGAGCGACGCGTCCCGCACCACGCTCACCGAGGAGCGGGACGGCGTGCCCCGCCGTCTGCGCGCGCTGGCCGGTGGCCGCTCGTGCCGGGACGGCGACGGCGACCTGAGCGGCCTCGACGCGCCGCACGCCGACGACTTCCAGGGCTGCCCGGCCGAGGGCACCCCGGGGCGCGACGCGCCGCTCAACGTGCTGAAGAACCGCGCGGACGAGCCGCCCGCCGACGCGTGGGAGTGCCGCGACGTCGCGTGGATGATCGCCCTGGATGTGCCCGCGGGCCTGCCGCGCGAGATGCGCCGCTTCACCGAGGAGCAGCGCGCCGCGATCGCGCCGTCGAGCGGGCGCCCTGTCTGCCTTGAGGGCTACATCGGCGGCGCGAAGGACTCGGGGCCCGAGTCGCCCAACTGCGGCGGCTCGGCCGGCGTTGACCACCACATCTTCCTCGTGCCCGAGCCGCTCCCCGCGAGCGAGCTCAGGCGCCCGCCTGCGAACGCCCCGCGCGGCCACGACACCGTCGTCGTCGAGACGACGCCACGCCTGCGCGCGCAGCACCCCACGTGGACGACGGCCGCCCTGCGCGCGCTCTTCCGGGCGCAGACGCGGGTCCGGGTCTGTGGCTGGACGATGCTCGACCCCGAACACCCGAGCGAGGTGGGTGGCTCGCGCTCGACCATCTGGGAAGTGCACCCGATCCTGCACATCGACGTGCAGCGCGACGACGGCGGCTGGAACGAGCTCTGACGGGACCGCGCCTCCTGCCTCCCAGCCCGCGGCCTCGCCCTCCGTGGACATGGTGCGCACGGTGCGCCGCTCGTGGTGGCCTTGGGTGTCCTCGAGCCCAGCCTCGGCGCGCTCGGATCACGCACGCTCGCCCTGAGTGGAGTAGCGTCCGCCGCTGGAGGACGCGATGGGACTATCAGACGATCTTCGGCAGCTCTCGGATCAGGTTCGCAAGCGGCAGCAGCACGTGAAGGGCGAGGAGGCGACCAAGCAGGCCCTCATCATTCCGTTTCTGCAGGTGCTCGGCTTCGACGTCTACGACCCGCAGGAGGTCGGCCCGGAGTACATCGCCGACTTCGCCAAGAAGCGCCCCAGCGGCGGCATGGAGAAGGTCGACTACGTCATACGCATCAACAGCGAGCCCGCGATGTTCATCGAGTGCAAGCCGCTCGGCGCGGCGCCCGAGGACCACGACGGGCAGCTCGCGCGCTACTTCAACGCGACGCCCGGCGTGCACGTCGGGGTCGTGACGAACGGCACGCGCTACCGCTTCTTCACCGATCTGCGCGCGCCCAACATGATGGACGCGACGCCGTTCTTCGAGTTCGACATCCTCTCCTTCACCGAGCGCGACGCGGACAACCTGCGCGCGTTCACGAAGGACGGCTTCAACCCGGCGGCGATCCAGTCCGCCGCCGAGGACATCATCTACACCGAGCGCCTGACGGGCCTCGTCAACGAGGTCCTGCGGAACCCCTCCGAGAACTTCGTGCGCTTCCTGCTCTCCGAGCTCGACCTGGTGCCGGGCCGTGTCACCGGGAAGGTGATCGACCGCTTCTCGCCGATCGTGAAGCGCGCGGTGCAGAGCACGCTCCTCGAGATGATGACGCGCTCGATCCAGCAGGAGATCGCCAGCCCCGTTCCGGCAGCAGCCGCGTCGCCCGCGGTGGTTGCTATCGCCGAGGCGCCCGCTTCGCCCGTCCGCACGTCCATCCCTTCCGGTGACGCGGCCGATGCCGGGCGCGCGAGCATCGTCACGACGGCGGAGGAGCTGGAACTCTTCGAGGTCGTGAGCCGCATCTGCGGCGAGTCGGCGAGCAAGCAGTCGATCGGCTACAAGGACACCACCGCCTACTTCGGCATCCACCTCGGGAAGGTGACGCAGTGGTTCCTCCGCGCGTGGTGCACCGGCCCCCGCAAGGCGCTTGTGACCCGCGTGCCGCTTGAGCAGGTGCGCCTCCTCGCGCACGGCTTCGAGGTCGAGGCCGCACCCGAGGGGATCGGTTCGAGCCGTGTCTACTTCGGCGCCATCAAGGACGTAGAGAAGCTCCGGCCGCTCGTGCTGATGGCCTACGAGGACCAGGTGCGACGGATGAAGTCCGGCGTCGACGAGTAGGTCCGCTTCCCTCCTGGGCGCGCGCGAGGATCTCGGGCGCGTCTACAGAGCGAGGATCGTCGCCACCGTTTGGGCCATGCCGACGATCTCGCTCAGGCTGACGGCGCCGCCCTGATGGTAGGCATTGTCCCACGAGAACCGGACCGCCGTGAGACCCGCCAAGCCTGGCGGGATCCTGAATGCGGCGTCGGTCTCTCGCGACGCGGGCCCTCGGAACCCATGGCCGGGAATGAGCGCAGTGCAGACCCTCCAGCTGGAGGCGACGATGTCGCCCCTCATCAACGAAACCGTCGCGCACCCAGCCCCATCATCAAGGAAGGCCGAGTTCAACGCGTGCACGTGGATATTGATGTCCCGCACCCCGCGTGACGGGTCGCCCGAATAGTCGATGGTTGCAGAAGCGCTGATCTGCAAGGCATTGTTCGCGGTCGGGGTGCTGGCCGTGCCGTGGCCAGCGAAGGCCGCGATCTGCTGTGCGGATGCTTCCCGGGTCAGCAGGGTCACACCCGCCACCGAGACCAACCCGAACGCCAGGAACGCTGATCGTGTGTTCTTCATTGTTGCTGTTCCCTCCTCAATGTCGAAGGGAGCATCTAGCTGCTCTCCGCGCCGTTGTATCGTCCCCTACATGGGGTAGATCCTCGAAGTAGACAGAAGGGGCGCCGTCTGCCGTCGAGACTGGTTCGGGACCCAACAGATTCTCACGGATGCTTGCGGCAGCGACCCACACTCGGGCCGCGGTACGGTTGCGCGATGCGACTCCTCCTCGCGCTCGCCCTCGCGCTCCTCGTCACCACCCCCTGACCCCCGCGCCGGTCTGCGAGCCCACGACGCTCCTCGCGCGCCAGTTCCGCTCGGCGATGACGCGCGGCGCGACGGCGTGCGGGGTCGCGGGCACGGGACGCCGCAGGTCGCGACCCTCTGGGAGCTGCACCCGGTGTGGCGCGTCAAGGTCCAGGGGCCGTCGGTGCCGCAGCCGACCGGCGGCGAGGACGCCACCGACCAGGAGGTGCCTGCGCCGCGTCGAGGCCGACGGGAGCGGCAGCCGTCGAGCGGCGGGGATCACCTGCGCAGCTGCGACGGGTCGCGCTCGCCGACGTGCCGCGAGGGGCGCGCCAACGAGCGCGGGTGCTGCCGCGGGCACGGCGGAGTGTGCGGGTAGTGATGTGCATCGCTCGACCTCCGAACGAAGAGCGGGTGTCGTACTGTCTCGCCCGGAGGTGGCGGGCATGAGTCGTCGAGGGGGTAGACGGGGCGGGGCTGGCGGTGCGGCGCTAGCCATCGTCGGCGCGCCGATCGCGGTGGGATTTTACAGCGTCGAGTTTGGCATCGCCGCGATCCTCGCGCTGGGAGCGTTCGCCTGGCTGCTGCTCAAGCGGCCGCATGCGGTCGCGTGGTTCGCAGCGCGTCGGGGCGCCACGCTCACTGGCATCGTGCTGTGTGCCTGCTTGCTCATGGCCGGACTCGTGGCGGGAGCAGTTTCGCGGGAAGACGACGCTCGTGCGGCGGCTCGGCTGCAGCAGAACGAGACCGAGATGCAGGCCGGTCGCGACCGCGACGCTGCAGAAGAAGCGCAACGGCGTACGTCGGCCCGAGCCGTTGAGGCGCAGCGGACTGCGGAGCGAGCGCAGGTTGAGGCGATCGAGGCGCGCCGAACGCCATCCGAGCGCGCGGCGCTGGCTTCGGCCCAGCTCTCGGGGAATGGAACGGCCGTGGATCGGTTCTGCGCTGCGAATCTTCTCCTCGCGCCGATCCCCGCCGACCAACAGCACGCGGCAGACGTCAGGACGGCGCTCCATGCCCTCCGTCGCGCGGAGCGCGCAGCACTACGGGAGCAAAGAGATTCCTTTGACGAGGGCCGGGGGCTGGTCTGCGGCGATGGCGAAATCTCTCCGTCTTGTACCTGCCACGGGTCGCATCGAGGGTGCTGCTCTCATCACGGGGGCGTCCGTGGGTGCGAGCCCCTGCCGGACGAGGTCTCCTGCCCGACACCGTCGCCATTGAAGCGCGATCAGTCGATAGTCACCCGCTCGCCACTGTCAGCGTCAGGGCCGCCTCGACGCCGTTGCTGCAGGCAGCAGACCCGGCGCGTGTGAGATGGTGCTGGCGGGGAGCGATGCCACCGGCTGGAAGCCCTTGCTCTTCACAAGCTTCATCGAGTGCATGAACGTCGAGACGAGGTCCGACGCGTCCACGCGCGCGAAGTTCACTCCCCCGGAATGGAGGCGCTCGGCGGGGCAGTACACCGAGAGGATCACGGTCTCGACCACGTTCCCCGATCGCGTGTCGAGCACGGGCGCAACGACGTCGCAGAGCACCCCGTGGAGCGGGAGGACCGCCGTCAGCTCGCGCCCGACGCGCAAGGCCACACCACACACGAAGTCCTGGTAGATCTCGTTCTGCTTGCTCGCGGGGATACGCTTCGAGGACAGCTTCCCCGAGGCGGTGAGGGCCTTCGACTCGCTCGGCACGACGTCGGGGCCGCCGACGCGGACGGTCGTCCATGCGTTGTGGCGGTCGATCCACTTCCCCACGGGATTGCACCCGAGCTCCACGAGCTCTTCGAGGCACGCGCTGGCCTCGATCGCGGCCGTATAGGCCGCCGTGTCGCCGTCGAGGACACGGGCCGCGATCCGCTTGCCCTCGTCGACCTCCGCGCAGACCCGGCTCCACTCGGCCTCCTCGTGCGCGAGGGCGGCGGCGAGCGCCTGCTCGAGTTGCTGGCGGCGCTTGGTCGAGCCGAAGAGGCGCTCGAAGAACGTCGGCTTGAACGTCTCGACGGCCGCGCGTGCGTGCGCTGTCGGGCCGCAGTCGACGAAGGGCACCGCGTGCAGCACCTGCATCCAATCGACGGGCGCGGAGCACTCCCGGTGCACCGTCGAGAGCGCCGCGAGCGTGCTCTCGAACTCCTCGACCGCGCTCGCGGCGACCTGCATCTCGACCAGCTTCCGATGCTCGGCCGTCATCTGCCGGTACGCCCGCATCTGCGCCGCGGCATCGCGCATCCGGCGCCGCTCCGCGCGCTCCGCCTCGCGAGAGATGCGGATCATCGTGCTCAGGAACCCCGCCCGTCGTCCCATGCTGTTACCCCCCCGCCTTCTGCTGCGCTCGCAGCCAGTTCACCCCACACCGGTCATCGGTCGGGGCGCTGGAGGGAGAGCGTATCCGAATCCTTGCCCCGTCGAGGCCGCAGGGCATCGCATCGTACGGGCGGCTGGTCGGGTACTATCCAACGATGGACCTTGAGGGCGACGATCTCGGGCAGTGCGAGCAGACCCACTACGGCCTCGGGCTACTGGACGGCCCTCCCTGGCGCTGCGAGGGGCGGGCGACCCAACGGGTCGAGACACCGCACGGGATCAAGCTCATGTGCGCCGCGTGCTGGGTCCAGCGGAACGTCTCGAACGCACAGAGGCAGGGATCATGGAGCGACCCGAAATGAGAACAGCCCCCAAGCCCGTGAGGGCCGAGGGCGTCGTTGGAGATGGCGCCCAGCAGAACGTTCAAATGCCGCGGGTGCCGAGGGCGCAGGCGTAGCGCGGAAGGAGTCTCGGGACCGGGGTATGTGCGGCGCCGGCTCCGAGGTGACGCGTCGCTCCCTCCCGCCTGCGTGCCTGACGTCGCTCTCGACGGCGCTCGTGCACCTCGTGGTGGGCGCCCTACGCGATGCCCTAGTCACACCACCAGACGCCCGCCATCGGGCAACACACACGACGCACCAAGGCGACACCTGCGGCGTCGTAGCCGTTGGGCGGGCGCATGGATTGGAGAGCAAAGCGGCACGTGCACTCCCTCGCCGCGGCGCACTCCCCCGGCGCACTGTTACTTGCGTAGCAGGCGCTTTCAGTAGCGTGTGCGAGGCAGATGCTTGCGCCTAGCGCGTCCGCACCGCATACGCGGTCTCGCGCCGTCGATGGTTGCGGTTGGCAGTAGGCGCTGATCACTGTTCGAAACGCCGCGAGCATGTCGTCGCGGAACACGATCCTGCCTGTGTCGGTCGTCGGCTGGCTGCCAGCATCTTCCTCAGTGGCAGAAGAGTCGCTGCAACCCGTTGCGAGCGCTCCAAAAACGGCAGCGATGGGCAGGAAGGCGCGGCACACGACGCGGCGCATAGGTGCGGTGAGTCCCATGTGGGGAAGTTACACCGGGCTGGTGTCGCAGCGTCACCGCGCGAACGGGTGCCGCGGGCACTCCACCGGCGGTCCCTCGCGGTAGGTCGCCAGCGGGTCGACGGCGGGCGGTGGTAGCGGCGTCGTGGCGTGGCGGGTGAGGCGGTCGACGACTCTGGACAGGGCTGCGGCGACCAACACGAGCGCCAGCACGAGCGACACGTTGACCTGAAGCGCGTCGGCGGCACGGGCCCCTCGGGCGCCGTGGAAGAGGTGGGGGTGGCCGACGATCTGGCCCCAGCTCATGAAGGCGACGAACCCCAGCACGGCCGCGAAGCCCAGCACCAGGTTCATCGCCAGCCGCACCCACCGGGCGCGCCGCTCCGCCACGCATCGAGGGCAGCCCGTCGGGTTCACCGGCGCGAGCGTACGCCCGACGCCCAGGTGAACAACGCCCCCGACCTGCGAGGGCCGAGGGCGAAGTGGAGAAAGCCGGAGCGGTCCACTGCGCGAGCCTGGGGGGGAGGACGGTTCGCGCGAGTCCGCTACGGCGAGGCGGTGGGTATCACGGGGAGGGAGCACGGCCGAAGGAAACAGCAGTTCGGTGGCGTGCAGTCTGCGGTGGGCTCGCCCGGCCGGGACAGCATGTGGCCATCAGTGGCGGCAGCGGTGGCTGCACGGAATGCAGCTGTTGCCGCAGGGACAGCCTCGTCGGCAGTGACGGCCGGTGGACTCGCTACCGCTGCTCGAGGGGGCCGCCGCGGGCTCGTCGGGCGGTACGAAGTGCGGCGGTACAGGCAGCGGCTGGGACCAACTCGCGCCCGTCTCGGAGTTGGAGCATCGGATCGTGGAGAAGCCGGCGCGCCGGAGCTCGCGACGAAGCGTGCGCCCATAGAGCCAAAGGGTCTCTGGCGCACACCCCACTCCCGTGAACAGGATGGTCATGCAGTCCGCACCTTCGGCCGAGATTGAGGTGGTGGGAGCGTCATCCCCCTCCATGAGGGAACGCACGAAGGCCAGACGCGGGGCGCAGGCGGCCTCGTGGCGCCGCCGCTCGCGCTCCACCTCCGCGGCCCGTCGCGCGTTCGCCGCGTCGTTCTCCCGCGCCCTCCGGGCGTACAGATCGTTCAGCGCGGCCAGGTCCTGCGCTACCCCCGCGTCGGCCGGCACAGCGTCGAGGTTGCGGCGCGCGGCGTCCAGCGTCGCGTCGTTGACGCCCCGCTCGTTGGTCAGCACCGCACGGGCTGCGGCCAGGTGCGCCGCGGGCGTCATCTCGGCGAAGCGCTGACGTTCGATCTGCGCGAGCCGTGCCTGTTCCGCTGCCGCCACGGCGCGCTGCTGCGCCTCGTCCCGCTCCCTATCCCGCTTCGCGACCATCCCAACCAGACAGCAGGCGACGAACGCGAGGAGGACGAAGGCCACGAGCACCATGCCGAGCGATGTTGGCCGCTTCGGTGGCGGCGCCATGGGCGCCCCCCACACCGGCTGTCGGGGAGGACCGAACCCGGGCGGCTGTTGCGGGTACATCGGCCGAACGTACCCTCGCGTTGGCGTAGTCGGCGACACGAAAGGTGTGCGCCCCGGGGCTGATGCGAGTCCGCCTGGCCGACGAGCTGGGCGAGGACAGCTCCGACGAACGGTGCGCTCACGATCGACGTGCGGTGAACGGCGTGGTCAGTGCCTGTCGATTGGGTTACTCGATGCGCACGTAGGCGCGTCGCCAGCGCTGGCCACCGTTCGTGGTGACCCCGTTCGTAGTCGTGCTGGAACGAAAGCCGCAGTTTACGATGACACGCCCGTCGCCCGCCGCAGACGCTGACGCAAGTCCGCAGTTGCCGGTCGGATAGGTGAACCCCGTCGTCTCGCAGCGATATCCAGTCGGGCAGGTTGCGGGGGTGGTCGACGTGAAGACTTCTGCATCGCAGCCGTACGCCGAGATCATCGGAGCCGTCCGAAGATCCACCGTCCTGCCTGGAAGAATTCCATACCAATAGGTCATCGAGGACCCATTCGATCCGGTCCCGCCATCGGTCACTTGGGTGTACGAGGTGGAGCTCACCTGATCGCACTGGACCTCGATGACCTGCCCTCCTCCCGCGTGGGCGTCGCGCACCTCGGCGTCGGTGATCTTCATGGCGACGTCGTGGACGACCGCATCGACGGCCGAGACGATGGCGTCGACGACGCCGCCGTCGCCAGCCGTGGCGGCGTCGGAGGGGCCGCCGACAAGACTGCTGTTGCCCGAGCAGGCGAGGGCGGCGATGTGGATGGCGAACGCGCCAGCGAGGGAGCCAAGGACGATCCGGGACCGACTGGACATGGGAGACCTCCGGGGCGGGAGGCTATCCGACCTGGCATCCTCGCCGGTGCCATAGGCGTGAACCTCAGCGAGTCTTCGACGCCCGTGGCCGTCCACGCCCGAGCAGGTGGGGCGCCTCAGCCTGATGCTCGCGTCACTGACCGATTCGCAGCGCGTCGAAGGCGTGGAGACGAACGACGAGGTGGGATCGCCTTCGGCGGATGCCGGAGGTGGGGCCACAGATCCAGCAGACGCCGGTGCGGTGATGGTGCGGGCGCGGGCCACTGGGCCGCGATCACGTCACGCCGCGCCGGTGCAGCTCGCGGGCGATGGGCCCCACGCGAGCGAGGATCGCGACGCGTGCCCGGAGGTCGGGCTCGTCGGCCAGCGCGCGGGCGAGCCGGTCGTGCTCGGCCAGCAGGTCGACCGACGAGCGCTGGCGCAGGCTCGTGGCCGTGAGCGCGCGCCAGAGCTGGAGGAGGGAGCGGATCACCAGAGTCACGGCGCGAACGACGACGGCAGCCGCTCCCACCACCGCCACGCCGCCAGCGCCGCGAGGGTGACGGCGACTCCAATCACGACGCCCACGGCGACCCATGCCGCCGGCGTCACGAGAGTTCCGCCGCGCGGTGCGTCGCCTCGCCCCACCACCCATCGACGGTGAGCCGCGCACCCCGGAGGTTGAGGGCCTCCTGCGCCGCCCGCACCGCGTCGCGGGCCTCGACACCCGGGCGCGCGTAGCCCTCGCGCTCCAGCCAGGTCGCGGCAGCGATCGCCCGCAGTGCGACCGCATCGGGCCACGGGTCGCACCAGAGGATCACCGGCGCATCGGCGGTGACGCCGCGCCCCACGATCGCGTCGACCTGCTCGTGCAGCAGCCAGCCGTAGGCCTGGAGCGTGACCCGCAGCGGCCGCTCGAGCCCCGCTACACGCAGGGCCGGGGTGATGGCGCTCCACTCGCGGTCCATCCGCGCGAAGGTCGGCCGGTAGAGCGCCCCCAGCGCCCGGTAGATGTACGCCTGCCGGTAGCGCCCCCAGGAGCAGACGGGGGCGAACTCGTCGACGGGGAAGCCGCGGAACACGCCGCCCTCCGCCTGTCCCTTCGAGGGCTTGCGCAGGTCGCCGTGGGCCTCGATGGCGAACCACGGCTGGTCGCCGACGCACGCACCCGGCGCGCGCTTCTGGATGGCCTCGACGAGAGAGCGCGCCCCGGCCTCGTCCATGTCGTCGGCGCGACCCAGGTCGGAGTCCCACTGGCCCTCCGCATCGAGGAGGCCCGCCGCGCACGTCGGGCGGCGCAGCACGTCGCCCACGAGCTGGCCCTTGCGCGCGGCGGTGAGGTCCTTCGAGTCGAGCCCCCAGGACGCGAGCGCGAGCAGGCCGCGGTCGTGCGCGATCGTTGCGAGGCCGTCCCAGGCGCCCGCGAGGTCTTCGCAGAACCCGTGGAACACGACGCCGGGGAGGCGCATCTGTGCGATCTGGTCTACGTAGCGCTTCAAGGCGTCGCGCTTCGCCTGCGGTGACGGGCCGCGGATGCCGCCGCGGTAGAGCTGAAGGTAGATCCCGCGCGGCGGCTCCGAGCGGGGCGGAGCGCTCTTGCGGAGCTCGCGCTGCACGAGCTGCTCGGTCGTGTCGATCACGCTGGAGGTGTTCATCGGGTGAGCCCTCCCTCGAGCGCGCCGAACATCGCCCTCCGCACCGCACGGAGGCTGTGGGCCTCACCGCACCACGGCAGCGAGAGCCACGCGAAGGGCAGCCAGGCGTAGCCGTCCTCGCCCCAGCCGAGGCCCCACGAGTTGCGCAGCCGGAACGCGCGGCGCGCGCGGTCGTACCCGACCAGCACCGTCGCGTGCCCGCCGACGCTCACGCCCGACGGCGGGGGCAGCTCGCCGGTACACACGAACCACGCCTCGGTGATGCTCAACCCCACCACCACCGGGTGCCCGCTCGCGATCTCCCAGCAGACCGTGGCGACGTCGGGCGCGAGCGGCTCGGCGGAGACGAGGCGCGGAGCGTCGGGGCCCTGCGCCGGCGGGGGCTCGGTCCACTCCGGCCCCCACGACAGGGACGCCTCGCGTTCGGGCTCGTAGCCCCGGCGGAGGGCGTCGATGCCGTCGGCGAGGATGGCGCCCGAGTCTTCGCCCGCGAGCCCGATCGCGACGCGCTCGCGGTAGTAGAGGGCCACGCGGTCGGGCCGCTCGGCCGGGTACCCGCCGCGCGCGTGCAGGACCTCCACGGCCCCGGAGAGCGCCTGCGCGGTGCAGCTCCCGACCGTGCCCTGGTCGTAGACCTCGGGGAGGCCTTCGAGGAGTACCGAGGGTGGGAGCGTCGCGAGGTCCGAGGCCGTGGCGAGGAGGTGGCCCGCGTGAGGCGCACGGCCGAGGGACTCGGGCCGGTGCCAGCCGAGGGGATGCGGGTGGGTCAGCATGGGGTGAACCGTCCTTCGGTGAGGTAGCCGTGCCAGCCGCAGCCGCCGTGCTGCGGGGCGTGGAGGATCGACGCGCGGAGGGAGACGCCCTCGGGGTGCGCGGCGTCCCCGGCGGTGACGTGCCAGGTGTGCCCGGCGGGGCCGGTGCCGAGGTGCAGGATCGAGCGCGCGCCGCAGCCCGGGCAGCCGAAGCCGTAGGCGGAGACGGGCCCACCTTCGGTGTCGCGCATCGGCACGACGTCGCCGGGCGCGAAGCCCTCGTCGAAGACCTCGGCGCCTCGGAGCGTCGCGGGCACCATGCGCCGAAGGTCGACCACGACCGCGGGCCGCGGCTCGGCGGGTGCGCTGGCGCCGTGGAGGGCGCTCGCGCCGGTCTGGAAGAGGAACGTCATCGCCCGGCGTCCAGCGGCCGGAGGGTGTCGAGGTCGCGCCGCAGCGTCACGCCGCGGGCGGCCGCGCGGCTGGCGATCGCCCGCAGCGTGGCGTTGGAGCGGTCGCCCACCGACGCCCACCCGGCGTCGGTCTGGCACGCGGGGATCAGCGCGTCGGCGATGCTCGCCGCGGAGTCGGCCACGCGCTCGAGCACGGTGCCGAGGGCGATCCCGTTGTCGGCCAGGACCTGGGCAAGCTGTACGAGCGCGACGTGCACGCCGCCGACGGCCGCGTAGGCCGCGCAGCGGTCGCCGCCGCGGGCCTCGTAGGCGTCGAGCGCGAGCCCGAGGCGCCCGGCCGCGTCGGTGACGGCGTCGAGCGCGCGGCCCACCTGGGTGCGCGCGGGCTCGGGCACCACCAGGTCGGTGATGGCGCGCGCGGAGGGCACGGCCCACCCGAGCGTCGAGAGGACGAGCCGCGTGGTGTCGGCCCACGACGAGGGCGTGACCGCGGGCGTGCCGCCGTCCGAGGGTGGGGGCGGCGGGGTGCAGGCGGGGGCGACGAGTGCGAGGGAGAACAGGACGGCGATGAGGGAGATGGAGCGGCGGATGTTCACGGGATGGACCTCGATGGAACGGACGTGGAGGGACACGCGGCGCGCCGCGTCGACGCGCCGCCGGGACAGGGGAGGGGGCGTCGGGTCAGCGCAGCGATGGGGGCGGCGCCTCGCTCGACGGCGCGCCCATCGGGAGCGTGGTCGCGCGGTGGATGGACGGGGGCGCGATCGGCTCGGGCGGCACGATGGTCTCGCGGTCGAGCACCACGGGCTCGGCGGCGAGCGAGTTGAGCGTCTCCGGCGCGGGGAGCTGCGCGGGGGCCTTGCGCTTCAGGTCGACGACGGCCTTCTCGAGCAGGGTGCCGAGCAGCGCGTCGACCTTCGCCGGGTCGCGCAGGACGCGGGTGATGAAGCTCACGGCGAGGGGGTAGAGCTGGCGCAGGAGCTCGATGCCGCGCAGGCGCACCGCGGCGCCCGCGACGCTCGTCCAGGAGCCGGGCTTCGAGGGGTCCTTGAGCGCGTCGACGACGTGCTGGGCGAGGTCGGCGGCGACGCCCGCCGCTCCATACGCGAGGAGCGTCACGGCCGCGCCGTAGCGCTTGTCGCGGATGTGCCGCGCCACGACCGCGGTCACCCACGCCGCGAGCGCGATGAGCCCGAGCGTGAGCATGGAGAGGAGCGCAGGGGCGGCCTGCAGGAAGAGGTTTCGGAGCATGGACGGGCCTTTCCGAGCGGGGCCGAGGGTGGGAGGGACGCGTGTGGCGAAACCCGGCAGACCCTGACGGCGGTTCGTCCCTCGCCACGCGTCACCCGCAGCGGCCGGCGCGGAGGTCAGCGGGTCGGCATGCGGGCGCTCGCGGCGGCGCTGTCACGGGCGCGGAGTTCGCTGGTGAGTCCCTCGACCTGCGCGCCCAGGGCCTCGATCCGTGCGGTCAGGCGTACGAGCGCGTCGTGCGTCTCGAGGGCGGCGCGCTGGTCGTCGCGCTTGTCGGAGAGCGCGACCCGCTGCGCCTCCTCGACGGCGGTGATCCGCGCGGCCGAGTCGCGCACGGTGTCGCGCGTGACGAACGCGCTCAGGAGCGCGAGCACTCCGAGGGCGCCGCACACGGCCGTGATGAGCCCCCACCGGGTCTCCATGCGCTCGCGGTGGAGACGGAGATCGGAGACCTCCTTGGCCTGCGCGGTGGATGCGGACTCCAGCGCGGCGAGGCGCTGCGCGTGGAGCTGCTCGGCGCTGACGCGCTGCGAGGTGTCGGTGTCGATCACGAGCACTCCCTCGCGTGCAACCGGGGGCAGAGCGCGAGGCACGCGAGCGCGGCGGGTAGGTGACGGGTCATCACGTCCTCACGGCGAGGTGAAGGGGGCGAGGGTGAGCGCCGCAGGCGCCTCGGAGAGCACCGCCGCCGTGACGGTGGTCGTGATGCCCGAGGGGCTGTTCCACACCGCCCGCACGCGACCGAGCACGTCCGTCACCGCGAGCACGAAGCCCCCGTTGTTGTCGGCGTTCTGGGCCGCGGCGAGCTGGGTGCCGATGTTGAGCGTGGGAGCGCTGTAGGAGACGCCGCTCACCGCGTTGGACGTGTGGGTGAGCCGCACGGGCGTCCCGATACGCGGGTTGCCGTTGGCGTCCGTCACCGTGATGAGGACGGTGTCCTGGCCGCTGGTTGCACCGCCAGGCGTGTGCGTGGGCGTGATGGTGTCGGAGGTGACCCCCGCCGACGCGGCGACGTCGCGCCACGCGGCGCCGTCCCAGAGCGTGACCACGCCGGTGTCGCTCGCACGATGCAAGCCCTTCCCCGGAGGCGACGAGGGCCGCAGCGCGGCCGTCGTGGTGGGGTACAAGGCGAGCGCGGACGTCTCGACCGGCGGCGCGGCCGGGTTCGAGAGGCGAGTGCGGACGCGGGGGCTGCGCAGGGTGGGCATCGCGTCAGTCTCCGAAGGACACGACGGCGATCCCGAGCGTCGCAGTGGCGCTCACCCGGTAGAGCAGCTCCTGCGTGGCGTTCACCTCCAGGGTGATCTCCCGCTCGGCGTACTGGTCGCCGGTGCCGCCGCCCACGCGGATGTGGTGCTCCTGCGCGTAGCCCGCGGCCGCGACCCACGCCTCGCCCCCGGCGGAGGTCGTCGTGAGCGAGACGAAGACGCGCACGAGCCGGGCGTGCGGCGGGACGAAGGCGGCGAGCGAGGCCAACGTGTCGGTCGTTGCCGCGCCCCCGGCGAGCACGATCGTGTCGCCGGTGATCAGGGTGCGCGCCCAGACGTGCTCGCGCCCGATGCGGCGGAAGGGCCAGTTGCCCCCAGCCGCGTTGGTGCGGAGCGGCGCGAGGTAGCGATGCGTGCTCCCGCCGCTCTTGAAGAGGCGCGCTTCGTCCGGTGGGGTGAGCGAGACCTCGAACTCGATCGGGGGCGGCGCGCCCGGCCCAGCCAGGGCCCCCTCGTACGCGAAGAGGTAGTACCAGGTCGACGCCGCGGCCGTAGCGAACCCGATGTTGCCCGTCGTGGCCCGACGGTGGTTCCGGCCACCGAGCGTGAGGGTCTCGATGGTGCCCACCCAGAGCTCGCCCGCGGCCGGCACCCACACCTCGCCGCCGATGAGCAGCCCCGAGCGGTCGTCCGAGAGGGGCGCCACGTCGAGCGCTCGCACGACCACGACCTCGCCGCCCGCGAGCGCCGCGCCGAGGGTGATCGAGACCTGCGAGGTCTCGGTGAACTCGGTCGCGTCGAGGAGGACCCCGTCGATCGTGACGAGCAGCGCGCCCGCCGACTGGGGGTACGCGAAGGGCAGGGGAACGACCGTCTGCGCGGCGGTGCCGACCACACGGTGGGTGCGGATCGCAGCGGTGTCGACGGAGAGCCACGGGCGGGCGTCCTCGATCTGCTCATCGACGATCGTCGTCTGGCCCGGGTCGAGCCCCACCCAGGCGACCGGCAGGAGTCCTCGCGTCGAGGGGCGCACGGGCGTGGCGGACTCGGCGCCATAGCGGACCTCGAACGTGCCGGAGGGCGTCACGCCGAGGAGCGCGATGCACGGGTCCACGCTCGGCGCGACGAAGGTGGGCGAGGGGCCCGGGGCGATCGCGAGGTGGGTGCCGTTGATCTGCACGCTGTCGCCCGCGACGACGAGCACCATAGAGGGCGGGTCGCTGGGGGAGACCTCGAGGTGGCGCTCGACCGCGTCCGCGTGAAGGTCCGCCGCACGTGCAGCGCGCACGACCTCTCCGAGCAGGATCTGCGTCGTGGTGAACGCGGTCTGGCCGAACGCGCGCACCACCCGGCCGAGGAGCACCGGCACGGCGCCCCCGGGCGCGGCCGGAGGTAGACCCGTGCCCGTCAGCGCGCTCGCTCCTGCGACGACGAGTACCTCATAGGTCTCGCGCTGCCGCAGGTAGCCCGTGGTCGGGTCCGCGGCCGGGTCGGAGTACGCCTCCTCCTGGGTGCGCGCGGACCGGATGTAGACCGCGATCACGCGCTCGAAGCCCGCGCCCGAGGGCGCGGTCGAGGCCCCGAGGTAGTCCACCGAGAGGTCGACGACGGCGGTCGTCGGCACCTCGACGCGGCTGCCGCCGGAGGCGTAGGCCGCGCCCGGGGACAGCCTCAGGGTGAGGTCGGGGGTCGGCGTCGCCTCGGTGAGCACGAGCCCCCACGCGATGCCCTCTCCGAGATGGTCGCTGAGCACGCGCGCGATCGCGTTCTCGATGTCGAACTGCAACCGGTTGAGGTGCGACTCGTCGACGACGAGCGGGTCATAGAAGCTCTGCCTGTCCATCGCCGTTCGCGGGCGGTCACCCGCGGCCGAGGCGCGCGCCGCGCCCCAGCCCCGACCGGCCCAGCCTCCAGGGCCGCCGTGCGGAGGCCTCGGCGCCGTCCAGCAGCACGAGGCGCGCCTTCGCGGACTTCATGACATCGAGCAGGTGGAGCACGAGCCGACGCTCATCGGCCGAGAGCGCGCGCGGGATCTCGACGACGAGCGTGAGCGCGCGCGCCCACACGCGGTCCTGCGAGTCGTTCGCCGGGGGCGGCGGGGCAAGGCGCGTCGCCTCGGGCTCGCTGGAGGTCACCAGCACGACGTCGCCCGAGGCGAGCGGCGTCGGCGCGTCGAGGCACCAGACCGTGAGGTGGTCTCCCCGGGCGAGGCCCGTGAAGAGCGAGAGCACCGGGCCCGCGACGCCGTAGGGCGCGCCCGCGAGCTGCACGCCGTTCACCGCCAGGCGCAGTGCGGCGCCGCCGGGGGAGAAGCCGAGGTCGAAGTCCTTCTGGTCGGTGTCGGCATCGGCGTCGAGCCCGCGCGTGAGGAGCGAGATCTCTCCGGGCTCCTCCCACCAGGCGTGGCGCGGGAGCTCGACGCCGTTGAGTTCGACCGAGAGCGCCCGGAGGTTGGGCGTGTACGTGAAGGGCACCTCGACCCGCGTCTCGCCGCCGCCAGCTGCATAGGCGAAGCGCCCGCCCCCGAGGGGCGACCGGCCGAGCCGCCAGCTCTGCGCCCACGCCGCGCGCACCCGGCACTCCAGCCCGAGGAAGAGCCGCAGCACCTGGACAATGCCGGGGCGCGTCCCCTTCGAGCGGTAGAGCGGCGCCAGCAGCGAGACGACCTTGCGCTGGAGCGCGACCGGGGCGGCGCGGTCGAGCGGCCAGCCCAGGCGCTCGGCGAGCAGCGGGAGGAACGCTGCGTCGGTCGTGAACACGTCCCACAGGCGCGCGAAGTCGCGGACGAGGTCGTACTGGCGCTGCAGCTCGAGGTCGAGCGCATCGAGGTACGCGACCAGCAGGGGGTCGCGCTCGGCGTCGCGCCAGCGCACGGGGAGGCCGTCCCAAAGCGACGGGCCGGTCACAGTCGTTCACCGCGAATAGGGACAACGTGGGTCATGGTACGGCTCGCGCCTCAAGGCACCGTCAACGACATCGGGTGCCCCGGAAGACGATTGAGGGCTCGTCTCGGTCCCTAATGCAGGGACTCTGAATGGCCTGCCCATTGAGCCTATCACGCGAACGCGGCCGCAGTTCGGCTACATGAAGCGCGTGATCATCAGTGTCGGCGTGGGAAGTAAGATGCGAGTGAGAACGGGCTCCGAGACGACACCAGGCTTGCCAGCGATTGCGAGCAGATCACTAAACTGTCGGACGAGAAACTCCGCCAAGCTAACGAGCGAGCTTCCGTTTGGCTGGGGCACGCTGCCGCCGACCAATTTCGAGTACCTCGGGAGCATGTCGCCAATCCACGCGGCGTACCCAGTGGGGAGCCCCGCCGTGTAGATTCGGAATGGATATGAAGACTTGTCCGTCTGCCATCGGCCGATCGCGTCCGCAGTGTCCTTGTCGATCAACGGCGTCGCGCGAAATTCGCCGAGGTCGTGATTGCTCACCTCCCAAACGATCGGGAGGGGATACTCCGGGTCGCCAGTCCGTATCCATGTGCCTATCTGAAATGCAAGGATACAGTCCCGAGCGCCGCCTACGTCGTTCAGCGTGGAGGCGAGTTCCCGAGCGAAGTCCTCAGGATTCGCGCTTTCTGCGATCTCACCGCAGAAACTCCTGAGCCAGAGATGCATGTAGGTTCCGCCGAGGATTGCCGGGCCAGTGAAGGAAATGGCCATGTGTCTCTCGGCGATGTAGAAGATCTTCGGAAAACCCGAGAGAGCAACGACTCCCTCGTTTGTCCGCTGGCTCAGTGCAGAATCGGCGACCATCACAAGGACGTCGGGAGCACCGATTGTCAGCAACAGCGTCATGATCGTTCGTCCATCCGAGGGACGATACTGCCGAGCGGTCCATTCTCCAATGCCCCGCCCAGGCCCTCAATTGCGGGCGGCGGTTGCGTGTCGCGCGCTCGGCCCCTCGAATCTGAACTGGATGGCGGACCTACGGCGGCGAGTAGTGGCTACGGCTCCGCGTCTACGGCGACGGCGATGGAGGGCGTCGCGGCGAGCGCGGGGAAGCGCGCGGGGGAGAGCACCACATCGACGGAGGGCGAGGACAGCACCACGCGTCGCACGCCCGGCAGATCCTGCAACACCTGGATGATGCGGGAGCGCGGCACGGTGCGCGCGAAGGCGAGGACGTAGCGGCCGGTGCGCCGATCGACCGCGACCGGGTCGAAGAGCGCCGTGACGGCGGCGATGGCTGCGGCCTGGAGCGCGGCGCCGTCGGTGCCGTACTCCGCCTCGAGGGAAGCCGCGACGGCCGCGGTCTCGTACACCGCCGCGCGCACGTCGAGCAGGTCGAGGTCGCCGTGCGGGTACACCGTCGTGAGCTGCTCGGCGACGGCGGCGAGCAGCGCGGGCGAGGCCGTGCCGCCGTCGACGGGCACGATGTAGAGGCGGTGCGTGAGCCACGCGATGCCGTCGTCCTGGTTGCGGGTGTGGCAGAGCGCGCGCGCCACGCCCGACACCTGCATCGCGTGCAGCTCGTAGTCCTCGCGCGCGATGGTGCGGCTGGTCGCGCGCACGGAGGCGGGTGCGGCGATGCGCGCGTGGGCGATCGTCTCCCGATCGGTGCCCCCGGAGCTGTCGCCGTTGGTCACCGTGAAGTCGACGGCCTGGCCGCCGTCGGTCGTAAGCCCGCCCTCCCAGCGCGTGAGACGCCCCCGGCGCACGCGCCCGCGCACGCCGCCGCCCACGCGGTAGCGCACGAGGATCTGCACCGCCTCGCCCGGACGCATCCCGTTGGTGCCGTCGCCGAAGCGAAGCGTCGCGCGGCCCGCGGCGTCGACATCCACGGTGTAGTGGCGGTCCGTGGAGGTCGACGAGAGGAAGTGATCGACGCGCGTCCAGAGGTCCCCGGCGACCCACACCCGCTCGGCGCCCCAGAGGAACTCCCCGTCGTCCGCCGATGCGGGCTCGGAGAGCGGGACGGACTGCCCGCCGGGGGCCGCGAGCGCCGAGACCCCGACGGTCGCGAAGTCGACCGAGCGGCCCTCGACGGCCGCGACCGAGAGCGTCGTGGCGAAGGCACCCATCACCGCCGGGGCCGTGGTCTCGTACGTGACGGCGCCGTCCTCGGTGGTCACGCGCGAGCCCGCGGCGATCGGCGTCGGGTCGGGGTAGGCGCGCGCGAAGGCCAGGGTGAGCGTGGTGACGGCGGGCGTCGCGCCACCGAGCCGGTACCCCAAGCCCCCCGCGTGGTCGATGACCGAGCGGCGCAGGATCGCCCGCGTGAGGAAGGCCTCGTTGGCGTAGCGGTTGAGCAGGTAGGCGAGGCGCGAGCCCGACTGCGCGAGCGCGCGCAGCAGGTACGCGTCCGGAGAGGTCGGCGAGAGGTCCAGTCCCTCGAGGCCCGGCGTCGCTAGGACGTCGGCCGTGGACCGCGCGAGGAGCGCCTCGAAGTCGAGCGTCGTGTAGTCGAGGGGATCGGCCATCGATCCTCCGACGCCGGTCAACGCCCGTCAGAGGTCGACGCTGGCCCGGTCGACCTCGCCCGTGAGGCGCGCCGCGAAGGAGGCCGTCACGGTCGTCGCGTGGCCTGCGTGCGTCACCGTCGCGCCCCGCGGCTGGAGCGTCGGCTCCCAGCGCGCGAGGGCGTCGGCGACGTCCTCGCGCAGGTCCGCGGACAAGGTCTCGTCCCCCGGTTCGTGGCGGCGCAGTCGGCAGGCCGAGCCCAGCTCGGGCTCCATCTCCACCTCGCCGGGAAGCGTGTCGATCAACGTCGCGACGCGGGTGACCAGCGCCTCGCGGCCGGTGGCGCGCGCGAGGCGGCCACGGTCGTCGAAGGCGAGGGGGCGGGTGAGCGTCGAAGCCATCGACCCTCGCAGCGGCGTTACCCGGATCGGCAGCAGCCACAGACAGCAGACACCGCTCCTGCGGACGTCCCTGGCCCTTCAGCTTCAGCGCCGTTTGGCGTGGTGCAGTGACGCTAACGAGCGGTCGTCACATGCCGAAGGCCAGACCCACCAGGGCGACCGTCCCGAGGATGATCAGGGCGACCTGCGCGCTCACCGTGCCCACGTCTGGGTCCGGATCGCGGTCCCGTGCCGGCGCGTCGCTCGTGACGACGAGGTCGTCAGCGCCGAGTTCGGTCGCTTCGACGTCGGCGGCACCCGCTGGCGGCGTTGCGGTTCGGTACGGCACGCCACGAGGGTACCGCAGCGCCGGTCAGCCGAACACGATGAGCTCGACCCGGGCGCGCGTGGGGATGCGCAGTACGGTGCCGACCTCGATCGTCCACAGGTCGACCACGTCGTTGAGGTCGCAGAGGAGCCACCACAACTTCGCGTCGCCCCAGGCCTCGTGGGCGAGGAGCCCGAGCCGGTCGCCCTCGCGCCAGGCGTGCAGGATGTCATCCTCGGCGGGAGGGAGGCGCACCGGCGCGCGCGGCCCGAAGAAGACCGCGCCGGTGCGCCCGTCCCAGTACCGGGGCTCCTTCGCGTAGGGGCTGGTCGCCGAGAGCAACGTCACGCGCCACCCCGCACGTCGGAGGCCGAGAGAGCGCCCGCGGCGGGGGCCTCCTCGAGCGCGATGGTGGCCTTGATGCCCCCGGGCCGGAGCGTCTCCGGGTCGAACCAGGGGCCGTACCCGAGCTTCACCTCGCCGACGGTGCATCGCAGCGACCGCCACGGCCCGAAGTGCAGCCGCACCGGATGGGGCCCGCGTCGCAGACGGCCGTCGGGGTCGTAGTCCGGGAAGGGCAGCGCCTCCAGGCGCCGGCCGAGCGCCACGATGTCCGCCGCGTCGAGGGTCTCGCGCAGGAACACCAGCTCCAGCGGCGCCGTCCGGCCCTTGCCGCCGCGGTAGCTGCGGGCCGGGTGCGAGGCGCCCTGCGGGGTGTCCGCGTGCCAGTCCGCGCCGAGGGCGACCTCGAGCGCCTCGGGGTTGAACTGGAACAGGAGCACCTCGTTCGTCACGAGGTCGCGAAGCGAGCCGCGGGCAACGGGGGGCATCTCGACCCTCACCGTCCGGTCAACGTGGGGCGCGCTTACCCCGACCGCCCCTGCCGCAACCGTTCGCCTTCCTGACGCCGCTCGACCGCCGTGACGAGCACCCGGCCGTCGAGGAGCACCTGCACCGGCGCCGGGGGCGACGGGGGGACCGTGACCTGAACCACCGGCGCCGGCCCTGCTCGCCCTGCAGCTGCGGCCTGCCCGGCGGCCTGCTGGCGCACGCTCACCGGGACCGGCGGCGGACCCGGCGGGGCGCCTCCAGCCTGGGCGCCGTCGGGCACCGGCGGAGGTCCGCCCACCGGCCCGTCGGTCGAGCGGCCGAAGGTGTCGAGGTCGGCCACCATGCCCTGGAGCGCGGCGGGCTGGAGGCCGCGGGGCAGGGAACGGAAGAGCACGACGAGCTGCCGCGCGACCAGGCGGAGCGGCGAGAGGATCACCTCGGCGAGGCGCCCGAACGCCGTCTGCGCGGCGGTGGCGACCCAGACGAAGGCCCCGCCGAGGGCGGTGCGGATCGCGACCGAGAGGCCGACGACCCGCGCGAGCAGCGGCGCGATGAAGGCCCAGGCCCGGGCTCCCATCGACGCGAAGAACCCGACGACCGCGCCCCGCAGGCGGAGGAGAGCGCCCCACGCGACGACGACCGCGCCGCCCACCACGCGCCCCACCCGGACGTAGAACTGCCCGATCGCGAGGCCGACGCCCACGAAGACGCCGCGAGCCGACGCCACCACCATCACGCTCCACTGCCCGAGGCGCAGGTAGAAGCCGCTCACCGCCCCCGCGGCCCGCGCCGCGAACGACGCGACCCCCCGGCCGAACGCGGCGAGCGGAGCGCGCACCCGCGCCCAGAGGAGGGCGAACGCGACGTAGTTCGCCACCACGAGCATCGAGCCGATGAGCCGGAACGGCGCGGTGATCCACGCGACGCCGCGCAGCACGGCGGCTCCGGCGCTCCGCATCGCCCCGGCGACCCACGCCCCGATGGCCGCGAAGGCCCTGCGCACGGGCGCCATCCCCCGCACCAGTGTCGACCAGGCGGAGGGCGCCGTCTTGATGAGGGCGACCGCCGCGTACCAGGGCCCGAGGAGCGCGCCCGCGAGCGTGCGCAGGCCCGCGGCGCGGACCGTGTTGGCCTGGAGCTGGTTCCAGTGGCGCCAGACCAGCACCGTGCCGGCGAGCGTCGCGGTGATGGCCGCGATGACCGGCGAGTAGCGCAGGAGCGTGCTCAGCGGCCCGCGGGCAGCCATGCCGAGAGCGCGGCCGAGTGCGGTCGCGAAGTTCCAGAGCGATCGGAGCGTGCCCCCCGCGCGCACGAGCCACGGGGACACCCATGCGAGCGCGCGGCCTGCCAGCGCCGCGCCCCGCGCGAGCCCAGACCACACCGAGGTACCCAGGCGCGCGACGGCCAGCACCGCCGCGACGCCCTGCGTGGCGACCGAGAGCCCGAACATCACCGCCCGGAGCTCGACGTACCCGCGGACGAGGCGCGCCACCTCCTGCCCGAGCTGCCGGGCCTCGGCGCGATTCATCGCCATGCCGCGCCCGCCGATCCCGAGGCCCTCGGCGAGCGCGAGGAAGGTCCCGCCCGCCCGGCGCGCCTCGACGGCCATCCCCTCGAGGAAGCCGCTCACCACCTGTCGCACCCGGTCGCCCCATCGGGCGATCTGCAACACCAGCGGCCAGAGCCCCCGGCGGATGAGGCGCTCCTGGAGGCTGCGCGGGATGCGCGCCATGCCGCGCGCGTCCTCGCCCGCGAGCAGCGCGACCACGCCCTCGGTCACGTCGCGCACCACCGCGAACGAGGTCGTCCAGCTCCGCGCCATGCGGCCGGTGCCCCGGTTCCAGCGCTCGCCGAGGTCCGTCACGGCGCCGCCCACGATCGCGACGATCCCGCGCAGGACGCGCATCCCCGTCGCCAGCGTCTCGGCCACCCGCCGCGCGAGTACCATGCGCTCGGCGGCCGTCCCGAGCCCGCCGCTGAACTCGCCGAGGAACGCCCCGATCACGGGCCGGAGCTCGTCGCCCACCATCGTGAGGAACTGCCCGGCGACGTCCTGCAGGTCCGACAGGCGCGCCGTGATGGTGGCCGCCGCCCGGTCCATGCCGCCCGCGAAGCGCCCCTGCATCCCGCGCCGGAGCGCCGCGATCACCTGCTGGGCGGGGATGCCCGAGCGGGCGATGTTCTGGAGCTGGGCGTCGTTGAGGTGGAGCTCGTCGCGCAGGATCTGGAACGCCGGGATGCCCGCGCTCACCAGCTGCCGGAGCTGGCCGAAGTTCGTCTTGTTGGTCGCGAGCATCGTGCCGAAGACGCGCGACATGGTGTTCACGCCCCGGATGCCCGTGTTGGCCGTGAAGGCCGCGTTGCCGAAGTCGGTGAGCAGCCCCGTGACCTCGCCGACGCCGAAGCCGAAGGTCTGGAGGTAGCGGCTCTGCGTGACGAGGTCGGCGAACTCGAAGGGGCGCCCGATCGCGAACTGCTGCAGCTCGGCCAGGTGGTCGCGGGCGAGCTGCGCGCTCCCGAGCAGCGTCGTGAAGGCGAGCCGGTTGTTCTCCATCGAGCTCGCCGCGCGCGAGGAGGCGCCCACGAGCGCGGCGAAGCCGGAGGCGAGGCCAGCGGGCCCCTGTAGGAAGTGGGCGAGCCCGCCGAGCTGCCCTGTCATGCCCGAGACGACGCGACCGAGGCCGCCGAGCGCGCCGCGCACGCCGCGGTCGAAGGAGTCGAGCGGCGCCCGCACCCGCGAGAGCGTGACGCCGAAGCGGGAGACGGCCCGGTCGGCGTCGACCACGGCCCCCGGCATCGCGTGCAGGGCCACGGACGCGAGGCGGACGCCGCCCGCGATCGCGCGGTAGCCGGCGGTCTGCTGGAGCGAGGCGGCCGTGCTGCGTGAGCCCTCGGCGACCCGTCGGAAGCCGTCGACGAGGTCGCGCGAAGCGCCCGCGACGGCGCGCGTCCCCTGCGCGTACGCCTGCCGCAGGGACGTGAAGCTCCTACCCACCCGGGCCGCCACCGCGGAGAACCCGTCGATCAGGAAGACTCGGCCGCCAACGTCCATGTCCGGGTCGATGCTGGCGGTCACACCCCTCGGGGCGCGGGTCACCCCCCACGAGAAGCATGAGCACCGCGCTGGATTTCTGTCTGGTAGGCTTCCGGGTAGCCGCCCCGATGTCCCTCCCGCTGACCAAAGCCCTGAAGCTCTACAACGAGCACGTGAAGGCGTTGGACGACCCGACGGTCGAGATCCCGGAGATCACGCTTCACCGCATCATCCACGAGGCACGGCGGGGCCTGAAGGACGCGGGTCTCGACGACCGGTGGGCCTTCTGGAGCCTCATCGGGCTGGCCGAACGGCGACTGGCCCACCTTCCGGAGGCAGCGTCGGCGTTCCGCAACGCGCTTCTCACGCGGCCTAATGACCCCTACAGCGCCGCAAGCCTGGGGACGGTGCTCGCGATGCTCGGCCGGCATCGGGAGGCGTTGCCGTTCCTCGCGACGGCGCTGCGAAACGTTCCCGCGGGTTCCATTACGGAAGTGCTGGTCCTGTGCGCACAGGCCGAAGCCCTTCACACGATTGGCGAGGCTGAGGGCGCCCGAGCGGCCCTTACACGGGCGATCCGCCTCGCTCGGGCCGAGGAACCGCAGATGTACCTTCGGCTGGCAGATGTCCTTGCTTCCTCGGGCCGCGACGACGACGCCGTGGAGTTCCTCGCGCGAGCCGTAGCGGCGGGCAACAAGATCGAGCGCGGCGATCGGCCGGCGCTTGAACTACTTCGGGACGTCCCGGCACCCTGGTTGAAGCCGCCCCTGATCACTCCCGTCGCTGCGGAGGCGTGGGTGCGGGTCGCCGAGCGTGAGGACGCCCCTCTCCCCGAGGGCATGGCGACCCCCGCTCGCGTGTCGCTCTCTCCGGAAGGCTGGGCGCGGTTTGCCGCGCTCGTGAAGGACTGAGCGCCATGATGGAGGTGCGACGAGTCCGCGGGAGCGACGTGCTCGGGGGGTTCGGGTCGGGGAACGCCGACCTCGACCGGTATCTGCACCAGTACGCGAAGCAGAACGACCGGCGGCACTGGAACGCGACCTGGATCGCCGTGGACGACGGCGAAGTGGCCGGGTTCGCGACCGTAGTCGCCGGTGCGGTGGAGGCGAAGGAGCTGGAGTCGGTGCTGCCGAAGCTGCCGCAGTACCCCGCTCCCATCCTGCGCCTCGCGCGACTGGCGGCCGACCAGCACTACACGGGCAAGGGGGTCGCGTCGGCGCTACTGCAGGCCGTCTTTCAGGCCGCCGTCGAGCAGGCCGAGCGGACGGGGTGCGTCGGCGTGTTCGCCGACGCCAAGCCAGGGGCCGTGACGTTCTACGAGAAGCTCGGGTTCGTGACCGTGCATCACCCAGAAACCGGAGAGAGCACCGCGGGCATGTTCCTCCCGCTGGCCGCCGTTCGGGCGAGGCTCAGCCCCCGCTCAGGTTGACCGCGCGCTGACGGGCATGAGCCGCCGCCCCAACTCCCGCGCCCTGGCCCACACGTACGCCGAGCGCATCGCGGCCCTCAACGCCCTCGGCATCGAGCTTCACACCATCGCGGTCCACGTCGAGGTGAGCGACTCGACGCTCCGCCGGGTGCGTACGGGTCAGCCCGTCGTGCGCGCAACGGCCCGCTCGATCGAGCTGGCTGTCGACCTCCTCGTCGCCCGCCACACCCCGACGTCCTAACGCTCAGCGCCGTCGTCCCCGAGGCGCACCGCCACCGTGGCTTCGGCCTGCGGCGCGCCGCTCGTGGCCGGAGCGGTGTTGGCCTGCGCTGCGGGCGAGGGGCGTGCGCCGTGTCGGCCGTTGGGCCCGTTGCGCTTCAGCTCGAGCTCCGTCGTGTAGCTCCCCTCGACCTTGTGCAGGGCCTTCTCGACGTACCAGAGCCCGCCGTCGCGCGGCGCCACGCCGACGATCTGGACGACGCGCCCGGTGCGCACGAGTGGCAGCCCGAGGCAGGTGACCTTGCCCTTCACCCGCCCTCGCTCGTGCGCACGGAACCGTCCCTCCGAGACCTGGCGCAGGTGCGTCCGGGCCGCCGCCGCAGGCGCCGCCACGGGGTGCGACTCGACCTCGCCGCGCGTTGCGACCGTCGCCTGGGTGCCCGAGCCCGCGGCCGGAGGGGCCTCGCCGAAGCTCTCGGCGTAGCCCTGCGAGGCGAGGTTCACCAGCAGGTGCGGGTCGTCCTCGGTGGGCGCCGAGGGCGAGGCCGCAGCCGCCGCGCGCGACGCCGCGTAGGCCGCACGCTGCGCGGCGGGTGACTGCGACGCGGCCTCCGGGTGCGACGCGACGTACGCCCGCTGCCCCGCCTCCTCGGCGGCGCGGGACGCGCGTTGCGCGGCGAGGGCGCGGGTGCGGCGGGCGGCGAGCACCGCGCGCGTGGTGTTGGGGTCGCCCGCGGCGTGGGAGAGGGCCTCGCCGGTGGCCGGGTCGGTGAAGAGGGCGACGGCGCCGGCGTCGCGCCGCTCGTGCCTGCGGATCTGCGTCTCGACCTCGAAGGAGAGGACCTCGCCGTTCTTCCATCGGAAGTGCAGCACCTGGTCGGCACCGCCCGAGAGGCGCGGTTCGCGCACGACGAGCGCGTCCCCCTCGACCAGCACCTCCAGGCCCAGCTCCCCGGTGCGCGCGAGGAGCCACTGCCAGACGTGCTGGTTGTCGATCGTCTGCGCGTCGAAGCGGATGCCCTCGGGCGCCTGCCAGTCCATGCGCAACCCGGCATCGCGCGCGAGCTCGGTGACCGCGCCGCGGAACGTCGCGCCCCGGAAGACGCGTCGCACCGGTCCCACGGAGAGGGAGAGCTCCCTCCCCAGGGCCTCGACCTCGATGCGGTCGTCCTCGTGCCTCGGGTCGACGCGATGGATGATCCCGCCGCGGGGGGCGGAGAGCGTGCCGTGGTAGCCCCAGCGGACGCCCAGGGTCTGTCCCTCCTGGAGCGTCTCCCGTTCGCGCAGGAGCCCATCGATGTCCGAGAAGACGAGCTTGATCTTCGTCGTCTTCCCCACCTCCTCGTCGACCTCGAGCGAGAGCACCCGGCGCGAGAGGTCCCGGCCCGACGGGACGCCGTCGAGGGAGACGAAGACCACGGGCGTGCGCTCGGACGGTGGCATTGACCCTCAGCCGAGGGTCAACGGCGCGTTGAGGCGAGGTGACCTGTCGGACTGGCTGGGCAATGTGACTGAGGCCGCGATCAGTAGAACGAATTCGGCCGATCGCGCGGTAGTTCAGTGGCGGTGCTAGAGCGAATTTGCATGCCCCTCAATCAGGGCATCGACGGCAGACGCAAGAGATCCGAGAAACCGCAGCCATAGCGATACATCACTTCTCGAAATGCTTAATACGCTCGCGGAGTGAGCGACTCGGTGTCGAGATGAGACGATGGTGTCGAGAGTGTCGCGAACGAAGTCGATCGCTTCCTGCTTTCCCCACAATGCATCGAAGTGCGGCCGAAGTTTCTTGAATGGATCGGCGATCCCGAGATTGCTCAGCAATTCAGCAAGGGCATCTGCACCAATATTCCCTCCGGTTTGCGAAAGGGCATTTGCGTCAATAAGCCCGTCGGAAATCGTTCTTGCGGCGGCCTGGACCGCTGCTATTCGGGCTGCCTTGCCAGACATGGCGGTCGCCCCACCGCCAATTGACGCGAATCTAGGGCCCTTCAGCGCAAGTTCCATCGAGCTGTATATCGACGCCACCTGCATTTTATGCGGCAGTCGACTAAACGGAGTTCGGCTAGGCGCGCTCGCGAACGGGGACAGATGTTCGGCGATTGCCTGCCTCACAAATCGCTCGAAGGCCCCCACCATTAGTACGGTCGATCCGCCCCGGAGCCCACGCATTTCATCGAGCGACGATGCAGGGTCAGTCGGAAGTGGAGGGTCATTGTATCGGACCTCGATCGTGTGAAGTGCACTCGCCGTTCCGAGAGATACGACGAATTCTCCATAGGCCCTGCTTGTCACAGCGGAAGGCCACACACTTGAGAGACAAGGATTCGAACGTGGTCAATTCGAACCTGAAACGAACCCGGCGTATTCGTTGCTGCGTCCACGCTACGGCGGAAATCGTCCTGTGCAAACAGTTCCTTGAACCTCTCGATAATGTCCTCCTGACAGGCGCTCAAGCGCTGCGCATCCATGCCGCGAAGGGCAAGCATCTGAGCGTCGAAGAGTGATGCCAGCACAGGCTGCCTCCACTGCTGGCGATCGGTCTGCCATCGCTGAAAAGCATGCTCGCCGAATGCGGCTTCTACTGCTCGAAGTGCCTGCCAGAAGTCGGCCTCCAAGATCTTCAACTCGCTCGCTGGCGCCCGCTGGTTGACCTTCATGAAGGTGTCCATCGCTCGCATCATGCCGCTATTCAGCGTGCTCCAATTCTCTCGGAACGTCATGAATCGGAGCACAAATTCCGCGTCGCGCATCTCTTGATGAAGAACAGATTTGGCCTTGTTCGTGATGCGCAATACATGATGGAATTCGGGCGCTTCCGACAGGCGAAGAATCATGTCGTTGAGCGGGCCTGGCCAAGTGCTGTTTCGGATCTCCTGGGCGTTGAGTCGCACGCCGCCAGTGTTAAGTCGTCGGAAGACCTCGAATTTGATATCTGGGTCGGACTGCCGTAGGATAATCACTGCGCGCACAGTCGGACGAACCTTGATGACGGTTTGTAGCTCGATAGGAAGGGTGTCGATGTTCTTTCCGTTGATGTCCGAAAACACCTTCAGGTCGGTGAGAGTCAGTCTGCCTCTGAGCATGGCGTAGATGGCGCTCAGTCGTTGCTTGCCGTCAATCACCGAATACTTCCCGAGTTCGTCCTCGTTGAGGTAGATTGGGGGGACAGGGACGTTCATGAGGAACGATTCGATGAGCTGCGACTGTCGCTTTGGGTCCCAGCGGAATCGACGCTGATACTTGGGCGAAAGATCAATCCTTTTGCTCTCGATGAGATCTGCGATGCTAGAAAGGTTGTAGTCAACAACGCTGGTCACAAGCTCGCGTTGCTTCTCTAGCCAGAAACCAACGGGATCGGCCGACTGACTTGCGTCCCCCTGCTCCGCCCCCTCATCGTCAAATCCCTCAACATCGGGCTCTGCTTGAGGCTGAGTGACCGGGCGGCGCTTGGTCGTATACTTCATCGGAAATTCTCTCTTCTCCCCGAGGCGCTGTCCGCAGTGCCCCAGCGGGATCGACGATGCCAGATTGCTCCCTAGGTCTCAACTACTGCCCTCTGAATGGCGCGTCGCTAGGTTTGGAAGCATCACGGTCCGCTGCCTCGAGAACGACTAGCTGCGCTGTACGTTGCCTCTATTTGCCCGCCGCCCAGGTTGACGCCTCGCCCGAGGCGCATGACCACCACTATCCTCCTTCCGTGCGGCGCCGAGGCCGTAATCGACGAGTGCACCGGCGTCGCGTAGCGGCACACCCACGACGTCCTCAAGGCCATCGAGACGGGCCACCCGCCGGCACTGGACTGGCAGGATCGGGTGCCGCTCGAGGTCGTCTCGAGGATCGGCCGGCGCGCGCCGACGGAGCGCGACCTCTTGCACCTCGCGACGGGTTCGCGCCTGCGGCTGCTGGTCGAGGCGCGTCGCCTGACCTACGGCGACGCGCTCGAGATGGAGTGGGGGTGCAGGTGCGGCGCGAAGTGCGAGGCCACCTTCGACCTCGCCCGGCTCGCCGACCTGCCCTACCCAAACCCGCCGCAGGCCGCCTTCCGCGCGGGCACGGGGAAGGTCTTCACGCTCACCTAGGGCACCGGCGCGACGGAACGCGACTTCGCGCGGGCCACGATGCGCAACGAGCTGAGCTTCCTCGACGAGCCGCTCTGCCGGATCGTCGCGCTCGATGGCGAGCCCGTCGGCCTGAGGGTGATCACGAAGCTCTCGGCGCGCGTCCTCGACGAGGTCCGCAAGGTCGGCCGCGCGATGGTGCCCGTGTACGACCCCGAGGCGCGTCAGCTCGCGCCCCTGCGACTCGTAGGCGATGCCGATGAGGAGCCGGAGCCGGCGACCGACGCCGTGACCGACCCGGCGCGGATGCCCCAGGCGGGGTGCCCCGAGCGCGTGCGCCTCGCGTGCGAGTCGTGCGGCCACCGCACGGCCGTGCCCCTAGGGACGCAGCCGGATTTTCTCTTGCCGGGGGTGCAGGCGGCGGCGGACTGACCGCCCTCCTCACCCCCCGCAGCGCCTACGCGTCGGGGCTCTGCGACCCGGAGCGCGACGTGTGCGAGTTCGCCATCGGCCGCTACCCCTGGAGCCGCGATGCCATCCTCGCCATGCCCCTCAGCGCCCGACGGCAGCAGCTGCTCTGGCTCCGGAAGCACCAGGCCGACCTCGCCGCTGAGATTGAGAAGGCTGGTCAGTAACGTTTCCGTGGGCTGTTCCATATTGAATTACCGTAGAGGCACCGAGCTTCCATCGACTATGGGGTCGCCTCCAGCGCATCCAATAGTGCCAGCATCGCCTGCGCCCGCTCGATCGACGCGAGGAGGGTGGCCTTCGTCTCAGCGAGGGCGCGACTCGCGGTCCCTGCGCGCGCGAGCGGGGGCTCGCGCTTGTAGGCCCACGCGCCGCTGAATGCCTTCAGAGTCGCCTCCATGAGCCGGCGCTCGACCTCGCCGGTTGCGGGGAGCGCGAGCGCGTCCCGAGCCCGGTCCTCGACGCCCTCGCGCACCTGCCCCGAGCCTCCCGCGAGCGGCGTCCACCCCATCGTCGCGGGGCGCCCGTGGCCCACCTGCGCGAGCGGCGCGACGAGCCGCGAGGGCGGCTGCGAGGAGCGCGTCGACCACGGCGCCGAGGTGTCGAGGGGCTTCCACGTCTCCACGTACCCGCCGAGGCGCACGCTCAGCAGGAAGCGGGTGGCGAAGCCCGGCACGTCCTCGACGCGCGCCTCGACCCGGCCCCCGGCGCGACCCACGGCCCGCGCGGTGAGCCGCAGGATCGGGACGGGCGCGAGCCCGGCCGTGACGAGCACCAGGCGCGCCGCCGCGTCGGGCTCGTCGTTGTAGTCCGAGGGGAGCGCCATCGCGGCGCCCGGCTCGGGGGCGAGCACAAGCTGGCGGCCGTCGGGCAGCGTCGCGATGCGGGGGTCGAGCGTGACCCCCGCGCTCGCGGCGAGCTGCCGGCGTTCGAGCTCGCGGGCCACCCGGTCGACCTTGGCGAAGAGCGGCGCGACGCTCGCGCGCCACGCGGCGAGGTCGGCCGCGTAGGCCAACTCCTCGGCGGCGACCGCGCGGCGGTGGTCAGGGGTGAAGCGGTCGTCGTAGACCGCGCCCGCCATCGTGAGCAGGTGGAGGGCCGACGTGAGGGCGCGCGCGTAGGGGTCGTCGGCCGCGAGCGCGGCGAGCCGCGCCTCGACGACCGCGCGGGTTGTGGCCCAGTCGATCGAGGCGGGCGCGGCGAGCGGGTCGGGGGGTCCCACGGGGGGCATCGGGGCGGGGGCGCTCGACAGGTTGCCGGGCGAGCGGGGCACGCGGAGGGTCGGCATGACCCTATCGGGGGGTCAACGGCTCCAAGGAGCAGAGACGCTGCGCCTGCGACTCGGGCTAGCGCAACACGCCACGCGCAAACCTTGAGAGTATGAGCGGCAGTTTGACCGTTTCTCTCGCGCGCGAAATCACGCTTTCAGCCTCGACTCTCACCAGGTCAAACGTCATCCTCTCCCAGTCCGTCATCCTGCCATGCTCAATGAACTGCGACAGCCATCGAGTAATGGTTTCCAGTTTTGCTGCAAGAAGGAGCACGTCGTGCCGGGATGATTTAAGCCTAGAGATCATCGAGATCATAAAAAGCGACACCGAAATCGTGAGAAATCCACTGGCTCCGGTTGCGATCCAGACTTCATGGCTTGGCCTGTTAAGTCGGGCATATAGAGGACCAATCTGAATCGTCGCTGCGACGGAAGCCACGCCGGCCAAGAACGAAACGATAGCGCGAAGGTTCAGCGACTCGTGACGCTCGCATGCTCTCATGAGGCGAGTCACAAAATCCCCAACTACCGCAGGCGCCTCGGTTTTCCACCGATCGTCCACCGGTTGAAAATTGGGTACAATCCTAGCTGCGGCAATATCTGGATTGGAGTCTCTCATGCAGAAATTTCTGCTCGGCCTTTCCTGATTTTCAGAGAAGACTGAAGATTTTAGTCGACAGATCCTGGAGGTTCCTGAACTGGATGGGTTCGTCGTATCCTGCTGCGTTTGGGGCGAGGATCGTTGCCTCGAAGTCTCGCAGCGAGTTGATCATCAATGATGCTGAGCACACATCGTGCAGGAAGTGCTTTTCCCCAAAGTGCGCCCCAAGTGCTTGCATTCTCTTGCCATAAGCCGACGACGCTCCAGCGTAGTAGTCGCGAACATCAACTCTCTGGTTCCACCAGAGGTCTTGTTTTGCGACGACGGTGAGGATATTAAGCACTCGGGTCGTTGCGACATTGGTAAGACGTTGAACAAGGTGGTCCAGGCAGTCCAGCTCGTGGATCATTCGAGCTTCGCGGAATCGAGGGAGGAAGTCAGATGGGGACTGCATCGCAGGATCAAATAGCTCGGAAGTCTTATAGGAGATACCGATCGCATGGTAGCCGTATGCCACTACATTGATTACCAGCGAAAGCTTTTCGCTGCTCAATGCCTCGGCCAACGGAGGATCTAGCACCTTCAGTCGCGGCAACTGTCCCGGGGCGATAACGAGCGAGCCCGCAAGGTTGAGAGGCAACTCTCGTTCTTCGGATTTTGGTGATTCGACATAGTTACTACGGAGGCGATCGGTGTCTTTTCCCTCTAGGAAGTGTCCTAACGTGCTCTTTCCGACTCCACCGGCGCCAGCCATCACGACACGAACTGAACCGCGCTTCGCATAGTTTGCCGCTTTGGCGGCCTTCGACATAATCGCACCGCGGTGCTCCCATAGTGTTGCGCCTGCCTCGATCGTAGCTGCCAACTCAGAAAACATACTCTATGACTCCTTGTGTTCTCCCCTATACCAGTGGGGCACGTCGCCGTAAAGGTTGCGCCCGAGCGTCTCGCTGCGTCGGTTCACGTACGTCTAGGATTGGCGCCCGCCCGCAAACCAACTCAGCGGCGCCAGGAGTCCCCACGATGGCCACCCCCGACGCACCCGGCCGCTTCGGCCTCTACATCGGCACCGTCGCCGAGGTGAACGACCCCGAGCAGCGGGGCCGCATCCGCGTCCGCGTCCCCGAGCTCTTCGGCGACACCGTCCTCGCGGGCTGGGCCCTGCCGATCGGGCAGCACTTGGGGGACGGGAGCGGGTCGATGATCATCCCGACCCCCGGCGCCGTCGTGTTCGTGCAGTTCCTCTCGGGGAGCACGGACCTCCCCGTCTACCAGCCCGGCGCGTGGGCACAGAGCCCGGCGGAGACGAGCAGCGACCCGCAGTACCCCCCGCTCCAGAACGGCTACCCCGAGAAGCGCATGCTCCTCCGCTCCCACCGCGGGCACACTCTCTCGATCACCGAGGAGGAGAACGGCGACGCGACGCTCATGACGGAGAAGACCCTGCTCCGCATGGTGAACGAGGACGGGCGCATCGAGCTCGACGTGCGCGGCGGGCCCGACGGCAAGGTGGTGGTGAACGAGCCGAGCGAGAACCAGCTCGCCGCCCGAAAGGGCGACCCGGTGGAGATCGGCTCCCTCTCGTTCACGTTCGTCCCCAACTCGTCGGGGACGCCCGCGTCGCTGTCCATCACCTACGTTCCGCCCGGCGAAGGAGCGCCGGTTACGCTCGCGACGGGGAGCGGCACCATCACGCTCCAGGGTCTCATCAACGGCGGCTCGCCGAGCGTCCTGATCGGCGACTGATCGCTACGGCGTCACGCAGCGACCGTTCCGTGGGTTGCAGCGGTAGCCAGCGGGGCACATCGCGTCGGAAGTACAGCCCGCGACGACGGTTCCGGTGCAACTGCGAACCGCCTCTCCGTTCAGGTCGGTGGCGGTGAGGGTGCAGTTCGAGCTGGTGCCAGTGACGGCCCATGGGAAGCACCCCACGTCATCAGAGCAGGGGAGAATGCCTCGGCGCGCACAGCGTCCGGCGGTGCAGCGAGCCGACCCCTGCCGCAGACAGTCGTCGTCGCTCGCGCACGTCGCCGTGCCACACGACGCCACCCCATCTACGCCGCGGCAGTATACGCACGCGCCCTCGCGGCACGACGCGGTTGACCCGCTCGGAAGCCCGGTCGTGCTGCACACCCGCGCCAGCCCCCACGCGCCCCCGACGCACCGCTCGACGCCGGTCGAGTCCGCCGTGCAGCGGATCGCATCGTTGGTGCACGGAGCTGCCGCGCACGCGCCCGCGACGCACACCTGGCCTGCGGCGCACGGGTGCCCGCACATGCCGCAGTGGGCGGCGCTGGTCCGCGTGTCGGTCTCGCAGCCGTTGGGCGCGAGGCCGTCGCAGTTGCCGTAGCCCGCGCTGCAGGGTGGGATGGAGCAGAAGCCGTTGTCGCAGGTCTGCCCCGGCGCGCAGCCGTTGCCGCAGAGGCCGCAGTGCACGGTGCTCGATCGCAGGTCGGCCTCGCAGCCGTTGGCGGCGTTGCGGTCGCAGTCGGCGAAGCCCGCCGGGCACGAGGGTGCGTCGGGCCGGTCCGCCGCCGCGTCGCTCGCGCTCGACGAACCGGCGTCGGCGGGAGCGTCGCCGGGACCCGCATCCAGGCCGGCGTCGATCACCAGGCGCACGCACGTCCCGTCGGAGCACGCCGCGTCGCTCGCGCACCGTCGGCCGCAGCTGCCGCAGTGCTCGCGGTCGGAACGGAGCTCGGCCCGGACGGGGCTGAAGCAGCCCCGCGCAGCCTCCTCGGCGGGCGAGATGGGGCAGGCGTAGGTGCCGGGCGGGCCTTCGGCCGAGCAGCGGCCGTCGAGGCAGAAGCCTCCGCAGCAGTTGTGCCCGCAGGCGCCGCAGTGCGCGGGGTTGGTGCGCGGGTCGACGGTGACCGTGCCGCCGCTCACGGTGCATCGGAGCGTCGCCGGGAGGGCGTCCGCCGCGTCGAAGCCCGTGTCGGGGGCCGTCCCAGCGTCGGTCGCGTCGACGACGCTGCCGGCGTCGACCACGTCCAGCGGTGTCCCCGCGTCCGGCGCGTCGAGGGGAGCGACGACGTCGGTCGGCGGGCTCACGTCGGCGCCACCGTCGATCCGCGCGTCCGTGCCGTTTCTCGAGTCTGCCCGCCCAGCGTCGGGCGCGTCGGGTGCGTCGATGGAGGACGCGTCGAAGTCGCCTCCGCCGTCGGGCGAGCCGTCGAGAGGGCGGGGCTCGGAGACGCAGGCGGCGAGCGCGATCGAGGCGAAGGCGATAGGGAGCAGCAGCCGCATGGGAGGGGTCCGCATCGTGTCCACGGTAGCGCCGCCGAGTAGGGGGTCGTCAACGCCGAGCTGCCTTGCCCGTTCTCGACCCCAAAGGCCGGAAGGCGGGATTGTTGGGAGGACGGGGCCGAGGGAGTCAGGGAAGCGAGTCGACTTCTCCTTCAGTGACCCCCGACGCCCAGTCCTTCACGGCGGCCCGCGCCGGCGCGATCGAGTGCACGCGACCGGTGGGCTTCTCGATCGCACGCGTGGGACCGTAGGATTCGTCCCATTCGACTTCGAACCTTCGCCAGCGCAGCCGCCGAGCGCTCACATCCAGGTTGTCACCCTGCATCACGAGAAAGTCCGAGGGATGCGCGCGCAGCATGAAGCGCGTCGGATCCGCCGGGACTGATTCCGTCGCCCACCGTACAAGTTCTTCGATGCGATCGTCCTTTTCGTCGTCCATGGCCGCAGCCTAGGCACTCGAACCGAGCGCTGCCAGTCCATGCGACTTGTTGCGCGTCTCACCCACCGTTGGCCTTCTCGATCTCGGCGGCGAGGTCGGCCTGGTGCTTCCGGAGCCAGGCGAGGTGCTCCCGGCGGACGCTTACCGGGAGGGCGAGGATCGCGTCGCGGCTCCAGGGAACTCGACCCGCGGCGAACTCGAACGCGTCGCGCTCGAAGTCACAGAGCCCCGCGGCGTACGCGCGGCGGGGGGCGAGGAGGGCGATCAGTCCGCCGCCGACTGCACCCCCCGCAAGAGAAAATCCGGCTGGGTCGCCAGGGGGATCAGGCTGCGGTGCCCGCACGATTCGCACGCGAGGCGGACGCGCTCGGGGCACCCCGCCTGGGGCATCCGGGTGGGATCGGTGACGATGTCGGTCGTGGCCTCGGGCTCCTCCGGGCTGTCGTCCGCTGCCGCTCCCGCCGCTGCGGGGCGCGCCTCCGGGTCGTAGGACGGCACCATCGCGCGGCCCGCCTTGCGCACCTCGTCGAGGATCCGCGCGGAGAGCTTCATGATCACCCGCGGCCCCTTCGGCTCGCCGTCGATCGCCTCGATGCGGCAGAGGGGCTCGTCGAGGAAGGACATCTCGTTGCGCATCGAGGCGCGCGCGAACTCCCGGTCCGTGAGGCCGGAGCCCCAGCCCAGGGTGAAGACCTGGCCCGAGCTCGCCTTGAAGCGCGCCGAGGCCGGGCTCGGGTAGGGCTGGTCGCGCAGCTCCGCGAGGCTGAACGTCACCGCGCACTTCGCGCCGCAGCGGCACGACCACTCCATCTCCAGGTCGTCGCCGTAGGTGAGGCGCCTCGCTTCGATGAGCAGCCGGAGGCGCGAGCCGGAGGCGAGGTGCAGCAGGTCGCGCTCGGTCGGGGCGCGCCGGCCGAGCGTGGTGACGACCTCGAGCAGGACCTTGTCCTCCCAGTCGATCGCGGGCGTGCGGCCCGTCTCGATGGCCTTCAGGACGTCGTGGATGTGCCGCTGGGCGGTGCCGGTGAACTCGCCGACGACCGCGGTCGTGCCGCAGGGGAGGGGGACAGAGGTGCTCATGCGCCTCGCGGGAGGCGTCAACCTGAGCGGCGCAGGAGAGAGGGGAGCGTTCAGCGGATGGGGTCGACGCGGTCGACCGAGAGCTTCAACTCGGCCTCGACCTTCTTCTCGTCGCCCGATTCGAGGTCGACGTTGCCCGGGTCGGTGATGAACGCGCCCACGCAGAGCCACTCGTGGATCTCGCGGCCGTCGGTGTCGTACTGCACGACCGTGACGTCGCGCTTGGCGGCCTGCGGGGGCACCGAGGCGCGGCCCGTGCGGGCGTTGGCGCACTCGCCGAGCCACTGGGTGATGGCGGCGTTGAGCCCGCCGTCGGTCCCCAGGTAGCCCTTGAGCTCGAGCTCGTCGAACTCCATGAGGCCCGACGGGAAGTGCTGCGGCGCGGCCGTGCCCGCGGGCTGCACGGAGGTCTTCTTGATCTTGCCGCGCGGGACCTTCGCGTGGGTCCAGTAGCCGAACGGGAAGCCCCGGACGAACACCTGGAACTGGCCCCGAACGACGGGCGGGCTGGCGACTTGCGGGAATGCCATCAGACGTCTCCTTCACGCCCCGGGCGGGGCCTCACTTCCACGGGGGTAAGAGCGCCGCACGGGGCGCCCGGGGGGTCAGCCTTCGAGGCTCGTGCCCTGCGCGCTCACCACGAGCCGCAGGTGCTGCTCCTCGCTGGTCTCGACGGGCACGAAGAACACGTCCTCGAGGGTGCGCTTCGCAGCGATCACCCCGGCCGTGTTGATCGAGGCGTCGCAGACGATGCGGTACGAGGAGATGGTCCCTCGCTTCGCGGCGAGCCCCTCGAGGAACCGGTCGGCGCGGTTGCGCAGCGTGCGCCAGAGGTCCGGGTCGTTGGGCTCGTAGCGGTCGACGCGGTTGGCCGCCAGGAGGCTCTCGCCGATGAAGTCGGTGAGGATGCCGACGTTGAGCCGGTCGAGCGCGCTCGCGGCGACCTGGAGCGTCTTCTGGCCCTCGATGACGAGCGCGGCTTGCGGGTCGAGGAAGACCGCGTTGACCCCCGCGTCGGCGAGCGCCCGCATGTCCGCGTCGGAGAGGGCGATGCGCGCGCGCCGCACGCCCCGGTCGAGCTTCGCGCGGTTGGCCCCCGCTGGCGCCGACCAGATGCCGTCGCCCGCTGCCCCACGGGCGAGCGCGGCGAGCAGCTCGCCGTCGATGGGCACCCAGAAGGGCGCGCGCGTCGCCGGGTTCACGATCTCATGCCAGCCCGCGTAGAGCGCGGTGTACGGCGAATCGGTCGCCGTGCCCAGTGCGAAGGGCGCCGTGCGGCGGCGGTAGGCCGCGGCACCCGAAGGCGTGGTCACCGAGAGCGGGATCGAAGCGACGTAGCGGCAGTCCTTGCGCGCCAAAGCCCACGCATCGATCGCCTGCTGCGCGGTGTGGTCGGTCATCCCAGGCGTCGAGAGGAGGCGGAAGCCCGTGACGACGTCGAGCGCGTGCACGCCGTTGCGCGCCGCGGCGGTGCCGACCCAGTCGTCGGCCGTGAGTCCTGCGAGGCCGTCGTTGCCGCCCGCGGGCGTGTACGTGCCGGCCAGCGGGCGGTCGGCGGGCGCGACTGCGGCCGAGGCGAGGTCCTCGGCGAGCAGGAGCGACTCGCCCTCGGCGAGCGCGGTCACGACGTAGAGAGCGTCCGTCGGGTCCATCGAGAGGCCTGCAAACTCGGGCTGCAGGGGCTGCCCCGACGCGGTGAGGACGCGCAGCCGGAAGCGCGTCGCGGGTTCGCGCGGGTCGTCGTCGATCACCGCGCGCGCGCCGTGGGCCCAGGTGCCGTCCGAGGAGCCGTAGAGCCGCAGGGTGGGCACCGCGACGTTGGCCGACCCGGCGTGCGGGAAGTCGTCGAAGCCGAACGCGGCGGCGGTCGAGGTGTTCTGCACGTGCACGCTCACCCCGGCGCCGGTCGCCGTCGTGCGCAGGCGAGGGTGGCCGTCCGCGTCGGCGTCGGCCGAGATGCCCGCGACGGCGGCCTCGACGATGGCCTCGAACTCCGCGACCGTCACGGCCTCGATGTCCGCCACGTTGTTGGGCCCGGCGTTCGCGCCCGCCGCGACCGCGAGGCCGAGGCTCGCGAGGACGTCCGCGTCGGTGCCTGCGAGCACGGCGATGGCCGCGCCGGAGCCGCGCTGGTCGGTGGCGATCCGCACCATCCCGGACTCGTCCTCGGCGTAGACGCCCGGCACCTGGCTGTTGATCGCCGCAAGGTACGCCGCCTCGGTGGCCTCGGTGCCGTCGAAGGTCACATCGCGCGCGACGCCGCCCACGGAGAGGCGCAGCCGGTGGCCCGCCGTCACGGCCAGGAAAGTGGCCGCCACGCCGAGCAGCACGGCGGGGGTGGCGCGGAAGGTGGCCACCAGGCCGCCGCCGCCCGAGACCGACACGACCAGGGTCTGGCCGGGCGCGAGGCGCACCGGGAAGACGCCCGTCCCGACGACACTGCCGGGGCCCGCCGTAGACGCGCGGTCGGGGACGATCACCTCGGCCGCGACGCTCGTGCGGCTCGCGAGGTCGGCCGGATCGGCGAGGTGCACGACGCGCGAGACGTCCAGCACGCACCCGTTCTCCAGTGCGCGCCGGGCGCACCAGGAGCCGACCTGGCCCGCGACGGGACCGCCGTAGACGCGCTCGAACTCGGGCACCGACGAGATGCGGCGCGAGCTGCCGACAGGGCCGCGCTCGGCGATGAGCACCATCGCGGCGCGGGCCTTGGGGTTGGTCGGGATGTAGGCGCTCGCGTCGACGACGTCGAGGTTCTGACCGTAGGGCATGCGGGGGACTCCTCGGCCCTCGCCGCCCCGTCACCCGCCCGGCGCTTCGGGCTCGGCGCGCAGGTCGATGTCCCGCGCCGTGTCGACGGTCACGGGGGCGCCCCGGTACAGGAACACGGGCGAGAGGATGATCGACCCGCGCGCCTCGTGGATGTCCGCGGGCGTCGGGCGCGCGGCGCCCCGGGCGAGCGGCGCGCGGGAGAAGAGGTTCGAGCCCGAGAGCTTCGGGGTGCGGGCCAGCCACTCCTCGAAGCGCTGCATCATCGCCACGATCTCCCAGTAGGCCGAGGTGGCGCTCGCGGTGTGCCCGGCTCGGGCCTGGGCGACGACCTCGAAGGCGAGCGTGTAGCTCCGGGGCCACGGGCGCACGACCATGGTGGCGGCGGTGCGGTCCTCGGAGATGCGCTCGCGGGCGTATGGGGCGCGGCGGTCTCGCTCCTCGAGCACCGCGGGCCCGAGGAGCATCACGCAGGGCCAGGCCTTCCGCTCGGGGCGCCCCGACACCTCGACGACACCCGTGGCGGCGCTGACCGACACCCGATCGCCCCACGGCGCGGGGGAGGGGAGCACGAGCGCGCCCTCCTCCCGGAGCGAGGTCACCAGCTCCGTGATCGCGTCCCTCATCGGTCCCTCAGCGCGCCCTTCACGGCGGCCTTCAGGAGCTCCCGCGTGGGTCGGCGGGCCTTGGCGATACCCGGCGCGACGAAGGGGCGCGCGGGGATCACCACATGGGTCGTGTCCGCGCGCAGGTGCAGGCCCTCGGCATGGAGGTGCGCGCGCATCGCGGGCGTGACCTCGATCGTCGCGCCCTCCTCCTGCACCCGGGCGATGCGCGCCAGGGGCCCGGCCGGGATGCCTGCCCAGACGCCGCCCCCGCCGGGGGTCACGCGGAAGGTCACGGCCTGCTCCATCTCCCCGCCCACGAGCGGCTCGTCGGAGCCCTTCCGCTCGGCGCTGAAAGGGTGCAGCGCCGGGGAGACCGCGTGCATCTCAGCGACGATCCCGGCGACCATCGCCGCGCCGACCACGGGCTCGGCCCGCGCGATCCCGACGCGCACCTTCTCGCCGAGCGCGTGGAAGCGCCGGTCCATGCGGTCCCAGTCGCCCTTCATCTCGGCACCCATCAGCTCGCGGCCTCGTCGTCGAAGAACGCCCAGAGGTGGTGCGGCCGGCCGCGGTACTGCGCGTGCTGCTCGACCCGGAGCACCCGCCAGTTCACCGCGCGGCCCGCGACGACCGTGATGCGGTCCCCGAGCGCGACCGTGACGCCCGCGGCGGCGAGCGCGTCGATCTCGAACACCACCCGGCCCGCCGCGTTGGCCGTCGCGTCCGCGCCCGCGGTCGTCATGCGCAGGCGCTCCCCGCGCGTTTCGCGCACCTGGCCGACGAGCGATCGCGCCACCGTCGGCACCGCGCCCACCGGCTCGCGGGTGATGGGGTCGACGGCGCTCGCCGCACTGTCGACCTGCAGCAGCGTCACGGCGCAGGGGTGGATGAGCCGCGGGCGCACTACACCCTCCCGCCCGCGGGGGGCCGCCGGTAGCGCTCGAGCGCGCGGTCGATGTCGGGGTCGCTGGTCAGGCCGTTGTTGCGCCACCCGCCGGGCGCGCCGGGGAGCACGCCGCCGCGCTCGTAGCTGTGGCCGTCGGTCTGCTCGCGGAAGACCTCGCCCGCGCGGCGCTCGATCTGCTCCTCGGCGTCGCCGATCAGCGCGAGGTCGCGCACCGCGAGGCGCAGGCACGCCTCCCGGATCGCGGGCGGTGGACTGGTGAGGTCGGCCTCGACGAAGCCGAAGGTGCCGGCGACCACGACGTTTCGGCGGCCGCGGGCCCAGCAGCCCGACGGCCGGGCGAGTTGCGGGACGTGGCGGCGGTCGGGCAGCTCGCCGGGCACGCCGTCGACGAGGAGCTCGCCCACCGTGAGCGCGCTCCCGTCGAGCACGACGCTCGTGACGGTGATGGGCGGCGCCGACAGCGGGAGCCAGTCGAGGCCCGTGCCGTCCAGGCGCAGGGTCGCGGCGCGCGGGGAGAACCACCAGCCGGTGGCGTCGTCGATGAAGCGCGTGGCGGCGTCGAGGAGGGATTGCAGGCGGAGGTCGTCCGCCTGCTGGAGGGTGATGCCTTCGGCGCGGGCCTGGACGAGGGTCGCGTAGCTCACGCCCCTCGGGGGGCGGGTCACCCGGGCGAGGACGCTACGAGCCCGAGGACTCGCCCTCGGGGGTGCGGGGGAGGCGCTGGCGCGGGGCGCGCCCGCCCGGGGCCTCGGACCGCTCGCTGGTCGGCGCCGGGGTCCGCACGGACGCGGGCTCTGCGGTGGGCGCGGTGGAGAAGCCTGCAGCTGCGGCCTCGATCTCGGCCTCGATCTCCTCCTGCGAGCGCTCGACGCCCTCGTCGAGGGCGGGCGGCGCGGCGGGCTTGGGCTCGGCGGGCGGGGGCGCCGGTACCGCGGCGAAGCGACGCACGGTCTTGCTGGTCTCGCCCTGGTAGACCGGCAGCGTCTCGCGGAGCAGCTCCGCGGCGCGCGCCTTGGGCACGGGATGGATGGGGGCAGAGGCGGTCCACCGCCTCCCGGAGGGGAGGTCGGTGTAGTTCGCGCCGTGCTGGAGCTTGAGATAGACGAGCGGGTCGTTGGCCATGGGGGGGATAGCTCTCCTTCGAGCCTCGCCCCCACGGTCAACCGGGGGAGGGATCAGGCCGCGGTTGCCTCGACCGCCGTCGCCTTGGAGGCGGCGGCCTCGTGCTCGACGTTCACCGCGACCTGGGTGCGGACGGTGATGGTCACGACGCCGTTGCGCGAGTCGTCGAAGGTGCGCACGTCGATCTTCTTCCGGATGCCGAGGATGAGGTTCCGCGGGTCCGTGAGGAGGATCTGCGACTGGTTGGAGGCGACGGGCATGTTGCCCACCTGCTGCACCGGGCGGCCCGCGGCGGGCGGGATCATGCCCTCCAGGATGGCCTTGTCGCCGAGGGCCGTGGCGCGGTCACCGATGATGGAGCGCCACTTCTCGCCCGCGGTCTCCTCGACGTAGAACTGGTGCTTGCCCGCCTGGCGGAAGCGCAGCGCGACGCTCGTGAGCAGGCGCTCGAAGAGGGCGCGCGAGACCTCCGCGCCGCCCGCGTTCACGACGTTGGTCGTGACGCGCTTGAGCCAGCCGTCCTGCACCGCGAGCAGCGGGTCGAGCGAGGTGGTGTCGCCCCCGAGCGCGAAGGTCTCCATGTCGACGCCGCAGCGCTCGACGAGCAGCGCCATGATGGTGTTCTCCATCTCCTCGGCCTCGACGTTGTCCTCGAGGAGCTGGTAGCCCACGTTGACCTGCGCCATGTAGCGCCTGGCCACGAGCGTGACCTCGCTCGTGGTGGGGGCCACCCGGTCGCCCGAGGCGAGCGCGTTGCCGTCGCCGGGGTCGGGCTTCATCACGGCGCCCGCGAAGAGGATCTTCGGGATCGACACCGTGCCGGCGTTCATGGTGACCACGCGCGCGGCCTTCAGCAGCGGCGTGGCGTTCTGCACGATGCGCAGGAACTCCTTGACCTTCTCGGCCGGCAGCTCGCCGCCGCCGACCAGCAGGCCCAGGAGCGCGTCGGCGCGCTGGTGGGGGTTCATGCCCTTCAGGACATCGTTGGTGATCTTGCCCATGGTTCGTTCGTCTCCGTCCTCGTCGTCGTGCGGCGCGGGCCGCGGGTGGGGGCGCGCGGCGCGCCGGTCAGTCGTTGGAGTCGTTGCGGCGGAAGAGTCCCCAGCCGCTCGCACGCTTCTGGGTGGCGGCCTCGCCGTCGCCCGGCCCCTCCTCGCCGTCGCCCTGGGGGGTGCGGCTCTGCGGCGCGGGGCGGCGGGCCTCCAGCTCGGTGACCCGCGCTTCTGCCCGCTGCTGCGCGGCCTGGGCGGTGGCGAGCGTGGCGCGGGTGGTCTCCAGCTCGGTGCCGCGCGCGGCGTGCTCGGCGGAGAGGGTCGCGATCTGCGTGCGCAGGGTCGCGAGCTCGGACGCTTCCGCGGCGCGCTGGCTGCGCGTGGCGGCCTCGCCCTCCTCGTCGCCCTCCTCCTGCTCCCCGTCGTCGCCCTCGGCCTTCTCCTTCGAGGGGTCGGCGCGGAGCTGGTCGAGGCCGGTCAGGGCGTTCTCGACGTTGCTGCGGATGGAGTCGAGGGTCTCGCGCGTCGCCTTGGAGAACTTCGCTCCAGCGCGCTGCGCGGCCGATCGCGTCGCGATGCTCACGCCGCCCGCGGCCATGACGGCGCCGACGGCCGCCGCGAACTCGTCGCACGCGACCGCGACGGCGGCGTACTGCGTCGCGTCGTCGCCGCCGTCGTAGCGGACGTTCCAGAGGATGCAGTTGAGGAGGTAGTACGCCTCCCAGATCACCGCCCAGGTCGCCGCGCGCGGGGCGATTTCCGCCCACGCCTCGGCGAACGATCCGCCCGAGGCGCGCTGCTGGATCTCCAGGCAGCGCTCGACGCCGAGCGACTCCTCGGCGGCGCGGCGTAGCACCACCGCCCCGGCGGCCGCAGGGGTGGCGAGCGCGGGCACCGCGGCCGGAGCGGCAGCGCTGCGCACGGCGGGGGTGGCGGGCAGTTCGGGCGGCACGTCGATCGCCGACGCGACGGGCGCGGTCGGGGTCGCGGCGGGCTGGGCGGGGGTCGCGGGGGCCTTGGTCTGGGTGTTCTCGTCCATCGCGCACCTCCACATCCGCGTCACCCGCCCGGCCCCTTCCTCCAGCTCCGGCACGGCGCCGGTCGGCGCCAGCGACCGGCGCTCGATGGACGCGAAGGGCTGGCCGATGGAGGGGTTCTCGACGAGCGAGAGGAAGATCGGCACTGGCCCGACGATCTCGCCCGTCCGCACCTTCGCCCCGCCCACGAGCAGCGTCCGCACCTTGAGCTCGCTGAAGAACTCGATCGAGAAGCCCCTGAGCTCCTCGCGGTCGATCTCGGCGAGGGTCTCGGCGTCGTACACGCGCGACTTCACGACCCACACGTCCGGCGGGTAGTCGGCGTTCCCTTCGCGCGTGAGGTAGCTCTCGACGACGTTGCCGACCGGGCCGTGGTCGTGGTGCGAGTCCACCGCGCGCCCATAGGTGAGGAAGTCGTGCGCGAACTTCTCGAGGGTCGCGCGCCGCATCCACGTCCCCCAGGAGTCGATGCGCAGGCGGGCCTCCGACTCCTCGACCTCCAGCGAGGCGGGCGGGTCGAGCGAGAGGTACGCGATGCCCTCGACGAGCGTCCGGTCGCTCTCGGAGCGCCGGAAGGCGAAGGTGAGGCGGCGGATTTCCTGGGCCATCGACGCTCGGCGTCAGGGTCAACCGGCCGGCTTCGCGCCGCTGTTGCCCTCGCCGCCGGAGGGCTTCGCGGCCGGGGCGACGCCGAGCTCCTCCGCCAGGTCGGGCGGGAGCTGCCCGCTCTCGACGAGCGCGGTGAGGATCATCACCGGCAGCTTCGACCACTTCTCGGTGAGCGTGAGTTCCTGGCCCACGAGCGGTTCGAGCAGCTCGGCGACCTGCGCGGGCGTGAGCACCCCGGCCTTGATGCCGACCTCGATAAGGCGGATGAGCACGTCCTCGCCGAGCTGCGGGGGCCCGGCGACCTTCACCTCCCACCACTGGGCGTCCAGCTCGGGGAGCACCTCGCGGTTGAGGATCTCGGCCTCCTCCGCGCGCTCGGGCTCGAAGACCTGCTCCTCGGCCACGAGCTTCGCGGCCTCGGCCGTCGCGCGGTTGTAGTCCTGCGAGCGCCCCAGGTAGAGGCGCGGCAGGCGGAAGGCCATCGCGACGTTCTCGGCGCCCTCGCCGCGGTACTTGGAGAACTGCCCGTCGTCGGCGATCCCGCCCGTCAGGTCCTTCACCTCGATCTTCACCGGCGGCACGGGGCCCTCGCCGGTGAGGTTCTCGCTCATGGGCACGGCCTCGAGGATCAGCGGCGCGTGGTAGTTCTCGCGGCCGCGCAGCCCCGCGAAGTGCGCCTGGATCCGCGCGACCACGTCGGGCGTGATGGTCGCGCCCGCCACGGTGATGAGCCACGGCGGGATGGCCTTCCCGTCGAACAGGTCGAAGTTCACCTCGGCGGCGGCGGTGCGGCCCGCGATGTCGACGGCCGCCCCGCGCCACTGCGGCTTGCCGTACGGCGAGTCGGGCGCGTAGTGGCTGAAGTTGAGCACCTCGGTCGCCAGGCGCGCGCCCTCGTCGCGCTCGTCCGCCTTCAGCTCCCGGCCGGTCTCGGCGTCGATGCGCCGCGGGTCGCCCCACTGCTTGAAGTACCGGGGCGACCCGTCGATCAGCTCGACAAACGTGCGGAAGCGCCGCCAGACCTTCTGCTTGGACCAGGTGCCCTCCGGCGTGAGCACCCACCGGTCGACCTCGATCGGGTCGGAGAGCGAGCCCTTGCGGAAGTAGAAGGCCCGGCCGTGCTCGATGCCGCAGAGGCGACCCTTCCCATCGCGGAGCATCTCCCAGTACCCGTCCCCGAAGAGGTCCAGGTCCACCCGCGCGCGGCGGCGCAGCGCGGTGAAGGTCAGGTCGCCCGAGGCGAAGCGGAAGAAGTTCTCCATGCGCACCTTCTCGGCCGCGGCCGCCGCCTCCTCGGCCTCGCCCCTGGGCTTCCTGCGCGCGACGAGCTGCACGCCGAAGCCGGCGACGTTGGTCTCCATCGCGGAGAGCGCGGCGGCGAGGGCGTCGGACTGGTCGTGGAGGAGCGCGAGGGCCGCGTACGAGTAGGGCGGGCGGAGCGCGAAGCCGTCCTGGTAGAGGCGGGCGAACGGGTCGCGCTGGCGGCTCTTCATCGGGTCCGCCGCGCGCCGGGTGGAGCCCGCACCGGCCGCTGGGGTGTGGGCGCGTACCTTGGCGAGGGGCGGGGCGGGCGTGGGGTCGGGGGTCGTGCTCACGCCCCTCGGGGGCGGGTCAACGCGCGGCGCGCGTCAGGGGGCGGTGGTGAGGAGCGTCGCGCTGGCGCGCGTCGACTGGAGGCTGCGGAGGTTCACCGCGAGGGCGGCCACTGCATCGAGGAGGGTGAGCGTCGCGTCGAGCCGGGCGAGGGCCTCGTCGTCGCGGGTGATCTGCCCGTCAAGCCGCGCGAGGATCTCGGCGTCGCGCGTGATCTGCCCGTCGAGCCGCGCCAGCACCTCGTCGAGGCGGGTGCTGAGGGTGTTCACCGTCGCGCGCAGCGTCGCCATCTCGCCCGCGGTGGGCGGGTCAGTGAAGGCCGGGAGGGCCCCGGGGGCGCCGGTCGAGACCGCAGGCGCCGACGTCGCGACGGCGGGCGGCGAGGTCGTGACCGAGGGCGGAGCGCTCGGCGCGCTGTAGGCCGCGGGCGCCGCGCCCTTCAGCGTCGCGAGGTCCCCGGCGACCTCGCGCAGGACGGTCGCCAGGGAGGTAGTGCCGCTGCCGCGGGGGCTCAGGCCGCTGCCGCCTTCACCGAAATTCGTGAGGATCGCTACCATGGGGGGAATGCTCCTTCGCCCCTACGCGGCGAGGTCAACCGACTGCCCCGCCTTGCGCTGGGGGCGGGTGAGGTTGGGCGTCGGGCGCTTCAGCTTCCGGCGCTTCTCCTCGGCGCGGATGAAGCGGCGGAGCCAGGTCTCGCCCGCCCACGCGCACATCACGGTGTCGTCGTGCGCCTCGCGCCCGAGGCCGTGGTGCTCGGCCACGAGCACGTCGACCATCGCGCGCGGGTCCTCCTCGCCCCCGCCGAGCTCGCCGGGCGGGGAGCTGGGCAGGATCATCTTGCCCGCCTCGTAGAGCGCGCTCATCGCAGGCACGCCCTCGTAGAGGTCGTGCTTCTTCTTGTCGACGGTGTGCGCGACGATCGGCAGGTCCGTCGTGCGGCGCACGCCCATCTCGAAGAGCTTGCCGAAGCTGTTGTTCTCGACGACGACGGCGAGGCGCTGGGGAAAGCGCGCGGCCTCCTCACGGATGAGAGCGATCACCTCACCCTGCGTGAGACCGCGGCGGCGGACCATGCGCAAGAGCGTCCGCTCGCCCGTCTCCCAGTCCAGGCCCCAGGTCTCCCCCGTCGTCCAGTCGGAGTCCTGCTCGGCGGCCTTCTCGGGCTCGTCGACGAGGCTGAAGTCCCAGCACTGCCAGACGATCATCCCCTCGCAGAGCGGGTGCGCGCAGTCCTTCTCGTCGTCCCAGCCCCAGGAGAGCATCCCGCGCGAGCGCGCCTCGGGCCGCTCGCGCGCCTGGTTGAGCCACCCGATGCGGAAGGGGCTCGACCCGTCGTCGACGATCTCGTTCTGCATCTCCCTCTGGAAGAGCAGGGTGCCCATCGAGCGGAGCATCAAGAGCAGCTCGCGCAGCGGCCACTTCTCGGGCCAGAGCACCTCGGGCTCGGGGCCGTCGTAGAGAGCATCGACGAGCTGTCGGCGGCCGGTGCGCTCGTCGAGCTTCTCCACCCACTGCACGCGGCTCATGTCGACGCCGCCCAGGCCGCCGACGACCGCGCGGTCCTTCACCACGGCGAAGGTCGGATCCTCCTCGAGCACGGCGTAGAGGTCGGCGGCGTGCTTGCGCGTCCCGATGACGATGATGCGCCCGCCGCGATCGAGCAGCGGCAGCACCGTGCCGTAGAACCACGAGCGCAGCTTCTCGCGGCGGGCGCGCGTGTGGGTGTTCTCGTCGTCGACGGGGTCGTCGAGCACGATCAGGTCGAAGCGGCCGCCGGTGATGGCCCCGCCGACGCCCGCAGCCTCCACCGTCGGGTCGCGCAGGTCCTTCGAGCGCCGGACGTAGAAGAGCGAGTCGGTCCAGGTGAGCCCCCGCTCGCGGAACGGGCCGCCCGCCTCGGGGCCCGTCCAGTCGCGCCGGATGCGCGGGTTGCGCTCCAGGTCGCGGCGCACGAGGCGCGCGGTCTTCGCAGCGGTCTTCTGCGTCTTCCCGATCAGCAGCACGCGCGTGTTGCGATTGGTGAGGATCGCGTGCCCGACGAAGACGCGGCCCGCCGAGATGCTCTTGCCGTGCGAACGGGGGGCCTCGAAGAGCAGGCGGCGATGGGCGCCGAACGCCCGATACCAGCGCTGGTGGCAGCGGGGCGTGGCGAGCCGCAGGTACTGGCGCGCGTAGAACGCCATGCCCTGCCCGTCCCCGGTGCGGGTGAGCCAGCGCCGCCCACCGGGCGACTTCATGCAGGCTTCGAGGTCGGCCGCCGCCTGGGCGCGCTGATCCTCGCGCGCGCGCTGGCGGGCCCCGAACGCCCCCGCCGCCTCAGTCCCCTCCGCCGCCATCGGGCCTCGCTCCGTCCGGCCCGTCGGGGCTCTGGTTGGCGTCGTGCAGCGCGCCCAGCATCGCGAGGCGCTCCTTCTCGGAGAACGGCGGGTCGTCCGGCTCGCCTCCGGGTCCCCCCACGCCGGCCGGGGCCGAGGGGACGTTCCCCGTCAGGTAGCGCGCCCCCGTGGCGAGGTCCTTGTAGAGGCGCCCGAGCTTCACCGCGCGGTCGAGGGTGTCGCTGCTCGGCGCCGTCCACTTCGGGTCAATCCCAGGGGGCGGCTCACTGCCGAGCATGTGGGCGATGAGGCGGGCCGCCTTCCCGGCGGACTCGGCGCCCAGGCTGACTGCCCGCGCGGCGGCTTGCGCCCCATTCTCGATGCATTTCCGTTCTATTTCGTCCTGCAGTGCCTGCCGGAAAGCCTCGCGTTTCTGAGGCCATCCGCGCTCCCCACCGTGCATCGCCACGGCGCCCGGCCCGACCCCCATGCGGATCGCGACGGCGCCATACGTGGGGAAGGTGCGGGCGCCGTCCGCCTCGGACACCTCGCCCTGCACGTAGAGCCGCTCGGCCGCGCCCCAGTCGATGGTGGGCTTGCCCTTGGGGCGCCCGGCCTTCTTCGGCACGGTTACCCCCGATCGGGCCAGGCGACGAGGCAGCGCACCGTGGCGCTCCCCGAGGCGAGCTTCACCTGCGCGAGTTGTGACCGCGCGATGGGGAAGGGCAGCCGCAGGAAGGTGTTGGCGGGGACGGTGAGCCCGGCGACCTCCGCGCCGAAGCGCAACTCATACGCGACGGCCACCGGCTCGATGACCAGGTGGTAGCGCGCGGCGTTCGGGGGCATGGCGGCGGGGAGGGCGAGGGCCGTGAAGCTGGCGTTCGTCGCGGCGATGCCGACCACCGCGAGGACGTACGGGAGCACCGCGTCGAGGGAGGCGTCGTCATAGGGCTGCATCACCCCTCCGGGGACGGTCAACGTGCGCGGTGCTGCCGGGCGGGGGGCAGGACGTGGAGGTGGAGGAGGTGGCGGCCTCGAGGGCGAGGGCGGCGCGCGGGGGGAGGGGGCCGAGCTCGCGCTGGAGGCGGCCCACGGCGGCCCAGAACACCTTGTGTGTCGCCTGGCGGGAGGTGCCGCGCCCGGAGCCGATCTCGGCGCGCGAGAGTCCCCCGAGGTAGAGATCCAGCACGTCGCGCTGCTGCGCGGTGAGGCCCTCCATCGCCCCGCGCAGGCGCGCCCCGCCGTATCGGGCGACGATCTCCGGCCAGAGGTCCTCGGGCTCCTCGGCGACCAGCACCGCTGGGATCGTCATGAAGGCCTCGTCCACGCCCCGCCCCGCCATGAGCGCCGGGGAGGAGACCTCGTTCCAGGCCGTCGTCTCCTCCTCGGGCAGGAGTGGCGAGAGGAGCGAACACGGGGCGCCGCAGCGCGCTCGCTTCGGGCACCCGTCGCAGGGGCGCTCCGGGTCCGGGCCGCCGACCCCGCCCGGGGAGACGAGCCGCAGGCGCATCGGCCGGGCGGGGCGCTCGAACGGGAGCTCCAGCTGCAGGATCACCTGCGCGAGCGACGCCCGGACGGCCGCGTCGGGCGGGGGCACTCGCGGGGGGCGCGGCTGGCGGCTCCACACATCCGGCGGATAGGGCAGGCGGACCTGGCGAGAGTCGGGGCGCCTCATCGGTCGCACCAGCACGCGGCGCGCAGGCGCTCTGCCCCCGCAGGGGTGACCTCCACCTCGCACTGGGGCGGGCAGACGAGCGCCGCGGGCACCGGCTCCGGGCCCGGCGCGCACCCGCGCGCGCCGAGCCACGCGCCCACGACGATCCACAGCCACCGGAACATCACCGAGCACCCCCCGTCGGCGCCTGCAGGATCAGGCGCACGCCCCCGGCTTCCAGGCTCACCTCCTGCGCGCGGCCCCCGCGCATCGCCCCCAGCGCCTGCTGCAGGTGACCGTCGAGGCGGGGCGACCAGGGCACGCGCATCACCCTCGGCGCAGCCAGGAGCGGCGCGAGGTAGAAGCGCCACCGGGCATCGAGCGGGTGGAGCAGGCAGTCCGGGTGCACCTCCCACGCGGCGAGCGCCTCGGGGCCGATCGAGCTCGGGCGGCGGGTGCCGTCGGCGCTCTTCGCGGTGCGCCAGGGCACCTCGGTCCAGGGCACGACGAAGGTGCGCGCTCGCGCGAGGAGCGGCGGGGTCCAGCGGTAGAGCAGCGCGGCGACCCCTCCTGCGGCGGCGACCCGGTCGAGGTCCTCGCGCTGGTGGGGCTTCACCTCGGCGAAGCGCAGGTCCCTCGAGCGGCTCTTGGCCTCCATGGCGATCGCGCGGCCGTCCCGCGCGGTGCCCTGGTAGTCCGCGCCCCCGGGGCCGGTGATGACGATGTGCTCGCCCCCGGGTCCCGTCCGGCGGTGAGGGGGCCCCACGTGCAGCAGGCGGGCGACGAGACCGCGCGCGACGCTCTCGGCGTTGGCGCCCTCGAACCACGCCTCGAAGTCGTCGCCTCGCTCCTGGGCGGTCCGGCCGATGGCGGCATGGTGGCGGGGTCGGCTCACGTTCCGCGCCTTCCCAGGAGCTCCGCGCGGCGGGCGGCGTTGCGGAGGCTCTCCCCTGGGGCGGGCACGAACCACGCGAGGCCGCCGGGGCCGGGCTTGCCCTCGGCCGTCGCGCGGCCCTGGGCGTTGATCAGCCGGTCGGCGAGGCGCGCGCCGATCTCGCCCGCGAGGTAGCGCTGGGCCAGCGGCTTGCGGGCGAGGTTCGTGGTGACGAGCGTGAGGAGCCCGCGGTCGTAGCGGCGCCAGAGCAGCGTGGCGATGGTCTCGCCCTCGGCGTCCGAGCGCTCGGTGCCGAGGTCGTCGATCGCCAGCACGGGCACCGAGAGCCAGCGCTCCCAGGTGGAGGCGTTGGCGCTCCACCCGTTGTGGGGCGTCTCCCCGATCGTGACCGCGTCGACGAAGCGCGCGCGCTCCTCAAGCCGCAGAAGGACGTGCACCATCGCGGCGCTCTTGCCCACGCCGCGCGGGCCCCCGACCACGCGCACGCACCCGCGCCGCCGCCCGCCGCGCCACGCGACCGCGGCCCGGAATGCCCGCAGGGCGGGGGTCTCGGGCGCCCGGTCGTCGAAGGCCACGACGCGCAGGTCCTCGTCCTCGGGCGCCTCGGCGGCCAGAGCGCGCACGCGCAGGTCGGCCACGCGCTCGACGAGGCGAGCCGCCTCGACCACGCGAAGGCGCTCCTGGTAGGCGGGCGACGCCGTCGCCGCGGCGATGCGCGCGGCGCTCTCGCGGAGCGCGAGGCCCTGCGCGCCGGGGGCGGGGGCCTGCCGGTGCAGGGCGTCGCGCCGCAGGTCCAGCAGGTGCTGCAGCCGGTCGATCGCCCGAGCCTCGTCGTCGGCCGGCTGCTCGGGTCCGTCGCCCTTCAACTCGTCGCTCGTCATGGTCCCCTCGCGATGGCGAGGAGCGGGTCGGGCCCGTCCTCGTCGAACTCCTCGGCCGTGGACACCGGCGACGGTCCCGCCCGACGCCGCGTCGGGGCGCCGCGGCCCGTGTCGGCGCCCCGATGCACGATCCTCGGTCGCCCGGCCTCGACCCACTCGCGCGCTTCCTCGAGGTGCGTCGCGAGCATCCCGGGGCGGAGCAGGTAGGCGAGGCCTGGCTTGCCCTGCGACCACCAGCCGAGCCCATCCGCGGCGATCCAGTCGCCGAGGGTCTCGTAGTCCGGCAGCGCCCACCGGCCGCGCGCGGAGATGTCCGTCACCACCCGCTGCAGTTCCGCGAGGGTCCGGCTGTCCTCGGCCAGGAAGAGCTTGCGGGGGCAGCGGGCGCGCAGGACGGCCACCACCTCGGCCGCCGCGAGCCCGACCGACTCCACCGTCGACACACGCGCCTCGGCAACGCCCTGCAACGCCCCCGCAACGCGTTGCGGGGGCGTTGCGTCGGGGCGTTGCGCGCAACGCGTTGCGGGGCGTTGCGGATCGGGTGGGTCTGTCTCTTTCTCTCTGTCTTTCTCGGGAGAGGGGGAGTGGGGGGGAGGGGGCGTTGCAGGGGCGTTGCGGGGCGTTGCGCGCAACGCGTTGCAGGGCGTTGCAGGGGCGTTGCGGGGCGTTGCCGCGTCGGCCGGATCGATGTGCCGCGCGAGGCACCACGCCTGGCCCGCCTCGGTGGCGAGCCAGTCGTTCCAGGTGAGCTCGGCCGGCACCGCGGCCCAACTCCGCTCGCGCTTGCTGAAGTAGTGGCGGGCGTTCCGCATCGCGGTCCGGGCCCGGTCGTCCGAGGGCTTCACCCGGCGGGCGATCGGGGCGGCGACGTCCCGGGCGGCGACGGCGCCGTTGGCCGGGAGCCGCTCGGTCAGGTGCAGGCGGATGCGCCGGGCCTCGTCGTCGAAGCTGAGGAGCCCGGTGTCGAGCATCTCCTGCACCTCGCGGGCGACCGCGAGCGCCGGGGCCGGGTCGCCCTCGCACCACGCGATCACGCCGATGGTGCTCGGGCCGTCGTGGTGGTTCACGTACGGCACCTCGTTGGCGCCCTTGCTCTCGATGATCAGCTGCGAGAGCACGCCGCGGGCGCCGCGCGAGATCACCCGCACGCGAGGGTCGCGGTTCATCGCATCGGGCATCGGCACCCACCAGGTCATGCCGCCTCGGGGTGCGCCGCAGCGCGCGGCGCGCGGGTGGAGGTCAGGCGCGCGAGCACGGTGGCGCGCGTGGCGCGCCGCTTGGCGAGCAGCAGCCGGGCGCACTGTCGGTGCGCGGGGCAGAGCGCGCGCAGCTCGGGCGCGGTCCCCGCGTTGAAGCGCCCCGCATGTGCGCTGCACCCGGGGACCGCGCAGGCCGTCGCGCGTGCGAGCGTCCTCCGCCGGGCGACGTCCGCGACGGCGGCCACGGCCTCGTCGGCGAAGAGCTCGGGGTGGCGTGCGCGGTGGGTGTGCACGTCCTGGCGGCAGCGGGCGCAGAGCGGGCGCAGCTCCTCCGCGAGGCGGACGTTCCAGCGCGCGCTCCGGCCCTCGCACCCGGGGATCGGGCAGGGCGCCTCGCCGTCGTGGCGCGCGATCAACAGCCAGCCGGTCGCCGGGAGGTTCATCCGAAGAGCCCCTTCTGTTCGGGCACGGGGGCGGCCGCCCTCGCGACCTCGGGCTCCGCGCGCTCGACGCGCTTCGGGGGAGCGAGCGCGGCGCTCGTGCGTGGGGGCGGCGGCGCGGGCAGCACGAGGCCTGCGGGGGTGCGGTGGTAGCGCGCCAGCGCGGCGTGGCCCGGCGGGAACTTCCGGAACTTCGGGAACGAGTGCGTCCAGAGGTCGGCCGCGCGCCAGAGGTCTCGCGCGAGCGCAGGGTGCGTGTCGGCGAGCTCGCCCTCCGAGTCCCCCATCACCGCCGCGATGAACAGGTACCAGGCCGTGCCCGTCGCCTCGACCGTGTGGTGGCGGTAGTGCGTGACCTCCAGCAGCTCCGGGGCGCGCGGTCGGTGGCGCGCGCAGACCTCGGCGAGCACAGCGCCGAGCACGTCGTCGCTCGCGGCCGCGAGCACCGCGCACCAGCCGTAGGCGGGCATCAGGATGGTCGGGCGGGGCGCGCTCATCGGGCGCCTCCGATCCTGGTCTCCACCGCGGGCAGGTCGGCGCGGGCGCGCCGGAGCGCGACGGACGTCGTGACCGAGCGGCCCCGGCCGCGCGTGTCGAGCCAGTGGCCGGGGCGCGCGGGATCCGCGGTGAAGCCCGCATCGGCGAGGAGCCGCTCCTCGGCGTCGCTGAGCGCGGGGAGCGTCGCGTCGGGCTTCACCGAGCACCTCCCTTCGCGAGCGAGGCGGCGATGCGGCGGCCCTCCGCCGTGATCGCGACGACGCCGGGCGCGGGTCGCGTGCACCACCCGCGCGCGCCGAGGCCGTCCGTGCCCGAGAGCTTCGCCCACACGCGGTTGGAGTCCGGGTGTGTCGCCTCGCAGCCGCGCAGCCCGAAGGTGGTGGGGCTCTGCTCCCACGCGCGCACCGCGAGGGCGGCGAGGGTCACGGGCCCATCGCCCAGCGAGGCGAGCGCGAGCAGGATCCGTTGGCGGCTCGTGAGCGGTGTGGCCGGAGGAGGCGGCGTGCATGGCCGCGAGGGGCGCGCGGTCGGGGAGCGAGGCGCCGGGGGGCGCTGGGCGTGACGCGCTTCGGGCGGAGGGAGCGGGCGCAGCGTCGGCGGGAGGGCGCGGTCGCCGCGCACGCGGACGGTCTCGCGCTCCGGGCCGCGCGCCGCGCCCAGGGGCGGCGGGGGTGGACGCGTCGCGGGGGCCGGTGGCGCGGCGCACGCGGCGCAAGGGAGCGCGCGGGTGTGCCCGGGGTGCAGGGTGCCGCGGTCGCGCGCAGGCACGCCGTGGCGGTGGTCGAGCTCTGGGAGGACGCGCCAGTGCCTCTGCGCGTCTACGCGCGGCGCTGGGGAGGGCACCTCGTCGGGCTCGACCCGGAGCATGGGGGCGTCGGCACCGAGGCGCATCACGTCGCTCCTCCCTTCAGCACCCGCAGCACGGGCTTCGGGGGCGGGGGCTCCTCGCCGGAGAGAACCTGCATCGCCTTCGCGAGCGGGACCGTGCCGCCCACGAGGTTCACCAGGATCAGGTGCAGCACCGGCGCCCAGAGGACCGCGCGCGGGTCGAGCGGGCCCGTGGTGGTGTCGGCCCCGAGGCCGAGCAGGAAGCGACGGGAGTGCTGCGCCTGGAAGACGACCGCGAGCAGATCGTCGAGCTGCTGCCCGTCGCGCGCGGGGATCACCCGGCCGTCGAGCGCCTGCGCGAGCGCCGTCCCGATCCCGTCCTCCACCGCGAACGCGTCGAGCGCGGCGAGGTCGCGGACGAAGGCGCGCGCGAGCTCCTCAACGCGGGCATGGCGGCGCGCCTCGGTCTCGGCGTCGGCCTGGGACTCGTGCGGGTCCATCAGGCGGCCCTCCGTGCGCAGTTCGGCCGGTGCGTCGAGGCGCGCCCCGCGCAGAGCCCCACGTCACACAACTTCGGGTAGGGGCGCCCCTCGCCCACGGCCCGCCGCACCGCGCGCGCCGCGGCCGGGGTGAAGGGCAGCACGTACTTCAGGTTGCCCGGGTGCCGGACCTTCCGGGTGTGCACGGGCAGCACCGCCGCGAGCCACGCGCCGAGGTCCGCGTCGTCCTCAGGCGCGGGCGCCCCGGAGGCGACCAGCTGCGCCACGGCGTACCGCCAGCCGGAGTCGCGCGTACGGATCTTGTCGAGGGCGCGGCGCGGGAACGTCCGGCCGTCGTCGAGGAGGTAGATGGTGTCCGGGTGCGAGCGCTCGAGCGCGACGGCGTTGAGCCCCTGGTAGAGGCCGCCGATGTGGCCCCCGAACACGACGCGCCCGTCGCGCGTGGTGCGGGGGTGCGGGTCGGAGAACATCACGCACCCCTCGAACCCCTCGCGCGCGAGCAGCTCCCGGCACCGCGCGACGAACCAGGTCTCGCCGTTGCCCGGGACGTCGTCGAGCAGCACGAGGCGCCCGAGGTCCGCGCCCGCGGCGAGGCCGCCGGGCAAGGGGCGCAGCACCTCGACGCGCGCCGGGACGCTGAAGACGGCGACGCCCGCGAGCTCGCCCGAGGTGCGGTAGAGCCCGAAGCGGCGACGCGCGGCGGGGTACGTCCCCGAGTAGTGCTCGCGCTCGACGAAGGCTCGCGCGGCGGCGTCGCCCTCGATGGGCGCGACCTCGAATGCGCGAGTGTTGATTACCTCGCCCGCGGGCCGGTAGCTGGCGCGCTGGTCGCGCCAGCGCTGGGCCGAGGAGGTGATCACGACCACCCCCAGGGCGTGACGAAGAGCGCCGGGCGGGGCGGGCGACCGGGGCGCGCGACCTCCATCGGGCGCCACGCGGCGCGCGGGTCGGTGATGAACACGATCATCCCGAGCGCGCGCGGGTGCGCCGCGATCGCCCGCCAGACCGCGCGCCGCACGTCGTCGGGGCGCCCGTCGGGCTGGCGGACGGGCCGTACCGGATGGGTGCAGCGGGCGCCATGGGGCGCGCAGCGCGAAGGCGTGAGGCGCCCCTCGACCCTGGCGGTGGCGTCCGCGTCCAGCGCGTCGAGGCGGTCGGCGAGCTCGCGCCGGTGGGCGCGGAGCTGCGCGCGGTGGAAGCGGCGAGCCGACTCGGCGCGGCGTTCGAGGCGCGCCATGCAAGCGACCGCGAGCCAGATCGCAACGACGGCGGGGAGGGTGCTGAGAAAGATGCTCACCGGCGCCTCCCGCCGCGCGAGGTCGCGCCGAGCTCCGCGCGGTCCGCGTCCGTGAGCGCCCGCTGGGTGCGCTTGCAGGTCGCGATCATGTCGTCGAGGTGGATGCGCGCCTCCGCCCGCTCCTCCATCGTCACCTTGCGGTCCTCGAGAATGGCCATCACCCGGCCGACGAGGTCGTGGGCCTGGCGCATCGTCCGCCTGAGCGCGCCCTCGGGCGTCGCGAGCACCGAGCGCTCGACCTCGGCGCCGCGGTCAGCGCGGAGCTGCTCGATCAGCGCCTCGAGCTGCGCGTCGGGGACGAGCTCGCGGGACCACAGGACCGCGAGCGGCACCGGGTGGTCTGCCTTGGGGCTCTCCCACCGCGAGGCGTGGGACTGGTCGACCCCGATCACGTTGGCCGCGCGGGTGATGGACGGGTGCGCCGAGGCGCGCGCGTAGGTCCACGCGGAGCGCGCGAAGTCCTTGCAGGTGTCCCAGCCGAGCGAGGTGAGGGCTGCCGTCATGACCCACCTCGGGGGCATGACTCCACACCGACCCTGGAGGCCCCGATGCTCACCGCATGAACCGCCTCGTCCTCGTGGCCTCGATGTTCCTGGTGATGGTCCCCGCGCTCCTCGCCGCGCGGCCTGCGGAGGCCCGAGGGATCGAGGTCGCCGAGCGTGGCCTCGGCGATGAGGAGGAGGGCCGTCGGGCGCGGGCACTCAAGCCCCGCGCGCGGGGCGGCGTAGATCGGGTCGCCTTCGAGGGAGGCGCGGCCCGTGGGGCGGTAGCCGTTGTCGGCCAGCAGGTCCTCCTCGACCTCGGCGATCGAGGCGAAGCTGCGGCGGTTGCGAACGCGAAGGTCAGAGTCCATCGGCTACCGGCCCTCCGGGATGCGCGCGCCGAGGTGGTGGAAGCCGAGAGCGATCGCCGCGAGCACGAGCACCAGCACGAGCGCGCCGACGGGCGACGCGGCGGCGAGGAGGATCAGCAGCGCGGTCGCGAGCCCGAGGCAGGCGTCCATCGCTCAAGCCCTCCCGGTCGCGTGGAGGTGCCCGACGGACGCGATGACCTCACCCGCGAGGCGAGCGGCTCGGACGGCGACGGCAATGACGAGGGCGGTGCAGATCACCGCGGTGAAAGCCAGCGGGGGGCGCATCGTTCAGCCCCCCGCCGGGTGGGAGTCGCGGGCGTCGTGGGCAGGGTCCGCCTCCCGTCGCGCCCCCAGCGAATCTCCGAGCGCACGCAGGGTGTCAGGGTCGGGCTCTGCGCCAACGCCGGAGATCAGCCAGTCGGTGGTGATCTTGAGGACGTTGGCGATCTTCCCAACGGTCTCTGCAGCAGTCCGTGCGCCGCCGTCCTCGATCAGCCGTACGTGCGAGCGATCCAGGCCCGCAAGCACGCTCAACCGGTTGGGCGTCAGCCCGGCGCACGTGCGGGCCCAAGCAATGCGCTCGGGGATGGTGGAGAGGGTTGGGATCGCCATGGGAGACGTTCTTACCCATGAGTAAGAACGTCGTCAAGCGGTGAGGAAGATTGGGGCGAGTATGAACTTACCCACAAGCGGTATCCTCCTGGACATGAAGCTCTCGGAGCGGGTGAAGTACGTCGTCGACAACCGACCGATCAGCGCGAGCGCCTGGTCACTCAAGGCGGGCAAGTCGCGCGGGTACGCGCAGAAGCTGACCGAGCGCGACGCGATCCGCCCCGACGCCGCCGCATTGCGGCGGATGGCAGACGTTGTCGGTGTGCCGCGCGATTGGTTCGTCGAGGGCGAGGGCGATCCGCCCGTGTTCGCTGAGTTCGCGCGGCCGGGCGACGAGGTACGTCTCGAGCGAGACCCCACGCCCGCGATCAACCCGCCCGAAGGCGCCTCGCCGCTGGTTCAGGCGGTGACGCAGGCCTTCGACAAGACCCGGCACCTCATCACCGATGCCAACGCCGTGATCGACGCGCTGACCAACAGCATCGACGCGCACACGGCAGTCGACGTCGACCTGATCGAGAAGGCGCTCGTCTGGCTGAACGCCGCCGCCGCCCTGCGCCGCGAGGGCAGGGCCGTCAACGCGGGCACGCTGCTCGACCGGGTGACGGGCGGTAGGTCACCCCTGCTCGCGCCCGACGCGGAGGACGCGTTCCAGCGCGAGATCGCGGAGGTCGCCGCGAGGCACGGCGTGATGTTCGGCCAGGCGAAGGCGGCCGTCGAGGCGTTCCAGCGCGGAGAGAAGCCGGCGCCGCGAGACCTCGACGCGGCGGAACGCGCGCTCGGCAAGCGCGCGGGCGAGGGGATCGACGAGACCTCCGGGAAGAAGGGTGGACGAGAGTGACGTGGGCTGACCAGCCCGCCGCCCGTTCATCTGGGAGATCCGGAACAGCAGGAACTCCAGCGTCCTTCGCTACGCGCTGACCAGGGCCGGACGATCAACCCATGCCCGACGGCCCGTTCCTGCAGCCGTACGTCGATCCGAGCGACACCGAGGGCGCGGCCCTTCAGTGCCTCCGGCTCGTCGACCGCCAGGACGAGCTGCTCAACCACCCCGCCGTGGTCCTCTACGCGCTCGGGGTCGATGCCCGCGGCGGCAGCATCCCCGGGATGGAGGCGTGCCTCGACGCGTCGAGACGGATCGCCCGGGTGGCCCGGGTGACGGAGTTCATCCGGTGGTGGCGCCTGGCGCACGAACTCGGCCACTACGTCGCAACGCTGATGGGCTGGTCTCGCCCTCACAACGAGGCCTCTATCGAAGACCTGGCCGCGCGCATCTGGATCCGCCGCGGCGCGGTGCTGCGCGCCGTGGGCACCGTCGGCTGGAGCCCCGCTCAGCTCGCGGGCTACTTCGGCGAGATCCCCGCCTCGGTGGTGTTCCAGCGCGTTGCCGTGGAGGCCTGCGGCTACGCGATCGGGCGGGATGGATTGGGCCGCCGCTTCGCCTACGGGCCGGAGGGCCGCCCGGTGCCGCCCGCGCCCACGTCGTGGGAGCGGAAGCACCTGCGCATCGCCCTCGCCGGGGCCTCCGAGCCCTTCCTGCGGGGCACTGCGGCGGGGGGCGAGGTCGGACCCTTTGAGGACGAGGCTACGGGGAACCGCGGGGTGGTCATCCTCTTCCCCGAGGAGTCGGAGTACCGGCGGTAGCGTCAGCGATTCTCCGTCATGGAGAAAAACTTACTCACTGCTCTTGACGACGTTCTTACTCATGGGTACAAACATCTTCGTCCGAGCGCATCGAGCGCCGGGCGAGGAGGTTCCCGATGTTCGACGCTGTCTCCACCTTCCGGATCTTCTCCAGCCCCCAGGGCAGCCCGACGCTGGTGGCTGCGGCGGACGCCCTCGACCCAGCCGGGTCGGTCTTCTCCCTCCGCTGCGCCACCTGCTCGAAGCGCCTGACGGGCTGTGACCACCTTCGGGTGATAACCCACCACGGCGACGACCATCGCTACTGCGGGGTCGACTGCCACGCCCGTCGGGGGGGGCGATGAACCTCCGGCAGACCTACAGTGCGGAGGCCCGCGCGGAGTGGTCGAACCTCCAGGTGATGGGCGCGCAGCCCGGCCGTCGCGTCACGATGGCGGTGGTGAAGCGCCTCGGGCGCGCAGCCGGGGTCGACGCCGCTGAGGTGGCGCGGGTGGCCGCGGAGATCGGAGCCGCGTCGTGAGGCGCCCCGTGATCGTCGACACCTGCGGCTGGCTCCCGCTGGACGAAGCGCGACGCGCGGATGGCGTGCGAGTCGGGTTCTACCGCTCCGAAGCTGGCGGCTACCGACTCGTCGCCGAGGGCCCGGACACATACCTCTACGACGCCAGCGAGCGCGCCGAGGCCGAGGCGCACCACGCCCGGGTCGCGCCGGAGGCCCGATCATGATCTCGGTGACGCTCGCCCCCGAGCAGCTCGCCCGCCTCGCCGCCCGCGCGCGGGTCGCGCCGCACGCCGCGTGGGCCGTGCTCGCGGGCGTCTCGGTCTGCCCCCAGACCCGGGCCAGCGTCGAGCGCGCAGCAGCCGCGCTCCGCTACGCCCCGGTCCGCCGGGTGGTGGACCTCGTCGCGGCCGACGCGATGGCCCCGGCGCGCCGCACGGGCTGACCCCCGGGCGTCGGAGTGACTCGCGGGCCCGCGCCTCCCCCCAGCGCACATGGCCCGCCGGTCACTCGGACGCCCGACGAGGCGCCCGGTTTTTACAACGACACGTATTCGAGAGGACGACCATGAACACCGCTCAAGAGCCTTCCAACGAAGCCCTCGACCTCACCCTCGTCGCCCGCCTCACCCGCGTTGCGAAGGCGTGCGCGTACGTCCAGAAGGACGGCACCAACAACTTCCACAAGTACAGGTTCGCCTCGGCCAGCGCGGTGCTTGCGCACGTCAACGCCGCGCTGGCCGCCGAGGGCGTGGCGGTGCTTTCGACGGATCCCTCCATCGTGTCGACCGAGGGCGCGGGCAAGGAGCGCGTGGTCACCGTCCGGATGCAGGTGATCCTCGGGTGCGCAACGGACGACGCGCGCGCCTGCTTCGTGGGCCTCGGGTCCGGGATGGACGCCGGGGACAAGGCTGTGATGAAGGCCACGACCGCGGCGACCAAGTACGCCTGGATGAGCGGCCTCAACATCGCCACGGGCGACGACCCCGAGGCCGACGAGGAGACCGACAAGCGCACGAGCGGCGCGAAGCCGAAGGCGGGCACCGAGGGCCGCGTCGCGTCTCGCCGCGCGCCGCCTGTCGACGAGACCTCGCAGGAGTCCGCGGCGCCCGACCCGGCGACCGTGCACCCCGCGCTCGGCGCCTTCTACGCGCGCCTCGGGGAGATCGAGCTCCCGGGCGAGGCCGTCGCCGTGTGGATGAAGCACCGCGCTGATCTCGCGCCGCTGCCCGTCGCCGACCGCGAGGCCGCCTGGAGGGCGCTCTGCACCCGGACCGAACTGGTGGGCCGGATGAAGAACGCGAAGGTCTGGCTGCGCAAGGCGGTCGAAGAGGAAGACGCCCGCCGCAAGCTCTCCGGCGGCTCCGACTCGCAGGCGGCCTGACGTGGGCGCCTCTCCCGGACCTCGGACCACGGGCTCCCTTGTGCCGCTCGACGCGCTCCGCGACATCGACGTGCGGCCGGTGCCGTTCGCGATTGGGCACTTCGTCACGGCCGACGGCCGCGTTCTCTCGGCCGAGCGCGGGAGCCGTACGGTGCGCGAACGTCGGCCCGCGCCGAACCGGGGCGGCTACGGCCTCCTCTACGTCGCGTCGATCGACCGGACGTTCGCTGTGCACGCCCTGGTCGCGGCGGTCTTCCTGCCGCCCCGACCGTCGCCCGCGCACCAGGTCCGCCACCTCGACGGCGACTGCACCAACAACCGCGCGGACAACCTCGCGTGGGGTACGGCGCGGGAGAACATCGACGACCGCGAGCGCCATGGCACGACGGCGCGGGGCGCGCGCAACGGGATGAACACGACGCCGTCGGCGCGCCGGCCCGGCGAGCGCAACGGCAACGCGGTCCTGTCCGCCGAGCAGGCTCGCGCGGTCCGCGTCCGCTACGCGAACGGCGAGCTGCGCGCCGACCTCGCCCGGGAGTTCGGGGTGAGCTGGAGCGCGGTCGACCGACTCGTGCGCGGCGAGTCGTGGCGCGCGGGCGGGGAGGCATCGCCACCGAACTGACCGCGCTGGCCGGGCTGCCGCCCGGCGCTCGGAGCTGCTGGAAGCAAGCGCGGTCGCGGAGCCGTCCTCCCCTCCCACCTCGCCGCGGGCTCGTCGCCCGCCAGCTCCACCGCATTCCCCACGGCCGCGCTGCGGCCACCACCCGGAGCCGTGCGTTGAAGAAGACCAAGTCGAAGACCCCACCGAAGAAGAAGTCCCCCGCCCCCAAGGCCCGGCCCGCCCCGTCCACGAAGCGCGCGGCCCCGAGGGCTGCGAAGCCCGCCGCGAAGCCGTCGAAGTCCCCGCGGGGCGCGAAGTCCCCGAAGGCGAAGGGCGTCGAGGCCGCGCCGAACCCCGCACCTCCGCCGCCGCCCCTGCCACCGGCCGCGCCGCGGAACCTCTCCGAGGAGGAGGTCGACGCGGCGACGATCCCGGGCGAGGCGATCGACGGGGGGCGGCTCTCGCGCGCCATCCGCTACGCCGCGAAGGTCACGCCGAAGGAGTCGGACCTGGTCTTCACCGCCGACCCCGACGGCCACCCGCTGGTGAGCGGGCACGACCAGCGGCGCTGCCACACGGCGTTCCTGCCGCTCGGGAGCGCGTTCCTGCTCCGCGCGGCGGTGCCCCGCGGCGAGGCGATCAAGCTGGCGGACGCGCTCGACGGCCTGGCGGCGCCGATGGTGCGCCTCGGGGCGAGCGGACTCGTGCTCATCCGTCACGGGGTGGGGCAGCCTGCGATGCAGTTCCGCATCGGGTCGCGCGACATCACCTTCGCCTGGGAGCCGCCGTCGCAGAGCGGTCGCCCGCCGACCGTCGGAGCGCTCCGCATCCAGGCCGCGTGGCAGGGCGCCGCGTGCCGGTGGAGCTGCGCCATCGTACACACGGCGCAGTCCGCAGACGGCATCGAGTGGTGCACGCTCACCGACGAGGAGAGCGGCGAGCTGCTGGCGCGCGCGGTGCTCGCCGAGGACGGCAAGGACCTCTTCCCCGAGGACGACCGGCAGACCGAGTTGCCCGGCAGCCGCACCGCGGGCGGGAGCCGCTTCGACCGCGCCGTCGAAGGGATGGGCGCGCCGACTGGCGGGGGCATCGCGGGCGCGGTGCGCGACCTGAAGCGCACGCTCCACGACGCCGGCGCCACGATGACGGTGACGACCGGCGACGGCAGGAGCGCGACGCTCGGCGGAGGGGCGCCCGACGGGGCCGACGAGCCGGTGGTGCGCATCGACGGGCAGCCCGTGACCGACGCGCCCGTCGACGGCGCCGAAGGCATCGCGGCGCCCGCCGTCGCGCGGCAGTGGGTCGAGGCCTCCGCGTGGGATGCGCTCTCGGCCGAGGCGCGCGCGGCCTTCGAGTCCGTCGAGGTCGAGAGCGCGGACGGTGCCGCGGCCTCGGCGCACATCACCTGGGAGCGGCGGGGTGACTTCGTCACGACCGAGGTCTCCGAGGCCCTCGCGGAGATCCTCTGGGACGCGGCGGTCGAGGCGGACGTCGACCTGCACGAGGGGCCCGAGCCGCCGACGCGCGTGTGGGTGGCCGAGGCCGCCTGGAACGACCTCGGCGAGGCCGCGACCCGAGCCCTCACCGAGCCCGTCCCCGGCACGCGCCTCGCGATCGAGGGGCGCGACGGGTTCGTCACCGCCCTGGTGCCCGCCGCCGCCTTCGGCGCGCTCGAGCGCCGGGCCGACGAACACGACGTGACGTTGCACCTCGGCGCCGAGCCGCCCGCGACGAACGCGGGCCGGGGGGTGGCGTGATGAGCCGCCGCATCTACGTCGCGTCGAGCTGGCGCAACGAGCAGCAGCCCGCGGTGGTCGCCGCGCTCCGTGCGCAGGGCCACGAGGTCTACGACTTCCGCTGCCCCACCCCCGACGTGCTCGGGTTCTCGTGGAAGCACTGCGAGGGCGACCCGCCCCCGTGGAGCGCGGAGAAGACCCGCGAGGTGCTCTCGCACCCGCGCGCCGAGCAGGGCTTCACGCTCGACCTCGACGCGATGAAGTGGGCCGACACCTTCGTCATGCTCCAGCCCTGCGGCCGGAGCGCGGCGCTGGAGCTCGGGTGGGCCTGCGGCGCGGGGAAGCGGACCGTGGGGCAGCTCGCCGACGGCCAGGAGCCCGAGCTGATGCTCAAGTGTGCCCAGCAACTCTGCACCTCGCTCGACGAGGTGCTCGCGCTCCTGGCGCCGCCCGCTGCGGAGCGGACCTGCCGCGGGTGCCAGTTCTCGGGCTTCGACATGGACGGGCCGTACTGCGTGCACACGGAGGTCGCGAGCGGCTTCCCCCACGGGATCGTCCTGTCCTCGAAGCGCGTCGCCGAGCGGTGCCCGGCGCCCGAGCACCCCTACTGGCAGCCGCGGAGGGAGACGGCCCATGGTCTGTGAGCTGGCGCGGCGGAGCGCCTGGCTCCCGTCGCATCCACAGGTGCAGGGCGGGCTGCTCACGGTGATGGGCTGCGCGCTGATCGTGGCGCCCTCGCGGGACGTGCCGCCGAGCGCGCGGGCCGCGGGGCAGCTCGGGGTGATGCTCGCGTGGGGTGCGATGGCGCTGCTGCACCTGGGCGCGTGGGTCGCGGGAAGGGCGGCGGTGTGATGGACGGCGCCATCAACGACCCCGTCGAGCGCACCTACACCGTGCTCGCGCCCTTCGGCGGCATCGGCCTCGGGATGCTCGGCTTCCTCGCGGCCGAGACCCGGCTCTTCGGGGTGCGCGCCCGCTTCCGCTGCCTCGGCTCGCTCGACTTCGACGCGCTCGCCTGCAAGGGGTTCCGCTACCTCACCGGCGCGCCGGCGTGGGAGTGCGACATCGCGACGCTCACCGCGGTGCAGCTCCTCGGGTGGGTCGGCGCCGAGGCGCCCGACGTGGTCTTCATGTCGCCGCCCTGCAAGAGCTTCTCGAAGCTCACCAACAAGAAGGCGCGCGAGTCGGAGAAGTACCGGGTGATGTCGCGCCTCGTGCTCGACTGGACCCGGGTGATGCTCGCGGCCTGGTCGAAGCGCCCCCCGCGCCTCGTGCTGCTGGAGAACGTCCCGGGCATCGCGACGCTCGGGAAGGCGCTGCTCGCCGAGGTGCGCAAGCTCCTGCGCGCGGCGGGCTACGTCGTCTCCCCGGGGGAGTCGCACGACTGCGGCGAGCTCGGGGGCCTCGCCCAGCACCGCCAGCGCTACCTGCTCGTCGCGAGGCACGCGGCGCAGGTCACGTCGCTGCTCTACCAGCCGCGCAAGCTCCCGATGAAGACCATCGGCGAGGTGCTCGGGCCGTTGCCGCTGCCCGGCGATGCCGCCGCGGGGCCGATGCACACCATCCCGCGCATCTCGCTGCTCAACTGGTGGCGTCTGTCGCTCATCCCGCCCGGCGGCGACTGGCGGGACATCCCGGGGACGGTGGTGAAGGGGAAGACGCGGCGGCAGGTGTTCCGCCGGTACCGCACCCTCGCGTGGTCGGAGGTCTCGCCCACGATCACGGGCGTCGGCTCCAACGCGGTGGAGTACATCGCCGACGAGCGGGTGTGCTCGGCCCGCTTCGGGATGAACATGCGCGTGGCCACCTGGGCCTCGGCGTCGTGGACCATCACCGGCGCGACGGACGTCCAGGCTGGCGCCCCGTCGGTGGCGGACCCTCGCATCCCGAGCGCGCGCCGAGGTCGCTACGGCGTCGCGGGCTGGGGCGACGCGGGCACCACCATCACGGGCAACGCCCGCGCGACGACGGGCACCTTCTCGGTTGCCGACCCGCGCGTGCCGTCGGCGTTCGAGGCCGGCTACGGCGTCGCGGGGTGGGCCGAGTCCATCGGCACCATCACCGGCGAGGCCTACGTCCCGAACGGAACCTTCAGCCTCGCTGACCCACGGGTGTCCACGGCCTACGACCGCGGGTACTGCGTGCTCGGCTGGGACGAGGTCTCGCCGACCGTCGCGGGCGCGAGCTGGGTCGGGTGCGGGGCCTACGCGGCCGCGGACCCCCGCCTGAACTGCAAGGTGCGCAACGGGTTCTACGGGGTGCTCGACTGGACCCTGCCCGGCTGGTGCGTAACGGGCTCGCTCCAGATCGACAACGGCCCGGCGGCCGTGAGCGACCCGCGGGTTCCCGGCTCGCCGATGCTGCTCCTGCGGTTCTACGGGCGCGACCTGAAGAGCCGCCCGCCCTTCGCGCTCGTGCTGCCAACGGCCGACAGCACCTGGCACCGGCCGCTCACGACCCTCGAACTCTTCGTGCTCCAGGGCGGCCCGACGCACATCGACGGCAAGCCCGTGCACCTCACCGGCAGCTCGGCGAAGGTGCGCGAGCACATCGGCAACGGTGTCCCCGTCGGCGCGGCACGCGCCATCGCCGAGCAGATGCTGATGACCCTCGTCGGCTCCGACGCGGAGCAGTGGGTGCTCGGCGGCGGAGGCGGCGCGGTGTGGGTGGACGGACCTTCGCGGGAAGCGGTGCTGCAATGAGCCGCACGCACGAGCCTGCGGCCGCCGCGCGCCTGCTGCGCCGCCTCGCGAAGTCGTCGCGGCGCGCGCGACCCTCGCGGCACAAGTGCCGGTGGAGCACCTTCGAGGTCCGGACGCTGAGCCGCCACTGGGGGGCGCTCGCGCCGCGGCTGCTCCGCGCGCGGCTACCCGGCCGCACGTGGCTGGGCATCTACCGGCAGGCGCAGTCGCTGGGGCTGCCCACAAGCATCCCGCAGGGCTGGGTGTCGCTCTGCCGCGCGGCGGTGCGCCTCGGCTACTCACACGCGAGCGTGGTGCGGGCACTCGCGGCGAGGGCGCGCGTCGCAGTGCGCACCAACCCCTGCCGGCGCTGGTGCCTGCGCGCCGACCGGCACTATGTCGAGTGGGACGCGATCCTCGCGGCGGCCGAGCGGGAGAACCGCGACCTCGAGGTGATCGGGCCTGCGGCGAGAAGGCGGGATATCGCCACCGGGCGACTCTGGCAGTGGTGCCACGATGCGGGCCTCTTGCCTCCGGTGCCCGAGGGCCGGCGGAGGCGCTCGCCGGTGCGCCTGCCCAGCGCGGTGATCGACCGCCTCGTGGCCAAGCACCTGGGGAGGGCCGCCTGATGGGCCGCCCCACCACCATCCCGAGGGTCGCGCGCCAGATGTCCGGGCTCCGGCTCGCGACGCCGCGCCGGGTGCGCCTCGACGTCGACCCCAACGACTGGCGGCGGCTCTCCGACGCCGAGCAGCGGCGCGCGGGGCGGCCCGTGCGCGGGGTGCAGATCGCCTGGTCGCCGCTCGGCGCCGACGTGCTCGCCCCCAGCGGCTGGAGGTCCAGCCCGGTCGACCACGCCAACCTGCACCGGGTGCGCGAGGCCCTCTCGCGCCGCCTCGGGCTCGACACCGCCGTGGTGCCCGGCCTCGCGTGGCCGCACCTCGCGCTGGTGCGCTACGTCGACGGCTCCCTGGTCGTGTTCGGCTGCGACCAGCTCCCGCTCGACGTCGCCCAGGCTGAGGCGGGCCTACCGATCGGCCGCATCGAGCGATACGGGCGCGACGCCCGCGTACGCCCGTGGGAGGGGCGCGTCACGGGCCACACCGACGCCGAGCTTCTCGAGGCGCCGGAGTTCCAGCGCGGCGGCGCGCGGGACACCGAGGGAAGGGTGAGCTGATGCGCGCCCTCGTACTCAGCGGCTCTGCGCCCGCGATCGTCGCGCTCCGGACCACGGTGCGCGACCGCCGCGCGCGGCTCTGGGGGCGCGTGTGATGTTCGACGAGTCCTTCAACGCCTCCGGGTCGAGTGTCGTCACGATCGGCCGCGCGTCCGTCGCCCGCGAGCGCGTCGCCTTCCCGGCCGGCGGGCACCACGCCGTGTCGCTCCCCGTGCGGCTGCAGCTCGCCCTGCGCGCCGAGCGCGACCGGGTCGGCCTCGCCCCGTCGGGCATTGCACGCAACGCCGTGCTCGCCGCTGCGGGCCTGGGGGCGCGGCCCGCCAACGCCACGCGCTCGGCGGAGCGCCACCCCGTGCGGCCGCGGTGCGTCGTCACGCTCTCGCGCGAGGAGCGCGCAGCGGTGGACGAAGCGCGCCGGGGGCGCGACCTCTCGGCCTGGTTGCGCGAAGCGATCGGCGCCGCGGTGGGGTGGCACGGCCGGTGGGCGCCCTGCGCCGACGCCTTCCTGCGGATGAACTTCCGGCGCCTCGACGCGGCCGAGATCCGGCGGGCGCTCCCGGGCCGCACGCCCGAGACGATCTACGAGCACGCCCAGCAGCTCGGGCTCAGCGTCGACCTCGGCGCCTACGAGGACCGGATGAGCCTCCACGCCGCGGCCGAGGCCGCCGGCTACCACCGGGGCACGCTGCTGCGCATCCTCCGCGCGGCGGGCGTCGCGCCGAGGCGCCTCGCGGGCGACACGAACGACCCCGCGCGCGAGCACCTGTTCGTCACGCGCCGCGATCTCAAGCGGGCCGTCGATGCCTGGGCGGAGGGGGAGTCGCTGCTCTCCGCGGCGGATCGGCTCGGGTGCGACGGGAGCGACCTCGCCGCCCACCTCCGGGCGCGCGGCCACGCGCCGACGAACGGCCGGAGCTGGCACCTGCCCTCGAAGGTCTACGACGAGGTCGTGGCCGCGTGGCGGCGCGGCGAGGGGCCGCGGCTCGGGCCGGGGCAGGGCGCGGGCCCGAAGACGTGCGCCGCCTGCGGGGCGCGCCACTACCGGCGGGACCCGTGCGGCCCCGAGGGGAGGCCAGCGTGATCGGCGTCGTCGCCTGCTCGAAACGCAAGCTCCCCCGCCCCGCGCCGGCCGGGGACCTCTACACGGGGCGGACGTTCCGCGCGGCGTCCGAACTGCTGCGCGCCATGGGTGCCGAGCGGCTGGTGATCCTCTCGGCCGAGCACGGGCCTGTCGACGCCTCGACGGTCCTCGCGCCCTACGAGCGCACCCTGGTCGGCGCGCGTCGCGCGGAGATCGCGGCCTGGGCGGCCGACGCCGCGCCGAAGCTGTGCGCGATGCTCGGCGACGGACCTGCGCTCGCTATCGTCCCCGAGTCCTACGCGCTCGCGCTGAAGGGCCTCCCTACGGTCACCCGTCTCTTTGCCGGCCTCCCGCAGGGCCGCCTCTTCTCCGCGATCGCGGCGGCTCTCGCCGAGCGCCAGCCGACCACAGCTTCAGCCATGTCGAACGAGGGGGTCCAATGACGTTCCGCAAGCAGCGGTATCCGAAGGACTGGCCCGCGATCCGCGCCGCCATCCTGGAGCGCGCGGCGGGCACCTGCGAGTGCACCGGCCAGTGCGGCAGCACGCACGACACCCGCTGTGGCGCGCCCAACGGGGCGACCATCATCCGTGAGGCGCGCGACGCCGCGGTGTACCGGCTGCACCACTGCAACGGCGTCTGCATGGGGGAAGCGTGCCGCGCGGTGAAGGTCGTGCTCACGGTCGCGCACGTCGACCACGACGAGGAGCACAATGCGCCCGAGAACCTCCTGGCCTTGTGCCAGCGCTGCCACCTGGTGATGGACGGCGCGAACAACCTCGCCCGCAAGCGCGAGCGCCGGGCCGTCGAGGACGGGCAGAAGCCGCTCCCGCTCCTCGCGGTGCTGCCGGAGAATCGGAAGGGGGCGCCCCGTGGGTGAAGCCATCGATTCGAATGCAGACACTTCAATCGATATCGCTTCAACCGATATCTCAACCGACACGATCACTGCCGGCGAGGCCGCGCGCCTGCTGCGGATCCATGTCGACACCGTGCGGACGCTGCTGGAGGCCGGGAAGCTGCCCGGCGTGGACGTCGGAATGAAGGGCCGCCACCGCTGGCGGCTGTCGCGAGCGAGGGTGATGGAATGGTTGCAGCAAGGCGCGTCAGCGGGGTCCGTCCCTACGTCCGCGAGTTCCGGTCTGGCGAGCGCTGGTGGTGGGTCGCGCTCCCGGGAAGGCAGCGCAAGGCCCTCAACCTCCGCGAGTCCGAGGCCAGCTACGACGACGCCCTGCGGGTCGCCTGCGAGCGCTACGTCGACGGGGCCCGCGCTGTCGCTCCGGGAGCGGCGGGGGCACCGGCCGAGGCGACGATCGAGCGCATTCTAGAGGTCTACCTGGACGAGAATGCGCCGCACTGGAAGCCGCGCACGGCCGAGGGCTACGAGCTGCTCCTGCTCGCCTTTGAGGAGGCGATGCGCGACCGCGGCCTCACGCTCGCCTCGCAGGTCACCAGCGAGCACTGGTCGCTCTACCTCGCAGGGCGCCAGGTCGAGGTCGAGAACGCCACCATCAACCGCACGATCGCGGTCGTGCGCCCGATGATGCGCTGGGCGCGCACCCGCGTGCCGCCCCTCCTGCCCGCCCCGGTCTATCTGGAGTCGATCAAGAACCTCAAGGAGCTCGAGCGCGTCGGCTCCAAGCTGATCCCGTCTCCGGCCGAGTGGACGCGTGTGGTCGCAACCCTGAAGGGTGGCGTCTCGAAGGTCGCCTATCCCCAGTCAGAGCGGTATCGCGCCGCCTCGGAGATCAACGACCGCGGGTGCGCGCTCATCGTGGCGGTGGCCGTGCAGACGGGCCTCCGACTCGACGAGCTGCGCCACCTGCGCGACGAGGACATCCGCGAAGACGAGGTGCGCGTCGCTGCCTACGAGGGGTGGAGTCCCAAGAGCCACCGCGAGCGCGAAGTCCCCGTACCCGCCTCGACCGTGCGATTCGCGCGGCAGTTCGTCGCGTGGCGCGATGGCGCGCGGGGCCTCAACGGCACGGACATCGCGCTCGGGGAGGGGTGGATCAACCAGCGCCTCAACGCCGCGTGGAAGATCCTCAATATCGGCGGTCCGGTGCCGAGGATGCACGACTGTCGGCGCACCTTCGCGACCGAACTCATCCGCGCTGGGCACCCGATCACGCTCGTGCGCGACCGCCTCGGGCACGCGGAGATCGAGACGACCGAGCGCTACCTGGGTCGGTACCGCAGCGATGCCGCGCGCGCCGTGCTGGACCTTGGCGTGGGCGCCGCGCTCGACGAGGACGACTGACCCTCCCGCCGCGGCCCCTTGCGTACACCACCGCGTACACGAGACACCGGATGTTCAGTGGTCTGATCAGGGTTTCGCCGGGTTTGGGGCCGATGCGAAAACCTCTGATTTGTGGAGCCACCCAAGGGATTTGAACCCTCGACCTACGGTTTACGAAACCGTTGCTCTACCCCTGAGCTAGGGTGGCAAGAGAGCGCCGCTTCTATCACGGCGCGGTGACTTTGCAAGAGAGATTATCGCAGGTTGGCGCTGGCACTGGGATTCGGTACGACAGGTAGCGAAATGCCCTCCCATACGATCGACCTGCGCTCCGACACGGTGACCCGTCCCACGCCAGGGATGCGAGCGGCGATGGCCTCGGCGGTCGTCGGTGATGACGTCTTCGGAGAAGACCCCACGGTGCAGGAACTCGAGCGTCGGATCGCCGAACTCCTCGGGCGAGAGGCCGGCCTGTTCGTCCCCTCGGGGACCATGGCCAACCAGATCGCCCTCCAGTTGCACGCGCGCCATGGCGACGAGGTGCTCGTCGCCGAGGGCGCCCACTGCCTCTGGTACGAGAGCGGCGCGGCGGCAGCTATCGCGGGTGTGCAGCTGGTCTCCGTCGGCCTTGATGGGGAGGTGACCCCGGATCAGATCCAGGGCGCGCTTCGGCCCCGGGCGGACTGGTGCCCCGTCACTCGGGCGCTGGTCCTCGAGAACACCCACAACCGAGCGGGAGGAAGAGTCATCGACCCGTCGGTCTGTCGGGCGGCGGTCGACGCTGCGCATACGGCTGGGCTGACTGTGCACGTGGACGGCGCCCGCCTGTTCAACGCCTCGGTCGCCCTGGGGGTGCCTCCCCGGGAGGTCGCTGGTGAGGCGGACACGGTCTCGGTCTGTCTGTCCAAGGGGCTGGGCGCGCCGGTGGGTTCGGTCCTGGTCGGGACGCGGGACCATGTCCGCGACGCGAGGAGACTTCGCAAGCGGATGGGGGGAGGGATGCGTCAGGTCGGCGTCCTCGCCGCGGCGGGACTCTACGCGCTCGATCACCACGTCGCGCGGCTCGCCGACGATCATCTTGCAGCCCGGGCGCTGGCCGAGGGGCTGGCCGGATGCCCGGGGCTCAGCGTGGTTCCGCCGGATACCAACATCGTGCTCATCGACCTGCACCCCGACGGGGCGTTCGATGCCAACGCCTTCGCTAGCATGGCGAGGGCGCGCGGCATCCTGTTGTCGGTCTTCGGCGAGTTCCGGCTTCGCGCGGTGACCCACCTGGAGGTCTCGATCGACGACATCACGACCGCGGCGGGGGTCGTGCGCGAACTCATGCGCCCGGTCGTGGCGTGATCCGAAGCATCGATCCGCGCGTCGGCCTGGGAGTCTGCCTCGTGCTCGCGGGCTGCGCCTCGGCAGCCCCGAGCGCCTACCGGGCACGCCTCGCGGAGGGGGATCGGGCTTACACCGCGGGCAGGTTCCAGGATGCTGCCCGCGCGTACGAGCGCGCCGCTGCAGAGGTGGGGGCCGGGCGTGACGCGGATGACGCGCGGTACCGCGCGGCGATGGCGTGTCGACGCGTCGGCGATCTCGTGTGCGCCCGAGGGCTGCTTACGCAGGTGGCCGGCAGCCGAGGCGGATGGGACCACGGTCCTCGCGCGCGACTCGAACTGGCTTCGCTGGACCTGGCCTCGACGGAGCCGACGGAGGTCGTCAGCGCCCATCATGCGTTGGCTTCGCTCGTCGAGGACGCGCCCGATTCTGGACCGGCTCGTGGGGCGCTGCGGCTACGGCTGCGCGCGCTCGACGCGACAGACCCCGCGCGCTCGACGGCCATCGCGTGGCTGGATGCCCTCGCCGCGGACCCGCGGATCCGACGCTCGATCCTGATCGAGAGCGTGCTCGCCGAGCGCGCAATCCGCGTCGAGGCCACGGGTGATCAGGCGGCTGCAGAGGCGTCGTGGCTCGCGGTGGTCGAGCAGGTGCCGTACCCCGCGAACAGCCACTGGGACGACGGGCACCTCGCGCTCGCTCGGCTGCAGCGCGCCGCCGGGCGGCCACGAGATGCGCTCGCGACGCTGGACCGGATGCTCGCGGTGCGCGAGGCGTCCTGGGGCAACGGTAGCTACGCCGCGCCGGGGTTCGACGATGGTGCGCTGCTCCAGGCGGAGATCCTACGCGATGACCTCCGCGACCCGAACGCGGCGGCTGACGCGTACCATCGGGTCTACGCGGAGCACACGACGTCGTTGCGCCGCGACGACGCCCTCTGGGAGGAGGCGGCGCTCCGCCGAGGCAGCGATGCCGCGAGGGCGTGTGGGCTATGGCGGGTGCTGGTGGAGGAGTTCCCGTGCCGCCGGTTTGCTGCACGGGCTCGCGCCGCGCTCGCAGGTTGTGCGGGCGGCACGGCGGACTCGAGGATCTGTCAGGAGTCGCGGCGCTAGGGCTCAGTCGTCGTCGTCGACCGGCTCCTCGGCGTCGAGGTCGTCGTCGTCGTCCGCGTCGAAGTCGTCGTCCGCGTCATCGTCACCGGCCGCTTCGACGGACTCGAACTTCAGCTCGACGCCGACGTCTGCGAGCTGAGATTCCAGGAGGTCGAGGAGCTCGTCGACGTCCTCCCCGGACCACTCCTCCAAGGTGTCACCGAGGAAGTCGTAGAAGTCCGTATCGATGCGGCGCTCGATCTCCTCGACCTGATCTTCGCTGAATGAGTCGAGGATGTCGTCGCGGAGCGTCTCCGTATCGCCCTCCTCGATGGCGTCCTGCGCCGAGAGCCGGATCTGCTTAACCGCACGCTTGTCCAGAAGGATTTCCATGGCGAGTTCCTTGTGCGGAGGGGATCAATCACAGCCGCGACGACGTTGTCAACAACGCTTCGAGGGCGTCCACGCTGGCAGCCCCAGGGCGAAGGCTCCTATCATCCGTCCACGTGCACCCGGAGAAGAAACGAACTCGCGCCGCGCTGCTCGGCGCCGCCCTCTGCCTCGCTTCGGCGCCCTCGGAGGCGCAGGACATGTTGTCTCGTAGCCAGGAGGTACCCTACCGCGCGCACCGGGTGCTGTCCGTAGGCCTCGCCACCTCGGCGATCCTTCACGCCGACGCGGTGTGCCCCAATGACCAGACCCTCTGCCCCCTCGGCGGCGGCGGCGGCATCGCGGTGGCCATCGGGCGTCGCACGTCGGCCTCGCAGGAGTGGCTCATCGGCTACGACGTCTCGGTTCGCAACGCCCGCAACCTCTTCGCGTCCGCGACGCTCCAGCAGATTCGCTTCGAGCACCGGTGGGTCGCCGCGTCGCCCGCGTCGAACGCCGAGGCCTTCGTCGGCGTCGGCGGCGGCGTCGTGGCCTACGGAGAGCGCTTCGGCGTGACGACGCTCGGGCCCGCCGTCAGCGTGTCCGTGGGCGGCAGCTACTACCTGTCGCCGTTCGTCAGCCTCGGCTTCGTAGGGAGGCTCGAAGCGCTCCGGTTCCTGGTCCCCTTCGACACGGGAGATGGCGTGCGACGGAGCGACGGCGGGATCGCGACGGTGCTCCTCGGCGGCTACTTCACCGGGACCTTTCGCGGCCCCTGAGCTCCCTCGCGGTGCGCCGTGGTTCTGCTTGACGGTGGGTGGCGCCGCGGTGTCCAATCGCTTCGTCATGCAGTGCTCGAACTGCGGGCGGGTGAATCCAGCGAGTGCAGTGTACTGCCTCGACTGTGGACACAAGCTCCGCGAGACCGCCAACATCGTCGCTCCCCAGCCCGGGCCGTTCGCGCCGGCGCCTCTCGCTGCCGCCCCCGCCCCGGCGGCTGCGCTCGATCACTGCCTCCGCTGCGGGGTCGACAACCCTCCGGGGGTCCGGTTCTGTCGGATGTGTGGCTACGATCTCCGCGCCTCCGGGGAGTCCGCCTCGCAGCCCTCGCCCCAACCCGCGCCTGCTCCCGTCGTATCGCCCGCTCCGGTGGGCCCGCCAGTCCCGTTGGGGGCAGGCGCTTCGGTCCACTGCCCTCGCTGCGGCACCACCTTCGATCGCTCGATGTCCTTCTGTGGCGTGTGCGGCCTCCCGGCCTCCGAGATCGCGTCGGCACCCACAGGCAACCCGGACGCCGCTCCGTCGCCAGTCGCCCGGGTAGCGCCGGGCGCCCCAGTCGTCGCGGCGGCGCTCGCGGTCGAAGGGCCCGTTCGCGTCGAGAGCCGCACCGACAACTTCGGCGCCGTCGCGGCGCAGGCTGGATCCCAGCTCGTCACGATCCTCAAGGACGGCTCCGAGGGGCCGGTGCACCGCCTCGGCACCGCGGTCACCGACCTGGGTCGCTTCGAGGGGAACATCACCCTCCCCGATGATCCGTACCTTTCGCCGCGCCACGCACGCATCCAGAAGCGCGGCGACCGGCACTATCTCCGCGATCTCGGCTCGGTCAACGGGATCTTCTATCGCATCCGTGAGCCCGTCGACCTGGTGCATGGGGACGTGGTGCTCGTGGGTCAGCAGGTGCTGCGCCTGGAGATTCTCGGCGACGGAGAGGTCTCGCTCGGCCCGGTGATGCACTACGGGGTGATGTTGTTCGGCACCCCGGAGCAGCCCAGGCTGGCGCGGCTCGTTCAGCTTACCAGTGAGGGTATTCCAAGGGATGTCTTCCACCTCTATCGCGACGAGACGGTGATCGGCCGCGAGTCCGGCGACGTGGTGTTCACCGACGACGTGTTCCTGTCGCGGAGGCACGTCGCGTTCAAGCTCGACCGTGCGCTGCGGCGGGTTCAGGTGCGCGACCTCGGTAGCTCCAACGGCACCCTGGTTCTCTTCCGGGGCGAGCGCGAGATCGCCGATGGCGATGTGTTCCGCATCGGGCACCACCTCTTCCGCTTCGACGCGTCACCCCGAAGCGCGGTCGCGGGCAGCGCCCAGGGAAGCAGCGCGCGATGAGCGAGACCGAGAGCACCCCGCTGGAGCCGGGCACCGACGCGGCGCCCGCTCCGATGACTCCTCCGCTGGCCGCCGCCGATCCGCCCGATTCTTCGCCCGACTCGGTGCCGCCCGCCGAGCCCGAGCCGCCGATGGTGCTGGAGTCGACCCCGGCGCCGCCGGATGAGCCGCTGCCTGCCCCGCCCCCGGAGCCCGTCGCGCCGAAGCGCGTGGTGATGCGAATCGGCGGCGCGACCGACGTCGGCCGCATCCGCGATCACAACGAAGACAACTTCGTGCTCGCCGACCTGACGCGCGAGAAGCGCGGGGGCGACGAGGTAGGCGACGAGGTCGCGCTGGGCGACCGCGGCGTGCTCCTGGCGGTCTGCGACGGCATGGGCGGGGCGCTCGCGGGCGAGATCGCCAGCCAGATGGCCGTCGACGTGATTCACGCGATCATGCAGGAGAGCTCGTCTCCCGACGACGCCGACGAGTTCGCCCAGACCCTGGTGACCGCGGTGCAGGAGGCCGGGGCGCGGATCTTCCTCGCGGCGAAGACCAACCGCAACCAGCACGGGATGGGCACCACTTCGACGGTCGCGGGCGTGTTCGGCACGACGCTCTTCGTCGGCCAGGTCGGTGACTCTCGCGCCTACCTCTTCCGCGGCGGTCGGCTCCGGCAGATCACCAAGGATCAGTCTCTCGTCTCGAAGCTCATCGAGGCCGGCAGGCTCACCGAGGAGCAGGCGGAGAGCTACGAGCACGCGCACATCATCCTGCAGGCGCTGGGCACGGCGGACGCGGTCTCGGTCGATCTGTCGTTCATCGATCTGCGCCGCGGCGACGCGCTGCTCCTCTGCTCGGATGGGCTCTCGGGCCTCGCCACCCAAGAGCAGTTGCAGGAGGCGCTCGCGGAGATCGACGACCCCGCGGAGTGCTGCCAGCGGTTGATCGACACCGCCAACGACGCGGGCGGGCACGACAACATCACCGTCGTGGTGGCGCGCTTCGACGGCGATCTCCCGGCGGCCTCGTCGGACGATGAGCCCGTCGGCTACCACGCGTTCGTGCTGTCGGAGTCGGTCGAGTCGCCCATCGTGGGGAGCGCCTCGTCGGCGCTGAAGATGCCGGCGCTTCCGCCGCCCGGCTCAGACGTCAAGAAGGCCCATTCCTACCCCCCCCACCGGGACGATCGACCGAGGGTCGGGGACGACCTCGTCGCGTCGCCGGGTGAGCGCGTCGCGGGCGATGACTCCGAGGTGGCCGTGCTCCCGGTCTCCCGCGCCGGGGCGTGGGTGGGTTGGTTGTTCGTCGCGGTCGCGGTCGCGCTGCTCGCGATCGGCGCATGGAAGCTCCTGAGCAACGACCGCGCCCCTGAGCCGGTCGCACCGCAGCAGGTCGGAGACGCTCCGCCGGTGACGCCGGTGACGCCCAATGGCGGCGCTTCGACGACGCTGGTTCCTGCGCCGTCGTGGGGCGATGCCGCGGGGGCCGAAGGCGCCGAGGACGCCGGGGCCCCGCAGGCCGCCGACGCCGCGCAGGACTGACCGCGCTTCGAGCGCGGGTGTAATATCCGAGGCATCGTGGAGATCCGGCTGTTCCAGGAGAGCGGCGCCGCGGCTGGGCGGCTGTGGCGATTCGAGGCCGGTCGCGTGCGCATCGGCCGGTCGCCGGACAATGACCTCGCACTCGACCCGCAGCAGGACCTCGACGCGTCGAGCCGCCACTGCGAGCTCGCCTGGCAGAGCGACGCCTGGGTCGTGAGCGATCTCGGCAGCCGGAACGGGACCTTCCTGAACGGCGCGCGCGTCCAGCAGCGGGTCCTTCAGTCGGGGGACGTGCTGCTGCTGGGGAGCGCCGGGCCGCGGTTTCGTGTGGAGCTCCCGGCCGTGGAGGCTCCCAGCACCTCGGCGCCCCGCGTGGCCCCACCCATCGGTGCGACGGTGGCGATGGCGCAGACGCCGCCACCGCCGGTCCCCCCGGCGCAGGCGCCCCTGACGGTGCACCCGATCGGGCAGGCGATGGTCGCCGCGATGCCAGAGGGCGCCAAGGTCGGCCGACGCACCGTGGCGTTCATGATCGATCAGGCGATCGTGGCCTCGAACGCGCGGCGGTCGGACCGGGGACTGAAGCTCGCGATCGTCCTGCTCTCCGGGCTGGTGCTCGTGGCGATCGCGATGGGGGCGTTCCTGGTGCTCGACCGGGCGCGGAGCCATGAGTCGGAGGTGGCGGTGCGGGTGCCGAGCGGAGGCGACCCGAGCAGCGCGGGCTCGCGTCTGGCGGCGGCCAACGAGAACACCATCTACATGCTCGCGTACCGGCGATCGGGGTCCGCGCGGACCCAGGGCTTCTGCACCGGCTTCGCGGTCACGAGAGACCTCATCGCGACCAACGCGCACTGCGTGCAGGTCGCCAACGACGAGATCGCGAGAGGTTCGGCGATCGTGGCGCTGCGCAACAAGGCTCCCGGCTCGGTGCTCCCGGCCCGGCCGGTGTACATGGACGCGCGCTTCCGGGACTCTCGCTACTCGCGGGGCGGCACCGGCTATGACGTGGGCCTGGTGCGGGTGACGGGTACGCTGCCGACCCATGCCCGCCTCGCCACCGAGGCCGAGCTCTTCGCGCTGCACGAGGGCGACGCGGTGTTCGTCTACGGCTTCCCTGGCATGACCATGAACGAGGCGTCGCCGGTGGCCACGATCACGCTCGGGCTGATCAACCGCGTCACGGACTTCCAGGACGGCGTCGCGGCGCCGATCGCGGCGCAGAAGCTACAGCACAGCGCGCAGACCTCGGGGGGCTCGTCGGGGAGCCCGATCTTCCTGCCCAGCGGGAGCGTCGTGGGCATCAACGCGGGCAGCCTCGCGGACGACGAGCGGCAGATCGTGATCGATCCGAACAACGGTCAGCGTCGAGAGGTCGAGGTCAACCGCGGGTCGAACTTCAAGTACGGGATGCGCGCCGATCTGATCCGCCAGGGGCTCGTCTCGGTGGGCGTGACCGGACCGTGAGCTTCTGCGCGGTGGCATTTTCCCGGGCAGGGGCATAGTCTCGCAACCCGCGGGTTCGAGCGCGCATCGAGGCCATGGCGAAGCTGGTGATCATCGGGCCGGACGGTCCCCAAGAGCGAGACCTTGCGACGGTGAACTCGCTCGGGCGCCACCCGAACAACACCATCCAGCTGCTCGACCGTATCGTGTCGAAGGAGCACTGCGTCGTCGAGCTGCGCGGCAGCCGGTGGGTGCTTCGCGACCTCGGATCGCTCAACGGCACCTACGTCAACGAGCAGCGGGTGGCGGGGGAGTCGTTCCTGTCGCACGGGGACCAGATCGCGCTCGGCAATACGCGCGCGGTCTTCCAGGACGTCGCGGTGCAGGCCCCGCCGCAGGCTGTTCCCTTCGCTGCGAAGCCCGTCGATCGCATGGCGCCGCCCTTGTTCCAGCCGCCGCGCGTCGGGCCGCTTCCTGCTGCCCCGATGACGGCGCCGCCCACGGTCGGGCCGCCCCTCCAGGCGGTGCGAAACGTCACCATCGGCGGCGCGCAGATGGAGTCGCACGTCCGCACCAAGATCGCCGCGGAGATGCAGCAGTTCCTGCCCGAGCGCTCGCTGCAGGACGTGGAGGTGCTGCGCCGCGACTACGAGAAGCTCCGCATCTCGTACGAGCTTCAGCGGGCCATCGGCGCCGAGCTCGACCTCGACCGGCTGCTGGAGAAGATCCTCGAGCGCTCCTTCGACCTGCTGTCGGCCGACCGTGGGGTGATCCTGCTCTTCGAGGATGGCGAGCTGAAGCCCCGGTGCTCGCGGGCGAAGCGCGCGGGGCCGGAGGAGTTCGTGGCCTCGCGCGCGGTGGTCGGCCAGGTCGTCAAGGAGAAGGTCGCGGTGCTCTCCAGCGACGCCAAGGTCGACCCGCGCTTCTCCGAGTCCAAGTCGATCATCATGACCGGCATCCGCAGCTCGATGGCGGTGCCGCTGCTCCACAAGAACGAGCTGCTCGGCGTGATGATGGTCGACTCGCAGAACCCCAACGCCTTCGGCGAGAAGGACCTGCAGCTCTTCACCAACATCGCCAATCAGGCTGCGCTCTTCATCGCCAACGCGGCGCTGGCGCAGCACCTGGAGCAGGAGGCGCTCGCGAGGGCGAGGTTCCAGCGGCTGCTGTCGCCGGCAATCGCGGAGCTGGTGGTGTCGGGCAAGCTGGAGCTGAAGCAGGGCGGCGAGCCTCGCGTCACCACCATGCTCTTCACGGACATCCGAGGGTTCACCTCGCGCTCGGAGACGATGCGCGCGGAGGACATCGTCCAGATGCTCAACGACTACTTCGAGCGGATGGTGGAGATCGTGTTCCGCTTCGAGGGCACGCTCGACAAGTTCGTGGGCGACGAGATCATGGCGCTCTTCGGTGCGCCGGTGTCGGGCCGCGACGACCATGTTCGCGCGGTGAAGTGCGCGCTCGCGATGCTCGATGAGCTGCGCAACTTCAACAACGAGCGCGAGAGCATGGGGCTGCCCAGCTTCGAGATCGGCGTGGGCATCAACACCGGCGAGGTGGTCGCGGGCTACATCGGCAGCTCGAAGGCCATGCAGTACACCGTGATCGGCGCGCCGGTGAACCTCGCCGCGCGGCTGTGCTCGGCGGCCAAGGGCATGCAGATCCTGCTCTCCGAGCACACCTGGGGGCTGGTGCAGGACGTCTTCGAGGTCCGGGAGCTGGAGCCCATCTCGCCGAAGGGCATCGCCCAGCCGGTGAGGGTCTTCGAGGTTCTGCGCGAGCGCTGATGGCCACCCTGGATTTCGAGCGCCCGCTGCGCGAGCTCGAGCAGCGCATCGAGGCCCTGAAGGCCGCCATCCGTCTCCCCGGCGCGGACGAGGCGCTGGCCGACGAGATCGAGCGGCTCGAAGCGGCCGCCCGGCGCCTGGAGGAGAACCTCTTCGGTGACCTCGGCGTGTGGGCGCGCGTGCGGCTCTCCCGGCACTCCGAGCGGCCGACCACCCTCGACGCCATCGGGGCCCTCTTCGAAGACTTCATCGAGCTGCGGGGCGACCGGGCCTTCCGCGACGACCCGGCCATCGTCGGGGGGCTCGCGCGCTACCGCGGCGCGCCGGTGGTGGTGCTCGGTCACCAGAAGGGGCGCGGGGTGCGGGACAACGTGCGGCGCAACTTCGGGATGCCCCACCCGGAGGGCTACCGGAAGGCCCTGCGGTTGATGGACCTCGCGGCGCGCTTCGGCCGCCCGCTCATCACCTTCGTCGATACGCCGGGCGCGTTTCCGGGCCTCGGCGCGGAGGAGCGAGGGCAGTCCGAGGCGATCGGGCAGTGCCTGATGAAGCTCTCCTCGCTGACCGTTCCGGTGGTGTCGACGGTGCTGGGCGAAGGGGGATCGGGCGGGGCGCTCGCGCTCGCCGTCGCCAACCGCGTGCTGATGCTGGAGCACTCGACCTACGCGGTGATCACGCCGGAGGGCTGCGCGTCGATCCTCTGGAAGGACGGATCGCGCGCGCCGGAGGCGGCCCGGGCGATGCGCATGACCGCGGCCGAGGTGTTCGCCGCGGGGGTGGCCGACGAGGTGATCCCAGAGCCCGTCGGGGGCGCGCACCGCGACCCGGCGGAGGCACTGCGCAGGGTCGACGAGGCGGTCGGGCGGCACCTCGACGCGCTGCGCACGCTCGGCCCGGAGGCGCTCCGCGAGGACCGCTATCAGCGCTTCCGAGCGCTGGGCGAATACTCCGAAGGGTAAAGATTCAGGGCGCCGGGGCGGGGGCGATGAAGTCGCAGTCGCCGCGGACCGCGCACTGATGCGCCGCGGGGTGGCTGCGGTAGTAGAGGTCGCTGCCGTTCGTGGCGAAGAAGCGGCCGATGATGTTCATGAGGTAGCGCGACGGGTCCCAGGCGAGGTCGGGGTCGGCCACGCTGAAGGAGTGTCCACCGTCGGGGCGGGTGTACGCGTTCAGCACCGCGACGGAAGGGCCGGTGTCGCCGCTCCAAGCGCCCAGCGTCGGGAGCCAGGCGGCGTCGAGTTCCGCAGCGGTGCTCGCCCGGGTCGCTCGGCGGACCAGGCGCAGCGGCTGGTCGAGGCGCTGCTCGCCGAAGCCCTGGGCGCCCTCGTCGAGGTCGTCCACGTCGAAGAGGGCGTCGCGCCGCGTCGGCGTGGGGAAGCGGTTGAGCGAGGCGAGGCCCTCGAGCACGCCGCGGTCGACCAGCACCCGGTTGGGCGTGCGGGCGTAGCGGTCGAAGAGCGCCCGCGGCGTAGCGTAGTCGGCGAGCGCGGGGTGTCGCTCGAGCGCGAGCGGCCCGAGGAAGGGGATCGCGCCCGCGGCGCGGGCGAAGGCGTTGCCGCTGTTGACGGGCACGGCCTGGTCGCCGGCGGTGTTGACCACGAGGAGGCCGTGGGGCTGGTGGCCCTCTGCGCGGCGAAGGAAGTAGAGCGGGGCGAAGCTGATGGGGTCGCCGGCGTCGAGGGCGGCCTGGGCGAGCAGCAGGAAGCGGCGCATCTCCGGGGTCTGCCGGCGGATGCCCATGCCCTCGGCGGGCGAGCGCAGCGGGGCGCCGCGCTGGCTCCATCGACGCGGGCGCGCGTCGGGCTGGAGCGTCGGGGGGATGTGCCCGCAGTGGACGTCGCAGTCGCCCTCGACGACCTCCATCTGGCTCACCATGCGCCGCACCTCGGCGTCCGGTCGCAGCGCGCAGTTGCCGAAGTCGGTGACCGCGTCTCCGCGGAAGATCCGTAGCTCCAGGCGATCGTCGAGGTTGGAGGGCATCCCGATGCGGAAGCGGCCGTCGGCGGAGGCGCGGGCGCAGCGGGACTCGCCGCTCCGCACGTTGGTGATCACCACGTCGTCGCCCACGCCGAGCTCGCCGCGCTCGACGCACGCCACCTCGAGCTCGCCGGTGTCGTTGACGTCCGGGACGATGAAGCGGAGCGAGGTCTGGTTCGCCCGGCAGGAGGTGCGCGTACGACCCTGGTCCGGCGGGTACGCCCCGGCGGGCATCGCGACCATGAGCGGCCCCATCACCCGGAGGATCACCGCCTCCTTCACGCCCCCTTGCGTCGATCGGATACCGATGTCGGTAAGCCCGCCTCCGCCGGAGACCGGCGCCGCGGCCCACACGCTCGCATCGGCGGCGCCCAGGGTCATCGAGAGGATGCCGCCGAGCGATCCGCCGGTGGTGAAGTACGGCGCGTCGGGGCCGCCCACGTCGACCACGCCGTCGCCGTTGAAGTCGCCCGCGAGGTCGTCGAGGCGGCCGTCGTGGTCGAGGTCGTCGGGGGAGGTCGCGCGCCCGTCGAAGCCGCGCATCGCGCGGATGAGCTGCATGTGGTCGAGCACCGACTGGCGCATCGCGTCGCGCGTGTGGAAGACGTACGCCGTCCAGAAGTCGCCGCCGGAGTCGGCCAGGCCGTCGCCGTTGAGGTCGCGGGCGCGGTGGTCGACGAGCGCGCGGGCGACGCCCTCGTTGCAGGTGCCGCGGAGCACGGTGGAGACGAGGGTGCGGGTGCGCTCGTCCATGGCGAAGCCGTGGGAGACGGCGTTGATGCCGACGGTGGCGATGCCCTGCGAGGCGAGGAGCGGACCGAGACCGAGCGCGTCGAGGAGGTTGCCGGTGTACCCGTGGCCGTAGAAGGCGACCGGGAAGGGCGCGCGTCGGCTGGCGAGGGGCTTCGGCACGACCATCGCGAACTGCACCGTGTCGAGCCCGAGGTGGTCGATGGCCCCGGTGCGCGTGTTGATGGACCACCGGGCGTGGGGGTCGGTGGAGCGCGGATCGCCGAGGAGGAAGGGCGTTCGGTAGGATCCGAACACCACGTAGTCGACCCAGCGGAAGGTCTCGAGCAGGGTCTCGCGGCGGTTGCCGCGGAGGCCCACGGCCTCGGCCAGGTTGCGCGCGAGGTTGGTGAGCGCGGCCCCCCGGATGACCAGCGGGCGGTCGCGCTGGTCGGCGGTGCACCCGGCGCCGCTGTTGAGCTCGCGGAGGCGGAGCTCGGGCTGGATGTTCGCGAGCTGCGCGAAGGGGCCGCGGCCGTAGAGGCCGTCGCGCACCGCGAGGAGGTCGCGGGTGGTGGTCTGCGTGAGGAAGGTCCACGCGAAGGTGACGCGCTCGACGTCGGCGGGGTCGCCCGCGCGGGGGCGGTACGCGAGGCGGCCGTAGTAGGTCGCGCGCTCGCGGAGGATGGCGTCGAGGGCCTCGAGGTCGCGGGCCTGCGAGGGGTGGGCGACGGAGGGGAAGGGGGAGCGCACCGAGCGGCCGCCGCGGCCGGTGAGGCGGCTCGTGAGGACGACGGCGTAGCGGGTGCGTTCTTCGAGCGGCACGATCGGGCGGAGGATGAGCGTGCGGGTGTCGGGCTCCCAGAAGGTCGTGAGGTGGTCGTCGGGGCTGCCGCCGGCCGGGAACACCGCGGCGTGGTTGAGGGCGCCGTCGAAGTTGGTGTCCTCGCCAGGGTCGAGGCGGTTGTTGGCGTTGCGGTCCTCGTCGAGGGTCTCGAGGAGGAGGTTGCTCTGACCGCCGCGGGGGTCGTTGGGGTAGTAGCCGTCGCGGTTCTTCGCCGTGTAGACGAAGTTGCCGTCGCCCACATCGAGCGGCACGGGAACGCCCGTGCGGAGGTTGATCAGGTAGACCGAATCGTCGCGCAGGTCGTGGTCGTCGCCGCGCATCCGGCGGGTGAGGTTGGCGAGGTCGAGGTCGTCGTCGAAGGCGACCGTGAGGGGCTGGAAGGTTCCCCAGCCGTCGAGGCTGTCGAAGCCTTCGCGGAGCTGCGACTCGAAGGTGGTCGGAGCGACGAGGCTCGCGTTGAGCCGCACGCCCGTCGGCGAGGTGCTGTCCGGGAAGGTCGCGACGTCGTTGGGGAGGGGTATCTCCGGGAGCGGCCGGGCGCCGAGGTCCCAGCGCACCTGCGGGCCGCGGAGCGACGCGGAGAGCGACGCGCCAGAGAGGGGGCCCTGATCGACCAGGTCGCCGCCGTCGCATGCTGCGAGCAGGAACATCGCGCCGAGGAGGCTTCGCGTACGCATGTCAGAACTCCATGCCGAGGCGCGCGGTGGCCATGGCGATGCGGCCGAGCCCGCGGCCCGCGGCGTCGTCGAAGGCGCGGCCCGCGAAGAGCACGGCGCCCTGCAGTCCGCCGGTGAGGGTTACGTTGCCCGGTAAAGGGAAGCGGCCGTTGACGCCGAGGTCGAGCTCGAGGCCGAGGTCGCGCTTCGTCGCGTCGCCGCCGCGGTAGTTGCGGGCGGTGCCGTAGATCTGCACCGAGGTGGGGTCGACCCGGTCGGCGGTCGCGACGCCGAGCACCGCGCCCAGGCGCAGGTCGAGGTGGCGGCCGAGGTTCACGACCGCGGTGGGGTAGAGGTAGGCCGCGCCGGCGACGCCGCCGTTGGAGGGCAGGAGCCGTCGACCGTTGGCGCCGCGGGCGGCGAGGGCGGGGTCGCCCGCGATGGACGCCGACCGGGCGGTCTCCCAGGCGATGAGCTCGGGGAAGAGGATGAGGCCGACGCGGTGGCTGGGGTTGAAGGTGAGCCCGCGCTGGGTGCCGTCGACGGGGTTGCGATCTCCCGACGCGTAGCCGCCCTCGAGGGTGAACCGATAGCGGCCGGTGCGCTCGATGCCGAGCCGCGCGGCGCCGCCGAACTGGAGCACGTCGTGGGTGTCGACGTAGATCGTGCGCGCGGCGTTGGTGGAGCCGCCGATGAGGGCCAGCTCGACGCCCGCGAAGACGCGGCCCGCGCGGTCGGGCGTGGGCCAGTCCCACTGCGCGAAGAGGTCGCCTACGAGGACGCGGAGGAAGTCCCCATCGCGGAAGGAGACGTCCCGGTAGGTGGCGAGCGCGCCGACGCGGCGACGGTCGCAGTCGGCTCGGCAGGCGTGGTCCTGGTAGTAGACCGCGGCGACCCCCTGGAGGGCGAGGTCGCCGTCGACCAGCGTCGCGATGCGGTCGCGGTAGACGAGGTCGCCCGCGATGGCCGCGACCAGGTTGGAGCTGCGCCCTCCGGGGCGGGTGGCGAAGCCGACGCGCTCCACGAGGTCGCCGTAGCGGTAGTCGCCGAAGACCGGCGCGCGGTCGCCGTCGTTGGCGACGACGCCGAGGCCCCAGGTGAAGCCCTGCTGCCCGAGGCGAAACACCCCGACGCGCGACTCCCACTCGACGTATCCCTGGCGCACGTCGATGGCGCCGTAGGGGAAGGTGTCGCCCCGGGGCTCTCGCGCGAGGCCAACGTCGACCGCGGGGTTGTCGGCCACCACCGCGCGAGCCACGTCGACCTGGAACACGACGCGGAAGCGCTCGCCGAGGGAGAGGCTCGGCCGCAGGCGTAGCCACGACTCGAAGAAGAGGTTCTGCCCGAGCGAGGGCGCCTGGTCGGCGCGTCCTGGCGTGGTCGCGAGGGGGATGTCCGTGAGGCCTGTGTAGCGGAGCTGCGCCTCGCCGGGGATCTCGATGCGGAGCAGCGGGCCCTCCGGCTCGGCGGGCCGTGGCCTCGCGGCGGACGTCGAGGGCTGCGCGCCCACCCCGGTGGAGACGGCCGAGAGGGCGAGCGCGATGGCGAGGCGTGGGAGGCGGGTGCGCATGGAGCGGTTGGCGCGGGACGCTATCGTCGCGCCCGTCGGGATGACAAGCAGCGGCTGCGAGCGACATCGGCGCGGGGCTCGCGCTATGGTCCACGGGTGAGGCTCGCGTTGGCATGGGGCGTCTTCGTTGTCCTCGCGGCGTGCGGCTGCACCAACCCCGACCGTCCGTCCGGGCTCGGGGGCGACGGGTCGCTCCTGCTCAGCGACGCGGTCGTTGATTTCGGTCCATTGCCGGACGCCGCGACGCGCATCGACGTGGTGCCGGTAGACCCCTGCCGAGACTCCCCGTGCGGGCCGATGGAGCGCTGCGGCGCGGACGTCGACGGCGGCCGCGGCTCGGGTAACGGCATCGACGACGACTGCAACGGCCTCGTCGACGAGTTCTGCGGGTGCACCCCCGGCGAGATGCGCCCCTGCTTCCCTGGCGCCAGGGACCGCCGCGGCGTCGGGGCCTGCACCGACGGTGTGGCGCGCTGCACCGAGCTCGCGGCGTGGATCGGCAACGAGTGCCGCGGCGCGACGATGCCCGTCGAGGAGACGTGCAACCAGCGGGACGACGACTGCGATGGCGCGCTGGACGAGGGCCTCTCGGACTGCGCCTCCGCGGTGGCGTGCCCGGCCAGCGTCGGGGCGGTTCCGCTCGTGGAGTTCAGCTACGACGGGAGGGCCATCGACCCGATGGCGACGGCGTATCGATGGTCGCTCGCGTGCCCCGAGGGCGTCGCCCCGTGCCCGACGCCGACGGGCGAGGGGGCGACGCTACGCGTGACCGTTCCGAGGGCGGGGCGCTACGAGCTCACGCTCGAGTCCACACGCGCGAGCGGCGTGCAGCGCTGCACCTTCCCCATGTACGCCCAGGGCCGGGGCCTGCGCGTCGAGCTCGACTGGGACCGCAAGGGAGGGATCAACTCCGTCGGCGCCGACATGGATCTGCACCTCGCCATCATCGACCGACGGCGCGCCCAGTCGTCGCGCTGGTTCACGCCCGACGACTGCTATTTCCAGACCGGGCGCTCACCCGGCGGCACCGTGCGCTGGAGCGTCGACGACCGCGACACCCGCTTCGCGCCGTCGGCCACGAGCGAGCTCTGCGAGGGGTCGCCGCCGCCGCACGGCGAGATGTGGCGCGCCGCCGGGCGCTGCTGGAACCCGCGGCTCGACGTGGACGACCTCGTCTGCGACCCGGCCATCACCGACGGCCGCGACCCGCGCTTCTGCTTCTCGGAGAACGCCGCGGTCGACGATCCGCCGGACGACGTGACCTTCCGCGTGGGGGTGAACTTCTACCGCGACCACGGCCTCTGCGACGGCGCCGACGCCCGCGACGACGTGGTGCACCCGGTGCTCTCGGTGAGCTGCGGTGGGCTGCTGCGCGCCTCCGTCGGCAGCGTCGACGACGGCCTGGTCGCGATGAGCTGCCGCGAAAATCCCATGATCGGCAGCGCCAACTGGACCTGGATCGCCGCCGACATCCGCTTCAGCCAGAACGTGTGCGGGGCGCGCGACTGCCGCGTGACGCCGCTGCGGGCGGGCGCGGGGCGCTTCACGGCGTGCAGTCGGGTCGGCGCGGAGGGGGATGTCTGCCAGGACGAGCGGGGCAGGGTGTTCGTGCGTCGCGCGGGCGCACGGCCCGTGGACGTGGAGTTCGCGGAGACGCCCTGACGGGCGTCTAGCGGCGGGGAGGTGGCGGCCGCGTGTAGCGGCTGCCGCGCGGCCTGGCGAGGCGGAGGCGCTCGCGGACGGCCTCGCGCTGGCGCTCCTTGTACTCATGGTGGGAGGCGGCGCCGGTGTCGTTGTGGCTGTCGGTCACCTGGTCGACGATCTGGAACTCGGTGAGCACGAACACCACCGGGCCGAGCGAGCGCACCGTCTCCGGGGCCCGGTCGAGCACCTCGCGCGGCAGCCGCACCGGCAGGTCGACCACGAAATGGATCACCCGGTAGCTCGGCGCGCTGAAGCGGTTGTCGACGAGCTGCGCGACGGCGTCCTTGCGGATGTGCGAGTCGGGGTGGTCGAAGAGGGCCGCGAGGTGGGGGTGCTTCTCGATGAGGTCGCGCGGGTTGACGAGGGTGTTCTTGCTCTCGTTCGGGATCACGTAGTTGAACGGAAACAGCCGCCGGGACAGGTAGTTGAGCACCGGCAGCACGTCGTCGGGGCCGCGGGTGACGATGCGGAAGCGGAGCTTGTCGTAGATCTGCGCGGCGATGGTCTCGCTCTTCGAGAGGAGCTTCGTGTAGAGCGAGTCGCGGGTCTTGCGACCGCCCTTGAACTGCACGATCGGCAGGCCCGAGGAGAGCATCTCGCCCATCACCCGGAAGATCTTCGCCTCGACGTACTGGAACACCTGCGCGTCGGAGAGCGGGAGCGAGAAGAGCAGCTCGCGCCCCTGCAGGTGATGGATGATGTGCATGACCTTGAGGATCACGCAGGCGCACACCTGGCGGTGCCCGCGGCCCGAGGCGACGCCCAGCAGGGACTCCACGCTGCCGGAGGCGATGGGCCCGGGGATCGGGTACTCGTAGTTGCGGCGGAGGTAGTCGATGGCCTCGCGCTTGATGGCGTCGAGGCGGGCCGCGTCCAGCGGGTCTTCGGGGTGGAACTCCTGCACGCGCAGGAACTCCTCGGCGTCATAGCGGTCGGCCAGGTGGAGCCGCCGCCAGTCGATCGCGGAGTCGCCTCGGAGGATGTTCCAGATGGTGTCGAGGTCGCCGAGGGTGAACTCGTCGACGGTACGAAACCCGATCGACCGGAGGTCGGACATGGCCGGAGTGTACGGCGTCAGTGACGGGAGCTGGTCGAGGCGGCGGTCACCTCGGAGGCGTTGCCCTGCGGCGCGCGCTGGCGACCGAGCTGGAGCGTTCCGACGAAGAGGCCGAGGGTCAACACGAGCGCGGTGGCGTTGCCCACCATCGCGTGCTCACAGCCCGCGACGGACATCGCCGCCACCACCAACCAGACCGCCTTCGACTGTGCCTTCGACATGATCTTGTCTCTCCGCAACACTAGCGAAACAGGTATTTCGTCGTCGACCCGACGTGGGATCTCCGTAAGCCAATCTGAAGAGCCAAGGCAAAGCGCGGGCAACTTTTAGTCGGGAGCGCGGTCGGACCGCAACCCTAAAACCGACCCCGAGGGCGATGACCTCCGGGCAAATCCTTGACCGCGCGTGGTCGCGTGTGCGGTGGTCTCCGGTCATGGCATCTCCACACCTCATCGCGGTCGCGAATCAGAAGGGCGGCGTCGGCAAGACGACCACGGCGGTCAACCTCGCGGCGGGCTTCGCGCAGCGCGGGTTGAAGACCCTGCTGGTCGACCTCGACATCCAGGGCAGCGCGAGCGCGTGCCTCGGCATGACCCCCGCCGAGAGCGCCGTCGACGTGGCGCGCGTGCTGATGGAGGACCGAGCCCTCGACGCGGCGGTGGTGGCGACGCGCATCGACAACCTCTCGCTCGCTCCGGCGGGCGAGGCGATGGCGCTCGTCGACCTGCACCTCGCGTCGGCCTTCGGGCGCGAGAGGGTGTTCGAGCGAACGCTGCGGTGCCCAGGGGTGCAGTCCATGGACGTCGTGGTCATCGACACGGCGCCGTACCTCGGGCTGCTGACGGTGAACGCGCTGGTCGCCGCGGAGAAGCTCCTGATCCCGGTGTCGTGCGAGTACCTCCCGATGCTGGGCCTCAAGCTGCTCGGCGACACGCTCGCCCGGCTGCGCGACCGCGCGGGGGCGAAGGCCGAGGTGCTGGGCTACCTGCTGACCATGGTCGACCGACGCGAGCGCATCACCGCGGAGGTCGAGGAGCTGCTGCGCGCGCGCTTCGGGGCGGAGGTCTTCGACGGGGTGATCCGAGCGAACACCCACCACAAGGCCGCCCCGTCGCACCGCAAGACGATCTTCGAGCACGAGCCCGAGGGCGGGCGCGGCCGCGAGGACTACGAGGCTCTCACCTCCGAGGTGATGTCGCGTCTGGGGCTCATCGGCGTCCGCCGCAAGCCGCTCGCGCGCAAGCCGTCGTCGGCGCCCGCATCGAAGGCCAAGCGTCAAGCGGGTTGATCACGCGCTGCGTCGCGTCGGAAGAATCAAAGTAGAAGTGCGCGTGGGCTTGCAACAAGGGTCCGCGTTTCCTACGGTTCCCCCACTGTGACGCGAGAAGACGAATCTACGAGTGCGGGTCCAGGATCCATCGAGGTCCTCCCGATCCTGCCGCTACGCAACGCGGTGTTGTTTCCCGCGGCCGTGGTGCCGATCAACGTCGGACGCGCCAGGTCGGTGCGCCTCGTCGAAGAGTTGATGCACCAGGAGCAGCGGCTGGTGGCCGTGGTGACGCAGAAGTCGCCCGACACCGAAGATCCGACGCTGGATGACCTCTACGTGATGGGCACCGTCGCGCGCATCGTGAAGGTGATCAAGCTCGGGGCTTCCAACTACTCGGTGCTGCTCCAGGGCATCGCGCGCATGAAGCTCGTGGGCATGGCCGGAGAGGCGCCGTACCTGCGCGGGCGCATCCAGCGGGTGAACGAGAACCTCTCCCGCAGCCCGGAGATCGAGCGTATCTCTCGCGAGCTGAGGGAGGTCGCCCGCGCGCTGGGGGAGTACTCCCCGCCGGTGCCGCGCGAGCTGGTCACCGTCGCGGAGAACGCCGCGGAGCCCGGGTCGCTCGCCGACCTCGTGGCGCTCCACCTGCCGACCCCGCCGGTGACCCCGGCCGACCGGCAGCAGGTGCTCGAGGCCGAAGACCTCGAGGAGCGCCTCCGCCTCGCGCATCACCTGGCCCGCCGCGTCCATGAGCTGCACCGCGTCCGCAAGGAGGTGCACCAGCTCGTCACCGGCGAGATGGGGCGCAGCGAGCGGGAGGAGATCCTCCGGGCGCAGCTGAAGACCATCAAGGAAGAGCTCGGCGAGACCGACGAGTCCGAGGAAGAGCTCGACCAGCTCCGGGAGCGCGTCGCCAAGGCCAAGCTCCCGTACGAGATCGAGAAGGTGGCCAAGCGCCAGCTCGGCCGGCTCCGCGCGATGCAGGGCCACTCCGCCGAGTACCAGGTGACGCGCACCTACATCGAGTGGCTGGCGGACATCCCTTGGAGCCGCTCGACGGATGACCGCTTCGACGTCGAGGCCGTGCGCCGCGCGCTCGACGAAGATCACTTCGGCCTCGACAAGCCCAAGAAGCGCATCGTGGAGTACGTGGCGGTGCGCAAGCTCCGCAAGGACGGGCGCGGCCCGATCCTGTGCTTCATCGGCCCGCCCGGCGTGGGCAAGACCTCGCTGGCCAAGAGCATCGCGAGGGCCATCGGCCGGCAGATGGTGCGCATCTCCCTCGGCGGCGTCCGGGACGAGGCGGAGATCCGAGGCCACCGGCGCACCTACGTGGGCGCGCTCCCGGGCCGCATCGTGCAGGCCATGAAGAAGGCCGGCACCATCAACCCGATCCTGATCCTCGACGAGGTCGACAAGATGGGGGCTGACGTCCGTGGCGATCCCGCCTCGGCGCTGCTCGAGGTGCTCGACCCCGATCAGAACAGCACCTTCGTCGATCACTACATCGACGTGCCCTACGACATCTCGCACGCGATGTTCATCTGCACGGCCAACAACCGGGAGACCATCCCCGCGCCGCTGCTCGACCGCATGGAGGTCATCGAGATCGCGGGCTACACCCGGGTCGAGAAGCTCCACATCGCGAAGGAGTACATCGGCCCGAAGGCGCTCGAGGAGCACGGGCTGACCAGCGAGCGGCTGGAGTGGCGCGACGACGGGTACAGCGCCCTCATCGAGAGCTACACGCGCGAGGCCGGGGTGCGAAACCTGACGCGAGAGATCGCGGCGGTGTGCCGCGCGGTGGCGGTCCGGGTGGCCTCGGGCGAGGACGTCCACGAGGTGGCCACGGCCGCCTTCGTGGAGAGCGTGATGGGTCCGCCGAAGTTCCTCGAGGAGGGGGCCGAGCGGGCGCCGGGCGTGGGCATCGTGGCGGGGCTCGCGTGGACGCCGGTGGGCGGGGTGATCCTCTTCATCGAGGCGACCAAGTTCGCGGGCAAGGGCAACATCTCCATCACGGGCCAGCTCGGCAACGTGATGAAGGAGTCCGTCGCCGCGGCCTTCAGCTGGGTGCGCACCCACGCCGAGCACCTCGGCATCGACCAGGAGCTGCTCGCCAACAGCGACATCCACCTGCACGTCCCCGCGGGCGGCACGCCCAAGGACGGCCCGAGCGCGGGCGTGGCGATGGTCACGGCCATCACCTCGCTCATGACCGGGCGCCCGGTGCGCAGCGACCTTGCCATGACCGGCGAGATCACCCTCCGCGGCATCGTGACCCCCATCGGCGGCGTGAAGGAGAAGGTCCTCGCGGCGCACCGCGCGGGCATCAAGCACGTGCTGCTCCCCGCCCGCAACGGCAAGGACCTCGAGGACATCCCCCAGGAGGTGCGCGACGAGCTGCGCATCGACCTGTGCAGCAAGATCGACGAGGTGCTCGCCTTCGCGCTGCTCGAGCGTCCGGCGGCCCCGTCGCTCCCGCCGCGCGCCGATGACGACGATCCCTCCCTCGAAGCCGGACGCTGAGACCCCTCCGCCGCTCGCCGCCGCGCTCATCGCGTCGTGGCGGGTGCGCGTGGCGGCGCTCTCCTCCGTCGTCCTCGGCTTCTCCCTCTGGAGCAACCACCTCACCGATCACGTCGGCTACGCCTCGAGCCTCTTCGTAGGGCTCCTCGGCAGCGTCGCGTCCGCGCTCGTCGGCGTCCGCGTCGCCCAGGTCTCGCGCGGTAGGCCCGGCTCCGCCGTCGCCGCCGCCGCGGCGCTCTCCGCCGTCGCGTTCGTGCTCGTCGCGCTGGCGATCGTCCTCGCGCGCGGGCTCTTCGCCCCGGCGTGCGCCCCGGCGACCGGCGCGGTCTACGCGCTGCTCTTCGCCTTACCGGGCCCCGTATTGGCGGCGCTGCTCGGGGCCATCCTCGGCGCGGCGATCCACCGTCGCGGCGTGGCGACCGCCGCCGCGGCGCTGCTCGTGCCGGCCTTCGTCGCGTGGAGCCTCGCTCGCTTCTACGCGACGCCCACGATCTTCGCCTTCGACCCCTTCTACGGCTTCTTCCCGGGCGCCATCTACGACGAGCACGTCCCGCTCACCGTCGCTCACGTCACCTATCGCGCGGGCACCCTCGGCTGGATCATCGCCGCCGCCGCGCTGCTCTCCGCCGCCTGGGACCCCGGCACAGGGCGCCCCTCGCTCGCTCGCATCCGGGCCCGCTCGGCCGCGCTGCTGGTGCTCGCGGTGGGCGCGACCCTCGGCCTCGGAGTCTACGCGGCGGGGCCGAGCCTCGGTCACCGCCACGACGCCTCCGACATCGCCGGCGCGCTCGAGCGCCGCGTCTCCTCGCGGCGCTGCGTGGTGCTCTACGACCGCAGCATCGACGCCCGGCAGGCGGCGCTCACGGCCCGCGACTGCGATGTCCGGGTGGCGCAGCACGAGGACTTCTACGGGGTTCGCCAGCCGCGTCGGATCACGGTCTTCCTCTTCGCCAGCTCCGCGCAGAAGCGCGAGCTGATGGGCGCCGAGGACACGTACATCGCGAAGCCCTGGCGCCACGAGGTCTACCTCCAGTACGCGCCGTTTCCGCACCCTGTGCTGAAGCACGAGCTCGCGCACGTGGTCGCGGGGGCGATGGCCGAAGGCCCCTTCCACGTCACCGCGGTGGGGCGTTGGCTGCCGGCCCCGGGGCTCATCGAGGGCGCCGCGGTGGCGGCGGCGTGGGAGGGCGAGGGGGACGGGAGCCCCCACCAGTGGTCGCGCGCCATGCTGGAGGCGGGGCTCACGCCGTCGGTCGCGTCGCTGGCGGGCCTCGGGTTCTTCGCGGCGTCGTCGGGGCGCGCGTACACCGCGGCGGGGTCGTTCTGCCGGTGGCTCATCGACACGCGCGGGAGGGCGCGATTCCATCGCTTCTACCGCGACGCCGACGCGATCGCCGCGTACGGCGAGTCGCTCCCCGCGCTCGAGGCGCGATGGCACGCGTTTCTGCGCACCGTGGTCACCCCGGAGAGCGTGCTGGCGCGCGCGAGGACCCGCTTTCGTCGCGCGTCGGTGTTCGGGCGCACCTGCCCGCTGCTGCTGGCGGACCTCTCGCGCGACGCGGCGGCGCACCTCGACGCGGGCGACCTCACCTCGGCCGATCGTGAGCTGCGCGCGCTCGTGACCCATGACCCGACGGACCTCCGCACGCGGCTGATGCTCGCCGTGGTGAGGGTGCGCGCGGGCGACCTCGCGGGCGCTGCGGCGGTGGCGGCGGAGGCGGAGGCGGCGCTCGGTCCGGCGGCCGGGCAGCGCATCCGCTCGCAGGTGGCCGACCAGGTGTGGCGCTGGCGCGGGGCGAGCGCGGCGAGGCCCTTCTACGAGGCCCTCGACGCCTCGACGCTCGACGACGACGAGGCGCGCACGCTGATCATCAAGCGGGCGATGGTCGACCGCGGCGGGCTTCGGGCGGAGGTGTTTCGCGACCTGCTCATCGGTCGCGGCGAGCTCGACCCGTCGCCGACCAGCGCCATGGCTCGCCTCGGCCTCGACCCGCTCGCGAGCGGCGACCCCTGGACGGCCTACCTCGCCGGCCGGCAGCTCTTCCTGGCGGAGCGCTTCGTGCCGGCGCTGGAGGCCCTCCGGGTCGGCGACCTGGCGACCCTCGGCGAGTCGAGGGTGCTCGCGGAGGTGCAGCGCATGAGGGCGATCTCGATGTACCGCAACGGCGACCTCGCGGAGGCCGCCGCCGCGTTCTCGGCGCTGGCCGAGGACGAGAGCCGACCGACCGGCACCCGGGACGCCGCCGCCGACTGGCTCGACCGGATCCGTCGGGAGTCTCCGCGGCGCTGAGGCGAAGCCTCGACCGGACGCCGAGGATCAGACCTTCACGCGCGACCAGCGGCCGAGCTGCCAGCGCCAGGCCGAGAGGGCTGCGCGGACGATCCAGTCGGCGCCGCTCCCGAGCCAGACGCCCGCGAGGCCGAGGTGCAGCACCCGGACGAAGAAGAGCGTCGCGCTGATGCGGATGACGAAGGACCCGAGCACCGCGATGGCGAAGGCCTCACGGGTCGATCCCGCGCCGCGCAGCGACTGGAGCAGCACGATGGAGAGCGCCATCGGCACCTGCACCGCCGCGCCGGGGAGCATCGCGCGGACGCCCTCGCGCACCGAGGCCGGGTCGTCGAGGAAGACCCGCAGCAGGGGCGCGGCGCCCACGTAGAGGCCGACCGCGACGACGGTGATGAGCGAGGCGGACGAGGCCGCGGCGATCCACCCGGCGCGACGGGCACCGCGCGGGTCGTCGGCGCCGAGGCGCTGGGCGACTCGCGCCCCGGCGGCCACCCCGAAGCCGTCCGCCGAGAGGAACGACACGCTCTCCAGCGACAGGAGCGCCTGGTGCGCGGCCATCGCCACGGGCCCGAGGCCGTTGGTGATGCGCACGTAGACCAGGTAGCCCGTGTGGTAGAGCGTCCGCTCTCCGAAGGCGCCCCAGGAGACGCGTAGCACCCGGCGCATCCCGTCGCGCACGTCGAGGGGGCCGGTGAAGCGCAGGCTCACGCTCGCTCCCGGGCGGGAGAGGGCGAGCAGCGAGAGGGAGGCCTCGAGCGCGAGGGCGGAGACGTTGGCGATGGCGGCGCCGCGAGCGCCGAGCCGAGGCAGCCCGAAGCGGCCGAAGATGAGCACGGCGTTGAGCGCGAGGTTGAGCGCGTTGGTGGCGAGGGCGATCGCGAGCGGGGTGCGGGTGTCGCCGCCCGCCTGAAGGCCCTGGGTGCAGACCATCGCCACGAAGAGCAGCGGCATGGCCGGGAGGACCACGCCGAGGTAGCGCGCGGACTCTCCGCGGACCGCGTCGGAGCCTCCGCCGCCGAGGAGGTCGATGAGGAGGTCGAGGCCGATGAAGCCGCCGAGGCCCACGACGAGCCCGAGGCCCACCGCGGGGATCAAGCTCCCGTAGAGGGCGCTCGAGGCCAGGCCTCGGTTGCCCGCGCCCACCGCGCGACCGATGACCGCGAGCGTGCCGACCCCGAAGGCGCCGAAGACGGACTGGAGCGTCCAGGTGAGGGGACCGGCGACCTGCATGGCCGCGAGCGCCGCGGCGCTGTGGTGCCCGAGGAAGAAGCGGTCCGCGAGGAAGACGAGGGTCTGCAGGAGCGACTGCGCGACGGCGGGGAGCGCGAGGGTGAGCGTGGCGCGGAGGTCGTCGCGGAGGTCGTGGCGGGTCACTGCTGGGCTCTGGCGGGATGAGGGGGGAGGCACTCTACGCCCGACGCCGCGGCGGGCTTTGCACTTCTTCACACTCGCCCGCGGGGGAGCTTCACAGAGCGTCGCCATCCTCCTCGTCGGCGGAGAGCAGTGCGCTCCCGCGGACGAGGAGAGTCGAACCATGTTGGGATTCATCGTTGGTACCGCGTGCCTGATCGGGTTGATCAGCACGCTCCGGCACGGTCGCTACGGTCACGGCGGCTTCGGGTGCGGCGGCGGTCGCTGCGGCGGCGGTCGCTGCGGGGGCGGTCGTTGCGGCGCTCACGAGCACGGCGGCGGCGGTCGCTGGGACGACGGCTCGGCGCTGCGCTTCATGCTGCGCCCGCTCTTCGAGCGCCTGGTGACGACGCCGGGGCAGGAGCGGGTGATCCTCGAGGCCGCGGAGGCGCTGCGGGCGAGGGCTGCGGCCACCAAGGACGCGCTGCGGGCGACCGCGGGCGACGCCGCGAAGGCCTTTCGCGGGGAGCGCTTCGACGAGGGCGTGATGGGCGAGTCGTTCGCGAAGCAGGACGAGGCGCTCGAGGCCACGCAGAAGGCCGTGTTCGAGGCGCTGCAGAAGGTCCACGACGCGCTCGACGAGCGGCAGCGGCGCGACTTCGCCGACCACATCGAGCGCTTCACGGGCGCCGCGGGTCGCTGGGGTCAGGGCCCGTACCGGGCGTAGCGGCGGAAGAGACGCGAAGGAGAACGATCATGCGACGAAACGTGAAGATCCTGGTGTTGGGCCTCGGGGTGGTGCTGGGCTATGGGTCCGGGGTCGCCGGGCTCTGCGCGCACCGCCACCGCCGGGAGGCCTTCGAGCGCCACGTGGCCAGGGTGTGCGTCGACGCGGCGCGCAACCCCAACGCCCCGCCCGCCCCGCCGCCGCGCTGGTAGTCTCCGCGGAGGCAGCGTGACGATCCGCGTACTCCACATCGACGACGACGCGCGCTTCGCCGAGCTGGTGGCGAAGTACCTCTCGCAGAACGGGATGGTGGTCACCCACTGCCCGGACGGCGGGCGCGGCCTCGCGATGCTGGAGCGCGCGGACGTCGACGCGGTGCTCCTCGACGTGATGATGCCGGGCATGGACGGCCTCGAGGTGTGCCGGCGCATCCGAGCGAAGCGCAACGTCCCCATCGTCATGCTCACCGCCAAGGGCGACGAGACCGACCGCATCGTGGGCCTCGAACTCGGGGCCGACGACTACCTCCCCAAGCCCTGCTCCCCCCGCGAGCTCCTGGCGCGTCTGCGCGCGGTGCTTCGGCGCACCCAGCCCGAGGCGATGGCCGATCGGCTGGTCGCGGGCCGCATCACCATCGACGTGCCCGGTCGCGAGGTGAAGGTCGACGAGCGCCGCGTCGAGCTCACCGGGTTGGAGTTCGACCTGCTGGTGGCGCTGGCGCGCAAGGCGGGGAGGGTGGTCTCGCGGGAGTCACTGCTGGCAGGCGCGGGCCGCGACGACGTCAACATCGGCGAGCGCGCGGTGGACGTCCACGTCTCGCACCTTCGTCAGAAGCTCGGCGACGACCCGCGCTCGCCGACGATGATCCGCACCATCCGGGGCGTCGGGTACGTGCTCCTCCGGGAAGGGGACGCGTAGCGCAGTGCGCGGCCGCGCCCACGACGGCTGCGGGCCTCCCCGGCGGCGCAGGAGCGCGGTCTGGTGGCTCATGATGTCGCAGCTGCGGCGCAGGCTCTTCGTGGCCTTCGGCGCGGCGATCACCGTCACCGGCCTCGTGGCCTCGCTCGTGACCGGCGCCCTAAGCGACCGCGGCAGCTGGCGCTCCCAGCGCACCCGGATGGAGCGCTTCGCGGGCGCCCGCTTCGCCGAGGTCTGGGAGCAGCCCGATGCCCGCGCGGGCCTCGCGTCCGCGGTGGCCGGAGAGCTGCGCCTGCGGGTGGAGCTGCGCGACAGGGACGGGCGCACCCTGCTGCTGCGGGCGCCCGCGGGCGAGGCCGAGGCGGGCTGCGCGCACCCCGCGCTGCGCAGCCGCGTGGTGGGGCCGGGAGGCGCGACGCTCGGGGAGGCGCGCTTCTGCCATGTCGACGCGACCTGGGGCGCGGGCCGCACGGCGCTGCTGCTGCTCGCGGTGGTGGCGGTGATCTGGAAGATGGCGGGCGGCATCGCGCGGAGGATGGCGCGGCCGCTCGATGATCTGGTCGAGGTGGTGCGCGACATCGGGGAGGGCCGGCTCGATCGGAGGGCGAGGCTGCAGACGCACGGGCACAGCGAGCTGGGCCTGCTGGCGAGGGTGGTCAACGACATGGCCGCGCGCATCGAGGCCCAGGTCGCCGCGCAGAAGGAACTCCTCGCCACCGTCTCCCACGAGCTGCGCTCGCCGCTGGCGCGGGTGAGGTTCCTGCTGGAGACGGCGCGCAGCGAGGAGGCGGACGTCGGGGCGCGCGCGTCGGCCATCGCCGAGGTGGAGGACGAGCTCGAGGGCATCGACGCGCTGGTGGGCGACCTGCTCGCGTCCTCGCGGATGGACTTCCAGGCGATGCAGCGCGTCCGCCTCGATGCCACGGAGGTCGCGACGAGGGCGCTCGCCAAGGAGGGCGTCGACCTCGCGGTGCTCGACGCGCCGGACGAGGCGATCCCGATCGTGGGCGATGCGACGCTCCTCACGACGGCGCTGGTGAACCTCATCGGCAACGCCCAGCGGCACGCGGGCGGGCTCCGCGCGCTTCGGCTTCGGCGCGAGGGCGACACCGTGCGCTTCGAGGTCGACGACCCCGGCGGGGGCATTCCCGAGGACGAGCTACCGCGCATCTTCGAGCCGTTCTACCGGGGCTCCGGGGCCGGTCGCCGCGGCGGGGCGGGCCTCGGTCTCGCGCTCGTCCGGCGCATCGCGAGCTCCCATGGAGGAGCGGTCTGGGCGTCCAACCTGCCGGGCGGCGGAGCGAGGGTGGGCTTCTCCGTGGCGTGCGAGGCGTCGTCTCCCGGTGTAGCTTCCGCGCAACGATGAGCGAAGCAGCCGCCGAACCCGCGCCCACCCCAGCCGAGCCTGTTCCGCCTGAGGTACAGGCGATGCGCGAGGCGCTCGACCGGGGCGATCACCAGAAGGCCCGGGCGATGGCGGCGGCGCTGTCCGCGAGCGATGACCCCGCGCTCAAGGTCGAGGGCGAGACCATGTCCGCGCGCTTCCACCGCGACCCATGGATCGACGCGGTCTTCGTCTGCACCGGGCTGCTGATGCTCTTCCTGGCGGTCCATTACCTGGGGCACCGCTGATGATCGCGCGACGCGCCCTGCTGCTCATCGCCGTCGGCGCCCTGGGCTGCGCGACCGCCCCGGTGGTCGCCCCGCCTCGCGGCCCCGCCCGGGCGGTGGACTTCTTCCCGATGCGGGCCGGGATGGCCTGGAGCTACGACACCGAGACCGGCATCGGCGGCGACACGGTGCTCAACGTGCTCGCGGTCGAGGGGGTCGACGGCGACGCCTTCATCGTCCGCAGCGGCTCGCGCCGGGAGCGCTACGAGCGCCGCCCAGAGGGCGTGCTGCGCGAGGGCGAGTACATCCTCCGAGAGCCGCTCCGCGTGGGCGCTTCGTGGGAGTCGAGCGGGGGCGGGAGGGTCGAGGTGCGCAGCGTCGAGGCCTCGCGCACCGTCAACGGACAGCTCTACCGCGAGGTCGTCGAGGTGCATCGCAGCTCGCCCCAGTCGCGCATCGAGACGACCACCTGGTACGCGAGGGACGTCGGCGCCATCGAGATCCTGGGCGAGACCGTGAGCTCCATCGGGGGGAGGCTGCGGGTGCGCTCGACGCTTCGCGGATACACCCGCGGCGATGACACCGGGTCGACACGATAGCGGCGTCGATCGGCGACGCAACGCGTCAGTGAATGGCGTTTGATCTTCCCGCGTCGGGGTGGAACCATGCAAACGATGAGACGACGGACGTGGGTGCAGGCGTGCATCGGACTCGCCTCCCTGGGCTTCGCCAGCGGAGCGATGGCTCAGGGCCGCGGGCCGGGGCCATTCGCAGGGACCTTCTCGCTGACGTCGAGCACGACGGTGGCGGTGACCTCCCCGATGGCGATCACTGAAGACCGCACCACCCGCGAGCGCCTGGAGATCAGCCAGGGATCGCGCTCCGACATGAGCCTCCTGGTCACCAACGATCTGGGAGAGCACTGCACCCTCACGGCCAACCGCACGGGCTCCTCGGGGCTCGCGGTCGGTTCGGGGCAGCGCTGCACCTTCACGGACTCGGTCCGCAACATGCGGATGAACTTCACCCTGCGATCGGGCTCCGGGTCCATCTCCGGCAACCGCATCTCTCTCTCCTTCAACTGGAGCGTCGCCAGCAACGGCGGCTTCCTCTCCGTCGCGGGCAGCGCCTCGCAGCACTCCTCGGGGAGTCGCACCGGCGGCAGCGCGATGGCCGACAACGACGCCCCCCCGGTCGAGGCCGTCGCTCCCATCGCCCCGGAGGCGCCGTCCTATCCGGTCGCTCTCGCACCGGTCGCGGAGCCCGCGGTGGCGCCCATGATGCCCATGTCAGGCACTCCGACGCGCTCCTCCTCCTCCTCGCGTCGCAGCTCGTCGTCCAGCTCCCGCTCTCGCCCCACCCCGGTGGTCGCCCCCACTCCGGTGGTCGCCCCCACTCCTGTCGTCGCCGTCGCCCCGACGCCCGCTGTCTCCCCGGCTCCGGCCTCCGCCTGGGGTAGCCCGAGCGCGGCGCCGCAGTCCCCCACCGTGGCCACCAGCTGGACCACGCCTCGCGCGGCCACCACCGGCTGGGGAGCACCGTCGAGCCAGCCGCTCCCCATCAGCGCCAGCACCCCTGGCGCCGTCGTCCTCCCGTCGGGGTGGATCCTCGGTCCGCTGCTCTCCTCCGCCGTCGCGGCCGTTCCGGCGGCGAGCCAGGCCGTCAGCTCGTGGACGACGCCGCAGCCCCAGGTCGCGCCCTCGCAGCCCGTCGGAGTCCCCTGGGGATCCCAAGCCGCGATGCCCCCCTCCACCGGCTGGGCGCCCTCTCCCGGCGGCCCGGGCGTGGTGCTCGGCGCCCCTGGCATGGCCCCTTCGCAGGGCTTCGGCGTCACGGTCACCCCGTCCCCCGTCCGTCAGAACGCCCCGATGACGGCTCCGCCCGGCGGTCCCGCCATCGTCTTCGGCGCCTCACGCTGAGCGGCGGCCCTCTCCTTATCCCCCGCCAGCCAACTCCCTCCCTTCGCGCCTGGACCGCACCCGTGAGCGACTCGATCCCCGACCCGCAGCTCTTCATCAACCGCGAGCTCTCCTGGCTGGAGTTCAACCAGCGCGTGCTCGACGAGGCCGCCGACCCGGGGGTGCCCTTACTCGAACGGGTAAAGTTCCTCTCGATCGTGGCGACCAACCTCGACGAGTTCTTCATGATCCGCGTGGCGGGCGTGAAGCAGCAGCTCGCCGGCGACGTCGTCGAGCTCACCACCGACGGGCGAAACCCCCGCGCGCAGCTCACCGCCATCACCGAGCGCGTCCACCGCCTCGTGATGGACCAGTACGCCCTCTACCGCGACCACGTGCGGCCCGCCCTCGAGCTCGCAGGGATACAGCTGGGCGCTCGCGAGAGCACCCCGGAGATCGCCCGCCGCATCGAGGCCTACTTCCGGCAGGACATCTACCCCGTGCTCACGCCCCTGGTGATCGACCCGGGGCACCCGTTTCCGCACCTCAAGAACAAGTCCATCAACCTCGGCATCGTGTTCGAGTCCAACCGCGAGGAGTCGGGCATCGGCTTCGCGGTCGTGCAGGTGCCGCAGATCTCCGCGCGGCTCGTCTCCTCCGGGGTCGGCAACTCCGGGCGCTCGTGGCTCTTCCTGGAGGACGTCATCGCCCGCAACCTGTCGCTGCTCTTCCCAGGGCGGAAGATCGTCTCCGTCGCGCCCTTCCGCGTGACCCGCAACTGGGACCTCGAGATCGACGAGGAGGAGGCCGACGACCTCCTCGCCACGATCCAGCAGGAGCTCCGGCGTCGAGACCGCGGCAACGCCGTTCGCCTGGAGGTCGCCTCGGACGTCGACCCCCGGCTCCTCGCTTTACTCCGCCATGTATTGCGGCTCGACGAGGGCGACGTCTACGCGGTGGACGGCCCGCTCCACCTCGGCGACCTCATGTCCATCGCCTCGGGCGACGACCGCCCCGAGCTCCACGACGAGCCCTTCACCCCGCAGGTGGTGCCGCCCTTCCGCGACGCGGAGGACCCCTTCGCCCTCGTGAGCGAGCGCGACGTGATGCTCCACCACCCCTACGAGAGCTTCGAGTCGGTGATGGACTTCATCGCCCGCGCCGCGGACGACCCGAAGGTGCTGGCCATCAAGATCACGCTCTACCGCGCGGGGGCCAACTCGCCGCTGGTGCGCACGCTCGCGCGCGCCGCCGAGAACGGCAAGCAGGTGACAGCCCTCGTCGAGCTCAAGGCCCGCTTCGACGAGGAGGCCAACATCCGCTGGGCGCGCGCCCTCGAGGAGTCCGGGGTGCACGTCGTCTACGGCGTGCTCGGGCTCAAGACCCACGCCAAGGTCTGCCTCATCGTGCGCCGCGAGGTGCCTGGGCTCCGGCGCTACGTCCACCTCTCCACGGGCAACTACAACCCCATCAGCGCGCGGCTCTACACCGACCTCAGCTTCTTCACGGCGCGTCCGGAGATCGGCGAGGACGCCACGGCGCTCTTCAACCTCCTCACCGGGTACTGCGAGCCTCCGTCGTGGAAGCGCCTCGCGGTCGCCCCGCTCAACCTCCGCGAGCGGGTCATCGAGCTCGTCGCCCGGGAGGCCGAGCACGCCCGCCAGGGGAGGCCCGCGCGCATCGTCGCCAAGCTCAACTCGCTGGTCGACGAGAAGGTCATCACGGCCCTCTACGCGGCCTCCCAGGCCGGGGTGGCCGTCGACCTGATCATTCGCGGCGTGTGCTGCCTCCGTCCGGGGCTGCCGGGGGTGAGCGAGCGCATCCGGGTGATCTCCATCGTCGACCGCTTCCTCGAGCACGCCCGCGTCTTCTCGCTGGAGAACGGCGGCGAGCCGGAGGTCTACCTGTCCTCCGCCGACTGGATGCCCCGCAACTTCATCCGCCGTGTCGAGGTGATGTTCCCCATCGAGGACGCCAAGATCCGGCAGTGGATCCGCAGCGACCTGCTCGAGTCGCAGCTCCTCGACAACGTCAAGGCCCGGGACATGGCCTCCGACGGCTCGTACCGCAAGCGCTCCCCCAAGCCGGGCGAGGCCCTCAACCGCACGCAGTCGAAGTTCATGGAGCGCGCCAAGGTGCGCGCCCGCGCGAGCGTCTGGTCGGTGCCGCCGACGCCCTTCCGCGCCACCCCCAACGAGGAGCCGGCGCTGCCCCCGATGCCCGAGATTCCGGCCCCTCCGAGGGTGCCCAAGCACCGCAAGAAGCCGCGGTGACGCGGTAGCGTTACGGCGGGCCGCGGGCCGTGCTAGAGACGATCCCCCCATCGCGAAGGTTCTCGCGGAAGGAGAAGCACCCCAATGGCACAGTCGGCAACGTTTCCTGCGATCAACGTCCCCGGTGAGGGCGACCTCTTCGCGCGGTTCACGACGGGGCAGGGCGAGATCGTCATCAAGCTCGAGGAGAAGCTCGCGCCCAACACGGTGCGCAACTTCGTCGGGCTCGCCACCGGCGCCCAGACCTGGGACGACCCCAAGACCAACCAGCCCTCCAACCAGCCCTTCTACGACGGCCTGGTGTTCCACCGGGTCATCCCGGGGTTCATGATCCAGGGCGGCTGCCCCCAGGGCCTCGGTATCGGCAACCCGGGCTACCGCTTCGCCGACGAGTTTCACCCCACCCTGAAGCACGACCGCCCGGGCATCCTCTCGATGGCCAACTCGGGCCCCGGCACCAACGGCTCGCAGTTCTTCATCACCGAAGGCCCGACGCCGCACCTCAACAACAAGCACTCGGTCTTCGGCTCGGTGGTCAAGGGCATGGACGTGGTCAACCGCATCGCCAACCTCCCGCGCGGCCGCAGCGACCGGCCCAACGACACCGCCGCGGCCACCATCCAGCGCGTCGAGTTCTTCCGCGCCAACGCCTGATCCAGCACTCCTCCCTCCCGGCGCGCCGTCGCACGCGGCGCCCAGATCGAAACCCCCGACCATGGACCCGGCAACGCCCGCTGGCTGGCTCGACCCGCGAACCTTCCTCTCGCGCCACAAGCTCCGCCCGAAGGACAGCTTCGGGCAGTGCTTCCTCATCTCGCCCCACGTGGTGCGGTCCATCGTCGAGGCCGTCGACGCCCGCGCCGGCGAGACCGTCATCGAGATCGGCACGGGCACAGGAACCCTCGCTCGCTGCCTCGCGCCGAGCGCCCGCCGGGTGCTCGCCATCGAGCGCGACCGCGACCTCGTGGCCGCCCTCGCGGCCGACCCGCTGCCGCCCAACGTGACCGTCGTCGAGGCCGACGCGGCGACCTTCGATTACGCGGCGGTGTATGCCGAGGGGCCGACCGCGGTGGTGGGCAACCTGCCGTACCAGATCACCGGGAGGCTCATCCGGGCGCTGGTCGAGACGCCCGGCTGGCGCGTCGCGGTGGTGATGGTGCAGCAGGAGGTCGGCAAGCGCCTCGCCGCCTCGCCGGGCGACGACGACTGGGGCGCGCTGTCGGTGTTCACCCAGGCGGCGTGCGAGGTGGAGAAGGTCTGCGGCGCGGCCCCGGGGTGCTTCCACCCGGCGCCCCGGGTGCAGTCGACGGTGCTGAAGCTCACGCCCCGGGCGACGCCGCTGGCGGTCGAGGACCGGCGCTTCCAGCAGGTGGTGAAGGCGCTCTTCGCGGCGCGCCGCAAGACCCTGCGCAACGGGCTCTCGTCGGTGGTCGGTCGCGACCACGCCGCGGCGGTGTGCGAGGCCGCGGGCATCGACCCAGGGGCGCGCCCGGAGACGCTCACCATCGCGCAGCTCGGGCGGCTCAGCGAGGAGACGAAGGTCGATCGGTCGGCGGGCTGACCACGCGCGGCGGCGGCGGCGGGGGCTCGGTGAAGCGCAGGCGCAGCTCGCTCTCGGTGCCGCCGAAGACGGTGACCGTGGTGCGGAAGGCCGTCACGCCTTCGCCGTCGGCCTCGATGAGCGCCGTGCCGGACATCACCGGGAAGGCCGCGCTCCAGGCGGAGCGGGGGAGCTCGCGGCCGTTGACCCGCAGCCGCAGGCCCGGCGGCGGCGAGCCGGGGAGCACCAGCCGGAGCCGGCCCACCTGCGGTTGGAGCAGGTCGATGATGGCGCGGCACGCGGCGATGATGCGCACCCGGTTGCGCACGCCGGGGTCGGCCTCGGCCCCGACGAGGCAATGGGTCGCGTGGTCGAGGGCGTCGACTCCGTGCTGCATGGCGAGGTGCTCCTCCGCGACCAGCATGCGCAGCGACGGGGTCCAGCGAATCTGACCGGCCTGCGTGGCGAGGCTCACGGCCCGGTCGTGGAGCCCGGCGTCCCGCGCGGCCTCGGCGTCGGCGATGAGCGAGCGACGGTGGTCCTCGTCGGGCCCCGGCTGGGCGGCGACGAGGGCGGAGGCTGCGAGGAGCGCCATCACGAGCTTCGATACGGAGAGCGGTGGCGGCATGTCGGGTTCCGGGGGGAGGAGCGGCGCGGGGTTCGAGCGCCTCTGACCATTGTGGATGGGAGGGGCGCTGTCCACCCGCGACGCCGGTTCGGGGGCGCCGAGGGGAGGGGCTCTTCCCGGGGCCCGGCGGTTGACAGCACCCCTCCGATCAGACAGAAGGGAGCGCTCTGCATCGAGCGACCTCCCCGTCGCTCTACGCTCCAACAGGAGGAGTGGCCGAGTGGTCTATGGCAGCGGTTTTGAAAACCGCCGTAGGGAAACCTGCCGGGGGTTCGAATCCCTCCTCCTCCTCGAAGCTTCATTCAACACCACGATCTTCTTTGGACACTCCACTCGCTCTCCACGTCCACCTGGCCGCACAGGGTCAGTCCCTGGCGTTCTCGATCTCGTTTGAGCGCTATGAAGATCCGACGACGCTGTCGCGCTGGCAGCCATCGGACAACTTCGTGGTCCCTTCGCACCCGGGCTGTGTGCGCCGCCGTCCCGCCTTCGTCCCCGGGAGCTTCCGGGAGGTGTTCCTCGCGGCGCTCTTTCCCAGGCTGGGCAACCACCACCCGGTGCCGCTCCCTGGTCACCTGCGAGAGCTCGACACCGCCCGCGTAGAGTTCCCGAAGCGCACCCTCGGCGAGGGGCCCTACCACATCGTCGGCTGGTCCGTTCCGGCCAGCCAGGCGCTGACGCACCTCCGTCCCTTCCTGCGCTCCTGGACGCGGCGCTACGGCGCGGCGCTGTCGAGCCCCGGCTGCTTCGTCGCCCTCGACGCCCTCGACCTCCTCCACGCCGCATTCTCCCATGGAAACCTGCTGCCCACGCGGCTTCCTGGGCTCCCCGACCACGCGCCCTCGCGCTGGGTTCCGCCGGTCTCGCTCAACGCCCTGATGAGCTTCCGTCGCGCGCTGGTCGGCTGTCCCTCGCTCGGCGCCGTTCACGCGTGGTGCGTCCGGGCTCACGAGTTTCGCACGCAGCCGCTGGTGCCGCAGAACGACACCGCGCCCTTCGCCCGCTTCGCCGTCGAGGCGCTCTCCAGCGTCACCGGTGAGTCATCGGACAACGCACCTCCCTCGAAGCCCACTCCGTTGAAGGCTGAGGTGCTGGCCTCCCTGCACGCCTCCTTCGGGAGCTGCCTGCACCCCAACCACGACGTCTGGAAGCCCGCGGTTCTGCCCTCGCAGTCGCACCTCCACGGGGTGATCGTGCCGTCGGAGGCCGGGCGGTCCGAGCAGCCGTGGCAGATGGAGATGGCGTTGATCGGAGAGGGGCCCGCGGTGCCGCTCTTCGGACTCCTCAAGTCCGATATGCTCCGCGACCCGGTGGTCGAGGCCGCCGACGACACCGTGCGGCGCTTCCCGGCGAGCGTGGCCTACCGCGACTGGGAGGGCCTGCTCGAGCAGCGGCCCTTCCTGGGAGCGCGCCCGGAGCTGCTGCGCGACGGCCGTAGCCCGCTGACCGAGGCGGAGATGTCCGTGGTCGCGGGTCTTCCCCCGATGCACGGCCGGCCCACGGAGAAGGTGTATCGCGCGCTCAACATGGAGGCGCCGAGCCGCGGGCGCGAGCCGGTGCTCTTCAGCGTATCGATTGGCAACACGCAGAGCGCGCGGCTGCGGGTGAAGTGGAGCCCGGTCAACGACGGCGCGCTGGAGCAGCAGCTGGGCGAGGGCGGCCTCGCGATGCTGCGCTTCGTCCCCGAGCTCACGGTGGTGCTCGGCGAGGACGAGCTCTCCCCGGAGCAGGCGAGGCTGCTGCTGGAGTCGTCCGAGGGGGCCATCTTGCGCATCGGCCGCAGGGCCGTGCCCCGCAGCGACCTGGAGGCGGTGCTCGAGCTCGCGCTGGCGCGGCGCAAGGTGCTCGATCGTCTGATGAAGGGTGGCTCGCTGGGCTGGCAGGACGTCAACCAGCTCGAGGACGAGTGGACCGCCACGCGCGACGCGGCCCGGCTGGAGTCGGTCTTCGCGGCGCAGTGGGAGATCTTCCTGGAGAAGCTGGCGTCGGGCAGCGCGTCTCGGCTGACGGAGACGCCCCCGGGTTTCCAGGGGACGCTGCGCCCCTACCAGCTCAGGGGACTGAGCTGGATGGACCAGATCACCTCCTTCGGACTCGGGGCCTGCCTCGCCGACGACATGGGCCTCGGGAAGACCGTGCAGGTGCTGGCGCTCTTATGGCATCACCGCCGCCCGGGCGGCCCGAAGCGCCCGAAGCACCCCGACCTGGTGGTGTGCCCGACCTCGGTCGTCCACAACTGGGTGAAGGAGGCGCGGCGCTTCGCCCCGAAGCTCAAGGTCTATATGCACCAGGAGAGCTCGCGGGAGACCGATCCGCGGCGCTTCGGGGACGTCGTGCGCACCTCGGACGTGATGGTGACCAGCTACGCGCTGCTGCGCCGCGACCGTGCCTTGTTCGAAGAGCACCGTTTCAACCTCCTCATCGTGGATGAGGCCCAGCACGTGAAGAACCCGCTGGCGCAGCAGACCCAGGTGCTCAAGGGACTACGCGCCTCGCGCCGACTGGCCCTCACCGGCACTCCCGTGGAGAACCACCTGCGTGATCTCTGGTCGATCTTCGACCTGGTGATGCCGGGGCTGCTGGGCGGCCCGACCCGCTTCTCGCGCTCCTTCCTCGAGCCGCTGCGGCGAGGCGAGGAGACGGCCATGGCGCGGCTTCGGCGGCGCGTGGGGCCCTTCATGCTGCGGCGTAGCAAGCGCGACCCGGAGGTGGCGGGCGACCTCCCGCCGCGCACCGAGCAGATCGTCGAGTGCGGGCTCACCCGGGAGCAGGCGGCGCTCTACCGCGCGTTGACCGAGGTGACCTTCGAGAAGGTGAAGGGCGGCCACGGGATGGGGCGCCGGGCGTCGATCCTGGCGGCGCTCACCGGGTTGAAGCAGATCTGCAATCACCCGGAGAACTACGTAGAGGAAGACCCGGAGCGGCTGCTGGGCCGGTCGAGCAAGCTCGATCGGTGCATGGAGTTGCTTGAAGAGCTCATCGACCAGGGACAGCCCACGCTGGTGTTCACCCAGTATCGGGAGATGGGTGAGCTGTTGCAGGCCGCCATCGAACAACGCTTCGACCGGGAGGTGCCGTTCTTCCATGGAGGACTCTCTCCGAGGGAGCGCGAGAACATGCTGGACGCGTTCCGCTCGGAGGACGGCGAGCCGGTGCTGATCCTCTCGTTGAAGGCTGGCGGCACGGGGCTCAACCTGGTTCGGGCCACGGCGGTCATCCACTATGATCGCTGGTGGAACCCCGCCGTCGAGGATCAGGCGACGGACCGGGCGCACCGCATCGGTCAGACTCGACCCGTGAACGTCTACAAGTTCGTCACGACGGGCACCCTCGAGGAGCGCATCCAGCGGATGTTGGAAGAGAAGCGCTCGCTCGCCGCGGAGGTGCTGTCCGACGCCGGAGAGACCTGGGTGACCGAGATGAGCGACCGCGAGCTGCGGGACTTCCTGAAGCTGGATGAGTCCAGCGAAGAAGGAGCGGAGAGTTGATCCCGGAAGAGACGGAGAGCGCCCGCGGGCCGGTGTACATGACGCCGGTGCGCGACCTGTACGCCCTCGACCTCGGGGAGGGCGAGCGCATCGAGGTACGCCGCCACGGAACCTTCCTCACGGCGCTGATCCACACGGCGCCCGGCGGCGGCGAGCCCGCGGAGTTCGACCTCCGGCGCTGGCACTACCGCCAATGGGCGACGCAGATCGAGGACCGCGAGTACTCCGAAGGGCTCCGCTCCCTCATCGCCGCCCACGGCCTCTTCGAGCACCCGAGGTGGATCACCGACGACCTCTCGGCGGAGCTCGAACCCGAGGCGATGACGGTGCTCCATGACCTCCGCGCCACGTGGCTCAGTCGATATGGGAGTCCGCAGAGGCCGCCCAGCGTGGGCGCCCAGCTCTGCAGCCTGTGCATGGCGGCCGAGCCGCCGCGGGGGCCGCTCACGGTGTGGAGCCCGTCGCCGACGCAGCAGGTCTGCCCCCACCGCGACGCCGCCGCGCGCGCCCTGCTACGGCTGACCGAGCACTACGACGAGCTGGTCTTCGAGCTCCTCGACCTGATGGTGGTGGCGCAGACGCCCGGGCCGGCGGGATCTCCCGTGCTCCGGCGCTTCGTGCTGCCCTCGGACTGGATGCGCGCCCTCCTGGGCCACTGGCTGCTGGGGCGCAACTACGTCCACAGCGATCACCCGTGGCGCACCCGCGGCGTCACGCGCCATCGTCGCTTCTCGCACCGCGCGCTGCGCGCGGAGGGCCACGGCGAGCTCACCCCCGAGGAGCGCTTCTCGGCGCTGGCCTGGGGCATCAGCCCCGATGACCTCTCGCTGATGCCCGAGGAGCCGGAGAGCGTCGGCCACCCCGATGCCTCGTGGTGGACCGAGACGGCCTCGCCCCCGCCTGCGGGGGTGCGGGTCTACCCGGAGGGGGCCTCGCCCAAGCCGCAGCCCGCGCCCGTCCTCGAGCGGACGAAGCCCGCGGCGAAGGCCGAGCGCAAGCCCAGCACGCGTCCGGCGCCCGCCCCGGTGGCCGCCCCGGCGCCGGCGGCGCGTCCTCCCTCGAAGCGGCCTCCCGCGGCGAAGCCCAAGCGCCCGAGCTCCAAGGCCCCGGCCGCGAAGTCCGAAGGCCTCGAGGAGACGCTCTCCTCGCTGACCGCCGGGCTCGCGGCTCTCTCTCAGATCATGGGTGGTCCGAAGAGCGGTCGGCGCTGAGCGCGAGCTTCAGAGCCTGGCGCCGCACTCCGGACAACGGCTCACGTCGTTGCGGGTAATGCGAAGGTTGCAATAGGCACAACGGAGCTCGGACTCCGCCCGAGGCGCAGGGGCCGCCATCGGCGCGGGCGGATGGGCGGCGTGGGCGGACGCCCCGTGCGGCGTGGGCGCAGGCTGCGGGACCGGGACGGGCTGCGGGGAGTGAGCGATCGAAGGCTGCGGGGAGCGCGCGGCGGCGGCGTAGCGAAGCTGCTGCGCCGGTAGCCACTTCTGGTCGCCGTCCTCGAACTGGATGAAGAACATCGTGGCGTTGTCGTTCGCCCTCGCGACCACGCCCGGGTACCAGGCCTCCTCGGCCCACTCGCCCTGCACCGCGGTGCCGGGGGTGAGCTGCGGAGTCGGGGCGGCGTCGGGGCGGTCGCCGTTGGGGCGGATCTTCATCGGCGCCAGCCACTTGGTGTCGCCGTCGTCGAACTGCACGAAGAACAGGGTGCCGTTGGGGTTGGCCTCGCAGACGTAGCCCGGGTACCAGCTCTCCTCGGCCCAGTCGGCCATGACGCGGGCGCCGAGGGAGGGGGCCACCCCGCGAGGAGCGGCCCCGGGCGCCGACTGCACCTGGATCTGCTGGGCCGAGAGCCAGGCCGTGTCGCCGTCGTCGAACTGCACGAAGTACTGCGGCTCCCCACGGCGATCGCGCGCCTGCGAGACCACTCCGGGGTACCAGTTGCCGTTGGACCAGAGACCCATCACCCGAGCGCCGATCATCGCGTAGCCTCCTTTGTCGTTGGGGGGCGCGGATGATGCCACAGACCGGCAGCCGGTCCGTGCGTCGAGTGGTGGGGGGGCGTCGAGGCGGAGGGAGGGGTCAGTCGGCCGCGCGGACGCCGCCGAAGGTGGCCGGGTCGATGATGAACATCTCCACGCGGCGGTTGCGCGCCCGGGCCTCCTCGGTGCTGCCCATGTCGACGGGCCGGGACTCGCCATAGAACCCGAAGGTCAGGCGGTCGGCCGAGACGCCGTTGGCCACGAGCATGGCCCCCACGCGTCGCACGCGTCGCTGCGAGAGATCGAGGTTGGTGCCGGTCTCGCCCACGTCGTCGGTGTGCCCGTCGAGGCGGATGCGGCGGATCCAGTTGTACGCCGGGTTGCGGAGCAGCGTCACGATGGCCTGGATGACCGGCTGCGAGGTCTCGAGCACGCTGTCGCGCCCCACGTCGAAGTTGATCGCGAAGCCGTTGCGGATGCGGATCTGGTTGCCGACCACCTCGATGGCGGCGGTGTCCTCGGGGCAGCCGTCCTCGTCGGCGATGCCGTTGCGGGTCTCCGCCTCGTTGGGGCAGCGGTCGCGGGCGTCGAGCACGCCGTCGCCGTCGTTGTCGCGGTTGGCCGCCGCGAAGGCGTCGCGGTCGGCGGCGCTGGCGCTGCGGGCCTGCGCCAGGCGGGTCACCTGCTCGCCGCACGCGCCCGGGTTCTGCTGGAGCAGCGCGAGGGCCTCGCCGGCGTGCTGGTCGTCGGCCACGGCCTGGTTGCTCGACGACATCCGGTGCATCCGCGCCAGCGTGTCGAAGGAGAAGTACGCCCGCATCAGGTGCGCGCGGCGGCCGAGCCAGTTCTGCGCGCGCTGGTCGAGCGTGGCGAGGTACTCCGGCGACGACGACTGGAGCTGGCCCAGGTAGCGCTGCGCGGGCCCCGCGCGTCGGCCCCAGAGGGCGAGCTGCGAGAGGTAGAAGCGCGCGTTGGGGGCGTGCTCGCTGTGGCCCGACTCGTTGACGACGGTGGTGAGCTCGCGCTCGGCGTTGGCGTCCGCGCCGGTCCACGCGAAGGCCACGCCGAGCCACATGTGGCCGCGCGGCGCGTCGAGCTGGGCGAGCTGGTAGAAGGTCTCCGTGGCGGCGTTGAAGTCGCACGAGAAGAGCTGCGCGAGGCCGCGGCTCTCGAGCGCCGACACCGCGAAGGGCGACGTGGTCGGCACCTCGGCGGCGACCTGCGCGGCGCGGGCGTAGTCACCCAGCTCGAAGGCGATCTGGGCCAGGCCCGCGCGGGCCTCGGCGCCGCTCGGGTCCGTCGCCGGGAGCGACTCGACCACGCCCTCGAGGTTCTGCCGGGCGGCGTTCCACTCCTGCCGGGCGAGGGCCTCGCGGGCGAGCCGGAGCTGCTCCTGGAAGAACGCGTTGTTCTGCTGCGCGAGGGCGTTCGGGTCGACGCGCTGCGAGCCTCCCATGGACTGGCACGACCAGAGCGCGCTCGCCCCGGTCATGCAGAGCGCGGCCCCGAGGGACCAGCGCGCGCCGCGGCGGACTGTCACGGAGTCCCCGCGTTCTGAACGTTCTGCGTCTCGTTGGAGACGGCGCCCTGCTGACGGAGCGACTCCTGGTCCTGGGACATCTGCTGGGCGTCGCGGAGTTCCTGCTGCCAGTCCTCCTCGTCCGGGCGGATCTGGATGGCGCGGGTGAGGTCGGCCACGGCGCGCGCATACTGGCCCAGGTAAGACCGGGTCAGGCCGCGGTTGTAGAACGCCTCGCCGATCTTCTCCGCCTCGTTGGGCGGAACGGGCACGGTGGCGTTCTGGAACTGTCCGATGACCTGGGTGAACAGCGGCTCGGCGCCCGCGAGGTTGCCCGCCTGCACGAGGTCGTAGCCCTGGCGGCAGCGCGCGTCGCCGTCGCAGTCCTCGAACTCGACGGTGACCGACTCCTGCCACGGGAGGATCACCCGGGCGAAGTGGTCGACGAGGTGGGCGCGGAGGTTGTGGAGCATCCCGCCGCCGTCGATGGGGGGCGGGTCGCGGCGCTCGTAGGGCGAGATCACGCCGGTGGTGGCGGTGGTGACGCTGTCCTCGTAGGTGCGGTCGAAGAGGCTCTCGTTGCTGGTGCCGTGGGTCACCTGGAACTGCAGCCGCGCGGACGCGGTGCCCACCCGGCGGATGTTGGTGCAGGCGTAGCTCTCCGAGCGGGTCGTCTGCCGACCGTTCACGTACGCGGGCACCTGGCGGGTGCAGGTGCCGGCGTTCTGCTCGATGTTCTCGGCGTACTGGTTGGCCAGCACCGCGCCGGTGATGACGACGCCGCCGCCGGAGGCGAGGAGGCGGATCGAGGGGTTGAGCGAGCGGCTGATACGACCTGTGAGGTCGGCCACGATCTCGCCCGCCGCCTGGAGATCTTGCGGCATGCCCGTGGGGGCCGCGACGCCGCCGACGGACATGGTGTTGCCCACGGCCGCGGCGTTGAGCATGGCGGGCCGGGTGACGGCGAAGGTGGCGGTGCGGGCGCAGCCGCTACCGATGGACAGCGCGGAGAGCGCGCACAGTCCGAGGAACGAGCGATGGATGACCGACTTCATGGCGGGATTAGACCTCCTGGGAGGCGGGCCGCGCCCGGAGACACACTCCCCACGACGTCGCGACCCACCAATTTGCGGGCGGGACCATATACGTTTTGGCCCCGCCAGTGTTCACGCCCCGCCGGTTTCGGGCGGGCTTTCGTCATCCGAGGGGTCGTCCTCCGGGTCGGGCACGAGCGGGGTGTTCTTCATCTCGTCCCGGGCGCGCTGCACCATCGTGCGGAACACCTTCCGTAGCGAGTCGCGCACCTCCCTGGGCTCTCCGTTGAACACCAGCGCGTCGGCGACCGACTCCAGCGTCGAGACCGCCTCGCGACGGGGCTCCTTCCGGAGCTTGCCGTAGATCGACGGCTCCTTGGGGTGGAGCACCAGGCGCTGCACCTTCAGCAGCCACGGGTTGCGCCACCAGAGGGTCTTGGCCTGGGACCACGAGCCGTCGAGCACCAGCAGCCCTTCGAGGTAGGGCGTCGGCCCGAGGGCGTTGCCGTTGCGATCGAGGCGCAGCACCGGCGCGCTCTGCTCGTTGAGGTGGAGCTGCCGGGGGAGCGAGCCGGGGTAGAGCACCGCCCAGCGGAGGGCGTCGGCGTCGGCGTCGTCGAGGAGGCGGGCGAGGGAGGGCCAGGAGAGCCCGACGATCACCTCGACCTTCGGCAGCATCGCCTGGAGGAGGGGCACGGTGCCGAGGGCGCGGTCACGCTCCTGGGGGTGTTGCAGGACGATCACGCGGGTGCGGATGTCCATGGGCTTGATGAGTTCTCGGACGCGGGCCACGCTCAGGCTCTCGTCCGTGGGGTCGGTGCTCGGGGGGTTCATGGGTCTGCCCGGGCTCTACCGGACCGCCGTATCCCCCGCAAGGTGCTACGGTCCGCGCCCCCTCATGGAACACATCCAGCGCGATCTCTCGACCGCAGTCCTCGTCGCCATCCAGCTCCCCGGCGTGGACGACGCGGAGCACCGCTCGTCCATCGAAGAACTGGGCCGCCTGGTGGAGACCCTCGGGCACCGCGTGGTCGGAACGATCTCCCAGCGCCGCTCGCACCTCGCCGCGGCGGCGGTGCTGGGCGAGGGCAAGCTCCGGCTCCTCGCGCGCTTCACCGACGGCACCGGGGTGGTGCCCTCCGGGGCGATCAAGAAGGTCCGCAAGATCGACGATCGACCCTCCGCCCCGGAGCTCGACGAGGCCGCCGACGAGGAGGCGGACGTCGGCGCGGAGGTCGAGGCGCTCGCGGAGGCCCCCGAGGCCGAGGACGACGACACCGCGGACGTGATGATCCCGGCGGAGAAGGCCGGGCTGGTGGTGGTCGACCATGAGCTCGGGCCGTCGCAGCTCCGCAACCTGGAGCGCGCCACCGGGGCGCAGGTGCTCGACCGCACGGCGGTGATCGTGGAGATCTTCCACCGGCACGCCAAGAGCCGCGAGGCGAAGCTCCAGGTGGAGATCGCCCGGCTCAACTACCTGGCGCCGCGGCTGAGAGAGACTGGCGCGGGCGGCGACCGGCAGCGGGGCGGCATCGGCGGCAAGGGGTCCGGAGAGAGCGCGGTGGAGCTCGACCGGCGCAAGATCCGCGACCGCATCGCGGAGCTGCGGCGAGAGCTCGGCGGCCTGGCGAGGGAGGGCGACGTGCGGCGCGCGCGGCGGCAGGAGCAGCTCCGGGTGGCGCTCGTGGGCTACACCAACGCGGGCAAGAGCTCGCTGATGAGGGCGCTCACCGGGAGCGAGGTCTACGTGGCCGACAAGCTCTTCGCGACGCTCGACACCACCGTGCGCTCGCTCTCCCCGGAGAGCCGCCCGAAGGTGCTGGTCTCGGACACCGTCGGGTTCATCAAGAAGCTGCCGCACGACCTGGTCGCGAGCTTCCGCTCGACGCTCGACGAGGCGCGCGAGGCGACGCTGCTGCTGCACGTGGTCGACGCGAGCGACGCCGCGTGGCGCACCCAGTACGCGGTGACCCGCGAGGTGCTCGGCGAGATCGAGGCGGGCTCGGTGCCCTCGCTGCTGGTGCTCAACAAGCGCGACCGGCTCGACCGCGACGCGATGGCGGCCCTCTCCCTGGAGTACCCCGACGCGGTGCTGGTGTCGGCGCTCGACCGGGGCTCGGTGCTGGCGCTGCGCGAGCGCATCCTGGAGACGCTGGAGCAGGGGATGGAAGAGGCGACGCTCCGGGTGCCCTTCACGCAGGGCGCCGTCGGCGGCGAGATCCACCGGGAGTGCAGGGTGCTGGAGGAGAGCTGGGACGAGACGGGCGCGGCGTACCGGGTCCGCGCGCTGCCAGGGGCCCTCGCGCGGATCCGGACGCTGCTGTCGTCTGCGGGCTGAACCGCCGCTCAGGCGGCGCGGGACTTCTTCGCCTTGGAGGCGTCGACGCGGGCGGGGCGGGGGCCGGTGACGGCGTCCTCGTCGGAGTCCATGGCGTGCGCCCCGACGCCGAGCTCGCCGCGCTCCTCGAGCACGTGGAGCGAGTAGTCGATCTTGGCGCGCTGCGCCTTCTTGGCCTCGTTGTAGGCGGACGAGAGGTCCTTCATGAGCTCCCGGGCGCCGGTGAGCTTCTCGTCGGCCTTCATCTCCTGCTGCACCCAGCGCAGCGACGTCTCCGCGCGGATGATCTCCGCGCGAAGCTGGTCCCCGTTCATGCCCGCCGCGTCCTCGGCGTAGCCAACCGGCAGCTTTGCGATGATCTTCTTGATGTCCAAATGCGACCTCCTTGGGCGCAACCTACTCGCCACGATCGCGGCGTCACGATTTCGGCACGAACCCACCTCCGCCCCTGACGAGACCCGTGCTGGGAGGTATAGGTCGCGGCGGTGATCGCACTCCCGATCGACGACGTTCTCCCGAGCCTGCTGGCCGCCCTGCGCGCGTCGAGCTCGGTCGTGCTGGAGGCTCCGCCCGGCGCGGGCAAGACCACGCGCGTCCCCTCGGCGCTGCTCGACTCGGGCCTCGCGGGCGACCGGGAGGTGGTGGTGCTCGAGCCTCGGCGCCTCGCGACCCGCATGGCCGCAAAGCGGGTGGCCGAGGAGCGGGGCGAGCCGCTGGGCCAGACCATCGGCTATCAGGTGCGCTTCGAGGAGGTGTCGAGCGCGAAGACCAGGGTGCGCTTCGTCACCGAGGGGGTGCTCACCCGTCGGCTGCTGAGCGACCCGACGCTCGCCTCCGTGGGCGTGGTGGTGCTCGACGAGTTTCACGAGCGACACCTCCAGGGCGACCTCGCGCTGGCGATGGTGCGGCGGCTCCAGCGGGGGCCGCGGCCCGACCTCAAGCTGGTGGTGATGTCCGCGACGCTCGACGGCGCGCGGGTGGCGGCGTTTCTGGGCGAGGGGACGACCCCGGCGACGAGGGTGACCAGCGAGGGGCGCCGCTTCGAGGTGGCCATCGAGCACCAGGCCCGCACCGACGAGCGACCGCTCGAGCAGCAGGTCGCAGGCGCGGTGAGGGCGCTGGTGAAGGAGGGCCTCGACGGGGACGTGCTGGTGTTCCTGCCGGGGGCGGCGGAGATACGGCGGGCGATGTCGGCGTGCGCGTCGCTGGCCACCGAGGCCGACCTGCTGGTGCTGCCGCTCCACGGCGACCTCCCAAGCGCCGAGCAGGACCGCGCGGTGGCGCCCGCCTCGCGGCGCAAGGTGATCCTGTCGACGAACGTCGCGGAGACCAGCGTGACCATCGACGGGGTGGTGGCCGTGGTCGACTCGGGCCTGGCCCGGGTGGCGTCGCACGCGCCCTGGTCGGGCGTGCCCACGCTGAAGGTCGCGAAGGTGTCGCGGGCCTCGGCCACGCAGCGCGCGGGAAGAGCAGGTCGCACCCGGCCGGGGCGGTGCGTGCGGCTCTACACGAAGCACGACCACGACGCTCGGCCCGAGCACGACGCGCCGGAGGTGCAGCGCATGGACCTCGCGGACACGGCCCTCGCGCTGCATGCCGCGGGAGAGCGAGACCTGCGGGCGTTCCCTTGGTTCGAGGCGCCGGGCTCCGCCTCGGTGGACGCGGCGGAGCGGCTGCTGCGCGACCTCGGAGCGCTCGACGAGGGGGGCTCTCTCACGGCGACCGGGCGCTCGATGCTGGCGCTGCCGACGCACCCGAGGCTCGCGAGGGTGGTGGTCGAGGGCGCTCGCCGGGGGCTGCTGGAGGTGGCCGCAGGCGCGGCGGCGGTGCTGGGAGAGCGCGACCTGGTGATGTCGCGGCGCGGCGGAGGCCTCGGGGGCGCTCGCGATCAGGACTGGAGCCCGAGCAACGGCCGCTCGGACGTTCTGGCCGCGCTGGACGCGCTCGATCGGGCGACCGAGGAGCGCTTCAACCCGGGCGTTCTGCGGGCGATGGGCGTCGACCCGATGGCCGCGTCGGCGGCGGACCGCGCCCGCAAGCAGCTCCTCACGGCCGTGCGGCGAGACCGCTCGCTCTCCAACGCGCCGCTGGTGGCGCCGGGCAACGACTGGGAGGACACGCTGGGCCTTGCGCTGCTGGCGGGCTACCCCGACCGGGTCGCTCGGAGGCTGCGAGGGGACGAGGTCGCGCTGGCGTCGGGCGGATCGGCCACGCTCGCGGCGACGAGCGAGGCGCGCGGCGGGGCCTTCGTGCTGGCCATCGACGCCGAGGAGCGCACGGACCACCGCGGGCGCGGGGTACAGGTGCGTACCGCCTGCGTGATCGAGCCGGAGTGGCTGCTGGAGCTGTTTCCCGACGGGGTCATCGACGCGGTCGAGGCGCGCTGGGTCGCGGCCGACGAGCGGGTCGACCCGGTGCGGGTGCTGCGCTACCGGGGCCTCGTGCTCGACGAGAGCCGTGCGAGCCCGTCGCCGGAGGTCGATAAACTGGTGACCGAGCGGCTGCTGGAGGAGGCGCGGCGCAAGGGGCTGCGCTCCTTCGTGGAGGACGCCGACGCGGTCGACCGCTGGCTCGCCCGGGTGGCCTTCGTGGCGGAGCGGTCCCCCGCGCTGGGGCTGCCGACGGACGCGGACGCGCTGCTGGAGCTGGGGCTGCGACAGTGCTGCGTCGGGGCGAGGACGATGGCGGAGGTGCGCCGCGCGGGGCTGCTGGACGCGCTGCGCGATGGGCTCACCGGGCCGCAGCGCAGGGCGCTCGACGAGCTCGCCCCGGAGCGGGTGGCGCTGGGCGGGGGGAAGATGGTCCGGGTGATGTACGAGCCGGGCAAGGCGCCGTGGATCGAGTCGAGGCTGCAGGACTTCTTCGGCTGCGCGAGGGGGCCCGCGGTGGGGGGAGGCAAGGTTCCGCTGGTGCTCAACCTGCTGGCGCCCAACCACCGCGCGGTGCAGGTGACGACCGACCTGGAGGGCTTCTGGGTGAAGCACTACCCCGCCATCCGGCGCGAGCTCTGCCGGAAGTACCCGCGGCACTCGTGGCCCGAGGACGGCCGCACGGCCCAGCCCCCCGCGGCGCTGGGCCGCGCGAGGTAGAGTCCCCCTCAAGGAGAAGCGACGGAGTGCTGACGCGAACGTTGTTGCTGGTGCGCCACGGGGAGTCGGAGGGCAACGCCGCGCGCATGTTCACCGGGCACAGCGCGTCGCCGCTGACCCCTCGGGGCGTGCAGCAGGCGGAGGCCCTCGCGGAGGCGCTGTCGTCGCCCGCGCCGACGGTGGTGTACGCGAGCGACCTGCCGAGGGCCGTCGCGACCGCGACGCCGCTCGCGACCCGAGCGGGGCTTCCCGTGGTGTCCGATCACCGGCTCCGGGAGCGCGACATGGGCGCCTTCGTCGGCGTCCGCTTCGACGTGCTCGAGGCCGAGCAGCCCGAGGCGTGGCGGGCGCTGCTGTCGCGCGATCCGGTGTTCACCCCGCCGGGGGGCGAGTCGCACACCGAGTGCGCCGCGAGGATGAGCGCCGCGATCGACGACATCCTCGCGCGCCACGCGACCGGGACGGTGGTGGTGGTGAGCCACGGGGTCGCGATCCACCACGCGCTGCGGCACCTGCTCGGGGCGAGCGGCGAGGGGCTGATCCTGGCGACGGAGAACTGCGGGGTGCACCGCCTGGAGTGGCGGGAGTTCGGGGTGCTGCGGGTGGCCGCGCTCAACGACACGAGCCACCTCTCGAAACTTCACGCTTCGTGAGCCTGCGGGCGTTTCGCGGTACTCAAAGGCCCATGCGAAGCTTCGGGATCGTGTCGGTCGGGCTCATCGCGGCGCTCTCCGGCTGCGGCAACGTGGTCTCCTACCGGCCCGCCGCGGACGGCGGCGCGGGCGACGCGGGCCCGCCGGTCGACCTGGCCCCGGTCTCGACCGACATCGGCGTCGAACCCGAGCCCGACGCGGGCCCGGTCGAGGAGCCCCCCGTCGACGCGGGGGAGCCTCCGACCGATGATCTCGGCGTCGAGGAGGATGCGGGCTCTCCCGAGGGCGACGTGCCCGCTCCCGCCTTCGACGCCGGGGGCCGCGACCTCTCCCTGCGCGGCCCCTACGTGGTCGGAACCTGGACGGGTCCGATCGCCGGCACCGCGACCCAGGCGAGGGCGCTCTTCCCCACGTCGAGCGACTCGCGGCTGCCGCTGGTGCTCTTCGCGCACGGCTTCCAGCTCGGGGTGGGCAACTACGACGGCCTCCTCGCGCACATCGCGTCGTGGGGCTACGTGGTGGTCTCCATCGACTACCCCGGCACGCTGCTCTCCGTCGATCACCGCGATGTCCCGCGGGCGATGATCGCGGCCCGCACCTCGCTGGCGCTGGGCGTGGCGGGCTTCCCGGCGACCAGCATCATCGACGCCAACCGCACGGTCGTGATGGGGCACTCGCTCGGCGGCAAGGGGGCCATCATGGCGGTGCTCGATGAACCGGCGTTCATCGCCGCGGTGGCGCTCGACCCGGTCGACGACAACCCCTCCCCGATCGGCGGCGTGACCGCGGCGACGCCCTCCATCGCGCCCGAGCGCATCGGTGGCCTCACCCGTCCGCTGGCGCTCTTCGGGGCGACGCAGTCGCGCTGCGTGCAGCTCGGTCAGTCCTGCGCTCCGGAGGCGAGCAACTACCTCCGCTTCGCGGCCGCGGTGCCGGACGGAGCGCGCGTGGCGCTCTACCCCTTGAGCAACTTCGGCCACAACGACTTCGTCGACACGGCCTGCGGGTTCCAGTGCAGCGTGTGCGCCCGTGGCGCGGCGCCGCTCGACTCGCGGGCGAGGGCCCTGCGCTTCCTGTCGGTGGCCTTCCTGGAGCGGTACGCGCGCGGCGACGAGTCGCTGCAGCCCTACATCACGGGCGCCGGTCGCGATCTCTTCGTGAGGGACGGTGCGCTCTGGGACGGGCGCACGGCGACGCTGCCGCGCTGCCCGTAGCGCTGGAGAGGGGCTTCGCGCCTCAGACGCCCGCCGAGCGCACGGTGGCGGCGACGGTGATGGCCGGGCTCACGGTGATCTCGCCGCTCGCGACGGCGACCTGGTAGTGGGGCAGCGGGACGGTGGCGGGGCTCGCGATCACCCCGCCGTTGGCGTCGAAGCGGGAGAAGTGCACCGGGCAGCGGGTGAGCCCGGTCATGCTGATGGAGGTGCAGCCCGTGGGGCCCGTGCAGGCGCTGGGCTCGCGAAACTCGAGCTGGTTGCGCTCGTGCGTACAGGTGGCGCTGAAGGCGTAGAACCCTCCGGCGTCCCTCCCCACGATCACGGACTGGGCGCCGTAGAGCTTCCAGACGCCCATCGGGTGGTCGGCCACGCGGCCCGCGCTGAAGGGCACGGCCGGAGCGCTGTCATCGCCGCAGCCGGTGGTCACCGTCGCCGCGACACCGGCCGCGCCGACCACGCACAGGAAGGTCCTCCGCTCGATCGCCTGCTTCTCATCGCTCATCAGGTCTTCTCCTCGTCGGCGTCGTCGCAACGTTGCTACGCCGCCGCAGCGGGGACCGTAGCATCCAGCGCCACGCGCAGCGCCCTGGAATATCGGCACCCCTTCGAGCCCATGCGTAACAGCTTGCGCCGCGACGCGGCGGTGGTGTTCGATCGCGCCCGGAGCCGCGGCGAGACCTTTCGGCCGCGCGAGGAGAGAGAGCCGACGATGCGTAATCAGAAGATGGGCCTCGGATTGATGGTGCTGCTGACGAGCTGCGGAACCCTCGGTGGAGGCGTCGGCGGCATGATGGGCGCGACCTGTCGCGGCGACCTCGGAGGCACCGCCGGGGCGCAGAAGGTGGAGGCCTTCATCGCCGCGTCGAGCGCCTTCGCGGGCGCCTCGGTCGAGCTCCAGGCGGGGCTGCTCAACGCGTGTCGGCAGATCGGCCACGAGCTCGCCATCCCTGACAGCGAGCTGGGCGCGGGCGACAGCCCCGAGGCCCTGCGCGCGGCCTGCTCCCGGGTGTCCACCCAGCTCCGCGCCGACCTCGCCGACATCCGCGCGGCGGCGGGGGTACGGGTCGAGGTGGTGACGCAGTTGCCCCGCTGCGAGGTCAGCGTCGACGCCTACGGGCGCTGCGCGGCGGAGTGCGATGCGTCGTACACCCCGGGCTCGGCGCAGGTCACCTGCGAGGGCGGCGAGCTCCGCGGCGGCTGCACGGCCCAGTGCACGGGCCACTGCGCGGTGGAAGTGAACGGCGCCTGCGAGGGCGTCTGCGAGGGGGCCTGCGAGGGATCCAGCTCATCGGGTGGTTCGTGCGGCGGCGTCTGCCGCGGCCGCTGCGTGGCGCGCGCCACGGGGAGCTGCGGGGGAGAGTGCCGCGGGGGCTGCTCGGTCGCGTTCACCGCGCCGCGATGCACCGGCCACGTGGTTCCTCCGCGGGTCAACGCCGACTGCCGCGCCGCCTGCGACGCGCGCCTGAGCGCCGAGGCGAGCTGCGCCCCGGGCCGCGCGGAGATCAACATCACCGGCAACGTCGGGAGCAACCTCCAGGAGAAGGTCGCGCGGGTGCAGGCCGCCCTGCGCGGCGGGTTCGTGCAGGTGCTGCTGCTCCACTCCCGCGTCGAGCAGGCGGCCAGCGCCGGCGCCGCGGTGGTCCGCTCCGCCCAGGACCTCCCGGGAGCCCTCGGCGCGGTGGGCGCTCAGGTGACCGCGTGCGCGGGCATCGCGACCTCCGGGCTCGTGAGCGCGGTGGGCAGCATCAACGTCTCGATGCAGGTCTCCGTCGAGGTCTCCGGCTCCGTCTCCGCCCGCTGACCCTCCCGCTCGCTCAGCGAGCGAAGGTGCCCACGGCCTGATCGTCGGCCGAGCCCACGGGCGTCACATCCAGCGCGTACTCCTCCTCCACCACCCGATCGTCCGCCGCCACGGTGACCGTCACCGTGTCCGCGTCCGCCGGGATGCGCGCCCTCGGAAACGCGCTCGCCGGGATCGCGAAGCGCCCTCTTCCCCGAGGCACCACGCAGGTCAGCAGCCACCCGGTCTGCGCCGTGTCGGCGGGACCGTGGGAGACCGTGACCACCAGCGCGACGTGCGAGCTGTCGCCGCCCCGCCAGGTCACCGGCAGCCCCTCTCCCGCCCGCAGCGCGAAGCCCGCGTCGGGCTTGATCCGCTGGATCGCCAGCGGCACGTGCGCCGGGCTGTGGAAGCGGTGGGCCGGGACGGCGTTGCTGCCCACGAGGTTGCCCGCGACGTGGGTGCCCGGCGGTAGCGCCGTGCGCACCGCGGCGTGGTAGCGGCCGTCCGGCGAGCGGTCGACGCGGCCGATGGGGTCGCCGCCGACGACCCAGAGTTCCACCCGTCCGCCGTCGAGCATCGGTGGCTCGCGGCCGCCGGCGAGCGTGACGCCGAGGCAGTTGGCGTCGTGGTACTGGAGGTCCCGATCGGCGTAGAGGGTCGCGCCGAGCACCGTGAACGACGGCCCCGGAGAGAGCCCGAGGAGGTAGCGCGGCGCGAGCGTGGAGCCGGTCGGGCGGCGGCAGGAAGCGCTGGCGAGCAGCGCGAGGGCGAGGAGCGAGGCGCGGGGTGACGGCACGGCGATCGTGGATGCACGCTGCGGCGAGGGTTCGTCAACGGCGAGATGCCGCGGTAGGCTGCCGGGAGGAGCTTACCTGGTGAAGTATTCGCTGCGTTGGATGCTGGTCTCCGCCGCCCTCGGAGCCCTCGGCTGCTCGGGCTCGCCGGAGGAGGACTACGACTCCGGGGTGGACGCCGGGCGGCGGGAGATCTGCTTCCCGTCGTGCCGGCTGGGCGAGGTGTGCACCGCGGCCAACCGCTGCGAGGTGATGACGAGCCCCTTTCGCGACGCGGGCCCCTCGCTCGACCGGGGCCGGGACTGATCGCGTGGTAGCGTCGGCGGCGATGCGAGGGATGAGGCGGCGTACGCTGCGTTCGGATGAGCGCGGGCTCTCGACGGTCGAGTACGTGATCGTGCTGGTGGTGGTCGGGCTCGTCGGCATCGCCGCCTGGCGGAGCATGGGCTCGCAGACGGCGTCTCGGGCGATGGAGGGCAGCCAGGAGGTGAGCAGCCTCGAGCAGGGCGCCGAGAGCCCGGCGGGCGGCGGTGGCTCGAGGGCGAGCACCCGGGGGAGGAGCCGGGTCGAGGACGCCACCGCCGAGGAGGCCCCGCCCCCCAGCGCGCAGGAGGAGTTCTTCGGGCCGGTGCTGCTGCTGGGCGGAGCGGCGATCCTGGTGCTGGCGCTGGTGGCCCGGCGAATGCTCCGCAAGGGGGATGGCGGCGGTCAGGGCGGCAGCGGTGCCGCGACCTGACAGGGTGCTGCCTGGGTTGCTAGAGTCCCGCCCCGTGAAGAGCCACGGACGATGGATGACGCTGGGTGCGCTGGCACTGGTCGCTTGCTCCCCGGAGGCGGCGCCCTCCTTTACGACGGGCAACGGCCGGCTGGACGCATCGACCGCGCTGCCGGCGGACGCGGTTCCGAGCTTCGAGGCCTCCACGAGGGACGCGATCCCGGTGCCCGACCGCGGGACCGTGGTGATCAGCGAGGACGCGTCGTGCTCGACCACGACCGCCGACGCGCGCCGGCTGCCGGTCAACCTCCTCATCGTCCTCGATCGCTCCGGCTCGATGCAGCAGAGCGGGAAGTGGGTCGCGGCGCAGGCCGGCCTGCGGACGCTGCTCGGGCGCCTCGACGGGAGCATCCGCGTCGGGTTGACGATGTTCCCGGCGCCGTCGGGTGCGACCGGGAGCGCCGCGACCTACGCGACGCCGACCGTGCCGATCGAGGCGTTGAGCGTCAACCGCGCTCGCCTGGAGTCCGTGCTGGCCGGCGCCTCGCCGAACGGCGGCACCCCGATGAACTGTGCCGTCGAAGGCTCGCGCAGCTACTTCGAGCGCTTCACGATGGACGGTTCGCGCAACGTCATCCTGATCACCGACGGCGCCCCGACGGAGGAGTGCACCAGCGCGCCGCCCTGCTTCCCGAATCCGCTGGACATCCCCGGCTTCCTCGCCTGCATCACGGCCCAGGAGCGGGTCGCGTCCGACGCGGTGCGCGTGTCGGTCGCTCGTGGAGCGCGGGGCACGCCGCCGATCCGCTACTTCGTTGCGGGCACGCCAGACGCTTCCGACACCTTCCTCTCCGACCTCGCGTTCACGGGCAACACCGGACGCACGCCCGACTGCCAGGGCTCCATGAGCTGCCACTACCGGCTCCAGACCGGAACCTTCGAGGCTGACCTCACCCGCGCGCTCGACGAGATCCGCGGCCGCGCGGTGAGCTGCGAGTTCGCCGTCGACGCCGACCCCTCCCGGGTCGACCCGGCGCGGGTCAACGTCAACGTCACCACCGGGAGCGGCGCATCGATCGTCCCTCGCGACGTCGACCACAACAACGGCTGGGACTACTCGCCGGGGATGCGCTCGGTGGTGCTCCACGGTCCGGCGTGCGACCGCGTCCTGGCCGACGACGGCGCGCAGGTGCGCATCGTGTTCGGCTGCCCGACGATCACGCCGGGCTGACCGACCCGCTCAGCGCTGGCCGTCTCGCACGCGGATCAGGGCCAGCTCGTGGAGGTAGACCTCCAGGTTGGTGTAGCCCGCGACGCCGACGAGCCTGGAGGAGAGCGTCGTGGCGTTGTGGTCCTGCCGCACGGGGTCGAGGCCGTTGCGGCACTCGAACTCGTCGGACATCCCATCGGAGTCGCGGTCGCTCGGCACCGCGGGCGGGTTGGCGACGACCTGGAGCGCGTCGTTGGCGGGGTTGCGGTTGATGGCCGCGCTCGACGGCTGGCCGTCGCGGATCGCGTTCATCAAGCGGGTGTCCATCGGGTCGCGCGGGAAGCAGCCGGCGTTGGCGCCCACGTAGGAGCGCAGATCGCTCGACGGGGTGTACGTGACCGCGGGGTAGTCGAAGCGCGTGGTGCGCATCCACGACGGCGGCGTGGTCGGAGGAATCGTGCTCGGCAGGTCGTTGCAGCAGTAGTTGAGCTGCCAGTCACGACGGTTGGAGTAGAGGCTCATCACGTTGTCGTTGAAGTAGGCGGGCGACTGGTCTTGCCGGTCGCGCAGCGAGAAGAGGCCGAAGCCGTAGCCCGGCCGCGCCCAGCCGTAGTTGCCCACGATGTTCATCGCGTAGTGGATCGGCGGCCCGCTCTCGACGCCGGACGTGATGGTGTTGTTGAAGTCGACGTAGGTCCGCGGGTCCCACCAGAAGTTGTTGGCGAGCTCGGCCTGCATGGTGCTGTTGGCCGCCGCCGCGCTCTCTCGAGAGAACTCCGGCATGCGGCCGCCGATGCGGTTCCAGACGTTGTGATGGATGGTGAACCGGTCGAGCTGATAGCCCGCCGCGGGGTTGGAGTAGTTCAGCAGCATCCCGCCGTACTGGTAGTGGTCGCCGACGGTCTCGGCGAGCAGCACGTTCTGGATGGTGATGGTGTTGGCGTACGAGATCTCCATCGCCTCGTCGTTGGCGTTGCCGATGGAGACGTGGTCGATGATGGCGTTGCGCACGTAGCGCAGCCGCATGCCGTCGTCGCCCATACCCGCCGGGCGGGAGCGAAGGAAGCGCACGATGAGGTTGTCGACGTTGCGGATGTTGGGCCCGCAGCTGTGCTCGCAGTAGGGCTGCTCGGTGGTGTGGATGCCCCGCACCGTCACGCCGCCGGGGGAGGTCTGACCCGCGATGGTCAGGTCGCCCGAGCGCACGTGGACCTCTCCCTGCACCACCCCGCTCACCTTGAACAGCACGTAGCGCGGCCCGGTCTGCTGCACGGCGTCCTGGAAGGAGCCGGGGCCCGAGGCGTTGAGGTTGGTCACGTAGATCACCCGGCCGCCGCGCCCGCCCCTCGCGGCCGCGCCGAAGCCCTCGGCCCCGGGGAAGGCACGCAGCTCGCGAGGACCCGTGGTGGTGAGGCTCACCGGCGCGGTCGATCCGCGGAAGGGCAGACAGGGGTCGCCGCCCGTGGGAGGTACGTCGACCGTGGGAGCGCCCTGATCGGTGGTGGGAGCGCCGCGATCGGTGGTGGGAGCGCCCCGGTCGGTGGTGCTCGTCGGCACGTCTCGCGAAGTCATCGCCTGACCGGCGTCCGTCCCTTCGAGACCGCCGTCGGGGTCGACCGGATCAATGCCCGGGTCGACGGTGCCGGGGCCCTGGGGCAGCGCTTCCCCGAGCACGCCCTGACAGCTCGACACCACCACCGCGAGTACCGCCAGATAGCTCTTGTCTCGCATGTCCCGACGCTAACGCTGCCCTTTCGACTTGGCAACGCGTGCTGGCCGCTCCGCGTGCACCGGTGATATCGGTGCGCTCCATGCAGCGCAGAGCACTGGTGACCGGGGCCGGGGGATTCATTGGCAGCCACCTCGTGGAGGCGCTGGTGCGTCGGGGCGACTCGGTGCGCGCGCTGGTCCGCTACAACGCCCGCGGCGATCGGGGGGCGCTGGAGCAGCTCCCCTCGGAGGTGCTCTCCCAGGTCGAGGTGGTCGCCGGCGACCTCACCGATCCCTTCTTTACCCGAGGCCTGGTGCGGGGCTGCGACGTGGCCTTCCACCTCGCGTCGCTGATCGCGATCCCGTACTCGTACCAGTGCGCCTCGCAGGTCTTCAGCAACAACCTGCTCTCGACGCTGCACGTCGCCCAGGCCTGCCTCGACGCGGGCGGCGCGAGGATGATCCACACCTCCACGAGCGAGGTGTACGGCACCGCGCAGTTCGTCCCCATCACCGAGGCGCACCCGCTGGTGGGGCAGTCGCCCTACGCCGCGAGCAAGATCGCTGCGGACCAGTGCGTGGAGAGCTTCGTGCGCTCCTTCGGGCTGCCCGCCGTGACCGTGCGGCCCTTCAACACCTACGGCCCCCGGCAGTCGACGAGGGCGGTGCTCCCGACGATCCTGACGCAGGTGCTGGCGGGCCAGACGCTCCACCTGGGCAAGCTCACCCCGACGCGCGACCTCGTGAACGTCGCGGACACGGTGCGCGGGTTCATGCTGGCGGCGGAGCGCGACGAGGCGCTCGGGCGCACGGTGCAGCTCGCGACGGGGAGGGAGATCTCCGTGGGCGACCTCGCGTCGCTGTGCATGCGGGTGCTGGGGACCACCGTCGCGATCGTGAGCGCCGAGGAGCGGCTTCGCCCCGCGGCCAGCGAGGTCGAGCGCCTGCTGGGCGACCCCTCGCGGGCGGCGTCGCTGCTGGGCTGGCGGGCGGAGGTGTCCCTGGAGGACGGCGTCGCCCGCTTCGCGGCGTGGATGCGCGACAACCTGGGGCGCTACCGACCGGGCGAGTACCAGCGCTAGGGAGGGGAGGGGCTACCAGCCGCGGCCGGGCGGGGCGCCGGTGAGGGTGCGGCAGCCGCGGACGAGCTCGTTGCGGATGCCGGGCTGCGCCGCGCGGTAACGCTGCACCATCGAGGCGTAGACGTCGGGCCGGGTGCGGGCGAGGTTGGTGAGCTCGCCCGGATCGGCCTCGATGTCATAGAGCTCGAAGCGGGAGTCGTCGCCGTAGGCGGTGAGCTTGTACTGGCCGTGGATGAGCGCCCGGCGTCGGTCGTTGTTGCCGGTGCGGGCGAGGTCGACCCAGACGTCGCGGGCCTCGGGTTCGGCGCCGAGAAACTCCGGGACGAGCGAGCGGCCCGTGAACTCGGGCTCCGGGGGGAGGCCGAAGAGCTCGAGGAAGGTGGGCGCCAGGTCGACGTGGCTGCGGCTGGCGGCGATGCGCCGGGGCGCGACGCCGGGGATGGAGAAGAACCAGGGCACGCGCACGAGCTGCTGCCAGACCTGGAAGGCGTGACGGTAGTGGCCGTGCTCGCCGAAGCTCTCGCCGTGGTCGGCGGTGATCACGATGGCGGTGCGGGCGCCGAATGGCTGCGAGCGGATGAAGGTGACGAGCCGCTCGACCTGGCGGTCGGTGAAGGTGACCTCGCCGTCGTAGCGGTCGCGCATCCGGCGGCCGTAGGTGATGCCGGGGTGCGCCTGGTACTGGTCGTGCGGGTCCATGAAATGGAACCACGCGAAGAAGCGACCCGAGGTGTTGGCCGGCTCGGAGAGGAGGCGGATCGCGAGGTCGGCGTGTGGCTCGCCGGTGATGTCTACGTCGGTGGTGGCGTTCCAGTGTGTGCCGGGGACCATGCGCCAGACGTCGAAGCCCTGCTCGAAGCCCGCGTGGCCCGCGCGGAAGTACCCGTGGGACTGCGCGGCGATGGTGCGGATGCCCGCGGCCTGCAGGCGCTCGGGGAAGAAGACCACCCGGCTGGGGTAGGTCCCGAAGAAGTAGCCGTCCCGGCGCAGCTCGCTGGGGAGCCTGCCTCCGAGGAAGCCTCCGACGCTCTGCGAGGTGTACGAGGAGGCCGCGTAGGCCTTGGTGTACGAGACCGCCCCGGCCTCCAGGGAGGTGAGGAAGGGGGCGATGGGACGGGGGTAGCCCGCCCAGGGCATGTCCGCCCGCAGGCTGTCGATGGAGATCATCACGACGTTGAGGTCGCGAGGAATCCCCGACGGCGTCGGGGCCGGCGAGGGCGCTGCGGGGGGTGGCGGATGGGCTGCGACCGGCGGCGCGACCGGCGCCGCGACCGGGCGAGCGGGCGCAGGGGGACGGTCCTGCGCGGACGACGAGGAGCTGCATCCGGCGAGCAGCAGCAACAGAGCGTTGGGTTGGTTGAAGCGCTTCACGAGGGCCGGTGGACTTAGCACGCGGACCTGGGGGAGGGGGAGCTCCCGCGGCCATCGCGGGCCGCTGATGAAGGGATGACGTCTTTGACAGAGGGCTGTTAGAGTCCGCGACCAAGGGAGCCTACGAAGCTTGTTCAGCAAGTACTACCAGAGCGAGCTGACCTACCTCCGCGAGCTCGGCAAGGAGTTCGGCAAGGCCTATCCGGCCGTGGCGGGGATGCTCTCCGAGCGCGGCGGCGACCCCGACGTCGAGCGCTTGATGGAGGGCTTCGCCTTCCTCACGGCGCGCATCAGGGAGCGCCTCGACGACGACGTCCCGGAGGTCATCCACACCCTCACCGACCTCCTGCTCCCGCACTACCTCCGCACGCTGCCCGCCTGCTCCATCGTGGAGTTCACCCCCGTGGCGGGGGCGCTGCGTACCCGGCAGCGCGTCGCGCGCAACACCGAGCTCGCGGCCAACCCCGTCGAGGGGACCATGTGCCGCTTCCGCACCACCGCGGACGTCGACCTCCTCCCGCTGCAGATCACCGACGTCGTGCACGACACGTCGCAGCCCTCGATGCCGACCATCCGGGTGCAGTTCCAGACCCACGAGGCGGGGAGGGCGGCGGTCTTCCACCCCGACGGGGTGCGGCTCTACCTGCACGGCGAGCCGCAGGTCTGCACCATGGTGATGCTCTGGATGATGCAGCACCTGAAGTCGGTGTCCGTGCGCGGGCTCTCCTCGGGCGCCAAGGGCATCGAGATCGGCAAGGCCTCGGTGCGTGCCGCGGGCTTCGAGGAGCGCTGCGCGATGCTCCCGTGGCCGAAGTTCGCGCCCGGCGGGTTTCGCCTGCTGCAGGAGTACTTCACGCTCCCGGCGAAGTTCAATTTCATCGACGTGCGGGGCCTCGACGCGGCGGTCTCCCGGGCCGAAGACCGCTTCGAGATCGTCTTCCAGTTCGAGCGCCCCCCGGCGCTGCCGACGCGCCTCTCGCGCGACCTGATGAAGCTCCACTGCGCCCCGGTGATCAACCTCTTCGCGGTCGACGCCGACCCGCTGAAGCTCGACCCGACGCAGCACGAGTACCTGCTCCGCGCGAGCGAGGTCGACCCGCGGCACATGGAGATCTACTCCATCGAGAAGGTCAGCGGCCTCCAGGCCGGGCGCAGCGATCGCCGCGAGTACAAGCCCTTCTTCGACTTCATCCACGCCTCGTCTCCCGACGACATCCCCTCGTACTACCGGGTGCGGCGCAGCAACTCGCCGCTCGACGACGGCATCGACTCGTGGCTCTCGGTGCAGACCCCGCGCGACGTGCCCTCCGGGGCCATCGAGGAGACGCTCTCCATCGAGCTGATGTGCACCAACCGGGGGCTGCCCTCGCAGCTCAAGGTCGGCGACATCTGCATGGCCGCGCCGGGCTCTCCGCCCTTCGCCCGCTTCAAGAACGTCACCCCCGTCACCGTCCCGGTGAGGCCTCCCTTCGGTCAGGCGCTCCACTGGCGTCTCATCTCTCACCTCGCGCTCAACTACCGCGCGCTCGCCGACCGGCAGTCGCTGCGGGCCATCCTCGACCTCTACAACTTCCTCGCGGCGGTCGACCGGCAGGCCGCGCGCGCCAACCGGCTGCGCATCGAGGGCATCCGAGAGGTGCGAACCCGCCCGGTCGAGCGTCTGGTGAAGGGCGTCCCCGTCCGCGGGGTGGGGACGACCCTCGAGCTCGACGAGAACAGCTTCTCCGGGGACGGCGACCTGTACCTGTTCGCGTCCGTGATCGATGAGGTGCTCGCGGCGCACGCGGGCATCAACACCTTCAGCGAGCTGAGCGTGAAGACGCACCCCTCGCAAGCGGAGTATTCGTGGAAGGCAAAGAGCGGCCAGCAGCCGATCCTATGACGGCGCTGGTCGGACTCCTGCTCGGCCAGCCGCGCCGGGTGGGGTTCTACCGTGCCATCGAGCTCCTCGAGCGCGCCACCAAGGGGCCGCGCATCGGGGACTATGGGCCCGTCAACGAGGAGTCCATCCGGTTCCGGCATGATCCCTCGCTGACCTTCGCGACCAGCGACGTCTCCAGCATCAAGGCCCGTCCGCGCCGCGCGGGCGAGACCGGCGACGGGCCCGACGAGCCCGTCTACGAGATCACCACCACCTTCCTCGGCCTCACCGGGACGGTCTCGCCGCTCCCTACGTACATGGCCGAGGAGGTGCTCCACGAGGACCACGACCGCCCGGCGCAGCGGGAGTTCCTCGACGTCTTCCACCACCGCATCATCTCGCTCTTCTACCGGGCGCACGCCCGCTACTCCTTCTCCGCCGACTACCTGAGCACCTCCGCCGACCCTTGGTCGCGCCGTTCGCTGGCCCTCGCCGGCATCGACACCTTCGACGACGCCCCGCCGCCGGTGAACCTCTCGCTGGCCCGGCTGCTTCGGCTCGCCCCGCTTCTCGCGACCCGCGCCCGCACGGCGCAGGGGCTCGTCGCGGCGGTGTCCGACGTGATGGAGGAGGTGCTCATCGGAGCGCCGGTGTCCGTCGAGCAGTTCGTCGGGCGCTGGGTGACCATCGAGGAGCGGCAGCTTCTCCGGCTGGGCATCGCCAACACCACGCTGGGGGTCGACGCCACCATCGGGCGACGGGTGTTCGACCGCGGGGGGAAGTTCAGGCTGGTGCTCGGGCCCCTGAAGAGGAAGGCCTTCCAGCGCTTCCTGCCGGGAGGCGACGGCCTCGCGCAGATCAAGGAGCTGGTGACCTTCTATGTGCGCGACCCGCTGGAGTTCGACCTCGAGCTCATCCTCGCGCCCGGCGAGACGCCGTCGCTGAGGCTGTCGGCCTCGCCCGGCGAAGGCTCGCGGCTGGGCCTCGACTCCTGGGTGACCGTCGGGGCCGACCGCGAGACGCGGGTGATCGTCCCTGTTCCTGTCGGCAATGAAGTCTCCGGGGAGCATGGTGCGACCCCGGCGAACGATGACTCCGCACCGAAGGCCCTGGAGGGCCAGGTTCATGGCACTGCTCGTTGAGCCCAAGACGCTTGTTCGTAGACTGACCCCGACCGCCACCAAGGCCCTCGAGGCCAGCGTGGCCCGCGCCGCCAACGCGCGCGCGTATGAGATCACCGTCGAGCACATGCTCCTGGAGCTGGTCTCCCCGGCGGACGGCGACGCCGCGGGCATCCTCCACCAGTTCGATCAGGACCGCGTCCGGCTGGTCGGGCGACTGGAGAAGGCCATCAGCGGACTGCGCGTCGGCAACGGCGGCAAGCCCACCTTCTCGGCCTCTCTCTTTCAATGGATGGAAGACGCCTGGACGGTCTCCTCCCTGGAGACCGACTCCACCCGACTCCGCACCGGAGCGCTGCTCCTCCAGTTCATCGCCAACCCGGGCCGGTACAGCGCCGAGACGCTCCCCGAGCTGGAGGCCATCCCGAGAGACCAGCTCCGCAAGGAGCTCGCGGACATCGTCTCGGGCTCCAAGGAGTCGGCCGAGGTAGGGGTCGCAGGCCCCGCGGGCGCGACCGCGAGCCCCGGCGGCGGGGCCCCTGCGATGGCGGGGGGCGTCGCCCCGGGCACATCGGAGAACCTCGCCCGGTTCTGCGAGAACCTCACCCAGAAGGCGCGCGACGGGAAGATCGACCCCGTCTTCGGCAGGCACACGGAGATCCGCCAGCTGGTGGACATCCTCTCGCGCCGCCGGAAGAACAACCCGATCATCGTGGGCGAGGCCGGAACCGGCAAGACCGCGCTGGTCGAGGGTCTCGCCATCGAGATCATCCAGGGGCTCGTGCCCGATGGAATGAAGAACGTCGAGCTGCTCTCGCTGGACATCGGCGCGCTCCAGGCCGGCGCCGGCGTGAAGGGTGAGTTCGAGAACCGGCTGAAGAACGTCATCAATGAAGTGAAGGCCTCTGCGAAGCCGATCATTCTCTTCATCGATGAGGCCCACACCATCATCGGGGCGGGCGGCGCCCAGGGCGGCAGCGACGCGGCCAACCTGCTCAAGCCCGCGCTGGCCCGCGGCGAGCTGCGCACCATCGCGGCCACCACGTGGTCCGAGTACAAGAAATACTTCGAGAAGGACGCCGCGCTGGCCCGTCGCTTCCAACCCGTCGCCGTCGACGAGCCCTCGGAGGAGAACGCGGTACAGATGATCCGCGGGCTGCGCCCGGTCTTCGAGAAGGCGCACAACATCGCCATTCGCGACGAGGCCATCGTCGCGGCGGTGAAGCTCTCGCACCGGTACATCTCCGGCCGGCAGCTCCCGGACAAGGCCGTCGACCTGCTCGACACGGCCACCGCGCGGGTGAAGATCAACCTCGACGCCAAGCCCGAGGAGCTCGTCGACATCGAGGTGGCGCTCGCCTCGCAGAACCGCGAGCGAGAGGCCCTGGAGCGCGACCGCGCGTCGGGCTTCACCATCGACGAGGAGACCTACGACGCGCTGGTGAAGCGCATCGCCAGCAACGAGGCGAAGCGGGTCGACACGCATTCGCGCTGGGAGAAGGAGCGCGACGCGGTGCGCGCCGTGCGCGAGGCGCGGCAGGCGGTGCTGGCGGCGAAGCCCGGCGAGGACGTCACCGAGGCGAGGGCGAAGCTCGACGCGGCGGTGGCCGCGCACGAGAGCGTGAAGAGCAAGCCGGCGCTGGTGCACTCGGACGTCGACGTGGACATCGTGGCCAAGATCGTCGGCAACTGGACGGGCATCCCCGTCGGCAAGATGCAGAAGGACGACATCGCCACGCTGCTCACGCTGGAGGACAAGCTCCGCGGCAGGGTGCGCGGCCAGGACCACGCGATGAGCGTGGTGGCCGAGACGATCCGCATCTCGCAGGCGGGGATCAACAACCCCAACCAGCCGGTGGGCGTGCTGCTCTTCGTGGGTCCGTCGGGCGTCGGCAAGACCGAGACGGCCATCGCCCTCGCGGAGGCCATGTACGGCGGCGAGCGCTTCATGACCGTCATCAACATGAGCGAGTTCCAGGAGAAGCACTCGGTCTCCCGGCTCATCGGCTCGCCGCCCGGCTACGTCGGCTACGGCGAGGGCGGCGTGCTCACCGAGGCGGTGCGCCAGCGCCCCTACTCCGTGGTGCTCCTCGACGAGTGCGAGAAGGCCGACCTGGAGGTCATGAACCTCTTCTATCAGGTCTTCGATAAGGGCTCGCTCTCGGACAGCGAGGGGCGCCACATCAACTTCCGCAACACCATCATCATCCTGACGAGCAACCTCGCCACGGACGCCATCATGAAGATCTACGAGCGCGAGGAGCCGCCGTCGGTCGAGGAGGTGGTCAACGAGATCCGCCCCATCCTGAGCAAGCACTTCAAGCCCGCGCTGCTCGCCCGCATGTCGGTGATCCCCTACGCGCCGATCTCCCGCTCGATTCTCCGGGAGATCACGGAGATGCGCCTGAGCGGCCTCGCCAAGCGGCTCTTCACGAGCCACCGCATCGAGACCAACTACGCCCCGGAGCTGCTCGAGGAGATCACCCGCCGCTGCACCGAGGCCGAGACCGGCGCCCGCAACGTCGAGCACATCCTCCGCGGGTCGCTCATCCCTGCGGTCTCCCGCGTGCTCCTCGAGCAGATGTCGCAGGGCCCGCTGCCGCGCAAGCTCAACGTCGGCCTCTCGCCCGCCGGCGGCTGGCGCATCGAGTTCGACGAGGGCTCCGGGCACGCGCCCGCGGTGCAGGACGAGCCCGACACCGCCGAGGAGGCCGAGCACGAGCCCGAGCAGTTCGCCGAGGCCTGAGCCGTGACCGACGTGGCGCGACCCTGCGCGCTCAGCGTGGCGGGCCTCGACCCCTCCGGAGGCGCTGGCTTCCTGGCGGACGTGAAGGCCTTCCACGCCGCGGGCGCCTGGGGCTGCGCCGTCGCCGCGGTGCTCACGGTGCAATCCACCGCGGGGCTCGCGTCGGTCGATCCCATCGAGACATCGCTCGTGCGCGCGCAGGCCGAGCGGATCTTCCTCCATCAAGACATCCGCGCCTGGAAGACCGGCGCGCTGGGCTCCACCGACAACGTCGCGCTCGCGGTGGCCTTGTCGGAGGAGCACCCGATGGCGCCGCTGGTGGTCGACCCGGTGATCGTGGCGACGCGCACCGACGCGGGCGCCCGGCTGCTCGACGATCGGGCGCTCGAGGCGATGCGCCGCCTGGTCGCCCGCTCGACGCTGGTGACGCCCAACGTCGACGAGGCGGAGGCGCTGCTCGGGGCGAGGGTGGGCTCGGTGGAAGACGCTCGCGACGCGGCGCTGGCGCTTGTGGCGATGGGCGCTCGCGCGGCGCTGGTGAAGGGAGGACACCTCCACGGGCCGTCGGCCGTCGACGTGCTGGCGTCCCCCTCGGGGGTGCAGCTCATCGAGGCGCCGAGGGTGGCGATGGAGGGAGACTTCCACGGGGGAGGCTGCACGCTCTCGGCGCTGATCACCGGGCGCCTGGCCTGCGGCGAGGGGTTGGAGGCGGCCGTGCGCTGGTCGAAGGAGCGACTCACACGGGCGATCGCTCGGAGCGTGCGGGTGGGCGAGGGCTTGAGGGTGCTGGTGCTCGACTGATCAGCCGAGGTAGTCGAGCCAGGCGTTGGGCGGGACCCTGGCCACCACCCGCAGCGGCCCGAGCGAGGCGCTGTTGCCGGGCACCGAGACGCGCTCCTCGACCCGAGTCTCTACGCGCTGGACCACCGTGGGCTGAGGGGCTGCTGGCACGACCTGCGGGGGCTGCGGGGGAGGGCTCTGGCCCGGCGCGTTGCCCATCTCCTCGCTGGTGTAGAGCCCCGACATGTCTTCGGGGAAGGCCTTGCGCAGCGCGAGGGACTCACTGCATTTGGCCAACATCACATGGGGCATGCGCGCCCACATGGCCGTGGGCCGTGACTTGCCCGTCGTGCGGTCGCGGGCCATCTGGCAGTACTCCGCCCAGTAGGCGAGGCCCACCGCGGGGCGGGGCCAGTCGCGGCGCCACACGCGCACCCGGCAGAGCTTCAGGGTGCCGTCGGGGTTCTCGACGAACTCCGGCTCGTCCTGGCCCGCGTAGAGGCCGGTGCGCTCGGCGATGGCGCGCAGCCCGTCGATGGACACCTGCGCGGCCCACACGGGGCGGTGCTTCTCGCCGTCCCACCGGCTCACGAAATGGATCTGCCGCAGCAGGGGGTTGAGCCTCCGCGCGCGGGCGATCTCCATCAGCACCGCGAACTCCTCGTCGCTCGCCCCGTTGGCGTAGGCGTCGCGGATGAGCCGACGCTGGGCCTCGGTGAACTCAAGCGGCTGATGCTCGCGCAGCGCCAGCGAGGAGTGGTCCATGGAAGCGCCTGCCCTCTGGTCCATAGATCGTGAACCGTACATATGTTCAGTGGTCGGCGCAAGGTGGGCGGGGTGTAGGGTGCCGCCGATGAACGCCCCGCTGCTCTACGAAGACGCCTCGATGATCGCCGTGTCCAAGCCCGCGGGCGTGGTGGTGATCCCGGCTCGCGGGGAGGAGACGGCCCTCTGCCTGCAGGCCACGCTCGAGGCCTCGCGGGGGGAGAAGCTCTGGGTGGTGCACCGCCTCGATCGCGACACCAGCGGCGTGCTGCTCTTCGCTCGCACGGCGGGCGAGCACCGACGGCTCAACGGGCTCTTCGAGGGCCGCCAGGTGCAGAAGCGCTACCTGGCCTGGACCCGCGGCGCGATGCCCGCCGACGAGGGCGTCATCGACGCGTCGCTGCACCCCGCGCGCAAGGGCAAGATGCGCCCGGCGCTGCCCGGGGAGGAGGGCGCCCTCCCGTCGCGCACCCGCTACCGGGTGCTGCGCCGCTGGGAGGGCCTGAAGTGCGGCACCCTCTGCGCCGTCGAGCTGTCGCCAGAGACCGGGAGGCAGCACCAGATCAGGGTGCACCTGCGCTCGGTGGACGCGCCGCTGGTGGTCGATCCGGTCTACGGGCGCGCCGCGAAGGTGGAGAATACCGAGCTGGGTAAGGACGACCCTGGCGTGGCGCTGGGGCGGCTGTCGCTGCACGCCTCGCGCATCGTGCTGACCTCGTCGAGCGGGGCGACGCTGGCGATCGAGGCCCCGCTGCCGGACGACCTCGTCGCGTGGCAGGCGGCGCTCGAAGACGCCGTGCAGCGCGGGGCGTGCACCGCGCGGTAGTGCGCTGGCACGTGTCAGCCCGTGTGTCGGCCCTCGTGCCGCTCCGCGCGCCTCGACGCGGCCGTCGTAGCGCTCCGTGAGGGCCGTCGCTCCGTCGGGCACGGGCGCTGCAATCGCCTGCGGGTCATGGAGTTCCTGAGCCCGTCGTGCCCCTTCGAGAGCTTCGCCGATCCTGAGGCGCGCCACTCGCTCCGCGTCGAGTCCGGCGGGGAGCGGCTCTCCCTCTCGGTGGTCTCCTTCGAGGGGGAGGAGGGCCTTTCGACCCCCTTCCGCTTCGACGTGGTGGTGGTCATGGCCTCCGAGGCCGAGGCCCGCACGAGGGAGCTGCTCGGCGCGCCCGCGGAGCTATCGATGCGCCAGCACGACGAGCACGGCGGCCGCACCGTGCGGGGCGTCGTCACCGAGGTGCGCACCGGCCTCGCGGCATCCGACGAGGGCAGCGCCCACGCGGTGATCCGCATCGCGCCTCGCGTCGCCCTCGCCGCTCACCGCCGCGACACCCGGGTCTTCCAGGACCTCTCGGTGCCCGCCTGCCTCTCTCGCGTGCTTCGCTCCTACGACGTCGAGCTCTCGTGGCGCGTCGCGGGCGCCGCCCCGGCCCGCTCGTACTGCGTCCAGTACGAGGAGACCGACCTCGACTTCGTGCAGCGCATCCTCGCCGAGGAGGGCCTGTCGTGGTTCACCGAGGCCACCGCCGAGGGGCGCGAGGCGCTCGCCGTCGTCGATGGTCCCTCCGGCTGGCGCCCGATCGCTGGCGACCCGCTGCTCCCCTACGTCGAGCACTCGGGCGTCGCCGCTCGCGCCGACCGCATCTCCAGCTTCGAGGCGACCGATCGGGTGGGCGTCGGCGCCGTGGCCCTCCGCGGCTATGACCTCACCTGCCCGACGCGCGACCTCGACGCCTCGGCCCGCGTCGACCGCGCGCTCGACGCCATCGACGAGCGCGACGCCGAGCTCTACCTCCACCACGACGACAGCCAGGAGCCCGACGTGCGCCGCTCCCGCGCGGTGCATCGCCTCGCCCAGGCGCGCCGTGAGGTCGAGCTCGCCGAGGGGCGCAGCGGGTGCGAGCGGCTCGCGCCGGGGAGGGTCTTCGTGCTCAGCGACCACCGCGCAGGGTCGCTCGACCGTCGCTGGGTGGTCACCCGGCTGAGCCACAAGGGCCGACGCCTCGACGGGGAGCGGGGAACCTCGACCGCCGAGGCCTCGGACTACGAGAACAGCTTTGACTGCGCGCCCGCGGAGCGAGCCTGTCCGCCGGCGGTTCCGTCGCGGCGCATCGTGCAGGTGACCGAGACCGCCACGGTGACCGGACCGTCGGGCGAGGAGATCCACACCGACGGACTCGGCCGGGTGAAGGTGCGCTTCCACTGGGACCGCCGCGCCCGCCGGGAGACCGACACCTCCTGCTGGGTTCCGGTGGCGCAGTCGTGGGCGGGCGCGGGCTTCGGCGCGCAGTTCATCCCTCGCGTCGGGATGGAGGTCATCGTGTCCTTCCTCGGCGGCGACCCCGACCGGCCCATCGTCGTGGGGTGCCTCCCTTCGGCCGCGGCGCCTCCGCCCTTCGCGCTGCCCGAGAACAAGACCCGCAGCGGCATCCGCACCCGCACCTCGCCCGAAGGCCACACCGGCAACGAGCTGATGTTCGAGGACCTCGCGGGCCGCGAGGAACTCCTGCTCTTCGCGAAGCGGGACCTCTCGCTGCGCGCCTCCCGAGACGCCGAGCACTCGGTCGGCGGCGAGCTCCGCGTGCAGGTGGGCGGCGACCACGTGGTCTCCACCGCCGGGGCCTACGAGCTCTCCGTCGACGGGGTCGTGCGCACCCAGGCGGGCGTGCTCCGGCACGACGAGACCCTCGGGGCGCACCTCTCCCACATCGGCGGGCGTCGGGCCGAGGAGGTCGCCGGCGACTGGAGCGCCGCCGCGGGGGGAGCGCTCTCGCTGCGGTCGCACGGCCACGCGACGATGTCCGCGGGCGGAGGCGAGGACGAGGCGACGCTCACGCTGCGGGCGACCGGAGACGTGGAGGTGTCGTCCGAGGAGTGCGTGGAGATCACCGCGCGCACCCGGCTCGTGCTGCGCTGCGGAGAGAGCTCGATCGTGCTGACCCCCGAAGGGGTCGAGATCCTCGCGCCGAAGGTGACGGTCCGCGGAGAGGCGGGGGTGCGGGCCGAGGGGGCCTCGTCGGCGCTCTCGCTCGGCGACGAGGAGGCCCTGGTGGTGTCCCGCCGCGTGCGGATGTTCTCCCGGGACGCGAGCGTGACGCTCGACCGCGACGCGAGCGTGCGGGGCAGGGAGGTGCTGCTCAACTGCGACACCGACGAGGCTCCCGGCGCGGAGCCGGAGCCCGACGAGCCCGAGCGCAAGGCGCTGAAGCTGCGGGTCACCGACACGTCGCTGGCACCGCTGGCACGGTGCCACTACCACGTGGTCGCGAGGGGAGAGACGCTGCGAGGCGTCACCGACGAGGACGGCAGGGTGTCGGCCAGGGTGCTGGCCCGGGCGCGCCAGGCCACGGTGACCGTCTGGACCGCGGACTACCCGAGAGGGCCGCGCCGGGAGTGGGTCGTGAGCCTCGAGGACGTGGCGCCGGCGACGAAGGTCGAGGGCGTGAAGAGTCGGCTGCGAAACCTGGGCTGGTTCGACGGCACCGTCGATGCAGTCGAGGACGACACGCTGCGAGACGCGCTGGGATCGTTCCAGCGCGAGCAGGGGCTCGTGCCGACGGGGGTCATCGACGACCCGACGAGGGCGCGCCTGGTCTCGCTGCATGGAGGCTGATCGCGCGATGGAAGAGCCCAACGACCTCGTCTACTTCTCCAAGGTTCTCTCTCCGTCGGAGATGAAGCAGCAGGACTTCGCGGTGGTGCGCAACATCGCGTCGCGGGTTCACCACTGGCTCTTCGACCGCACTCCGACGGACGTCGAGATGGGTGAGGCCCACGGCGCCGCCGACGCCGTCGCGGAGCCTGCGCCGGCACCCGCTCCCTCGAAGCCCCGCAACATCGCCGCCGTCCTGGGCGCATGGACCTTCGCCGACAGCCCGGCGCCGGCCGCGACCGCCTCGCTCGACGCCGAGCACTCGACGCTCTCTCCCTCGGGCGAGCCCTTCCCCTCGTGGCACGTGCGCGACGACGAGCTCGCCGACGGGCACACTCGGAAGTACGAGGAGCCGCCAGGGCCGAAGAACGGCACGGAGGCCTTCACCTCGGACCCGAGCGACCCCCGCTACGAGCACGAGCTCACGTACGAGGAGTACAGGTCCCACAACCTCGAGACGCTCTACTGGCAGCAGCGTCGGTACAAGGTTCAGCAGGGCTACAAGCTGCCGTACGTGAAGCGGCTCTCGCCCGACGACGCGAGGGTGAAGGCCATCGTGAAGGCGGTGACCGAGGCGCGCGCGGCGCTGCCGGACGTTCCCATCGGCGACAAGGGTGTCGGCAAGCTCGCGTGGACCAAGTGGACCGCCCTCGGCAAGAACACCAAGCCCCTCATCGGCGAAGGGTGGATGTACCTCGAGGACCCGAAGAGCGAGTACTCGCAGTGGCTCTACAGGTCGTGGCTCAAGGGCTACGTCGACAACCTGGAGACGGTCGCACGGCTGCCGCACCTGGCCGCGCTTCGCACGCTGCACCAGGAGGGCGCGCCCTCGTCGCTCAACACCTACGACTCCTGCATCATGACCTGGGGCGTGGGCTTCGCGTGCGGCGCGCCGCAGATCGTCCAGCAGCTCCTCACGGACGCCGACTGCATGAACGCGCTCTACGCGTGCGGGCTGCGCATCAAGGCCTTCGTGAAGGACGCGATGCTCGCCACGACGCCGGGGCTCCACTACCAGACGCTCGACCTCAGCGACCCCGCGCACCCGAAGGTGCTGGTCTGGGACAACTACTATCACTTCTACGGCTACGCCCCCTCCGGGGGAGGCGCCGAGGTGGCGGTGCGGCCCAGCGCCTTCGACCCGGCGTACAAGCACCCGACCTCGAAGCGCTACGACGTGCGCTCGGCCAACCCGATGCCGCAGGCGGGCTCGGAGGCGTCGTTTCATATCTTCAACCACATGACCAACCGCGAGGGGAAGGAGGTCGATGTGCTGCGGGCCTTCGTGGCCCTCGCCCGCGATGAGCGCACCCGCGGTGCGGTGAGCGAGGCCAACCGCACGCTCATCGTGAAGCGGGCGGCGCTCGCGCTCCCGGAGCTGCAGACCGAGGCGGCCTACACCTTCGTGTCGATGTGCAAACACAACTGGGGCCTGGGCAACGCGGAGCTCACCTTCGATCACCTGTCGAGCTACCTCTCGAAGGCCGAGGGCGACCTCGTGCGAGAGTGGACCACCCGAGGCTTCGCCGACGCCGAGCGGTGGACGGAGAGCGACCTCGCGCCGCCGACGATCGAGTTCCGCTTCGCGGCGGCGAAGGCCACGCGCAACCGTCGCCACGCCATGGTCTACAACGACGCGCTCATCGCGAAGGCCGTGGTGCGCAAGGTGATGTCGCTCCTCGAGGTGGACCGCATCGAGGAGGCGAAGAAGCGCTACCTCAAGGCCGAGCGGGAGGGCCGCGCGCACACCATCGCGCTGCTCGACGAGCGGCTGCGGAAGTACAGCTACCTGTGGCGCTTCGATCGACTCGTCGACTACTGGAAGGAGATGACGACCGGGGACAACTGGCTGCGCCCGATGCGCGCCGCCGCGCGGCTCGCGGGGGAGGCGAGCCCGGGGCTGAAGGCCAGGATCGACCCGAAGGCGCCGCAGGGCTTTCGCGATGCGCCGCGGGAGGTGAACATCGTCCGCTTCGACGACGGCTTCAACATGCTGGCCTCGTGCGGCGGCGACGATCTCGGCAAGGGCGAGTACCTCGCGCCCTTCAAGATGGAGTTCGAGGCCGACGCGGCGGTGCCCCGCAGGAGCCGCTTCCACAACCTCGGGCCGATGCGGCTGATGAGGCTCCCCGAGGTGGTCGAGAAGTTCGGCCAGGACCTCGAGCTGCTGCACGTGAAGATGGTCGAGGAGAAGGGCAAGCAGAAGATCACCGAGCTGCACTGGCAGAAGCGCCTGGGCCGCACCCCGAGCAGCGACGAGGCGCTCGCGCAGAAGACCATCGTGACGGACTACGTGGGCAGGTCGCCGAGGGTGCTCGAGTGAGCGGGCGGCGGCCGGTGACCGAGGGGGCGACGGTGGCGTGCTCCCTGGGGGCGGCGCCGTCGACGCTCGCGACGCCGGCGGATCGGGCGCTGCGGCTGAAGGGTCGTCGGCTAGCGCTGGTGAGCGATCACACGGCGGAGGCGGTGCGGCCCTTCGGGATGTGCAACGCGATGGGCAACCCGCAGGTGGCCGCGGCGACCGCGGCGGCGGGCGGCGTGCTGACGCCGCAGCCGTGCGCTCCGGCGCTGGATGGGCCGTGGCAGCCGGGGGCCGCGGCGGTGCGGGGCGCGCATCGGGCGCCGCTCGACGAGGGGTGTACCTGCGCCTGCCGCTGGGGGGGCGTGGTGTCCGTGGTGACGCCGGGGGCGGTGGGCGCGCGCGTCGGGTGAAGGGCGGGGCCGACGCGACACCCAGGCCGTCGGGCCGCGCAAGGCACACACTGTCGGTCCGCCGCGATTCGATAGGTGCGCGCGTTGCCCACATTCCATCGAGTGAACCGCGTGCCGTAGGGTGCTCCCACAGACGCGCTGCACGTCGTTCGGCGCCTGGAGGATCGCACCATGCGTAGGCTCCGATCGGCCTTGTCCCTGTTGGTGATCTCCCTGGCGTCGGCGTGTGCTGACGACACCACCGCGAACACTGCGGTCCCCGACGGTCACTCCAACTCCGGGGATGCCGTCGTCCTCGCAGACTCTACCGCGCTCGACCGTGCGGCGCCCGACGCTCCCGCCGACGCTCCCTCGCCGACGACGGACGCCCCCGCCGACGCTCCCTCGCCGACGACCGACGCCTCCACCGACGCTCCCTCGCCGGTGGACCGTCCGACGCCCATCGACGTACTCGACGACACCCTCGTCGGGCTCAGCGTCACGCCGCCGATGACGACCCTCCGCATGACCGACCCGGCGATGCGACCGAGCGCTCGCTTCACCGCGACGGGTCGCACCCGGGACGGGCGCAGCCTCCCGGTGACGGCGATCTGGACCGTGGCGCCGGGCTCTCTCGCCACCGTCACGGCCGACGGGACCGTGACCCCGACGGGCGTCGCGGGAGGAGACGTCGTCGTCACCGCGCGCAGCGGCACCCTCGCCGCCAGCGCGAGCCTGCGCATCGTGCTCGACGTGACCGTCACCACCGCCGGGACCGCCCCCGAGGTCGCCGCGCTCTTCCCCGCGGCGGGTGCTCCTGCCACCGACGCCGCGCGCACGCCCGCCTGGATCTACCCCGCCAACGAGACGGTGTTTCCGCAGAACCTCAACCGGGTGCTCTTCCAGTGGCGCCCGTCTGGCAGCAACCGCTTCCGCATCACCTTCGAGAGCGACCGCTCCCGCGTGGTGGTGCTCACCGACGGCGTGCACCCCACCTGCACCATGGCGGGCACCAACCTCGGCTGCTTCGAGCCGACGCTCGCGGTGTGGCGCTACCTCGCCGCGTCCAACCCCCACGGCAGCGTGCGCATCACCGTCGACGGCGCCTCCAGCGCCTCGCCCGGCAGCTTCTACCGCTCCTCGACGCTGACCGTGAGCTTCTCCCGAGGCCCTGTCCCCGGGGCGATCTTCTACTGGAGCACCACCGCGCGAGGCGTGCGTCGCGGCAACCTCGAGGAGGCCGCCCCGCAGAACTTCCTCACGCCCACCGAGGCGAGCGGCGACTGCGTGGCCTGCCACACGCTCTCCCGCCAGGGCAACCGCCTCGCCGCCGACGTCGGCGGCAACACGATGTGGGTCACCGAGGTCTCGGCCACCCGCCCGCCGCCTCGCCTCATCACGCAGTTCGGCGGGCGCGACATCCCGATGTTCTGGTCGACCTTCTCGCCCGACGAGGCCCGCATCGTGGCCGCCGCGCGGGGCGTGATGACGCTGCGCCGAGGCACCGACGGCGGACCGATCAACACCATCGCCCTCGGTCGCAACGCCTACGGAACGCAGCCCGACTGGGCGCCCGACAACACGCTCCTGGCCTACGCGTCGAGCGCCACCACCCGTGACCGCGGCGTCGCGGGGGCGCGCATCTCGGTCGTCGACGTGATGGCCGCGGACGCCTGGGGGACGCCGCGCAACCTCTACGGGACCGGCGCATCGAGCGACACCAACCAGTTTCCGAGCTTCTCCTGGGACAGCCAGTGGATCGCCTTCGCGCACTCGACCCGCGATGGGCAGAACGACGTCACCAGCGACATCTGGCTGGTGCGCCGGGACGGCACCTCGGCGCGCGCCCTCACCCGTGCCAACACCGCCATCGGCAACGGCGTGATCACCACGCCCACGGTGCAGGACAACATGCCGACCTGGGCGCCCACCGGCACCCCCAACGACTACGCGTGGGTCGCCTTCAGCTCCACCCGCGACTACGGCGGCGTGCTCAGCGGAACCTCCCGCCTCGGCCGCCACGAGCAGATCTGGGTCGCGGCCCTCGACCTCACCCGGGCGGCGACCGACGACGCGAGCTACCCCGCCTTCCGCCTCCCCTGCCAGGACCTCGACGAGGACACCCACCGCCCGTTCTGGGCGATCGATCGGGTGCGCACCGCCTGCGCCGCCGCGGCCGCGACCTGCGCCGTCGACTCGGACTGCTGCGCGCCGCTCACCTGCAACGGCGGCGTGTGCCGCAGCGCCTGCGCCCCGCTCGCGGGGGTCTGCACCACGAGCGCCGACTGCTGCGCCCCCAGCGTGTGCCTCGGCGGATCGTGCCGCGCTCCCTGCGCTCCCACCGGCGGATCGTGCGGGGCGGGCGCCGACTGCTGCGCGCCGGGCCTCTGCACCGCCGGAGCCTGCGCGGCGCCGCCGTGTCGCGTCGCGGGCGCGGCGTGCACCAGCAGCGCCGACTGCTGCGCGGGCGCCACCTGCACCGGCGGCGTATGCGCTCCGCCTCCGTGCCTTGGAGCGGGCGCGGCGTGCTCGGCCGGATCGAGCTGCTGCTCGCCGCTCGCCTGCACCTCGGGACGTTGCCAGGCCGCGTGTCGGCCCACCGGGTCGGCGTGCTCGGTCGACGGCGACTGCTGCTCCCCCGACGCGTGCCGCGGCGGGGTCTGCGCGCCGATGTGCCGCGCGGCGGGCGTCGCCTGCGCGGTCGACGGGGACTGCTGCGCTCCCAACGCGTGCCGCGGCGGACGCTGCGCCTCGGTCTGCGCCGCCCTGGGCGCGGGCTGCGCCGCGAGCTCGGACTGCTGCGCCCCGAGCGCGTGCTCGGGCGGACTGTGCCGCGCCCCGTGCGCGGTGTCGGGCGGAGCGTGCTCGACGGACACCGACTGCTGCAACGGTCAGATGTGCTCCGCGGGGCTGTGCCGCCCTGCGTGCAGGGCCACCGCCTCGACGTGCACCGTCAACTCCGACTGCTGCTCGGGTACCTGCACCCGAGGAGCCTGCGCGCCCCCGCCGTGTCGCAACTCGGGCGGCTCCTGCACCATGGACAGCGACTGCTGCGCAGGCACCTGCGTCGGCGGAGGGTGCGCTCCAGGCTGAGAGCCGGTTGATGTCCGCCCCGAGGAGATCGGAGTCGGCGATGCGCTCCGCGGGCCTCGAGCCGAAGACCTGGCGCTTCGGCGATGGCACCGCGGCCGTGACGCCATCGGCACTCCGCCAGTAGACGCGAACCCGGCCAGGCCCCAGGTCTGGCCGATCATGAGGTCCCACTCCCTCGTTGCTGCAGCCTTGCTCTCGGTCGCCTGTCAGCGGTCCGCCCCGCCGTCGCCCCCGCGAGAGAGCGACGAGGCGCTGCTGGCCCGGGCTGACTCCGCCGCCGTCCGACTCTCGACGACGCTGAAGGAGCGACTGGTCGCCGCGATCCGATCGGAGGGCCCAGCTGCCGCTGCGGAGGTGTGCTCCAGGCAGGCCCCGGAGATCGTCGCGACGCTGCGGCGCGAGACCGGCGTCACCGTAGGGAGGAGCTCGCTCCGGCTCCGCTCTCCTGCCGACGCGGCGCCCTCATGGGTCGACGGGTGGCTGCGCGCCCAGGGAGAGCGCCCGGCCGCGGGCGTCACGGGCCTGCGCGTCGTGGAGGGTGACCGGGCGAGGGTGCTTCGCCCCATCGCCATCGAGGGGCCGTGCATGCTGTGCCACGGGGCGCCAGAGTCGATCCCCGCGGAGGTGCGCGCGGTGCTGGCGGCGCACTACCCCGACGACCGGGCGACGGGCTACCGCGTGGGAGACCTGCGCGGCGCTCTCTGGGCGGAGGCCACGCGCAGCAGCGGGCGCTGACGTCATCCCCGCAGCGCCGCAGCCTCACTCCGCGCGGTCGCAGTAGGGCGCATCGGCGGGTGCGGTGCAGCGGTAGCCCGTCGGGCAGATCATGTTGGCGCAGGGATCGCGGGTGGGCGTCGGGGCGGGGCCTGGCGTCACCGGGAGGCATCGGGGGAGCAGTGCCTGCGTGGGCTCGCCGCCGCGGTACACCTGGCTGCGCGCCGAGACGCAGCGCGTCCCCACGGGGCAGACCGCCGCGTGGCAGGGGTCGCCCGCGTCGGGAGCGGCAGGCGCGGGCGCGACGGGAGCTGGCGAGGGAGCGGGCGCGGGTGGCGGAGGTGCTGCGGTGACGCACGCGGCACCGAAGGCGCTGACGTAGGCCAGGAGGAGTCTGCTTCGCATGGTGCGTGGGGGTCCTTTGCCGCGGGGGGCGCTACGGGGACGTCGGAGAATCATCGTCGTGCGCAGGATGGGGTGTTGATACCCTTCAGGCGAATGACAAGCGGCGCTGGGGACCGCGCGGAATCTTTCCCAACGGGTGCGCGCACCCGCGAGAGGGCCTTTCGAACCATGAGAGATCTATTCCATTGGGTGATGGCGCTGGGCGTCGTTGCCACCCTCGCCGCTTGCGACGGCACCACCATCATCGGAGGCGGCGACGCGTCGACCCTCGACGCCACGACGGACCTCGGGCCGCGCTGCGCCGCCACCGAGACCGCGTGCGGAGCGACCTGCGTCGACCTGCGCCGGAACCGCGACAACTGCGGCTCCTGCGGCAACTCGTGCCAGGACGGCACCGTCTGCATCATGGGGACCTGCACGGTGAGCTGTCCGAGCGGGCAGACCCTCTGCGGCGGCCTCTGCGCGACGACGGCCACCGACCGCGCCAACTGCGGCGCCTGCGGCGTCACCTGCGGCGCGGGGCAGGTCTGCTCCAACGGCGCGTGCAGCGTTAGCTGCGCGTCGGACCTCGCGACGTGCATGTCGCCCGCGACGACCGACGGCGGCGCTCCGCAGCGGTTCTGCGCGAACACCCGCACCGACCGGGAGAATTGCGGAACCTGCGGGACCACCTGCGCCGCGGGACAGATCTGCGTCGACTCGATGTGCGTGCTCTCGTGCGTCACCGGGCAGATCGCCTGCGCGGGCGTCTGCCGCGACCCGCAGGTCGATCGCGCCCACTGCGGCGGCTGCGGCATGGCCTGCGCCGAGGGCGAGGTGTGCGTCGCCGGCGCCTGCGCGGTGTCGTGCGGCGCGGGCACCACCAACTGCTCTGGCACGTGCCGCGAGCTCGCGACGGACGTCAACCACTGCGGCCTCTGCGGCAACGCCTGCCCGTCCGGGACGGTGTGCTCCCGCGGCACCTGCACCGTGTCGTGCCTCGCGGGCCTGAGCAACTGCTCGGGCGTGTGCCGCGACCTCACCACCGACAACAGCCACTGCGGCGCCTGCGGCACCGCGTGCCCCGCGGGTCAGCTCTGCTCCTCGGGCCGGTGCGCCACGTCGTGCGGCGCGGGCCTCAACAACTGCTCGGGCACCTGCCGCGACCTCGCCACGGACCGCTTCAACTGCGGCACCTGCGGCACCGCCTGCGCCTCCGGGCAGGTCTGCTCGGCGGGCGCGTGCGTCACGTCGTGCCCCGCGGGGCAGGTCGACTGCGCGGGCACCTGCCACGACCTCAACGTCGAGCGCCTGAACTGCGGCGCGTGCGGCGTGGTGTGCTCCTCGGGCCAGGTCTGCTCGGCGGGCGCGTGCGCCGTCACCTGCGTGGCGGGCACCTCCGTCTGCGCGGGCGTCTGCCGCGACCTCCTCACGGACAACAACAACTGCGGCGTCTGCGGCCGCGCCTGCCCCTCCGGTCAGGTCTGCTCGGCCGGGGCCTGCGCGGTCTCGTGCCTCGCGGGCACCACCAACTGCTCGGGCGCGTGCCGCGACCTCGAGACGGACAACAACAACTGCGGCGCTTGCGGCGCCGGGTGCGCCTCGGGTCGGGTCTGCTCGGCGGGCGTGTGCGCGGTCTCGTGCCTCGCGGGCACCACCAACTGCTCGGGCGCGTGCCGCGACCTCAGCACGGACAACAACAACTGCGGCACCTGCGGCAGCGCGTGCGCCTCGGGAACGGTCTGCACCAGCGGCGCCTGCAACGTGTCGTGCCTCGCGGGCCAGACCAACTGCTCGGGCGTGTGCCGCGACCTCGGCTCGGACAACAACAACTGCGGCGCCTGCGCTCGCGCGTGTGCGGCGGGCCAGGCGTGCGTGGCGGGCATGTGCTCGGTGACCTGCGGCTCGGGCCTCACCAACTGCTCTGGCGTGTGCAGGGACGTCGGCTCGGATCGATCGAACTGCGGCGCCTGCGGCACCGTCTGCGCGTCCGGGCAGGTGTGCACTGCGGGGTCGTGCACCCTCTCGTGTCCGTCGGGCCAGAGCGTCTGCGGCTCGGCCTGCTTCGACACCGCCACGGACCGCAACCACTGCGGTGGCTGCACCACCGTCTGCCCCGCCGGGCAGATCTGCGCGGGCAGCGCCTGCGTGACGAGCTGCGCGGCGGGCCTCACGGCCTGCGGCACGAGCTGCCGCGACCTCGCCGGCGACGTCAACAACTGCGGCGCCTGCGGCCGCGCCTGCACGTCGGGTCAGTCCTGCGTGGGCGGCGCCTGCACCCTGGTGTGCCCCTCCGGGCAGACCGACTGCTCCGGCGTGTGCCGTGACCTCCAGGTCGACAGCCTCCGCTGCGGGACCTGCACCACCGCGTGCACCGGGGGCCAGGTGTGCTCCGCGGGCGCCTGCGTCGTGACCTGCGCGTCGGGGCTCACCAACTGCTCCGGGAGCTGCACCAACCGCAGCACCGACCCGAACAACTGCGGCGCGTGCGGCACCGTGTGCCCGCCGCGCGCCAACGCCACGGCGACCTGCGCCGCGGGCACCTGCGGCTTCACCTGCAACGCGGGCTTCGCCGACTGCGACCGCAACCCCGCCAACGGCTGCGAGCTCAACATCGCCAGCGACCCGTCGAACTGCGGCGCCTGCGGGGCCGCCTGCGCGATCAGCAACGGCGTGGCCGCCTGCGTCGCGGGGGCCTGCCGCGTCGCCTCGTGCAACTCGGGCTTCGCCGACTGCGACGGCGTGCAGACCAACGGCTGCGAGGTGAACACCAACACCAGCACCAGTAACTGCGGCAGGTGCGGCACCGTGTGCCCGGGCGGCGCGGCGTGCACCAGCGGTGCCTGCTCTACGGCGAACTGCCGCGTGGTGGGCGGCGTCCGCTGGTGCCACAGCGTCACGACCTGCGGCCAGGGCTGCGCCGCCGTGTGCGCCGAACTCGGGCTGCCCTTCACCATCAGCGACTCCGCGTGGCTCGCGGCGCAGGACACTCCCTCGGAGTGCCAGTCGATCGCCGACGCCTTCGGGATGACGGGCATCAGCATCACCAGCTACACCTACGCGTGCCTGGAAGACAGCGGCGGCGTACACACCGGCAGGCCGCTGGGGTCGCTGCTCTGCTCGACCTACTCGGGCTGCCCCGCAGAGCACCGCACCAACGCCGACAACCTCAACGTCGCGTGCTCCTCGGCCTCCTCCCGCCTCTCCATCTGCCCCTGCCAGTAGCTGCACCGCGGCGTCGCGCTCCACGAGGCGTCAGGCCTCCGGAGCGCGACGTTCTCCCCTCCCATGGGCCGCCGGGCCAGGCGGTCGATGCGTCGTGCCCTCAGCGCTCTCCACGAGGGGCGCGCACGGCGCGGTAGAGCTCGGCGGCGTCCACGCGGAGGGTCTCGGGGACGCTGTCCATGGGCGAGGGGACCTCGAGGGTGAACTCGTAGAGAGAGCGAGCCATGGCCACCGCCACCTGGCGGTGATCGAGGAAGGCCACCGCGCGCACGGTTCCCCGGGGCAGGCCGCCTCCTGGGACGTTGACCAGGGCGGGGCGAGGGTCGCCGGAGCGAGCCAGCCAGAGGTCGCGGCCGTCGGCGAAGAGCACCAGCGCGCCGTCGGTGGAGACCGGCGTCCCGACGGGGATCGCCCCGCGATAGGCTTGGGTCTCGACCGCGTGGTGTCCGACGCCGCAGCGAGGCGGGAGCTGCGCGGAGACCAGCGTCCCTCCCCGGTGCAGCACCAGGGCGGGCATCGAGGCATCGGCGCCAGGGACCAGCGCGACGGCGCGGGCGTCGTCGAAGCTCGCAGCCGGGGCGAGGGAGGGGTCGCAGCGCCCGTCGGAGCGGGGCCGGGCGACGCGCAGCAGGCAGCTCTTGCCCTGGTGCTGGTAGCGCACGAGGTCGACGTCGCAGCGGCGCGACACGGCCATCACCCGCACCTCCCCGAGGGAGAGGGGATCGCCCTCGACGCCTCCGTCGCCGCCTCGCGGGGAGCGCTCCACCACGAGGGCGCGGCCGTCGGCGATGGCGATGCGAACGTCGCGGTGGGTCTCGATGGGGGAGGCCCGCAGATCGAGCACCTGCACCCCGCGGGCGAGCGTCTGGCCGAGCGAGGCGTCGAGCGCGACGGCGTCGGTCTCGCAGCCGGAGAAGGGGTGCGCGGAGGCGAAGCGCCAGAGGGTCGGGATCTCGGCGGGCAGCGGGGAAGCGATGGCCCCCGCGCGCTGGAAGGTGCCGTCGAGGGTGCGCAGGCAGTGGTGGACGAGGGTTCCGGCGGGGCGGTCGAGGCCGGCGCCGAGGTAGAGGTCGACGCGGTCGACGGTGTCGCGCAGGCCCGCTCCGTGGTCGACGAGCAGGGTGGTGCGGACGCTCACGCCCCGGCCGAAGTCGCCGAAGCGCACGGCGTCGATGCGGGAGGTAGGCGCGCTTCGGGAGCGCCACACCCGCTGCAGGCCGAAGAGGCGCCCGGTGGTCGGGGCCGTGTCGACGTCGGCGCTGAAGCGGGCGATGAGCGCCACGCGAGCGGGGCCGTCGTCCGCGTCGCCGCCGCCGTCCTCGACGCCGATGGAGGGGCAGGGCACGTCGCGGTGGGCGGGCTCGCAGGTCACCAGCCGGGCGTCCATGGCGAAGACCTCGTCGGGCACGTTGTCGCCGTCGAAGTCCGGCGCGTCGTCCCAGCGACCGAGCCTCGCGGGGTCGGTCCAGCGGGCGAGGGGCAGGCGCTGCCAGGGGCCTCGGATGACGACCACCGGGCGGTCGATCGGCACGTCCGCGGGGGCGTCCATCGCGGCGTCGCGAGGCGGGTCGAGGGCGATGGGGCGCGACGAGACGCCCGCCTCGGGCGGCGGCCTCGGGGCCTCGGTCCGACGCGGACAGGCGGGCAGCAGGGCGAGCAGCAGGGCGGTCGGGACGGGGCGACGCACGGCCCGCTCAGTCGAAGCGCTCGGAGTGCACCCGGTCGCGAGGGACGGCGAGCGTCTCGCGCAGCACCTTGCGGGCGTCGCGCACCATCGCGTTGAGCCCGCAGACGTACGCGCTGGCCTCCGGGGACGCGGCGAGCAGCTCCGGGAGGTGGGACTGCACATAGCCGGTCCGACCGGTCCAGGAGGGGTCCGGGCGGGAGAGCGTCGGCTCGAAGCGGAAGCGGGGATCGCGCGCGGCGAGGGCCTCGAACTCGTCGGCGTAGAGGAGGTCTTCGCGATGGCGGACGCCGAAGAGCAGCGTCACCGGGGGCGCGTCGGCGACGGCCTCCAGCGACTGGATCATCGCCCTCAGCGGCGCGACGCCGGTGCCCGTGCCGATCATCAGCAGCGGTCGCTCGAGCTTCGGGGGAAGGGTGAAGAAGCCCATCGGCTCGGCGGACTGCACCTCGTCCCCGATGGACATCGTGTGCAGCAGGGTGCTCGCGGGGCCCTGCTGCACCAGCGTCACCGCGAGGTCGAAGGTGTGGTCGCCGCGGGGCGCCGAGGCGATGGAGTAGGAGCGGGCGATGACCACCTCGGGCGAGGCCAGCGGGAACTTCAGCGAGACCCACTGACCCGCCGAGAAGGGGAAGGGGGAGCCAGGGTCGAAGGTCAGCTCGCGGACCTTCGGGGAGAGCATCCGCGCGCTCCGCAGGGTGATCGCTCGCTGCGCCATCGCTCGCTCCTAGCGCGCCTTCGTCGTCAGCGGAAGAACGCCGAGACCCACGACAGCGGGAGCGCCCTGGCCGCGGCCATCTTCTCGAGCGCGCGGCGCACGCTCACCAGGCTCGCGAGGGAGGTCTCTCCCCAGGACTCCTCGCGCGCCGCGTGGCGCCCGAGGTCGGCCAGCGCGTCGGCGCGGTTGGCGAGCGCCGCGTTGCCCAGCCGCAGCCCGGCCCGAAGGGTGTCGGCGTGCGCCGTGAGCTGCGCGGGGATGTCCGGGTTCGCGCCGAGCTGCGCGAGCACCAGGGTGACCACCGGGAGCTCGGACTCCAGGCCCATCGCGATGATCTCCTCGTGAGACTCCGGGAAGAAGCGCTGGTAGAGGTTGCTGTCCTTGCCGGTGACGGCGACGAGGTCGCGCGCGAAGGCGGCGAGGGCGGAGTCGAGGGTCGCATCGGCGACGTGCACGTGGGCGCTCGACTGGAGCGCGGCGCGGCGCAGCACGCGGCGGGATGCTTCGAGGTTCTCCCAGTCGGTGAGCACGCCCCGCACCCGGTCGGCGAGGTGCGTGAGCTCGGCGTCGTCCGAGCGAGCGGCGAGGGCCTCGACGGTGAACGCAACGGACTCGTAGGCGGATTCGGAGCAAGCGTTGTGATGGGACATCGGGTCTCCTCCTGGCGGCGCGTCGGTGGGGTCGACGCGGGCGGCCGGAGGGTGCCCGAGCCCCGCGTGGATTGCCAGCCGCGAGGAGCGCCCTCAGCGGCGGGTCAGTGCTCGTCGAAGAAGACCCGGGCGTTGGGGGCGCCGGGCGTGATCTCGACGGAGCGACTGACGGTCTCGTTGGGGCGCTCGCAGGTGATCTGGTGGGTGCCCGCGGCGAGGCGGAGGTGGAAGAGCGGGGTCTGTCCCACGGGGTGCCCATCGACCAGCACGCGACAGCGGGGCGTCGAGCCCACGGCGAGCTCGGGGACGGCGGCCGCCTGGGCGAGGCCCGGCCCGACGCTGGTCGGCAGCGCCGGGGCCGCGGGGGAAGCGACGACGCGGGGGCGCGGGGGGGCTTCGACCGCGGGAGCGGGCGCCGCGGGAGCGGGCCTCGGCACGGCTGCGGCGACGGGGGGCGCGACCGGGGGCGGGGGTGCCGCGGGGACCGTCTGCATCGGAGGGAGGACGAGGTCGCGGTCGCGGTCGGGGACGACGTTGACCTCGATGGACTCGAAGCCGTCGGCCTCGACGCGGATGCGCAGCGGCCGAGAGGCGCGAGGGACGTAGGCCTCGTTGGAGAAGTAGCGCACGCCGCCGATGACGGGCCTCGCGTCGTCGCGCATCCCGAGCAGCCGCAGCCGGATGTTGAGGGGCGCGACCGGGCGGGGGCGCTCCCTCAGCCGGCTGAGCGTCACCACGCTCAGGGCCACGAGCAGGCCCGAGAGGAAGGCCGCGGACAGAAACAGCCAGCGGCGAGAGCGGGGATACGGAGCGAGGGAAGGGCGCGCGGCGACGTCCTCGATGGGGAGCACGGCGCCTTGCGGCGTGAGCTCGACCGCCGCGGTGACGGGAGCCGGCGGGAGGAGCGTGCCGCTCGGGGTGGCCTCGATCACCGGGAGGCGAGGCGGCGGCGGCAGCGGCGGCAGCGAGGGGGCGCGGAAGATCGCCGGGCGGATCGAGTCGAAGCGCTGGTAGCCCGGGCGCTGAGAGAGCGGCACCGGCGCGGCGCCCCCCTCGACGACCGCGCTCACCTTGACGGCGTGCACCTTGGTGGGCGCGCTGTCGGCGGCGTTCTCCTCGTCGATGCGCACCATGCCCGGGAACACCGGGCGGATGGACAGCGGTCCGGCGAACTCGTCGGCCGCCGCGGGCTGCGCGTCGTCGGTGAGGTCTTCGACCGTGTCCCGCTCGCGCTCGACGCCCGGGGCGATCTCCTGCTGCGTGGTCGGATCGTCGGGTCGCGCGGTGGGAAACTCCTCCGGCCCGGGGATGCGCAGCAGCGACTGGCGCACCGCGATCTCGGGGTGCTGCTCGAGGTACGCGCCGATCTCCTGGAGCATGTCGGCCGCGCTGGAGAAGCGGGAGCTGCGGTCCTTCTCGAGGCAGCGGTCGATGAGGGCGGAGAGCCCGGACTCGATGCCCAGCTCCGTCGCCCGCTTGTGCTCCTCGGTGACCACCGCGAGGATCTGCTGGTTGTAGTTCTCTCCGTCGAAGGGGAGCTCGCCGGTTAGGCACTCGTACATCACGACGCCGAGCGCCCAGATGTCGGCGCGCGGGTCGATCTGCTCGCCGCGGGCCTGCTCCGGGGACATGTAGTGCGGCGTGCCGACGGTGGTGTTGGCGCGGGTGATGGAGAGCGAGATCTCCTTCTCCGGATCGAGGATCTTCGAGATGCCGAAGTCCACGATCTTCACGTGTGTCTCGCCGCTCGCCCGCCTCGCCAGGAACACGTTCTCGGGCTTGATGTCCCGGTGCACGATGTTCTCCCGGTGGGCCACGATCAGGGCCTGGAGCACCTGACACACCACGGTGAGGGTCTCGCCCGGCAGGAGCTTGTCGTAGCGCAGCAGGTAGGTCGCGAGGTCGATGCCGGTGAGCAGCTCGAGGACGATGAACAGCGACCCGTCGACCGGGTCTTCGCCCGCGTCGAGCACCTCGACCACGTTGGGGTGACGCACCCTCGCGGCCGCGAGGGCCTCGTTGACGAAGCGCCGGACGTTGTCCCCGTCGGCCTGACTCTCGGGGTGCATCACCTTGATGGCGACGTGCCGGTGCGAGCCCACGAGCTCGGCCTCGTAGACCATGCCCATGCCGCCACGGCCAAGCACGCGGACGAGCTTGTAGCGCCCCGCTACGGTCGATCCGATGCGTGATTGTTCTACTGTGGTCGCGGCCGACACCCTGCGAATACCCCGAACGGTGAGATGGAGGGCCAGCTTACCCCACACCGCGACGGAAGGTCACGTTGCTTGACCGGGGAAGCACCGACGCGGAAGCCCAACGGGCGCCGCCGACTATGGTACCCACGCATTCCATGAATAGACGGCTCCCGTTGCTGGAGGGGCGCGCCGAGGCCACCAACCGGTGCACCTACTGTCCGAAGCTCTGTCGCCCGGCCTGCCCGGTCTCGACCGTCGAGGGCAGGGAGACCGTGACCCCGTGGGGAAAGATGCGGGCGATGGACGAGCTCCTTCGCGACATCGAACCCGCAGAGGAGGCCTCTCGCGCCGCGATGGCCTGGGCCTGCACCGGCTGCGGCAGGTGCCGGACGCTCTGTCTCCTCGACAACCCCGTGGCCGAGACGCTCTACGACGGCCGCGCCGACGCGCTCGCCAACCGCATCGCCCCGGAGCCGGTGAGCCGTCTGGTCGCGGGCTGGGAGCACCATCGGGCGCAGCTCCAGGCCGCCGCGGACGATGCCGGGCTCGCGGGATCGGGCTCCGCCGTGGCGGTGATCCCGGGGTGCCGCGCGGTGCGGGAAGACCCCTCGGGCGCCCGGCGGACGCTCCGTTCGGTGGAGGCCCTCACCGGCGGTTGCCACGCGGTCGGCGGCGAGTGCTGCGGCGCGCCGCTCTGGGACGCGGGCGATCGCGAGGGCTTCTTCCGGCAGGCCGAGCGCTTCGTGGCCGCGGTCGGCCCCGACGCGACCGAGCTGGTCGTCTCGGACGCGGGCTGCGCCTGGACGCTGCGGACGCTCTACCCCCGCCTGGGCCTCGCCCCGGAGCGCTGGGTCCGCGTCGAGCACCTGGCGGAGACCGCCGCGCGCAAGCTCGACCGGCTCCGGCCGATGGAGGTCGACGGCCCCGTCGCGGTGCACGACAGCTGCCGGCTGGGCCGGGGGCTCGGCGTCTACGACGCTCCCCGCGCGGTGATGCAGCGCATCCTGGGGCGCCCCGCCCTGGAGCTGCCCTCGTCGCGCGACCAGTCGAGCTGCAGCGGCGCCGGGGGGCTGCTGCCCATCACCCGACCCGCGACCTCGCGGGCCATCGCGGCCGACCTCGCCGCCGAGGTGCGAGAGCTGGGGCCCGAGGTGGCGGTGGTGACGAGCTGCACGTCGAGCCGTTCTCAGTTGCGCAAGGCCGGGGTTCGCGCCGACGATCTGGCCGACTGGATCGCGCGGTCGCTGGGCGTGGCGGACGACGCGGGCTGAGAGGAGACGCGCGGCGTGGCGACGGGACGATCGTTGGAACTGGTGGTGAACCCCGCGGCCGGCGGAGGCCGCGCTGGGCGGGTGCTGGGCGAGTACTCGCGTGCGCTCGGCGCCGAGGGCTTCGAGGTGACGGTGCACCGCACCGGGGGGAAGCGGCAGCTCGAGGAGACCGTGCGCTCGCTGGTGGAGCAGGGCGCCCCGCGGGTCGCGGTGATGGGGGGCGACGGCACCTTCCACGACGCCATGAACGCGCTGTTGCGCGACGACGGCTCGGTGATGCCGAGCGCGAAGACGGCCTTCGCGGTGATCCCGGCGGGCACCGGGAGCGACCTGGGGGCCCGGGCGCTGCACATCCCCGACGGGGCGAGGGAGCTCGCCCGCTGGCTCGCCGCCGCGACGCCCCGGCCCTTCGACCTCGGGTTGCTGGAGTACCTCGATCGCGAGGGCGAGCGCTCGAAGATGATCTTCACCAACATCGCGAGCTGCGGCATCTCCGGGCGCGTCGACGAGCTGGTGGGCGCCGGTCCCAGGTGGCTCTCCGGCAAGGCCAGCTACATGTTCGCGACCGTCCGAGCGATCGCCGGGTGGCGCCACTGCCCGATGCGGGTGCGCGTCGACGGGGAGCTGATCTACGAGGACAAGGCGATGGCCTTCGCGGTCTGCAACGGCCGAGCGTTCGGCGGCGGGATGATCATGGCGCCGGACGCCGACCAGTCGGACGGGCTCTTCGAGGTGGTGGGCCTCGGGGACCTCGGGCTCGGGGACGTGATCCAGAACTTCCCGAAGATCTACAAGGGCACGCACCTCGGCGAGCCCAAGGTGATCTCCGCCCGGGGGAGGGTGATCGAGGTCGAGAGCACGCGCGGGGACGTTCCGCTCGACATCGACGGCGAGGCCCCGGGGACGCTGCCAGCCCGGATGTCGGTGCTGCCCGGCGCCGTGCGTGTGCTGCGAGCGACCTGACCGATGGCGACCGGGAGGCCCGGCCGTCGGCACCTGAGAATCGGCGAGCTGGAGCGCTCGCTCGGCGTGACGCGCGACCAGGTGCACCACTACGTCGAGCTCGGACTGGTGCCGGCGCCCGAGAAGAGCGCGGCGACGGTCGCGTGGTACGGCCCGGAGCACCAGGCCGCGGTGGCCCGGGTGAGGGCGATCCGCGACGCGGGAGGCTCGCTCTCGCAGGCGCAGCGCTGGCTCTCGGGGCCGCTGGCTCACGCCGGTCCAGAGGACTGCGCGACGCTCACCCGCTGGGTGAACGGCGACCGCGCCGGGGGAGCGCCGGAGGCCGGTGGCACCCGCGCTCGACTGCCGCTCGAGGCCGTGGTGGCGATGATCGACGCCGGGCTCGCGCGGATCGATCCCGACGCGCTGGTCTCCGGCGCCGCGCACGATCCGACGGCGTGGCTGGACGAGCTCGCGGCGCGCTGGGTAGAGCGAGAGGAGCAGGCCAGGGTGACGGTCGCGGGGGAGGCGCTGGAGGCTGCGGCGGGCGCGAAGCTGGCGCCGTGGCTGCCGATCGCGTCGACGAGGGTGGAGGGAGGCGCGCTGCGGGCGGCGGTGCTCGACCAGGCGCTCTCGGGAGACGAGCCAGAAGCGCACGAGGAGCGCGCCCGGCTCGGGGTGATGGTGCCCGTGCCGACGGGGCGGTTGCCGGAGCAGGGAGGCTGGAGCGCGGTCGGTCGCGGCGCGGCGGCGATGCGGTCGCGGCGGTGGATCGAGGCGGTCACGGCGCTCTCCACGGCGCCGCCCGGCGCGCCCGGATCGACCCTCGCGTCGGCGCTGGGCTGGTGCGCCGGTGCGATGGCCGCGGCCCGCGCAGGCGACGGCGTGCTCGGGGTGGTCCCTCGCCTCGCAGCGCTCAGGGCGATCGACGCCTCGGCGGCGGTTGACCTCGTCGAGCGCCTGCGGCTGCGGTGGACGCTCGCGGTGACCTGGCTCGCGCTGCCTGCGCGCTGGGGCTCCGACCGCCCGGGCGTGGAGCTCGGCGCGCTGATGGCCGAGCTCGCGACGGTCCCCTCGGACGACCGCCGCAGGGCGACCGGGGAGCTCGACGTCATCGAGGCCAACGCGGGCCTCGCGCTCTCGGCGTGGAGGCTCCGGGCCGGCGATCGGGCGGGCTCTGCGGAGGCGGCGCGCGGGGTGGTCGCGTTCGGCGGGGCGGCGGCCCGGGAGGCGGCGCGGCGGGTGCGGCGGGCCTCCAGGGCGATGTGATATCAACGCCCGCGATGAGCGAGACGACGAAGGTTGCGGTGCTCGGCGCGGGCACCATGGGTCACGGCATCGCGCAGGTGTGCGCGTCCGCGGGGTTTACCGTCCACGTGAGCGACCCCTCGGAGGGGGCGCGGGAGAAGGGGATCAAGGGCGTCCGCGACTCGCTCGACCGCATGGTGGCGAAGGCGAGGCTCACGGCGGCGCAGCGCGACGAGGCGCTCGGCCGCATCGGCTGGGGCGGCGACCTCGGCGCGGCGGTCGAGGGGGCCGACGTGGTGATCGAGGCGGTGCCCGAGCGCATCGAGCTCAAGCGCGAGCTGCTGCAGCGGGTCGACGCGCTCGCGCCCTCGTCGGCGCTCCTCGGTTCCAACACCTCGTCGCTCTCCATCACCGAGCTGGGGGCGTCGCTGCGCGACCCGTCGAGGCTCGTGGGTCTGCATTTCTTCAACCCGGTTCCGGTGATGGAGCTGCTCGAGATCGTGCGCGGCGTGCGCACGGCGGAGGCGAGCATCGACCGCGCCCTGGCCTTCGCGGCGAAGCTCTCGAAGACGCCCATCGTGGTGCGCGACATGCCGGGCTTCGCGACCAGCCGGCTGGGCGTGGCGCTCGGCGCCGAGGCCATCCGGATGCTGGAGCAGGGGGTGGCCAGCGCCGAGGACATCGACCGCGCCATGGAGCTGGGCTACCGCCACCCGATGGGTCCGCTCCGGCTGACCGACCTGGTCGGGCTCGACGTGCGGCTGGCGATCCTCGACCACCTGCACCGCGAGCTGGGGGAGCAGTTTCGCGCGCCCCCGCTGCTGAGGCAGATGGTGCGCGCGGGCAAGCTGGGGAAGAAGACCGGCGAGGGGTTCTACAAGTGGTGAGCGCCGCTCAGGTCGTGTACTCGGCGTTGACCTCGACGTAGCGGTAGCCGAGGTCGCTGGTCATCAGCATCGCCGCGCCGTCGCCCTCGGTGAGGGCGATCTCCAGCACCAGGTTCTCCGCGCGCATCGCGGCGGAGAGGGCGGCGCGGTCGAAGTCCGTCGGGGCGTCGTGCTCGAAGACCGTGACGCCCTGGAGCGTGCAGCGCAGACCCGCCACGCTGCGCACGGACTTCGCGTTTCCCACCTGAGAGACGAAGCGCCCCCAGTTGGGGTCGTTGCCGAAGAGGGCGGTGCGCACGAGGGCGCTGTGCGCGACGGTGTCCGCGACCTCTCTCGCGGCGGCGTGGTCGCGCGCCCCGGTGACCTGGATGGTCGTGACCTTGGTGGCCCCCTCGCCGTCGCGCGCGATGAGCCACGCGAGGTGGCCCGCGACGTCGGTGACCTCGCGCTGCACGCGCCCGAAGCCCGCCTCGGCGCGCCCGGTCGCAAGGAGCAGGAAGGTGTCGTTGGTGCTCGGGTGCGTGTCGACGTGCACGGCGTTGAAGCTGCGCGCGGCGACGTCGCCGATGGCCGCTCGAAGCTCCTCGGGGGTGGCGCGGGCGTCGGTCGCCACGAAGGCCAGCATCGTGGCCATGTCGGGGTGGATCATCCCCGCGCCCTTGCACACCCCGGCGATGCGCGCGCCCGGGAGCGCGAGCCCGTGCTCCTTGGGAAAGGCGTCGGTGGTCATGATGGCGTGGAGGAAGCGCCGCCCCGCCTCGCGCTCGGAAGACAGCGCGGCCACGCACAGGTCGATGCCGGCGCGCACCCGCTCCATCGGGAGCGCGTGGCCGATGACCCCGGTGCTGCACACGAGCACCTCGTCCGGGCGGCAGCCCAGGGCGGCGGCCACGCGGTCGCACATCTCCCGCGCGTCCGCGAGGCCCCGCTCGCCGGTGCACGCGTTGGCGTTGCCGCTGTTGACGACGACCGCGCGGATCATTCCTCCGTTGGCGCGCAGGTGCTCTCGGCTCACGACGACGGGCGCCGCGGGGAAGAGGTTCTGCGTGAAGATGCCTGCGCAAGCGACGGGCGCGTCGGCGACGAGCAGCGCCACGTCGGGGCGCCCGCTGGCCTTGATGCCCGCAGCGACGCCGGCGGCGCGCAGCGATGAAATCTCCGAGAGCGTCACCGCGGGCTCGGGGAGCTGGGGCAGCGGGTGATGCAGTCGGGCGTCGAGCGATCGTACTTCAGTCATCAGGGTCTCTCCTCACCTTCGCGGCGGCGGAGATTCTCACCGCGCGCGCAGGGGTCAAGACGCGAAGCGATGAGGGGCTCGTCGGGCTTCGGCCAGACACCCATCGACCGACATCGCCACCGCAAAGTTGACCCGGGGGGCTTGTTCAAGAAGCCGGGCGCGTTTACAAGAGCGCTCTCTCTTGAACTTGGCCGTTCGTGTTCCCACCCTTAGGAATGCGGCCGGTTCGTGAGGCCAAAGACGGTCTCGCACACGGATTTCGAACGCGATTCAAAGGTGTCGACGGCTTAGATCCCGTCGCGCCGCGAAACCCCGCGGAGGAACTGATGCAGCGATCGTCTGGCCTGCCCAAGAGCGTGTTGACCCTCTCCTCGTTCGCGCTCCTCGGTGCGCTGGTATTCGGAGCCTCCGTGGCGAGCTCCAACGCCCCCTGCCCGGATGGCATGGCCTTCGTGCCCGGCAGCGGGTTCTGTGTCGACCGCTACGAGGCCTCGCTGATGGAGATCCGGCCCGACGGCCGTGAGGTTCCCCACTCGCCCTACATGAACCCAGGGCGGGCCGACGTCCGGGCGGTCACCCGCCGTGGGGTGGTCCCGCAGGGGTACATCTCGCAGGTGCAGGCCTCGCGGGCGTGCGCCCGGTCGGGCAAGCGACTGTGCTCGGAGCGCGAGTGGTTCCGCTCGTGCCGGGGGCCCAACGGGCGCACCCATGGGTACAGCAACCAGCGTCAGGACGGGCGCTGCAACGAGAACCACCGCTGGCACCCCGTCGTGCGGCTCTTCCGCTCCACCACCCCCTACCTCTGGGGCATGGCGCTGATGAACGACCCGCAGATCAACCAGCTCCCCGGCACCGTCTCCCTGACCGGCGCGCACGCTGGCTGCAGCAACGAGCACGGCGTCTTCGACATGGTGGGCAACCTCCATGAGTGGACCGCGGACTCCGAGGGCACCTTCCGCGGCGGCTATTACATGGACACCACCATCAACGGCGAGGGCTGCTGGTACCGAACCCCCGGCCACAACACCGCCTACCATGACTACTCCATCGGCTTCCGCTGCTGCGCGACCGCTGGCGAGGAGTAGCGGCCGGTCTTGCCGTGATCGTGCGTCCGGCGGGCGCTTGAAGTAGCGTCGCTGCGCGCATGAGCCGGATGGCATCACCAGGTTCGCAGCTCCCGGGCGGGTTCATCCTCGGGGCGCTGAGCCACGCCGATCGCATCGGGCTGGTCTACGAGGCATTTCCTGCGGAGGGGCGCGGGCAGAAGTCCAGGGCGCTGGTGCTGCACCCGCTGCACGTCGAAGAACTCCGGGACTGGTTCGAGCGCACCGCGGTGCTCGGTCGGGGGCTGAAGCACCCCAACCTCGTCGAGGTGCACGCGCTCGGCTACACCGCCAACCAGCTCCCGGTGATGATCACCGAGTGGACCGACGGGCGAACGCTCCGCAGCCGCATCGCCAGCGGTGAGGTGATCCCGGTGCCGGAGATCCGCCGCGTCATCGAGGAGGTCGCCGCGGCGCTCGACTACCTCCACAGCCGCCACCCCCCGGTGCTGCACCGCGTGCTGATGCCCGAGACGGTGCTCATCCCTCCGGAGCCGCAGCCGGTGAAGCTCCTCGCGGTCGGCCACGCCGATCGACCGCAGCACCCCGCCTCCAAGCCGAACTATCTCTCGCCCGAGGAGCTCGACGGCTCGTCCGAGCTCACGCCCTCGGCGGACATCTTCTCGCTCGCGACGCTGGCCTTCGAGGCACTCACCGGCCGCCCCGCCTTCCCCGGCAACGGCGCCGCCGCGGTGCTCAACGTCGTGCAGCGACGGCAGCTGCCCTTCATCGCGCTCGCGCCGCAGGAGGGCCTCGAGCCCCTCGACGAGCTCTTCCACCGGGCGTGGTCGGTCGATCCGTCGCGCCGACCCGTGAGCGCGAGCGCCTTCTCCATGGAACTGGCCGAGGCGCTCGAGCAGGTGCCCGGCACGCTGCTCACCTCGAGGCGCACGCTGCGGGAGGGCGTCCTCCGCTCCGCCACCATCCCCCCCATCTCCGGCGGGGTCGGGCGTCCGGTCACGATGCACCCGGCCTCGATGGCGAACACGGCGCGGGTCTCCACGCGGCCTCCCCCGATGGCCGCGAAGCCGTCGTCCCGGCCGATCTCACCGCTGCTCGGGTCGAACGGCGGCGTGCCGCGCATCGGTGCGGCCCCGAGTCTCGCAGCCCTCCCGGCGCGCGGCCCCGTGGACGCCTCCGGCGCCTACCGCCGCGCCGACGAGGAGGCGAACTCCTGGCTCAACCTCGACACCGCCGATCGCGCCTCGCGCCCCTCGCCGGTCGTGCAGGAGCAGGTCGTCGCCGCCGAGGGGAGCTCCCAGGCCTCCGGTCCCCTGGAGACACCCGAGGTCGAGATCAGCTCGGCGATGGTCGACATCGACGACCCCGAGGTGCTCGAACTCCTCTCCGAAGACTTCACCAGCCCCGCGATCGCCGCGCTGATTCCTCGCGTGCTCGCCGAGCGCGCGGCGCAGTTCGAGGGCGACTTCGCCGACCACCCGCTCCCGGCTCCGGCTCCGGCTCCGACCGCGGCTCCGCTCCCGTCCTCCCCCGCTCCGCCGTCGACCCGCCCGGCGACCATGCCCGCGGCCCCGTCGCGGTCTCGCTTCCCCGCGCCGGTGCGCTCGCTGACCCAGCCGGCAGGCTTTCCCAGCGCCATGCAGCGCAGCTCGCCGACGCCGCTTCGTAACGACCGCCCGGCGCAGTTCGATCGCCCGCCCGTCTCGCCCTTCGCCCGACCCGACCCGCGCGTCCGCGACGCCGATTCAACCGCCGCGGCGCCGTGGCACTCCCGCGAGCTGAAGGTCACCCCCTACGTCATCGCCCTCGTGCTCGCGCTCAACCTCCTGCTCACCGCCGCGTTGATGGTGGTGCTCCGGTACCTCCTCGCCTGAGCCTCGCGGTGATAGCTTCCCGCGCCTCATGAGCGCTCCGACTGCCCCCCGGGTCTACATCGTCGACGCCGTCCGTACGCCCGTCGGGCGCTACCGCGGCGGCCTCTCCTCCGTTCGCCCCGACGACCTCGCCGCCCGCACCATCACCGCCCTGCTCGATCGTGTCCCCGCCGCGCGCGAGGCCGTCGACGAGGTGGTCTTCGGCGCCACCAACCAGGCTGGCGAGGACAACCGCAACGTCGCTCGCATGGCGCTGCTGCTCGCGGGGCTGCCCTACGAGGTCACCGGCGTCACGGTCAACCGCCTCTGCGGCTCCGGGCTCGAGGCGATCCAGTACGCGTACCGGGCCATCGCCATGGGGGAGCGCTCGGTGATGATCGCGGGCGGCGTCGAGAGCATGACCCGCGCGCCCTTCGTGATGGCCAAGGCCGCCGAGGCCTTCGACCGCGTGGTGCCCGCGATGTTCGACACCTCGCTCGGCTGGCGCTTCACCAACCCGAAGATGGCCGAGCGCTTCCCGCTCGAGTCCATGGGCGACACCGCCGAGAACGTCGCCGCGCTTCGCTCCATCTCCCGCGAGGCGCAGGACCGCTTCGCCCTCGGCAGCCACCAGCGCGCCGCCCGCGCGGTCGCCGAAGGGGCCTTCGCCGACGAGCTCGTCCCCGTCGAGATCGCTCAGCGCAAGGGCCCGGCGGTGATCGTCTCCGCCGACGAGTCGGTGAGGGCGGACGCCTCCATCGAGCAGCTCGCGAAGCTCGCTCCGGTGTTTCGCAAGGGCGGGAGCGTCACCGCGGGCAACTCGTCGCCCATCAACGACGGCGCCTCCGCGGTGCTGGTGGCCTCCGAGGAGTTCGTGCGCAGGCACGGGCTCACGCCCCTCGGGCGGGTGCGCGCCAACGCCGTCGCGGGCGTCGAGCCGGGCCTCATGGGGCTCGGGCCGATCCCCGCCATGACCCGGGCGCTCGCTCGCGCGGGAATCAGCGCCGACGCGCTCGACACCGTCGAGCTCAACGAGGCCTTCGCGGCGCAGGCGCTCGCCTGCATCGACGCGCTGGGCCTCGACCCCGCGAGGGTGAACCCCGACGGCGGGGCCATCGCGCTCGGTCACCCCATCGGCTCGTCCGGGGCGCGCATCGCGACCACGCTGCTGCACCGTATGCGACGCCAGGGGCTGAAGGTCGGCGCCGCGTCGCTCTGCATCGGCGTGGGCCAGGGGATCGCGACGATCTTCGAGCGCGACTAGGCCGCCGCGCCGGGGAGGGTGACCTCGAAGGTCGTCCCGCGGTCGGGCTCGCTGCGCACGGTGATCTCGCCCTCGTGGCCGCGGACGATCTTCTGGGCGATGGCGAGGCCGAGCCCGGTGCCGTCGGGGCGCGTGGTGAAGAAGGGCTCGAAGATGCGGTCGAGGTTCTCCGGCGCGATGCCGCGGCCGTGGTCGGCGACGCGCAGGATGAGCCGCGAGGGGTCGAGGTCGGCCTGCACCGTGACGGTGCTGCCTCGCGCCGAGGCGTTGGCGGCGTTGTCGATGAGGTTGATCAGCAGCTGCCGGAGGGCGCGCTCGTCCGCGAGCGGAGGGGGAGAGCCCTCCGGGCCGGCGAGCTGCACCTCGAGCCCGATGCCCCGATCGGCCAGGACCGGGGCCAGCGTGCGGGCCACGTCGTCCAGGAGCTCCCGCGGGGCCACCGGGCGCCGACGGAGCTGGATCGGCCGAGCGTAGTCGAGGATCTCCGCCACCGAGGCGTTGAGCCGGGTGATCTCCTCGCTGGCGATGTCGAGGTACTCGCGGTCGCTCTCCGAGAGGTTGGAGCGCGCCCGCAGGATCTGGACGTTCATCGCGATGGAGGTGAGCGGGGTGCGGATGTCGTGCGCGATGGCCGCCGCGAAGGAGCCTAGGGCGGCGAGGCGTCGGGACTCCTCGAGCTCGCGTCCGAGGCGCACCTGCTCGGTGACGTCGTGGGTGATCACCACGACGCCGGTGGGCTGCCCCAGCCGGTCGCGGAAGGGCGCGACGGTGACGTCCTGGAAGCGCTCTCCCGTGGGTGTCGCCACCCGCATCGCGGCGTGGTGCACCACGCAGGTCGGGTCGATGCGCAGGGCCTCGATGGTGGCCGTCGCCTCGGCGTTCTTCAGCTCGGGGTGCAGGTCGTCGAAGTAGTGGCTCCCGATGGCCTTCGTCGCGACGATGCCGGTGGCGCGCTCCAGCACGCGGTTCCAGGCCTTCACGCGCATCTCGGTGTCGACCACCGCGACGCCCACCGGAAGGCTGTCGACGACGTTCTCGAGGAAGACCCGGTAGTCCGCGAGCTCGCTCTTGGCGAGGGCGGCGCGGGCGTAGAGCGAGAAGTTCTCGAACTTGAGCGCGACGTGCTCGGCCAGCGTGGTGCAGAGCACCGTGGCGTCCCGGGTGAGCCTGTCGGCGCGCACCAGCAGCACGCCGTGCAGGGCGCGGTCGCGGCGCACCGGAACCACCAGATCGACGGCCTCGCGCTGCATCCAGGCGAGTAGAGACTCCGACAGCTCGGGCGCGTGGTCGAGCGAGTAGAAGCGCCGTGGGTGCTGCTCGACCATCTCCACCAGCGCGTCGGACATGTCCTCGCGCTCCCCGGGGGGCGTGCGCCCGTGCCGCAGGAAGCGCACCTCGCCGTCGGTCACCTCGTGCAGCGCCCCGAGGGCCATCGCGAGCACCGCGTCGGGGTCGATCATGGTGGAGGTCACCGAGAGCACCCGCTCGAGCACGCCGCGGGGCGACGGACCCGAGGCGATCATCGAGCCGGTGCGGCCCATGAGGCGCTCGAGCGCGTCGAGGGTTCCCTGGAAGAGGAAGGTCGGGAGCCCCGCCACCACGACGGTCGCGAGCGCGGAGGTCGAGGCCGCGGCGAGGATCGGGTGCAGCGCCGGGGCGACGAAGCCCAGGTAGGTCGCGAAGAGGGCGGCCGCGGCGGTGGCGACCAGCGCCTCGGCGAGCAGCACGCGCACCTCGAACAGGTGGTAGCGGAGGATCGCCACGCCGACGCCGCCGACCACGAAGACGGCCATGGCCATGCACTGCGCGAGGTCGGTCCAGGGCGGGAGGCGGTCGTTGCCGACGAGGTGGAGCGCGCCGTAGGCCAGCAGGCTCAGCACCCACGGGGTGAGGATCGCCGCCTGCACCACGGTGACGGGGGCGCTCGGGCGGCGCTCGCCGGGGGGCGTGGCGAGGCGCCAGCTCCGGGTCACGTAGATCACCGTGAGGGTGAAATACGGGAGCATGTAAAGGAGGGTCCAGGCGGGCTCGCGGCCGCTGACGAGGCTCATGCGCACGGTCGAGGCGATGAAGAGCCCGGTGAACGCCAGGAGCGGCACGCGCAGCGACGCGGGCGCGGGCCGGTCGCGGGGGAAGCTGTACGCGAAGAGCGTGAGAAAATAGGCCGAGCCGTAGGTCGCGAGCGCGCTGGGGACCACCACCAGGGGGTGGCCCACCGGGAGGCCGCCCAGGTGCGCCAGGGTCAGGCAGAGCACGCCCGCGGCGAAGGTCCAGGCCACCTGCTGGAAGTACCGGGTGTCCACGCGGCCGCCGGTGTCGCGACGGATGCGCCGCAGCAGGATCGCGATGATCGCTACGGAGAAGATCGCGGCGGGGGTGAGCCAGCGGACCATCGGAGGGCTCAGCCGCCGGTCACGCCGAGGCGCGTGGGTCCGAGCGCGGGGCGCTCCAGGCCGTACTCCCTGATCTTGCGGTCGAGGGTGGGGCGAGTGATGCCGAGCACGGAGCAGCTACGGCGCTTGTTCCAGCCGGTCGCGGCGAGCACGGCGGCGATGTGCCGGTGCTCGATCTCCCTCAGGGTCATGAAGCTCGCGAGGTCCACCGAAGCGTTGGAGGTGCCATCCGGGCTGTCGGGTGCATCGATCGTCCCTCCGACCTGCTCTTCTTCCGCGCCCTCGTCCGTCGCCTCGTCCAGGTGGATGGGCAGCGCGGGCGCGTCGAGCACCTCCCCGTCGGTGACCACCACGGCGCGGGTGAGCGCGTTCTCCAGTTCGCGCACGTTTCCCGGCCAGGGGTAGCGCACCAGCAGGTCGAGGGCCTCGCGGGAGACGTACCGGATCTTCTTGTGAAGCTCCCGGGTGACCTTGGAGAGCAGGTGGTCGATGAGGATGGGGATGTCGTCGCGGCGCTCCCTCAGCGGCGGCAGGTGCAGCTCGACGACCCGGAGGCGGTAGTAGAGGTCCTCGCGAAAGAGGCCGTCGCGCACCATCTGCGGGAGGTCGCGGTGCGTGGCGGTGATGAGCCGGGCGCGCAGCGGGAGGGAGCGGGCGTCGCCCACGCGCTCGAAGGTGCGCTCCTGCACCACCCGGAGGAGCTTCACCTGGAGGTCGAGCGGCAGCTCGCCGATCTCGTCGAGGAAGAGCGTGCCCGCGCCGGCGATCTGGAAGCGCCCGAGCTTCTCGCTGGTGGCGCCGGTGAAGGCGCCCTTCACGTGGCCGAAGAGCTCGCTCTCCAGGAGTTCGCGGGCGAAGGCGGTGCAGTTGACGGCCACGAAGGGCTGGTCGCGGCTGTCTCCGGAGAAATGGATCGCTCGGGCGACGAGCTCCTTTCCGGTGCCGCTCTCGCCGGTGATGAGCACGGTGGCGCGCGAGGTCGACACCCGGCCGATGGTCTTGAAGACCTCCCGCATCCCGGCCGAGCGGCCGACGATGTTGTCGATCTGGAAGTCCGCGGCGAGGGTCTCGACGAGGCCGTCGAGGCGGCGCGAGAGGTCTCGGGACTCCACCGCGCGGAGCACGGCGATCTTGAGGCGCTCGATGTCGACGGGCTTGACCAGGTAGTCCCAGGCGCCGCGCTGCATCGCGGTGACGGTGCTGCGCATGTCGTCGCGGGCGGTGACCACCAGCACCGGGGGCATTCCCTCGCGGCCGCGCACCCGCTCCAGGAACTCCAGCCCGTCGAGCACCGGGAGCCCCAGGTCGAGGAGCACCACGTCGGGGCTGACGGCGTCGAGCGCGTCGAGGCCCTCCTGCCCATCCGCGGCGGTGGTCACGACATAGCCCAGGTCTCCCAGGAACTTCTCCATCGACCGGCGGATGGAGCGGTCGTCGTCGATGACCAGGACTCGGGCGCGCGTCGGGGGTGCTTCGGTCGTCATGGGGGTGATCTTGGCTCTCCTGGCCGCGGATGATGCGTCGGCGATAGGGGGGCGTCACGGCGGGAGGTGGGATGCTCCTTGTGCGCGCGGGCTCCGCGGCGATACGCTGCGCCGCGCTGATGCGAAGGGTGACGCGATGACCGACGCCGTGGCCGCGAAGAAGATCGAGGCCCACCTCAAGACGCTGGGGTGGCCGGTGATCGCGCTATCCGAGCGCACCTGGCGTTCGAGCTTCCGCGCGCGGCGGGGGTCGTTTCCGCTCGTGATCCAGGCCGAGGGGGCGTTCTGTCGGCTGATGGTGCTGCCGATCGTGAGGCTGCCCGCAGACCCGGAGAAGGCCGAGAAGCTGTACGCGAAGCTGCTGCGGCTGAACGGCGAGATGCTCCTCGCGCGCTTCTCCCTCGACGAGGACGGCGACGTGGTGCTCTCGGTGGAGTTTCCGGTCGAGCACATGGACGCGAGCGAGATGCGCGACGCGCTCGACGTGCTCTCGGTCTACGCGGAGAAGCACCGCGCCGAGCTCCGCCAGCTCGTGGCCTGAGAGCTCAGTCGAAGAAGTAGACCTCCGACGCGCCGTGGATGCCCACGAGGGCGTCGACGTACTCGAGGAAGGTCGCGCGTCGGCGCATCATCGCCCGGAGCTGGGCGTCGTTGAGCAGGGCTTCGGTGCCGTCGGCGTCGTTGGCGATCGCGCGGCGCAGCGAGGCGAGGGTCATGGCGCGCACCTGGTCGACGAAGCGCCGGGAGAAGCGCTGCACCCGCTGGAGGAAGGAGAAGATGATCTCCATCTTCCAGCGGGGGAGGGGCTCGAGGAAGCCGCCGTTGTTGTCGCGGTAGACGAGGCCGCCGTGCGCGTCGACGAGGGTGTTGGTGCCGTGCCAGCGGTCCCAGTTGCCGATGATGAAGTCGTAGGAGATGAGGGTGGAGATCTCCCCGGCGCGGCGGCGGGCGTCGGGCGGGATCTCCACGCCCACCACGAGCTGGTTGGTCCACTGGGTGAGGGCCTCGCCGGAGAAGATGCCCGCGCGGCGCAGCACCGGGACCCAGTAGATCATCGCGCCGCGGGACCATCCCCCGCGGAAGAGCAGCCGGGACGTGTCGACGCCCGCGAGCTCGTCGCGAGAGACGCGGCGGAAGACCGCCGGGGGGACGCGGTCGAGCCCGAGGAGCTGCGCCACGCGGAAGGCCCCGATCTCTGCGCGCCAGTGGTCGACGTGCCGGGACTCCGCGGGCTTGAAGGCCCCGTCGATGGGGCCGTCGAGGTCGCACCGGAGGTTGATCGAGGTGTTGCCCACGTTGCGCGCCGACGCGATCGGGGACTCGGTGAGCGCGCGCACGATGTCCTCCTCGATGAGGTCGCCGTAGTGGCGGACGCCGTCGTCGTAGGGGTTGGGCGGCAGCTCCGCGGGGGCCACGCCGGGGGAGGGAGCCGCGACGACGGCGGGCGAGGAGACGAGCTCGACGGCGCCCTCGGCGAAGGGGTTGGGCGGGATCACCCCGCCAGGCCCGGGGGGCGCCGGGGTCTGCGCGAGCGATCGCGAGGAGCGCGCCGTGATCGCGCCGAGTCCGAGGGCGAGCAGGTGGCGGCGGGAGACGTTCATCGCGGGGTCTGCGGCGCAGTGTACCCGCGGGGCGCCCTCGCGGCGAGAGATCCGCGGGTCGCTGGAGGGGAGCGCCGGGGCTTTACCCGTCAGGGTAAAGACAGGTGCTGGGAGAGCAGCGCGCGTACGTCGTCGGGGATGTCGACGGGGCTGAGCTCGTCGAGGCGGCAGAGCACCACGACCTGGCGGATGGAGGCGCAGAGGACGCCGTCGGCCGCGCGGGAGAGGGCGTGGCGGAAGGTGACCGAGCGGGCGCCGATGCGCTCGACGGAGACGTCGATGAGGGCGGTGTCTCCGTAGCGCAGCGGGGCCTTGTAGTCGGCCTCGATGTGCACCGAGGGGATTCCTATGCCGCGCACCATGGTGAGCTGGGGGTAGCCGCCGGGGAGCGCGGCGAAGAGGGCCTCGAGGGCGTCGTGGCAGAAGTCGAGGTAGCGGGCGAAGAAGACGATGCGGGCGGCGTCGACCTCGGCGAAGCGCACCGGGCGTTCGTAGCGGAACATGTCCGGGAGGCTAACGCCGTCCGGGGGTCACAGGGCGCGGGAATATCCGTGAATCCAAGGGGGTTCGACGCGCGCGCCGGGAGTTTTCTCCCACGTTGACTTGCAAGACTCGCTGACTAGGATGCGCGCCCGCCGGGGCGACGGCGAAATGTTGGCTTCACCGAAGGCATAGATCGAATGGCGACCAGTGACGTGATGATCGAGACCCGAGAGCTGTCGAAGGTCTACGGCGCCCAGCGCGCCGTCGACCGCATCAGCTTCGAGATCCGCCGGGGAGAGGTGGTCGGGTTCCTCGGGCCCAATGGGGCGGGGAAGTCCACGACGATGAAGATCCTGACCTGCTTCATCTCGCCCTCCGAGGGGACGGCGAAGGTGGGCGGGTTCGACGTGTTCGACGACCCGCTCTCGGTGCGCTCGGTGCTCGGGTACCTCCCGCAGCGCGCGTCGCTCTACCCCGAGATGGGCGTGGTCGAGTACCTGGAGTTCGCCGCCGACCTGCGGGCGATCGCGAGGGACCAGCGCCGCGCGAAGATCAGGGAGGTGGTCGAGATCTGCGGGCTCAAGGACGTGCTCGGCAAGACCATCAACGAGCTCTCCTACGGCTACCGGCAGCGCGTGGGCCTGGCGCAGGCGCTCATCCACGACCCGCCGATCCTGATCCTCGACGAGCCCACCGCCGACCTCGACCCCAACGAGAGCGCGGAGGTCATCTCGTACATCAAGGAGATCGGCAAGACGCGAACGATCATGCTCTCCACGCACGACCTCGCGGAGGTCAAGGAGGCCTGCGCCCGGGTGCTCATCGTCAACCGCGGCAAGATCGTGGCGGACGGCGCGCCGGACGAGCTCGCGGCCAAGAGCGGCAGCGTGAAGTACGTGCTCGCCATCGACGCCGGCAAGGACGAGTCGGTGCGCAAGTCGGGGCCGGTGATCGACGCGGTCAAGCGCGTCGCGGCGGGCGCCGTCGTGCGCGAGCTGCCGGGCGACGACCGGGCGACGACCCTCGAGGTGAGCGTGAAGGGCTCCGGCGACCAGCGCCGGGAGTTCTTCCGCATGGCCGTGGAGAACAAGTGGGACCTGCTGGAGCTGCGTCGCGAGGCGGTGCAGCTCGAGGAGGTCTTCCGTCAGTTGACGGTCGGTGAGGGGGCCCCGCGGCGTAACGCGGGCTCCAAGGCTTCGGATACGAGCGCGGCGACGAAGGAGTCATCCAGCGATGTCTGATACGGAAACGACCACGGCGACCAAGGCCGCGAGCGTCCTGGCTCGCGGCTCCATCGGGACGCCGCTCAACAACACCCTGGCGATCGCGCGGCGGGAGTTCGTCTCGTACTTCTCCTCGCCGCTCGGCTACATCGTGATCGGGATGTTCCTGCTCCTGGTGGGCTTCCTGTTCTTCATCCCCTTCGCGTTCCTGACGCTGGGGAAGGCCACGCTGCAGCCGATGTTCAACAGCATCTCCTGGCTGCTGCCGCTCATCTGCCCGGCCATCGCGATGCGCACCTTCGCCGAGGAGTCCCGCACGGGCACCCTGGAGATGCTCATCACGCAGCCGGTGCGCGACTGGGAGGTCATCCTCGGGAAGTTCTTCGGCGCGCTCGGGCTGCTCGCGGTCTGCATCGTCGGCACCTTCAGCTACCCGGTGATCATCTCGCGCATGGGCGAGCTCGACTGGGGCCCCGTGGCCGGCGGCTACCTCGGCCTGCTCCTCGGCGGCGCCGCGTACATCTCCTTCGGCGTCATGGTCAGCTCCTTCACCAAGGACCAGATCACGGCGTTCTTCGTGAGCTTCATCGTCGGCGCGGTGTTCTTCCTCATGAACAAGGCGCTGATCTTCTTCGGCGGCGCCGCGTCGGTGATCGAGTACCTCTGCCCCGACTACCACTTCGCCAGCATCGCCCGCGGGGTCATCGACGCCCGCAACATCATCTACTTCTGCAGCGTGATCTTCATCTGCTTGCTGGCGACCGCGCGCTCCCTCGAGAGCCGGCGGTGGAGCTGATCCATGGAACGTCGTAGTCAAGCCCGCGCCCAGACCGGCGCCTTCGTCGCCATCGCCATCGTCGCGGTGGTGCTCCTCAACGTGCTCGCGGTGAAGGTGCTCCACGCGCGCCTCGACCTCACCAAGCGGGGCCTCTACTCGCTGTCGCAGGGCACGCGCCGCACGCTCGGCCGCCTCACCGACAACCTCACCATCACCATCTACTGGACCCCGGATCAGCCCGCCCCGGCCAACGACGACGAGCGCCTGCTGCGCGAGCAGCTCGACGAGTACGTCGCCGCCAGCCGCGGCCGCCTCGAGGTCCGCTGGGTGCGCACGGACAACGACGAGCGCAAGCGTCAGGCGGAGGCCGCGAGCTGCACCAAGCGCGTGCTCCAGACCGTGAACACCGCGTCCGACCAGGCGAACCTCGCCGAGGTCTTCCGCTGCGTCACGTTCTCGTACCTGCGCTCGACCGAGCAGATCGCCTTCGTGAACCCCGGCGTCGAGGGCATGGAGTACCAGATCACCTCCATCGTGAAGAAGATGATCGACCCCGAGCGGGCGATCGGCTTCCTCACGGGCCACGAGGAGGGCTCGCCGGAGACCGCGCTCCCGTACCTCTCGCGCATCCTCCAGGAGGCGCACCTCGGGTACACCACGCGCACCATCGACCTGCACGGCGGCGAGGACGAGGTCCCCAGCGACATCAAGGGCCTGGTCATCATGGGCCCGTCGCGCCGCATCGAGGAGCGCGAGCTCCGTCGCATCAACTCGTACCTGATGCGCGGCGGCTCGGTCGCGGTGTTCGCGGGCGGCACCAACATCACGGGCTCGGACACGCGGCCGACGGCGGCGCGCGCGGAGCACAACCTCAACGGCCTGCTCGACGGCTACGGCATCACGATCAACCCCGACGTGGTGCTCGACTTCCAGGCCAGCGACTCCATCCAGGAGATCGAGCAGGGCCGGGCGCGCATCCCGATGTTCACCTACCCCGCCCTGGCGGCGCGGCGTGACGTGGGCGGCGCCGGCATCGACACGGCGCACCCGGCGGTCTTCCGCCTCCCGGGCGTGATCTTCCCGTTCGTCTCGTCGATCACGCTCAACACCACCCGCGCTCGCGAGCACGGCACGGTGCTGACCGAGGTCGGCCGCACCAGCGACCGCTCGGTGCTCCAGCGCGAGAACTTCGAGCTCGACGCGCTCGAGCTGCTCCAGCGTCGGCAGCAGATCTTCGGCAACGCGCGCGGCTCGTACGTGGTCGCCGCCGCCCTCGAGGGTCAGCTCCGCAGCGCCTTCGCGGGCAACGACACGGACCATCCCCCGGCGCACGCCACGCGCGAGCACCCGGCGCGGCTGCTGGTGGTGGGCTCGGGGAAGGTGTTCCACATCGACCAGCTGCGCGCGATCGCGCCGCTGCAGAACGGGATGCCCACCAACGTGCAGATGCTGCTCAACGTCTTCGACTGGCTGAGCCAGGACCCGGACCTCCTCGCGGTGCGCGCGAAGGACGTCTCCGAGCCGAGCCTCCAGGCGGTGACCGACACCAAGAAGCAGCTCTTCAAGTGGGGCAGCATCATCGGCCTCCCGCTGCTCGTGGGCGTGCTGGGCGTGGTGCTGATGTCTCTGCGCGCCCGCAAGCGCGCCGAGATCACCCTCTAGTCATCACTACGGCAGGAACGAAAGAGCCAATGAACTCCAAGGGCATCGGGATCGGTCTGGCAGTGCTGGTGGTGTTGGGCGCGGCGACCGCGTACGTCTACCGCCCGCAGTCGCCGGACTCGTCCAGCACGGCGACGGCGAGCAACCCGTGGTCGCGGGTCGACGCGGCGCGCATCGACCATGTGACGATCCACCGGTCCTCCGGGCCGGAGGGTCAGCGCACCATCGAGCTGGAGAAGCGGGCTGGGGCCTGGGTGATGACCGCGCCGGGGCGCGGGCCCACCGAGGCGCGCGCCGTGGAAGACCTCGTCGACCGCTTCGCCAACATGAAGGTCACCATGGTCCGCGCCCGCAGCGCGGGGAGCCACGCGGCCTTCGAGGTCGACGACGCGCACGCCACCCGCGTGACGCTGAAGGCCGGGTCGGGCGTCGTGGTGGACCTCTTCGTCGGCGCCGCCGTCGGGGCGGGCACCGCGGTGCGCGTCCCCAGCCGGCCGGAGACCTTCGAGGTCGATCAGTCGATCACCTCGATGGTGCAGCGCGAGTCCCGCGACTGGCGCAACCGGGAGATCACCCACGCCAGCCGCGAGAGCGTGCAGTCCGTGGAGTGGGTCAACCGCAACGGCACCTTCCGCTTCACCCGCAACGGCGAGACCTGGTCCGCCGCGCCGGGCACCACCGTCGAGCGCCTCGACACCGCCCGCGTGGGCTCGCTGGTCGACTCGGTGGCCAACCTTCGCGCGACGGACTTCGCCCCCGAGGGGGCGACCAGCGGCGTGGCGGCGGACAGCCCGCGCGTCACCCTCACCACCGGCGGCGGCGACGCGGCGGCGCAGACCGTCACCGTGCGCCTCGGCAACAACAGCGGCGACAACGAGTCCTTCGCCCAGCGCGAGGGCACCGACACGGTGTTCGTCGTCACGCGCGCCATGGCCGACTCGGTCAACCCCGCGGTGACCGCCTTCCAGGCGCCGCTCCCGACAGACGGCGGCACGGCGGCGGACGCCTCTGCCCCTGCGGCCCCCGCGGCGGCCCCGATGGGCATGCCCATGGGCGGCCCCGGCGGCGGGTCTCCGCAGATTCCGCCGGAGGTGATGGAGCAGCTCCGTCGCCAGCTCCAGCAGCAGGGCGCCGGGGCCTCGCCGCACTGACCGATCGTCCCCCCGACGCGGGCGGTGATCCCGTCCGCGCTCCCTCTCTCCCGCCCCCCGAATCAGCCCTACGACAGCTTGAGCGGATTGAAGTCCGTGTCGGTGTCGAACGCGTCCTCGTGTTCGGCGCGCTTCAGGTAGTTCACCACGACGTAGGTGAGCGGCGTGAACAGCGTCTCCACGGCGACCTTGATCAGGTAGTTGTGCCAGGCGACATCGACGATCGTCGAGGTGCTCCAGAGGCCGAAGAAGGCGAGCGGGTAGAAGACCGCGCTGTCGACCCCTTGGCCCACCACGGTCGAGCCGATGGTGCGCATCCACAGGTGCCGCCCGCGGGTCATCACCTTCATACGCGCCAGCACGAAGCTGTTGAAGAACTCTCCCACCACGTAGGCCACGAGGCTCGCGGCCACCACCCGGGGGAGCTGCCCCAGGATGGTGTGGAAGGCCGCCTGGTGGGGCCAGTCGGGCGCCGGCGGCATCACGTCGGCCACCACGAAGACGGCGGAGGTCAGCACCCCGCAGGCGAAGCCGATCCAGATGACGCTGCGGCTGCGGGCGTAGCCGTAGACCTCCGTGAGGACGTCGCCGAAGATGTACGAGATCGGGAAGACGAAGATCCCGCAGCCCAGCTTGAAGGGGCCGATCTGCGCGACCTTGGCGGAGACGAGGTTGCTGGTGATCAGCGCCGTGACGAAGACCCCGACGATGAGGTCGAAGTAACGGAAGCGCGGGGCGACTGGGCGGGTGGGATCGTCGGCCATGGTGCGCGCTGTCTACCGTGAGAGGGGGTTAGGTGCACCATCCGGGGGGTGCGAGACCGACGGGCGCGTGGTACCGCGATGGGCACTCGTCATGACCTGCGGGATGCTGCTCGATCTGGAATGGGAGGCGCTGGGACGCTCGGTGCGCACGCGCGACATGGAGGCCGCCGTCCACGTCGAGGACCGGGTGGTCATCGCGGTGCGGATGCTGCCGGTGCTCCAGGGCGACGCGATGGGCGCGACGCTGCGCGAGGTGCTCGCGGAGCAGGGGTGGGAGGCGCAGCCCGACGGGACCATGACGCGAGTCTTCGGGGGGGTGACCGCGACGCTCGACGCGGGGGCGACCTCGGTGACGGTGAGCCGCGCGGCGGACGAGAGGGTGAGCGCGAGGGGCTCGGCCGTGGCGCAGGAGGGCGACGCCGCGGACGAGGCGCGCGCGAAGTCAGTGGCCCAGGAGCGGGCGGAGAAGGCGCTCGAGTCGAAGCAGGCGCAGACCAGGGCGAAGCTGGAGGCGGAGAACGCCGCGGCGCTGACCCGGGAGGAGCCCGCGGTGCGCGCGGCGCTTCAGGAGGCGCTCAACCGGGTGTACCGGCGGGCGCTGGAGGAGCGGGCGAGGCAGCTCGGCGAGGTGGAGAGCATCGACGAGCGCGGCGACGTGCGCGGCGGCTACGAGGTCACGGTGGTGGTGAAGGCATGAAGGAGGGGAGGCAGGACCGGCGTCGGGTGACGCTCCGCTACCGGCAGGACGCGGTGACCGGCAAGGTGTCGCTGGTGATCGACGTGGAGGTGCCCGAGGACGAGATGCCCCACGAGCACCGGCACGACCTGCGGGAGATGGCCGAGGAGCTCCTGGGGATGCCGCTCGGGTCGCTCCCCGAGGGCACGGCGGTGAACCTCAAGCCGCAGGGCGCGAAGCCCGCTGCGGCGGCGGGGGAGCACGACCACGAGCACGACGAGGCGCACGGGCACGAGCACCCCCCGGTCGCGGCCCGCGAGGCGACGAAGCAGGGCTCTTGACCGGAGCCGCGGGCGCTGGCAGTGCCCCGGGGTCATGAGTGAACTGCGCGACGCCATCGGGATCCTGCGAGAGACGAAGAACAAGTGGGAGCGGCGGGTTCCGCTGGTGCCCCAGGAGGTGAGGGGCCTGGTGGCCGGGGGCATCGCGGTGCGGGTCGAGCGCTCGCCGACGCGGGCCATCGAGGACGCGGAGTTCGCCGCCGCGGGCGCGACCCTGGTCGACGACGCCACCGACTGCCGCTTCATCATCGGGGTGAAGGAGGTCAAGGCCTCGCAGGTCAAGCCGGGGCAGGCGGTGATGTGCTTCTCGCACACCATCAAGGGCCAGTCGCACAACATGCCCCTGCTCGCGCACTTCATGAAGCAGGGCGCCACGCTCATCGACTACGAGGTGATCGTCGACGACGCGGGCGTGCGCCAGGTGGCCTTCGGCCGCTACGCGGGCCTCGCGGGCGCCCATGAGACGCTCTGGACCCTCGGGCACCGGCTGGCCGCCCTCGGCCACCCGTCGACGCTCGCGGGGCTGCGTCACGCGGTGGAGTACCACGACCTCGCGGAGATGGTGGCGCACACCCGGGATCTGCTCGCCGAGCTTCGCAAGGAGGGCCCCGCGGCGCTCGCACCCTTCGTGGTGGCGGTCACCGGCGAGGGGCGCGTCTCCCACGGGGCGCTGGAGTACTTCGAGCTGGTGGGGGCGATCCCCTGCACGGTGAGCGAGGCCATCGCGCTGCCGACGGACTCGCCGGGCGACCGCACGCTGCGGGTGCTCCACGTGAAGGACTCGGAGATCTTCGTGACGGCGGGGACGCGGCGCTTCGACTTCGCCCGCTACCTCGCGAACCCGGAGCGCTACCTCAACGTCGGGTCGATGTACCTGCCGTACTGCGCCGCGCTGGTGAACGGGCTCTACTGGGACGCGCGCTTCCCCAGGCTTCTGGACGCCTCCACGCTGCAGCGGATGTACCGAGACCGCACGCTCCCGGTGGCCCTCGGCGACGTGGCCTGCGACATCGACGGCGGCATCGAGTGGACCGTCATGGCCACGCAGAACGACGAGCCCGCGTTCGTGTACGACCCCGCGACGGGGAAGGCGACCGTCGGGGTGACCGGCGAGGGCGTGGCCATCATGTCGGTGGACAACCTGCCGTGCGCGCTGCCTCGCGACGCGAGCTTCGACTTCAGCCGGGCGCTGGTGCCGTTCATCCGCTCGTTCTTCGGGACGCGCTACGAACACGGCATCGGGGCCCTGCCAGCCGCGCTGCAGAGCGCGGTGGTGGTCGCGGCCGGCAAGCTCACCCCGAGGCACCAGGGGCTCTCCCGCTTCCTCCCCGCCGAGTAGGCCGTCGCTACCAGATGCCGGCGATGCTGGTGCCGAAGCGCGTTCCCCCGGCGAGGGTGAAGTTGAAGGTCGGCGACGACGGCACCATCGCCGCGGTGGGCACGTAGAGCGGCGCTCCCGGTTCGAGCGGGGCGCCCACCACGAAGGATCCCCGCACCGGGTCGAAGCTCCCGATCACCGAGCCGAAGCCTCCGCCCGGCACGAGCCCGCTCACCACCGTGCGGCGCACCGACGGGGTCAGCATGCGAGCCCCGTGGGCCACGGTCATCCTCCCTCCGAAGCCTGCCGATGGGGCGCCGATGCCCAGGTCGCCGATGCCGTCGCCGTCGAGATCACCGAGGCCCGCCACCGCGGCGCCGAAGAACTCCGTGGGAATCGCCGGGGCGGACACCATCACCGGCGAGGGGGAGAGCCCCACCCCGGAGCCGACGTAGAGCAGCACCCGGCCGCCGTGGGTGCCGTCGCCGGGGGAGCTCACCGCGATGTCCGAGAAGCCGTCGTCGTTCACGTCGCCGACGTGCGCCACCACCGCGCCGTAGCGGCCGACAGGGTCGCCGTCGCCGCCGAGGATGTTCATCGACGCGACGCTGACTCCGCTGCTGCTGCCGACGTAGGCGTAGGCGCCGCCGTTGGCCACCGGAGCGCCAGGACCGCCCACCACGATGTCGGAGAAGCGGTCGTTGTCGAAGTCCGCCCCGCCCGCGAGGGCGTAGCCGAAGCGCGCTCCGACGAGGTCGCGACCGCGCAGCGTGAGCGAGGCGGTGCGCCCCAGGCCTGCGGCGCCCCCGAGGTGGACGTAGGCCCGGCCGCGGTCGTCGGCGGCCCCGGGCTGGCCCACCAGCACGTCGGCGTAGCCGTCGCCGTTGGTGTCCCCGGCGCCGTCCAGGGAGAAGCCGAAGGTGCGCTCTCCCGGGGTGGTGAGGTACGCGCCTCGCACCAGCGCGAAGGCCGCGTTGCCGTGGAAGACCTCCACGACCCCTTGGGTCTCTGCGGGGTCGTAGCTCGACACGCCGAGGTCGGTGATCCCGTCGCCGTCGACGTCTCCGACGCTGGCCACCACGTGGCCGAAGCCGACCGTGGACTCGTTGGCCGCGGAGAGCGCCAGCGGCATCGCGGAGGAAGGAAGAGGTCCGCGCCAGACGAACACCCGGCCGCCGCCGGGGGTGGATCCCGGGGCGCCGATGGCGAGGTCGGCCACGCCGTCGCCGTCGAAGTCGAGCACGGTGCCGTAGACGCTCTCTCGCGGCGGGCGGAGCGGGGAGATCCAGAACTCCCAGGTGGAGCTCCAGGCGTCGAGGTGCCCGCTGGAGGTGATGCCCCGAAGGCGCCAGAAGTGGGCGCCCGTGGGGAGATCGGTGGTGACGGTTCCGCTGGCGCCGACGGCGTCGAAGGACGACTCCACCATGGTGCACGCGCGGTCGCGGCAGACCTGCACCGCGGCCCCGACGAGCGCGCCGGGGAGCCTCCAGTTGAGCGAGGGGCGGGGCCAGGTCACGACCGCTCCCACCGGAGGACCGATGGGGCGAGGGGTCGGCACGCTCGAGTCCACCGGGACCGCCCGATCGACCGCGACGTCGACGGCGGGCACATCGATCGAGGGCACATCGATCGGGGGCACATCGATCGGGGGCACATCGATCACGTCGGGAGAGTCGGAGGGCGGAGCGTCGGGCCGCGCGTCGAGGCCCAGGTCTGCTCCAAGGTCGAGGCCCGCATCGGAGCCTGCATCGGCCGCGACGTCGACCGCGACATCGGTCGTGGCATCGGTCGCGCCCTCGCTCGTCGGAACGTCGGCGTAGCCGGTGCGGAAGCTCGGGCAGCCCGCCGTGAGGAGGGCCGCGGCGAGGGAGGCGACGCGCAGGGTGCTGGGGGTCGATCGGGGGGGGTGGACCATGAGGGGGCTCGTCGGCTCAGAACCGCAGCACGCAGCCGGCGCCGCCGGGAGCGGGGTGGCAGCTCCACGAGGTCGAGGGCTCGGCGGTGGGGGCGCCGCGGGAGCGCACCCACGCGACGACGGCCCCGGCGGCGAAGACCCCGGCGGCGACGCCCGTGACGATGGCTGCCGTGCTCGCCGCCTGGACCTCGTCGTGCGCGCTGGTGCAGCCGGGGCCGCCGGTGGGGAGGCCGGTGCCAAGGTCGACGAAGCACCCGGCGTCGCGGTGGAAATCATCGAAGCGCACCTGGCGGAACACCAGCGCGATCACCGTCGTCGCCGCGAAGGCAGAGGCCGTCAGCGTCGAGGCCCAGGCGACGGTGCGCCAGGTCGGGTCGACCCGCGGGGGAGGGATCGAGAGGCGCAGCGAGGGAGGGGCAGGCGTCGCCGCGGGCGGCGGGGGAGTGGTCGCGACGACCGCGGGCGCAGGCTCGATGGGAGCCGCCGCGACGGGCTCGGGGCGCATCTGCACCTCCTCGCGGGCGACCACCCCGGCGACGATCGTGACGTCCCGACGCACTGGGTAGTAGCCCTCGCGGCGAAGCTCGACGCGCGTCGCGCCGACCACCGCAGAGACGGGCTCGGTCATGGGCAGCGTCGCCACCACGACCCCGTCGAGCAGCACCTCCGCCCCGGCGACGCCGCCCGTGATCTGGAGCTGACCGAGGTGCTCCCGGATGCGCGCGAGGTCGAGGTCGAGCCGCTCGCGACGCTGCTCGACCCACTCGTCGCCTCGGGTCGCGAGAGCGGCGCGGAGGTCTCGCTCGGCGTCGATCCATCGGCCCACGGCCTGCTCGGCCCACGCGAGCTGCACCCTCACCCTGGGCTGCGGGCAGCGCGCGACCACCTCGCGGAACAGCGCCAGGGCCTCGGCGTCGCGGCCCTGACGACGCAGCGCGACCCCGTCCCGCACCCCGTCGACGCAGGGGTCCGCCGACGAGAGGGTCGGGATCAGCAGCAGGGTCAGAAGCGTCGAGAGCGGGACGAAGCGCAAGCTCACTCCTCGATGGGCGCGCCGTTGGCGCCGAGCTGCCGACGGTTGGCGCGGAGCGCGGGGCGGGGTCGAAGGGGGCCGTGGGCCGGTGCGACGAGCGGCGGTGCGACGACGGGCGGTGCGACGACGGGCGGTGCGACGACGGGCGGTGCGACGACGGGCGGTGCGACGACCGGCGCGATGGGAGCGACGGCGACGGCCGGGGCCGGGGGCGTCGGGAGCGCTGCGATCGGGGCGGAGGGAACCGGGCGGGGGGGAGGAGGAGCCGGGGGTCGGAGCGCCCACCACGCGAGCCCGACGCCGAGGGCGGCGAGCGAGGCGAGGCCGATGAGCGCGGCGCCTCGGGGGCGGGGGTTGATCGGGAGCTCGACCGGGGCAGGGAGCTCGATGGAGGGAGCGGCGGCGACCGCGGGGAGGCTCTCGACGACCGGGGGGGCGGGAGGGGCGGAGGGCTCCGGGGCGGAGGGCTCGTCGGCGCCGCCGAAGACCGGGCGCCAGGAGTCGCGGGAGGTTCGTGGGGCGAAGGGGAGCAGGGCGCGGGCGAGCTCGTCGACGGAGCCGTAGCGGGCGCTGATGTCGACGCTGGTGGCGCGCAGCACCACGGCCTCGAAGGCCTCGGAGAGCTCCGGGCGCACGGAGCGGGGCTTCACCATCGCGCCCGTGACGATGCTCCGCAGCACGGGATAGAGCGAGCGGCCCTCGAAGGCGCGGCGGCCGGTGACGCACTCCGCGAGGATCACCCCGAGGGTGTACTGGTCGCTCTCGGCGTGGGCGTTGCGCGGGTCCTGCGCCTGCTCGGGGGACATGTACCAGGGCGTTCCGAGGAGGGCGCCGGTGGAGGTGAGCCCGTCGACGTCGGCGCTCTCGATCTTGGAGACGCCGAAGTCGAGCACCTTGGTCTGCTCCCGCCCGAGGCGGTCGCGGGACAGGAAGATGTTCGCGGGCTTCAGGTCGCGGTGGACGATGCCCTCCTGGTGCGTCGCAGAGACCGCCGCGCACACCGGCAGCATGATCTCCACCGCCCGCTCGACGGACAGCGCCCCCTCCCGGGCGATCAGCCGCTCCAGCGTCTCGCCCTCGAGAAACTCCATCACCAGGAACGGGACCCCATCGAGGATGCCGTGGTCGGAGACGTCGACCACGTGCGGGTGGCGAAGCCGCGAGGTGGCCCTCCCCTCGGCCAGGAAGCGCGCCCTCGCCCTCGGATCGGCCGCGATGCGTCGGTGCAGCGCCTTGAGCGCGACGCGCTTGCCGAGCTCCCGGTGGCGCGCCTCGTATACGGCCCCCATGCCCCCGTGGCCGATGCAGCGCTCGATCGCGTAGGCCCCGAAGAGCGATCCGTTGGCGAGCGTGGGCTCGCGCTCGAAGTCCACCCCGGAGGCGTCGGCGGGGTTCATGTCTGGTTCGTGCAGAGCCACCGGTGGTCGCCTCTCGGCGCGCGAGCATACCCGATCGGAGCCCCGTCCGACGCCCCTCCCATCCTCACCCGCCTGGGGGGTCTCGCGCCGACTTTGGGGATACTCTCCCGCGCGATGTCGGAGCAGGACCAGACCGTAGACGTGAGCCAGGGCGAGACGCCCGAGGGGTCGGGCCCGGGGCGCCCCGGCGTGGTGGTGATCTTCGCCGGGTCGCGCCCGCGCTGCACGGCCCTCCCGCTGCGCGGCGGCTCGCTGGAGATCGGCCGGGGCGAGGTGGGCGCCGCGGTGCTCGACGACGCGAGGCTCTCCCGTCGGCACGGGCGCGTCTCGTACGCCGCCGGGCACTGGCTCATCGAAGACCTCGGCAGCCGCAACGGCACCTGGGCCGATGGCCAGTCGGTGACCGCCCCGGTGAGCCTGGCGGCGCCGCGCGTGGTGCGCATGGGCGACACGCTGCTGCTGCCCGTGGCGGACGTCTCGGCCTTCGTGGGGCACCAGCCCGCCGCGGGCGACGGGCCCGTCGCCGGGCCGACGCTGCTGCGCGCCTGGCAGTCGATCGCCAGGCTCGCCCGGGTCGCCGAGGCGCTGCACATCACCGGCGAGAGCGGCGCGGGCAAGGAGCTCGCCGCCCGCACCTTCCACGACGCAGGTCCTCGCAGCGCGGGGCCCTTCGTGGCGGTGAACTGCGCGGCGATCCCCGAGGGCGTGGCCGAGCGGCTGCTCTTCGGCGCGCGCAAGGGCGCCTACTCCGGCGCGGTCGCCGACGTCGACGGGTACGTCCAGGCGGCGCACGGAGGGACGCTCTTCCTCGACGAGCTCTCGGAGCTCGAGCTGCCGGTGCAGGCCAAGCTGCTGCGGGTGCTCGAGACCCATCAGGTGATGGCCCTCGGCGCGACGAGGGCGCAGTCCGTCGACATCCGGGTGGTGTCCGCGACGCACCGCGACCTCCGCGCGCAGGTCGCCTCGGGACGCATGCGCGAGGACCTCTACTTCCGCCTGGGCCGCCCCTGCGTGGCGCTCCCTCCGCTCAGGGCGAGGGGCGACGAGACCCCGTGGCTGGTCGAGCGTGCGGTGCGCCGGGCGCTCCCCGACGCGAGCGCGCACGTCACCCTGGTGGAGGAGTGCCTCCTGCGCGCCTGGCCCGGCAACGTGCGCGAGCTCTTCGCGGAGATCCAGGCGGCGGTGCAGGAGGCCCAGGCGGAGGGGCGGACCGTGGTCGAGGGCAGGCACCTCCCGAAGTCGGCGGGCATGGCCTTCGAGCGGGCCCCCGCCGCGGCTGCGCTCGACCCCGCCGAGGCGCCCTCGCAGTCGCCCGCTGCGCCGCGAGGGGCGAGGGCCTCGCGCCCGCCCCCCTCCACGGAGGAGATCATCGCCGCCCTGCAGCAGGAGCGAGGAAACACCTCTCGCGCCGCGAGGGCGCTGGGGCTGCATCGCACTCAGCTCCGCCGGCTGTTCGAGCGGCACGGCATCGACCCCCGGGCCTATGGCGACGGACATTGACCCCGCGCGAGCGCTTCGGGTACCCGCTGGGTGAGACTCCGGTCGCGGTCGACCGGAGCGGAGCGCGATTCCGTTGACCGAGCCGCTGCTGTCGTCGCGCTTCGTGCTGCTCCGAAAGCTGGGGAGCGGAGGCTTCGGCGCGGTCTTCGAGGCGCTCGACCGGGTGCGCGAAGAGCGCGTCGCCCTGAAGAAGCTCGTGAGGATGGACCCGACGGCGATCCATCGCTTCAAGCAGGAGTTTCGGGCGCTGGCCGAGGTGCGCCACCCCAACCTGGTGCGCCTCCACGAGCTCTTCGGCGACGACGGCGAGTGGTACATCACCATGGACCTCGTCGACGGAGACGACCTCCACGGCTGGCTCCGCGGGGGCTCCGGGCCGCGGGTCCCCGAGGCGATCGCCGAGCAGGTCGCCAACGCCGCCACGCAGGCCATCGACGAGCACACCACGGCCCCGTCGATCCACAACCCGCCGCCCTCCTCGCCTCCGCCCCGTAGCCTCCCCTGGCGCCTCGACGAGGCGCGCATCCGCGCGGTGTTTCCGCAGATCGCCCTCGGCGTACAGGCGCTGCACGACGCCCGCTGGCTGCACCGGGACCTCAAGCCCTCCAACGCCATGGTGACCACCGACGGGCGCGCGGTGCTGCTCGACTTCGGCCTCGTCGCGAGCACCCTCGCGGACGCCCAGCCCTCCCTCGACCACGAGGTCATCGGGACGCCCACGTACATGTCCCCGGAGCAGGCGTGCGACGGGCCCATCACCGCCGCGAGCGACTGGTACGCCGTCGGCGTCATGCTCTACGAGGCCCTCACCGGGTCGGCGCCCTTCACCGGGTCGATGTTCCAGGTGCTGCACCACAAGTGCACGCGGGAGCCGGAGGACCCTCGGCGCACCCGACCCGGCCTGCCCGACGACCTCGTCGACCTCTGCCTCGCGCTGCTCTCGCTCAAGCCCGAGCGCCGCCCCTCAGGGCCCGAGGTGCTGCGCCGCCTCTCCGCCCGCCCGGTCTTCGTCGAGCCTCCGGCCTCGCGCACCCGAGAGCTGCCCTTCGTCGGGCGCTCCCGCCACCTCGACGTGCTGCGCTCGGGACTCGCCGAGGCCCGCTCGGGCCACGCCGCCTTCGTCGAGGTCTCCGGGCGGGCGGGCATGGGCAAGAGCGCCCTCGTCCGGCGCTTCCTCGCCGAGCTCGCCGCCGAGCCCGACGCGCTGGTGCTGCACGGCCGCTGCTACGCCCACGAGGCCGTCCCCTACAAGGCCTTCGACGGCGTGGTCGACGGGCTCACCCGCCACCTGCGCTCCCTCGGCGCGGCGCGCGCTTCGGTCATCTCCGACGACGCCATCGCCATCCTGGCGAGGCTCTTCCCCGCCTTCGCCCGCCTTCCCCGTGAGGGCGGAGGGGAGTCGCCGCCCGCCCGCGACGCCTCCGAGCTGCGACGCCTCGCCTTCGCCGCGCTCCAGAAGACGCTCGGCGCCCTGGGGTCGCGGGGCCCCGTCGCCCTCGTCGTCGACGACCTCCAGTGGGGCGACGCCGACAGCGCCGCGCTGCTCCTCGAGCTGCTCGCGCCGCCCTCCGCGCCGCCGGTGCTCTTCGTCGCCTGCCACAGCACAGACGAGGCCGAGCAGGGGCCGATGCTCCCGCTCCTTCGCGACGCGCGCGCCCGAGGCGCCCTCGCCGAGCCCTCCGTGGTGGAGGTCGGACCCCTCGACGAGGGCGATGCCTACGACCTCGCCCGGGCGCTGCTCCCCGACGCGCCGGAGTCTGCGGTGCGCGAGGTGGTGCGCGAGGCCGGCGGCAACGCCCTCTTCGTGCGCGAGCTCGCCCGCTCGGTGGCCGGCGGAGGCGCCGCGGTGGGGGCGCTCACCCTCGCGGGCGTGCTCGACGCCCGGGTCGCCCGGCTGCCCCCGGAGGTGCGCACCCTGCTGGGCGTGGTGGCCCTCGCGGGTCACCCCCTCGACGAGCGCCTCGCCCGAGACGCCGCGGGCCTCGCCGGCGTGGCCTTCGACCGCGCGCTGCGGGTGCTTCTCTCCGCGCAGCTCCTTCGCACCGGCGGCGCGGGCGCCCGCTCCACCCTCGAGGCGAGGCACGACGCCATCCGTGACGCGGCGCTGAAGGGGCTCCCTGCGGCGGCGCTCGCGGACCTTCACCGCAGCCTCGCGCGGGTGCTCGCGGCCGACCCCCACACCCAGCCCGACGCCCTCGCGGCGCACCTCCGCGCCCTCGGCCAGCACCCCGAGGCGCAGCGCCTCAACGAGCTCGCGGGCGACCGCGCGGCCGACGCGCTGGCCTTCGACCGGGCCGCGGCGCTCTATCGCATGGCGCTCTCCCCGCAGGCCCCGCCGCACGCGAGGGCCCTCCGGGTGAAGCTCGGCGACGCGCTGGCGCACGCGGGCGTCGGGGGCGAGGCCGCGCAGGCCTACCTCCTCGCGGCGGTGGAGGCCGCTCCCGAAGAGGCGCTCGAGCTGGAGCGCCGGGCGGCCGAGCAGCTGCTGCGCTCGGGTCACGTCGACGAGGGGGTGGCGGTGATCCGCAGCGTGCTGGTCGAGCTGGGGATGGCCTTCCCCGAGTCGCCAGCGGCCGCGCGGGCCTCGCTCGACGCCCGGCGCGCGGCCTTCGACGAGCCCGTGGCCTCGGGGGCTCGCGGGCCGCGCGATCCGCGGGCGCTGGCGAAGATGGAGGTGTGCTGGTCGGTGGGCAACGGGCTCGGCGGCGTCTCTCCGGTGGTGGGAGCGGACTTCCACGCGAGGCACGTCGAGCTCGCGCTGCAGGGGGGCGATCCCTACCAGGTGACGCGGGCGCTCGCGTGGGGCGCGATGCTCGCGGCGCAGGAGGGAGGCGCCGGGGCGCTGCGGGCCGAGGCGCTTGCCGAGCGGGCCGAGGCGCTTGCCGAGCGCGCGGACCACGCCCACGGGCTGGGGTGGTCGGTGGCCGCTGCGGCGGTGACGGCCTTCTGCGAGGGGCGCTGGCGGCGCGCGGCGCAGCTCTGCGAGTACGCCTCCGGGCTCTTCCGCGAGCGCTGCGTCGACGTGGCGTGGGAGCTCGGAGAGCTGGAGGTCCGCTGGCACCTCCCGGCGTGCGCGCAGCGGGGCGAGCTGGCGGTGCTCGCCGGCCGGGCGGCGCAGGCGGCGCGCGAGGCCGCGGCGAGGGGCGATCGGTACAACCTCACCAACGTGCGCACCACCCTCCTGCCGCTGGTGCAGCTCGCCCACGACCAGCCCGGCGAGGCGAGGCGCGAGGTGCTCGGGGCGATCGCGGCGTGGTCGTCGAGCGGCTTCCACCTGCAGCACGCCCACGCGGGGCTCTCGCTCGCGAGGATCGACCTCTACGAGGGCGACGCCGCGGGGGCGCTCTCGGGGCTGACGGCGCTGCGGGCGTCCCTCGACGCGGCGCAGCTGATGGAGCTGCTCACCGTGAGGGTGGCGTGGCACCACCTCCGGGGCCTCGCGGCGGCTGCGGCGGCGTACGGGCGCGAGGGGCAGGGTCGTCGCGCGCTGTTGAGGGCCGCGGTCGCCTCGGCGCGAGCGCTGCGGGCCGAGCGGCGAGACTGGACCGAGGGGCTGGCGCTCGGGGTGGCGGGCGCGGTGCATCGGGCGCGCGGCGAGACGGCGAGGGCGGTGGCCGCGTGGCGGCGGGCCGAGGCGCAGTTCGTGCTGACGGAGATGGCGCTGCACGCGATGGCGGCGCGTCGGGCGGTGGCTCGCGCGGAGCGCGACGAAGCGGGCGTCCGGGTGGCTGACGGGGCGATGGTCGGGCGGGGCGTGACGTCGCCCGCGCGGTGGAGCGCGCTGGTGGTCGGCGACGACCGCGTCGGCGGCGATGGAGAGGGCGAAGGAGCTAAGGGATGAATGAGCTGAGGACGCCGGATCTGGTGATCGAGGTGCGAGAGGAGGAGGCGCCCCCGACGCTGGTGCTGTCCTGGCGAGGGCGCAGCGCCGACCGCTACCCCGCCCAGGTGCTGGGGCCCTTCTTCGCCGAGGCGCTGGAGCGCGCGGCGGCCCTCGGGGCGACGGTGGAGATGCGCTTCCACGCGCTGGAGCACTTCAACTCGTCGACGATCACGGCGGTGATCGAGCTGATCCAGGACGCCCGCGGCTGCGGGGTGCGGCTGGTCATCGCGTACGACGGCTCGGTGAAGTGGCAGCGGCTGAGCTTCGACGCGCTGAGGGTCTTCAACCGCGGTGACGCGCTGCTGGAGCTGCGACCCTCATGAACAACGCGGCGTTCAGGTTCCTGATCGATGTGCCGGTGAGCACGCAGTGGCGCAACATCGAGCTGCTGCGGGCGTCGGTGCAGAGCTGCCTCGAGGCGGTGTTCTCCGACGTGGAGGGCAGCGACGCGATCGCGATGGTGACCGGCGAGCTGCTGGAGAACGCCGTGAAGTACGGCCACTGGACCCAAGGGAACGGGGTGTTCCGGCTGCGGGTGTGGGGCGACGAGGACACCGGGCACATCGAGGTCGAGAACCCGGTGGGCGCCGACGACGAGGGCCCCCGGCGGGTGGGAGAGATGCTGGCGTGGATGGCGGGCTTCGCGACCCCGGAGGAGGCCTACCAGGCCCGGCTGCTCGAGGTGGCCACGGCGCCGAGAGGCACCGCGAGCGGGCTCGGGCTCGCGCGGGTGGTCTACGAGGGCGGCTGCCGACTGAGCGCCGAGACCTCGGAGGGAATGTTCAGGATGAAGGCCGAGATGCCGCTGACACGGCGCTGAGCGTGTCGGTGGCACACCGGGCCGGTGCCACCCTCCGGTGATCAGAATCGCTGGAGAACGCGGTCATTCCGCAGTGGCATGTCCATTGAAGAGTGTTCTCCCATCAACACACAGGCAGCGCCGATGACCACTCGCGATGAAGTGGTTTCACCGTCGCTCCCGACCTCCGATGGAGCACTCGCCATGATCCTCTCTCTCGCCATCACCCTCATCAGCTTCGCCTTCGCGGGACTCGTGTTCTGGAAGACCTTCCTGCCGATGATGAAGAGCGCCAACCGGCTCATGGGGCAGCTCGGAGACCAGGCCGCGGAGCGCAACCAGCTCCTCGCCCAGGGGGTCCCCGGCAACGCCCGCGTGCTCTCCCTGGAGGGCACCGGAACCCTCGTGAACAACGCCCCGCAGGTGGTGATGGGCCTCGAGGTGCACCCCGCCACCGGCGCGGCGCCCTTCCACGTCCGCTGCATCTCGCTGGTGTCGCAGCTCCAGATCCCGCAGGTGCAGCCGGGGTGCATGGTCCCGGTGCGCTTCGACCCGGGCAACCCGCAGCGCGTCGCCCTCGCCATCTGACCCGCTGCTCAGGGCGCGCTGCTCAGCGACCGCGTAGCTCGTAGCCGAGCAGCGTCAGGTCGTCGGGCAGCGCCTCCGCTCCTCGGAAGCGATCGAGCCCCGCCACCGCCTCACGCATCACCTCCGCGAGCGACCCTGGCGCTCCGAGCGCCGCCAGCACCACGTCCTCCTCGGCCTTCTCCCCGTCGGGGTTCCACTGGTCGAGCAGGCCGTCGGTGTAGGCGTAGAGCCGGTCGCCGGGCCGCAGCTCGGCCTCCCGGTCGACGAACACCGCCGCCGCCGTCATGCCCACGAAGGGACCCGGCTCATAGAGCTCGATCACCTTGCTCCCCCGCAGCAGCATCAACGGTAGCTGACCCGCGTTGGCGTAGCGGAGCGTCGCGCCCCCGTCGGGCTGCGGGCGCAGGTCGAAGCAGCACGCCGCGAAGCGCATCTGCCGGTCGGGGTGCATCGCGATGGCGTCGGCGTTGAGCTTCGCGAGCAGCGCCGCGGGGGTCGCCGCCCCGGCCTTGTGGCGCTCGTAGAGGGTCTTCACCACCATGGTGCGAAGGCTGGCCTGCACCCCGTGGCCGACCGTGTCCGCGAGCAGCGAGCGCACCGACCCGCCCGGCCCCGGGGAGACGTCGTAGAGGTCGCCGCCGACGATCTCCGCGGGCTGGTAGCAGGCGTGCACCGAGAGATCCGGGACGCGCAGGTCGGCGAGCGAGGGGAGCATCGCGCGCTGGAAGGCCCCGGCCTCGCGGAGGTCGGCGTCGAGCACGGCGCGGCGGGACTCCAGCTCGCGGTTCTTGCGCTGGAGCTCCAGGCTCACCTCGCGGGCCAGCTGCTCCGAGGCCTCCAGCCGTCGGAGCGCCTCGAGCAGCCGCTCCTCGGCGGCGCGGCGCTCGCTCACGTCGCGGATGATCCCGCTGAAGAAGCAAGCCTCGTTGACCCGCCATCGGGCGAGCGAGAGCTCGACGGGGAAGAGCGTGCCGTCCTTGCGCAGGCCCTCCAGGGTGACCGTGCGGCCGATCACCCTGGGCTCGGCCCCATCGCGCAGCCTCGCCACCCCGCGCTCGTGCGCCTCGCGGTAGGCCGGGGGGATGATCCGGGTGAGGGGCCCGCCCATCACCTCGGCCTCGGAGTAGCCGAAGATGCGCTCGGCGCAGTCGTTCCAGAAGGTGACGCGGCCGTCGATGTCGGCGCTCACGATGGCGTCGTTGGCCGAGCGGGCCACCGCCCGGAAGCGGCTCTCCGACTCGGCCAGCGCCCTCGTCGTCCACCGCTGCTGGATCACCTGCCCGAGCTCCTCGCCCAGCACCGCGAGCGCGTCCCGCAGCGCCGCGTCGACGTCGATCGCTTCGCCCGCGAAGAACTCCAGCACCGCCACCACGCGCTCGCCCGCCCTCACCGGAAACGCGAAGCCCGCCACCACCTCGATGCCCGGGTCGAGCGTCGCTCGGGGGAAGTTCGGGTCCGAGTGCACGTCCTCGACGAGCACCGCGCTCCCGCTGGCGAGCACCCTCCCGGGCAGCCCGACGCCCCGCTCCAGCCGCGTCGCCTCGGTGGCCGCGCGAAAGCGGGCGAACCCATCGGGCGCGTCGGCGCACCACAGCCCCGCCGACACCAGCTCGCCGGTGCCGTCGTGGGCCAGCACGTACGCGTGGCCCAGCGCCCAGCCCGTCGCGACCCTCACGCCCCGCAGCGCCGCCCGCAGGATCTCCTGCACCGACCCGGCGGACTGCGCGCCCCGCAGCGAGTCCTTCAGCGCGCTCGCGGCGCGGCGCTCCAGCTTGAGTGCGTCCATCGGCGCGATCAAAGCCGATGGCCCCCTCGGCTGTCGACCACCTCGTGCGGAGGGCTCCCGATAAGCGCTCCGCAGCCGTCACGGGTGACACGACCGCGTCGGGTGGCACACGCCGTCGACGTGTCACTGGCACTCCCCTCCGTGCGAGCGCGGCATCGCGAGAAATCCCATGAATTCAAGGCATCCGGCGTTGGCCTCGCGCTTGCGAAGGTACCTCCCCGGAGACCATCCCCATGAACAAGAACCTCTCTCTTCTCATCACCGCGTCGACCCTTCTCGGATGTGGCCGGGGCTACGACGAGGCCACCAGCGCCGCCGTCTCGGCCGTCACCGTCTCGGGCGTCACCTTCGTCTCGGGCACCGGCATCGCCGAGGAGCACTGCCGGCTGCCTGCGACGCTGCTCGCCCAGGTGGGCGCCGGGCGTCAGGTGCGGCTCCTGCGATCGAACCCCGCGGCACTCGCGCTCTGCACCGTCGACGCCGTCGCGGCCGCGCAGGTCGACGGCGAGGCGCCTCGCGCGGAGATGGACGCCGCCTCGCTCCGGGGGAGGTTCAGCCTCTCCAGCGGCGCGGCCCTGGAGGTCCAGAGCGTGACCGTGAGCAACCAGCTCGTCGGGGGCGTCGAGGGCCCCATCGCGGTGCAGCAGACCGGCGCCTCGCCGAGCTTCACCTTCGCCGCTCCCGACGTGCAGGAGTGGCGCAGCCAGACCGTGCCAGCGAGCGCCAACCGCGTGGCCTACACCGCGCCGCACGGGATCATCGAGACCGGCACGCACAACCAGGTGACCGCGGCCCTCGGCGCGCCGTGGAGCGCAGGCTGGATCGGGATGTACCGACAGACCTCCACCACGGCGGGCTTCGCGCAGTACCACACGACCTCGACGGAGCTCAGCGGGTTGAGCTTCCCGGGCCTCGGGGCGATGCTCGGCGCGGGCTTCCGCTACGCGGTGTCCTTCCACGGCTTCGGCGACTGCGAGGGCTGCGGCGACGTGTTCGTGGGCGGCGGCGAGGACTCGACCTTCCGCGGCGGCGTGGCCGAGATGCTGCGCGAGGCGCTCGTGCCGCTGAGCGACGGCGGCGTCGCCCCGACGGTGGTGGTCGCCGCACCGGGCGCGGACCTGGGGGGCGCCGCGGCGCTGAACTTCGTGAACGTGCTCGCGGGCGGCCACGGGCTGCAGCTCGAGCAGTCGCTGGCGGTGCGTCAGTCGGTCACCTGGCGCACCGCCGTCGCGTCGAGCGTGCGCACGTACATGGACTGCCTCATCGAGGGCGCGGACGTCACCACCGGGGCGCTCTCCATCGCCGCCCCGACGTACTCCGCGGACGTGTCCAGCTACGTCGGCGGCGCCTGCCCCCGGGCGATGGTGGAGATCGTCGCCGACGCGGCGCCCGCGGTCATCACCGGCGAGGGCGCGAGCTGCGCCGTGGGCGCGAGGGCGCACGTCGACGTGTTCCGCCGCCGGGGGGACGGCTCCTTCCAGCGGGTGGGCGGCGGGTACCGCGTCGGGGTGCAGGGAGCGAGCGGCTGCGTCTGGAGCGACGAGGCCGGCTACGTGACCCCCTCCGGCGAGGGTGCCTCGGCCGGGTTCTTCCGGGTGGTGGTTCGGGCCAACCACGCCGACGGGTCGATCCAGCCGGCGAGGGTTCGCGCGAACTCCTGAGGCCCGTCGTAGCAATCCGCGCCCCTTTAGGGCTCGTAGGTCCGTTGACGAGTCCAGGGGGCGGACGCTAGACACGCGGCCAACATGAGCCAACGGACGTTCAACCCATTCGGTGCGCGCGCAACCTTTGACGCCGGTGATGGCCCCCTCGGCATCCATCGACTTGAACACCTGGAGAAGTCCGGCGTGGCCTCGTCCATCGACAGCCTCCCGGTGTCCATCCGGGTGCTTCTCGAGGCCGTGCTGCGCAACTGCGACGGCTTCGAGGTCAGCGAGGAGGACGTCCGGCACCTCGCGAAGTGGAACGCCCCCGCCCCGGCGGCGGTCGAGCTGCCCTTCAAGCCCGCGCGGGTGATCCTCCAGGACTTCACCGGCGTGCCCGTGGTGGTCGACCTCGCGGCGATGCGCTCGGCCGTCGCGCGCCTCGGCGGCGACCCCAAGAAGATCAACCCGCTGGTTCCGGTCGACCTGGTCATCGACCACTCGGTGCAGGTCGACCACTTCGGCGCGAGCGACTCCGTCTCGCTCAACCTCCAGGTGGAGTTTCACCGCAACCGCGAGCGCTACCAGTTCTTGAAGTGGGGGCAGAACGCCTTCCAGGACTTCACCGCCGTCCCGCCGGGCATGGGCATCGTCCACCAGGTCAACGTCGAGCGCCTCGCCACCGTGGTGCGCACCGGCAAGGACCCCGAAGGGGCCGTGGCCTTCCCCGACACCCTCGTCGGCACCGACTCGCACACCACCATGATCAACGGCCTCGGGGTCGTCGGCTGGGGCGTCGGCGGCATCGAGGCCGAGGCCGTGATGCTGGGCCAGCCGCTCTTCATGCTCACCCCGCAGGTCGTCGGCGTGAAGCTCTCGGGTGAGCTCCGCCCCGGCGTCACCGCCACCGACCTCACGCTCACCATCACCGAGCTCCTCCGAAAGAAGGGCGTCGTCGACAAGATCGTCGAGTTCTACGGCCCCGCGATCTCCCACATCGCCGTCGCCGACCGCGCCACCATCGCCAACATGGCGCCGGAGTACGGCGCGACCATGGGCTTCTTCCCGGTCGACGCGCTCACGCTGGAGTTCCTGCGGCGCACCGGGCGCCCGGCGGAGGTGGTGCGCACCGTGGAGTTCTACTCCAAGGAGCAGGGCCTCTTCCGCACCGACGCCTCGCGCGACCCGGTGTTCACCGACACCGTCGAGCTCGACATCGGCACCGTGGTCCCGACGCTCGCCGGCCCGAAGCGCCCGCAAGACCGCGTCGCCCTCTCGGCGATGAAGTCCTCCTTCAAGAAGGCTCTCCAGGCGCCGGTGAAGGACCGCGGCTTCGGCCTGAGCGAGGCCGACACCAAGACCACCACCACGGTCACCGCCCGCGGCCAGACCGTGGAGATCGGCCACGGCGCGGTGGTCATCGCGGCCATCACCAGCTGCACCAACACCTCCAACCCCTCGGTGATGCTCGCCGCGGGCCTGCTGGCGCAGAACGCCGTCGCGAAGGGCCTCACGGTCGCCCCCGCGGTGAAGACCTCGCTCGCCCCGGGCTCTCGCGTGGTGACCGACTACCTCCGCGAGTCGGGCACGCTCCCGGCGCTGGAGAAGCTCGGCTTCAACGTGGTCGGTTACGGCTGCACCACCTGCATCGGCAACAGCGGCCCGCTGCCCGACGAGGTCTCCGGCCCGCTCTCTCACACCAGCCTGGTCGCCTCGGCGGTGATCTCGGGCAACCGCAACTTCGAGGGCCGGGTGCACCCGCAGGTGAAGGCCAACTACCTGGCCTCGCCGCCCCTCGTGGTCGCCTACGCCATCGCCGGCACCGTCGACCGCGACCTCACCACCGAGCCCCTCGGCACCGGCAGCGACGGCAAGCCCGTCTTCCTGAAGGACGTCTGGCCGAGCGACGCCGACGTCGCCCAGGCGGTGGAGAAGTGCATCACCCCGGCGATGTACCAGGACACCTACAAGACCGTGTACGAAGGCACCGCGGAGTGGAAGTCGATCCCGACGACCACGGGCGAGCTCTACGCCTGGGATGACGCCTCGACGTACATCCAGCACCCGCCCTTCTTCTCCGACCTGACGCTGACGCCCGACGCCCTCAAGCCCGTCGCGGGCGCCCGGGTGCTGGCCTTCCTCGGCGACTCGGTGACCACCGACCACATCTCCCCGGCGGGCGACATCGCGGCCGACAGCCCCGCTGGGCGCTACCTCCAGTCGCTCGGGGTCACGAAGGCGGGCTTCAACTCCTACGGCTCCCGCCGCGGCAACGACCGGGTGATGGTGCGCGGCACCTTCGCCAACATCCGGCTGAAGAACCTCCTGGTCCCCGGCGTCGAGGGCGGGGTCACCACGCACATCCCGTCGGGCGATCGCCTCGCGATCTTCGACGCGGCGGAGCGGTACAAGTCCGAGGGGGTTCCGCTGATCGTGATCGCGGGCAAGGAGTACGGCACCGGGTCGTCGCGCGACTGGGCGGCCAAGGGCACGCTGCTGCTGGGCGTGCGGGCCGTCATCGCGGAGAGCTTCGAGCGCATCCACCGGGCCAACCTGGTGGGCATGGGCGTGCTGCCGCTGGTGTTCCGCGCGGGCGAGAACGCCGAGCTGCTCGGCCTGACGGGCCGCGAGTCGTACACGATCGAGGGCATCGACGACACCATCGGGGTGCGCCAGGCGCTCACCGTGCGCGCGCTCCGCGACGACGGCACCGAGCGGGTCTTCACCGCCATCGCGCGGCTCGATACCCCGGTCGACGTCCTCTATTACAAGAACGGCGGCATCCTCCAGACGGTGCTCCGCAACCTCGTCAAGCAGGGCTGATCGCGGCCGTCGAAGGTTTCCCTCCCCGCGCAAAGGCGGGGAGGGACCTCCGCCTCCCTCAAGCCGGAACGGCCTCGGGCTCCCCCACGGCGGGCGGCATCGACTCGCTGAAGCGCTGGTGATCCACCGGCGCGACCTTCTCGAAATCGGGCACGAGGGCGTGGCCGTTCCAGCGGTGCAGGCCGCCGGAGAGGCGTCCGTTCTCCGCGCGCAGCCAGATCACGGGCTTGCCTCGCGGGTCGACCGGGATGCTGCACTCCAGGTCGCGGTACGCGGCCGACCAGGTGCCCGAGTTGCCGAAGAAGACCCCGTCGTTCCAGCGGCCGTAGGGGACGTGCGTGTGGCCGAAGATCACGGCCTTGAGCCGGTAGATCTTCTGGATGGTCTCGGCGCGCGTGGCGATGAGCCGGTAGTTGTCGTCGAGGGTGATCTTCGGGGTCGCGAGCTCGTACGCGGCGAAGAGCAGCGGCAGCCCGATGGCGATGCCCACGGCGGTGCGGTTGCGGAAGAACGCGGGCGTGAGGACGGCGACCGCGGAGAGCGCGCCGAGGGTCATGCGGTCGACCCAGAACTCCCGCAGCACGCGGTGGAAGGACTCCTCGGCGGGCGCGGCGAAGAGCTCGCGGTGCTGGGCGATGTCGTCGACGTCGGCGCCGGTCTCGTGCGAGGCCGCCTGGGCGTCCTGGTCGGCGCGGTCGGGGGAGCCCTTGTCCCTGCCGAGCGCGACCCTCGTGGCGATGGTGAAGGCGCCCTTCAACCACGTCAGCGCGAGCGAGTGGTCGGTGAACATGTAGTGCTTGAACCAGTGCCGGAGGTACCCGTCGAGGTCCATGAGGAAGGACGCGTCGACGTGGGGGTTGAGGAAGCCCAGGCGGGCGCCCAGCAGGCGGAAGGCCATCGAGCCGACGGTGGCGTGGATCTCCCGGTCGTGCCCCCGCTCCGGCGGCATGAAGGGGGCCATCGGGTAGCGGAACGAGCAGTACGTGTCGTACTGGTTGCCGTGCTCGACGTGGATGCCGTCGGGGCCCTGCCAGAACCACGTGCGGAAGAGCACGTTGTCGCCGAAGCGCACGTGGCCCGCGGCGTTGGCGAGGCGCTCTCGCAGCCGGATGCGCACCCCGGGGAAGCCGAGCTGCGGGTCGTGGTTGCCCGAGACGAAGATCACCCGGTGGCCCGCGCGCAGCAGCCGGGCGAGGGCGGCGACGTAGCCCTCGTGGTCCGCGAGGATGCGGTCGAGGAGGTCGATGGCGATGGGCTCGGTGCGGGGTAGGTCCTCGAAGAGGGCCTTGCCGTCGATCACCCGCCCGGCGTCGAAGTCGAAGAGGTCGCCGTTGAAGACGAGGTCGAGGCGGTCGTCGGGGTCGAGGGCTCCGCCCAGCAGGTGATCGACCACGGCCGCGAACTCCGTGTCGGGGAAATAAGGGTTCTGTCGCCAGCGCATCCAGAGGTCGTCGCCGGGGACGCCCTCGCAGAGATGCACATCCGAGATGACCAGCGTGTGACGCAAAGTTCTAAGGTCTCCAGCCCACAGGATGACCCATTTCGCGGCCCCGTGGGCGGACCGAGCCATGATAGAAAACCGCGTCCACCGGGGCGGACGCGAGAACACGTCCGCCGTATCGGACCAGCGAAGGCGAGCGATGGCCCAAGAGTACGTGCTTCAGATGTTGGATGTCCGGAAGGTGCACCCCCCGAAGAAGGAGGTGCTCAAGGGCATGACCCTGGCGTTCCTGCCCGGGGCGAAGATCGGCGTGCTCGGGTCCAACGGGTCGGGCAAGAGCTCGCTTCTCCGCATCATGGCGGGCGTCGACAAGGAGTACACGGGCGACGTCATCCGGGCGAAGGGGATGCGCTTCGGCTTCCTCACGCAGGAGCCCTCGCTCGACCCGGCGCTCGACGTGCGAGGCAACGTCGACCTCGGCGTGGCGCCGGTGCGCGCGCTGCTCGCCCGCTACGAAGAGCTGTCGATGAAGCTCGGCGAGTCGATGCCCGAGAAGGCCTACGAGAAGCTGATGGACGAGTTCACCCGCACCCAGGAGGCCATCGACGCCACCGACGCGTGGAACCTCGACCGGCAGGTGGAGGTCGCGATGGACGCGCTGCGCCTTCCGCCGGGCGACGCCGACGTGACGAAGCTCTCGGGCGGTGAGCGCCGGCGCGTGGCCCTCTGCCGGCTGCTCCTGGAGAAGCCCGACGTGCTGCTGCTCGACGAGCCCACCAACCACCTCGACGCCGAGAGCGTCGACTGGCTGGAGCAGCACCTCCACGCCTTCCCCGGCACCGTCATCGCCGTCACCCACGACCGCTACTTCCTCGACAACGTCGCGGGGTGGATCCTCGAGCTCGACCGCGGCGAGGGCCACCCCTTCAAGGGCAACTACACCAGCTGGCTCGAGCAGAAGCAGGCCCGGCTCGCCCTCGAGGAGAAGCAGGAGAGCGCCCGCCGTCGCACCCTCGCTCGCGAGCTGGAGTGGGTGCGGCTCTCGCCTCGCGCCCGCCAGGCCAAGAGCAAGGCGCGACTCGCGGCCTACGAGGCCATGGCCTCGGACGCGGGCAACGAGAAGACCACGCAGTCGGAGCTTCAGATCCCGCCCGGTCCGCGCCTGGGCGACCTGGTCATCGAGGTGCGCGACCTGCGCAAGGGCTTCGGCGACCGGGTGCTGGTGGACGGGCTCTCCTTCGACCTGCCGCGCAACGGCATCGTCGGCATCATCGGCCCCAACGGCACCGGCAAGACCACGCTCTTCAAGATGCTCGCCGGGGTGGAGAAGCCCGACTCCGGGAGCGTGCGCTTCGGCGACAGCACGTTGATCTCCTACGTCGATCAGTCGCGCGACGCGCTCAACGCCGACAACAACGTCTGGCAGGAGATCTCCGAGGGCAGCGACTCGATCGACATTGGCAAGCGCTCGATCCCGTCGAGGGCCTACGTGTCTGGCTTCGGCTTCAAGGGCAGCGACCAGCAGAAGCGCGTGGGCGACCTCTCGGGCGGAGAGCGAAACCGGGTGCACCTCGCCAAGCTGCTGAAGAAGGGCGGCAACGTGCTGCTGCTCGACGAGCCCACCAACGACCTCGACGTGGACACCCTGCGCGCGCTGGAGGACGCCCTCACGGACTTCGCCGGCTGCGTGCTGGTGATCTCGCACGACCGGTGGTTTCTCGACCGCATCGCGACGCACATGCTGGCCTTCGAGGGCGACAGCCGGGTGGTGTTCTTCGAGGGCAACTACCACGACTACGAGGCCGATCGGGTGAAGCGCCTGGGCGCCGAGGCGGCCCGGCCCACGCGGGTGAAGTTCAAGAGGCTGGCCTGACCGATGGACCTCGCTCAACGACAGGGCAAGGCGCTGCTGGCCGCGGTCAAGGACAAGGGCTTCACCCCGCGGCGCAAGGACATCGCCGCGCTGGTGGGGCTGCTCGACACCGACGACGACGACGCGGTGGACGACGTCCTGCGCGCGGTGCTGGCGCACCCGGAGGAGGCGCTCGAGCGGGCGCTGGAGCGCTTCCCGGAGGCCCGTCCCCCGACGCGGGGGCGGCTGGTGAAGCTGGTCGGGCGGCTGCTCGCGGTGCCCGCGCTGGCACCCAGGGCGGAGGAGCTCTGGCACTGGGTGCTCGAGCGCCTGGAGGACGCCGACCCGAAGACCCGGCGCAACGCCATCCTGGTGATGGGGCGCTCGCCGCTGCCCGTGGCCGAGGACGCGCTGCTCGCCGCCTGGGAGCGGGAGGAGCGGGTCGACCACCGGGTGTCCGTGGCGCAGTCGCTGGGCCGCGTCGGCGGATCGAAGACCCGGGCGTTGATGCAGCGCGTGGCGAGCGGCGACCCGAGGCTGCAGAAGGCCATCGACCAGGCGTCGCTGATGGTGGAGCGCACCATGCACCGGGGCACCGGGTCGGCGGTCGAGCCTCGGGGCGTGCCTCGCGCGGCGGCCAACGTGGAGCTCACCTGCAAGCGGGGCCTGGAGTCGCTGCTGGCGGCGGAGTTCGACTCCTCGTGGGGGCCGGTGGTGATGGGCCCCGGGCGGGTGAGGGTGATGCTCTCCGGATCGCTGGAGACCATCTTCCGCTCTCGCATCTTCCAGTCGATGGCCTTCGTGATCGCTCCGGTGATGAAGCCCGCGGACGGGGACATCGCCGAGGCCGTGGTGTCTGCGGTGCTGTCCCCCGGGTCGCTGCGCATCCTGGAGAGCTTCACGCTGCGCACGATCCGGTATCGCATCGAGTGGGCGGAGGGAGGCCACCGCAGGGCGCTCACCTGGCGGGTGGTGTCCCGCATCGCGGCGCTCTGCCCGGCGCTGGTCAACGACCCCAAGGACAGCACCTGGGAGGTGATGGTGCGGGAGATGCCCGACCGGGTGCAGGTGCTCCTTCGCCCTCGCAAGCTGAGCGATCCGCGCTTCGGGTACCGCCGGGCCGAGGTCGCGGCGGCCTCGCACCCGACGGTGGCCGCGGCGTTGGCGCGGGTGGCGGGCGTGTCCGCCGACGACGTGGTGTGGGACCCCTTCGTGGGCTCCGGGCTGGAGCTGGCGGAGCGCGGGAGGCTCGGGCCCTACGCGCGGATGGAGGGCCGTGACCTCGAGGCGTCGGCGCTCGATGCGGCGAGGCTGAACCTCACGGGCTTCGCGAGGGTGAGCCTGGTCCAGGGCGACGCCCTCGACCCGGCGCCGGAGGGGGTGTCGCTGATCCTGACGAATCCGCCGATGGGGCATCGGGTGGGCTTCGGCCAGGACGTGGGGGCGATGCTGGAGCGCTTCGTCTCCCACGCGGCGCGCTCGCTCATCCCGGGCGGACGGATGGTGTGGCTCTCGCCGATGGACCCTCGGGTGCGGCAGGCGGGCGTGCGCGCGGGCTTGCGTCTGACCCAGTGGCAGCGCATCGATCTGGGCGGGCTCGACGTCGAGCTCCAGCGCCTCGAGCGCCCCCTCTGAGAGGACCACTGATCCGGATGCAGCAGTTCACGGTGCGCAGACTCTCGGTGGGCTTCGGTCCCTCGGCGCGTCCTGCGCTGCAGCGTGACCTCGACGCGATGGCGGCCTCCGTCGACCTGGGCACCGACGAGGGTCGGCTCGAGGCGCTCCACCGCCTCGCGGGTCGGCTCCTCGCCGACGGCGCGGCGGCCTCTCACGCGCTCGTCGTCGACGCGCGAAGGTCGCTCGACGAGGCGCCGCCCTTCTTCGACGCGATGGCCGACGAGCTGCGCAGCCGCTATCCCATCGAGACGCGGCGCAACGAGCTGAGCGCGCCCGCGGCGGTGGAGGGCGACCTCACGATACCCGGGCACCTCGTGGTGAGCGTGGTGCTCGGCGCCGTCGGCGAGCTCGCGCCGTGCGGCGCCGACGACCGGGCGGGGCTGCTCGCGACGCTCTCCTCGCTCCGAGCGCTCGACGCCACCGTCGTGGCGCTGGAGGTGATCTGGTCCCCATCGGTCGACACCGACCGGATGAGCCTCGACGCCATGACCACCCGCTACCCGGAGCTCACCGCGCTCGATGCGTGACCCCCTTCGCTGCGTCCCGCTCGCGCTCACGCTCCTCGCCGGCTGCGCGACCGCTCGCCCCTCGTCGGCCCCGACGACCCCCTCCGGCGACCGCGCCGCGCCCGCCTCCGTGACCAGCTCGCCCCGCGCTCCGGTGCCCGAGCTGGCCGAGCGCCTGGCGCTGGTGCGACAGGCCTTCCGAGCGCGCGGGGCCCACCCCTTCGAGGAGCAGCCGGTGATGTTCCTGCGGCAGGGCGGGGCGCAGGGCTCGACGCTCCGGGTCGAGCGCCCGCAGTGCCTCGGCTTTACCGCGGTGGGTATGCCCGAGATGGGCAACCTCGACCTTCGGGTGCTCAACGGCGACGGGGTCGAGCTCGGCCACGACACCCGCGACGACGCGCACCCCTTCGTGCGCGCCTGCGTCACCGCGCCGTCGACCCTCTTCGTGATGACCAGCGCCGTCGTCGGCACCGGGGAGATCGCGCTGCTGGCGATGGCCGATCCGCCGCCGCTCGCGCCTCCCCTCGGCGACGTGCTCCGCGACCGGCCGCGTGGCGTCGCCAACGGCGTGCGCACGCCGCGAGGCGCGCTCGGCCGCGACCCGGCGGTGCGCCCGCCGGCGCAGGCCATCGAGACGGCGCTGGCCTCGTTCAGCGCGCGCGGCTATCGGCGCGAGGGCGCGGTGGTCAGCGGCAACATGCCCCGAGGCCGCAGCGAGCAGCACCCGTGGGAGCTCACCGCCGGCCGCTGCTACACGGCCATGGCCTTCGGCGGAGAGCGCGTCGAGGACATCGACATCGTGGTGCGCGCTCCTTCCGGGGTGATCCTCGGGCAGGACGTGGGGCTCGACGCCCGGCCCGAGGTGGCCTTCTGCGCCAGCCAGAGCGGCCCGCACGCCATCGAGCTGCGGCTCTACTCGGGCTCCGGCGAGTGGTCGCTCGCGGTGGCCGAGGCCCCGGCGCCCGACCGGCTCCTCGCGCCCGGCGCGCTGCCCGACCGGCTGCGGGCCGCGGCCGTCGCCATCGACGCCTCCGCGCGCTCGGAGGGCTGGGCGATCGCCTCGGCCCCGGTGCTCGGGTCGGCGTGGATCGGCGCCGAGCACCGGCTGCCGGTGACCCTCCACGCGGGCGAGTGCTACCGCTACGCGGCGGTGGCGGTGCCCGGGGTGGTCGACCTCTGGCTCACGAGGCCCGATGGGGCGCTGCTCTCGGCGTACACGGGCGCTCGCTCGCCGGCGCAGATCTGGGCCTGCCCGACACGCACCACGCGGGCGTACCTGCACGCGCGCACGCCTTCTGGACGAGGAGAATTCGCGCTGTGGGGATATCGACAGGAGGCGCCCCGATGAGGGCGCGCGCGGCCATCGCTCTGGCGCTGAGCTCCGCGGTGGGATGCCACCGGCAGGCGGGGCCCACGCTCCCCGTCGCCGCCCCGGCGACGACGGCCGGAGGCGGGGCCGACGAGGTGCTGAGGGCGCGGGTCGACGAGCTGCGCGCGAGCGTGGCGACCGGGAGCGTGCGCTTCGAGCGGGTGCTGTCCCGAGGCTTCCTCGCGCCGCACGGGCAGGTGACCAGCGCGATCGACGTCGCGGCGGGGGAGTGCGTCTCCGTGGTGGCCATGGGCTCCGGGGCCATCCGAGACCTCGACGCGCACTTCTATGACCCGAGCGGCGACCTCGTGGTGGAGGACGTCGAGCCCGACGCGCACCCCACGGTGCAGCTCTGCGCCACCGCCCCGCGTCGGATCTACCACGCGCTCGAGGCCTTCGACGGCCAAGGGGCCTACGCGGTGGTGCTCTTCAAGAGCGACCGCGCGGGCCTCGAAATCGTGTCGCGCGCGATGGGCGGCCACCCCGGCGCGTCCACCGGCGCCGCCGGGGGTGACGCGGCGCTCGAGCGCCGGGTGACGACCTTCCGCGACGGCATCGCGAGGCGGGGCTTCCAGGGCTACGGCGACCCGCGCCCGGTCGAGCTGGAGGGCGCTGGGGGTGTGCTGCTGCCGCTGCAGGTGAGCCCTGACCGCTGCTTCACCGTGGCCGCCTTCGCCGACGACGAGGCCTCCACGCTCTCGCTGCGCGTGCTCGACGGCGACCTCGACGAGGTCGCGAGCGACCTGCAGGGCGGCCGGGACGCGGCGCTCCAGTTCTGCCCCGGCGCGGAGGGTCCGCTGTCGGTGCGGGTCGAGCGGCGGTCGGGCCGGGGGGCGGTGGTGCTGCACGCCTTCAGCGCGGACGCGGCGAGCGTCGGCGGGGAAGGGGCGCTCTGGCTGGGCGTGCGCCGGGGCGTCGGCGACCAGCAGACCGTCCGGGAGATGAGCGCCGCCGTGGACGCCCGGCTGGTCGCCGCGCAGGTGGTCTCGCCTCAGGCCGGCGCCGCCGTGGCGCCCATTCCCCTGCTGCCGGGGGAGGTGCGCTCCCAGGCCGTCGCGGTGCCCGCGGGGCACTGCGTGATGGCGATCGCGGGAGGAGCGCCGAGGGTGGGCCGGGTGCGCCTCGAGGCCGTCGAGCAGTCGCCGCCCAGGGTCACCGACGGTCTCCAGCGAGGGACCATCGCCGCGGTGGCCCGCTGCGCTCCGGCGTCGGCGATGGCCACCTCGCTCCGGGTGATCGCCGAGCGCGGGGCCGGGGCGGTCGAGCTGCGCACGTCGACCTTCGCGGCGCCCGCCTGGTCTCGCCCGACGGCGCTCGCGTCGACCGCCTCCGCGCTCACGATGATCGGCCTCGCGGACGCCGGGCTGCGCCTCGCGGAGCCGCCTCGCGCGGTCTCCTGGTCGACGGGCGGACTCGCGACGCTCTCCGTCGATCGCGCGGCGGGGCGCTGCGCTCGCGTCGGCGTGGCGGCGGGCGGCGACGAGGCGATCACGCTCACCCTCCGCGACGGCAGCGGGGCGGTGGTGGCGGTCGAGGAGGGCGTCGGCACCGCGGCGGTTCGTCGCTGCGGCGCGGCCGCCGAGCGGCTTGGCGTCGAGGCGCGCCGGGCCACGCCGGGCGGAGCAGCGTCGGAGGCGCTGTGGCTACGTTGGGAGTCCGATGGCGGTGCGCCTGGCGCGCCGCGCTGACGCGATCGTCTGGGCGTCGCTCGCGCTGGCCCTCGGGTGCGCGGCGGCGCCGCCCTCCATGGGGCTGCGTCCCATGGCGCTCCCCGCGGCGACGTCGACCGCGGTCTTCGTGGCGAGGGCGCTCGACGAGGGCCTCGGTCCGGTGATCCAGCTTCTGTCCGAGGGCGGTCGGGAGGGCTACCGATCGCTCCGGCTGGGCGAGGCGCAGATGGACGGCTGGCTCGGCGCGGCCGCCATCGCCCGTGGGCGCACGACCTTCGTCGGGATGGTCCCCGGGCCCGGCGATCGGCGGTGGTTCGCGTGGCGCCGATGGCAGGGCAGCGCGCTCGGCGGGTGGTGCGCTCGCGGGGTGAGGGTGCTCGAGCCCGGCGGCCCCGAAGGCTTCGTCCGCCGCACGGTGGTGGTCGAGCGGGTGCTGGTGGTCGGCGCCCGCGGGGGGCAGCGGTGGGCTGCGTGGCTGGAGGGCGTGGTGCTCTCCCGGGTGGGTCTTCGCATCGCGCCGTGGGTCCCTCACACGCAGGCGGTCGAGGCCCCGCGGCGCTCGCACCCGGACGTCGAGCTCTGGGACTGCGACCTGGCCCGCCCGCGGGCTACTTCAGCTCGGCCGCCTGGCGGATGAAATCGTCGATGGCGATGGAGGGGTCGCTCGGCGCGTCGCTGTCGGCCACGGGGTGCATCGTCGAGCGGCGAGAGCGCCCCATGGGCCCCGGGCTCGTCTCCCGGGTGAGCAGCGCGAGGACGTGCAGCCGCACCTCGTGACCCTCTCGCAGCGCCCGGCTCCGACGGCCGTCGGACATGCCGAGGGCGAGCGCGCGGAGCAGCGCCCGGGCCTGCGTGGCGTCCTCGCACATCGCCTGGGTGAGCGAGGCCGCGGCGCGCGGGTCCATGGAGCGGGCGCCCGCGAGGTATCCGAGGAGGTATTCCGAGTGGAGGCTCAGGGGCACGTCGCGACCTTCTCCCATTCCGGTGAAACGCTCGGTGATCTCTGTCGGTGCGAGGAGCGGGACTTGAACCCGCACGTCGTAAGACACCGGATCCTAAGTCCGGCGCGTCTGCCAGTTCCGCCATCCTCGCGGCGATCGATGGGGCGCGCAGCCTACCACGGACCCGCGGCGCGCTGTCGCTCCGGAGTGCTTCGTGACGTCCCCGCGCTGGCGGGATTCTGGTAATACGGGCGCCCCATGTCGGCGGAGACGGAAGAAGAAGGGCTGATGAATCCACCCGAGTCTGCAGCGGAGCAGGAGGGTCCGGTGACGGAAGCCACCGCGGTCCCGTCTGAGCCCGCGCCGGTCGCGGCCCCGCCGACGACGCCCCGCAAGCCGCAGGCGATCGACTGGGCGCTCACCGTCGCAGGGCTCGCGGGCCTCGCGGTGCTCATGACCCGGCACGGTCACCTGAGGGTGGGCGTCCCGCTGGGGATGCTCCTCGCGGCCGTGGCCGTGCTCGGGCTGCTCGGGCTGCTCGGCGACTCGCCGCTGCGGCTCCGCGGCGACGAGCGCGCGAGCGCCGACGAGACCCAGCGCGGCCCGTGGTGGAAGCGCGAAGGCCTCTGGGTGCTGATCTTCAGCGGCGCGCTCTACCTCCCGATGGCGGGCGCGTACGGCCTCTGGGACCCGTGGGAGACCCACTACTCCGAGGTGGCCCGGGAGATCCTCTCCCGCGACGACTGGATCACCACCTGGTGGGGCCAGGAGGGATGGTTCATGTCCAAGCCGGTGCTCATCTTCTGGATGAGCGCCCTCGGCATGGGCGTGGGCTCGCTCTTCGGCCTGCGCACGGCGCCCGACGGCGGGCCGCAGTTCCAGGAGTGGTGCATCCGGGTGCCCATCTCCCTGCTCGCGATGCTGGCGCTCTGGGCCCTCTACCGCGCGGTGGCGAGCGCCTTCGGACGTCGCGCCGGGATGCTCGTGGCCTTCGTCCTCGCCACGATGCCCCACTGGTTCTTCATCGCCCACCAGGCGATGACCGACATGCCCTTCGTCGGTCCGCTGGTGCTCGCCGTGTCGATGCTGATGCTGGCGATCACCTCCGGCGACAAGATGGCCGCGCCCTACCGGGTCACCGTCTTCGGTCACAGCTTCCGCTGGTCGCTCTGGCACACGGCCATCGGGCTCTTCCTCCTGCTCTCGGTGCCGCAGGTCATGTACCTGCTCACCCGCACGATGGTGATGTCCTGCCCGGAGGACGCCCGCATGTCGCAGTGCGACGAGATGCTGCGGATGAACCGCATCGGCGGCCGGCAGTTCCCGGTGGAGACCTATTTCTACGGCTCCGCGGGCAACAGCGCCGACACGCTGGAGCACAGCGTCCCGGGCTCGCCCAGGTGGGAGCGCCTGCTCAACGTCATCCCCTTCTTCCCCTCGGTGGTGCAGGGCCTCGTCTGGATCGTCCTCGGCGCCCTCTCGCTCACGGTGCTCCGCCGCGAGCGCCGCGCGAAGGACCTCTACTTCGTACTCTTCTACGTCTGGTGCGCGGTCAGCACGATGGGCAAGGGCCCCGCCGGGCTCGTGATCCCCGCGGCCATCGCGGGCGCCTACCTGGTCACCTCGCGCGACTGGTCGCTGCTCCGCCGCGCGCGGCCCTTCACCGGGCTGCTGGTCTTCCTGGTGGTCGCGATGCCCTGGTACGTCGCCATCCTGGGGCGGCTCGGCAACGAGTTCTTCGACCGCTTCGTGGTGCACGACATCATCAACCGCACCATCGTCGGCGTGCACGGCGACACCGGCTCGGTGCGCTACTTCATCTGGCAGCTCGGGTACGCGATGTTCCCCTGGTCGGGCCTCGTGCCCGTGGCCCTCGTGGGCTGGCGCCAGATCGTCCCCCCGGAGTCGACGGCGGCGCAGCGCGCGGTGGCCCGCATCGGCGTGCTCTGGTTCGTGCTCTCGTTCGTGCTCTTCAGCGCGATGGTCACGAAGTTCCATCACTACATCTTCCCGGCGGTGCCCGGCGCGGCGGTGCTGGTGGGCCTCCTCGTCGACCGCCTCCTGGGCACCTCGTCGCTCTCCCGCTCGAAGAACCCCGTCGGGTCCATCGCGGCGCTGGGCGTCGGCGTGACCTCGCTGGTCGTGGGCATCGCCTCCTTCGTGGGATCAGCCCGGGGCATCGTGCCCCGCTCCGCCGAGGGGACTCCCCTGCCGGGCTCGCCCGCCTTCGGCGGCGTGCTCGTCGCGCTCGGCGCGGCGGCGCTCATCGCCTCGTGGTGGTTCGCTCGCGGCGAGGAGGCCGAGGAGTCGAAGGGCGAGGGCGTGCTGTCGGCGCTGCAGTCCGACGACACCCCCGAGCGGGCTGAGCGCGCACGGGCGCTCGGCAACGACGTCAACGCGTACCGGGCGATCAGCCTCGGGGCGATGTCCGTCGCGGCCGCCGCGGTGCTGGCCTTCGTGGCGCGCGACCTCTCGTACGACGGCACCACGCGCCCGCCGGGCTACCAGCGGCTGCTGCAGCTCTTCACGTACCAGTACGAGCGCATGTGGCCGTCGCGGTCGTTCAACTACCACGCGATCCTCGTGGGCTTCGGCGTGGTGGCGGTGCTCGCCTGCGCGGGCCTCGTGGTGCACCGGATGCGTCCGATGGCGGCGCGGGCGATGGTCGCGGTGGCCTTCGTCTTCGCGGCCTGGGGCCTGGACTTCTACATGGTGGACGTCTCCCGGCACTGGTCGCAGCGCTCGCTCTTCGAGCGCTACTACGCGATGCGCCGCCCGCGCTCGATGGAGGGCCGCGAGGGCGAGGACGCCCGCTACACCCACGACCCCGTCGGGGCCTACCAGATGAACTGGAAGGGCGAGAACTTCTACACCGGCGGCCGCTGCGCGATGCTCGACTGCGGCGACCTGCCGTTCTGCTCGAACCACATCCGGCAGTGGCTGGAGCGGCACCGCGGGCAGCGGGTCTTCTTCGTCACCGAGCGCTCCCACGGCTCCAACGTCGTGTCGCAGGTGACCAGCGGCGGCGGCACCGCCCGCGAGGTCACCGACGAGTGGGACCAGAACAAGTTCGTGCTGGTCGAGGCGACCGCGGGCGCTGGCCGTCCCGGCACCACGACCCCGGCGCAGTGAGCCGCGACGATGGCCTATCGCGAAGCGGAACAAGACCCCTCCCACGTGCCGCCGCCCCGTCGCGGCCGTGACCTCGCGCTGACGATCGCGCCGCTGCTGCTGCTGGCGGGCCTGATGCGCTGGCCGGGGCATTTCCCCGCCGGGGCGTGGATCGGCCTCGCGCTGGTCCTCGCGGCGGCCTTCGGCATCCTCGGGCTGCTCGGAGACTCGCCGCTCGATCTGCGCGGCGACGAGGGCGGAGGGGAGGCGTCGGACGCTCGACCCTGGTGGCGCCGAGAGGGAGCCATCGTCGTGCTGGTGGCCGGCGCGCTCTACCTCCCGATGGCGGGCGCCTTCGGCCTCTGGGACCCGTGGGAGACCCACTACTCCGAGGTGGCCCGGGAGATCCTCTCCCGCGACGACTGGATCACCACCTGGTGGGCCCAGGAGGGATGGTTCATGTCCAAGCCGGTGCTCATCTTCTGGATGAGCGCCCTCGGCATGTCCTTCGGCGTCCCCTTCGGCGTGCGCTACGCCGCCGACGCCGGGCCCAACGTGCAGGAGTGGTTCATCCGCCTGCCCATCTGCGCCCTCGCCATCGCCGCGCTCTGGGCCCTCTCCCGCGCGGTCTCCCGCGCCTGGGGGCCCCGCGCCGGGATGTGCGTCGGGCTCGTCCTCGCGACGATGCCGCAGTGGTTCTTCCTCGCCCACCAGGCGATGACCGACATGCCCTTCGTGGCCTCGCTCACCCTCGCGCTGAGCATGTTCATGCTCGCGGTGGTGAGCGATCCGGCCCTCCTCACGAAGCCTCGCTCGCTGCGCCTCGGGCCCGTCACGCTCCGCTACTCGCTCTGGCACCTGACCATCGGCGCGGTGCTGCTTCTGGTGCTCCCGCAGGTGGTCTACCTGCTCACCCGCTCTCTCTCCCTCGGCTGCGCGGCGGACGCCAACGTCCAGCAGTGCACCCGGATGATGCAGGCCAACCGGCTCGGTCCCATCCAGGTCCCCTTCGAGACTTTCTACTCGGGCTCCGCGGGCAACTCCGGCGTCGACGGCGCGCCCAACGTCCCGGGCTCGCCGGTGTGGGAGCGCGTCGCCAGCGCGGTGCCCTTCCTGCCGTCGGCGCTCCAGGGCCTCGTCTGGTCGGCGCTCCTCGTCTGGGCGCTGCGCGACCTGCGGCACGAGCGCTCGGTGCGCGGCCTCTACTTCGCGCTCTTCTACGTCTGGTGCGCCGTCGCGACCATGGGCAAGGGGCCCGCCGGGCTCGCGATCCCCGGCGCCGTGGCGCTGCTCCACTACGTGGCGTCGACGCGGTGGCGTGAGCTGAAGGAGATCCGCCTCGGCCTCGGGGTGCTGCTGTTCCTGCTCGTGGGGATGCCCTGGTACGTGGCGATCACCGCGCGGCTCGGCAACGAGTTCATCCAGCGCTTCATCGTGCACGACATCATCAACCGCACGATGGTCGGCGTGCACGGCGACACCGGCACGGTGCGCTACTTCCTCTGGCAGCTCGGCTACGCGATGTTCCCGTGGTCGGGGCTCGTCCCGGTGGCCCTGATGGCGGGGCGGGTGGTGGTCCCTGACGACGCCACGCAGCCGCAGCGCGACATCGCCCGTATCGGGCTGCTCTGGTTCTCCGTGGCCTTCGCCCTCTTCAGCGCGATGATCACGAAGTTCCATCACTACATCTTCCCGGCGCTCCCGGGCGCGGCGGTGATGGTCGGGCTGCTGGTCGACCGGATGCTCCCGAAGGCCTCCGACGACGCCCCGCCCCGCTGGGACCTCTGGTTCTCCCGCGCCCTCGGCGTGCTGCTGCTGGTGCTCGGCGTGGCCCGCTGCGTGGGCACCTGGAGCGGCCGCCTCGACGGCCGGGGAAACCCCTTTCCCCCCAACACCCCGCTGGGCGTCGCGCTCATCGTCTTCGGCGTCGCGGCGCTCGCCCTCTCCTGGTGGCGCGAGGCCCGGCCGACGGAGCCACCGTCCCGCTGGGAGTCGATGCTCGGGGGCCTCGGGGTCGTCGCCGCGTGCGTCACCGGCCTCGTGGGGCGCGACCTCGCCACCCGCCGCAGCGCGCCTCCGGGCAGCGAGCGGCTGATCCACCTCTTCGTCTACAACTACGACCGGCAGTGGCCCCAGCGCTTCCTCGACTTCTCGCCGATGCTGCTGGGCTTCGCGGTGGTGGCCGTCGCGCTGCTCGCCCTGCTGGGCGTGGCGCGCATCCGCGGGGCGATGGTGGGCGCGCTGCTCTGCCTCGCGGTGCTCTTCTCGGGCTGGGCGCTCGACGTCTACATGATCGCCCTCACGCCGCACTGGTCGCAGCGCGGGCTCTTCGAGCGCTACTACGCGAGGCGCCGCCCGAGGCCGTCGCCCAACCCCGATCCGCGCTTCGCCTTCGACCCCATCATCGCCCACCAGATGAACTGGAAGGGCGAGAACTTCTACACGGGCAACCGCGTGGTCGCCGAGGAGTGCGGACTCAAGTACTGCATCGGCTCGACCAGCGAGTGGATCCGGGAGCATCCCAACCAGCGAGCCTTCTTCATCACGGAGCACTCCCGGGTGCAGGGGCTTCTCTCGCAGATCCGCCAGGGCGGCGGCCGCGCGGAGACCATCAGCACCGAGGCCGACGACAACAAGTTCGTCCTCGTCGAAGCGACCCTCGGGGCCGGCACCCCGAGGCCCTGATCGATGCGAGAGCAGCTCGACGCGACCCTCGCTCGGGTGCGGACGGCGCTCGCGCGCTCCCCCAGCCTCGACGGTGAGTCCGAGGAGCGCGTGGCGACGCTCGGCGACGAGCTGCGCCCCTTCATCGAGGCCGCGCTGCTCTGCGCGGGCCTCCCCTCCTCGGACGTGCGCTGGAGCGAGGCGCGCTCGCTGGCGCTGCTCTTCGCGTACCGCCTCGGCGACCAGGGCTACGCGCCCGGGGTGGTGTCCGGGGCGATGCTCTCCTGGCGAGACGCCGTCGGCGACGCGGCGGCGACGGTGCTCGACGGGCTCTGGGCGCTGCTCCTCGACGGCTACGCGAGAGGCCGTGAGGACCGCGCTCGGGCCGCGCTGCTCGAGACCGTCTCGGCGGCGGCGGCGGTGCTGGAGGTCGCGCCGAAGCGCTGGCTGGTGTCGGGCGTCGGAGCGCTCGACATCGAAGGGGCGCGCGAGGTGTCGGCGAGGGCGGCGTCGAGGCTGCTTCGGGGCGACGCCGAGGCGGTGCTGCTGGACCTCGCGACGGGCCCGGCGGCGGAGGCCTCGGCGCTGCTGGAGCTCGTCGGCCTGGAGCGGGACGCGAGCTCCCTGGGGGTGCGCTTCCTCGTGGCGCTCTCCGACGAGTCGCGCGAGGCGCTGGCGGCGGGGGGCTGGTCCGCGGCGGCTTCGACCGAGGTGTCGGCGAGCACCGCGGAGTCGATGCGCTCGCTGCTCTGGGCGGGCGACCGGGTGCGCTCGGCGCTGGGCTGGGTCGTGCAGCGCGCGGGCTGGTAGAGGGCGCTCAGGGAGGGCCGCTCTCGATGGCCTCGCGCCAGAGCCCTCGGAGGCTCGCCCGCTCGATGAGCCCGTCGGCGTCGACGGTGTAGAGCGCGTCGCCGTCGAGGGCCCAGGCCACCGCCCGGTGGGCGCACGCGGCGGGGATGGGGAAGAGGGTGCCGGTGGACGAGACGGCCACGAGAAGCGGCTCTCCGTCGCGGCCGCACTCGACCGCACCCGACGGCACCGCGCTGGTGGCGATCAGCGCGCCGCCCTCCACCGCCGCTCCGAAGACGGCCCCGCGCACCGTCCCCAGCGGGGCGCCGTGGCCCCCGCGGTCGAAGCGGATCACCTGCCGACCGAGGCTCGCGAGCAGCGCGTCGCCGCCGTCCCAGCGCAGCCAGTCGGAGGAGGGCTGAGGCTGGCGGAGCGTCGCGGCGCCCTCCGCCGGACGACCCGGGGAGATGGTCACGAACTGGTCGCCCGCGTCGTCCGAGCGCCAGAGCGCGCCGGAGTTGTCGAGCGCGTAGGCGGTGCGCCCGGAGGCCGCGGCGAGCGAGACCACGCCCCACGCCTCGCCTCGCCCCTGAGGGGCTCCGAGCGTGGGTCGCCAGTGGGCTCCCTGGTCGTCGGAGACGAGCACATCCCCCGCGACGAGGATCCATCGGTCGCCGATCGCGTGGAGCGAGACGCCGCTCTCGAAGACCCTCGCGCCCGCGGGGAGCTCGATGCGGTGCAGCCCCGCGTCGACCACCCAGAGCGCGCCCGTGGGGAGCGCCCCGGCAGCGATCGGGGGCTCGGCGGTGATCACCGCGACGACCCCGCCGGGCAGCACCGAGAGGCTCCTCGCGCCGCCCGCCTCGGTCGGGATCACCGTGCTGGCCCACGTCTCCCCGCCGTCGCGGCTCACCGAGAGGCGGTAAGGGCCGGTCAGCGCCGCGATCACCGGACCCGACGCCGCCAACCTGATCGGGCGCCCTCCTCCGAGCGGGGTGCGCAGCAGCACCGTCGGGGCCTCGCCCGCTCGCACCCGCCAGAGCTCGCGTCCGTCGGAGACCACGATCGACCCATCGGGCGCCGCGTCGAAGGCCGTGGCGACGCGCTCCTCGGGGAGCGTCGGCAGCGGTCGCCAGCCCGAGAGCCGGTGCAGGGAGAGCATCCCCTCGGAGAGGCCGATCGCCGAGTCGGGCGCGGAGCCCACCAGCAGCCGGGGGCGGTCTCGCGCGAAGTGAGGTCCCGTCGAGGGGGCGACGCGACCGTCGCCGTGGGCGTTGATCTCGAAGCCTCCGAGCGCGTCGAGGCCGAGGACGCCGCCCTCCTCGCGGGGGAGGAGAGCGACCGGCGCCGCGCGGTCTCCGGGCGCCTGGGAGAGCGTCCATCGGGTCTCCCCCTCCGGGAGCGAGAAGACGTCGTAGCCGTGGCGGTTGAAGGGAGTGCGGGAGTTGGGGCTCCCCAGCAGGGCGGCGGCGTAGAGGGTCGCCCCGCTCGCGGCCATGGCGACCACCTCGGGGAGCGGCGGAATACGTTGCCAGGTATGGGCCCCGTCTCGGGAGCGGGCGATGGGCCCGGCGCTCGACCACACCAGGGAGTCGGCACCGGACTGCGCCGAGCGGAGCTGACCCGGAGGGGCGTTCCTCGCGACCAGCGGGGGGAGGGCCTCGCGAGCGCACTCCGTCGCGCCCGCTCCTCCGCGAAACACCGAAGGCGCGAAGGCCTCCCCGGCCAGCGTCCACCAGCCCGAACCCGAGGCGTGTAGCCCTCCCACGACCAGGTCCGGGTCGATCGCGCAGGAGGGCGTCACCTCCGCCCTCGCGCTCACCCGAAACACCCCGCTCCCGCTCAGGATCATCATGCTCCCGTCCGAGAGCGCGGCCACGTCGTCGATGCGCGGCGGCCGGTCGCGCGGCGCGACGACGCTCCATCCTGCGCGGGCGGGTTCAGCGCGCTCTACCGTCGCCGTGGGGGCGACCGCGGGCGTCGCCCGGCTCCTCGCTCCGGAGCAGCCCAGGCAGAGCGCGAGGGCGGCGAGGAGCGACCTCACGGGCGTCGCGCCTCCAGGGTGCAGCGGGCGATCAGCCGCTCTCTCCACGGGTCGAGCCAGCTGGTGCGGCTGCGACCGACGATCGCCGGGCGCACCGTGGCGAGGCCCCGCAGCGGGGGAGGGCAACTCGGGGCGCGGGCGAGCACCACCGCCGCGAGCGCCGAGGGGGAGGTGACCACGCCGTCGCTGGTGAAGAAGTCCTCGCCTGCGACCACGACCCGACGCACCACGACCCTCGCCACGGCCTCGCTCTCCAGCGGGACACCCAGCATCACGGTGCGGGCGGCCAGAGGGTCCGTCGCGCTCTCCAGCACCGCCGCGCAGCCGTCGCCGGCGCAGGGGCGGGCGAGCTCGATGGCCGAGTGCCAGCGGTCGATCTCCCTGGGCGACACGCTGACGATCCCCCAGGGGAGCAGCCTCGACCGGAGGAGTTCCAGCCCTCCCAGTGCCTCTCCTCGGGAGCGCGCGTCGAGCGGCGCGGTGAGCCCGACGACCCTCACGGCCTCGGCGAGGGTGATCGGGTCGACCGCCGGGGAGGCGAGGGCCGCGAGGGCGTCGCGGAAGAGCGTCGGGTCTCCGAGCGATCGCCGCAGGGGCCAGAGCCGCACGGCCTCGCTCCCGATCGCCCGAAGGAAGGAGAGCACCGCGGGCCGTCTCGCCGCGGCGGTGTCGGGCCACCAGGGGGACTGGCGCTCGAGGGCGATGACAAGCTCTCGCCGCGAGGAGGTGTCGGCGGCGCGGTAGTGCTCCGACCACCCGGAGAGGCGGGTGAGCACCCTCGGGTCGACCGGCCCGGACGCCGTGAGCAGGGCGGCCGCGATGGGGGCCCAGCGCTCCCGGAGGGCGCCGTTGGGGGCGTTGCGGGCGTCGAGCACCGCGGACTGAAGCCAGCGCCTCCCCGCGGGGTGCTCCACCGCGAGCCGGATGCACGCCGGGAGGTTGTCCCTCGGGGCCTGAGGCACGATGGCGCTGATGGCCCCGTCGAGGAAGGCGCGCCGCCCGACCGGAGGGAGCAGCAGGGCGGTGTGGCAGATGCCGTCGCGCCCGAAGGCGGGATCGGCGTCGCGAAGCAGCGGGGCGAGGGGGGCCGCGCGCTCCGGGCGGTAGAGGGCGAGCACCCGGAGCAGGGCAGGGTGCTCGCTGGTGGAGAGCTCGGCGAGCAGCGTCGGGTCGTCGTGCCAGCGCAGCCACGAGCGGGCGAGGGCGAAGCGCATCCCTGGGATGGCGTCGAGGAAGGGGCGGAGCCCGTCGCCCGCGGTGGCCTGCATCAGCTCGACGGCGTGGTTGCGGAGGGGGCGGTGCCGTCGCCAGGTGTCGGCGAGCATCGGCGCCAGGGTCTCGGCGAGCGCCCTCATGGCCGGGGCATCCTCGCGGAAATCGCTGCGGCTCAGGGTCTCTGCGTAGCTGGCCCTCGCCTCCGCGAGGGCGAGGGTCGCCGCGGGAAGGTCGCGCTCCGGCGGCTCGGCCGCCTCCGGGGAGGCCGCGAGAAGCTGCGCAAGCACCAGCACGGCGAGACCTGACACCCCGCAAGTTTACGCGCGGCCGCGCCCCGCGGTAACGAACACCCATCATGAGCGTGATCGTGCAGAAGTACGGTGGTTCGTCGGTGGCCGACCTCACGCGCATCGGGCGCGTGGCCGACCGGGTGGTCGCCGCGCGCGCCGACGGGCACCAGGTGGTGGTGGTGGTGAGCGCCATGGGCAAGACCACCGATCAGCTCCTTGCGATGGCGCGCGACGTGAGCGCGACGCCGCCCAGGCGAGAGCTCGACATGCTGCTCTCGGTGGGCGAGCGCACCACCATGGCGCTGCTGGCGATCGCCCTTCACCACCGCGGCGAGGACGCCATCTCCTTCACCGGCTCTCAGAGCGGGATCCTCACCAACGACCGTCACTTCGACGCGCGCATCATCGAGGTGCGTCCCTACCGCATCGAGGACGAGCTCGCCCGCGGCCGGGTGGTCATCGTCGCGGGTTACCAGGGGATGTCGTACCGCCGGGAGATCACCACCCTCGGCCGGGGAGGCAGCGACACCACCGCCGTCGCGCTCGCCGCGGCGCTGCGCGCCGACCGCTGCGAGATCTACTCCGACGTCGACGGGGTCTACACCGCCGACCCGAGGGTGGTCCCCGGGGCGAGGCACCTCCCGGCGCTGGGGTATGCGGAGCTCCAGGAGATGGCGGAGTCCGGGGCGAAGGTGCTCAACGCCGAGGCCGTGGCCTTCGCCAAGAGGGAGCGCATCCGGATCCACGCGCGGCGCACCGACGACGCCCACGGCTCCGGGGCGAGGGAGACGGTGGTGAGCGACGAGGTCGAGCCCTCCCCCCGGAGGGTGCGCGCCGTGGTGGGCGACGCCCAGGTGGCCTGGCTCCGCGGCCCGGCCGACCTGCCTGGCGCCCTCGACGAGCTGCTGACGCTCGCGCATCGGGAGGGCGTTCCCCTGCGCTCCGTCGAGTGGACCGCCGCGGGGCTCTCCGCGTGGGTGTCGCTGCCGAGGGTTCCGGACTGGGAGCGCGGGGCTTCGGCGCTCTCCTCGGCGGGCGTGACGGTGGTCGATCCTCGCTCGGTCGACGCGGTCTCCTGGGTCTCGGTGGTGGGTGACGGGCTCACCGAGGAGGCCTCGGTGCTGCGCGACGTGCTCTCCGTCGCCCGCGCGGAGGGCTGCGCGCCGAGGTCGGTGTCGAGCTCTCCGCTGCGCATCACGCTGGCGGTGGCGCGCGACTCCGCCGACGCCCTGACGCGCGCCCTGCACCAGCGGTTCTGCGAGGACTGACCGGTGCTACCCTCGCGGGCCATGCGAAGCGGCTGGTGGAGAGCGGCGGTGCTGGCGGGCGTGAGCGCGGTGTCGACCGCGTGGGCGCAGTCCCCCGGCTACCTGGAGATCACGGTGACGGCGCTCGGCGCGGGGGCGGCGGCGCTGGGGGCCTCCGGGGACTCCCGGCTGCCCGTGCGCCCCAGCGATTTCAGCGACCGCCTGGGGACGCTGAGTCTCCACGCGCGGGGCGCGAGGGGGAGCGTGAGGGACGTGGTGCTGGAGGTCCCGGCGTCGCCGGTGGGGCAGCGCACGGCGACGGGCGACGGGGCGGTGATGCGCTTCGGCTTCGCGTCGGGCCAGACCATGGAGCCTCGACCCGGCGAGGGGTGGATCACCCTCACCAGCTGGGACGGCGGCCGCGCTCAGGGAGAGTACGAGGCGACGCTGGTGCAGGGGCGCATGACGCTTCACCTCAACGGCCGCTTCGACGCGAGCACCGGGGGGCCTCGCTGATGGCCGGGACGGTGCTGGTCGTCGACGACGAGAAGAACATCCGTCGCACGCTGAGGATGGTGCTGGAGGGCGACCACCTGGAGGTGCGCGACGTCGAGCGCGCGGAGGAGGCGCTTCAGGTGCTGACCGACGAGCCCATCGACCTGGTGATCACGGACATCCGGCTGCCAGGCATGTCGGGCATCGAGCTGCTGGAGCGCATCCGCAAGATGGCGAGCTGGACGAACATCCCGGTGGTGGTGATCTCCGGTCACGCGACGGTGGGCGTGGCGGTGGACGCCATCAAGCTCGGGGCGACGGACTTCTTCGAGAAGCCGCTCGACCGCGACCGGGTGCTGGTGAGCGTTCGCAACGCGCTGCGGGCGTCGAGGCTGGAGCGCGAGGTGGTGGCGCTGCGCTCGGCGGCCGGGGCGCGCGAGGAGATGGTGGGCGAGAGCGCCGTGATGCGGCGGTTGTACTCGGAGGTGGAGAAGGTCGCGCCGACGCGGGGGAGGGTGCTCATCACCGGCGAGAGCGGGACGGGCAAGGAGCTCATCGCGAGGGCGATCCACCGGATGTCGCCGAGGCACGCGGGTCCCTTCGTGAAGGTGAACTGCGCGGCCATCCCGGCGGAGCTGGTGGAGAGCGAGCTCTTCGGCCACGAGAAGGGGGCGTTCACCGGCGCGGTGGCGCGCAAGCGCGGTCACTTCGAGGCGGCGCACGGGGGGACGCTCTTCCTCGACGAGATCGGCGACATGCCCATGGCCGCGCAGGCAAAGGTGCTGCGGGCGCTACAGAGCGGCGAGGTGAGCCGCGTCGGCAGCGACCAGGTGTTCACCGTGGACGTGAGGGTGCTGGCGGCGACGCACCGGGACCTGGAGCGCGAGGCCCGCGAGGGGCGCTTTCGCGAGGACCTCTATTTCCGGCTCAACGTGGTTCCCGTGCGGTCGCCCGCGCTGAGGGAGCACCCGGAGGACATCCCGATGCTGGTGGGGTCGTTCTTGAGGGAGTTCTGCCGGGAGAACGGGATGAAGCCCAAGCCCATCGTCCCGGCGGTGCTCGACGCGCTTCGGGGTCGGGGGTTTCCCGGCAACGTGCGAGAGCTCAAGAACCTCGTCGAGCGGCTGGTGATCCTGTCGGGCGACGAGATCACCCTCGACGACCTGCCCGAGGAGTCGAGGCTCTCCCGCGAGGCGAGGGAGCGCTCTCCCATCGCGGCGCCTGAGCCGGTGAGCGCGGGGCGGGGCGAGGACGACGACGACGACGACGCGGGCCCTCCGAGGGCGCCTGGGGAGCGCCCCACGCTGAGGCAGCACCGCGACGACGCCGAGCGCGCGTACATCCTCGACACCCTCAAGGAGGTCGACTGGAACATCTCCCGCGCCGCCTCGCTGCTCGGCCTGGAGCGCACCAACCTCCACAAGAAGATCCGTGCCCTGGGGGTCAAGCGCGAGGGCTGAGCACTTGCGCGCTTTCGGGTGACGCACTACTCGCTCGGTTGCCATGCAACCCCGCGCCGCCCTCCTCGCTTTTACGATCCTGGTAAACCTCTCGGTGGGCTGCAACCGCGCCCCGGACGAGCCCGGCGCGCGCACCGCGACCACCACGCTGCCTGCTCAGCCGTCCACGCCCTCCGCCGCTGCTCCCTCCGCCAACGCGGGCCCGGCCACCATCGGGGCGTCCCACGTGCTGGTGATGCACCGCGGCTCCGAGCGCGTTCCGCCGACCGTCACGCGCACCCGCGAGGAGGCCCGCACTCGCGTCGAGGAGGTGCTCCGCCGGGCGAGGGCGGGGCAGGACTTCGCGGCGCTGGCGAGGGAGTTCAGCGACGAGCCGGGCGCGGCCTCGAGCGCGGGGAGCCTGGGCACCTTCGCTCGCGGGGCGATGGTGCCTCCCTTCGAGCAGGCGGCCTTCGCGCTGGGCGTCGGTCAGATCAGCGACATCGTGGAGACGCCTTTCGGGTTCCACGTCATCAAGCGCACCCAGTAGGGCTCTCCCCCGCTCACTCCCGCAGCGCTTCCCCCTCCGCCCCGGCGGGCTCGACGCCGCTTCGCGCGAATTCCCCACCGCCCGGGGCCGACCGATCGGATAGCGTCGTCCGCGATGAACCGCGAGAACGAGCTCAACGCCCGCACCGTGCTCCTCGGCTGCCTGCTGTGCGCGGTGGCCGCCGCCGCCACGCCCTACGTCACGCTCAAGCTGGGGCAGAGCGTCGACCTCACCATGGGCGGGATGTTCCTCGCCGCGTTCGCCCTCGGGAAGCAGGTGAAGGGGCGCGCGCTCGCGGTGCAGCTCAACCTCATCCAGTCGATGATCGGGATGGTCTCGGGGATCGCCTTCATGGTCGTGATCCTCGCGGCCTTCTTCTACATCAAGGCGCTCACGGGCCGGGACATCGGCTTCCACCCCACGTCGTGGCAGATGTTCGCCTGGCTGGTCGTCTCGGCCAACCTCGGGGTGTTCATGGGCATCCTCCCGCGCAGCGCGATCCTCAAGGACCGCAAGCTGCCGTGGCCGACCTCCCTGGCGACGCTCTCCATCGCGCAGACGCTGACCGACCCGGGCGCCACCGAGAGCACCAAGGCCCGCCGCGACGTGCTCACCACCACCACCGGGGTCGCGGGCTTCCTCACCTTCCTGCGCGACGGCCTCGGGGTCATCCCCTCGATCGTGGGCAACCCCCTGCTCAACATGGCGCTGGGCCTCGAGCTCGCGGCGCTCGGCCTCGGGATGCTGGTGCCGCTCTCCGTCGGCCTCTCCGGGCTCGCGGGAACCTGGATCATCGCCACCTTCGGCGAGACCGCCGCCCGCTACTCCGCGCTCTCCGGCGTCCCCGAGGCGGAGCTCGGTCGCTGCCTCGCCACCCTCGACGGCCTCGCGGGCCTCTCGGGCGCGCCGCGCGACGCGTCGATGGCCTTCCTCACGGCCTCATGCGGCAAGGCCGCGGAGTTCTCGGGGGCGCACTCGCACTTCAAGTACGTGGTGCAGTGGATGATGTGGCCCGCCACCGCGATGATGATCGCCGCGGCCGTCACCAGCGTGCTGATCCCCGTGGTGCAGAGCGTGCTCTCGCGCGACGCCGCGCCCGAGGAGCACCCCTTCGTCTCGCAGGCCGACGAGACCATCCCCACCTGGTGGACCGCCACCGGCCTCGGCGTGAGCGTGACCCTCCTCGTGTGGCTCACCACCACGTGGTTCCACATGCCCGTGGCCGAGGTGCTGCTCGCCGTGGCGATCCAGCCGCTGCTCATCGTGGCGGGGCTCCGGGTGCTGGGCATCACCGGCTCCGGGCCCGTGTCGCTCATGGCCAACGCGACGCAGTTCCTCTTCGGGATGCTCTGGCCCGCGCAGATTCGCGCCAACCTGACCGCGGCCTACATCAGCGCGAGCCCGCAGGCCTCGTCCGAGAACGTGGTGCCTGCCTTCTGGGTCGCGCAGCGCCTCGGCGGCCGCTTCCGCACCCTCGTCATCGCCCAGCTCATCGTGATCCCCATCGGCGCGCTGCTCACGCCGATCGTGTTCAACGTGCTGCAGCACACCTACGGCATCGGGCTCAACCCGGGGCAGCTCTCGGCCCCGACGGGCCTCAAGATCGCCACGCTCGCCATCGCGATGGAGCGCGGCCTCGGCTACCTCCCTCACGGCGCGCTCACGGCCTCGAAGGTGGGCATCGTGCTCGGGGTGGTCTTCGAGCTCCTCCACGCGGTGCGCAGCAAGGACGGCCACGGGAGCCGCTTCTGGTTCGTGCCCATCCCCGCGGCCCTGGGCTTCGCGCTGATCCTGCCCCCATCGCTCAACATCGCCATCGCCATCGGCGCGGTGATCGCCGCGGTGTGGCGCAAGTTCGCCCCGGGCCCCGAGGGGAGCTACGAGAGCTACGCCGCGCCGCTCGCCTCCGGGCTGATCGCGGGCGAGGCCGTGATCGGGTCGATCCTGATGCCCGCGCTGGCGATGCTGCTGGAGCTCATCCGCCGCTGATCGATCGCCCGGCGTCGCGAGGCCCCGCCTCTGCCTCTTCTGGAACCACCCGGCCGGGTGTGATAGGCGATCGCCCGTGCCGAGGGACTACAAAGAGACGTGCCTGCTGCCCAAGACGGCCTTCCCGATGAAGGGAGACCTCTTCAAGCGTGAGCCCCAGTGGCTCGCCCGCTGGGAGTCCACGCGGCTCTACGAGCGCATCCTCGAGCGTCCGACGGAGCACCGCTTCGTCTTCCACGACGGGCCGCCCTACGCCAACGGGCACATGCACTACGGGCACATCCTCAACAACGCGTTGAAGGACTTCGTGACCCGCTCTCGCAACCTGATGGGCGAGCGCACCCGCTTCATCCCCGGCTGGGACTGCCACGGCCTCCCCATCGAGCTCAACGTCGACCGCGAGGTGAAGCGCAAGAAGGAGCAGGTCTCCCCCACGGAGATGCGCGTCCGCTGCCGCGACGAGGCCGCGAAGTGGGTCGACGTGCAGCGCACCGAGCGCAAGCGCCTCGGCGTGCTCGGCACCTGGGAGAAGCCCTACCTCACCATGAACCCCGGCTTCGAGGCGCAGGTCATCCGCGCCCTCAAGGCCTTCGTCGCCAACGAGATCGTCTACCGCGGCAAGAAGCCCGTGCAGTGGTGCTGGCACTGCCGCACGGCCCTCGCCGAGGCCGAGGTGGAGTACGCCGAGGCCCACGTCTCGCCCTCCATCTACGTCAAATTCGCGCTCGACTCCGCGGGCATCGAAGCCCTCCGCGCGAAGCTCCCCGAGGGCGTCACCCGCGTCTCCGCCGTCATCTGGACCACCACCCCGTGGACCATCCCGGCCAACCTCGCCGTCGCCGTCCACCCGGCGCTCGACTACGTCGTGCTCAAGGGCGCCGACGGCGAAGGGCTGCTGGTCGCCGCCTCGCTCGCCGAGTCCGTCGCGAAGTCCGCGGGCCTCACCGAGGTGGTCGTGGGCCCGGTCTTCAAGGGCGAACTGCTCGTCGGGCTCCAGGGTCGGCACCCCTTCGAGGCGCGCTGGTCGACGCTCTTCGGGGCCGACCACGTGGAGAGCGGCGCGGGCACCGGCCTCGTGCACACCGCCCCCGGTCACGGACGCGACGACTACAAGCTCGGCACCGCCCACGGCCTGGAGGCCTACGCCCCCGTCGGCGACGACGGCCGGTACACGGGCGAACTCGGCGACGGCGCCAAGGCCATGGGCCTCGAAGGGCAGTTCGTCTTCGACGCCAACCCCGTGGTCGAGCAGCACCTGCGCTCGGTGGGCGCGCTGCTCCATGAGCCCGGCCAGAAGATCACCCACAAGTACCCGATCTGCTGGCGCTGCAAGAGCCCGCTCATCACCCGCGCGACCACCCAGTGGTTCATCGCGATGGACGAGCCCATGAAGGCGCCCGGCTCCGATGGCCGCACGCTGCGTCAGCGGGCGCTGTCGGAGATCGACCGCCTCGCCGCCGACGGCGCCCGCGCCGAGGGAGAGGGCGTCGCGCGAGGCTGGGTCCCGTCCTGGGGCAGGGAGCGCATCCGGGGGATGATCGAAGCCCGCCCCGACTGGTGCATCTCGCGGCAGCGCATCTGGGGCGTCCCCATCCCCGCGGTGCAGCACAAGGCCACCGGTGAGGTGGTGCTCACCACCGAGCTCCTCGACCATGTGGCGAAGGTCTTCGCCGAGCGCGGCGCCGACGCCTGGTACAGCGACGACCCCACGGTGCTGCCCGCGCAGATCCGCTGCGCCGACGGCTCGCTGCGGCCTCGCGAGGAGTTCACCCGCGACCCGAGCATCATCGACGTGTGGTTCGAGTCGGGCAGCTCTTTCTACGCGGTATGCGAGCCCGAGCCCGACCTCGGCGCCAAGGTCGACCTCTACCTCGAGGGCAGCGACCAGCACCGCGGGTGGTTCCACTCGTCGCTGCTGGTGGGCTGCGCCGTGCTTGGCGAGGCGCCCTACCGCGCGGTGCTCACCCACGGCTTCGTCTGCGACGACCAGGGCAGGCCCTACTCCAAGAGCGACATCCGCCGCCGCCAGGAGGCGCGCCGCGACGAGATCACCGCGCGCGTCACCAAGGGCGAGGCCCTCGACGCCGTGCTGGCCGCGATGAAGAGCACCTGGGCGACGCCCGAGAAGATCGCCGACGCGAAGAAGCGCCTCGGGAAGAAGACCTCCCTCGACGACGTTGCTCTCGCCATCGCCCAGGACGACATCGAGTTCATCCCCCCGGAGAAGATCATCGCCGAGCAGGGGGCGGAGCTGTTTCGCGCGTGGGCCGTCTTCGTCGACTACGAGAACGACATGCCCTACTCGCGCGCGGTGCTCAACCAGGCGATCGACGCCTACCGACGGGTGCGCAACACGCTCCGCTTCATGCTGGGCGCGCTGCGCGAGGAGCCCGCCGCCCTCGTGACCGAGGTCGCCCTCGAACCGCTCGACCGATGGGCCCTCGTGCGCCTCGGCGAGACGCTCGCCACCTGCGAGGCCGCCTACCGTCAGTACCGCTTTCGCACGGTCTTCGCGACCGTGCTCGACCTCTGCCAGGAGCTGTCGGCCCTCTACCTCGACGCCTCCAAGGACCGCCTTTACAACGACGCCGCCGACTCCCCCCGGCGTCGCTCGGCGCTCGCCACGATGCAGCACCTGGTGCGCTCGCTCGCGGCGGTCATCGCCCCGATCCTCCCCTTCTCCGCCGAGGACGTCTGGGATCACCTCCCGGCATTCGCGGGCAAGGGCGACAGCGTGCACCTGGAGTTCTGGCCGACGGTCCCCGCCGTCGACGACGGCGCCGCGCTGCTCACCTCGATGAAGCAGATCGGCCTCGTGCGCGACGCGGTCTTCGCGCAGCTCGAGCCCGTGGTGCAGGCCTGGGGCGTGGAGAAGCAGGCCGCGAAGAAGGCAGGCCGTGAGCCCGGCGCGGGCGAGGCGACCTTCGCCGACGGCGCCCGCATCGACCACGCCCGCGACGCCGCCGTGACCATCGGGCCCTTCTCCGAGGCCGAGCGCGCGAGCATCACCCTGACCGACGCGCAGGTCGCCGAGCTGCTCGGGCTGGGCGAGCTGCACCTCTCGCCGACCGCCTCGGACGTCGGCGCGCGCCGCGCGGCGGGGCCTCCGTGTGACCGTTGCTGGCGTCGCCGTGGCGACGTAGGCGAGGACGGGCTATGTCCACGCTGCCGTCACGCCGTCGATGTCTTTGACCGCGCCGCTGGCGCTTCCGCCTAGAGGATCCATGAGCGAAGAGAACCCGACTCCCGAAGCCCCCGAGACCTCCGCGAAGTCCGCGGTCGCGACCTCTGAGAAGGCGAAGCCGGCGGTTCAGCCCGTGACCGCCCGCGACTGGATCTTCCTCGCCGTGGTCGCCCTCGGCAGCGCCGGCATCGACCTCTGGAGCAAGGCCTGGGCGCTCGGTCGGCTCTCCCGCTCGGTGCCCAGCCCTCCGCCGCTCTGCTCTCCGCCGCCGGGGCTTCAGCACTACCTCCCGCAGCGCGTGGCCAACCGCGAGATCGTCCTCATCAAGGACTACCTCGACCTGCAGTACGCGGAGAACTGCGGCGGCGCCTGGGGCCTGCTGCACGGCGCGAGCGAGGCCATCCGCCGGCCCTTCTTCCTGCTGGTCACCTTCGGCGCCATCGCCTTCATCGTGCACCTCTACCGCACCATGGAGCCCGGCCAGCGTTTGATGAAGTGGGCCCTGCCGCTGGTGCTGGGCGGCGCCATCGGCAACCTCGTCGACCGGGTGCGCCTCGGCTACGTGGTGGACTTCATCCACATGCACGTGAAGCTGCGCTTCCACTGGCCGACCTACAACGTCGCCGACATCGCGATCTCCGTGGGCATCGGGCTGATGGTGCTCGAGTACATCATCGGCCCGAAGAAAGCCCCGAGCACGGTCGCGGCGACCCCGGTGGCCACGACGCCGTGAGGCCCATCCTCGTCGCGCTGTTCGGGGTCGAGCTCCCCGCATACTTCGCGATGCTGGCGATGGGCTTCGCGCTGGCCACCTTCATCGGCGCCCGCTGGCTCGGTCGCCTCGGGCAGGACCGCGAGGTCGTCATCGACCTCGGCCTCGCGATGGTGGTCGCAGGGGTCATCGGCTCTCGCCTCCTTCACGTCATCGCCGACGGGTACTTCTGGGACTACGTGCACCTCTGCACCGACCCCGCGAAGGTGTCGTGGCACATCACCCGCGAGCACTGCCTCCACAGCTCGGTCAACGGCCTCTGGGATCAGGCCCACGGCGTCTGCCACCCGAGGGAGGCCAACTGCTTCGCGTGGGCGGCCTTCTGGGCGGGCGGGCTCACCTACTACGGCGGCCTCATCGGCGCGGTCGGCTACGCGGTGTACTTCCTCCGCCGAGAGCGCTTCCCCTTCTGGAAGGCCGCCGACATGGCGGGCTTCGCGGTGGCCATGGGGCTCGCCTGGGGGCGCATGGGCTGCTTCCTCGCGGGCTGCTGCTTCGGCGTCACCTGCGAGCACCCGTGGAGCGCGTGGTTTCCCCGGTACTCCCCCGCGAGCGAGGCGCAGTACCGCGCGCACCGCCTGGCCAGCGAGGCGCTCCCCGCCCTGCCGGTGCACCCGACGCAGCTCTACGAGGCCGCCGGGTCGCTGGCCATCGCGGCGGTGGGCTACTACCTCATCGCCCCGAGAAAGCGCTTCGACGGGCAGGTCTTCGTCTTCTTCCTGGTGAGCTACTCGCTGCTGCGCTTCGCGGTGGAGATCCTCCGCAACGACGACCGCGGCGGGCTCCTCGGGCTCAGCACCTCGCAGCTCATCTCGCTGCTCATCACCCTCGCGCTCATCCCCGTCTACCGCTGGCTGCGCGCCCGCTCTCTCGCCTCGGCGTAGGCCCTCAGCGAAGCAGCTGCCCGTACACCGAGGCCATCGCCTCGACGAGCCCCTCCGGGCGAGGCAGCACGGCGTAGCGCGAGGTGCCGAACATCGCCGGCAGGTGCGAGCGCGACTGCGCATCGATCGCCAGCGTGAAGACCTGCACGCCCACGTCGTGGGCCTCGCGCACGGCCTTGTTGACGTCCGCCACGCCGTAGCGCCCCTCGTAGCGGTCGTAGTCCGTCGGCCGGCCGTCGCTCACCACCAGCAGCAGCCGGCGCCTGGCGCGGGCGCGGGAGAGGATCCACGACGCGTGGCGCAGCGCCGGGCCGATGCGCGTGTAGCCCGCGGGGGCCACCGAGGCGAGGCGGCGCCAGGAGCCCGCCCACGGGTCGGTCATCCCCTTGATCACCTCGAAGCGGCAGTCGCGGCGGGTGTTGCTGTGAAACGACGCCACCCCCACCTCGTCGTGAAGCCCCGCGAGCGCCTCGCCCAGCACGATCACCGAGTCGCGCGCCACGTCCATCACCCGCCGTCCGCCGACCCAGCCGTCGCTCGACAGGCTCGCGTCGAGCAGGATGATCGTGGCCGTGTCGCGCCCGTGCTTCCTGCGCGACGTGTGCAGTCGGTCGGGCGGGGAGTGCCCCGCGCAGAGGCAGGCGTAGCGCTCGACCATGGCGTCGGTGTCCACGTCCGGCCCGTCGGGCTGACGGTTGCGCCACGCGCGCCCCAGCTCGATGCGCTCGAACTCCGCCCGTAGCCCACGCACCTCGCGACGGTGGCGGTGCAGCACCCGGCGCACCAGCTCGGTCGCCCGGTCGCTGGGGAGGGTCTCCGCGGCCATGCTCGCCCTCACGGTGCACCACGCGTCGCGCCACGCCCGCTGCCGCTCGTCCCACTCGTGGTAGCGGTACGCGAGGCCGCCCGGCGCGGCGTCGTCGGCGAGGTCGCCCGCGGAGCCGTCGAGCATCACGTCCGCCCGGTAGAGCGAGCGCGAGGTCTCCGAGGTGCGGATCACCTCGCGCATGTCGAGCTCGTCGAGCGCATCACCGTGGGCGCCCATCTCGTCGCTGCCGTCGACGTTCTTGCGGCCGCCCTTGTACTCCTCGGCGGTGTGCACCTTCTCGAAGGAGTGCACGAGCGGGTTCTCGTCCGTGCGGTCGCGGTTCATCTCGATGCGGCGCACGTGGTCGCGGTCCTTGCCACGGCGCTCGGTGCCGCCTGGCATCGCGCTCTGGGGCATCGGGCGCTGCTTCGATCCGCTCGCCTCGCCCTCCTTCACGCGAGGTCCCAGCGGCGCCCACGAGGCCACCGGGGGCACTGGCCTCCCTCGTCGCGTGGGCAGCGCGCGAAGCTCCGACCAACGCGCCTCCGCATCGCGGGCGAGGACCTCGGGGGAGCGAAGCGCGCCCAGACCCGAGAGGGAGCTTCGCACCAGCGCCTCGAGCGCGGCCTCCCTCGGGGCGAGCGTCGAGGGCTCCGGTCGGAGGGCGAGCTCCCAGCGGGCGATCTCGTCGAAGAGCTCGTCCACCCCGGGCAGCATCGAGAGGGCCTCCTGCCGCACCGCGGGGGCCGCGAGGGCGGTCCAGAGCAGCGCCTCGTCGCGGTCGAGCGAGCGCGGGGTGTAGAGCCCCAGGCGCAGCGTGGCCACGGCGCACACCACCCGGTGCAGGTAACCCCGCTCGCCGTCCTCGCGGCTGTCCCCGAGGGTGAGCATCCGCGGCAGGTGGAGGGTGCCCGCAGACTGTCCGCCGAGGCCCTCCGAGCCGCGGATCTGCACGGCGTCGCCCATGAGCGCCGAGGCCACGATCGCCATGCGGGCGCTCACGTCGTCGAGCCGCCCCGCGCGAGCGAGGCTCTCCGCCGACGGAGGCCGCCGCACGATCGAGCGGGCCCCGCGGTAGAGCCAGCCGAAGAGGGCTTCGTCCCAACCCATCGGTCAGAACACCATGTCGGCGAGGTCTTGCAGGGCGCGGCCCGTGGTGGGGTCGTCGGTGAGGGGCTGCACGATGGCCGCCGAGCACGCGATCCTCGGCGCGAGGCCCGAGCGCATCAGCGTCGCGGCGCCCACGAGGAGCCGCGTGGAGACGGTCTCCGCGAGGCCCGGCTCGTCAAGCGCTCGCACCTTGGTGGCGAGGGTCACGAGCTTTCGGGCGATGGCCGCGTCGACGCCCGACTCCGCGCGCACGATCTCGGCCTCGATGTCGGCCGGGGGATAGTCGAACTGCATCGCCACGAAGCGCTGGCGGGTGGAGGGCTTGAGCTCCTTGAGCCCGCGCCGGTAGCCCGGGTTGAAGCTCACCACCAGCATGAACTCGGGCGGGGCGGTGAGGGCCTCGTCGCGGCGGTCGACGAAGAGCTGGCGACGGTGGTCGCTCAGCGGGTGCACCACCACGATGACGTCCTCGCGGGCCTCGGCGATCTCGTCGAGGTAGAGCAGGGCGCCCTCGCGGACGGCGCGGGTGACCGGGCCGTCCTGCCAGAGGGTCTCTGCGCCGCGGACGATCCAGCGGCCCAGGAGGTCGGCCGCGGAGGTCTCGTCGTTGCACGCGACGGTCACCAGCGGGCGCCCGATCTCCGCGGCCATGTGCTCGACGAAGCGCGACTTGCCGCACCCCGTCGGGCCCTTGAGCATCACCGGGAGCCGGGCTTCGTAGGCCCGGCGGAACACCTCGACCTCGTGGCGTACCGCCCGATAGTAGGGGGCCGGGCCCGGGTCGCTCACGCGATGCCCTCGACGTGACCGGCGGTGATGGCCTCTTCCGGGGTCTCGTCGCTGGCGCCCGCGGGCAGCACCTCGCCGACCGGGCGGCCGTACTTGATGAAGTTCCAGATGAAGGCGCCGATGCCGAAGGTGAACAGCGACGCGGCGAGGATGAGCCCGACGAAGTGCACCTGGATCTCCCGCTGCACCACGATGAAGTCCATGCCGACGCGGCGCTCCAGGTAGACCTGGGTGATGCCGGCGACGGCGAAGGCGGCGGTCATCGCGAGCATGCCGATGTTCGAGGTCCAGAAGGCGATCTGCGCCGACGGGGCGTCATGGCGACGCCGGCCGGTGAGGTTGGGCAGCGCGTAGGTGATGATCGCGAGCACGATCATGGCGTAGGCGCCCCAGAAGGCCAGGTGGCCGTGCATCGCGGTGATGAGCGTGCCGTGGGTGTAGAGGTTCACCTGCGGGATCGTGTGCGCGAAGCCGAGGAAGCCGGCGCCCACGAAGGACATGACCGAGCAGCCGACGGTCCAGAGGAGCGCGTTGCGGTTGGGGTGGTTGCGGCCGCCCTTGCGGGCCATGGTCACGGCGTAGATGGCCATGCCGAGGAAGGCGAGGGGCTCGAGCGCGCTGAAGACGCCGCCGATCCACTTCCAGTAGCTGGGCGTCCCGATGAAGTAGTAGTGGTGCCCGGTGCCGAGGATGCCCGAGAGGAACGTGAGCCCGACGATCACGTAGAGCCACTTCTCGATGACCTCCCGGTCGACGCCGGTGAGCTTGATGAGCAGGAACGACAGGATCCCGCCCATGATGAGCTCCCAGACGCCTTCGACCCAGAGGTGGACCACCCACCAGCGCCAGTAGGAGTCGTTGGTCTGGTTGACCGTGGGGATCATCCCCGGGAGGTAGAGCAGCGCGGCGGCGAAGAGCCCGAAGAAGAGCACCAGGCTCGTCGTGGTGAAGCGCCGGCCGTTCTTCACGGTCATCCCGATGTTGAAGATGAACGCCAGGACGTCGATGACCACGAGGAAGTCGAGCGGCCTCGGGATCTCGAGGAACTTGCGCCCCTCCCACCAGTTGAAGTGGAAGCCGATGATGGCCGTGACGCCGGTGACGACGAGCGCCCCGAGCTGCACCAGGGCCAGCTTCGGGGAGTAGAGCTCGCTCTCCGACTCCTCGGGGATGATGTAGTAGGCGGCTCCCATGAAGCCGCAGAGCAGCCACATCACCAGGAGGTTGGTGTGCGTGGCGCGCGCGGCGTGGAAGGGGATGATCGCGTGCAGGTTGTCATAGCCCGCATGGGCGAAGCCCATGATGAAGCCGTAGACGATCTGCAGGGAGAGCAGGAGCATGCAGGTGGCGAAGAACCACCACGCGACTCGTTGGGACTCGTACTTCACGGTCGCACCTCGGTACGGAGCTGAGAAAGGAACGCGACGAGCTCGCGGATCTGCGGCTCGGTCAGTGGGAGGCGAGGCATCAGGGTCCCCGGCTTGATGGCTTGCGGGTCGTGCAGCCAGCGGGTGAGGTAGTCGGCGTTCAGTCGATCGCCGACGTGGTCGAGCGCGGGGCCCACCGCGCCGCCGCGGCCGCCCAGCGTGTGGCAGGCCACGCAGAGCTGGTTGAACACCTGCGGGCGGTCGTCCGAGGGCGCGATCGCCCCGGAGGGCAGCGCGACCTGGTTGAGCGTCGGCTCCGGGGGGAAGCCGTTGAGGTCCATCCCGTCGATCCACTGGAGGAAGGCCACCAGGTCGTCGATCTGGGCGGGGTTGAAGTGGTAGTTCTGCATCTGCCGCTGGCCCGGGTACATCGCCGCCGGGTCGCGCAGCATGGCGCGGATGAACTCCGGCCCGCGCCGTCGGTACACGCGCGTCAGCTCAGGGGCGTAGTAGGCGCCCTCGCCGAGCAGCGTGTGACAGCCCATGCAGTTGTTGTGGTCCCAGAGGTCCTTGCCTCGGGCGACGGCGGGGGTGATGCGGTCGGCGTGGGTCTGCGCGGGGATGCGTCGAAACGAGTCGATCGTCAGCCCCACCATGGCCAGTGAGCACACTGCTGTACCCACGAGAAAAAACGCTCGTGCAGCCTTCTTCGAGAGCATCGCGTCGGTCCTGTCGCGAGGGGCCCGGTGATGCCGCGCGTGCTGTACGCGCGTCGATCCCTCGTTCGCGGCTCAATGGGCTTCTTCGACACATCGGGAAATGACATCCGTCATCGGGGACGAAACGGCTCTCCCGCTGACGCGCTGCGAATCACGGCGGGCCTCGCCGATTCATCCGAGGCGAAATGATTGCGGCAGGCCTTGCGTCATCGAGGGCTCTCGCCCGAGAGATACCGATTCGAGGCGCTCAGCGCGCTTCGAGGAGCACCGGCGCGGCGACCGGGTCGGCCCCCGACGAGGGGCGCCCCAGCTGACCGAAGGCGTTGTCTCCCCAGCAGAGCACCGAGTGATCGCGCCGAAGCGCGCAGCTCGCGCCGTCGTCCGCGCCGCGAGAGAGCGCGAGGGACTGCACCTCCGTCAGGCCGACCACCGCCGTGGGCACCCGGCGCACGCCGCCGACGGTGCCGAGCCCCAGCTGTCCGTGGTGGTTCGAGCCCCAGCAGCGCACCGTGGCGTCCTCCAGCACCGCGCAGGTGTGGAGTCCGCCCGCCGCGATCTGGCGCACCCCGGCGAGCCCTCGCACCGGCACGGCGACGTTCGATCCGCCCGGGGCCCCGCCGCCGAGCTGTCCAACGTCGTTGCGCCCCCAGCAGCGGACGGTGCCGTCCCCCAGCCTCGCGCAGCCGTGCTCCCGCCCGACCGCGATCTGCACGGCTCCGGCGACGCCCGCCACGGGCACAGGGCGTCGGCGCGTCACGCGGCTGCGATCGCCCACCTGCCCCCGGCGGTTGAGCCCCCAGCAGCGGACGGTGCCGTTCGCGAGGCGGGCGCAGGTGTGGCCCGATCCGGCCGCGACCTCCGCGACGTCGCTCAGCCCGGTGACCAGGGTCGGAGCGAAGGGAGCCCGCACGCTCCCGTCGCCGAGCTGGCCGTTCTCGTTGTTGCCCCAGCAGCGCACCGTGCCGTCGCGATGGCGGGTGCAGGTCTGGTCGCGCCCGGTGGTGATCTCCTCGGCCTCGATCACGGCCCGCAGCTCCGTGGGGCGATCGAGCGTGGGGACCTGCTCCACGCCCGACTGCCCGGTGCGGTTGTCGCCCCAGCAGAAGACCCGGCCGTCGTCGCGGCGGGCGCAGGTATGGAAGGTTCCTGCCGAGGCCTGGACCATCGCGCCGGTGAGCCCTGGCACCGCGGTCGGGCTCGGTGTGAAGGGCGTCGCCGAGGCCGCGGCCCTCCCGAGCTGCGCCTCGCGGTTGCGTCCCCAGCAGCGCACCGTGCCGTCGGACATCACCGCGCAGGCGTGCCACTCGCCCATGGTGATGGAGGAGATCACCGGGGGCTCCTCCGGTGGAGCGAGCGCCGCGGTGCCGCCATCGCCCGAAGCCACCGGGCGCGAAGGGGGCTCGCTCGTCGCGGCGTCGACCGCCTCCGCCGCGGCCCCGGCGTCGGCGGGCAGCGTCGCGGCCGATCGCACCGAGGGAGCGCGCCCGGCGCATCCCCCGCCCAGCGCCACGAACATCGCCCACAGGATCCGAGTCTTCACGTCGGCAGGATCGTACAGAAGCTCCCGAGGCGCGGAGCCCAATCTCTACCGGCGCGAGGGGCTTCGTGGCACATTTGCCGCGGAACCCCGTCGCCCCCTGAATGTCCCTCCTTTCTTCTGCCCTTCGATGCGCCTCCGTCCTCGGTCTCGCCCTCGCGATGGGCTGCGAGCGGGACCCTGGGCGCGCGGACGTCCCGCCCCCCTTCGACGCCTCGTGGGATCGCGTCGACGCCAGCGCCGAGGACACCGCGTCGGATCGGGTGGATGCCAGCGCCGCCGACCTGCCCTCCGTGGACCTCGGCCGTACGCTCCCTGACGGGGCGCTCGCCGACGTCCGCCTCGGGGAGTTCCCCTCCTTCGCGGCGGACTGCTCCGTCCCCCTGGGAGACCCGCGACGGGAGCCGCAGGAGACGCTCTGCGACGGGGTCGACAACGACTGTGACGGCCAGGTCGACCTGCTGCTGCCCTCGGGTCCCAACGCCTGCTCCGTCGAGGCCCGAGGGGTCTGCTCGGCAGGCTGGGCAGGCTGCGCGGAGGGAGCCCGGCGTTGCTTCGCGCCCGGTCCTTCGCCCGAGGTCTCCGACGGGCTCGACAATGACTGCGACGGGGTCGTCGACAACGCCAGGGCGGCGGCGCTGCGACCCCGGGTGCTCGTGCTCGCGCCTCGCTACCTCTGGACCAAAGGCGGCGACGAGATCCGCGCGCTCGCGTCGATCCTCGACCAGTGGGGCATCCCCTACGACCTGCCCACCCCCGACACGGAGTTCAGCACCGCGCTGCGGGGACTGCTGGGGCGCTACTCCCTCGCCATCGTGCCCGGCTACCTCGAAGGCGAGGCCGTGGACACGATCGCCCGGCTCTACCTGGAGGAGTTCGCGGCCGCGGGCGGCGTGGTGCTGCTCCACAAGCCCCTGACCTCTCCCTCCTCGGCGGAGGTCCTTCGACTCGCGGGGCTGCGCCGCACCACCCGCCGCACCGACGTCACCTCCCTTCGCGTCGCTGGGGTCGCCGTCCCTGCGGTGCGCTCGCTCGACACCGCCGAGGAGCGCGACCTCCTGGTCACCGACGACCCCTCCGCGCGCCCGGTCGAGACCTTCGTCCTCGAGCCCGATCCCGAAGCGACCACGGTCATCGCCGCGAGGGCCTTCGCGGGGACGACGGACGTCGGGGCGGTGCTCACCCGGAGGGGGTTGGGCCTCGGGGCGGTCTACACCCTGGGGCACGACCTCCACTCATGGTCGCACTACCGCTGCTACGTGAACTGCTTCGAGCCCGCGGGCGACGTGCTGGGGCTGCTGATCCGCGACGCGCTGAGAGAGGGCGCCTCCGGGCACCTGGTCGTGAAGCACACCGTCCCGGGCCTCGAGGACGCGATCCTCTTCTCGACGCACGACATCGACGCGACGGAGTCGGCGCGCTCCGGCCCGTGGGGGGCCGCCGGGGCGACGCAGATGGGCTCGGTGCTGTACGGCCGAGGGGCGATCGGCAGCTTCTTCTTCACCACCGACTACGTGAGCGGCTGGTGGGATCCGGCGACCGTCCGCTCGGTCTGCGCGCTGGGGATGTGTCCCGTCGGAGGTCACTCGGTGCGCCACTTCGCGTCGCCCGCCTCGCAGCCCGTGGGCGACTGCTCGGAGCGCTTCCCGGGCTACGTGCCCACGACCCTGGCGGAGTCGACCCTCTGCGGCGAGGCGCGGGTCTCGCTGATGCTCGCGGGCGAGGCCGCGGGGAGCGCCGCCGTCGCCTGGAGGTCGCCCTTCCTCGACGTGCACCCGCGGCTCTTCGATGTGCTGTCCGAGCAGGGCGTGCGGGTCGACTCGAGCTTCGCCGTCGGCGACTTCAAGACCAACCTCCCGCTCGACCTCGCGGCCACCTTCCACCGCCAGGACCTCTTCCATCACCACGGCCTCACCGAGCTGCCCGTGACGCTCGATGACGGCTTCGGCGCCCGCGACGAGCACGGCACCCTCCGCACGGAGCTTCAGGCCTCCAACGCCTCGAGCTTCTTGAGCGCGTGGTCCTCCGTGATGCTCCGCAACGCCGCGAACAACGCCCACACGACCGTGCTGCTCCACCCCTCCTTCGGGGTGGGGCAGGGGCCGGAGAACCTCCAGGTGAAGCTCGCCGTCATCGACCGGCTGCTGCAGCTCGCGGCCGCGGCGGGCCTTCGCACGGACCTCTCCGTCACGGCGCTCGACGCCTTCTGGAGGGCGCGCCGCGGGGCCCTCGTCGACGCGACCTACGACTCGACGCGCGGCTACCAGGGCACCATCACCGCGGGCTCGACCTCGGTCCCCGGGCTCACGCTGGAGTTCGGCGACGAGCTCCGTCGCTTCGACTGCCCCGACTGCGGACCCACCCTCGTCGGCGGGCGCCGCGTGGTGCTGCTGGGCGCGCTGCCGCCGGGCCGACGCGTGGAGTTCACGGCGCTTCCCCGCTAGGGCCGCGCCGCGTGTGCGATTCGTGCACAGCGGCGACTCGAACATGGAATAGAACGCCTCGTTCTACCGGCATTTCCGGTGACCCTCCCGGCGGTTCGGGGATACCGTAGAGGCTTGTTGAGAGTCGCTCGTAGACCCCTGCTGCTGCCCTGGGCGCTCTCGCTCGCGACGGCTTCCTGCGCGCTGCAGAACCCCTCCGCGCGCATCGGAGCGGAGTCGGACGCACGCGTCGTCGACACGACCCTGGTCGACGCCCCCGATGTCCCCGATGTCCCCGACGTCCTCGATGCATCGACGGACTCCCCGACGATCGACGGCGTCGTCGATGTGATGGACGCCTCGCTCGTCGATGCGACCGATGCCTCCACGCTCGACTCGCCCCCCTCGGACATCCCCGCCGACGATGGGAGCACCCCCGATGCTCCCGTCCTCGACTCTCCGACCCTCGACTCTCCGACCATGGACTCTGCCGTCGTCGACTCTGCCGTCGTCGACTCTGCCGTCGTCGACTCTCCCGTCGTCGATGCGCGTGATGGAGCGACCCCGCTCGACACCGGCCACCTCGACACCGGCCCTGGCAAGGACGTCGGCTCGATCGACACCGGCATGCTCGTGACGGGGCCTGTCTCCGGAGCCTGCGGTGGCAACGGTCAGGCATGCTGCAACAACGGCCGCTGCGACACCGACCGGGTCTGCACGCCCCGCGCGGGGACGACCCCGGTCTGCCTCGACTGCGGCGGCAACGGGCAGCCCTGCTGCGACTTCGGTCGCTGTGACACCGGCGCAGCGTGCACCCCTCGCGTCGGGACGACGCCCATCTGCCTGAGCTGCGGTGGCAACAACGAGGCCTGCTGCACCAACGGGAGGTGCGAGACCGGCCGGGTGTGCTCGCCGCGCGTCGCCACCTGGGCCATCTGCCGGGACTGCGGCGGCAACGGGCAGCCCTGCTGCGAGTACGGCCGCTGCGACGGAGCGCGCGCCTGCGTGGTGCTCCCTGGGGTGCCTCCGATGTGCCTCGACTGCGGCGGCAACGGCCAGGTCTGCTGCGACCAGGGACGCTGCGACGTCGGCCGCACCTGCCTGCCGAGGGTGGGCACCGTCCCGTTCTGCCTCGACTGCGGCGGCAACGGGCAGCCCTGCTGCGGGGGCGTGAGCTGCGACGCCCCGCGCTCGTGCGCTCAGCGCGCTGGAGAGCTGTACCCCTACTGTCGCTGAAGCCCTCGGGGGCTCATTTCGCGTCGAGCAGCGCCGTCACCTGCTGCACGACCAGCTCGGGCTCGACAGGCTTGGAGAGAAAGAGGTCGGCCCCGCACTCGGTCGCCCAGAAGCGGTCCTCCGGCTCGGAGCGGGAGGTCAGCATCACGACGATGGGCGGGTGCTCCAGGCGCTTGAGCTCGCGGCAGAGCTGGTAGCCGTTCACCTCGGGCAGCATCACCTCGAGGATCGCGAGGTCGGGCCGCTCGCGGCGCGCAGCCTCCAGCACCTGGGCGCCGTCGTGAAGCACCGTCGTGACATGGCCGAGCGCGCAGAGCCGCTGGTGGATGGGCTCGACCGTGGCGGGGTTGTCGTCGACCAGAAACACCCGTCTACCAGGGCTCACCACGACGGCGCCTTCGTTGGACATCTCAGCCTCCGCCTGCAGAAAAGCCCTGCCTCGCAAACTTGTCCCACCCCTTCTTGCCCTTCAAGAAGTCCCATAGCCCGCGGAGCTGCCAGATGGCGAGGTACTGCCGGTATCCGAAGCTCGACACGAAGCCCATCGCGATGAGCAGCAGCACGTCGCGGGCGCGGCGATAGGGGAAGAGCGCGAGCCCCTCCGCGGAGCCGCCGTGAAGGCGCTCGGCGCGGATGCAGAGCAGCACCGCGAGGGTCGACAGGCAGAGGTTGACCGCCGTCGCGAAGGCGAGGAAGGCGAGGAAGGCCGTGAGCGACAGGAAGCCGAGCAGCGAGGACACGACGAGCAACACGTAGCCGAGGCACTCCAGCACCGGCGCCATGGCCTCGAAGACGAGCTGGTAGGGGAGCGCGAAGAGCCCGATGCGGCCGAAGCGGCGGCGAAACATCATCGCCCGGTGGTAGTTGAGCACCTCCAGCAGACCGCGGTACCAGCGCGAGCGCTGCTTGCCGATGTCCCGGTAGTTCTCCGGCGCCTCGGTCCATGCGGTGGGGAAGGGGAGGGCCACGATGCGGCCGGGCAGGCCCTTGTCGAGGAGGTAGCGATGGAGCCGGACGACGATCTCCATGTCCTCGCAGACGGTGTGCGAGCCCGCCCCGCAGTACTCGATGCCGACGCGGCTGCGCATGTACTTGGTGAGGAAGCCGCCGATGGCGATGACCAGGTCGCGCCGCATCAGCGCGAACACCCCCGAGAGGATCAGCACCGAGTTGAGCGCCGTGAGCGCCGTGCGGCCCTGGGCGAAGGAGCGCATGTACTCCACGATCTGGAAGCGGGCGATCCACGCCGCGGGGATGCGGGCCTCGACGATGCGGCCGCCCTCGACGACGGAGCCGTTGGTGAGCCCCACCTGCACGCCCACCGCGACGACCTCCTTGGGCGCCGCCTGGATGGGCCTCGCGGCGAGCAGGAGCGCGTCGGGCACCAGCAGGCTGTCGGCGTCCATGCTGGTGACGAACTCGCCCCGGGAGACGTTGATCGCGGCGTTGAGGGCGTCGGCCTTGCCGCCGTTCTCCTTGTCGATGAGCACCAGCCGTCGCAGCCCCGGAGGCAGCGGGGCGCGCGACTCGTAGAAGGCCCTGATCGGCGCGGTGCCGAGGTGGTCGTCGTACTCGAACTCCGCGCGCACGAACTGAAACTCCTTGAGGAGCACCTGGACCGTGCGGTCCTTCGAGCCGTCGTTGCAGATCACGATCTCGTAGGCGGGGTAGGTGAGCCGCAGCAGCGAGCGCACGCTCTCCGCGATGGTGACCTCCTCGTTGTAGGCGGGCACCAGCAGCGTCACCAGCGGGAGGAAGCGCTCGTCGAGCGTGCTCGCCGCGGGCAGCACCTGCTCGGCCTGCAGCTCGCGGCGGATCGAGAAGAAGCTCAGCACCACGAAGCCCAGGTTGAGCAGGAAGTAGGTGGTCACGTAGGCCACCACCACGCTGTCGAGGGCGATCAGCACGACCTGGAAGAAGCTCATCCCTCGCGCTATCCGCCGAAGACCACCGGACGGCGGTCGCGGCGCTCGATCTCGAGGAAGAGCAGCCACGCCGTGGGCGCCGCGGCGGCGAGGTCGGGGAAGTCCTCCGAGGCGGGCACCGCGTACACGACCCCGCCGTCACCCTGGCGCTGGAGGGCGCGCAGCGAGTCGGAGAGCTCCCCTGCCTCGCGGGTGCGGCCCACCCGAAGCAACGCCAGGGCGACGCCCGCGGTGCCTTCGGCGAAGAGGGTCTCGGAGAAGTCCTGACCGGGGTAGTCGGGCGCCGTCCCCGCGTAGGGCGCGTAGCCTCGGAGCCCCGATCCCCGGCGAGCGAAGGTGCGGAGGGTGTAGTCGAGCGAGCGCTCGGCCCGCGCCCGGTCTCCCCGGGCGAGGAGGAAGAGCGCTCCCCACGCGCCCGCGGCGTCGAGGGCACGGTCGGTCACCACGCCGCGCTCGGTCACCGCGACCGCGAAGCGCCCTTCGGAGCCGAGCCACAGGGCGTCGACGATGCGCGCCCCGAGCTGGTCGGCGGCGGCCCGGTAGCGCCCGGTCGGATCGCTCCCGGCGAGCGCGTCGAGGAGGAAGTACGCGTCGATCTGGTGCTCCGTGGCGCAGTACGCCGCGACGTGCAGCGGGTCGAAGCTGCGGTAGTGGTCGCGCCACGCGCCCCGGCCACCAGGGACCAGGCCCGCGCGAGGGTCGCCCGTCGCGTCGATGCGCGAGGCCAGCAGCCGATCGGCGATGCGCTGCGCGTAGGGGGTGAAGCGTCGCTCGTGGGTGAGGGCGTCGTAGAGGGCCAGCGCGTAGCCGGCCCAGGCCACGGTGCCCGCGCGCACATAGCGGACGTTGTAGAAGCTCGGCGACGCGAGGCTGAAGGAGAAGCCCAGCGTCGAGTCGGCGGTGAGGAGCGTGGTGAGGGTGTTGCCGATCGCGCGCGCCTCGTCGCGCCGGCCCACGAGCGAGAGGGCGATCATCGCGAGCGCGTCGTCGTAGACGAAGGAGCGATCGGCGAGGTACGGCTCCAGGGGATGACCCGGCGGGATGCGATAGCTCCTCACCGCGAGGCGCTCGCAGTCGCGAAAGCCACAGCGTCCCAGGGGGAAGGCGCGCCCGTCCTCGTCGTAGGCCCCGGCCGCCGCGAAGGTCACCGGCGTCAGGAATTGCTCCGCGCGCCGCATCGACTCGTCGACGGAGTAGGGGCGCGGGACGCAGGCGACGGACCCGACGATCGCCGCGGCCACGACCCCGAGGCCCCTGCGCAGCCCGGCGCGGCAACGGTACGGAGGCCGAGGCATGGGGCGATCTGTGGCGGGTTCGCGCCAGGCCGTCAAGGTTCATGGGCGCTGCTGGCGCTGGCGCTGGCGGGCTGCCGAGCGACCGTGGCGGCGCCGCCCCCCGCGACCTACCTGACGCGCGACTCGCTGCTGTCCGAGGCGAGGCGCGCCGCGCGCTCGGGCTCCCGCGACCTCGCTCGCGACCTGCTGGAGCAGCGCCTGAGCGCGTACCCCGACGACGACGAGCTGCGGGCCGAGCTGGCGCGCGTCGACGCGTGGGACGGACGCTGGGCGGCGAGCGAGGCGGGCTACCGACGGGTGCTGGCGCGGCACCCTGACGACCCCGAGGTGCGCGCGGGCCTGGTCGATGTCTTCCTCTGGCAGTCGCGCTGGGACGACGCGGGCCGGGAGATCGACCTCGGCCTGGAGCACTCTCCCGGGAGCGCGATGTTGCTGCTGCGTCGTGCGCGCATGGCCCACTGGCAGGGCGACGCCACCACCGCCGCGCGCTCCCTCGACGAGGCGCAGCGGGCGAGCCCGGACGACGGCGAGGTGCGAGCGCTGAGAGACGTGGTCTTCCGAGGCGAGGCGAGGCTGGCGCTCCGGGACGATCTCTTCTTCGCGCGCGGCGGCCTCCGGGGCTACCCCTCGGCGGACCTCTCGGTGCTCCAGGCATGGAACACCCTGCGGCTCTCGGCGCGTACGGAGCAGTCGCTGCGCTTCGGCGTCGACGAGGGATCGAAGAGCTACAACGGCCTGCACTTCCTCGGCGCCGCCTGGGTGCCGAGGGCGGGCTGGATGCTCCACCTGGAGCTGGGGGTGGGCGCCCCCGCCGTGGCGGTCCCCCGCTGGCTGGGACGCCTCGGGATGAGCGCCCCGGTGGGCAGCCGGCTCACCGCCTCCGGGAGCTACTCTCACTGGCGCTACGACAGCGGCCAGGTGGTGCACCTCTTCAACCCCGCCCTCGGCGTCGCGCTCACCGACGCGCTGCGGCTCGAGGCCCGGTACTGGTTCGCCTGGGTGCTCGCCCCCGGGCCCTCGGGGGAGACCCTCGACGACGGCGTGTCTTCCTTCGGGCTTCGGGCCTCCTGGCGACCGAGCACCCGCTTCGAGCTCGGCGCGGAGTACACCTACGGGGTGCAGCTCGACCGGCTGCCGGTGGGGCTGCAACTCGTGGCCATCCGGGCGCACATCGTCTCGCTCAGCGCCGACGTGCGCGTCGCCCACGCCTTCGGGCTGCGCCCCGCGATGCGCGTCGAGCTACGCACCAGCCCCGGCGACCTGCTGCCCATCCTCGCGCCCGAGCTGGGCTTCTACACCCGCTGGTGAGCAACGCTCTCGCGCGCCGCTCACTCCCAGCGGCGCAGCGCCCCGCCCGTCACCGTCGCCAGGGCGCGCGGGCTCCCCAGCACGTACGGCAGCGCCTCCCAGCCCGGCAGGTCGAGCACCGCGACGTCCGCCCTCGCGCCCACCGCGAGGCGCCCCCGATCGCCCAGGTCGAGGCACCCCGCCGCCGTCGCCGTGATGGCGAACCACGCCTCCACCGTCGAGAGCCCCATCTGACGCACCCCGAAGGCCGCCATCCAGGGCAGCGCGTCGCAGTGGCTCGTGCCCGGGTTGCAGTCCGTGGCCAGGGCCACCGCCACCCCGAGCGCCCTCATCCGCCTCGCGTCGGGCATCGGCTGCCCCAGCGAGAACGCCGCCCCGGGCAGCAGCACCGCCGTCACGCCCGCCGCGGCCATCGCGCGCAGCCCCTCGTCGCTCACATGCTCCAGGTGGTCGGCGCTCGCCGCGCCAAGCGACGCCGCGAGCTGAGCCCCTCCGACGTCCTCGAACTGCCCCACGTGAAGCCTCGCCCGCAGCCCCAGCGCCTTCGCCCGCTCCAGCGCCGGGGCGCACTCCGCCACGCTGAAGCCCGGACCGTCGACGTAGGCGTCGATGAAGCGGGCGTCGCCGCCGGCCACCACCGCGTCGAGCATCCGCCCCGCCACCGTCGCCAGGTAGCGCGCCCTCCCGTCCTCCGTCCCCCGCAGCTCAGGGGGGACGGCGTGCAGCCCCAGGAAGGTCGGCACCACCCGATCGCCCATCGAGCGCGCCAGCTTGAGCGAGCGCAGCTCCTGGGCGGTCTCCAGCGCGTAGCCCGACTTCACCTCCACGGTCGTCGTCCCGAAGCGGGCCATCGCGTCGAGCCGCCTCGCCAGCGCCGCCCTCAGCGCCTCGTCCGTCGCCCCTCGCAGCGCCTTCACGCTGGCCGCGATGCCGCCTCCCCTCGCAGCGATCTCCGCGTAGCCCGCTCCCTGCACCCGCAGCGAGAACTCCCCCGCGCGGCTTCCCACGAAGAGCGAGTGGGTGTGCGCGTCGACGAGCCCTGGCGTCAGCATGGCGTCGCCCACGTCGATCACCGTCGCGCCGGAGCTCAGCGACACCGAGCGCTCCACCTCGGCGGTGCGCCCCACGGCGACGATGCGGTCGTCGGCGATGGCCACCGCGCCGTCCTCGATGAGCCCGAGCGGCGCCGGGTCGAAGTCCGCCCTCGCGGCGCTGGTCGGGAGCTTACCCGAGCAGGTAAGCACCTCCCGGGCGTGGCGGAGCAGCAGGTTGGCGGCGACCCTCACCGGCTCAACCGACCCGGTGCGGAACCCGCACGCCCTGCTCCTCGGCGAACTCGATCGCCCGCTCGTAGCCCGCGTCCGCGTGGCGGATCACCCCCATCCCAGGGTCGCTGGTGAGCACCCGCTCCAGCCGCCGCGCGGCGCCGTCGGTGCCGTCGGCGACCACCACCATGCCCGCGTGGAGGCTGTTGCCGATGCCGACGCCGCCGCCGTGGTGGACGCTCACCCACGAGGCCCCCGCGGCGCAGTTGACCAGCGCGTTGAGGATGGGCCAGTCGGCGATGGCGTCGGACCCGTCGAGCATCGCCTCGGTCTCGCGATGCGGCGAAGCGACCGAGCCGCAGTCGAGGTGGTCGCGCCCGATCACGATGGGCGCCTTCACCTTGCCGGTGCGCACCAGCTCGTTGAACGCGAGGCCCACCCTCGCTCGCTCCCCGTAGCCCAGCCAGCAGATGCGCGCGGGCAGGCCCTGGTAGGCGACCCGCTCGCTGGCGAGCTGTATCCACCGGCGAAGCGAGGGGTCGTCGGGCACGGCTTCGAGCACGGCGCGGTCGGTCGTCGCGATGTCCTCGGGGTCGCCGGAGAGCGCCACCCAGCGGAAGGGACCGCGCCCCACGCAGAACTGCGGGCGGATGTACTGCGGGATGAAGCCGGGGATCTCGAAGGCGTCGTGCGCCCCGGCGAGCTGGGCCTCCGCGCGGATGTTGTTGCCGTAGTCGCAGGCCACCACCCCGGCCCGCTGCATGTCGCGCATCGCGCGTATCTCCGTGGCCATGCCCTCGCGCGCCCGGGTGACGTAGCCGTCGGGGTCGCTCACCCTCAGCGCCGCCGCGGCCTCCAGCGTCAGCCCCGGCGGGACGTACCCGTGGAGCGGGTCGTGCGCCGAGGTCTGCTCGGTCACGAAGTCGGGCAGGGCGCCCCGGCGAACCAGCTCGGGGTACACGTCCGCGGCGTTGCCCACGAGCCCGACGGAGAGCACTTCGCCCTTCGCGCAGGCGTCGCGGATCCACCCGAGGGCCTCGTCGAGCGAGGCCGTCGCGCGGTCGACGTAGCGGGTCTCCAGCCGCCGCTGGACGCGGGCGGGGTCGACCTCCACAGCGAGGCAGCACGCGTCGTTCATCGTGGCCGCGAGGGGCTGCGCGCCGCCCATGCCCCCGAGGCCCGCGGTGAGGATCCAGCGGCCCTTCCAGGAGTTGTCGAAGTGCTGCCGCGCGGCCTCGGCGAAGGTCTCGTAGGTGCCCTGGAGAATCCCCTGGGTGCCGATGTAGATCCAGCTCCCGGCGGTCATCTGGCCGTACATGGTGAGGCCCTGGGCCTCGAGCCTGCGGAAGTGCTCCCAGGTGGCCCACTTGGGGACGAGCAGCGAATTGGCGAGGAGAACCCTCGGCGCGTCCTCGTGCGTGCGGAAGCGCCCGACGGCCTTACCCGACTGGATAAGCAGGGTCTCGTCGCCCCCGAGGTCGCGCAGCTCGCGCACGATGACGTCGAAGGCCGCCCAGTTTCGCGCGGCCTTCCCGGTGCCGCCGTAAACGACAAGGTCCGCCGGGCGCTCGGCCACGTCGGGGTCGAGGTTGTTCATCAGCATGCGAAGCGCGGCTTCCTGGGGCCATCCGCGGCAGCTGAGGGACGTGCCGCGAGGCGCGCGAACGGTGCGAGAACCAGTGGTGGCGTCCATGCGACGGAACCTTAGGGGAGGGGCGCCGAGGGCGGCAACCGACGAACGCGTTGACCTGCACGGCGCGGCGCGTATCTTCCCGCCCGAGGAGATACCCCGTGAGTTTCCCTGGTTTCAGCGCGTCGGAGTTCGACGCCTACGCGCCCCCTAGGGCCAGCTCCAACACCTTCAACCGCCCGCGCCTGGAAGCGAGGGAGAAGGCCATGGCGCTCGGTCGCGTCATGCAGGCCGACGCCAACGCGCTCGGGCTAGCCCTCGAGCTGCGCGCCAGCGACGAGCACCCCTCCCTCTGGAACAAGCGCTCCGTCACCGCGCAGTGGGTCTTCCTCTGGCGCGACGCCGAGGCCCGGCGCGAGCTCGACGCGCTGCTCACCGACGGGCGCTCCCTCAAGGAGACGCTCTCCGACCCGACGCCGTTCTTCCGCCACGCCTTCCTCGCGCTGCACATCGACGCCGACGGGGTCGAGGTCTCGCTGCGCATCCACGGCGACGCCTGGGTCGACGCCCGCACGCTGCGCGCCCGCTGCGCCTCGCCCGAGGGCCGCGCCGAGCTGGTCGCCGCCATCCGCGCGCTCCCCGAAGACTTCGTCCTCGGCGTGACCGACGCGGCGAGGGTCCCGGTGCGAGAGGTCACCGACGCCACGCTCGACGAGGCCCTGGTCGCCTGGTCGCAGCCGACGCAGTGGTGGTCCGTCGGGTGGCCGCTCTCCCGCGCGGTGGTGCTCGACCAGGGCGCCTCGCTGGAGGAGCCCATCCTCGCGGCCTTCCGCGCGCTGATGCCCATCTACCGCCTCGTGGCGTGGTCGCGCGACAACGACCTCATCGCCGTCGACGGCGCGCTCGCCCAGGCCCAGGCCGAGCGGGCCGCGCAGGTCCAGGAGGCCACCGCGAGGGACTCCGCGTGGCAGCTCCGCAACGACGCCGAGATCGCCCGCCGCCGCGACCTCGCCGCCACCGAGACCCGCGAGCGCCTCGCCGCGATGGACCGTCCTCGCCCGGCCTTCACCCGCCCCGCGCCCGCCCCCGCGGCGGAGCCCCGCCCCGCGCCTCGCCCCGCCGCTGCGCCGGTCGTCCGAGCGACGCCTGCGCCCGCGCCCGCCCCGAAGCCCGTCGCCGTACCAGCTCCGGTAAACCCCGAGGCGGCGCTGCTCCCCGGCGCGCGGGTGCAGGTGAAGTCTGGCCCCTTCGCGGGGAAGGTCGGGGCCATCGTCGAGCGTGACGTGCGCGGCGCCAAGGTCTCCTTCGGGCTGCTCTCCGCCCGGGTGAACCTCGGCGACCTCGAAGCGCTGACGACCTGAGCCTCAGGCCTCGCCCTCGTCGTCGCTCGGCGGCGGGGGCTTCTTGGTGTGCTTCACCCGCGTCCTGGCCTGGACGTCGGGGCGCACCGTCCCTTCGCCGTCCTCCCCTTCGACGTTCTTGAAGCGCACCTCCATCTTCACCTCGAAGGCGAGGCCGGTGAGCACCTTCTTGATGTCCGACGCGAAGCTGGTGCTCGTGAGGAAGTCGCGAATCTCCTTGGCGACGACCGAGTAGATCCCCTTCTTGGTCTCGTCCATCTGGTCGAGGAGGGCGTGGGCGACCTCCTTCGGCAGCCGCGTCTTGTCGACGAAGGACCGCACCGTGTCCTCGCTCCGGCTGATGGCGTCGATGCCCGACTCGATGCCCTTCTTGACGAAGCGCTCGAGGAGACCCGACCGCTCCGGCTCCGCCGCTTCGGGCTCTGTCTTCTTCTCGTCCATGGGATCTCCGTCGCGACGCTACGGGCGCCCCCTCCCGCCCGTCAACGTGCGCGATGTGTGCTACCGACCGCTCCGCCATGCGCGACGTGCTCCTCGTCTCCAAGCCCATCGCCCCCCCGTGGACGGACTCCAACAAGAACCTCGTGCGCGACCTCGCCGGCGCCATGCGCCGCTACCGTCCTCGGGTGATGGTGCCCGCTGGCGCCTCGCTCCCCGGGGTCGTCAGCGAGGCGGTGTACACCGCCGCCGGGGCCTACGCGCCGAGCCTCCTGGCCAACGCCCGGGTCTTCGCCCGACTGCTCGGCGGGCCGCGCGTCGACCTCTGGCATTTCTTCTTCGCCCCCAACCCCCTCACGCTCCGCGCCGGCGCCGTCGCCCGCGCCGCGCGCCGCGTGCCCACGGTGCACACCATCGCGAGCGCACCCGACGACCTCGAGCGCGTCGCCCCGCTGCTCTTCGCCGACGCGGTCATCGCCCTCAGCCAGCACTCCGCCCGTCGCCTCTCCGCCGCGGGCGTCCACGCCCGGGTGATCCCGCCCGCGCTGGCGCCCGTCGTGGTGTCTCCGGCCGCCATCGACGCCGCGCGCCGCCATCACGACCTCCGCAGCCCCTACGTGCTCTACCCGGGCGACCTCGAGCACTCCGACGGCGCCCGCACCTTCATCGAGGCCGCGGCCCTCGACGACGGCGCGCTCACCTGGGTGATCGCCGCCCGCCCGAAGACGCCCCGCGCCCGCGAGGCCCTGGCCGAGCTCACCACGCTGGCCGCCGCGCGCCACGCGAGCGTCCGCTTCCTCGGCGAGATCTCCGACATCCACGCCGTGGTGGCCGGGGCCGCGCTCACCACCCTCGTCGTCGACACCCTTCACGCCAAGATGGACCTCCCCCTGGTGCTCCTCGAGTCCCTCGCGCTGAGGGTCCCGGTGGTGGTGTCCTCGACCACCGCCGCCGCGGAGATCATGCCCTCCGGCGGGGCCGCCTCGATCGCCCCGGGCGACCCCTCGGCGCTCTTCACGCAGGTGCGCTCGCTCTTCGAGTCGCCCTCGCAGCGCGGCGCCATGGGCCTGTCGGGAGAGCGCTGGGTGGCCGACACCTGCCACCCCTCGGTGGTGGCCGCGGCGCACGAGGCGCTCTACGACGAGGTGCTCGCGACCCGAGGGTGAGCGCAGTTCCGGGCGGAGCCCCGTCGTGCTAGAGGGCCGCGCATGAGCCGCGACGACGCCACCCGCGCCTATTACGACGACTTCAGCAAGTGGTACGAGCGAGAGCGCGGCCGCGGCTACCACGGGATGATCGACGACCTCGAGTTCGAGATCACCGCCCCCTTCGCGCGCGGCAAGCGCTGCCTGGAGGTCGGCTGCGGAACGGGGCTCATCCTCGAGCGCGTGGCCGGGGTGGCCCGCGAGGCGGTGGGCATCGACCTGTCCCCGGGGATGCTCGAGAAGGCCCGCGAGCGGGGGCTGACGGTGCACGAGGCGCCCGCGACGAAGCTGCCCTTCGAGGACGCGCGCTTCGACCTCGTCTACTCGTACAAGGTCCTGGCGCACGTGCCCGAGATCGAGACCGCGCTCGCCGAGATGGCCCGCGTCTGCGTCCCCGGCGGGACCATCCTCGCCGAGTTCTACAACCCCTACAGCCTTCGCTACCTCGCCAAGACCCTGGGGCCCGCGCAGAAGGTCTCCGAGACCCGCACCGAGGCGGCGGTCTACACCCGCTTCGACCCGCCCGCGCGCATCGAGGCGATGCTCCCGAAGGGCACCACGCTGGTCGACTTCCACGGCGTGCGGGTGTTCACCCCGACCGCCCGCGCGGTGACGCTCCCGGTGGTGGGACGGCTCCTCCAGCGGGCCGAGCACCTCGCGCTGCGCTCGCCCCTCGCGCGCCTCGGGGGCTTCCTCGTGGCCGTCATCCGCCGCGACGCCTGAACCCGCCGCTCCCCCTCTCAGCGACGTTTCGACCGCCCGGGGGCATCGCGTACACTCCTGCGCGATGACTGCCCCCGCACGGATCCTTGTCGTCGACGACGAAGCCTCGCTCAGGCAGATGATGGACGTGCTGCTACGGCGCATGGGCCACGTCGTCGAGCAGGCCTCCGGCGTGCGCGAGGCCAAGGAGCGCCTCGACGCCGCGACGACGCCCTTCGACCTCGTGGTCACCGACCTGATGATGGCCGACGGGACGGGCCTCGAGGTGCTCGACCACGCGCGCGCCATCTCGACGGAGACGCAGATGCTGGTGGTGACCGCGCACGGCTCGGTGGAGACCGCCGTCGACGCGATGCGCCGCGGGGCCTACTGCTACCTCGAGAAGCCGCTCAGCGTGAGCGAGGCGCGGGCGCAGGTGGAGAAGGCGCTCGAGAAGCGCTCGCTGCTCAAGGACAACGTCTCGCTGCGCATCATCACCCGCGGCCTGACGCCGGAGGGAGGGAGCGGCTCTCTCATCGGGCGCAGCACGGCCTTCCAGACGGCGATGGAGTTCGTGCGAAGGGCGGCGCCCAACCGAGCCAGCGTGCTCATCACCGGCGAGAGCGGCACCGGCAAGGAGCTCTTCGCCCGCGCCATCCACACCAGCAGCGACAGGAGCTCCGGGCCCTTCGTGGTGGTCAACTGCGGCGCCATCCCCGCCGACCTGGTGGAGAGCGAGCTCTTCGGCCACGAGAAGGGCTCGTACACCGGCGCATCCAGCAGGACGCTGGGGATGTTCCGCCAGGCGGACACCGGGACGCTCTTCCTCGACGAGGTCGGAGAGATCCCGCTGCCTCTCCAGGTGAAGCTCCTGCGCGCCCTCCAGGAGCGAAAGGTGCGTCCCGTCGGCGGAACGATGGAGATCCCCGTGGACACCCGCATCGTCGCGGCGACCAACCGCGACCTCGCGCAGATGGTGAAGGAGAAGCTCTTCCGCGAGGACCTCTACTACCGCCTCAACGTGCTCCGGCTTCACCTGCCTCCGCTTCGCGAGCGGCGCGAAGACCTGCCCGCCCTCATCGAGCACTTCCGCAGCCGCTTCGCCGCGGAGAACGGCCGGGCCTTCGTGAGCTTCTCCCCGGAGGCCCTGCGGCTCATGCTCGCGCACCAGTGGCCCGGCAACGTCCGGGAGCTCGAGAACGCCGTCGAGCGCGCCGTGACCCTGGCCCAGGGGAGCACGGTCATCCGCGACGACCTGCCGCCCGAGCTCCTCGGCGCCGCGGGCATCTCTCGCCCGGGAGAGCTGCTGCTGCCGCCCGAGGGGATGCAGCTCGAGGCCACGCTCGAGGACATCGAGCGCAGCTTCATCCGGCAGGCGCTCGAGCGCGCCAAGGGCGTTCGCACGCACGCGGCGGCGCACCTGGGGCTGACCTTCCGCTCCTTCCGCTACCGACTCCAGAAGCTCGGGATGGCGGGCGGAGACCCCGGCGGGGGCGAGGGCGAGGGCGAGGGCGAGGGCGAAGACCTCCGCGCCCGACGCTGAGATCGGTCGACCGGGCACCCTGCGCTCGCCGGAATCCCCCCTTCGCGGGCGAGGCTTCCCAGGCTACGATCCATGATTCAAGCGCGCTGAAGCTGGCCCGGCGCGCCGCTCCTGGAGGATCCGATGAAGACCCCGACCGCCTCCCGCCGCCTCGCCCATCGCTGGGCCAGCGCCGGTATGACCCTGATCGAGCTGATGATGGTCGTGGTGATCCTCGGCATCCTCGCGGGCGTCGGGGCCTTCACCTACTCCTCGTATCTCCGCCGCAGCCGCTCGCAGGAGGCGCGCACCATGCTCGCCTCCATCGCCGCGCGCGAGGACGCGTACCGCTCGGAGTTCTCGACCTACTGCGCCGCCGGATCGATGGGGGCGCCCACCTCGCTCGGGCTCAGCAACGCGTGGCCCGCCACCGCGCCGACGAGCGCGCGGGTGCCCTTCCTCGTCTCCGGGATGCCGCAGGAGTGGCTGCAGCTCGGGTTCCGCCCCGTCGGCGACGTGCGGTACCGCTACGTGGTAGTCGTGGGCACGCCCCCGCTGGCTCCGCCGAGCCCCTACGACTCGGGCTTCTCCGCCGCCCCCAACCAGGACCTCTGGTACGTCGCCGAGGCCTACGGAAACCTCGACGGCGACAGCGTCATCTCCACCTTCGGGATCTTCTCGGGCAACAGCAACACGATCCGCGTCGTGAACGAGACCGAGTAGTCGCTCCCCTCCCGACGCTCCCCATCCGATGCAACGAAGCTCCCTCGTCGGCGTGTTGGTGATGCTCCTGGGCGCGGCCGGAGTCGCGCCGATGCGAGGCGCCCTCAACCGCCAGTACGACCGTCACCGCCGGGTGCTCGACACCGCGGAGATCCCCACCGTCGGCGTCGCCCGCGTGGCCTCCCTCGGTCACGTCGAGTGGCTCGCCGACGTCCTCTGGATCAACGCGCTGCTCTACTACGGCGAGTCGCTCTCGGCCCGTAACCCCGGCCGCTACGTCGACCGCTACGCGTCGGTGATGGTCGCGCTCGACCCGCATTTCCGCCTGGCCTACCTCTGGGCCGGGGTGGCCTTGGTGCTGCGCACCGGAGAGGTCCCGATTGAGGACATCCGACGGGCCGCGGAGTACCTCGAGGTCGGACTACGGATCTTCCCCGAGGATGGCGAGCTGCACTTCCAGCGGGGCCACACGCTGCTCTACGAGCTGTCTCCCCGGCTGCCTCGCGACTCTGACGAGCGGCGCCGGGTGCGGGCCGCCGCGGCCGAGCACTACCGCAAGGCTGCTGCGCTGGGCGAGGGGCCCGAGTGGATGTCCCTGACCGCGGCCACGCTGCTCTCCGAGGTCGGGCGCTCGGACGCGGCCATCGAGGCGCTGCGCGACGGCCTCGTGCACGCGGAGACCCCGGGGATCCGCGATCACATCCAGCGGCGCCTGGTCGAGCTGCTGCGGGCGCACCCGAGCGACGACCACGGCCTCTCGGGGATGCAGGCGCTGGAGGCGGCGAGGCGCCGGGAGTACCCGTACCTGCCGACGCCGCTGTACCTGTTCGTGGGCCCGCGCATCGGGCCCTGAACCGGGCGGTCGCGCTATTCGAGCGGGCGGTTGCGGAAGTCCGCGGTGCCGCCCGCGGTGATGGTGACCGAGAAGGTGCCGTGCGCCGCGAGCTCGTCGTTGCTGCAGGTGACGCGGTAGGTGCCAGCCGGGAGCGTCTGACGGCGCGGGGTGTTGAAGGTGGTCCCCAGGCCCGCCACGGTGCAGCTCGAGGCCGGTCGCGTGGAGATCAGCAGGACGCCCGTCGCGCCGCCCGCCGCCGGGGCCGGCGGGGTCGGGGCCGGTCGTACCGCCGAGGCCGCGGCCGCAGCGGGACGGATCGCGGGACGCGCCACCCGAACGGTGGGCCGGGGCGCCGCAGCGACCGGGGCCGCAACCGGCGCGGGGGCAGGGGTGGGCGCGGGCGCGGGCGTGGGCGCGACGGTCGGAACCGCGGCGGGGGGAGGAGTGTTCTCCGCGACGACCTGGGCGGCGCTCGGGGGCGTCGGGGTCTGCGCGACCGCGTTGGGGTCGGGCATCGGCGGAACGATCGGCGGAACCATCGCGGTCGTCGGCTCGGGCTCGAGCTCGACCTGCATCTGGGTGATCTGCGCCTCGCGAACCGGCACCTCCTGGGTGAAGGGTCGGAAGCCAGGCTTGCGGACCTCGACGCGGTGGAGCCGGACGACGGAGAGCTCCGGCACCTCGAAGCGCTGGCCGTTGCCGACGAGCGGCTGGCTGTCGACGAGCACCGCGACGCCGCCCACGTTGGTGGTGATGAGCAGTCCGCCGGAGGGCTCTCCGCGGGTGAGCTTGAGCGCGATGATGACCAGCGCCGCGACCGCGACGACGCCCAGCAGCGCGAGCACGACGACGGAGCTGCCCTCGTTGCGCCGGGGCTCCGGGCGAGGAGGCGCGGACGACTCGGCCGGGGGGCGGGAGAACTTGGGGTCACCGCCGATGCGCCAGGCGTCCTTGCCCGCGCCGCTGGGGCGGGGAGGGACGCTTGGCGTGGGCTGGACGTTGGGCATCGACGGCGAGCTCGCGACCGGCGCTGACACCGCAGGCGCGGAGACCATCGCACCGAGCGGCGGAGCGTTGACGATCGGCGCGGCGACCGCTGGGAGCGCGGTGGACGGCATCGGCGGAGCAGCGACCGCCGAAGCGGGCGCGCCGGCAGGCTGAGCAGGGACCGACGAGCTGCGACCGGGGAGCGAGGGGAGGGCCGGGAGGACGCCCGTGGTCCGTCCGTTGGCGGGAGCCCTCGCCCCGGAGTTGCCGCGCAGCGGAAGCGGCGGCGAGCTCGGGAGCTTCATCCCCTCGGGGCGATCGTAGATCTGGGTGGCGAGCTCCTCCTCGTCCCAGTCCATCTCGTGGATCTCCTCCGGCGCGGGGGCCGCGGCCATCGGGGGGGCGACCGGGAGGGCGGGTACGGCGACCGCGGGCACGGGGCCCGACACGGCCGAGGGGCGAGTCCCGGGAGGCGGGGAGACGGGGGAGTTGCGCACGGCGGCCTGAGCAGCCTGGGCGGAGCCACCCATGCCCATGACGGTCCCTCGTGGGGCGCGGGGCGGCGGCGGGGGCGGCGGGGGCGTGCCGAGACGCGGGCTCGGGGGCGCGCCCTTGGGCGATCCACCCGGAGGCGTCGGCGTCGAGAGCACCGCGGTGCCCTCGAGCTCCTCGAGGTCGTTGGCGCGCCGCGAGTCGAACTTGCGGAACTCCTCATCGCGGCTGAGTTCCCGCGTGATCTCGTCGGCGAAGATCTTGTGCACGTAGGCGCTCAGGTCCTTGCGGGCGAAGAAGTTGCCCGACGTGTACATGAACGACTGCAGGTCGTCGTGCAGGTCCATCGCGCTGCGGTACCGGTCCTCCGGGTGCTTCGCGAGGGCCTTGAGCACGATGGCCTCGAGCTCGTCGGGGATGCGCTTGTTGTACGTCGTCGGGGGCATGATCTCGACGTTGCGGACCTTCTCCAGCGTGGAGAAATCCGACTCGCCGACGAAGAGCCGCTCGTTGGTGAGCAGCTCGTACAGGCAGATGCCGACCGCGAACACGTCGCTGCGGCGGTCGACCTGGAGCCCGCGCACCTGCTCCGGGGACATGTACCCGAACTTGCCCTTGAGGATCCCCGCCTGGGTCTTCGAGCTCTTGCTCGCCGCCTTGGCGATGCCGAAGTCGATGAGCTTCACGTCCCCGTCGTAGGAGATGAGGATGTTCTGCGGGGACACGTCGCGGTGCACCAGCTCGAGCGAGCGGCCCGCGGCGTCCTTCTTGTTGTGCGCGTAGTCCAGGCCCTCGCACAGCTTCATGACCATGTAACAGGCCATCGGAACCATGATCGGCTCCGAGCGCTTCTTCACGCGCTCGAAGATCGCGCGCATGTCCTTACCGGCCACGTATTCGAGGGCGATGAAGTACGAGTCGCCGACCTTACCCAGCTCGAAGATCTGCGCGATGTTGGGATGCGTGAGCTGCACCGCGAGCTTCGCCTCGTCGACGAACATCGCGATGAACTCCTGGTCCTCCGCGATGGACGGCAAGATGCGCTTGAGGGCCACCAGCCGCTCGAAGCCCGCCTCCCCAAAGGACTTCGCCTTGAACACCTCGGCCATGCCGCCGACGCTGATGCGTTCAAGGAGGTAGTACTTCCCGAACTTGACGGGACTCTTCACCGCGCGACTCTCCTCGGGCCGATCTCCACGCACTGGCAGCGGCGAGTCGGGATCATTGGTTGAAATGCCACGGGGTTCTACTCGTTCCGTTCGCGCCCCGTCAACGACACCAGCGCACCACCGACCATTGCGAACAGCCCATCGAAGCTGCGGGCAGAGAGTCGCGCCAGTGGGAAGGGGAGCACCGGTTGTTTAGATGGCGCGGGCCGGTCGCAACCTTGGGTCGCGGGCCGAGGGGCTAACGCGGGGCGCCAGCGTCTCCGGACGACCGGGTCGCGCCGCCACCCCAGCTCGGCACCGACACCCGCTGGCCGCCGGTGAGGTTGATCTGCACCCCGCCGTCACCGGTCTGTCGGTAGCGCACCCGCCGATGCTGCGCGTCATACCAGACCCTCACCGGCACCGGACGCACCTCCGGGAACACCCGCTCCGCCCCGCCGCCGCCGCGCAGCACCAGGTCGAATCGGGGCGTCGCGTCGGGCGCGATGGTGGCGCCGAGGGCATCCCGCGTCGCCTCGGTGCCGATGGTCACGCCCGGCGCGAGAGCGAGCGGTGTGCCGGTGCAGCCCACGAGCTGAAACGCCGCGGCCAGCAGGTCGGGCATCGGTCGATCGGCCACCGCCAACACAAGGAACCCGTCGCGGTCGACGCAGGCTCCCCGCGTCGCCGTCGCCCCGGCGGCGAGCGCGATGCCCTCGAAGCCGTCGCCCTCGGTCGACTCGATCCAGCGGCCGCCCGCCTGCGCGTCCCAACGAAGCCTCGGTGCGCCGGCGACCGGATCGCGCGCGGCCACCACCGTCGCCACGCGGCCCTCCGAGCCGACCGGACCGGTGCCCACCCGCCGGGGGTCGACCCTCAGCAGGTTCACCCAGCGGTCGGGGTGCGCGACGTCGGGCCGCACCCGGGTCCTCGCCATCGGCCACGGAAAGGCCGCGTGGGAGAGGCCGTCGATGCTCCAGCGCCCTTCGCCATCGACCGCGGGAGAGACCGGCGCGGTCATCGGTGCGCCGGGCAGCACGGGCCGGAGCTGGAGATAGAAGAAGTCGCGCGGGTCGCGCTTGATGTACCGGGGGAAGCCCAGCGGGTGCATCCCACGGACCATGCGTCGCGTGCGGTACTCGAAGCCCGGAGCGCCGGGCACCGGACCCTGCGCCTCGGCCTCGCGGGTGAGGCTGCGAGGCAGAGGGGGGAGCGTGCCGGTGCGAGCGACCCGGTAGAACTCGAAGCCGGTGTTGGCGCCGTTCATGTCGAGGTGAAGCCCGTAGGAGCACCGCGCCGCGAGCATCGCCTCGCCGAGCGAGACCTCCGTCAGTCCGTTGCCCCAGAAGAACGCCACGTGGCCCTCGGTCGTCGCGCAGAGCCCCGTGCGCGCGGTGTGCGTCTCCCCCGGCGGACCGCCCGGCGCGGTGCCTCCCCAGAACGAGCGGTGGTACGGGTTGATCACCCCGTCCTCGACCAGCGGCGTGAGGTTCTGCCGGAACTCCAGCACATCCGATGGGAGGCTCGCCTGGTCCGGCGGCCACGAGCCGAAGCCCGTGCGTCCCCCCTCGAGGGCCGTGATCGTCGCGCCCCAGGGCTTCGGCGGGAGGAAGAGCGTGCCCTCCGCGAAGACCCCCCACTCGCCGTGCAGCGCCTGGAAGCCACCGTTGAATCCCGCCACCAGCCGGCTCATCGTGCGGGGGTCGCGAGGCACCGAGCCGCTGCCGGTCTCGCCGGTGGCGCCCATCGGCTCCTGGGAGCCCGGCACCACGTGGAGCTCGACCTGGCGCGCGTCCCAGAGCGTCACGTAGACGCGGGTGTCGGGGCGCTCCGGGTCGGTGCGGATGAACGACTGCGCGAACGCAGGCGGCGCCCCGGGGTTGCCCCCGACGAAGGGATCATCCCGCTGGATCAGCGCCCACTCGCCCTCGTGCGCAAGACCAGGTCGCAGCCTCGCGGTCATCGGCGCCGGGGGCCAGCCCTCCACCGGTCCGTCGACGTCGCGCGGCGGGCCGGAGCGCAGCACGTCCGCGAGGTCTTCCGCCGCGTCCGCCTGCGAGGTGTCCTCGCCGATGCGCACCCGCGCCCGGGCCACCTCGTGCTGCAGCCCGAAGGCGATGCGCTCGGCCCAGGCGATCGGCGCGCCGCCGACCCAGGGAACAGCCCGCACGGTGTCCACCAGCCAGGTGATCCACCCCGTGGTGCCCGCGAGCCGGGGGCGCTCCCGCAGCAGGTCGGCGCCCGCCGTGATCGCCCGGGACGGAGCGTCGACGGTGAGCGACCGGGCCCCCGCGTCGGCCACGAGGCGGTCTCCGTCCAGGCGCAGCGAGAGCGATCGCACCGGCCGAGACAGGTCGAAGCGGTCGAGCCCGTAGCCCTGCCACCGTCCGCTGCTCTGGAGCCTCGTGACCGCCCCGCGAAACCTCGCTCCCCGGTCGCCCGCGGACGAGAGCGCCTCCGGGGTGCCCGCGAGGTCGACCAGGGTGAAGGCCACGATGTCGTCGCCCACGCGGGTCCAGTAGGCGGCCCAGCGTCCGCTGGCGGTGAGCCCGCCCTCCTCGGCGCCGGGGGAGCGGGTGAGGTTGGAGACGTCGCGCAGCGCGAGCACCTGCCGCCGGTCGTTGGTGCGCGCGGTGACCGCGAGCACGTCCACGCTCTCGTCGCCCGTGCGCGCCAGCACCAGGGCGCGGCTCTCCCCGAGCGTGGAGCGGGAGATCCACACCGGGTCGGCCACGAGCCGGATACCTCGTCGGGTAAGCGCGCCCCGCAGGTCCGTGGGCCCGGGCGATCCCACCACCAGCACGGCCCCGAGGCCGACGCCGAGAACCCACGCGAGCGCGGTCGGAGCCCAGGTCGAAGGCCGGGTCCCAGGGGCGTGGTGGTGTTCGCGTTGGCGCATCTGGAGGGTCGTGGAGGGCAGGAGCGGTGGTGTCTACCCGCAACCCCCGCCATCGCGCAAAGCCGCCATGGCTCCCGTAGGCCTCCCTTGATCGCGCGCGCTGCCTCGTTCTAGAACCTCCCGCGACCGCTCGTCCCCCATTCCTTGGGAGCCCATTGATGCACAACCTCTCCCGGCTCAGCGCCGCGTCCTTCTGCCTCGCGTCGCTCGCGGCCCTTTCCCCCGCCTCCGCGCAGCCCCGACCGCCGGCGACCGCCACCGCCGCGGCGCGCCCGCTCACGCTCCGCGAGGCGACGCAGCGCCTGCAGTCCGCCGACCCCGACGAGATCACCGAGGGGGTCGACGCGCTCACCCGCATCGGCACCGCCGAGGCCGTGCCCCCGCTCGTCACGCTGGCGCGCAGCGGCCTGCCCGACGACCTGCTCGACCTCGTCGTGACCAAGCTCGGCATCCTCGGGCGCCCGGAGGCCATCGAGGAGCTCGGGTCGCTGATGCGCCACCGCCGCGCCGCGGTGCGAGTGCGCGCGGTGACCTCGCTCAGCCAGATCCGCGACGAGCGCAGCCGCCCCCTCATCGAGTCGGGCCTTCGCGACTCCGATCACAGCGTCCGCGCCGAGGCGGCCCGCGCCCTCGGTCGCATCAACGCCCGCGCTTCGCTCTCGCTGCTCCAGCGGGCCTTCGAGCGCAACATCCCCGAGGCCGCGGAGTCCATCGGGGCCCTCGGCGACGCCGCCGCCGCCGACCGCCTGCTCGAGTCCGTCGGGCACTCGCCCCTCTCCGTGCTCCTCCCCGGCTTCAGGCGCTTCCTCGACCGACGCGACCTGACCGACCCCGTGAAGCTCCGCATCGTGGAGCAGCTCGTCTCCCGCTCGCCGACCACGCAGGTGAAGGCCTTCCTCCAGGAGTGGGTGCGCGAGCTCCCGCCCGCCGACCGCTCTCGCGCCCGCGCCCGGGCCGAGCTCGCGATCCGCCAGATCAACGACGCCCCCGCGCCAGGAGCCTCCCGATGAACCGCCGCGCCCTCGCGCTCTCCGCCCTCGTCTCCGCCGGTCTCGTCGGGTGCATGCCCCCGATCCGCACGACCACGGCCTTCTCGTCGCGCTTCGGCGACAACAACCGCGGCCGCCTGGGTGAGGTCGCCGCCACCGCCGGCGCGGGCGCCCTCGCCGACCGGCCGCGCAACAGCCTGGGCCGACCGCTGCTCGCCACGGTCATCCAGGGCGAAGGGCGCGCGGTCGCCGTGTACGACGTGCAGACGGGCCAGGCGCTCTGGTCCCGGCCGATGGCCGCGTCGAGCACGCCGGAGATCCTCGGCGACGCCGTGGTGGTGGAGGTCGGATCGTCGACGAAGGTGCTCGACCTCGCCACCGGCGCCGAGCGCGGCCACGTCGACCACAACGGCCTGGAGTTCGCGGGCGCCGACCGCGACGGCGACACCATCGTGATGTGCTTCGCCGCGGGTCTCACCGGCGGCAGCCGACGCGCGGGTCGCGTGCAGGCGGTCGACGCCCGCAGCGGCAGCGAGCGCTGGACCCACGAGGTCGGCGGCATCCTCGGTCGGCCCGCCGCCAAGGGGGGGCTCGCGTTCGTCCCGTGGGACCGGCAGAGCATCGCGGTGCTCGACCTGGGCACCGGCGTCGAGCGGGCGCGCCTGCGCTCGACCGACGACGTGCTCTCGTGGGTGTTCGCCTCGCCGCAGGGCGTCTTCTACGGGGGCCGCGGCATCTACCGCCTCAACGCCGACAGCGCCTCGGGCACCCGCGCGGGCAGCCAGTTTCTCGCCAACCCCTTCGAGGGGATCCCCGGCGACCCGCTCATCCACCGCGACGCCTTCCAGCCCACGACCGGCACGCGCACGGCGCGCGACCGCATCGGCTTCACCTTCCTGCCGGGCGCGCCCGCGGAGGGCGGACGCCTCACGGTGCAGGGCGACACCATCTACGCGTCCTACTACCACGACGTCCTCGCGGTGGACGCCGCGACCGGCGGGGTGCGCTGGGCCGTGCGCCTCGAGGAGGACGTCGAGGCCATGGAGCTCACCCCGACGGGGCTCTTCGTGGTCTCCGCCGGCGGCCACGTGCGGGGCATCGACCCGGCCACCGGCGCGGTCGGAGTCGTCTCGCAGCTCAACGCCCAGGTCGGGGCCATCGCGATGGACGTCGGGGGCCTCGCGCTCCCGGCCGAGCGCACCGCCCCCGAGGGCAGCGCGCGAGAGCAGCTCGTCTCGCTCATCCGCGACCCGGACAACCGCCTGGTGCCGCTGCGGTCGTTTCTCGTGACCCGCCTCGCGCGCCTGGAGGACGAGGAGGTCACCCACGACCTGCTCGACCTCTATACCCAGCGGTCGATCCCGGTGCAGCTCCGGCAGAGCATCGCCACGGCGCTGCAGACCCGCCGCACGGGCGCGCGCTTCCTGGTCGCTGCCCTCGAGGAGCACTTCGACTACCTCGAGAACCACTCCGCCCCGCCGCTGCAGGTCATCGCGCCGACGCTGGTGGCGATGAACGCCCGCGAGGCCGTGCCGGGGCTCACCGCCCACCTGCTCGACCACGAGACCCCGATGGAGTCGCTCCCCGACGTGATCAACGCGATCGGGGCGCTGGGCGAGGGGAGCGCGGTCCCGGTGTTCCAGCGGTGGGTGCAGATGTACCGCTCGGACAGCACCTTCCGCGGCCCCGAGCGCGTGGTGGCCATGAACACCGCCATCGACGCGATCTTCCGTCACGGCGACGCGTCGGCGCGCGCCTGGCTCCAGCAGCTCTCGGAGGACACCCGGGTGAACCCGCTCGCCCGGGCGCACGTCACCGAGCTTCAGCAACGCGACGCCTCGGACATCCAGCGCCGGGAGACCCAGCAGACCGAGGCCGAGCGCCAGGCCGCGCTCCAGGCCGAGGTCAACCGCCTGCACGAACTCCAGGCGACGGTGCCCCCGTCGCTCACCGACGCGGCCTTCGACGAGGCCTGGAACGCCCACCTCGACGAGGTGAGGGAGTGCGCCCAGGGGGCCGTGAGCCGCAACCCCTCGCTCAACCAGATCCGCGTGGTCGTCACGCTACGCAGCGAGCTTCCCCGGCGCCTGATGGAGGCCAACCCCCCGGCGCGCACCGCCGGGGCCGACGGCGTGACGCACCCGACGACCTCCGAGGAGGCGCTCACCTGGACGGGCTCGCAGATGGCCGCGCTGACCGCGCAGCGCTCGCGGGTGCGCCTTGCCACCTACGCGCCCGCCGACGCCGAGCTGCGCTCGTGCATGGACCGGGTGGTGCTCCCGCTGGAATTCCCGGTGTTCCGCGAGATGCGCCAGGAGTTCCGTCGGGTGATCGACACCCGCGCGGCGCGCGCCCAGGGCGGCGGCGAGACCATCAACGGCCTCGGCCTCGACGCCCAGGGCAGGGAGCTCCCCTGGTGGCTGGTCTCGGCGCCGACGCTGGAGGTCGAGAACCCGCCACTGCCGGTCCGCCCCGGCACCGCGCCCGCGACGGTTCGCCCCGGCACCGGGCCGACCACGCCCAACACGCCCACCACGCCCACCACGCCCACCACCCCGACCGTGCCGGGTACGCCTGCGCAGCGGCCCTGGTGGGAGGAGTGAGCGGAATCCCCGTCGACCGCGTAGGGTTGTACGGGGTGTACTTTGGCCTTGCCGCCCTGTCAGGGGTGGGGCTATGAGACGGTCCCGCGTGCGATCGCGCACCGATCCCGAGGAGGGCGTCTGTGAAGGAACTTGTCCGTTATCTGCTCGAAAACATCCAGTTGGACTTCCAGGGCGACATCGGCATCGACGCCGTCCGCGAGTTTCTTCGGAAGGACGACAGCCACGAGTCACGTCAGCTCTTGCAGAAGCTCAATCAGGAGGGCTCGGTCGACGACATGCTCCTGACACTGGCCGATGTGCTCAAGCCAATGATCACCAGCGGCATCACCGACCAGGTGGTGCGCGAGCAGATCAACGAGTACGCCGATTCCTGATCGCCTCTGTCCTCTGGTTGGGCGCGTGCGACACGCGACCCTCCGACTCCCCCACCACTGACCCGCTCCGCGTCGTTGAAACGACCCCGTCCGCTCCGGACGGCGGTCGTGGAACGCACCCCATCGGTCCTCCGCTGCGGGTGCGCTTCGACCGGCTGCTCGCCCCCTCCACCATCACCCGCTCCCAGCTTCGGGTGACCACCGGCGGCCTCCAGGCCTTCGGCGGTCTCCGCTACGACGTGCTGCGCCGCGAGCTCAGCCTCTACCCCAACCCCAACGACCTGCGCCCCGGGCTCGAGTACGTCCTCACCGTGGGCGACGGCCTCCGCTCCTGGGACGGCAGCGCCCTCGCGGCCCCGGTGGTCGTGCGCTTCCTCCCCACCGTCCGTGAGCCGGTGCCCCGTGACGCGGTGCCCTCGCTCCGTCGCGACGTCGCTCCGCTGCTCACCCAGCACTGCACAGGCGGCGGCTGCCACGGTGAGCTCACGCCCGCCATGGGTCTCGACCTCTCGTCGGCGCGCGCGATTCGCGCCTCGTGCGTGGGCGTCCTGGCGCGACAGCGGGCCGACCGGGTGGCGCTTGAGATGCTCGATCCGCGCTGGTCGACGCTGCCCCTCATCGACCCCGGGATCACCGCGGGGCAGGGGCGTCCCGAGTACAGCTACCTCGTCTACAAGCTCCTCGGAGATGGTCCGATCTGGGGTGCTCGGATGCCCCTCGGGAGGGCGCCGCTCCGCGAGGAGGAGATCCGCCTCGTCGTCGATTGGGTCACCGCTGGCGCCCCGGACAATTGAGCGTCTTGACACCCTCGCGAGCCGCAACGTAGAGCCCTCCCTCATGGCTCGTCCTCGTCTCGCCTTGTGCGTCGTGCTGGTCCTCGCGGGGGTCGGCTTCGGCGCGAGCTGCCGCAACAACCGTGTCGGCTCGACGCCCGACTCCGCGACCCGCGGCGCCGCGCAGGACGCGCCTGCGCCCGCGGCGGCGCGCCAGGGCGACGTGACCGCGATCCCGGGCATCGACCTCGCCGACCTCAGCGCCAGCGAGCGGGAGAGCTTCTGGTCGCTCGCCAACGAGGAGCTCTCGACCTGCGGCGACCCGTACTCCCTCGCGGTCTGCGCGCGCGACCGGACGCCCTGCCGCACCTGCGTCCCGGCGCTCCGGTTCCTGGCCCGGATGGTGCGCGACGGCCGCAGCCGCGATGACGCCTCGGAGCAGCTCCGGCTGCGCTACAGCCCCGCCAACGCCGCGCAGGTGAACACCACCGGCGCCCCGTCGCACGGCCCCGCGAACGCGCCCGTCACGCTGGTCGAGTTCAGCGACTACGAGTGCCCCCACTGCGCTCACGCGATCCCGATCATCCGCCAGGTGGAGCACGACTTCCCAGGTCGGCTCCGGGTGGTGCACATGAACTTCCCGCTCAGCGGGCACACCCACGCGCTGGCCGCCGCCCGCGCCGCGCTCGCGGCGGGCCGCCAGGGGAAGTTCTGGGAGATGCACGAGCTGCTGTTCACCAACCAGCGCTCGCTCGAGACCGCCGACCTCAACCGCTACGCCCAGCAGCTCGGGCTCGACATGGCGCGCTTCCGCGCGGACATCGCCTCGCCCGAGGTGGAGGCGGAGATCGCTGCGACGCGTCGCGAGGGCGAGCGCCTGGAGATCAGCGGCACCCCGGCGATCTTCATCAACGGCCGCCGCTACGACCTGCCCATCGAGCGCCCGATGCTCCGCGACTGGATCCAGGAAGACCTGGACGCCGCGGCCACCCCTCACTGACCATTCCCCCCCTCGATCACCACGGGGAGGGCAAGGGTCAGCGGCGGCGGCCGGTGTCCTTCGCGGGCGCGGGCTTGTGGTCGGAGAGGTCGGCCGCGGTCTGGCGCATCGAGACGTGCGAGAGCGCCTCCGCGAGCTGGCCGGAGATGTAGGTCGCCGCGTCGAGCTCATCGGCCTCGAAGGCCGGTGAGCCGGGGAGACGCGCCACCTGCACCAGCGCGAAGAGCCGGTCGTGGAAGAGCGCCGGGACGAACATCGCCGGGCCGCCCTCGCAGCCCTCGTCGGCGCGGTCGTCGCCCTTCGCTGCGACGAGGTTCACGCCCCGCTTGGAGCGCGTGGCGACCCCGTAGGAGCCGGACTTCGCGCGCACCCGATGCTCCATGCGACCGGTGTTCGCCTCGCCGTGCACCACGAACTCGTCGCGGTTGATGTCGTAGCTGAAGACCAGCACGGCGTCGCAGCGGAGGTTCTGCGTGATGACGCCGGCGACGAACGAGCAGGCCTCCGGGGCGCTGTGCTGGAACGACAGCTCCATCACCGAGTCGAACAGGTCGCTGAGCAGATCGGGCCCGCGACGGCCGCCCGTGAAGCGCTTGCGATCGTCGGCCACCACCGGGGCCTCGACCGCCGCCACCGGCTCGACCTTGGGGAGCGAGGGCTGCGACTCACGACGGCCGCGCCGCTTCTTGCGACGCCCGCCGGACTCGCCAACGGTCGACTCGCCGCCAGCGGCCTCGTGCTCCCCGGAGGTCTCGATCTCGGGGGAGGAGCTGACCTCGGCCGCGGGAGTCGGGGCGGGGGCTGCCTCGGCCGGCGCCTCGGTGACCACCGCGGGTGCCTCGACCTTCGCAGGAGCCACTTCCGCTACCGGAGCGGCAGCTTCGACCGCAGCAGGTGCAGTCGGGGCCACGACGGGCGCAGGCTCGGCCGCAACCGCAGCGGGTGCAGGCTCGACCGCGACCACCACGGGCGTGGGCGCAGGCTCGACCACCGCGGGCGCAGGCGGAGGCTCGACCGCGACCGCGACGGGGACGGGCGCAGGCTCGACCACCACGGGGACGGGCGCGGGCTCGACCACCACGGGGACGGGGACGGGCGCGGGCTCGACCACCACGGGGACGGGCGCGGGCTCGACCGCGACGGGTACGGGTGCGGGCGCAGGCTCGACCACCACGGGGAGGGGCGCGGCTTCGACGACGATCGGGGCTGCCGCCTCCGTGACGGGCGAAGGGGCGGCCTCGACCACGGCGGGCGCAGGCTCGACCGCGACCGGAGCGGTCTCGACCACGGCGGGCGCTGGCTTCGTCTCGACGATCGGAGCCTCGGCGACGATCGGAGCCTCGGGGGCGGGCGCAGGAGGCGGAGCCACCTCGGCGGGAGCAGGCGGCGGGACTGGCGCGACGGCGGCGAGCGCGGGGCGCACCTGAAGCTCGGCAACGTCGCTGCGCCAATCCTTCCAGCGAAGAACGACGAGGGGCGACTCCGAGGGACGGTGAGAGAAGACGTGGTCGAAGACGGCGACGGTCACATAGCGACCGCGCGGGCGGGTCGCGAGGGAGCGCTTCAGCGTCGTGAGCGCGTGCCGTGCGAGGGACTCGGCCTGGGCGACGGTGGTGCCGGGCGCCACCGTGAAGACGCGCTCTCGATAGGTCAGCGGGTTCGTCGCGCTGGGGTCCTGATCGCGCTCGAACAGAAGGGTGCTGGCGACGGTCGTGACCTCAGGGTCGTTGCCGTTGACGGCCGGGCGCTCGCTGGGCACCTCGGCGGTGGCCGGGGCCGCCACGGCTGGGGCTGCGGGCGCCGGAGGCGCGACGAAGATGGGGAGGTCGACGGAGGTGGCCGCGAGGTCGGCGCTCGACGTAGGAGTCTCCGCAGCCTGCACGGGCGCCGCGGCGACCGCGGGCTCGGCGACGGGCTGGGCGATGGGACGGGCCGCTTCGACCTCGGACGGCGGTCGGTTGGTCGTCACCGCCGAGGTGATCAGGGTGCTCGTGAGCGACGAAGGGACATCGATGCCTGCCGTCGGATCAGCGGCGATCGGAGAGACCGGAGGCACGCTGCTGCGCGGAGGGATTCCGACGGATGTTCCGGGAGGAGGGGGCACCGAGAAGCTGGTGGCGCCGGACGGTGCGGGAGCGCGTGACGGCCGACCGCTCGCGGGCGGAATGGTCACGCCTCGGAGCACGGCCGGGGCAGCAGCCTCGGTGGGCAAATCTGCCGCAGGCACCACCGACGCGCGGTAGGGGCGCACGGTGTAGCGCTCGTTGGCTTCGAGATCGTTGACCCGAACGACGCCCTCGTTCTCGAACTCGCAGCGAAACTTCCGTATCGAGACCCCTCCTCGGGCGCTACTCAGCGCGCCAGCCCAGGAGTCTGATTCGACGGTCACTGTGGCGGCGGTGCCGCCGGATGGCGCGGGAAGCTCGACGACCCATCGCATGGTGGAATTTGGCCTTCCGGACAGGTGTTTGCGGGGAGTAACAGAACGCCGCTCGCCGCGTCAAGGCAGAGCACAGTACGCTGCGCGCGTGCGGATAGCGCTCGTCAGTCAAGCACAGCCCGCGGAGGCGTTGGAGATTCTTCGCGACCTCGGCTGTCGTCCAGTGGAGCACTCACCCACGGACGATCCGGTCGAGATCGCGCACGACGGCGACGCGGTGCTGGTCGAGTGCGGCGCGGACGTCGACCCGATGCGCACGTTGCTCTTCCGTCTGCGGCGCGCGGGCGCGGCGTCGGTGATGCTGGCGGTGCGCAGCGAGCAGGTGCTGCGGGTCGACCCCGGCTGGCCCTTCGATGACCTGACCCTCCAGCCCTACGTCCCGCCGGAGCTGTACCTCCGGCTGAGGGTTCTGGAGTGGCGCCGCCGCGACGCGCCCAACGACCTTCACGTCGACGTCGGGTCGATGCGGGTGGACCTCGGCGCGCGCGCGGTCGACCTCGCCGGCGAGCGGGTGCCGCTGTCTCCGCAGGAGTTCGCGCTGCTGGCCTACCTCACGCGCTTCCGCGGCCGCGCGGTCTCCCGCGAGGTGCTGCTGCGCGACGTGTGGGGGCTCCGCTCGATCGAGACGCGCACCGTCGACGTGCACATCCGCAAGCTGCGTCAGAAGCTCGGCGAGGCGGTGAACATCGACACGGTGCGTGGCGTGGGCTACCGCCTGGAGGCCATGAACAAGGAGCGTCCCCGATGAGCCCGATCACGCTCGCCATCTCCGCAGGGTGCCCGTGCGGCATCGGCCCCGAGGTCACCGCCGCCGCGCTCGCCTCGATGTCCGCGAAGCACCCGGACGTGTCCTTCGTCGTGCACGGCGACGAGGGGGCTCTCTCCGACGCGGGGGCCCTTCGCGGGGTGCGCTGGGACGAGCTCCCCCGGGTGAGGCTCGCTCCTGCCACGACGCTCTCGGCAGAAGATCGTCGCCCCGGCCCGCCGTCGATGGCGGCCGGTCGGGCGCAGCTCGTCGCCCTCGACGCCGCGCTCGACACGGTGCTCTCGCGATCCGCCGACGCCCTGGTCACCGGACCCATCGACAAGGCCGCGGTCACCCGCTCGGGGACGCCCTTCCTCGGCCACACCGAGCACCTCGCCGAGCGCTGCGGCGTGCCGCGGGTGGTGATGATGTTCGCCGGCCCCCGGCTGCGCACCACGCTGGTGACCACGCACCGGCCCATCGCTCGGCTCTCCGTCGAGCTGTCCCGCGAGGCCGTCCGAGAGAGCGTGCTCATCACCGCCCGGGCGCTTCTTACGTGGTTCGGTATGCGCTCTCCCCGCCTCGTCGTGTGCGGGCTCAACCCCCACGCCGGCGAAGGGGGACTCATCGGGCGCGAGGAGATCGAGGTCATCGCGCCCGCCCTCGACGAGGCCCGCGCCGCGCTCGGGGCCGGGGTCGAGATCGTCGGACCGATGGGGGCGGAGTCGGCCTATCGCAAGGCGAAGGACGGGCGCTTCGACGCCGTGGTCGCGATGTTCCACGACCAGGCGACCATCGCCTCGAAGCTCCTCGATTTCGGCGAGGCGGTGAACGTCACCCTCGGGCTGCCGATCATCCGCACCAGCGTCGACCACGGCACCGGGGCCGACATCGCAGGGCAGGGCATCGCCGACCCTTCGGGGATGGTGTCCGCCCTCGAGCTGGCGATCTCCTTCGCCCGGCAGGGTCGCCCTCGTCCTTGAGCGCGCCGATGGGAGCGATCACCGTCCGCGGCGCCCGCACGCACAACCTCCAGGACGTCACGGTGGTGATCCCCCGCGACGCCCTGGTGGTGATCACCGGCCCTTCTGGATCGGGCAAGAGCTCGCTGGCCTTCTCGACGCTCCACGCCGAGGGGCAGCGGCGGTACATCGAGGCGCTCGGGGTCGCCGCGAGGCGCGCCATCGGCCACCTGCCGAAGCCCCCCGTCGACTCCATCGACGGGCTCACGCCGACCGTCGCCGTCGCCCAGACGCCCCCCCCGGCGACCGCCCGCGCCACGGTCGGAACCCTCACCGAGATCGACGACTACCTGCGTCTCCTGATGGCGCGCATCGGCCGGGCGCGCTGCCCCCGCTGCGACGCCGAGGTGCGAGCGACGCACCCCGCCGAGGTCGTCGCGGAGGTGATGGCGCTGGGGGAGGGGAGCCGGCTGAGCGTGCGGGCGCCGGTGCTGCGCGCCGCGACCGGAGATCATCGGGTGGAGTGGCTGGCGTGGCGCAAGGAGGGCTTCGTCCGAGCCAGCGTGGACGGCCACGACCACGACCTCGGCGACGAGCTCGAACTCGACCCGACGAAGCCCCACGACATCGACCTGGTGATCGACCGCGTGGTGGTGAAGGACGGGGCCCGGGGCCGCATCCAGGAGGCGGTCGAGCTCGCGATGCGCCTGGCGGGAGGGGTGGTGCGCATCGTTCCCGTGGAGGGCGAGGCGTGGCTGCGGAGCGACCGCTTCGTGTGCGTGGGCTGCGGCATGGCGCTGCCCTCGCCGGAGCCGGCGCTCTTCTCCTTCAACAGCGCCAAGGGCGCCTGCCCGGAGTGCCGCGGCCTCGGGACGCAGCGCCTCACGCGCGAGACCGAGGTGTCGATCGAGCGCGGGAGGACCATCCGGGGAGGGGCCCTCGCGGCGCTGCTGGGCAAGAAGATCCCCGAGGCCTGGAGCGCCCTCGCGGCGGCGGCGGGCGTGGACCTCGATCGGACCTGGGACGAGCTCCCCCCGGAGTCGCGGGAGTGGGTGCTGCTGGGCGACGAGTCCTCGCCGGGGCTCCTCGACGCCACGGCCCGCTCCCCGAAGGCGAAGGACGAGCCCGACGAGCTGGTGGCCGACCTGCGCTGGGAGGCGACGGTGGCGTGCGCCCGGTGCGCAGGCGCCCGGCTGCGTCCCGAGGCGCTGGCCTTCTCCATCGAGGGGCGCTCCATCGCCTCGATCGCAGCCCTCCAGGTGGGGGCGCTCGACGCCTTCCTCCGGGGGCTGCGCTTCGAGGGCGCCCTGGCTCCCGCGGCTGAAGCGCTGCGGGCGGAGGCGCTGGGGCGGCTCGGGTACCTCCAGCGCGCGGGCCTCGACTACGTCTCCCTCGACCGTCCGGCGAGGACGCTCTCCAACGGGGAGTTCCAGCGCGCGAGGCTCGCGGCGCAGCTCGGCGGGGGACTGAGCGGGGTGACCTACGTCCTCGACGAGCCCACGCTCGGGCTGCACCCGCGGGACGTCGACCGGCTGATGTCGGCGATTCGTGACCTTCTCTCCCGCGGCAACGCGGTGGTGATGGTCGAGCACGACCTCGACGTGATCGCGGGCTCCGACCACGTCATCGACATGGGGCCGGGCGCAGGCGTGCGCGGCGGTCGCGTCGTCGCCGAGGGGGCGCCTCATACACTGCCCGGTAATCCGTCGAGCGTGACCGGCCCGTGGATGACCTCGGCCACCCGCCCGCTGAGGCCGAGGGCGCACCACGCTCCGTCCGGCGCGCTCACCCTCCGAGGCGCCACCCTCCACACCCTGAAGGACGTGACGGTGAGCGTCCCCCTCGGCGGGCTCACGGTCGTTACGGGGGTGTCCGGGAGCGGGAAAAGCTCATTGATCCTGGGTACATTGGCACCATGGCTGCGGGCGAAGGTCGATGGGTTGCCTCCGCCCTCGGCTCCCCTCCGGGCCCTCGACGGGTACGCACTGGTAGAGCGCGTTGTCATCGTCGATGCCCGCCCCATCGGGCGAACGCCTCGCTCGGTGCCTGCCTCAGCGGTCGGTCTCATGGGCGAGCTGCGCACCCTCTTCGCGCAGATGCCCGAGGCGAAGACCCGCGGGTTCAACGCGGCGCGCTTCAGCTTCAACCTGAAGGGCGGGCGCTGCGAGCGCTGCCAGGGGGCCGGGGTGATCCGCGTGGGGATGGATTTCCTCCCGGACCTGTCGCTCCGCTGCGACCTCTGCGATGGGGCCCGCTACGAGCCCGAGACGCTGCAGGTGAAGTTCCGCGGGTGGTCCATCGCCGACCTGCTCGGGATGACCGTCGACGAGGCGATCCCGGTGCTCGAGGCGATCCCGAAGGCGCGAGACCTGCTGCTGGGGCTGCGGGACGTGGGCCTCGGCTACCTCCAGCTGGGGCAGTCGGTGACGACGCTCTCCGGCGGCGAGGCGCAGCGGGTGCGGCTGGCCACGGAGCTGGCCCGGCGGGGCAGGGCGCGCACCGTCTACCTGCTCGACGAGCCCACCTCCGGGCTCCACGCGAGCGACGTCGACGTGCTGCTCACCCTGCTCGAAGGCCTGGTCTCCGACGGCCATACGGTGGTCTGCGTCGAGCACCACCTCGACGTCATCGCGAGGGCCGACCATGTGATCGAGCTGGGCCCCGGCGGGGGCGAGGCGGGAGGGAGGGTGGTGGCGACCGGCTCCCCGGAGGCGCTGGCGGCGATGGACACCCCCACGGCGCCCTTCCTCGCGAGACGCATGGGGATCGCGCGCGGCGCTTGACCATGTGCGCCTCGTGTCGGTAGACCCTGGTCCCATCATGACGGACCGAAAGGCGCGGATCCTCGTTGCGAAGCCAGGGCTCGACGGTCACGACCGGGGGGCGAAGGTGGTCGCTCGCGCGCTGCGCGACGCCGGCTTCGAGGTGATCTACACGGGGCTCCACCAGACCCCGGAGATGATCGCCGCCGCCGCGGTGCAGGAGGACGTCGACGCGGTCGGGCTCTCGATCATGTCGGGCGCCCACAACACGCTCTTCCCCGCGGTGATCGCCGCCCTTCACGGCCGCGGTGCCGACGACATCCAGGTCTTCGGCGGGGGCATCATCCCCGACGAGGACTTCGAGCGGCTCCAGAAGGCCGGGGTGTCCAAGGTCTTCACCCCGGGCGCGACGCTGGGCGACATCGTGGCCTGGGTGCACGAGTCGGTGAAGCCGCGCAACGCCGCCTGATCCGCCGCTGGCGCGCTGTGGCGCGCTGCCCGCCTCCCGAGTTCGACCGAAACCCCCACTGAACCTTTCGTCAGGTTCGGAGAGAGCATCCATGAACTTCGACCTTCCCGAGAGCCACCGCGAGATCCAGCGCAGCGTGCGCGACTTCTGCCTCCGCCACGTGGCGCCCAACGCGCGCCGCTGGGACGAGGAGGAGCGCTTCCCCTCGGAGCTCATCCCCCACCTGGCCGAGCTCGGGCTGCTGGGCATCCGCATCCCCGAGGCCTACGGCGGCAGCGGGCTCGACACCCTGGCCTACGCGATGATCGTCGAGGAGATCGCGAAGTTCGACGGCTCGCTCGCGCTCACCATCGCCTCGCACAACGGGCTCGGAACGGGCCACATCCTGCGCTTCGGCAGCGAGGCCCAGAAGCAGAAGTACTTACCGAAGGCCGTCACCGGAGAGTGGCTCGCGGCCTGGGCGCTCACCGAGCCGGGGTCCGGCTCCGACGCGGCAGGGATGCGCACCACGGCGGTGCGCCAGGGCGACGGCTGGGTGCTCAACGGCACCAAGATGTTCATCACCCAGGGCTCCGTCGGGGGCTTCTGCGTGGTGCTCGCGTCGACCGACCCTTCGCGCAAGCAGAAGGGCATCACGGCCTTCGTGGTGGAGCACGGGACCCCGGGCTTCCGCGCCAGCAAGCACCTCGAGAAGATGGGCATGCGCTCGAGCGACACCGTCGAGCTCACCTTCGAGGACTGCTACGTCTCCGATGAGCAGCGCGTGGGCGAGCTCAACCAGGGCTTCATCGACACGCTCGGCATCCTCGACCGCGGCCGCGTCTCCATCGGCGCGCTGGCGCTGGGTCTCGGCGAAGGGGCCCTCGACGCCGCGGTGAAATACGCCAAGGACCGTCAGCAGTTCGGCAAGGCCATCTCGGAGTTCCAGGCCATCCAGTGGATGATCGCCGACTCGCGCACCGAGCTCGACGCCGCGCGCCTGCTCGTCTACCGGGCGGCGGTGATGGCCGACAGCGGCGCGCGCTACTCCCTCGAAGCCTCGACGGCCAAGCTCTTCGCGAGCGAGGTCGGGAGCCGGGTGTGCAACCGCTCGCTCCAGATCCACGGCGGCTACGGGTACACCCGTGAGTTCCCGGTGGAGCGGCACCTTCGCGACGCCAAGCTCTGCGAGATCGGCGAGGGCACCAGCGAGGTGCAGCGCATGATCATCGCCCGGCACGTCCTCGCGGGCTGAACCCTCTCTCCGCCTCCCTCCGCATCTCTTCTCCTTCCCCGCCGCGCCTTCGGTAGACTGCGCCCCTCTATGCAGGGCCATCGGTTCATCGCGGCCGTCTTCCTCCTGACGCTGTGCGTCCTCGGCGTGCTGCTCCCGCTGGGGCCCGTCGGCTACGGCGCGCTCGCGGCGCTGGGCGTCGCCGTGGTCGTGTACGCGGCGCTGGGCGAGCGCAACCTCGCGGCCGTCGGGTCGGTCTCCCAGCGCGGGGCCCTCGCCAGCACCATCGCGCGCCGTGCGCTGGCCGCCAACGACGAGCAGCGCGCCGGCATCGCGAGCATGGAGGAGGACCTCCGCGACGCCGTGCAGCGGCTCACCGGGGCCTCCGCGGGGCAGTCCGGTCGGCACGCGGTCGACGCGCTCCCGTGGGTGCTGGTGATGGGCCTGCCGCAGTCGGGCAAGAGCAGCATGCTGGCCTCGTCGGGGCAGCCCTTCGCCTACGCCACGCCCTCCGGCGGCGCCCGCGGCGCCCGCAACTGCCGCTGGTGGATCACCCCCCAGTGCGCCTGGATCGACACGGGCGGCAGCTACATCCTCGGCGAGTCCGCGCTCCCCGAGTGGCTCACGCTCCTGCGCAATCTCGCGACGCTCCGCCCCAGCCAGCCGCTGCACGCGGTGGTGCTCACCATGGCGGCAGACTCCATCCCCTCGGCGCGCCCGGAGGACGTCGACGCGGCCGCCAAGCGGGTGCGAGAGCGGCTCGACGAGGCCCTCGGCTACCTCGGCGTCGACGTGCCCGTGTACCTCATGGTCACCCGCTGCGACCTGCTCCCGGGCTTCCAGGATTTCTTCGCCGACCTGCGCGACGCCGAGCGGGGACAGATCTGGGGCAGCACCTGGAGGCTCGACGAGACCACCCCCGTCGGCGATCGACTGACCCGAGGCTTCGACGAGCTGCTCCAGACCCTGGTGCAGCGCTCGCTTCGACGGATGGGCGCCCGGGAGCCCGCCGAGGCGCGGCTCACGCACTACCAGTTTCCCCAGTGGTTCTCGGCGCTGCGGCCCAACCTGCAGCGCTTCGCGGCGACGCTCTTCGCCTCCAACGTCTTCCAGGGGCGGGTGAGCGCGCGAGGGATCTATTTCTCCAGCGCCGCCGAGTCCGTGGCCAGGATCTCCGGGGGCCTCGGGCCCACCGGCGGTCGCGGCTACTTCCTCCGCGACTGGATCTCCCACGTCGTCATCCCCGACCACGAGTTCGCGGGGCCGAGCGCCACCGAGGTCCATCGTCGCAAGGGTCGACGCAACGCGGTCGCGGCGCTGCTCGTCGCCGCCGCGGTGCTCCTCGCCAGCCTCGGGGGCTGGTCGTGGAAGGAGAACCACGACGCGCTCCAGCGCTTCGACGGATCGTTCACGGCGAGCGTCAACGGCCGCGCCCCGGTGGCGCTCGCCACCCTCGACCGGCTCCGCACCGACGTCGAGCTGCTGCGCGCCCGAGCCCGCGACGACGCCCCCCCATGGACCCGCTTCGGTATGGGCGTCGCCGATCAGGTCGCCCCTCGCGCCTCGCTGGCGTACTCGATGCTCGTCTTCCGCGACGCCGCGGGCCCCGTCGCCGAGCGCCTCCGCCGCGACCTCACCCTCTTCCGTGATCGCTACGCCGCGAGCGGCGCGGTGCCCACTCCGGACGATCGCGTGCGCGGCGTCGAGCGGCTCCGGCTCTACCTGCTGCTCACCACCCCGCGCACCATCGAAGACCCGCAGCCCGCCGACCCGGTGCAGCTCGACTGGCTGACCACCCAGATGACCGCCGAGTGGGAGACCCTCTCCCGCAGCGCGAGCCCGGCGGACCAGGCCGCGCGCGCGAGGCAGCTCCGGCTCTACGGGCAGGTGCTCGCCGTCGAGCCCCGCATCGGAGCGCCCCGCGATCTGGTGCTGGTGCAGGGCGTGCGGTCGGTGCTCGCGCGGTAGCGCGGGCGCTCAGTTGAAGCGCTGGCAGTCCGAGGAGCAGCCGTCGCCGCCCGCGGTGTTGCCGTCGTCGCAGCGCTCGCCGCCGTCGAGCTGACCGTCGCCGCAGCGAGGACGGCGGCAGTCCTCGCGGCAGAGGTCGCCTACGCGGTGGGTGAGCACCACGTCGTCGCGGAAGACGAGATTCACCGGCGCGGTGTTGCCCCCGACGAAGCGGGCGCGGGTCACGCCGTCGGTGCGAAGCGTCTGCGCCGTGACGCGCCACGGCTGATCCCACGGGAGCGCCGAGATCGCGCCTCCATCGGTGTTGCTCTGAAACGACCAGCGCCCCTCGAAGCGCCCGCCGCCGATGCTCTGCAGCTCACCCGGATCATCGGAGACCGCCACCGAGGCTCCGCCCGGCACACCGCTCCAGTTGACGTGGAGCGTCGCGTCGGGCTGCTCGGGCATCAGCCCGAGGTCGCCGTCGCGACCCGCGACGTAGACGATGCTCAGGGCGCCGGTGCTCTGCTCGACGTAGAGGATGTGGTTGGCGAGGCTCACGTCCTCGAAGCCCGTGTGCGCGCTCGCCGACTCGTACCGGTAGAAGGCCACGACCCCGAGCGGCCCCACCAGCGGGCGCACCACCACCGTGGGACGGCCCGGCTGTGACAGGGTGAAGGCGTCCGTCGGCCCGTTGTCCGCGCCGAAGTCGCACTCCTCGACCCCGCTCAGCACGCCGTCGCCACAGAACGAGGGCCGGTCTACCGGCACGCCGACGTCCACCACCGGCCGATCGACGCCGACGTCCACGACCGGGCGATCGACGCCGACGTCGATGATCGGCGTTCCGAGGTCGACGGGCGCGGGACGATCGGGTCGCGCAGCGTCCACGAGGATGACGGACGCGTCCTCGTCCGCGAGGGGGGTCCGGGCTCCACAGCCGACCAGCAGCACCAGCGAGAGGCGGATTGCGCGCATCGACGGAACGGTAGCCGCTTCGCGCATCGATCGCGTAATTGATGAAGCTCAGCGGCGCTCGACGGTGACCGCGACCGGAGCGCTGCAGAGCGCGCCGCAGCACGCCCTGATCGAGTGGGCACCCTCGGGGGCGGACCACGAGGGGCCGTCGAGCGCGACGCCGTCCACGACGAAGCGCGGCACCCCCGCGGCGCCGCACCGGGTCGCCCGCAGCGGAATCGCTCCCCCTGCGCGCGGTAGGAGCAGCGTCCTCCCCGGCAGCGGATCGAGCACTCGCACGGCCGTCACGGCGCCCTGGTCGGAGACCGCGAGGTGGGCCGGACGCGCCCGCTCGATCCACCCCGAGTAGCGGGCGTCGAGCGGCGTCGCAGCCGTCGCGACGTCACCCGCGATCGACGGCGCCGCCGGAGGATCCCAGGGCCTCCACCGGGGCAGCGTCTCCCTCGCGAGGGACAGCAGGCGCACCGCGGCCGGAGCGGCGGCCTCGAAGCCGGAGACGCCGGACATCGGCGCTCCCGCCGGGTCGCCCAGCCATACCAGCACGGTAAAGCGCCGGTCGGCCACGGCGCACCAGGCGTCGCGCCAGCGGCTGGAGGTCCCGGTCTTCAGCGCGAACGGAGCCTGCGGGGCGAGCTCACGGAGCGTCCGCCCGAAGCCGCGAGCGCGGGCTCCCTCGTCGCTCAGCACCTCCCAGGTCATGGCTGCGGCGGCTGCGTCCATCACCGGTCGCCCGGGCGCGTCGTCCGAGCGCACGGTCCAGGAGAGGGGGACGCGCGAGCCCTGCCGGGCCAGCGTGAGGTAGGCCTGCGCCAGCGCGAGCGGAGCCACGTCGAGCCCGCCCAGCACCACGCCCGGACCATACCGCCGCGCCTCCCCCGGGACCTCCACCCCCAGCGCCCGGAGCTGCTCGACGATCGCGGAGGCCCCGACCCGCGTCGCCGCGTCGAGGGCGGCGAGGTTCAGCGACGACGCCAGCGCCTCCCGGGCGGCGACGGGTCCTCGCTCCTGGCCGTCGTAGTCGCGCGCCTCGGCGGTCTCGCCACGGGCGCCGCGCATCGCGACGTGCACGTCCGCCATCACCGTCGCGGGCGTCGCTCCGCGCTCGAAGAGCAGGGTGTAGACGAAGGGCTTGAGGGTAGACCCGGGCTGCCTCCCGGCGCGCAGCAGGTCCAGCGCCCCGCCCGGACCCGCAGGGTCCGCGGCGCCGACGTGGGCGAGCACCTCACCGGTACGGTTGGAGAGCACGATCGCTGCGCCGTTGGTCGCGCCCCTCGGACGCCACCGGTCGACGGTGCCCGCCATCAGCGACACGGCCCCGCGCTGGAGCTCCGCGCTGATGGACCCCCGCCAGGCTCTCCCCTCGGCGGGAGGGCTCGTTCGCAGCAGCGCCTCCACGTAGCGCTCGGCCCCCCGCGGGTGCACCGCCGTCGCCCACCGCGGCGCCTCCGCCAGAGCCTCCGCCAGCGCGCGTTCGTCGATGAAGCCCGCCTCCCTCATCCGTCGCAGCACCGAGTCGCGCCTCGCCACCGCCCGCCGCAGGTGCACCGCCGGATCGAGCCGCGACGGCGACTGCGGCAGCCCCGCGAGCAGCGCGGCCTCCGCCACCGTGACCGCCCCCGGCGACCTGCCCAGGTAGACCTCGCAGGCCCGCGCCACGCCCACCACGTTGTGCCCGAAGGGGACGCGGTTGACGTACTGCACCAGGATCTCGTCCTTCGAGGCAGAGCGCTCCAGCGCGAGGGCGCGAAGCACCTCGATGGGCTTGCTCCAGAGGCCGTGCGGTCGGCCGTGCGTGAGCTTGATCACCTGCTGCGAGAGGGTCGAGGCCCCGGTGCGTCGCCGCCACGGAGCCAGCGTGTCCCAGGCGGCGCGAGCGGTCGCCCGGAGGTCCACGCCGCGGTGGGCGAAGAAGCGCTGGTCCTCCGCGGCGATCAGGGCGCTCACCAGGTTGGGCGAGACCTCGCCGAGCTCGACCCAGCGCTGATCGACGCCGCCCCCGCGCACCACCTGGATCACCGCTCCCTCACGATCGGTGACCACGCGAGGCGCCTCGGGCACCTCGAAGCGCGCCCGGTCGATGGGCACGAGCCGGTCGATCGCGACGCCCGCGAGCAGCCAGGCTGCGGTCGCGAAGGCCGCGATGACCAGCGCTCGCCTCAACGCACCACCGTGAGGTGGGTGAGCGTGCTGCGGGCGACGACCGAGGGATCGAAGCGCGCGTCCAGCGTCGCCGGGGGGAGCACGAAGTGACCGGGCGTTGCGGCGCGCACCGCGAAGGTGAACTCCCGCAGGCCCTGCCCCTCGGACAGTCGGTACACGACGCCCTGCGGGCGCAGCGAACGGTGCACCACCTGCTCGACCGCCCTCATCGCGTGAAAGACCCGGCTGTCCATGGCGTCGTCGTCTGGACCGGCTCCGACGAGGGACATCACCTCCGCGCGCGGCGTGGTCTCGAAGGCCTGGTCGACCGGCTCGAAGCCTCCGCCCACCGGGTCGCGAAGGCTCATCACCGAGGGCGTCGTGCCCTCGGAGTGGACGAAGAGACGCACCCGGATCAGGTCGCCCACGCGCACCGTCGCACCATCCGCCAGCGCCTGTCCGGCGGCGGTCTCCAGCGTCCGGTGCAGGCTCACGCCGCGCCCGCGGGCCACCGACTCGGCGGGGCCGAGGGCGACGTCTCGCACGGCCTCCACGGCGAAGAACAGCGGCACGTCGCTGCGCACATCCAGCCGGGCGGAGGGCCCTCCGGCCGACAGGCGGAAGCGCGCGAACGAGCGCGACGAGGAGAGCGCCCTCACGGGCGTCGAGGAGAGGGTGACGGAGGCCCGCAGCGGGGCGTCCGAGGCGCAGCGCAGCGAGGCGCGAGCCAGCGCATCGAGTGCCGCCGCGGTCTGCATCGCGTCGTGCCACGAGCCGTCGCCCTGCGCGTCTCGGAGCGACGAGAGCGATGCGGCGAGGCCGCTCACCTTCTCGAGGGCGTGCACCGTCGCGGCCGTCAGCAGCGTCGCCCGAACCCGCGCCTCGCCCACGTACCAGCGGTAGCCCGGGTGGCTGCCCTGCCGCGTGGCCTCGAGCTGGCGCACCGCGGAGGTCACGAGCGACGAGGCCCGGAGGTCGTTCGGCGACATCGCGAGGGCGAGGGCGCCGCGGCCGAAGGGGCTCATCAGGTCGCGGCGGTCGTGCAGCGTGTTGAGGTCGTGCACCGTCGCTCCCGCGGAGCGCAGCAGCATGGCCGCCCACGCCCGCTCGTCGATGGAGAGCCCGGTCTCCCGCGCTCCGTCCTCGCTGCGCGTCATCGCAGACACCCGCGTGGTCGCCGCCGTCATCGCCGCCGGAGAGACCGTCCACCCGGCACGCTTCGCGGCCAGCAGCGCCTCGAAGGCGAGGAGGGTCGTCGAGGCGCTCTCGGCCTCGGCGTTCCACTCACCGAAGCCGCCGATGGACGACTGGTGCGTCAGCAGCGCGGTCAGCGAGCGCTCTCCCTCCGCGCGCAGCCAGGCCGGGGAGAGCTCGTCGCCATCCCACGCGCCCGGAACCAGCGACGCGGCCGCGAGGCCGATGACCCTCGACGCGAGGCCGACGCCGTCGTCGTCGCCCTGGAAGAGCGAGGTGACCGCCGCGCCCAGGCCGAGCAGCGGGCTCGTGCTCAGCGCCAGGGTCACGCGCGGGGAGGGGAGCCCCGAGGGCAGGTCCTGCAGGGCGATCGACCCGTTGCGACCGACGACCCCGACCCGGAGCGTCCGGCTCCGTCGGGTGGTCGGCAGCACCACCGTCGACGCGCCCACGGTCTGCGTCACCCCGTCGGCGACCGCGCGCAGTTCGATCGTCGCCCTGGCGCCGGTCCCCTCCACCGGGACCGCGATCCGAGCCTCCGCGCCGGGCTCCAGCGCGACCGACTGCGCGAGAAGCATCCTGCCGTCGCGCCTCGCCTCGAGCGCCACCGTGAGCGCCGCGGCGGAGGTGTTGTGCAGCACCGCGGTGGCCTCGTATCGATCGCCCGCGTACACGGCGCGCGGCGCGAGCGCCTCCAGCACCACGGCCTTGCGCACCTCGAGCTCATGGGTGGCCGAGCCCGCCCGACCGCCTGCGTCGATGGCCACCGCGAAGAGCCGATAGCCCGCCGCGCGATCCGGGAAGGCCATGGTGATCCGCGCCTCGCCGCGCTCGTCGGTGGTCACGCGAGGCAGCCAGACGGGCGTCGGGTCGAAGCGCTCCCTGTCGTCGCGGAGCAGCGCGTCGCCCTCCTCGCCGTCGCCGCTCGCCCCAGGCAGCGCCAGCGGAGCGATGCGGCTGAGCAGCGACCGTCGCAGGTCCTCGAGCGCGAACTGCGGACCCTGGCGCTGGAAGAGCGCCCGCATCGGCGACGGCGTCTCGTAGGCCGAGAGACGCAGCGTGCCCTCCTCCACGGCGTACACGGTGAGCTCCGCGCGCACCGGGCGGCCTTCGCCGTCGCGCACGCGCAGCACGCTCTCCGTGCGGGCGGACGAGGCCTCCAGCGACTCGGGCGTAGTCCACTCGACCGCGAGCTGCTCGACCTGCGGCTGCACGCCGATCTCGGTGGCGCCCCAGCGCAGGTCCGGCGCGTCGAGGTCGAGGTCTCCGATCGGGCGCAGCGCTCCGGTGCGGGGGCGCAGCAGGGTCACGGTCACGAAGGCGTTGGGCGCCATCGCCGCCGTGGTCGGAACCTCCAGCACGTTGCCCCCCGCCACCAGCCGTCGGCGAAACGCCGATGCGAGCCCCGCCCGAGAGACGGTGACCAGGGCCTCCGCCTCGGGCCACGGGCACTCCACGGCGATGCGCGCGGTCTCCCCCGCGCGGAGCTGCGCCCGCTGCGGGGTCAGGGTGACGCTCGCCCCCGGCGGATCCCGGTCGGGCTGCTGGCCGGGGCCTGCGATGTACACCCGCTGCGTCGCGACGCTGACCCTGCCACGCGCGTCACGAACCTCCGCCGCGACGATGAACGCACCCGGCTGCGTGGGCCGCCACGCGCACGCGGCGGGCTCGACGCCCGACTGCAGCGCGCAGGTGTGCTCGGCGGTCCGCTGTTGCGCCCGCCGCGCGACGAAGGCCGCCGACTCCGCGTGCGCCGCGTCGCCCTCCTCGCGCTCCCACCAGGCGCGCCAGCCCTCGCGATGGATCGTCAGCCGCACCGGCTGGCCCGACACGGCGCCGCCGTCCGCGCGCAGCACGATCGCCGCAGGGTTGATCTCCGTGTTGGCCGCGACCCACGGCGGCAGCGAGCGCAGCCCGACCTCCAGGTCCGCCGGCCGGAGCGTGATCACGCGCGTCGCGGTGGTCTCTCCGCCCGTGGCGTCTCGCACCCGGGCCTCCACGCGGAGCCGCTCTCTCTGCGGATACGCCGAGCGCAGCGGGATCTCCGCCGACGAGACGCCGCCCACGCCGGTGCTCGTCGAGGCCGTCGCCGCGACCGGCGGATAGCTCGACGCATCGGCGAGCCCGAAGACGAAGCCGCCGTGGCCCGAGGGGTCCGGTGCCTTACCCTCTCGTGTAATGGTCCAGCGCACCGGAGCGTCGCGCAGCGGGGCGCCGATGAGCAGTCGCGCCTCAATCCGAGCGCGGAGCACGTCGCCGTCGCCGAGGTCGCCGCCGGCGAGCACGAGGTCCGCCCGCACCCGCGGCGGCTGGTGGTCGGCGACCTGGATCGTGCTCGTCGCCACCGTCGCCCGGCCGGCCCGCGCCTCGTGCAGCACCACGGTGTAGGCGCCTGGACGGGCGGTACGAGGGAGGTCGAAGTCGGCGCTCAGCGAGCCGAAACGCGAGGTCCGTCGGCGCATCGTGGCGACGCTCCCGTCGGGGCCCATGAGCTCGACCTCCATGGTGCGTCCGCCCACGGCGCGCAGCCCGTCGGCGCGTCGCCTCCGCAGCACGCCGACCGCGTGCAGTCGCTCGCCCGGTCGCACCACCCCTCGGTCGGTGAAGACCATGGCGAGCACGCCTCCCGCCGCGGCCTCCGGCGTCGCCGCGGCGCCGTCGCTCAGCCCGAGCCCTCCGGGCCTGATCGTCCGCCGCGGATCGAGCACCAGCACCGATCGGTCGTCGCCGCGGCTCGCCTGCACGGTGAGGCCCTCGTCCGCGCTGATCGAGCCCGGGCGGGCGATCCACGCGAGGCCCGACGCGTCCGTCCGCGCCCGGACCACCCTCGACTCGGCGCCGCTCACCCTGACCTCGACGCCCTCGATCGGCGTCGCGCGCTCGATCGACGTCGCCCAGACGAGCACCCCGTCCCGCATCGCCTGCGCGTGGAGCCCGAGGTCCGTCCGCTGCACCAGCGCTCGCCCCGAGGCGCCACCCGCGACCCGGTCGGCGGTCACCTCGAGGAGGCGCATCTGCCCGCTCCCGCCCTCGGCGCTCCAGCGTACGCGACCGCGCGCCCATCGGTTCGCACGCGCCTCGGGGATCGCCGCGGCGAGCGCGCTCGTGCGCCACCGCGGTGCCTCTCCTGGCGCGCCTCGGGTGAGCGCCGACGACGCCGCGCGCTCCTCCTCACCGGCCGCGACGTCCCGCAGCCACACCTGTCCCTCCGCGACGTGGACGCCTGCGATCGGAAGCTCCGGGCCCGCGGCGCGCTCCAGCGTGAGGAGCCCCTCGTGCATCTGTATCGCTGGCGCCATTCCCCGGCTCCGCACGGCCAGCGGAGCGAGGGATCGGAGCGCGGCCCCGCGGGCGTCCCGCATCCCCGCCAGGCGCAGCTCGTAGACCTGGTCTGGCACCCACTCGGCGGTGAGCTCCACCATGCGGCGCGCCACCCTGACCGACAGTCCCGGCACCGCGGGGCTCACCCGCACCATCGACGCATCGACCGGACCGAGCGGCGCGCTCGACCGCAGACGGAGCACGGTCTCGATGTCGACGATCGCACCCGGAACCGCCTCGAAGGCGCAACCGGCCTCCTCGTCGCTCCCCTCTGACTGCTCACTCGCGCACGCGACCCCATCGATCTGCGGCGGCGGCTCGAACTCGACCTCGAGGTTGGGCAACTGCGCCGAGGGGTAGAGCGAAGGCCAGCGCGACGGAGCGAAGGCCACGCCGACGCGGGCGCCCGGGTCCATCGTACGCGCGAGGCGCAGCTCGAAGCGGGCACTGCCCTCCGCATCGAGCGCCGTCCGTCGCAGCGAGAACGGAACCGAGCGACCCGCGGCGCCGATCTCGTAGACCATAATCTCTCGCGAGAGGGCCTCCGGGGCGATGTCCCGCGTGGTCCCGATCGAGATGGGAGCCCCCGTCGGGATGCGGGTCGCGGTGGCGGACGGATCGACCCTCGCCGCGCCGTCGAACACCGCGCGCCGGACGCCCTCCGCCGCGATGGCCTCGCCTGCGAGCGAGCGCACCGACGGGTCGAGCGAGAGCACCGCGTCCACCTCGCGCTCCCACACCGCAGCGTCCGGCTCGAAGGTCGCGGAGCTTCGGCTGACCCAGCGAAACGTCCCTGCTACCGGCGGCTCGAAGTTCGCAACCGGCGCCGCAGCGAGCTCTCCGACCCGCTCCGCGGGGACCATCAGCCGGTTGAAGGTGAGCGTCAGCCGTCGCCCTCGAAGCACGCGCGTGGTGCCCTCTTCGGGCAGCGTGAGGGAGGGGGCGCCGGGGCCATCGGCCGCGAGCAGCGGGGCGAGGGGAGTCGCTTGCTGGAGCTCTGGCTCGAGCAGCGAGACCACCGCCCTCGATTGCGCGTGCGTCGGCGCCAGTGAGGCGAGCGAACGCGGGCGATTGGTGCGGTAAAGCACGTACGCCGAGAGCGCCGCGGCGACGCCGAGCAGCGCGATCGAACGTCTGCGCCTGGTGCCGCTGCTGAAGGGTGCCGCGCGGTACGGGTGGCTCGGGTCGGGGGCTTGGTCCATGGCTGATCGTAGAGCAACCCTTGAGCCGCACGGGGACCACCGGAAGCACGTGCGGAGTAAGGGGTTCTGGGACGTGTGCGGCCAGCCACGCGCAGCGTCCCAGGGGCCACGGACGAAGAATGTGAAAGATCTCGTTGACACCCGTGGGTGCCCCCGGTACAACCCCACTCCCTCGCAGCGATCCCCACGGAACGCCGCGCGGAAAAAGTCGGCACCGAGTAAAAAACGGTTGACGGCAGACGGAGAGCGAGTAAAACCGCCCTCCCCGACAGCGAAACGGTGACGCGAAAGCGGAGCCAGCGCTGAAGGGAAACTGACAGGAAGGGATGCTTCATCCCGAACCGGTCTTTGAAAATCAGGTTGCAAGGAGATCTTCGGTCATCACCTGACTGGAGATCCACGGACGGCGGCTCTCGGCAACGAGGGACCGACGTCGGTAGAAGAATCGAACACAATCGAGCGGTGCTTCGGCATCGACTCGAGTTACAGCATCGAGCAATCAACGATCAATCAGGTCGGAGAGAGCTCACCAGTCTTGACGCAAA